>Ga0209720_1000005_pt1 | contig 224645 bp, 189 predicted proteins | sample AD_JPNMR3_MetaG_FD_184426 | JGI IMG/M metagenome (GOLD analysis project Ga0209720, IMG submission 184426) | Active sludge microbial communities of municipal wastewater-treating anaerobic digesters from Japan - AD_JPNMR3_MetaG (SPAdes) (version 2) | ecosystem: Engineered > Bioreactor >... | reverse complement strand
ATCGGCCGAATCCTGGAGGGCTTGCTGGATCTGAATCCCCAAGCCGCCCAGGAGGGCGAGGCCAACCACATACCGAAAACGCCTGGGATTCATTGATTTCAGCACTATGCACCTCTTCCGTTTCCGTTATGATCCGCGAGGTTCGATCTGGGCTTCCTTGCCCAACCCGGATGCGCAGGGCTCCGTCGGTCAACTATCCGTCGGTTCGGGAGTTGCTCGGGCCTGGATTGCCGGGCGGCCCATCGCCTTGCCGGACGACCGACAACATCCGACCGTCCTCGAACGGTCTCGGTCGATTGTCTTATCGGTTGGCGATTTCGAAGGGCTGCAGCGATCCACGCCGCAATGTCGCGTGGGATCTCTCTTCGCAGTGTTGAAACGTGCTAAGGTGATGAAGAGAACCCTTCCCTGTCTTTCCCTAAGGCCGTTCCAGCGGTTGCGCCATCCGTCGAAACGGCCAACGAACGTCAGGCTTGAACCCAATGAAATATACCGTCTGAGACGGGTTAATTCAAACATATTCTGCAACGGAACTTGAGTTTGCGGCGGGGGCGGCGGGACGCATGTCCGGCATACCCCTAACCCGTGGCGATTGGGGGCTTGGCGGGAAGCCGGACGGCGAAAGTCGTCCCGGTGTCGGGCGCACTCGTGACGCTGATGGTTCCACCCAGGTCCTTGACGATGCCGTAGACCACGGCCAAGCCCAGTCCGGGGTGCTCGGTCGAGCGATAGCGATCCGGCTGCTTGGTCGTGAAGAACGGCTCGAAAATGCGGGGCAGGAGATGCTCGGAAATGCCGGGGCCGGTGTCGGAAATGCGCAGAATGACTTCGTCATCGGGGGCGGGCGCAAGCTGAATCGACAGCGTCCCGCCGCTGGCCATGGCCTCGATGGCGTTGGCCGTCAGACGGTCGAGCACCTGCGTGATGCCCTTGGGCGGGGCGGCGGCATTCACGGGCTGAATGTCGGTTTCCAGGTGAATGCCGCGAGCCTCCAACGTGGACGTGAGGCCGGCAATGTAGCGATCCAGCGTCTGACGAATATCCACCAGGAGCGTATCGGTATGCTCACCTTCGGCGAACGCCAGAAGGCCGTGCGTCAGATCATTGGCTCGCGAGAGCACGGTCACGGTGATGCCCAGCGTGCGCTTGTGCAGTTCGGGATCGTCGCTGGCCAGGGCGAAATCGGCGGTGGTGATGGCCCCGCCGAGAATATTGTTGAAATGATGAGCGACGGCTCCGGCCACCGACTCGAGCGCCGCCATCTTCTGAGCCTGGGCGACGTCCCGGAGTAACGCGATCTGTCGCGAGATGTCCCGCAGGTACAAGGCCATGCCGAGCGATCGTCCCTCCTCGACCACCGGCGAGACGGTAATGGCCAGTTGCATGGCCTGACCGCTGGGACGCGAATAACGCATCTGGAAATCTGTGCCTTCGCCGGATTGCAGAATACGTTCGAGCAGTCGCTGGGCGAGCTCCGTGCGTTCCGGCGGGACGATGCCGAGGAGATGATGCCCGATGACCTCAGCGCTCGGGCGGCCCAGCAGTTCCTCGGCGGCAGGGTTGTAGAAGCGAACGACCAGATGCTCGTCGGTGGCCACAATGCCGAGGCCGGCACTGCGGCTCATAGTCTCGAAATATCCCTGCGGCAGTTCTGCGGACATAAAAAGCAGTTCAACTTTGGGCGGTGCGGCAAATCCCTGGCAATAATCTCGGCAAGCAGACGCATCCACCATTATCAGGATACGGCAAACGCCGCCGAAACCGAAGCCCTCGAGCGGTTCCGCCGCCGAAGGTCAATCACCCGTGCGCGACACCGTGGGCGTGATGAAGTACATGGATTCGAACTTCTCGCCTCCCTGTTCCTCACACAAGAGCAGCGCCCCCATGATATAGGGTAGGTCGCGGGTCGCCGAACTGGGACCGATGGCCAGGAATTGCCCGGCCTCCAGTGTCGCTCGAAACGCCAAATCGCGAATGACCCGGCTGCGCTCGGGGATCGCCGTGGGATCCCAATGCTCGATACCCCGCAGGGTATGAGCGGCGGGCGAATCCAGCCGCAACTCGGGCGCGACCTCCACCAGAATGGCATCCGGCTGCGTGGGCGGAATGCCATACTCGATCCGCAGCACGTTGGTGCTGCTTCGCCACGGCGCACCGGCCAGCGTGCCGTCGCGGCGATAGAGGAACAGAATCTGGTCCTTGGGGTGGCGGTCCAGCTCGAGCAGTAGCGGCAGGCCGTTGCTCATGGTGAGCTTGGATTGGGCGGTCTCAGCCCGCGGTTCCGTCTCCAAGATGGCCCGCAACGCCGGCCAGGATTCCGCGTTGGCCCGGCCGACCCGAATGCCGTTGCGATGCAGGAGCTTGGCCGTATCGGCAGGCAGAAAGTCGCTTTCCAGGTGGTTCCAGACCTTGCCCGACTCGCTGAACAGCCCCTGCGGCACGCGGACCCGCAGGATGTCGAACGTGAACGTGGTGACGACGATGGCGGGCCGGTTGGGCCGGGGGGCGTCGGCGGCAGGTGGCGTGGCCGACGGAATGCTCGTGCGGGCCGCAGGTGTGGGGTCTGTCGCCGGCTGCGTCTGTGGCGCGGGGCTGTCCGTGGCGAACGGCCAGCGCAGTTCACCGGTGGGGTCACAGCCGGACGAGGCGGCCAGCGTCAGGCACGCCAGCAGCATGCCCGGAATTGCGTAAATGGTTTTTTTCAGGGCTGAGCAGTCCAAGCGAGCCCCCGCGCGTCCATCTGGCGAGAAGATAGCCGTCACGAACCCAGCGTACCGATCAGGCCCCGCCGATGTCAAACGGCTCGGAACAGAGCGGCGGATCGACTCGGATGGCGTCGATCTCACCGTTGGCAAACAATACGTTGCGACGTGGCCGGCGCCGGTTTCGGCTTTACAATCCCCGGGATCTGTCTTTCAATGGATGGACGGCCAGGGGCAATTCCCCCCAACAATCGCGAATGCGAGGAGCGAACATGCGGCACGTTCACGGCGTGGCGGCGAGGGCGGCCTTGTGCTTCTGCCTGTGCGGCGGCACGGCTCGGGCGATCGTGCAGACCATCGACGCACGGGCGGAATCCAATGTTCGGCAGTTCGTGGGTGATGGTGTGGTGAACTCGGACCAGGCTATCGAGAGCCTGAACGAGACGACATCGAACCTGCCGCTGATCGCCGATGCTCGGCTGAGCCTGGTCGACTCCGAGGCGACGGTTTTCAGCTCAGCCACGACGATTACCACGTTCAGCGATCCGACGCTGAGCGACGCGCCGAACCCACGCGAGTTCGGCCTGGAGTTGGTCGCTTACAGCTTCGACCCGGTCACGCGCTACGAAGCGACCGGTGCGGCGGTCGAGACGCGCGAGATCGTATTCACGGCCGAGGAGATCGGCGTCGTGGACGGAGCCGAACTGGAGGTTACCAGCCACTTCTTCCTCGACGGCTTTCTGATCATCTGGGGCGACCTGGTTCCGGCCGCGGGGCCGACCGGTGCCCAGCTGCGAGTGGAGGTATACCAGACGCGGTCCGGCCAGGAGCGGCAGGCGGTGATGCAGGCGTCGCTGAGATTGTCGCAAAACAGCGATGGAAGCCCTCTTCTGGTCGCGGAAGGCGATCTCGGCACGGACAACGTCGTGCTGCTCGACACGCTGGGATCCGTTTCGCCGCTGGGCGACGTGTACCTCGTCGCGCTACCGGCCATGTCGATTCCTTACACGTACAACGCGATGGTGGGGGAGACATTCACGCTCGAAGCCGAAGTCGAATGCCGCGTCGAGAACCAGCCTTTCACGGGTGTGGGCGTCGTGCTGGGCGTGCCGCTAGACCGGTTCGTAAACTCGATCGGCGATGCCGTGCGTTCGTCGATCACCGAAGACGAATTGTTGGCGAAAACGGCGGGAGTGGTGCCGCCGCCGGCCAAGCCGTTGCAGGCCGGAGAAGGAACACAGGTGCGGGTGTTGTCGGCACCAGGTCTGCCTGTGGCTCGCGTGTTCCCGTGCGGCGGACTGGGGATTGAATCGCTGGCCCTGACCACAGGATTTGCCATGCTGACGATGATGGTCTGGTTTCGGAGGTGGTCGGTGAGATGAACAGCTCGGCGACCGGCGAGCGGAACCCTCCGAGATTGCTGGCGATCAACGATGTGCACATGACGGCGCCTCGCAGTGTCCGTGAGGCTTTGTGCGAGTTGTACGCCGACGTGTTGGGGCTGGAGGTCCTGGCCGGCGGCGACGACGAGACGTGCCTGCGGTTTCGCGGCCAGCCGCGATCGGGCCCGCGATTGATCATCGAATTGGTGGAGACGCCCGAGGAGAAGCCGATGCGGCGGCAGGCCCTGCTGCAGGTGGAAGGGTCGTTGACCCCGTACGCGGAGGCTCTCACCGAGCGGCGGATAGAGTTCGAGTGGAGCCGGGGATGGTTTTTTTTCGACCGGCGGATCGGTCTCCTGGACCCGGGGGCCAATTGGATCGAGCTGGTTTCGTCCCATCCCTTCTGAGTCGATATTTCTGTAATGTCATGTCCGATAATATCTTGTGGGGCCTGGTTGGCGGGGCAGGTCGGCGGGCGGGGATACGCACCCGGGGAATGGGGTAGATTTGTCGACGAGGGGACGTGACAAGCCATTTGTGCCGTGTTATACTTCGGTGGCCTTGATGTTTTGGGGCGCTGTGAGCGAAAGCGGGGCCCTGAGGATGATTGGCTAGCTCAGGCATTCCCGTTCACGCTGACTCCAGACGTCATTTCCAGTACTCGCCGGCCTGCGATTCCTGGATCGTTGAGTTGAATTCCACCACGGATCGGCCGCACGTACAGGTTGCGGCGGGCTCCGTTCGGTCTTCGGGCACGTGCCGCGGAGGGGAATTCGACCGACCCAAGGTGACGCTCGAGCCGCGATCATTGGCCGCCAAGGCCGATGGGCACGAGCCGTCTATGATCTTGATGCAGCTCGGGCGAGGGGAACGGTCGCGGCTTTGGCGGCGATCGGGCGATTGTCGCAGCACCGGGGGGCGGGACGTTGAGGCCTGTATGGTTTCCCGGCAGCCGAAGCTGGTTGGCGTCTACCGCAGGGGCCGGCGAGGCGGTGGCGGATGAGAACCAACAAGCCCATCATTGGCGTGGCCGGGGGCATCGGCTCAGGTAAGAGCACCGTTGCCTCGATTTTGGAGTCGCTGGGCGCCGGCGTAATATCGTCGGACCGGCTCAACCACACCGAACTCGACTCACCTGAAGTACTGGCTCAGTTGCGGGAGTGGTGGGGCGATCGTGTGGTCGACTCCCAGGGCCGGGCAAACCGTGCCGTTCTGCGTGAGATAGTGCGCGGCGACGAGGCGGCTCGACGGCGGCTGGAAAACCTGACGCATCCGCGCATTGACGCACGGCGCCGGCAGATGATGGCGGAGTTCCAGGCGGACAGTCGTATCCGGGCCATCGTGTGGGATTCTCCGCTTCTGTTCGAGGCGGGGCTCGCTGATGCGTGTGACTACATCATCTTTGTGGAAGCGGATCCGGCCACGCGGCTCGCCCGGGTGCGACAGACGCGGAACTGGACCGAGGAGGACTTGGAGCGGTTCGAGAAAATGCAGAAACCGCTTGACTTCAAACGACAGCGTGCCGACTATATAGTAGAGAACAACTCCGACATGGATGCCGTCCGCCGCGAGGTGGAAAGCATCTTTTTCCGAATACTCTCCGCTGCAGAAACCTCTTGCGGGTAATCCCAGCCGCCTTGTTCCGTCCGGCGTTTTTCATGAAGGTTTTTGTCGCGGAGGATCGCCGGGAATCAATCCTGGAGAGAGTTCCGTAACTGCCAACCAGTGCAATCCCCCGCTGGGGATCCCGGTGCAGGGAAGCATCCTTTTTATTCCGCTAGGAGGAATCGCAGATGGCGAAAGCCAGCGAAAAACCGAACAAGAGTCAGTCAACAGTGCGCGGGCGTCGCAAGAGCACCACCACGAGCAAGCCTGCCGAGGTCCAAGAAGTTCAGGACGAAGCACCCGTTGAGATCGAGAACGATCTGCCCGAGCCCGAGATGAACCCTACACCGGTTTCGGCCAGCGAGATTGACGCGGAAACCCACGCCAAGTACGAGGAAGTCAAGCGGGGCGACCTGCACATCAAAGACCTCCAGAAACTGAGCGTGGAAGAACTGCACGCGATCGCCCGTCAGGAAGGGCTCATGGAGTACACGGGCCTGACCAAGTCGGAGCTGATCTTCCGCATCCTCAAGGAGCGGATTCGTCAGAACGGCCTGATGTACGGCGAAGGCGTGCTCGAGATTCTGCCCGACGGTTTCGGCTTCCTGCGGAACCCCGAGTACAACTACCTGCCGTGCCCGGATGACATCTACGTCAGCCCGTCGCAGATCCGGCGGTTCGGTTTGCGGACGGGCCACATCGTGGCCGGTCAGATTCGTCCGCCCAAGGAGTCCGAGCGCTACTTCGCGCTGCTTCGCGTCGAGGCGATCAACTTCGAGGATCCCGAGCGGGTGACCGAGAAGACCAACTTCGAGGATCTCACGCCGCTGCATCCCGGTCCCAAGGATCCCAGCACGGCCACGCTCGGCGTGGATGGTCGACTGCGGCTCGAGACCACGCCCGACGAGATGAACATGCGGATCGTGGACCTGGTTACGCCCATCGGCAAAGGCCAGCGTATGTTGATCGTGGCTCCGCCGCGCACGGGTAAGACGGTGTTGCTGCAGAAGATGGCCAACGCCATCTCGAAGAACGAACCGAACGCCTACGTGATCATTCTGCTGATCGACGAGCGTCCGGAAGAAGTGACCGAAATGCAGCGGGCGACCACGGCCGAAGTCATCTCCTCGACGTTCGACGAGCCGGCGAGCCGGCACGTGCAGGTCGCTGAGATGGTGATCGAGAAGGCCAAGCGCATGGTCGAGTACGGCCGTGACGTGGTGATCCTGCTCGACTCGATCACGCGTCTGGCCCGGGCGTACAACACCGAAGTGCCGCACTCGGGCAAGATCCTGACCGGTGGTGTGGACGCCAACGCGCTGCAGAAGCCCAAGCGCTTCTTCGGCGCCGCTCGCAACATCGAAGAGGGTGGCTCGCTGACGATCATCGGCACGGCGCTGGTCGATACGGGCAGCAAGATGGACGAGGTCATCTTCGAGGAGTTCAAGGGCACTGGCAATGCCGAACTGCACCTTGATCGTCGCCTCGTCGATCGCCGCACCTGGCCGGCCATCGACATCAACGCCAGCGGCACCCGCAAGGAAGAACTCCTGCTGGCCCGCGAGGAACTGGAGCTCATGTACAAGCTCCGCCGCGTGCTGAGCGACATGAATCCGGTGGAGGCGGTGGAGTTGCTGCGGAACCGCTTGAGCAAGGTCCGCACCAACGCCGAGTTCCTGATGACCATGAGCTTCTGACCGACGCCATCGGCCGCTCGCGGTGCGAACCGCGTCCGGGTCACAGCAACCAAACAAAAAATGGGCCGTGTCGCCACGTTCGGCGTCACGGCCCATTTTCTTATTCGATTACCTCAAGCCTCGGGACTCAAGCCTTTCTTACTACGCCTTCGTCACGCGGAGAACCTCTTCGGGGGTGGTGACGCCGGCGCGGACCTTGTCCCACCCGTCCTCGCGCAGAAGACGCAGGCCGTTGCGACGGGCGGCCTTCTGGATCGCGCCGGCCGAGGCACGCTGGATGACCAGTTCGCGAATTTCGTCGTTCATCAGGAGCAGTTCGTAGATGCCGAGCCGACCTTTGTAGCCGATGTGACGGCACTCACGACAGCCGCGGCCGCGATAGAGCTCTTGCCCCGGCTTGATCTCGAAGTCCGCGGGCAGGGCGGCCCGGTCGGGCACGTACGCTTCTTTGCAATGCGGGCAGATCTTGCGGACCAGACGTTGGGCAAGGACCCCCTCAACCGAGCTCGACACGAGGAACGGCTCGACGCCCATGTCGAGCAGACGCGTGGCGGCACCCGACGAGTCGTTGGTGTGAAGCGTACTGAACACGAGGTGACCGGTGAGCGACGCGTTGATGGCGACTTCCGCCGTTTCGCGGTCGCGAATTTCGCCGACCAGAATGACGTCGGGGTCGTGACGCAGGAACGCACGCAAGGCCCGCGCGAACGTCAGACCGATCTTCTCGCGGGTCTGCACCTGGTTGATGCCCTCGAGGTAGTACTCGATGGGGTCTTCGATGGTCAGAATCTTGATCTCGTCGGAGACGATGGTGTGCAGCGCGGCATAGAGCGTGGTCGTCTTACCGCTACCGGTCGGGCCGGTGACCAGGATGATGCCGTGCGGCCGCGTGATCAACGACTCGAAATTCTCGAGCAGTTCGGGGCTCATACCCAACTGCTGCAGCGACAGGTTGATCGACTGACGGTCCAGGATACGAAGCACGACCGCTTCGCCGTGGCCCGTCGGAACCACAGACACACGGAAGTCGACCTCGCGCCCGTGGATTCGCGCCTTGAACCCGCCGTCCTGCGGCAACCGCTTCTCGGCGATGTTCAGGTTGCTCATGATCTTGATGCGGCTGACGATGGCCGCCTGGTAGCGCTTCATCTGCGGCGGCACGGGCGTGTTCTGTAGCACGCCGTCGATGCGGTAGCGGATCTTGAAGTCGTGCTCGTAGGGCTCGATGTGGATATCGCTGGCCTTGTCGCGAAGAGCCTCGGCCAGAATGTCGTTGACCAGCTTGACGACGGTGGCCTCCTGGGCCATCTCGATGAGGTCGCCGGTCTCGTCCACCGAGTCACTGAGCAGTTCGAGTTGATCGGCGGTGCCGCTGCCTTCCTCGGCCTCGGTCATCTCGTCCACGGTCGAGCCGCCGACGCCGAAGTGCTGGCGGATCAGCCGCTGGATCTCGGTCTCGCTGGCCAGGACGGGCTCGACCTTCAGGTCGGTGACCATCCGCAGTTCGTCGAAGGCGGCGATGGCCGAGTAGGGGTCGGCGGTGGCCACCTTCAGCGTGTTGTTGGTGCGCTCGATGGGGATGATGCCCCGCTTGTGCACGAGGCGGGCCGGCACTTCCTTGAGGACTTCGGGATCGAGGTCGGTCTGGCTCAGATCGATGACCTCGATGCTCATCTGCTCGCCGAGGATCTCCAGCACGTCGCGCTCGCCGACGAAGCCCATCTGAACCAGGATCTTGTCCAAGCGGTCGTAAGGCGTCTTGCGGGCAGCCAGGGCGGTGTCGAGCTGGTCCAGCGTGATCTTGCCCCGCTCCAGAAGAATGTCACCAATACTCACAGGTCGGTTTCCCGTTGTTTCACAGGCCACGGTTTTTCGAACTCCGTCCCTGACGGCGTCACCGCCGGCGAGGACCTTCCCCGTCAGCGCAGCGCGAGCGTAGTTTGCCCCGGTCTTATACTCCGGCCCCGCCTTCCCGGTTGCATTCGGCCGGCGTCGGCGCCGAATTTGCCCCGCTCCACCCAGCACGGGGCCGAAGCCGGCGAGGATGTTCTCGTGCATTCGTAAGATATTCTAATGCAAGAATTTATGCAAAGTAGTGCGATCCGTTTTGTAGATACACGAGCGTCCGGAGGATCGCAGGCGGGGCCGGCGGATGGCCTCAAGTACGGTTGAACTTTCCTTGGGGGCGGGGCGACGTGTAGGGTAAAGCGAAGGGCAGGGTGGGCCGGCCATCGGGCCGGGGCGAGAGAGGTCGTGCGGCGGCGGGTGATCCGGCAGCGGGGGCGCGGGTGCGGATGGCGGCTTCATGAGCGAGGCGGTCAGACAAGTGGAAGGACTCTACCAGGCGTACGGGCCGGCGCTGTTGGTCTACCTGCGCCGGTTGGCAGGGCGCCGCGAGCTGGCCGAGGACCTCTTGCAGGAGACGTTCGTCCAGGCCTTGCGGGGCGTCGATCGGCTGGACGAAGTGGTCTCGCCGCGGGCCTGGCTGTTCACCATCGCTCGCAACGTGGGCATCTCAGCGCTACGGCGGCGCCGGCCGGTGGCCGCCCTCGCGGAGGATGTTCCCGCCGCCGAGGTGGCCGGAGCCGATCCGCGGCTCGAGCGGATGGCGCAGGCCATCGACAAGCTTCCCGACAAATTGCGCGAAACGCTGGAACTGAGGCTGCGGCATGAGTTGAGCTACGAGGAGATTGCCGCCGTGCTGTCGATCCCGGTCGGCACGGTCCGGTCGCGGCTGCACCACGCGGTGCGGCAACTGCGGGATGAACTCGCGAAAGACGAGGATGCACATGCAACGTGACGTGCTGGAGCGATTGGCGATGGATCGGGCCATGGGCGCGCTGTCGGCCGACGTCGAGCAGCTGCTCGATGCGTATCAGCGGCTGGCTCCGGAAGCGGCAGCGACGGCTGACGAGATCGAGCGGACGGTCCGTCTGGCTCGGGCGGCGTTGGCGGAGAAGCAGCCGTCGTCCATGCCCGCGTTCCCGGTGGCGGGGTTTCAACAGATCGAACGATGGCGCCGGCGCGTGCGGCAGTTCACGTACGCGGGAGGACTGGCGGCCTGCCTGACCATCGGCTTGGGGCTCGGGCGAATCACCGTCCCTGTCGCATCGGCTCCCGTGCCCGGCCCGTCTGCAGTCGAGATCGTGCAGACATCTGATACACATGAGAGCGATTTTGCCAACGCGACGGAGCCCAAACCCACGCAGTTCGCACGCTCTGATTCGAACGATAACGATGCCGGCTTCTGGTCGGTGGAGCGACTGCTGCAGAAGCGAGAGCAGGAGCAAGAACGTCTGCCGACGCCGAACCAGTCGAGCCCCAGTATCCAAGTGCAGTGGCCGCGATACTACCGACCGACATGAAGCGCGAGGCCGCTGACAAGATTCGATGACACTCGGTTGAATGCTCCGCCATGTGGATTCGGGAGAGAACAGTGATGCAGGTACGGCGAGTCATCTCGGGCAGGCTATTGGGTGCGTTGTGCGTGGCGGCGTTGGCGGCCGCTGGCCCTCAATGCATTTCCAAGACCGTGTATTGGTCGCCCGACGGGCAACAGGCGGTGATCGTCGGCCGCGATCAAACGTACGTGGCCTCGTTCGACGGCAAACTCTCCGCGCCCGCTCCCGCCAGTTTCGTACAGGTGGCTTGGTTCGCCGACTCGAAGCGACTGGTTGGCGTCCAACCGAAGTCGCTCATGACCTGGGCTGAGATCCAGCCGTATCTGTCGTCCGACCAGCGCGCCCGGATCATGGAACTTGCCGAGCCGTTCCGCCGGCAGGTGCTGGCTCACGAAGGTTCGTGGGAGGGTTGGCGACCCGAGTTGAACACGGACGTTTCAGACCGGGAAATCATCCAACTGTGGGTGTACATACGCGAGCAGCATCCCGAGGAGTTGCAACGCAAGCTGGGTGATGCCTGGGAGCAGTTTTCAAAGCTCGGTCTGCCGCTGGGACAACTGCGGTTGTGCGAGGTGGACGAGACGCTTCGGCCGGGCCGCGTGTTGGTCGAGACGCTCGACGACATCGCAACCGATTCGCTGCACGTGTCGCCGGACGGGTCGAAGATCGCTTATGTGCTGCGAAACGTACGTGTGGCGGAAGACCGCTCGTCGAAGACGGGCGGCACGATATCCGATGCGGGCGGCACGTTGATGGTGCTTGCCCTGCAGGAGGGAGCCCAGCCCCAGGTCGTCGAATCGTTCGCCGCCGCGGGCAGCGACTTCACCGCCGACAGTCGCAGCCTGGTGTACGCGACGACCAAGCCCGTGCCGCAAGGTGGGAACCTCGTATTGGGATCGATCGAGCGGCGGAGCATTGCGGACGAAAATGGACGCGTGCGGGTGGGGGAGCCCGAGCAGTTGGTGGGCATCATCTACTTTCCGCAGACGCGGATCGTGTGTCTCGACGACGGCGAGATCCTGTTTTCGGCCATCAACCTCGTGTTGCCCATGGCCATGGCCGAGAGTCCGAAGGGACCCACGTTGTTCAGTATCCGGCCGGAAGCGCGAGCGACGATTGTGCCCATGCTGACTCGCTCGGCCGAGGCGACCGCACCGACAGCGGCATTCGAACATGGCGCCTTTGACGTGCGGCCGGACGGCGGGGCGGTGACGATGCTCGGTAACGGTCGGGCTGGCGAGGTCGGCTGGTACACCTTCGCTACGGGCCGCCTGGAGTACGTTGCGACCGACAACGAGGAGTGGGAGTTGCTCGAACGGCCCGCCTGGCGCAACAACGAGGAACTTTCGCTCGTTGCCCCGCCCGGCCACCCGTGGGGCTCGCCCAACCGGCCCGAACTGATTCTGTACAACATCAAGACCAAGCAGGCCCGCTGCATCAGCCGTAACTGGCCGGACGAGTTGATGAACGGTTGGAAAGAGAAAACGACCTCGACGCAGACGCGGCCGGAATAGGCGTTGGATCCTGTTTTCACAGCACCGATGCGACCGCTGCTCCGATATCGGCCGGCGAGTCGGCGACGGTGATGCCCGCGGCCCGCAGGGCGGCGATCTTGCTTTCAGCCGTTCCTTCACCGCCGGAGATGATGGCACCGGCATGGCCCATGCGACGACCGGGTGGGGCGGTGCGGCCGGCGATGAATGCCACCACCGGCTTGGTGACGTTGGCCTTGATGTACTCGGCGGCCTGCTCTTCGTCCGTGCCGCCGATCTCGCCGATGAGCACGATGGCGTGCGTGTCGGGGTCGGCCTGGAACATGGCCAGCAACTCGATGAAGTTCAAGCCTTTCACGGGATCGCCGCCGATGCCGACACACGTGGACTGGGCGATCTGACGGGTGGTGCATTGCCAGACGGCCTCGTAGGTAAGCGTGCCGCTGCGGCTGATGATGCCGACGCTCTTGGCGCCGTCGCGGGCGGGGCGATGGATATAGCCCGGCATGATGCCGATCTTACACTCGCCCGGCGTGATGATGCCGGGGCAGTTGGGCCCGATGAGGTTCACGCCGCGATCGTCGAGGAACTTGCGCAGCCGAACCATGTCCAGCGTGGGAATGCCTTCCGTGATGAGCACGACCAACCGAATGCCCGCGTCGGCGGCTTCCATGGCCGCGTCGGCCGCGAAGGGGGCGGGCACGAAAATCATGGTTGCATCCGCGCCCGTCTCGCGAACCGCGTCGTGGCAGGAGTCGAAGATGGGCAGGCCGTGCTCGCTCTTCGTGCCGCCCTTGCCCGGCGTGACGCCGCCGACCATCTTCGTGCCGTATTCCAGGCACTGAGCGGTGTGGAAAGCCCCGGCCTTGCCGGTGATGCCCTGACAGATGACGCGCGTGTTCGAGTTGACGAGGATGCTCATGGGAAATAGCTCTCAGCTGTCAGCTTTCAGCCATCAGCAATGCGCTTTAGGCTGGAAGCCGGCAAGAACGGGACGGTTCGCCGCCGACGAGACGCGATCGGCGGCTTGCCCAATACCAACTACACTCCATCCACAAACGGTTCCAGATGTCGTTTGGCGATGAGCAGGCCCAGGTCCTCGAGCTGCGGGCCGTTGTCGTGATTTTGAAACACGTCGTCGTGCCAGCCCTCGATGTTCAGGTCGCCATCGTAGCCGGCTCGCCGCAGTTCCTTAATGACCGCGCCCCAATTTGTGTCACCCAGGCCGGGGAAACAGTGCTCCGTCGCCCCTTCATGATAGAGGCCGAACCGCGCGACGGCATCCCGATTTACCTTGGCATCCTTGGCATGGACGTGAAAAACCTTACTCCCGTAGCGCCGGGCATTTGCGACGGGGTCGATCTGCATGCAGACCAGGTGCGAAGGGTCCCATTCGAGGCCCAGGGCATCGGAGGGCACGGCGTCGAAGCAGCGGTCCCACATGGCCGGCGTGCAGATGCAGTTGATGCCGCCGAAGGGCGAGTGAAACCGGCCCATGGGACAGTGCTCGAACGCGATCCGAACGCCGTGGTCGGCGGCGAAGCGGGCGTGCTCGCTCCAGATCTGCTTGAACCGGGGCAGCGAGGCTTCGAGATCCTCGCCCACGACGCGGCCGCTGAACCCCGCGACCGTCGGCACGCCCAGGAACTCGGCCAGCAGGATGGTCCGGCGAGTCTGCTCGGCGTGAGCGGCGGCCACCTGTGGATCGGCGTCCATGTGATTGACGTAGAAGCCCGCGACGCAACTGATGCGAAGGCCCGCGGCGTCGAAGTCGGCCTCCATCTGGGCCGCTCGGTCTTGCCAGCCGTCCTTGCCCGGCAGGTAGGGCGTATCCGGCTTGACGATCAGTTCGACGCAGCCGAAGCCGTTGCTCCGAGCGAAGGCGATCCGCTCGGGGTCGTGTGTGGTCATGAATCCGATGCGCATGGTTAAGTCTCCCCATAGGGCAAGGGGGGACATTATACGCGGACTTGCACTCGCGGCGACGTGTGGCGGCGCGTGTTCCGGTGGATCCGACGGATCGAGAGTCCTTGCGTTGAGCCTTCAGCTCTTGGCGTTGTAGCTGGTGATCAGGTTGCGGTATATGGGCAGGTGCGTGGCGAAGAGCTGACCCAATCCTTCGACATCATTGCGCCAATCGCGATGCAGTTCGCACGCCACGGCAAACCAGGTCATCATCTGGGCTCCGGCGGCCTGCATGCGCAGCCAGGCGGTCTCACGCGTGGTGGGGTTAAACGTTCCTGATGCGTCGGTGACCACGAATACCTCGTAACCCGCTTCCAGAGCCGACAGGGCGGGGAAGGCCACGCAGACCTCGGTGACGACGCCGGCGATGATGAGCTGCTTTTTGCCGGTTGCTTTGACGGCAGTGACGAAGTCGGCGTTGTCCCAGGCGTTGATCTGGCCGGGCCGGGCGATGTACGGGGCGTCGGGGAACATCTCTTTCAGTTCAGGCACGAGCGGACCGTTGGGACCGTCCTCGAAACTGGTCGTCAGGATGGTCGGCAGTTGGAAGTATTTGGCCGAGGCTGCCAAAGCCAGCACGTTGTTCTTGAATTCATCCGGCGAAAAGTCACCTACCAGATTGCACAGCCCTGACTGATGATCGACCAGCAGAACCGCGGCATCGTTCTTGTCCAGGCGGCGATAGGTGAAGCTCATGAAATGTCTCCAAGATCGTGACGGATGCCAGCCGATGGCCGGGTAGTTGTGCCGGACTTCGTCGAAGACACTTCGGGCACGGACCGGCCGGCCGAATCCGTCTCCAACGCAGCATATGTAGCCGAGTGCTGAACGGAGGATAGGCACCCGCCGGAATTGCCCTCCGGGACGATCCGGTTTGCGTACGGTCGCCGGGGCTTCCGAAAGGCCCGGCGCACACCAGATAGGCAAAAAGTCCGCCGGCGGACGCGAGCGGCGGGGCTGGACCCCGCCGACTCAGTTCGTACGAGCATGCCCGTCGTGCGCGTGATCAGGGGGGCTTCCGGAATCGCGCGCACACCGGATATGTAAAGAGTCCGCCGGGACAGGCCCGCGGCTCGCTATACGTGGTTGTGGTGCAGGCATCCTGCCTGCGCGGCGTACGCTGGAAGCGTGCAGCACAGAGTGCATTCTACCGCGGCGCGTTGGTGGCCGTGAGCCAGGTCGCGATTTCATCAGGAGATGCCGGCGTGTCCTGGATTCGGGTGTCCGCGCGGCCCTTTAGCCAATTCGCGTCAAACTTTCCGCCGGTGTTGTGCAGCCACAATGCGCCTTTGGCCGGCACGGCGGCGAGGACGGGCAGGCCGCCGAATCGCCGAATCAACGGAATAAACAGTTGCTCCAGGTATGTCTGGTCGTCGTTCCAGTCGCGGCCGTTCAAATCCGCGACCACGCGCAAATGGTGGGGGCGCTCGGACAGGAGTGCCCGGGCCAGCACGCAGAGCGGGCCCATGCGGTCGAAGCCCACCAGCGTGACATGGCAATCCGAGCCGATCGCGTATTGAGCGACGACCGTCGCGATGTCATCGACGGCCAGGGCGTCGTCGGTCGGGTTGAACGTGGTGAAGAATTTGTGCCGATCGGCCGGTTGCGTGCTGGCCGGATCGCGACGGTTGCCGCCTGTGCCGAACGGCTCGACGAAGACCACGCAATGACCTGCCTTTATTAACGTTTGGGCAAAGTCGTCGTATTTCGTGGCCGCGGCCAGGCCGGCCGGATCGAGCATGAACACATAGCCCCTCGGTGCGGACGCGAAGGCTCGGCCGACGCGACTGATCGAGGTCACTTGACGACCTTGGCTGCCGTGAACGGTCTTGAATTCCAACGTGTCCTCGTTGCCGTCTCCCGGCACCACCGTCTGCTCCATCGCGAGATCCGGTTCGTAGCGGCCGGCGGCGTGCCGGAGCCATAGACGGGCAAGGTGGGCGAGATAAGCGGGACGGTCTCGAAGCGATTCGACCTGTTCGTTGATGCGTTGCTTCATGAGCGCGACGACCCGCTCGGCATCAGGCAGGTTGGCCGGCACATTGTCATCGCTCCAGACCAGCATATCCTCGGGCTTTTCGACCGGGATGTCGGTTTCCTGGATCGCGTCGGGATCGCTGCTGTTCAACAGCTCTCGACCGAAGAACCGGTACATGGCTTGGCGGCTCTGGAGGTTGTAGTTGTGCGGGGCGTCGATATGCACGTTCTCGATGCGATCGGCCGCGTCGTACAGCTCGTAAATGCTCCGCACGAACGGGTACTCGACTTCGGGTGTGAGCTTCGTCCAGTCGCCCGTCGCGCTGACCATGAGCCGCGGCTTTGGCGCGAAAACGGCGGCAATTTCCATGTTGTTCGTGCCGATGCGCAGGAGGGGGGCGTTTTCGCAGATGCAACCGCCCTGCATGGTGCTCGAAATCATGTTCACCGGGCAATCGACGGCCACGCGGTCGTCCACCGCGCTGAGGATGAACGTCTGCGTGCCGCCGCCGGAAGCACCGGTCACGCCGATCCGCGTGCGGTTCACGCCCGGCAGGCTCTGGAGGAAATCGAGCACGCGGATGCTGTTGAGCGTCTGCAACTGGAAGTGCCCGATGCCCCACAGCACGGTCTGTGGCGTGTCGAGATGCGGATCGCCATGTTTGAACATCCGGGCCGAGTCGTTGTAGCCGACCATGTCGTAAGCGAACACCACCGCGCCATTTCGGGCCAGCGTGATGCACCGGGCGGGGACCGAGCCGCGATCGTCGTGATGCAATCGACCGTTCTGCCAGTGGCCGTGCGGGCACGCGACGACGGGATAACCGCCGGGCGGCGGCTCGGATGCTGGACGATAGAGGTTGCCGGTCACATAGATGCCGGGCGAGCTCTCGAAGTAGACCTTCTCGACGGTGTACCCGTCGCGTATGAGCTTGCCGAAAATTTTCGCGTTGAGCGGCGTCCGCGGCCATTCGGGGATCAGCCCCGCGGCGAGTCGCACCTGGTCGCGGAGCCACGTCCGGCGCCATTCCCATTGCTTGCGGCGCTCGTAGCGGACGGGCTTGAACACGGTATTGGTGTGGGGCAGGGGCTCGGCCGCAGCGACCGCCGGCTGTGTGGATGCCGGAGCCGTCGCCCAGGTCGTGGACGAAAGCTGGAGAAGCAGGACGCCGGCCATGCCGCACAGGCCGAAGCCGGTCGCTCGTACGCTCAGGCGCAGTCTCATTGACGAAACCTCCTTCGTACGTTTCGCTAGCGGTTGTCCGGGCATTATGGTATCGGTTCGGCGGTGATCCACAATACCGCAGCGCGGGGTCAGCCGTGTCGCACCGGCCGGGCTACCGGCAACCAGTGCCAATCCTCGAACGAGTAAATCTTCACGTGATGATGGTCGCGTCTGTGGGGAGTGCCTATATTAGCGGGACTCACGGGGGAGAGGAGCCTGCCAGCAACCTCCCGACGACCAGACTAAGCGCCTTATCAAGGGCGTTTCGTGTATCACGCCGCGCGGGGAGCCGGAGGGGGTTGCCTGCGTGGCGTGGTTTCATTGCCGCCCGTCGACATGCGTTGCCCGATGGCAGATCGCGGTGGCACAGCCCGCGCCGGCCGGACTCGCCTGCGGAATCCTTTCCGGCTACATTTCCGGCATGAACACACGCATCGATCATGCAACTGTCGTCACCTCGCGGGACGGCAAGGTAGTGACATTGACGGACACCTCAATCACGTTTTCGGGTGGCGTCATCCGTCACGTGGGGCCGACCGAGGCGGTGCGGGCGGCTGCCGCAGCAGCCAGGTCCGTTTCGCCTGCCGAACTGCGAGGTCGGCCGCTCGGACGCATCCTGGAGGCGGCCGGCAAAATCACTCGCCAGCAGATCGACCAGGCGTTGGAACTCCAGCGGGCCCGCCACGGCGTCATCGGCCAGACACTCGTCCAGCTCGGTTACGTCACCGATGCCGACGTCGATTGGGCACTGAGCGTTCAGGCCGGTCGCGATGCCGGTCCCGTCCCGGGCAGCGAACCGGCTGAGGTCATTGACGCCACGGGCCGATTGATTATCCCCGGGCTCATCAATACCCACCACCACCTGTACCAGTCACTGACCCGCGGCATGCCCGAGGTGCAGAACGTTGAGCTGTTCGACTGGCTGGTGAATCTGTACCCCATCTGGGAACGGCTGGACGACCGGGCGCTCCACGCGGCCGCCACGATCAGCCTCGCCGAACTGCTTCTTAGCGGCTGCACCACCAGCGTGGACCACATGTACCTGTTTCCCTGCGGCAGCGACGTACGCCTGGACTCGGTCGTGCGAGCGGCCGGCGACCTGGGGATGCGCATTCACGCCTGCCGCGGCAGCATGACGCTGGGCGCGTCGCAGGGCGGGTTGCCGCCGGACCGTTGCGTCGAACAGGACGACCGCGTGCTGGCCGACTGCGAGCGTGTCATCGCCGAGTTGCACGACCCGAAGCCGCTGGCCGTGTGCCGGATCGATCTGGCTCCGTGCGCACCGTTCAACGTGACGCCCGAACTGTTCGACCAGGTACGGCAACTGGCCCGCGAGCGCAACGTGCTGCTGCACACGCACATTGCCGAAACGCTCGACGAGCAGCGGTACTGCCTCGAACGGTTCGGCGTGCGGCCGGTAGAATACTTGCGGCAACACGATTGGCTCGGCCCCGACGTGTACCTGGCTCACTGCGTGCACCTCAACCGCGAGGAGATTGAATTGTTCGCCCGCACGGGCACGGGGGTGGCGCATTGCCCGTCGAGCAACATGCGCCTGGGCAGCGGGATCGCGCCGATCCGGGCCATGCTCGACGCGGGCGTGCGAGTGGGCCTGGCCGTCGACGGCAGCAGCAGTAACGACGGCGGCAATCTCCTGGCCGAGGCTCGCCAGACGCTTCTGCTCCAGCGCGTGAGCGGTGGGGCCAAGGCGCTGACGGTTGCGGAGGCGTTCCGGCTGGCGACGGTGGGCGGAGCCGATGTCTTGTGCCGTCCGGAGCTGGGACGCATCGAGCCCGGGGCGGCGGCCGACCTGGTCATCTACGACGCGAACGACGTCGCTCTGGCCGGCGCCGTCGCCCACGACCCGTTGGGGGCGTTGGTGCTTTGCCATCCGCCACGACCGCTCCGCGTGATCGTGAACGGCCGAACCGTCGTCGAGAACGGGCGTATCACGGGCGTTGACCTGCCCAAAGTGGTGGCCGATTTCAACCAGATGGTTCGGGACCGCTTCACCGGCAAGTAGGATTGTTGGCGGGAGACTGGCCCGCCGCTGGGGTGCAGGCATCCTGCCTGCATTGTGCACGCTGGAAGCGTGCACCACAATTGCGTGCGCACCACTAAGCGCGTGCATTACAGAATCGGCAAGGCGGCCTGGACGCCGGCCCCCCTGGTGCGGGACTTGACGGGCGTCAAGAACCGGGAGAGCGGTTCAGCGTAGAATAGCCGCATGGTCATTGCCACCCCTCACAGGAAGATCGCACGGGACCTGGTCGTACTCGGCCGGTTCATCCAGTTGTACTGCGACGGCCACCATCGCGGCGAGGAACGGCGGGCCGCCGATCTGAAATTCTGCCGCGTCGAAGACTTGCTGGGCCGGGCCCCGGTCCTGTGTGAAGACTGTGGCAAGCTCCTGGCACACGCCTTCTTCAAGCGGTTGCACTGCCCGCTCGATCCCAAACCTGCCTGCAAGCACTGCCCCGACCACTGTTACCACGCCCATTACCGCGACGAAATCCGCCGGGTCATGCGCTACTCCGGCTGGGCCCTCATCCGTCGCGGTCGCCTCGACCTGCTGTGGAAGATGCTCTTCTGACGCAGGTCTCCTCCGAACGGCGCACGCCCCATTGGAATTCAGTCCGCCAGGACAAGCCCGGCGACTCGCTTCTCGCGTACGGACACACACAGACCAGCGAGCGGCGGGGCTTGACCCCGCCGACTCTGTTCCCCGTCCGTTCGCTCACCTTTACTGGTAAACACGTACCCGAGGCGAAAACGCGTCGAATTCGGTCGACCGGTCCTGTCAGTTTTCCGGGACATGAGGACTACAATGACTCCGGAATTCAGGTCTTACGTGAGGTGCAGCAGCGTATGGGCTCCGAGATACAGCCGGATCTGAGCAGCCTCAATCTGCCATTCGTTGAGCAGTTGCTGGCGGATTATGCACGGGATCCTGCCTCTGTTCCGGCACATTGGCGCGAGTACTTCGACCGGCTCCGTCGAGAGGGTCAACTGGCGGAGGGGGGGCGAATCGGGCCCAGCTTTCGGGCCCGTTCCATTTTCAATCCTGTCAACGGAGACGGGGCGCGGCTGGCCGGGCCGACCCGCGCCGTACCCCCCGGCACGCTGGACGTGGTCAGCCTCCAGGACCGCGTGGACCAGTTGATCCGGGCCTATCGCGTTCGCGGCCACGTGGTGGCCAAGACCGATCCGCTGGGCGGTCCTCGCCCGTATCAGCCCGAACTCGACCCAGGCTTCTACGGCTTCACCGAGGCCGACATGGATCGGCCTTTCTCCACCCGCACTATCTACGGTCCCGACGTCAGCACGCTCCGCGAAATTCTCGAACGCATGCAGCGGGCCTACTGCGGCTCCATCGGCGTGCAGTACATGCACATCGACCAGATCGGCGTGCGACACTGGCTGCAAGACCGTATCGAAGGCGAAAGCCGCTACCGCCTCACTCGTGACGAGCAGATCCGCGTCCTTACCCGGCTCACCGATGCCGTTATCTTCGAGGAGTTCATCCAGAAGAAGTTCGTGGGCGCCAAGCGGTTCTCGCTCGAAGGCGCCGAAAGCCTCATTCCTCTGCTCGACCTGGCCATCGAAAAGGCGGGCGCCGACGGCATCCGCGAGATCGTCTTGGGCATGGCCCATCGTGGGCGGCTCAACGTGCTCGCCAACATCATGGGCAAGGGGCCGCAGGAGATCTTCCGCGAATTCGAGGATCGCTACCCGCAGATGAACGTGGGGCGCGGCGACGTGAAGTATCACCTGGGCTACAGCTCTGACTGGGTGACGGCTCAAGGTCGCAAGGTACACCTGTCGCTGTGCTTCAACCCGAGCCACCTCGAATTCGTCAACCCGGTCGTCCAGGGCCGCATGCGGGCCAAGCAGGACCGCTACTGCGACAAGGAACGGCACCGCGGCATGGCCTTGCTCATCCACGGCGACGCGGCATTCGCCGGCGAAGGCATCGTGCAGGAGACGCTGAACCTCAGCGAACTGGAAGGCTACTCCACCGGCGGCACCATTCACGTCATCGTCAACAACCAGATCGGGTTCACCACGTTGCCGTCCGAAGGCCGATCCAGTTTGCACGCCTCGGCTGTGGCCAAGATGCTTCAGATCCCGATTTTCCACGTGAACGGCGAGGATCCCGAGGCGGTGGCCCAGGTTATCCGGCTGGCCATGGACTTCCGCCGCGATTTCCACCGCGACGTGGTCATCGAGATGTACTGCTTCCGGCGGTACGGCCACAACGAGACCGATGAGCCGGCGTTCACACAGCCGGTGCTCTATCGGCGATTGGCCCAGCGGCAATCCGTGCGCGACAGCTATCTCGAGCATCTGCTCGAACTCGGCGAGGTGACGCGCGAAGAGGCCGACCGCATCTCCGAGCAGCGCAGGGCTCGCCTCGAAGAAGCGCTCAATCAGGCCAAGACCGAGGTCTATCATCCCGTCTGTCCACTGCACACTGGCGTGTGGTCCGGCTACTTCGGCGGCCCGGCTCGCCTCGAGCATGACGTCGAAACCGGCGTGGATCGCGAACGGTTGAGCCAGTTGCTCGAAGCGACCACGCGCTTGCCCGAGGGCTTCCGGCCGCATCCTACGTTGGTCAAGTGGCTGGCGGCTCGGCGGGAGATGGCCCGCGGCGAGCGGCCGTTGGACTGGTCGGCCGCCGAGGCCCTGGGCTTCGCGACGCTCGCTGCTCAGGGATATCGCGTGCGAGTCAGCGGTCAGGATTCGGCTCGCGGCACGTTCAGCCATCGGCATGCCGTGCTTCACGACTACGAGGACGGCCGAACGTTCATGCCGCTGCAGCACGTTGCTCCCGGCCAGGCGCCCATCGAAATCTACAATAGCCCGCTGTCCGAAGCCGGCGTGCTCGGATTCGAGTACGGTTACAGCCTGGATTGTCCCGACGGACTGGTCGTGTGGGAGGCTCAGTTCGGCGACTTCGTTAACGTCGCCCAGGTCATCATCGATCAGTTCCTGGCCAGTGCCGAAGTCAAGTGGCAGCGTTTGAGCGGGCTGGTGCTCCTGTTGCCGCACGGGTTTGAAGGGCAGGGGCCCGAGCATTCGAGCGCTCGGCTCGAGCGGTTCCTCATGCTCGCCGCCGAGGACAACATGCAGATCATCAACCCGACCACGCCCGCTCAGATCTTTCACGCGTTGCGCCGCCAGGTGATTCGCCGTTGGCGCAAGCCGCTGGTCGTCATGACGCCCAAGAGCTTACTGCGACACCCGGCCGCGACGTCTTCGCTCAACGAGCTGGCCACCGGCACGTTCCGGCGAATTATCCCTGATGATCAGACGGCCGAGCGATCGCCGGAGCGGGTTATCCTGTGTTCGGGCAAGATCTACTACGATCTCGTGCAGCATCGCAACGCATTCGGCCGGGAGGACATCCCGATCATCCGCGTCGAACAACTGTATCCGCTGTTCGACTCCGAGCTGTGCTCGACGCTCTCGCGCTATCCCGACCATACACCCGTCTATTGGGTCCAGGAAGAACCTCGGAACATGGGCGCCTGGCCGCATATGCGGCTTCGCTTCGGCGAGAAGATCTGCGGACGTTGGCCGCTGCAGGGAATCGCCCGAGCCGAGTCCTCCAGCCCCGCGACGGGTTCGGCGGCCAGCCACAAGCTCGAACAGCAGATGATTCTCGAACAGGCGTTCGGCGAGACGGCGACTGGCGCGGGTCCGAACAAATCACTTCGGTGAGACAGAACAGCAAGGCAAAGGCGATTCCGGTACGCACGCGAGGAGACACGACGAATGGCGGTCGAACTGAAGGTTCCCCAGGCAGGCGAATCCGTTCAGGAGGTCCAGGTCGGCGAGTGGCGCAAGGCCGACGGCGATTACGTGGAAGTTGACGAAATCCTGGTCGAGATCGAAACCGACAAGGCGGCCATGGAACTGCCCGCGCCGGTGAGTGGGAAGCTGATCATTCACAAACGCAAGGGCGAAATCGCAAAGCCGGGCGACGTCTTGGCCGCCATCGACGAGTCTGCCGTCCGGCCGCAGCCGGCGCCGGGCGGGCCGACAGAACCAGCTGCTGCCGCGCCGGTCGCGCAACCGCCGGCGCAACCAGGAGTCTCTCCGGCGCGCGAAGTCTCGGCGATGCCACGTCCCGGCGACGCCGCGTCGCCGGTGGTCATGCCCGCCGCTCGTCGCGCCATGGCCGAGGCCGGGCTCGAGCCTGCCCAGGTGCAGCCCACGGGGCCGGGCGGACGAATCCTCAAGCAGGACGTGCAGCGGGCCCGGGAGAAAGCGCCCGCCAAGCTGCCCATCGCCGGTGCGACGCCGCCGGCTGCCGCGGCCGCACCCGAGCCGGTGGCCGCTCCGGCCGGCTTGCGTCAGGAAGAGGCGGTGCCCATGTCCATGCTGCGGCGGCGGGTCGCCCAGCGTCTGGTCGAGGCCCAGCAGACCGCGGCCATGCTGACCACGTTCAACGAGGCGGATCTGTCGGCCGTTCTCCAGCTTCGCAAGGAACACAACGACGCATTCGAGAAAAAGCACGGCATCAAGCTGGGATTCATGTCCTTCTTCGTCAAAGCCGCGATCGATGCCTTGAAAACGTTTCCGCAGCTCAACGCGGAGATTCGCGGTAATGACATCGTCTATCGCAACTACTTCGACATCGGCGTAGCCGTCTCGACCGACCGTGGCCTGGTCGTGCCCGTGCTGCGCAACGCCGAGCTAATGAGCTTCGCTCAGATCGAACAGGCCATCGCCGACATGGCTCGTCGGGCCCGCGAGAACAAGCTGACGCTCGACGAGCTGGAAGGCGGCACGTTCACCATCACCAACGGCGGCGTCTTCGGCTCGTTGTTGTCCACACCCATTCTCAACCCGCCTCAGAGCGGCATCCTGGGGCTGCACGCTATCCAAGAGCGACCGGTGGTTCGTGAAGGCCAGATCGTGATTCGGCCGATGATGTATGTGGCCCTCACGTATGACCACCGCATCGTGGACGGACGCGAGGCCGTGCTGTTTCTCCGGCGGATCAAGGACTGCGTAGAGAATCCGGCCCGAATGCTGCTGGAAGCGTAGGAAGACGGGGACTGGGGACTAGGGACTGGGGCCAGGGGCATGGCGATCAGACGTTTTTTCCAGCCCCCAGTCCCCAGTCCCAGGCCCTCCAAGGACACATACATGGCCCAACAACATGATCTGATCATCATCGGCGCGGGACCGGGTGGATACGTCGCTGCCATTCGGGCCGCCCAACTCGGTCTGAACGTGGCCTGCGTGGAGGAGGCGCCGGCTCTGGGCGGGACTTGTTTGCGCGTCGGTTGCATACCCAGCAAAGCGCTGCTCGAGTCCAGTGAGCTGTACGCCCAGGCTCGTCATGAGCTGGCGGCTCACGGCATCGTCGTGGAGAACGTGCGGCTCGACCTGCCGGCCATGATGCGGCGCAAAGACCAGGTGGTCACCATGCTGACCAAGGGCGTGGCCGCGCTGCTTCGCAAGAACAACGTTACTCACTACGCCGGCCATGGTCGTCTCGCGGGAGCCCATCGCGTGGTGGTCACCGGTTCGCAGGGCGAAACCGAGTTGCAAGCCGAGCACATCCTGATCGCCACCGGCAGCCGCTCGGCCGATCTGCCCGGCGTGGTGGTCGATGGCGACCGAATCGGCACGAGCACCGAGGCGTTGGCGTTTTCATCCGTCCCCGAGCACCTGGTGGTCATCGGCGCCGGCTACATCGGTCTGGAGATGGCTGCCGTCTGGAGTCGCCTGGGGGCCAAGGTCACCGTCCTCGAATACCTCGACCGCATCCTGCCCGGCATGGACTCGGAACTGGCGGCGGAGGCACAAAAACTGTTCGCCAAGTCCGGCATCGAGTTTCGGTTGTCGAGCCGTGTCACCGCCGCCCGCGTGGAAGGCGAGGGGTGCGTCGTCGAGTGTGCCGGCGCTGAGCCGATACGCTGCTCGCGCGTGCTCCTGGCGGTGGGGCGGGTGCCCAACACCGAAGGGCTCGGGCTCGAATCGGTGGGCATCCAGACCGACGCCAAAGGTTGCATCCCCGTGAACGAGCATTTCGCCACATCCGCGCCCGGCGTGTATGCCATCGGTGACGTCATCGGCGGAGCCATGTTGGCTCACAAGGCCGAAGAGGAAGGCATCGCCTGCGTGGAGCATCTGGTGACCGGTTACGGACATGTGAACTACGACGCGATTCCTGCCGTGGTCTACACCATGCCCGAGATCGCCTCGGTCGGCAAAACCGAGGATCAATTGAAGGAGGCCGCCACGCCGTACCGCAAGGGTGTGTTTCCGTTTCGCGGCAACGGGCGGGCCCGCGCTCTCGGCCATGTGGACGGCTTCGTCAAAATGCTGGCTCACGCCGAGACCGATCGCATTCTCGGCGTGCACATTATCGGCCCGCGGGCCGGCGACCTGATCGCCGAGGCGGCGGCCGCCATCGAGTTCGGGGCCAGCAGCGAGGACGTCGCTCGCACGAGCCACGCTCATCCCACGCTCGCCGAGGCGATGAAAGAAGCCGCACTGGCTGTCGATCAGCGTGCGATCCACGTGTGAAGGCCCGAGAATGCCGTCGCCTCCGCCGAGCCCGAGAATCGCGAGCGACCGCTTCTTGCACTCGGGCGGGATGGGCGTCTACAGTATCAAGTTCCTGAATGCTTTGCGGTCAACGGGCCGCCACGATCAACAACGGAATTTGCGCGAGGAGCGCCGGTTTCGGCTGCGCGGAGGAGGAACTCGTGAAGCGAGCATGCCCGGCACGGTGGTTCGTTGTCGTGTCCGTCTTGTGTGGCCTGGGCGGAATCGTCGGACCGGGGCTGCCGGTTACCGCTTCCGCGGCTTCGAACCGATTCATCGCCTACAACGACCTCGTTCACGATCCGGCGAACGGCCACCCGACGCTCACGCCGAACGTCACCACGTTCAACATCGGCTCGGGTGCACCGGGGCCGTCTTCCGGCATCCTCATCGACAAGAATACGGGTCTGCCCACCGGCGTCACGGTGACGCTGACGCAGAGTGGCGGCGTTCACTGGCAGTCGAGCGCTACCACAGGGGGAAGCGACTGCGGCCCCGGTACGGATGCACGAAACATTTTCGATCCGGCGAGCTCCGTCAGCCTCATGGGCACCGTCTATTACGGCGACCCGGGCTGGTGGGTGGATATCACGTTCACCGGTCTGGATCCGGCTCGCCGGTATGAGTTCGTCACCACCGCCAACCGCAACGATCCGAGCTACACCACGCGGATTACGCGATACACGATCTCGGGCGCGGACGGGTTTACCAACGTCAGCTCACCCGGAACCACGATTGAAGCCGATGGAGCTTCGACAGTTTTCAACACCGGTTACAACACGCAGACCGGCTACGTGGCCTGGTGGGTGGACATCGATCCGGGGCCCGACGGGTCGTTCAAGGTTCGTGCCGAGGCGGCCACGAGCGACCACCGGGCATACGCGTTCGACGCCTTCATGCTGGCCGAGAGCGGAGCCGCCAACAACGTTCAGTTCGTGCCCCGTCAGCTCAGTGCGGTCGTTGGTGCGGCCGATGTTGCCGTGACGCTGAAGATTCCGCCGGAAGCCAACGCTTCCAATCCGGTGACGGTGACGCTGGTCAGCGATCGTCCCGACGTGGCTGAGCCAAAGGGCGCGGGCGGCCAGCCGTTCACCGTGACGTTGCCTGCCGGCGGCCCCAACGAGCAGACCGTCACCATCGGCTTCGGCTCTGCCGGCCAGGCTCGCATCAGCACCGCCAACGATGCCGGTTTGAATGACGTAGTGCTGACCGTGGACGTCGAGGCGGGCAGCGTGAACTTCACCACCCCGGCGTTGATCGCATCGCCTTCCTCCACGACACCCGTCACGATTCGCCTCACACCGGGCAGCAATGCCACGCGGCCGGTGAACGTCACGCTCATCAGCGATGATCCCGAGATCGCCGTGCCTGCCAACGCGGTCGATGATCGCGTCGTGCTTCATTTTGCTCCAGGTGCGCCCACCGAGCAGACGGTGGATATCCGGACGGAGGGGCAGGGCGAGACCCATCTGCGGACCACCAACGACGGCGGCCTTACTGACGCCGTGTTGCCGGTGTCGGTCCGCAAGCTGGACTACATCCAGGTCGTGGTCAATCCTTACGAGAGCGTGGACTGGGCGGGGTTCCAGCGACATAAGGCCAACGTTCATACGCATACCACGCAGAGCGACGGCTCGTTGACGCCCGACCAGGTCATCGACGAGTACAAGGCTCGCGGCTACAGCGTGCTGGCCATCACCGATCACAACCGCTGCACGTTCCCGTGGGAGAATTGGAACCGCTATCCCGATTTGTTGAACATGCTGGCGATTCCGGGTAACGAAGCCTCCGAGCATCATCATCTGAACGCTTTGTTCATCAACTTCACCACCGGCTCGACCAACGTCGATTTGACGCTCACGCAGATCGGACTGGCGGGTGGGCTGGCCGTGCTCAACCATCCCGGCCGCTACAACTACACCGTGCAGGATTACGTGAACTGGTACCGCACGTTCGATCACCTGGTGGCGATGGAGGTCATCAATCAGGGCGGCCGATTCATCGACTTGCCGCTGTGGGACCAGGTGCTGTCGATCATGATGCCCGATCGGCCGGTGTGGGGCGTTGCTGCTGACGACATGCACAGCATGAGCCATCTTGGCCGCGACTGGTTGACGTATCTCGTGCCGCCCGCCGCTTCCGAAACCGAGACGCAGAGCGTGACCGGATGGGAAGATCGTCCGTGGATGCAATCGTTCCTGTCCGACACCGCTCCCGATGGCGCGGTGGTGCGACAGGCAACCGAACGTGGGCAATACTACTTCAGCTCGGTGGGGACGCATCCGACGGCCGTCCGCAGCGTGGCCGAGACACCGGTCATCGACTCCATCTTGGTGGACCACGCGGCGGGCACGATCACGGTGAGCGCTTCGTCCGGCGGGCAGCCCTTGCCGGCCGACAAGTACCGGTGGGTGTCCATGGCCAGCGAGGTGCAGGTCGGTCCGACCATCAACTATCGCACGACACCCGGCGTGGACAAATATGTCCGGGCCGAGCTCATCGGGCAGGGCGGCACGACGTTTACGAATCCGTTCGGCATCGCCTACGTCGGGCCCACGCTGGCTCTGAGCACCAAGCAGATTACCCGCGACGTGCACATTCGTAGCACGCTGGCCAACGACACGTTCACCATCGCCAACAGCGGTCCGGACTCGCTGAGTTATATCGTGACGTCGGATGCGCCATGGCTTACCGTCGCGCCGACTGAAGGCGATTCGTCAGGCGAAGAAGACACTATCACAGTCTCGTATGCCACGGTCGCCCTGCCCGTGGGGCAGCACCAGGCCACTATCACGGTGACCTCCGCCGAAGCCGGCAACAGCCCGCAAACGGTTCAGGTGACGGTCAACGTTCGTACCGTGGCGCCGGACCTCGACCACGACGGCGACGTGGACCAGTCCGACTTCGGCCTGTTCCAGTTGTGCCTCGGCAAGGAGGCCGGCGTGCCCGGTTGTCAGGCATCCGACTTCAACGGATCCGGGTTCATCGACACGTTTGACGTGAACACGCTGCTCAACTGCCTGTCCGGTGCGGGAAACCTCGCCACGCCCGGATGCGACCACTGAGCCGACCGAGCGGCATTGTGGTGCAGGGGATCATTGTGGCGCACACATCCCTACCGGCACTGTGCGTGCTGGAAGCGTGCACCACACAAATACGCGTCGCTATTCCTCCTCGAACCGTTCCACCCATTTCTGGATGGCGGTGAGGACACGACTCTTGTAGACGTACACGCTCGATGAGGTGATGCCGAGTTCTTCCGCCACCTTGGCCACCGGCTGGCGTTCCACCGCGTAGCGGACAAAGGCCTGGTACTCTTTTTCGCCGACCTCGGTGCGGATCTGGCGGAGGGCTTCATCGAGCAGGGCGTAGCGCCATTCCTGTTGCCAGATCTGCTGCATGGTTTCCTGCGTGCGGGGATCCTCGATCTGTGCCAACAAATCGACACCATTGCCCTCGGTGCAGGCCGGCTGCTGAACGCGGGTGCGGCGGCCGCGGGCCCGTAGCGTCTCCAGCGCCTTGCGGCGGGCGATGCCGAACAGCCACATCCGGAATCGGCCCTTGGCCGGGTCGTAGACGTCGTCGCAGAGCGAGCGGTGGGCGATCATCAGCACCTCTTGCGTCAGATCGTCCAGGTCCGTCTCGTTCACGCCCAGCCGTCGCCCGAAATTCCGCAGCATGGGGGCGTAGATGCGGTAAAAATGGCCCCAGGCCTCGCGATTCTGGCTGTCGCGAACGGCGCTCAGCAAGTTGGTCTGCGTGGTCTGCATGCGGGTTCGAGTGCAAGCGCCGGGGCCGTCCCGGTGCGCCGTCATGAATGCGATCTCTGGCCTACTCGGCTCCCACCACGTCGCGGTGTTCGGCCGAGTTGATTCGTGTGTTCTCGATGATCTCGGGCAGCCCGGCAGGGACGCTCGGCGGAGGCGGCGGCGGATTCGTCGGGTGCATGTAGAGCCGGAACCACGCCTCGGCGTACATCTTCACCACGTCGCTCGGCAGATTGTGCCCGAACCCGTCGTACACCACCAGCCTCAGCCGTTCCGGGTCTGCTTCGTAGTGCGGCCGGGCTGCCTCGACGAATGCCCGGGCGGTTTTCGGATCGACGATCTTGTCGTGGCCTCCGCTGACCATCAGGATGGCAGTGGGAAACAACTTGTCCACGTGCAGGATGGGATCGTGCCGTTCGAGCAAAGCCTGCGTTTCCGGCCAGAGTTGGTCGGTCTTGCCTTTCCACAGGCCGTTGCTCTTCCACGACTCGAACCACTGGCGATAGGCGCCCGTGCTCACGAACACGACCACGGCAGCCAGGCGTTTTTCGCCGGTCGCCGCCGCCAGGGCGGGGATGCCCGTGGATGAGCTGCCCAGCCAGCCGATCTTGCTCGGATCAATGTCGCCGCGCGACACCAGGTAGTCGATCACGCGAGCCGTGTCCTGCGGAGCCCGCGCACCGCTCAGCGCGAAGCTGTGGGCGAACCGTTCGTCGAACACGAGCCATTGGGCCCGCCGCTGCGGATCGGGATCGGGCGGGTACTCGAACCGGAACGCGGCCAGCATGTATCCTTCGTCCACCAGCCCCGTGCTCCAAGGCGGCAGTTCTCCCGGCTTGAGCGTTCCCAGCATGAGGATGACCGGGCGGCGGGACAATCCGACGGGTCGCCACGCGAGATCCACCCGGCCCGGCGGGTCACCTTCCAGAATTACGGTCGCATAAACCACCTCCGGCTCACCGGCGGGCCGGCTCGTCGCGCCGGCGGCCGCCAGTGGCGACGCCGTCGCCAGGCAGACCAGGCTCACGACTGCAATGCGGTACATGGAGCTTCGATCCCGTGAAAATCAGATGACCGTTGAACGGCAGCCGGCATTGTACTGCGCGCGACGGGGCGAAGCTACGGTTGGGCAGCACGAGATATCAGGAGGTACGCGGCAGGGCGTCAAGCTCCGCTGGCGCCGGGGACGGTGGTGTGGCGGATCTTGAGTTCACCGCAAGGCAAGAGCCGTTGGATGGGCGGCTGTGTGGGATGGCTCAACAGATCGAGCGCGGCCTTGGCTGCTTCCCGCCCGATTTCGGCGATGGGCTCCTTGACCGTGGAAAGACTGACGCCGGCGAATCGCGTGATCGGATAGTCGCCCATGCCGATCAACGCCACATCGTCGGGCACACGAATGCCGTGCGTGCGTATGGCATCCAGGAGCAGCGTGGCCAAGCCGTCATGCTGGACCACGATGGCATCGGGGTGCGGCTGGCCGGGCTGGAACAACTGGGCGATGGACTTCTCGATGATCTCCTCCGGCGACAGCAGCATGGAGCCACGGGCGACCCAGCGCGGGTCGATGGGCAGGCCGGCTCGTTGCAGGACCGACCGATAGGCTCGGTAACGCGCGGCGTTGAGCGGCATGGGGTAATCGAACCCGACGAACCCAATCCGCCGACGGCCGATCTGCACAAGGTGTTCGACGGCCAGCTTGATGTCGGCCGGACTGTCCCACGCCACGAAGTGCGCGTCGGCGAGCGTGGATGGACGGTCGGCCACGAACACGATCGGAATCCCCATGGCCCGCGCCCGCTCGTAAGCGTCATCCAATCCCGGCAGGGGGACCATGATGATCGCTTCATCCCGGCGCTGCAGGCAACTGAGTAACTCGCGGCGGGCCCGCTCAGGCTGGTAAGCGTGGACGGCCACGAAGGGCGTGTAGCCTGTGGACTCGAACACCTCGGCCATGCCCGTCGTCAGCTCCTGGGCCCAGTCCCAGCGAAAGCTGGCGAGGATCACGCCGATCATGCCTGATTTCTGACGCCGCAGGTTACGGGCCCACTGATTGGGCACATAGTTCAGCTCGCGAGCCGCTTGGAGCACTCGCTCGACGGTTCGGGCCGATATTTTCCGCCGCTCGGACTGGCCCCGCAGCACGATCGACACCGTGCTGGGCGAGATGCCCAGCCGGGCGGCCAGTTCCACGGTGGTCACGGGATGGGAGGGCGGTTTGGCCATAGGTCGCGACTCGGCTGAAAAAATAACATTGACATCGCACATTCGAAACAGTACGCTGGAAGTACAACGTAGTACTTGCCTACTTTACCCCATCGAGATCTCCGGATCAACGGGTCATGTAGGCGGCGGTCGCAGACGGCTGCCCCCCGCGCATTTCCGGGGAGGGGGCCTGGTATTCACATCCGAGGAGTCACCATGCACACGTCGCGCAGACGGTTGGCAGCGTGGGCGAGCGCGTTCGCCCTGGTTTCATCCGCGGCTTGGGCGGACCACCCCGTCCTGGTCACCATGCTGGTCGAATCCTTCGACGGCTGCGGCTGCCTCGAGCCCTTTGATGATCCCGTCTCGTGCGGGGCCTGCCCGGAGGGGATCACCACGACGCACCCGGACTGCGATGTCTTCGGACCGCAAAGTCTTGACCATGAGTGGCGCAACATGGGTTTCCCGGCCGACATGTACGGCGACAACTGGGAGCCGGCCCAGGGCTTCGCCGCCCAGGCCTTCGCGCTGGGGGATGTGTTCGGCAATCAGGCCAACAATCACAGTGCCAGCAAGTTCGGTGCTGGGGACCTCATCTGGATCGACTATGACAACACCGCCAGCCCCACATGCGGTTCGACCAGTTCGACACGATTCGAGTTCGAGGCCGCCCGAGTGGCCCGCGGACTGCCTCCGGCGGATCCGACGGCACCGGCCTATTTCATCATTTCCGTTCGGCGGGACGACTTTGCGGGTGACGGCGATACTTCGGATATCACCACGAGGATCTGGATGGATCTGGCCGGCCTGCCCTCCGGGACGACGGACACGCCGGTGCAGGTGGACGTGTTGCCCGGGACGGGCTGGCAGGACGTGATCGTTAACACGACAAGCCAGTTCCTCGACCGGGCCCGGTTGAACGTGTTGGTGAGTCTCGGGCCCGAAGGCGGCTTCGTGGACGCCACTCTGGGTGAGAAGGTCGTCATTAAGGTGGATAATCTCCGGTACGTCTACACCGGCCTGGCTCCAGATAACGAAACCGATTGCGGCAACGGCATCGATGAGGATGGCGACGGTCTGGTCGACTGTGAGGATGCGGATTGCTTGGGCGACGTCCACTGCGCCTGCAACATGGTTCTGGCCTTTGATACCGACATCGACGGGGACGTGGACATGCTGGACTTCGCCTTCTTCCAGCGCTGCATCACCGTCGGCGGGCCGAATAATGTGCACTTCGAATCGCTGCCCGGCGACTGCAAGTGCCTGGATCTGACCGGCCCGGCCGGTGTGAAGGACAATTCCGTGGATCAATACGACCTGGTCATGATGCTTGGCTGCGCTTCGGGCGCAGAGATTCCGGCTGACGCGAGTTGCGACGACCCGCCGGCGCAGTGAGTAGAGTCTGGTCGAGAAAACTGGTGATAGGGAGGAGGCAGCATGCGAGCGAGGCTTTTGTGCGTTGTCGGGCTGGCCGTCACCATGCCCGCGATGGCCGGCAATTGGGATCCGAACTACATCTGGGATTCGGGCAAGACCCTCTATGAGGGCAACACGTATACCCGCATCGTCGATTGGGGCGATCCCGAGTACCAGGAGAGCATTTACCGCGAGTCCAGCGGGACGTACGCCAGCCCCAAGGTTCCCGATCGCCTGGGCCGGTTTGACGATCAGTATGGCGGCATGATGGACTGGACCGGCCCGACCGGCGGCAAGATCAAGTGGCGATTCGACCATAGCCCCGAAGGGCATCGCGTTCCGCCGAACGGCCACACGCCCGACTACTCGCCTGGCGTGCCGTCGAGCATTGCCTTGGGCCTGAAGGTGCTCAGCGGGACCGAGATGGTGGACTACACGTATGTCGAGTCCGCCGGTGGCAACGTCGTCTCCAGTTTCGTCGCCGACGATTCGGGCTACCCGAGAATCATCACCGGTGGCGAGACCGGCAAGATGGAACTGCGTTGGTACAACACCGTCCAGAACGTGGCCGGTGTCGAGAGTAACTGGAAGCCCAATAGCGCGACGGTCGCGGGCATCACTGGCAACTGGCTCATGCCGGCCAACGAATGGGCGACCGTACAACTCATCTTCGGCAACGACGAGGCCAAGACTTGGGAAGCCTACCTCGTTCGCGAGGGCTTCGCGGTCGGCCACATGTGGGGCACCTACAATGGGTCACCCAGCAATTCGTGCCAGTTCGGGTTCACCAGCACCGTCGCCAATGCCGGCGTCGTGTACGATTATCTCGCTTTTGGCTGGGGTGCCGATAACATCGGGGTGATTCCCGAGCCGGCTACGTTCCTGCTCCTGGCCCTGGCGTGGCCCATGGTCTGGGTTCGCCGCCGTCGGTAAGGTCAGCCGGGGTGCCTGGCCGGGCCTTGGCGGTTGAGCCGGCCCGGCCGGGCATGCCGGGCATCGATCCGGATTCGCCGGGGGGAGTGCATCTCGTGAGAAGCCACCACCATGTCGCAGCCCACACATGGCGGGATTATCGTGCTGTCTTTGCCGCGGCACTTGTCTCCTTCGGAGCGGCCGGACCCGCGCTCGCTGCCGGTCACTACACGCTGGCCTGGTGGCGCCAGCTCGGCAATTACGAAAACGGCGCGGGCGCAGGTTGCACCGGCAATCACGTCATCAACGTCTGGGTTTTCGATGAAGCCGGAGCGCCCAGGCCCGGCGTGCAGTTGAAGACCACCTGGGGTGTCCTTCTGGGCACGACGGATGTTGACGGACTAAGCCAAATCATCCTCGACAATGCCAACGTACGCTACGATTTCGTCTGCACCGATGCTAGCGGAGCGACCAGCGACATCGCCCTGGAAATGAGTAGCCGCCTCCGTCCCTGTTGGGGCCACTACTCCTTTGAAGTCGGCTTCCTCTACAAGGCCGACGCCGCGAATCCCGGCTCGTTCGACACCAGTCTGCACTGTACGCTGAATCCAGGTTGTCCGGATTATGGCAATTGCCCCGAGACGTTCGATGCGCCGTACAGCAAGAGTCTGGCCTTCAACAGCATCAACTGTGCCGATTATCGCTCCGACGAGTTCGTGCTGGGTAATTGGCAGTCGGCCGCGTCCTACTTCGGCCAGACGTTCGTGGCGACGGGCAATCGTGTGGTGGCCATGCGGGGCCATGGCACTATCGGCGGCAATAATACGCTGGAGTTCAAGGCCCAGATCGTGACCTGGCCGGGCTTGCAGCCGGTCGGGCCAGCAAAGTCGACTTCCGTTCGGTTTCCTTTCGGCAGGGTCATCACCTGGGGCGTCAACGAAGTGCCCGTCGTTCCCGGCCAGACCTACATGCTCAAGATCTGGCGCGACGGCACGGGGATGAACAGCTACCGCGTCGTGCGCAACAATTACGCCGCCGGCCATTATTTCGAGGGGACCACCGCTTACCCCGACTTCGAGCTGGAAGGCTGGGTCTGTTGCATGGACTACGGCGCCAACATCCAGATCACCGCCGGGCCGGCGGTTGTGGAAAGGACCGAGACCTCCGCCACCATCGCCTGGACGACCGACGTGCCCGCCGACTCCCGCGTCGATTACGGGCCCACCGCCACGTACGGGCAATCCGTGTTCGACCCAGCTCTGGTCACGCAGCACCGCGTCACGCTGAGCAACCTCACGGCTCACTCGCGATATCACTTCCAGATCACCAGCGCGGCGTCGGGCTACATCAGCGTCACTTCCGGCGATCATGTGTTCGATCTGGCTGCCCGCGGCGATTTCGATCGCGACGGCGACGTGGACATCGACGACTTCGGCCACATGCAGCGCTGCATCACCGGGCCCGGCGCCGTCCAGGATGACGCGGAGTGCGCGAACGCCAACCTGGACCAGGATCTGGACGTGGATCAGGACGACGTCAATCTGTTTCAGGTCTGTCTGTCCGGGCCGAATCGCCGTCCCGAGCCCGTGTGCTTCCCTTGAGAGCAAAGCGGATGCGTCTTTTCGAAACATCGGCCATGAGTCGCCTCTTGTCCGCCGCCGGCTCACTGTGTGTCTTTTTGCTGTCATGCTGGCTGGGAGGCAGTCTCGTCTATGGAGCGACCACACTGGTCGTGTATCCCAACCCTCCCGACCACCGGTCAGACGACCGCATCACGGGAACGCTGAACGGCGTGCCCGTCGAGTTCGAGTATCAGCATACGTACCACCCGGAATCGGCCGGGCAGAAGGACTTCAAAGCGAACTACGTGCGGTTTGCCGCTGACGGTCCGGTGGACGTCGAACTGGCCGTCAATGCCGCCGTTTCGCGGGCGTATCTCCGCACCGTCGGGGCGGATCTGCCGTTCACCCGGACGGGCTCGACGTTCCGGTTCACGCTGCCGGGCCCCGGCAACTACTATCTGCAGTTGCCCGACTTGAACACACCCGGCAAGGCCACGTACACCGTCTTTTTCTTCTTCGACGACCTGGCCGTGTACCAAGCGTATCAGACGGCGTTCGCGACTGCTCGGAACGTGACCGCTCACGGCGTGCGATCGGATCCCGGTCTGAACCAGACCGCGGCCGTCCAGTCGGCGCTCAATACTGGCGGGGCCATCTATTTTCCGCCCGGAATCTATCGGACGGGACAACTCTCGATCCAATCGGGCACGACCGTCTACTTGGCGCCCGGCGCTTTGCTCAAGGGAACCGACGACTATAACACCGCCTGCTACATTCAGATCAACGGCGCGTGGGGCGTGAGAATCGCCGGCCTGGGCACCATCGACGCCAACGGGTTCACCGCGGACAACATGCCCTCCAAGACACACCTGATCGACATGGAGTCGTGCGGCCAGCTCAGCTTGGACGACCTGCTCTTTCGGAACTCCAACTCGTGGATGCTTCATATCCGGCGATGCGATCAGGTCGCCTTCACCAATCTGAAGCTGTTCAGCGGGAAGGACGGTATCGATCCCGACGGTTCGCGGGACGTTCGCATCGATCGCACGGTCATTCAGTCCATTGATGACGCTTTCGCGGTCAAGAGCCGCTTTGCCAATCGAAGCTGTGAACGCGTCACCATGCGCGATTGCATCGTGTTCAGCTGCGCGTCCTCGTTCAAGATCGGGACCGAGAACTACCACGGGGCGGTGCGCGACATCACGTGGGACCACTGCGACGCGGTGGATGCCGACCGCGGCTGCATCCTCTACACCCGGCCCGAAACCGGCGTCGCGCCGATCTCCCGCATCACCTGGCGCCACATCCGCGTCTTCAATTTCCCCTGGATGGCCGAGACGGGTGGCGCGCCGTTTCAGTTCCACAACGATTCGGGGGCGTCGATCAGCGATGTTCTCCTGGAGAACGTGGTGGCCGTGCCTTGCCAATCCTGCTCCGTGCGGGGGGCGGTCAAGCCGGTTTTTCGCAACGTTATCGTTCAAGGGAACTCCGCCATCCCGGCGGCGTCGGCGAGCTTTGAGGGCGTCATCTGGCCCGGCGTGGTCAGCCAATCGCGGCCCGTCGTGTTTATCGAACCCGCTCCGCGCAGCGGGAACAGTTATCGCGGAGGGGACCGAATAACGGTCAACGTCCAGCATCCGTTCGGGAAGCCGATTGCGCTCGTGGAGCTGTTCATCGACGGATACTGGATGGGCGTGCGGCACACGCCGCCGTATCACTTCGGGCTCGCCGGGCAGTCCGGTGGCGAGCACGTGCTGACCGCCCGCGCAACAGATATCGATGGTGTCGTCAATCAAACCGCTCCGAAGCGTGCCACGTTCGCCTTCATTCCGGGCGACCTTGATCGAGACGGGGATGTGGACCAGGAAGACTTCGGCCTCCTGCAGGCTTGCATGACGGCGTCCAACGTTCCGCCGGCCGATACCGCATGCCTCATTGCCCGCCTGGACGAAGACGTCGATGTGGACGTCGATGATATCCGTGTGTTTCTGGATTGCTGGTCCGGGCCGGATCCGGCTGTTGTCTCGCCGTGCGCGCCGGAGGCCAGGTAGGGGCGCAAAGAAAACCCACGGACCGAGGGCCCGTGGGTTCTGTTTGCGTCGAGTCTTTTCACAGGGAGCGCGGGTCGATTACGGCTTCGCAAGTTTCGCCCGCAGAGGCGCCTCCTGCTCGGCGACTTTCCTCAGCTCTTCCCAGATGCTCCGCGCCTCGGCCACTCGCTCGAGCAGCGCCGGACCTTGCAGCGCCAGTTGCTTGAGCGTGCGATCGTCTTCGAGCTCGCCCTTGGCATCCCGTTCGCGGGCGTCGGCCACGATCTTTTCGATTTGCCCGAGCGAATCCAGCGCCTGACCCACGAGCTTGTCCACCTCGTCATACTTCCAGAATCGCAGGCCCGGTCGCACCACGTACACCGGCGTGCAGTGGGCGTGCTCGCCGCTGTTGCCCACCGCGTGTGCCGCGATCCAGAAGCCGCCGCCGGCGTCGAGTTCCATGTCGATGGTCAGTTCCTTCTTCGGTTCGGCCGACTCGACGACCTGGATTTCCCTTCCGTGCTGCACGACTACCAGCTTGGCCGGCCAGACCCGCTCGGGATCGCCCCAGGCCCGGGCCTTGACCCGCACCTTGCGGTCGGTTTTCACGACCAGCTCGTCGCCGGGCAGGGCGTCGTCCACCTGGAACTCGAGCATCGGTCCGTTGGTGACAAAAGTGCGACCCTTTCGCATGGCCTCGAACCACGCGTCGGCGGTGAACGGCTGATCGCCGAGGTACGCGTAGACGCGGACCTCACCCAGCGTGCCGCCCCAGGGAATGTCCGAGCCCGCCGAGGCCGTGATCTTGAACCCGCTGTTCAGGAATCGGTACCAGATGTCCAGGCCCAGGCCGGCGAACTGCAGCACCTCGGCGAAATCCACCTTGCCCTTGGGCACGTTCACTGACATGTCGCGGTGGACGTGGAACATTCCGCTGCTCACGTGGGCATAGCCGCACAGGCCGCCGTCCGCGTGCACCTGGTCGAATACCTTGTCGTAGAGGTAGTACTGATCCGTGTCGCGGACCATCCGCTTGATGTTCATGGAGATCGTGTGGCCCATCTGGTCGTGCGTACGCGGGCACTCCTGGCCCGGGCACAGCACGTAATCGCCATCGACGATGCGATACTCGGGACCGAAGCCGCGCTGATCGAACCAGGTTCGATAGATGTCGCCCATCTTGACCACGTTGCACAGATGGACGTCTTCGGCTTGGGCGTAGGTCATCAGCCGGCGGGCGTCGTCGTCGCTGAGGATGCGAGCGTGCACGTGATCGTCGCCCGACCACCAGCCGCGCTTCCGCATGTCCTCCCAGCGACGCGGCGCGTACGTTTTCTCCACGGTCTCACCCGCGCTCACGCGGAAGCTGTCGTAGACCGGCACATGCTCGATTCCGCGACGAACCGCGATTTCCCACTCGCCCGCGGGCACTTCCATGTCCACCGGGCCCGGCATGCAGTAGTACTCGCCGGCGACCCGGCCCTGCACCACGTAGTTGCGGCTGTTGGTGAGGCTCCCCTGGCTGTCGAATTGGGACTTGATATCGACTGCGTTAGTGATCGGTTGAGGCTGGTTGTTGAACTTCCACACCAGCCGAACCATCGCCGGCGTGGGTGTTCCGGTGTCCCCGAGCACGGTGAGCTTCAGCCGGCCGCGTGGTGGCGACCGGAGCTCCAGCATCGCCCGATAGGCGCGATCGCCCGCCCGCAACTCCAGTCGCTGCGACGTGCGGTCCTTGGGCACATTGGTGATCGGGATCAGGACCAGCGACGTGCCGCTGGGGGCGATGTCCGTGGGGATCGTCGAGGATTCGGTCCACATCCCGCTGAGATCCAGGTGTCGCACGACAGCATGAAGCGTGTCGTCGGCGCCGCTGCCTGTGATGCGGGCGCGGATGAGCATCGCGCCGATGTCGGACGGGCACTCGATGGTTCCCAGCGGCGGCAGGACTGGACGATCCGGCTGCAGGTCCAAGCGGATGAGATTCGGGCTGCTCTCTAGGACGGGCACGAGCGCCGCCGCGGCCTTGAGCAACCGGGTCTTGGCCTGGCGCTTGGCCGCGTCGTCCTGAGCCCGGTTCACGCGATCCAGGGCTTGGCGGGCTTTGCGGTGAAGTTCGTCCAATTTGGCCCGATCGGCATCTTTAAGCAGGTAGGGATGTTCCTGCAGAAGCCGGCCGGCCAGACGGACGAGCTCGTCGGGATTGGTGAGCTCCGGCGTGGCCGGGGCTGACGCGGGCGAGAACAGAACCAGACCGACCAGGATGACAAGGGCTTTAGAATGCATGCCGCAACTCCTCATGGTTGGATCTCCGCGGACCCGGCTGGCCGGGTGGCAGGCACGGGTGGATGGACGATGGTAATCGTGGCTCGATGCCCCGGGCTCGGTTCGGTTTCGCCGGCCGGTTGGCTCGACGCGCTCGGATCGACTCGCAGGTTGAAGCCGTCCTCGCTGTAGGCCCTAAAGAACCATAGCGACGGCGCGGACGGCCAGGTCCGGTCTTCGAACTCCAGTCGCACCGGCCCGGTCAGCGGACCCGGCGTTCGCGCGAAATAGTAGAGTCGCAGTACGTGATGCGTGGGCGAAACGCCCTGACCATCGAGCAGATCGAGCCGGGGTTCGTAGAGTTCCACCAGGTCGAGCTTTTCTCCGCGGCAGCGCAGTTGGAATCCGTCGCGCAGTTCACGGCCGATCCGGCGTAGATAGCGCTCCTGTTCGGCGGGCCCGATCAGGCCGTCGCGATCGGCATCCATCCGTCGCCGCTCGGACAGCGACCGCAGTTCGTTGAACCGAAGCTCGATAGTCACGTCGATGTTGGTCGGACCGACCTCCATCTTCACGTGATGCTCGATGTGGTCCATGTACACGGGATGAGCCGGCGCGGGTAGAACAATGCCGGCCGCAAACAATGCGGCGAAGAGAAGCTTCCGAGTGACGACCCGCTCAAACTCGCGCATGATTCTGCTCGCCAGGCGAAACGTGCTCGCACTTCCACGGATTCGCGTCCGCGGGTACCTTCGGTGCGCCGGAGGCCCGCATGTTATCCAGCGCCGGCCGCGAAATGTCCAGTCTGAAACCTTTTTGGAGCTGCACTCGACCGGGTGTACAGTGGACCGGATGCACTGTTCGATCGGAGTTACCGTCGGGTCCGAGTCTGCCGTGCTCGCCGAACGGGCGGCCCGTTTGGCCGAGCGGCTCGGTCTGCCGCTGGTCGCGCTGGACGCGCCGGACTTCAAGCTCCAACTGGTGGTGACAGCCCGGCGGCTCGAATTGCGCGAGGTGGGGCAGCAGACTGGGCCGGTCTATGTGGACTTCGTCGGCGGGAGACTCGCCTCGCGACGGCGGGGCGGCTTGGCTCGCGATCCTCTGGTCCGGGCTGTGGGGCGGAAAGGGACGGACTGGAGCGTTCTCGACGTCACCGCCGGACTCGGTCGCGATGCCTTTCTGCTCGCCTGGGCCGGTTGTCGTGTGACCATGGTGGAGCGCTCGCCCGTGATCGCCGCGCTTCTGGAGGATGGTCTGGCCCGAGGCCTGGCCGACCCGGACGTGGCTCCCGTCATTCGCGACCGGCTGAACTTAGTCCAGGCCGACGCACGCGGCTACCTTGCCGCGCTGCCTGAGGCCGATCGGCCCGACGCCGTGTACATCGACCCGATGTTCGAGCCGCGAGCCAAGACCGCAGCCAGCAAGAAGGAGATGCGATTGTGTCGGCTCGTCGCGGGCGATGATCCCGACGCCGCCGACCTGCTGGTTGCCGCTCGGCAGGTGGCCCGCTATCGCGTGGCTGTCAAGCGCTGGCTGCACGCTCCGCCGCTGGGGCCTGCCCCCGATATTCAGTACAAAGGCCAGTCCATCCGCTACGACGTCTATTTGACGTGAGGTGCCACATTTGTCTGGCGCGCCAGCAATCGCGTTTCCCCTCCTTCCGGCGGTCGAAACTGTCGGTTACAGTGTTCCGCGTGGTTGGCGAGCCGGTCCCTGTCCGGCCGGATTCTTCGAGGCCCGTTCGCCAAGGAAAGGGAGGACACATGCGGTACGGACTACTGATTTGCCCGGGATTGCTCTGCCTTGTGGTCGCGAGTGGCTGTGCGGGATGGAAGGCACCGCGAATCGGCGACGAGATCATCGTAGCCGGCCAGTTCTATCACACCGGTACGCGGGTGGTGACTTACCTCGAGCCGCGAGGCTACAACGCTTACCGCTGCTACAACCATTTCGATCCTTCCAAGACCGCTCCGAAGAATCCGGTGGACAAGGACAACCCGAACCGGTATGGCTTCCGCCGCAATTTGCCCGAAGACCTGCAGAAAGCGGTAGATGAGCAGGGCTGGACCATCGACAACCTTCGCCAGCAGGTGGACCTGTTTGTGATTCACTACGATGTGTGCGGGACATCGCAGCAGTGCTTCTACATCCTGCACGACTATCGGGGCCTGTCCGTGCACTTCATGCTGGACCTCGACGGGACCGTGTATCAGACGCTCGACTTGGCCGAGCGCGGCTGGCATGCCGGCACTGCCAACGACCGCTCCGTCGGCGTCGAGATCGCTCACTGGGGCGCCTACAACACTCCCGAGAAGGCGGCAGAAAACTATGCCTTCGATGAATGGGGGTATCCGTATGTGACCTTCCCTGAGTCGTTCACCCGCCGCGAGCTGCTGACGCCCAACTTTGTGGCCCGGCCTGCTCGCAAGGAGCTGATCGAGGGCGAGATCAACGGCTCGAAACGCTACCAATACGATTTCACGCCGCAGCAGTACGAGGCACTCGGCAAACTCACCGCGGCCTTGCACCGTGTGCTGCCGCGCATCGAACTGGCCGTGCCCCGGGGCCCCGATGGCAAGGTTCGCAACGACGTGCTGAGCGAGGAAGAGCTGAAGAACTTCCACGGCCTGGTCGGCCACTGGCACATCACCAAGCAGAAGCAGGATCCTGGCCCGGCCTTCGATTGGGACCGCGTGCTGAACCGGGCTCGGTGGGCCCTGTAGATGCCGCCAGCGACCCCTCGGGCAGAGGATTTCGACTGCGTGCGCTCGCAAACGAGCCGTCGCGCCGGGTTTGACAAGGAGGTATTCGTGACACGCATCTTCGTCGCACTTGCTGCCATCGTCGTTCCTGTGCCCATCGTGACCTTGGCTTCCGCCGAACCGATCACGACCGGCTCGCTGATCGGCGAGATGATCGACATGCACCAACTGGCGGAATTCCCGTCGCCGTACTACAAGACGGTGCAGTTCTCGTCGTACGATCATCGTAGCAGTCTGCCCGGTGGGCCCGATTGGTTCGCCAATTCCGACGGGTTCGGCGGCGAGCCTGTGCCCAACTTCGAAAAAGTGCTCAAGCCGCCGCAGGGCGACGAGCCCGGCGAATACCTCATCTGTGACGTAGCCGGCCCGGGCGCGATCGTGCGGCTTTGGACGGCTCGCATCGCCGGCAACATCCGCATGTGGCTCGATGACGCGAGCGAGCCGGTCTACGACGGTTCGGCCGACGAATTCCTGCGGGCCGTATATCGCCGGTACGCCGCGCAGGCCGGCCTCGACGAAAGCGTCTTCGACGGCACGTTTCGTCAGCGCGACGCCTGCTACTTCCCGATCGCTTTCGCCAAGCGCTGCCGGATCGTTTGGATCGGCAACCACAAGGACATCCACTTCTATCAGGTGCAGATCCGCCGGTACGAGCCGAATGCGCAAGTGGTCACATTCAAGCCGTCCGACTTGAAGACCTACGCTGAGCGAATCCGCAGCGTCGCCGAAGTCCTGTCCAGCCCGCAGGCCCACTGGAAGTACCGCTCCACGCAGCTGGTCCTGCCCATCGATGCGAGCGTGCAGCCCGGCGAGACGAAGGAGGTGCTGGCCATCGACGGAAGCAAGGCCATCGAGCGGCTCACGCTCAGGGTGTCCGCCGCCGATCTGGACCGGGCTTTGCGGCAGACCATCCTTCACATCATGTTCGACGATTATCCCTGGGGCCAGGTGCAATCGCCGGTCGGCGACTTCTTCGGGGCCGCGCCGGGCATCAACCCGTATGATTCGGCCGCGTTCACCGTCGAGCCCGACGGCACCATGACTTGTCGCTACGTCATGCCCTTTGCGAAGAACTGTCGCATTCTCCTGCAGAATCTTGGCGGTCAACCGATCACCGCGACCGGCTCGGTCCTGCCCATCAACTATTCATGGGATGACGCTCGCTCAATGCACTTCCGCGCTCGCTGGCGCGTCGATCATGATCTGATCGCCAGCGGCGAGCGGGTGCAGGATATGCCTTACCTCCTGGCCGACGGTGCCGGACGCTATGTGGGCACCGCCCTCATGCTGCTCAACCCCTCGGACGTGCCCTCGAGCGGCGGATGCTGGTGGGGCGAAGGGGACGAGAAAATCTTCGTGGATGAGGATGTTCAGCCTTCCACGTTCGGCACGGGCTCGGAGGACTACTTCAACTACTCATGGTCGTCGGCTGACATTTTTGTTTTCCCGTACTGCGGCCAGCCCCGCAACGACGGACCAGCCAACCGCGGCTTCGTGACCAATACCCGCTGGCATATCTTGGACAACCTGCCATTCCGCAACCGCCTGCGTTTCTACATGGAGCTGTTCAGTCACGAGCCGACGCCCGGCGTGTCGTACGCTCGCATCGGCTATCACTACGGCAGGCCGGGACTCATGGACGACCATCTGGCGATCACGCAGGCCGATGTACGGCATCTGCAACTGCCCCCGACGTGGGAGCCCGCTGCTCGCGGCGGTGCCCGCAACTCCGTGTTCCACCAAGCCGAGGACGTGCTCACGCCGGAGTCGAAAGAGCGGGTCAAGACGACCCTGGCCGTGAGCGGCTTGTGGGCTGGCGGACGCATGCTCGTGTGGCAGCCAGCCGAACCGGGCGAGGCGATCGCGTTCCGGCTGCCCGTCACAGCTGATGGCCGATACGCGATCCACTTGACCACCGCCCGCCTGCCGCAGTCCGGCCGCATCAGCGTCCGGCTCGACGGCAAACGGATCGGCTTCGGCGGCGACAACGGCATCGATCTGCACGAACCGTATCGCGTGCTCTCTCGCGACGTCATCTCCGATGTCGTCGATCTCAAGCAGGGCGATCACGAACTCGTCCTGCGCTATGAAGGCGCGCCGGCTGGTGTCGCCGCGCCGCAGATTGGCCTCGACTTCTTCTGGGTCCAGCGCCGCGGGAACGGCCGGTGATCGGGGCTTTCGAATTGGGGCTCTGCTCCCGATCGGAAGGGATGCTGCGCGCATGATGTGAGCGAGACGCTCATCTCGAGAGGAATTGCCGCTGGCGAGAGATCGATCAGGCGGCGGTGTTGCGTGTCCCTTGATGACGTCGCTTGCAAAGCGTTGGCTCTGTCGTTACAAGCTCGGAGGTTCCCGGCCGGTGACACGCGGTGGCAGCGCTCGGGGGCGAGACACGAGGATGATGGGATGCCGTACGAAGTGGAACGCGACGTGGCGGTTCAGGCCGTCCTGCGGGCGAGCGAGTTGTGCCAGGCGGTGCGGGCGGCGCTGGTGACCGCCGACACCATGGCCAAGAAGGACAAGTCGCCGGTGACGGTGGCGGACTTCGGTGTCCAGGCGATCATCAGCCACGATCTGGCGACGGCGTTTCCGAACGACCCGCTCGTGGGTGAAGAGCATGCCGCCGATCTCGAAGGGCCGGACGCCGCCGAGCTGCGCGACCGTGTGGTGCGCAGCGTTCAGGCGGTCGCACCCGAATTGACCGAATCCACGATCCTCCGCGCGATTAGCCGCGGCACGCATCCCGGTGGGGCGAAAGGGCGGCATTGGTGCGTCGATCCGATCGACGGCACGAAGGGCTTCCTGCGCGGCGAGCAATACGCGGTTGCTCTGGCGCTCATCGAAGACGGCGTGCCCGTGCTCGGCGTACTGGGTTGTCCCAACCTGCCGTCCGACCCCCGACGGCCCGACAGTCCTGCCGGCTGCCTGTTCATCGCCGTTCGCGGGCAGGGGGCGCACGTACGGCCGTTGCGGGATGCCCACGAGCTGCCCGTGCGCGTAGACGACATTACCGAGCCGGCTAAGGCAGTGTTCTGCGAGTCGGTCGAATCGGGTCACTCCGCCCACGATGACTCGGCTGCGGTCGCCCGGCTGCTCGGCGTGACCCGGCCGCCGTACCGCATCGACAGCCAGTGCAAGTATGCCGCCGTGGCCCGGGGCGATGCCTCCATTTACCTCCGCCTGCCCACCCGGGCCGGCTACGAAGAGAAGATCTGGGACCACGCGGCAGGTTGGATGGTCATCCGCGAGGCAGGGGGGCAGGTAAGTGACATCACGGGCAAGCCGCTCGATTTCTCCATCGGCCGCACGCTCCGTGACAATCGCGGCGTGGTCGCGACCAACGGCCACATCCATGATCTTGTGATCGAGGCGGTGCGCCGCACGCTCAACGTCTGACGAACGCGGCATCTCGCGCTGAGAGGCGGGCGTCTCGCTCGCCTCGAAGGCAGGCCCAATGGCCGTTCCTTGCGCCTGGATCGGTCACTTGCGACCCGTTTCCCGACACAGTCGATCGAGTTCTGCCTGCATGCGGGCGAGTTGATCGCGAGCCGCAGGATCGTCGGCCAGGTTGCGCAGTTCCAACGCGTCGGTGCGAAGATCGTACAACTCCGCCGTGTCCTCGAGGCCCGGGTAGGTCACGTATTTCCACTCTTGGGTACGCACGCCCAGGATGTCGGGAACGCCGGGCAGCCAATCCTCGCGGAAATACTCGTACAGGAACGACGTGCGCCACGCGACTTCCCGGCTTTCCAGTAGCGGTCGCAGCGATCGCCCCTGAACGCTCGGCGGGATGGGTGCCCCGGCCAGGTCCAGAAACGTCGGCGCGAGATCGAGATTCAGCACCATGGCATCGATCTGCCGGCCACGCGGAATACCTGGCCCGGCGGCGAGCAGCGGGATGCGGATGGATTCCTCGTAGGCCCAACGCTTGTCGGTCAGCCCGTTGTGCTCGCCCTGAAAGAAGCCGTTGTCGCCTGCGAATACGACCACCGTGTTGGCGAGCCGGCCCGTCTCCTTCAGCGCACCCAGCACGCGGCCCACGCTCTCGTCCACCGACGCCAGCGTGCGGTAATAGTCCAGCCGCCGTTTCAGTCGGCTCTGCTCGTCCGTCCACGGCTTGACCTCCAGCGTCTTGGGGATGGTAGGGGGGGCGGGCCTCCTGAGTCGTCCGCCACGGATGCGAACCACGCGCTGCCACTCGGGCTTGCCCGCGTAATCATCGCGGTAGTTGGCCGGCTCGGGGAAATCGAAGTCGGCCAAGAGGTTCTCGTGACGTTTGGCCGGAATGAAGTCGGCATGGACGGCCTTGTGCGACAGGTACAGACAGAACGGCCGGTCGCGATCCTGTGTGATGTAATCCACCGCGTATTGCGTCAGGATATCCGTCGTATAGCCTCGGGCCTGGAATCGCCGGCCGTTCTCGTTGAGCTGGGGGTCATAGTACTCGCCCTGGCCCTTGAAGCTCAGCCAGTAGTCGAAGCCGGGCCGGGGCTGGTCATCCATGCCCATGTGCCACTTGCCGATGTAAGCGGTGGCGTAGCCGTGTTCCCGCAGGACGCGAGGGAACGTAGGCCACTTGGGGTCGAGCTCGGTATCGTTGTCGCGCACGCCGTGAGCGTGGGCGTACATGCCGGTCAGGAACGATGCCCGGGAGGGCGAGCAGAGCGAAGTAGTGGCGAATGCATTGGTGAACCGCACACCGGCGGAGGCGATGCGGTCAATCTGCGGCGTCTTGACGATGCGGCTGCCGGTGCAACTGAGCGCGTCGTACCGAAGATCGTCCACCAGAATGAAGACGAAGTTCGGTCGTGAGCGGTCCTCGACTTCCGTTTCCCGGCCGGACGCTTGGGCCGCCAAGCCGGCCGGGCATGTCAGAAGGGTCGCGGCTACCAGCACGATTCGCGTGTACATGTGTGGTCTCCCTCAGAAAAGTGCGGGGCGCATTCTGTACCGGCCGGGGCCTGTTCGCAAGCCCGGCCCGATTGTGTGGACAGAAGCCGGGGCGCTGAACACTTGCCGGGCGGCCGGCGGCGAGCTATGGTGCCCATCCGTTCAGCCAGGGAGGCACGTATGCGATCCGTGTTCCAGATCAGCTTGTACGTCGTGTTCGTAGTCACCACCGGCGGCGCGAGCTTGGCTGCTCCGCCCAACGTCATCGTTTTCTATACCGACGACATGGGCTCGGGCGACCTGAGCTGTTACGGCGCCACCGACATCGCGACGCCGAACATCGATGCCCTGGCCGCCTCGGGTATGCGGTTCACCAGCTACTACGCGCCGGCCCCACTGTGCTCACCGTCGCGGGCGGCCATGCTGACGGGGCGTTATCCCACGCGGGCCGGCCATCCGAGCACGAAGAACATCGCCTCGGGCCTGAACCAGCCCGGCCTGCCGTCGCGGGAGATCACCATCGCCGAGCTGGTCCGCACGCGAGGTTACGCCACGGCGGTGTTCGGCAAGTGGCACCTGGGCTCCACGCCGGAATGTCAGCCCAATTCCCAGGGCTTCGACTTGTTCGTGGGACATCACGCCAGTTGCGTCGATCCGGTATCGCACTGGTACTACGCCACCGAGCCGTACTATCACGATCTTTATCGTAATCGCGACGAGATCTTCGAGGACGGCGTGCACATGACCGACCTGGTCACGCGCGAAACACTCGCGTTCATCGACCAGCATCGCGAGAAGCCGTTTTTCATCTACGTGGCTTACAACACGCCCCATTACCCCATGGTCGCGCACGGGCGGTACATGAAGAAGTACGCCCACCTGCCGCGCGCCCGGCAACTCGTGGCCGCCCTCGTGGCCGGCATCGATGACTCGGTCGGCCAGATCATGACTCGGCTGCGGGAACGCGATCTACTCGACCGCACGTTGGTGTTCTTCGCCAGCGACAACGGCGCCCCCAACGCGTCGATGCGCGGCGAGGGCGGGGGCAGCAATGCGCCGTACCGCGAATACAAGCGGAGTCTTTTTGAAGGCGGCATCCGCGTGCCCGGCATGGTCAGTTGGCCGGGCGTCGTGCCGGCCGGCGCTGTGTGCGACCAGCCGGTGATCGGCATGGACATTTTCGCCACCGTCGCCGACGCCACCGGCGCCGAACTGCCCAAGGACCGGATCATTGACGGCCGGAGCTGGCTGCCTCTGTTCAAGGATCCCACACGGCCGATCCACGAAGCCCTCTTCTTCGAGTGGCAGGGGCAGCATGCGGTCAGGGCCGGACGATGGAAGCTGGTGGAAAACGGACTCATCGACATGCACCTGTCCCGGACCAACCGCGCCACCGGCGAGGATGTGGTCTTTCTGGCCGATGTCACCGCCGATCCCGGCGAACGCCGGAACCTCCGGGCCGTTCATGCCGAACGCGCCGAGGAGTTGCGGCGGTTGCACGCGGAATGGCGCAACGGAATTGCTTCAGATCCGACGGCGTCCGAAGATGCGATCTCGAGCACGCCATGATGCCATTCCACGGGGTTCGGTCTTGCGGCGGCTTGGTCGGTCGAGGATGTGAGCGTCGACCGGGCGTTCGCAAGGGCTGATAATGCCGTTCGGCTGAGCTTGCTGAACCGATTCAGACCAAGCCGCGCGTTGCGGGAGAGCCGAAGTGTGGCTCCCCGTAGTGGGACGCAATGAAGCGACGCGGGGCGGCTGTTTGGGGTCGCAGTGGATCCGGCTCCAAGAACCTCTCGCGTTCCTGACAACCAAAAACGGCAATATTTTGTTGACACTGTGCCGCCACTCGGCTACATTGAAGTACCAAGCACTGGTTTGCATCTCGAACGGAGGGATTCTCGCGTGGAGGCGCGAATCTCCGGATAGAATCGCCAGAGGGGTTCTCGTGGAGGGAGAAGCCCACCCATTATGCATTTCGTGACGTCGCCCACCAAACGGGGGCCGGGTCTTGGACCGTGAGGAGGAGAAAAATGAAGAAGACACTATTTCTCTTGACCGTCGTGGGGTTGGCGCTGCCGGCCGTAGCTGCGCCGCTGGACTTCCACGAGAACTGGGATGGCTATCTGGCTGGTAGCGCGAACAGGTTTGAGGAGCCATACAAATCAACGTGGCCGGATATGACGGGTGTCACCAATCGATATCCCGTGGAGACTGCTCAGAATCGCTCCTCGCCCAACAGCCTGTTGGTGCACAATACCGGCTGGAGCGATATCAAGATGGCCATCACGCACGACTTGGGCGGGGAGTGGCAAGCGACCGACGAGAACCCGATTGTCGTCGAGTTCTACCTGAGAATTCCCGGGGGCAACTCCCACCGCAGACACCTTGACCTCATTGTTGAATTGAGCAAGGACGATGCGATCGCGCCGGGGGAATCGGGTGGTGCCGCTAACGTCATTGCGTTCGGGATGCCGCGATCGGTGCGAGACGCTGCGGCCAGCTGGTTCTTCGACGGCGCCACTTGGGCCAACACTGGATTGGCCCCGACCGGCGCCAATTGGCAGCAGTTCAAGATGACCGTCAAATCGAACGAGATCGACTTTTTTATCGGCGACAGCTCGAATAGCGGTTTCGTGCGGACATACACCGGCACGTTCACGCAGATCAATATCCGTCATGTGAGCGACGGGGGGACGGGTGCGGCCTATCTGGACGACCTTTCCGTCACCGGTGGCGTTCTGGTTCCCGAACCGGCGACAGCATTGATGCTACTCGGCCTGGGCGGGCTGTTCCTGCGTCGGCGCAGGGGCTGATCATCGGTCAGACGTTCTAGAATGTCAATCTCAGGCATCTGCTCGGTGAGTGTCCATCCGGTGCGCTCACCGAGCAGATGTCGTATCCGGCAAGCCCTATCGCGCTCGACAACGGACGACAGTGACACCCATAACTGAGACACTGTCGCAGGGAGAGCCTCCCGATTATCGGGACGAGTGCGGCGGCCTCACGAGAGAGCAAGCCACTGCCCGGTTCTCCGGGCAACTGTCGCCAGGGGCCGCCGGCATCCAAAAAATGCTGATTCTTGCATGACCGATGGTTTTGCCTGTTGACAAGTATGGCCTCAACTTGTTAACTTTAGTGTAGAGGAACAACACGTTCCCACACTTTCTCAGATTCGAGGTGCAGGCCGACCGGAGCACTTTACCGGTTGAACTGCCGGGTAATTGGAGCAAATCACGCAAGTTAATCGCAGCAGGTTCGTGGAACTCGAACGAATTGGCACATAGTATTCCGTGCCGGCGCATGCGCGCGACAAACAGGCGGCATTGTTGTCAAGATCGAGCCTATTGGGTCGGCAGATCTGACCGGGAGGGATTGCAATGAGAGGCATTGACTGGGCACTGGCGGCCGCGGCGGTCGTGGTTTCCTCACAGTTGGCCAACGGCCAGATCTTCCAAGAGAAGTTCGACTCCTACTCCGGCATGTGGCTGTCGCTGAGCAGCGACGGCGTCTGGGTGACGGACGGTTGCCGGGACGGCAAACTCTCTGCAGACCCAAGCGATGTCTGGAGCGCGCCCTTGTCTGTCGTTGACCACAAAGATGGCACGACGAATAAGCGAGTGACCTTCCGCAATCGGCATTACCTGACCACCGCCGAGCTCCTGAATGCCGGCGTTGTGCAGGGCGATGCCCCCAACTGTGTGGATGGTACCGACGCCAACCCGCTGACGCTCGATTTTTATCTCTATCTCGGGCCGAATAGTTCGCTTCACTACCGCAAGAACGCATACATCGAGATCGCCTGCGGGTCGGATCGGGCCCCCACGCCCACCGAAGAGGTTACCTGTGCCGATGGCAATGTCTATCCGCACCTGAAACTCGACGGTGACGGTACGGTGCATCGAGCGATCGCGGTCGGCCAGATCGCAATGGCCGATACCGATCCGTGCGATGATGCCGGTGAGTTCGTACAGCGAAACTGGCGGTTGAGTGTGTACGATGGTCGCAGGTGGCACTTTTTCACGGCCAACGAACTGCGAACTTGCCCCAAGTACAATTTCGTCCGGTTGGTTATCAAGAGCACCACGATCGAGGTGACCATCCATAACAAATGGGACGGCACGGGCTGTGACGGAAGTTGGAACACCCGGACCGTTACTCTGGACCGCAGATATATAGGTCCGTTCACGTCGCTCGCCATGGGCGGCGTGCCCAATGAAGAAGGCGGCGAGTGTTGGGACCAGTCGAACCTTCCGAAGTATCCTGATTCCCCGGCCGGCTTTGATGACATCGAGCTGTCCGGCGGCGTGGCCACCCACTTCCCCGGCGTCTGTGAGGATCTGGGAGCTTGCTGCATGGGCGACACCTGCTCGCAAGCGACGCCGACTGCCTGCGCCGCCATCGAAGGCGCGATATTTGCCGGTCTCGGGACAGTCTGCGGCGTCGCGGAAGGCCGGTGCTGCGCCGATCCGATGGTGGACAGCGACCGCGACGGCGATGTGGACATGGTCGACTTCGCCAAGTTCCAGCGTTGTCTGACCGTGGGAGCGGTCGTGCCTGAGATACCCTTCTCTTGCGCGTGCTTCGACACCGACGGTGACGGCGACATCGACGAGTACGACTTCGCCAACTTCGCCGGGACGGATGTGACGGCGGGCTGTGTCAGTGGTCCGGGTATCCCCGCCGATCCGAGCTGCGACGATAATTGGTGAGAAGCAGCTGTCAGCCATCAGCTATCAGCCATCAGGCAGCAAACATCAGTCAGCGGCTCTGGGCGGGGTGTTTGGCCCACGCCCAGAGCTGGTATCTGACAGCCAGCCTTTCCGACTCAAGGCTCATAGCTCACAGTTCATCGCTCATTTGAGCTTGCTATCGAACCAGGCGAGCATCTCATGCCACATCTGCGGCGTGAAGGCGTGACCGGTGTCCGGGTATACGATGCCGCGGAAGTCCTCTTCGCAGCCGTAGAGCCGGTACACGTGTTGCGCGAAGCGGTTGATGGTTCGCACGCCCGAGACCGGCGAGCCATCATCCCGGTCGCCCGTGAGCGTCAGGTGGGGCCGGGGAGCCACCAGCGCGACCACACTTTCCATGTCGATGCCTTCCTTCAGCATACCGGGGACGAAAAAGTAGATGCTGTGAAAGCGCAGCCCGCCTGCCGCGATCAGATCTTGATAGCGGGTCAGACAACCGACGCTCACCGCCGCGCAAATGCGGTCGTCCAGAGCGGCCGCCCACCATGTGCGGGTGGCCCCCATGCTGAAGCCGGCCGATCCTACTCGCTGGGTATCCACTTCGGGCCGGGTCAGCAAGTATTCCAAGGCCAGCAGATCATCGCGGACCATCATGCTCCACAGCGAGGTCCCTTCCCATAGGAAGAGCTTGAAGAACGACTCTTCGGTCTGGTTGCCGTTCTCTTTCGCACCGCCGGGTCCGGCGTGTCGCCGCTCGCCGAACGTGTAGGCGTCGATGCACATGACCACATAGCCGGCTCGCGCCAGAACCTCGCCTGGTAATTGACCGCCCAGTGTCTCGGACGGTCGGATGATCTCTTCCTTGCCGACCCGCTCGTGGCTCGTATGGCAGTGATGGTACAGGATGGCCGGGCGCTTTCCGCCGCCGTCGGGGATGAGCAGGTAGCCGAACACCGTGTCGCCGGCATGATTGTCGAACGAGAAATGCTCCAGCGTGTAGCCGTCCCGCTCCTCGCGGTTCAACACGGTGGCCTGCGGCACGAAGCGAGCGGGCATATCGCCGAGCAGGCGCCAGAGCCGGGCCCGTAGTGCCACCCGTTGCTGCTCCCATTCCTGGATCGATGCGGGCTGCGTGGCTGCAAAGGGTACGCGACCGGAATCCGCCCTCGCTGCGGCCGTGGTCCAAAGCGCTCCGCATATGACCAATACAATCCACGCGATTTCGTACACCGCTCCATGCTTCATGTCAGTTCACGCTTTTCGGGGGGGGCGGGCATCTTGCCTGCTTGGTTCCCTGCTGATGTCGAAAAAAGGCGGGCGGGGCGCCCGTCTCCGCGGGGATTCTACCTGCTGATCGCTGCCCGGGAAATCCCGCGAATATACCTCGGCCGCTCTATCGCATTTTCGGGATCGTGCGGTCATAATGCACGGCGTTGGTCCGAAACAAGTGTGCCGCATGTCCCTGAAACACCGAGGTGTCGCATGAATCGTTGCTCACGTGCTCTGCTTGCCACGCTTGTCCTGCTCACCGCCTCCGCCGGCCTGCGAGCCGCCGATCAGCCGGAATACCGACGAACGCAGGACGTGGTCTACGGACGTAAATTTGGCACTGCGCTCACGTTCGACGTGTTCACCCCGGCCCAGAACGCCAACGGGGCAGCCGTGATCATGGTCATGAGCGGCGGCTGGTTCTCGGCCCATGAGATGATCAATCCCGCCGTCTTCGATGCCTTCCTGTCACGCGGCTACACCGTGTTCGCCGTCGTGCACGGCAGCCAGCCGAAGTACACCATTCCCGAAATCCTCGACGACATGCACCGGTCCATCCGATACATTCGTCACAACGCCGGGGACTTCGGCATCCAGCCGGACCGCATCGGCATCACCGGCGGCTCGGCGGGTGGGCATCTCTCGCTCATGATGGGCACCGCTGGACGGCCCGGCGATCCCAACGCCAAAGATCCCGTCGATCGTCAGTCCAGCCGCGTGCAGGCCGTCGGCTGCTACTTTCCGCCGACCGATTTCCTGAATTACGGCGAGACCGGCCGCGACGTGTTCAAAGCACTCGAATCGGAGCTCAAGCCGTTCAAGGCCCCGTTCGATTTCGTTCGGCTCGACACAGCTTCCGGCCGCTTCGTTCGCATCGAAGATTCGCAGGCCAGGCTCGACATCGCCCGCGACATCTCTCCCATCACGCACGTCACGCCCGACGATCCGCCCGCGCTCATCATCCACGGAGATGCGGACAAGCTGGTGCCCATCCAGCAGTCGCAAGTCTTCATCAAACGACTGGAAGAAGCCGGCGTCGAGAACAAACTGGTGGTCAAGCCCGGAGAGGGGCACGGCTGGAAGGACTGGATCGCCGACATGGCCATCATCGCTGATTTCTTCGACGTGCATCTCCTGGGCAAACAGCCTGCGACCCGCCCCGATCAAGCCGAGCCGTGATCTGCGCGCGACTGGAAGGCGCTTGTTCGGCAGGCTCCTGATGCCACGTCGCGACCGCCCGGCGCTATGCTCCAGACAGTCGTCGGCATGAAGAGCCCGTTTCAGAGGGAGGTTTGTCATGGCCACGTACGTGATGCTCAGCAAGCTCCTGCCCGAAGCCCTCCAGAGTCCCGCGGATCTGAAGAAAATCGCGGATACCGTGTCGCAGAAGATCAAGTCCGAATGTCCGGGCGTGCAATGGAAGTCCAGCTACGCGACCATGGGCCGATTCGATGTGGTGGATGTCATCGAAGCTGACGATCCGGCCGAAGTCGAGAAGGCGGCCATGATCGTGCGGACGTACGGCCACGTCATCACCGAGACCATGCCCGGCACGCCTTGGCGGCAATTCCTCGAACATTTGAAATAGAGGCCGGCGCCACATCGGACCGCCACGACGGGGTGCGAGAACGTCTGCCTCGGGATGACGCCGTGTATGCCGTTGGCGGGGCCCGGCTGGTTTGAACTCGCGGCGGCTCCCTTTACAATCAGCGTCTCGTGACGCATGCTGATACCGGAGGGAGCCGTGCCCGATTCATCAATCCGCAGAAAAAACGTTACTCGCCGCGACGCATTAAAACTGGGAGTACTGGCCGCAGCGGGGTCTCGCTTCTTGAGCGGTCAGGCCACCATGGCGGAATCAGCGCCTGCCACTCGGCCGGCCCGCTCGAAGGCTACTTCGTTCGTTCGCCGCCCCGACCTGCTCGACGAGGCCGTGCGCGACCGCCTCGAACTCATTCAACTCACCACCGATCCCGAGGTAGGGGGCTCGCACATTTACATGGAGGCGCCGGTGTTCACGCCCGGCTCGCGCCAGTTCGTGCTCCAGCGGTCCGGCCATCCTCATGGCAGCGATCGCAACGACCCCAACCACCAGTTTCTCCTGTGCGACATCGAGGATAATTGTTCGCTTCATCCGCTCACCGACGAGCTGGGCACCACCGGCCCGGCGGTTTCGCCGGACGGTCAATACTTGTACTACTTCGTCGATGAAACGACGCGTCGTCGCGGCAATCGCGCCATTCTCAAGCGGGTTCGGTTGGACGGGACCGAGCGAATGACCCTCATGGTCATCGATCATGACTTGCCCGGCACGTCTTTCCGGCCCAGCCGGCTCTATCCGCTCGCCACCATCTCGTCCGACGGCAAGAGGCTGGCCATCTCTGCCTTGCTGACGAAACGCGTCCGGCCCGAGCCGTTCGGGCTGCTCGTCTTCGACCTCGAGCGTCCGTCGGTGGAGCTGATCATCCACGGCCCGACCTGGTCCAACATGCACCCGCAGTACTGCCGCTCGCTCGATCCGGAACTCGGCCACGACATTCTCATCCAGGAGAATCACGAGCAGTACGTCAACGAGAAGGGCGAGCGAGTCCGCGCGCCCAATTGGCTGGGGGCCGACATACACGTGATCCGCGACGACGGCACGAACTTCCGCGACCTGCCCTGGGGCCGCGACGGCAACGAGTATTGCCAAGGGCACCAATGCTGGCGCGGACGCACGGGCTGGGCGATTACCAGCACGCAGGTGAGAAAGTCGGCCGAGGCCCAACTCATCGAGAGCCTGCCCGTCCCGGCCGGCGGGCACATCGGCCTCAACACGCCCGGCGGCGTGCGCAACAACCTGAGCCGCACCTTCCCCGACCCGCATTTCCACCACTTCGCCACCGACATCGCCGGCGAGCGGTTCATCACCGACGCCGAGCCGTTCACACCGGAGGGTCGCATCATGTTCGCCCGTTTGGGCGAGCCCGGTCGCGATCCGCTCGGCGACTGGACCTGCATCGCCCGGCCACGCAGCTCCGGTCAGAAGTCGGCACATTTGCACCCGTTCCTCTCGCCCGACGGCACCATGGCCTTTTTCAACTCCGACGAGAGCGGGCGCTGTCAGGCCTACATGGTTCGTGGACTGTGAGCCCCGTGCGGCAGTGGTGTCGCCTGCGCCACCAGCCTTGGGGGGGCGGGCATCTTGCCCGTCTGAGCCCGTGGGGGCCGCTCGGCTGTCGCATTCGTCGGCGGCCCGAAAGGCCGCGCACTTTCGCAAATGGCTGGATTGACGTAACTTATCGGTCGCAGGCCGCCGTTTTGTCGCAAGCGGTTGCGCCGGATGGCCGAACTCAATCGTATAAAGAGTGTGTCCGGATCGGCATTGGCCGGGGGATGAGAGTCCGTCGCGGTCTGATCAGCGCGGCGGAGGGCGTTCGGCCCTGTCAAGGGCCGCAAACAACCGGTGCATCGCAGGAGGCGATGCCCCGCATCCCGCCGAAGCCAGGCCACACCGGACTGCGCGCAGGTGAGCCGTGCGGATCACACAGTGGTTGACCACGCTGGTTATGGTGACCGGCTTCGGAGCCGGTGCAGTTTGGATGCTCCTGCCCGGTGAGGCCGATCGGTTGCGTGAGGCTAACGAGAGGCTCGAACGCGAACGCTTCGAGCTGCAGCGGGCCATCCAACGCCTTACCGGCGAAGACCGCGTGGCCGAAGTGCACGTCATCGACCAGGTGCTCGCGGGCCAGATCGTCGATGGTAAGGTGGTCGAGCGGGACGCCACCACGATCGAATTCATCGAGATCGATCGTCAGGGCCATCCGCTGCCGAGCAAGCGGTTCGTGATCCCCGATCGCATCGTGCACTTCGACGCGCTGGTGATCAAGTTCGAACAGGAGGACGTTGCCGCCGGGGACAGCCTGCGGGGCAAGAGCCTCGCCCTGTTCCGGCGGATCTACGGCGAAAACCAGACGCCCGCCGAAGGCTTTCGGCTCGATCCCGAAAACGATGTGCCCGACGTCTACCGGGTGAACCCGGATCCGAGCCCGTTTGAGCGGCAACTCTGGTCGCGGTTCTGGGAATATGCTCGCAATCCGGACCTGGCCGCCCGTGATCGGGTGCGAGTTGCCCAAGGTGAGTCGGTCTATGAGCCGATGATGAAAGGGGACGTCTGGACGCTGACGTTGCAGAACAACGGGGGACTCAACATCAAGTTCCGCCGCACCGACCGCAGCGGCCCGTCCCGCAACAATGCTGCCGCCCCGATCGTGAACTGAGGGCAGGCGGCCGCGTGCAGGTCCGGCACGGGTGTCTTGCTGGTGAGCCAATGAGCCGTGAGCGTCCGGGCCTTCGGTCGCGGCGGCAACAGTGAACGTGACAGTATCTCGCCGCACGGAAGCGCATCCACGGGGGAGTCGAACAGGGGAACTCGCCGCAAATCGCCATGCTTTCAGGGGGATAGTCAATGCGAACGCAGGAGATCGTCAGGCTCACGCCTCACCGGATTGCGGCCATCATCAAGGCCCGACAGCAAGCTGCGGCCATGCCGCTGCCCGAGCACAACGGCCCGGAGCGGCGGCGTAGTCCGCGCTGGCCGTTCAAGGGTGCGGTTGAGATCTGGCCGGACGGCGGCGACGGGAGCGTGGTGACGCATGCCACCTGCCTGAACATCAGCGAGACAGGCATGGGCCTAAGCAGCGACGAGCACATCGCGCCCGGTCAGAACGTCGAGATTGCCATCCATCTGCCCGAGGCGACACTCTGCGGTCGCGCTGCCGTCCGATATTGCGCCCAGGTGCGCGATCAATACATGGTCGGCATGGAATTCCTGTTTTGACGCCGCCTTGAGGCAGGGCATCCTGCCCCGAGTCTAAGGGGGGGGCGGGCATCTTGCCCGCCTCAGAGTGGGAGACGGTCGGCCAAACTGGCCCTGTCACCGCGTCGCCGTGTCGCCGCGTCAGATCATTCGCGGGCAGAGCCGTACCTGTGGAAACCGATCGTGCCGCATTCAGGCCGCCGGCCGCGACGCCGCGCTGGCCGGCTGTGAACTAGCCACGCGCGTGCGGTGATACTCCCGCAGATGGTCGCGCAGCTCGGGGTTCTTCCACGGCGACCAGCCACAGCGCTGGGCCTCGTCGATCGCGCGATCCGGATCCCATCCACAGTATTTCATGCGCCAGGCCGCCACCACGGCCCCCGTCCGGTTCACGCCCGCCGAGCAGTGCACGAGCACCGGATGCGTGGACGCATCGGCCAGCATCGTCGCCGCCTGGTCGAGCAGGTCGAAATCGGCCAGACCGTTGCCCGGCATCCCGATTCGGATCAGTTTCACGCCCTTTTCCGCAAGGATTCGGTTCTCCCGCTGCTGGTCGGGATCCTCGGGCTCATCGTTCAGCAGGGCGAGCACCGTCTTGAGCCCATGCTGGTCGATCACTCGGCGCAGCGGACCCTGCTCGAGATATCCCGACCGGTAGATCCGCCCGGGCACGACTTCGAAGAACCGTTTCGGAAAGATGAAATGTCGGCCCTCCTTGACGACCGTCACCAGTGCGATCAGCACGCAGACGGCAACGGCCGCCCGAATCCAACGCCGGCGTGGAGTCCGCTGCTCCTGAGTCATCCTGCCCTCCAGTGCTTGGCATGCGGGTCTACGAATCGCCGGCTTCGTCGCTCGCCCGGCTGAACGGGTCGTACTCTAACCGGATGGCGAAGAATCGCGAAGGGTCGAACCGCACCGCCGAGCCGGGGGGCGCGTTCAGCACGTCGCAGAGCAACTCCCGCATGCGCCGCTCGAAATCCCGCCGGTTGATGCCCATGTAGACGTCGGGCAGCTCGGCCCACCGCGCCAGTGCCTGCGCGAACACCTTCTGGACGCCGAGCCGGTTTCCCCGCTGCAGGTGCACCAGCGTCACCGCCATCTGAATCAGCCCCTGGTAGAAATCGCGTCGTCGCCCGGACGTCCCATTCCAAGCGTCCTCCCACGTCTCGTGGGCCTCGAAGAATTCCCATGCGTTGAAGAAAGCGATTCCTCGCAGGTAGCATGCTTTCTCTTCCTCCAACGGCATGTCGAAAGCATCTCGCGTCATGGCGTGCTCGCTGGGCGTTCACCCGTGTCACGCATTCCGAGCCAGGCGTTGCGTTGCGCAATGGCACCCGGAGGATGCGTGCCTTCACGCCATCCGGGCTCAGAAACGATAGTGCACGGTTCCGCTTGCGCGTCTACCGGTCCGCCCAAAAACGGCCGCCGAAACGAAAAAGGCACCGGCGGTTCTTCACCGCCAGTGCCATGATTTCCATCACGTGTCGCAACCGCTTCGGGGGCAGGCGTCCAGCCCGTCCAAGCCGCCGATAGAAGGGCAAATGCCTGAAACTGGAGGGCAAATGCCCTTAGTCCCGGCTGCTGCCGCCGATCAGCCCTGCCCGCCAGAGGTAATAGAGCAGCGTCAGGATCGCGGTGACCGTGGCCGCCACGTATGTCAGAGCAGCCGCGTTGAGCACCTTGCCGATCTGGTAATCCTCATCCTGCGTCACCATGCCGTTGGTCAGAAGTACCTGGCGGGCCCGCGCGCTGGCGTTGAACTCCACGGGCAGGTTCACGACCTGGAAAATCACCACCATCGTGAACAGCGCGACGCCCACGATGGCCAGCGTCTGCAGTGCGGTCGCGATGCCGATCATGATGAAGATCCACGACAGGCTCGAGCCGATACTGGCCATGGGCACAACCGCGTTCCGCAGCGAGAGCGGGGCGTAGCCGTGGGCGTGCTGGATCGCGTGGCCGACTTCGTGGGCCGCCACACCGGCCGCCGCCAACGATCGGCCGCTATACACGTCGGGGCTGAGCCGCAGCACCTTCGACGTCGGATCGTAGTGATCGCTCAGATAGCCTTGCGTGGGCTCGATGGCGACATCGTGGATGCCCTCCGCGTCGAGGATGGCCTGAGCGACCTGTGCCCCCGTCCATCCCATGCGCGACGGCATTTGGCTGGCCCGGGCGAACGTGGACTTGACCTTCGCGCTCGCATACAGCGCCAGGGCCACGCCAGGCAAGATGATGATGAAATACCAGACGTCCATGCGCTTGTCCTCTCTCTCGTGATCGCGGTCTTCTTCCCTGAGTCCGAATCCTCTATCGTGACCGCTTGTCCCTACCCTCGTGAACTCGCCGCGATCGGTAGGAGTAAGCCCTGCCGATCTTCCTTCCGTTCAACCCGCCGAGTCTTCACCGACAGGCGGGGCACGTATGCTACGTCCGAGCATCGTGCAAGATCGGTGCCACGCCGCCGACCGCAGCTCGATTGTAACTTACTTCCTTTCCAGCAATGTTTTAGGCGCATCAAGTCTCAAAACAGACTTCCGCCACAATGGCAGAGGCCGCCAAGTCGGCTACCCGTAAAGTCGGCGGCTCCTCGCCATGATTGCTTCCATCAACCAAAGCGAGAACCATCGGCACACAGATAGCGGACCCAGCTACTCACCACTGGCCACGGACAACTGGCCACTGACCAATCTCAATTATTCGCCTCGTCCTGCAGATCCGCCTCGCCCAAGACGTCGAAATTCCGTCGCTGAAGCGTCTCCACGGCGATCTCGACCGAGTCCACCGAGACGGCCAGGCATGGGCCGCCGCCCACCATCAGGAGCGGGTAGGTGTAGGCGACGTTCACCTCGGCCATGAGCAGCACCGACCAGATCGCCATCATCGCCCGCTTGCCCGCCGGCACCCGGACTACGATCAGTTCGCTGACCGCCACCGCGAAACCCGCCTCCTTGAGGACGGCCAGAGCGGTGTCCGTCCGGTCAAAAACCAGACGAACGATCGCACAGTCTCCCGCGTCCACCTGGCTCAACCCCAGGATTTTCACCTCCTGATCGTCGAACAATTGGGTCAGCTTCAAGAGCTGACCGGGCCGATTCTCCAGAAAGACCGACACCTGCCGGACCAGGGGCAGCGACTGGGCGTCCATGGTTTCGAAAGGCTGATGCTGCATCGCCATCCGTGCACCTCCGGCGTATGTGCCAGTCCTGATTGGGTTTATCTGCCAGTCTGGCAGACCTGGAATGATAGGCTATATCGGCCGAGGAGTACAAGTTTCTGTAAGATAAGTGGTTAAAGAAAAAAGTGGCGTTTCCGCGGGTCCCTGGCACCGGCCTTGCCTCTCCCTCAGCATAGCGGTTGCGCCGTCGAGTTGGCGAGTTGATTCCAGTCGTGACCGCATCGGCTAGATTGCACTGACGAAGGAGCGCTGAGCGTATGTCGAAAATCATCGGTATCGACCTGGGGACCACCAACTCCGTCGTGGCCGTCATGGAGGGCGATCAGCCGAAAGTCCTGACCAACGCCCAGGGCTCTCGACTGACTCCCTCAGTCGTCGGCTTCACCGACAAGGGCGAGATCCTGGTGGGGCAGATCGCCAAGCACCAGCAGGTGACCAATCCCCAGAACACCATATTCTCCATCAAGCGGTTCATGGGCCGTCGCCACAACGAGGTCCACGCCGAGGAGAAAATCGTTCCCTACAACGTTGTCGGCGGCGAGAGCGATTTGGTGAAGGTCTCGGTCCGGGGCAAGGAGTACACCCCGCCCGAGATCTCGGCCATGATCCTCCGCGACCTCAAGAAGACGGCCGAGGACTACCTGGGCGAGCCCGTCACCCGGGCCGTCATCACCGTCCCCGCCTACTTCAACGACGCCCAGCGTCAGGCGACCAAGGACGCGGGCGAAATCGCGGGCCTGAAGGTGGAGCGCATCATCAACGAGCCCACCGCGGCCGCCCTGGCCTACGGTCTGGAAAAGAAGCGCAACGAGAAGGTCGCCGTCTTCGACCTGGGCGGCGGTACGTACGATATTTCGATCCTCGACATCGGCGACAACGTCTTCGAGGTGCTCAGCACCAACGGCGACACGCACCTGGGCGGTGACGACTATGACGAGGAACTGATCAACTACGTCGCGGAGGAGTTCCGTAAAAAGGAAGGCATCGACCTGCGCAAGGACCCCATGGCCCTGCAGCGGCTCAAGGAGGCCTGCGAGAAGGCCAAGATGGAACTGTCCAACGTGCAGGAGACCACCATCAACCTGCCGTTCATCACCGCCGACCAGAGCGGGCCCAAGCACTTGCAGCAGACCATCACGCGGGCCAAGTTCGAGCAGCTCACCGAGCACCTGACCGAGCGGACCCGCGGCCCGATGCTCAAGGCGCTGCAGGACGCCAAGCTCTCGCCCAAGGACATCGACGAGGTCGTGCTCGTGGGCGGTTCGACCCGTATGCCGGCGGTGCAGCGGCTGGTCAAGGAGGTCTTCGGCAAGGAGCCCAACAAGAGCATCAACCCCGACGAAGTGGTCGCGGTCGGTGCCGCCATCCAGGGGGCCGTGCTCACGGGCGAGAAGCAGGACATCGTGCTGCTCGACGTTACGCCGCTTAGCCTCGGCGTCGAGACGCTGGGTGGCGTGATGACCCGGCTCATCGAACGCAACACGACCATCCCGACGAGCAAGAAGGAGATCTTCTCCACCGCGGCCGACAACCAGACCGAGGTCACTATCCACGTGCTCCAGGGCGAGCGCGAGATGGCTGCCGATAACCGCTCGCTGGGTCGGTTCAACCTGACCGATCTGCCGCCCGCTCCGCGCGGCGTGCCGCAGATCGAGGTCACGTTCGACATCGACGCGAACGGTATCCTCAACGTCAGCGCCAAGGACCTGGCGACCGGCAAGGCCCAGTCCATCCGCATCACGGGCAGCTCGGGCCTGAGCAAGGAAGAGATCGAGCGCATGAAGCGCGACGCCGAGGCTCACGCGTCGGAGGACAAGGCTCGCCGCGAGCTGGTCGAGCTCCGCAACCGGGCCGACAGCCTCATCTACCAGACCGAAAAGACGCTCAAGGAGCACGGCGAGAAGGTGCCCGCGCAGGAGCGAGCCAACGTCGAGAGCGCCATCAACCAACTGAAGGAGGCGGTCAAGTCCGACGACCGCGACGCCATCAGCCGGTCGCTCGATAACCTGGCTGCCGCCTCGCAGACCATCGGCCGCATCATGTACGAGGAGGCGGCCAAGCAGGCGGGCGTCTCGGGGGCTGGCTCAGCCGACGCGTCGTCCGGCGCGAACCAGACCGCCGGCGCGGGAGCGGGCAGCACTGCCAAGGACGAGGACGTCATCGACGCCGAGTTCGAGGAGAAGAAGTGACGAAAAGCTGTGGGCCGTGAGCTTTGAGCTGTGAGCCACCAGCGGTGAGCCGGGAGCTCTGAGTCGGGCAGTCGGTTGCCGGCTCCGGCCCACATACAACGCGTAACCGAAAGCGAGCGGCGGGGCTTGACCCCGCCGTCTCTGTTGCGCTGCATCCCGGCCACAGTCGCCAACGATGCTACTGGCCGTTTCGGTCCGCCACGCAGGATACCACGCCGCGGCGAGTCGCCGCCTTCGACGGGAAGCACCGGGCAGCGCGACCAAGCGCGAAAACCGCGCAGTCGTGTGGCGAGCCGACAGGGCGCCGGGGTGGGGCGAGTCCTCGGGCTCACTGGGCGCCCGGCCCCGGTCGCGTTACAATACGTCGTCGTGAGCTTCGGCTCCGACGGCACGCCGACGTCTGTGTTTCCGACGGCAGACGGCATGCCTAACGGACCGAATGTCGAGGGTGTAGCTCAGTCGGTAGAGCAACGGCCTTTTAAGCCGTGGGTCCTGGGTTCGAGTCCCAGCGCCCTCAATCCTGAACCAACTGCCGGTATCACAAGCCCGGTCTGCCCCACGGATCGCGCGAAGTACCGCTGACCGGGCTATCAATCCTTCTATACGGCCGCTCGAAGAATTGCCTCAAGGCCGCTGGCACGTCCGCGTTCCGCTCGCCGAGGCTCAGACCGGCAAGATGGTCGGCATCTTCGACCGCGACTGCTTCGACCGAAGTTGTCCCGTTCGTAGTTGAATTTCGAGCGGCTCTCCCCTGAAGGATCATTACTCTACGCTGCCTCCGGCCGTGCTGCAACGACGGCATCGGCTGTGTCCAGCGCTTCAATCAAGGAGGCCATCAGCTTGCAACCGCGTACGCGCCGGAAGCGTTTCGCCGCTGCCAGCAGCCACCAGGCCGACCAACGCCGCGATCTCCGCCTCCATCACCTGCCGCATGATCAGCAGGCCCGCCTGGCCCGCCAGCTGTTCGATCTGCTCGCTGCCCCTTGTACCGTCTCCGCCAGCGACACCGGCAGTTCCACCGCCACCCGTCCGCGCAACGCGTCCTCCCGGCCGATGATCTCAGCCTCAGCGCCGATGCTGGGCTTGTCCACCTTTCTTCGGTACGTTGCTCTCATTGCGGTTCTCCTTCCTTAATTCACTGTTCAAGCGGAGTTTCCCACCGTGGCAAACTCCATGGGAGAACCGCTCTTTTTCAACTATTCCCGGGACATGCCCCGCGGCGTCATTGCAGCATGCACCGCAATAATACAAGCAAGAGGCCGCCCCTTCAGCCGGAGCGGCCTCTCGATATCGACCCTACCAGACGGTCTTCGCCAGGTTTACGCTGCTCGCCGGCGGCGAATCAGCATCAGCCCGCCCAGCCCTAGCAGACTCAGCGTGGCCGGCTCCGGAACGAGCGTAATGTCCCCAATCGTCGGCCCCATCAGCACGCTGCCGGCGGAGCTTGAATTCCTGGACTCGCCAATCCGGAAGTACGACAGCGGTGTGGTGGACAGGTCAATACCCACCGCCTTATCGGCCTGAGTTCCGTTTTCCAAGTTGTGCCCAGGTACCGCAACCGGATAGATGATACCCCCAACGGTTTTGGTGCCGTACTCGGGGCCCCACGTGCCGTATCCACCAAAATCGAAAATGGACGTATCTTGAAAATCAAGATCGATTAACGCCCCATCGGAAACGATCTGGGGCGCGACAAGCCATTCGCGCGTGCTGTTACCGCGCTCGACGTCCTCCATCTTGGTCGTGAAGCCCAATACATCTGCCGGATCATTCGTACCGGTCTTGTAGAAGGAGAATTCAACCCATGAAATATGATTCGACGCGCTGGATTGGAAATGGAGGTACTGATCTGTCCCCAGCGCCTCATACTGTCCACGGCCGCCGCTGAAAGTACCGTTCGAGGCTGAGAACGTGATGGCGACATCAAACCCAGCGGTCTCCGGTCAGATTCTCCGGGATCCCCAGCACCCCGTTCGCCAGATCGCTGGTCTCTCCCCACCGAAGAACTACTGCAGACGCCGGCGTTACAAACACAGCAATCACAACGGTCACGCCCAACACATGTACTGATGCTTTCACAAGACTCCCCCCCACGTGAACACGCGTGAACAATGAGATGCTTTCGCGGCGCACGCGGCCGCGTTGCTCTTCTGCCCTCCGCAATTGTCAAAAGCCTATGCGTCCATAGGCCGGTAGTCAATTACGGCTTCCTCATTTGCGATGTGCGGGATAAGAGATGGGCAAGGCAACATTGAGATAATATCGGAACCAAGGGAAGCATCTGGGGTCAGAGCGCCGTTAGGCGTTTGGCGTGCCCGCCCGGACCGAAACGACATATGTGAGTCGCTCTTGACCCGCCGGTCACCGGGCAGTAGGCTCACTCCGCATGGCCCGTCCCTTGCGGATCGAGTTCGCCGATGCCTTGTATCACGTCATGTCCCGCGGCAACGACCGCAGGCCTATCGTCCGCGACGATGCCGACCGGCAGCGGCGGTGCGAGTGGCTGGCCCGTCGTCGCTTCGGATACAAAGGTGCGAGAGATCGCCGAGGCTCTGGGCTACCACAGCCCCGGCGGCGCGGTCACCGCCATCCGGCGGGTGGAAGCGAGTTTCGAAAGCCTGAACCGCACCTTGCGAAGAATGAAGGGGCAGCTTGCAAACGACTAAATGCGCTCTGACCCCAGGATTTGCCTCAGGGCTGGTCGTTCCTTCGCATTACTGTCCTGCCACACTCGGGGCAGGTGCCCGAGACGTTGCCGGTCAGGTTGTAGCCGCAGTGCTCACAACATCCAAGGGGGAAACGACGACAATTCTGGTATCGCTCTCTGATGCCGGGCATCGCCCGGCAGAGGAAACCGAACCCAAGCATCGCAATGCTGGCCACAACTACCAGAGAGAAGCCCTGCTCGGGATGATACATCATCGTCAAGCCGATCCGTCCCTGGCCAATTGTGAAGTTGAACGCGAACGCCGTCGATGCGAGGCAACCGTAGAGCAGAAAGATCAGTTGGTCCTTAGCGTACTTGGCCGCATGGAATGCGCCGACCGGGATGAACGCCAACACCAGGAGATCGAGTGGCTGCGGATACGAGATCCGTGAAAGGCCCGGTGCGACCGCGAATCCGGCAAAAGTGATGCCAACCAGCCAGACAGTCAAAACGAGCACGCATTTTGGGCGTGAGCCGGTCATCGGTGGTCCCCATCCCAGGTGCTGAACCTCATTGTCTACGACGACAGTATCCGGAGCAAGGATGGCGCCCGCTTGCGGCCCAAACCTGCGTCGGTTAGACTCCGAGTTGTCCGACCCTGGCTACCTTCATTCAGACGCGGCAACCCGCATGTTGTTGACTCTGTCCACAACCCGCTCCCCGGCCACAGACCTGGGCTACCTTCTGCACAAGAATCCGGCCCGCGTGCAGTCGTTCGACCTCAGCTTTGGGAAAGCCCACGTCTTCTATCCAGAGGCCGACGAATGTCGGTGTACGGCCGCGCTGCTCCTGGATGTCGACCCGGTCTGGCTGGTACGGGGGCGGAAGGGACCGGCCGGTGAGGCGGGCACGCTCGATCAGTACGTCAACGACCGGCCATACGTGGCGTCGTCGCTGATGAGTGTGGCACTGGCCCAGGTGTTCGGAACGGCCCTGGCCGGACGGCGATCCGGGTCAGCCTGCCCTGTACTCGCACGGAGACAGCAAGGACTCGATCGAGGAGTATGCTGGCATCCTGGCCAAAGCCAAGGCCACCCGGAAGCTCCTGGTTGCCCCCGAGGACTGCGACATCGAGCAGTGCGGAGACGCGATCATCCGGTTCAAAAAGGACAATGAGGACTTGCCGCAGCTGATGGCGATTGGCGGCGTGATCCACATCCCGTACCGTGGCGGTTGGCTGGCGATGAAGTCCCCGAACGTTTGCCGCGTCCTTTGGCGGATCGGGTTCTCCCACTTGGCCGATGAAGAGGCCAACCCGGCCCAGATGAGTCGCTTTGTCTGCCCCGAATGCTCGACTGGTTATCTCGTGCTCAAGAGCTTTAAGGGCGAGGGATGGTTCCTGTCCTGCAACAATTGGCAGGCCCACCAGTGCTATTATCGGCGCCGATTGTCCGAGCATGACGCCAAGCTCAAGGTGCGGCTGACCAATATGCGGTGCCCGGACGGCCATCCGTTGACGGTGCGGACGAGCAGCAGCGGGTTCTTCATGGCCTGTGAGAACTACCCCGCTCACTCCTACACGGAGTCGTTGAACATCCTGGCAGGTACGTGAGGCGAGGGGCAAATCCTGGGGTCTATGTGCCCAAAAGGCTCTTGAACCAATAGCGAAGACGATGTGGTAGTAGGAGCTTGCAGCTGTCAGCCATCAGCTGTCAGCCATTGGCTGTTAGCGGATGTCTGGCTCATGGCCCACAGCTCATAGCTCACAGCCCCGCATTGTGCCCGAACCTCAGGACTCAAGCCTCAGGCCTATGGTCTCAGTCTTCTCCCCACGTCATTGCCTCCGGCCGGGAACGACGGTAAGGTGAGAGCGTCAGTTCCGGCATATGTGGATCTTCTTGTCCATTCTTCTCGGAGGCACGCTCATGTCTACACGGCTTGCAGGTTCGGGATGTGCGGGTTGTCCGCTGACGCGGCGAGGATTCCTGGCGGCAGGGTGCGCGGCATGCGCGGGGGCGGCGGGGGTGCTGATCGGGGGGCAGCCGGCGCGGGCGGCGGCGGAACAAGACGGTCGCATGCGGATTCGCATCGTCTACGTGCTGCATGCGCCCAAACAGCCGGGGCCGGACTGGCCCAACGTCGGCTTCGACTTCCAGCCGGTGATGGAGCGCATGGCGTCGCTGCTCAGCAAGCAGTGCCCGGAATTCGATTTCGTCACGGCCATGGCCAAGGGGCCGGAAGAGGCGGCCAAGATTCTCGAAGAGGACAAGACGGCGGCGATCGGCGGCTACATCGTCTGCCAACTGAACTGCTGGAACCGCGTCGTGCAGACCATCGCCGGCTCAGGCAAGCCGACGCTGTTCGTGGACTTCCAGTACGGCGGCAGCGGCGGCTTCCTGGTGTACACGGCACAGTTCCTTCGCCAGAAGGCGAGCAATCTGGCGTTCGTCGGCTCGTCCAGGCCGGACGATTTGGTGGCGGCAGTGAAGTGCTTTGCGACGGTGAAGAACGGCGGCACGCCCGCCCAGTTCGCGGAAGCGGTCGCTCGCGTGCGACGTGAACGGACGCCTCAGCCGGGTGATCTGTCGTGCAAGTCCGACAAGGTAGCGACGCTGTCGCCGAAGGACTGCCTCGCCCGCATGAAGGAATCGAAGATCCTGGCGGTCGAAGGCGGGCCTCACGGTCCGATCCACCAGAACATGGGCATCGAGGTGATCAAAGTGCCGTTCGCCGAGTTGAACGCTGCCTGGGAAGCGGCCGACAAAGACGAGACACACGCTGTCGCCGATCGCTGGCAGAAGTCGGCGGCGCGGATCGAGGGCGTTTCGCGGGAAACGCTGGAGCAGTCGGCGGCCATGTATCTGGCGGAAAAGGCGATACTGAAAAAGTACGGGGCCAACGCCATCACCATCAACTGCCTGGGCGGCTTCTACGGCGGCCACATTCACGCGTACCCGTGCCTGGGCTTCCACGAACTGCTCAACGAGGGGCTCATCGGTGCGTGCGAGTGCGATTTGCGCTCGACCTCGACGATGGTGGCCATGACGGCACTCACGCAGGGACGGCCGGGCTACATTTCCGATCCGGTGATCGACACATCGTTGCGGCAAATCATCTACGCACACTGCGTGGCATCGAACAAGGCCTTCGGGCCCAAGGGTGAGGCGAATCCGTTCCAGATTCTCACGCACTCGGAGGATCGCCAGGGGGCGTCGGTGCGGTCGCTCCTGCCGGTAGGTTACATGACCACCTCGGTCGAGTTCTCGGCCGATCGCAAGGAGATTCTCTTCCACCAGGGCAAGGCGGTGGCCAACGTCGATGACGATCGGGCATGCCGCACCAAGTTGGCGGCCGAGCCGGTGGGCGACATCGAGAAGCTCTTCACGCAGTGGGACGAGTGGGGATGGCACCGCGTGACGTACTACGGTGATCTGAAGGAACCGGTGTTCGCCCTGGCCGAAGAGATGGGCTGGAAGGTGCTCGAGGAGGCGTGACAGTTATTCTACCCTGCATATCGAGGGCCGCTTCCGCCCGGTCGGTATCATGAGAGTGACGCTGCCGGGGGACGGGTATCTCGCCCGCCTGAGGCACCAGGTGAGCAACATGCCCGCCCCCCGGGTGCGCGGTCACTTGACCTGCCGCATCATGTTCACGAAATCCTGCTCGTGAGCGGCGACAGTCTGGCTGGGGCCGGTCAGCTTGAAGAACCACGGCCCTTGATCGGTCTCGACGATGGCCGAGATCATGCGATAGTCCTGCTGCGGCGTGCCGTCGCCGCCCATCATGGTTCCTGCGTGATAGGTTCCGGAGACGTCGACGAGTGTCGTCCGGTATTTCGTGTTGTCGAGAACGGTCTGCTTGGCCTGCCCCGGCGTTCCGTCCGGCTGTGTGAACTGGCCAGCCCAGCGCTCAGCCTGCCGTTCGATTGGAATGCCCTTCATGCCGGGATAATGCGAGATGGCCAGCTCGGCATCGTCCGGAGCGCCGGATGGTTTGGGCAGGCTGTAGATCGCCACGGTCATGGCCCGGGCCGGCTTGGCCGTCCAACTCGCGGGGGGCTGGAAGTCCAGCATCTGTTGGGGCGGGGCCGTGTCGCCGGAGAAGGTAATGCCGCCGTTGGCTTGACCGATGGGGGGGTGACCGGCGGGCAGCGTGGTGGCCGTCGTGGCGGTCGCAGCGTCGCCGATCGGCGGATGTCCGGGAGGCAGCGTGGTGCTCGACACCGGTGCCGCCGTCGCGCCACCGATAGGCGGATGACCTGGCGGCAGCGGTGCTTCGCCCCTGCGTATGGCTTCGGCGAGCAACTGGTTCACATCCGCTTTGTCGCCGGAGGGGGTTGTCTTGAACTCCGGCGGCTTGCGAACGTCCTGGGCATCCGAGGCGGCGGGAGCGGTCTCAGGCACTTCGCCCGACCGGCGGCACCCGGTGACCGCCGCGGTCAGGATCAAACACGTAACTGCTGTGGCCAAAGTACGATAGATCATCAGTCTCTCCTGCGGACCCCGCCTGTCACGTCGATGCGGTCGAGGTCGATAACCTACGTCGGATTAGGGTCCAACATTGTAGGCGACCGAGCCGCGGTGAGTAGAACCCCAGGCGACGCCTTGACGGCAGCGACCCGGCGGATTAGCATACCGACCGCATAGTATGTTTTTCAGAAGGAGCGGCTGTCATGGCTGGCGGCATACGCCAACCGCGGGGCGAGGCAACGCGGACGGGCATTGTGAACGTGGCTCGCCGCCTGTTCGCGGACTTCGGGTATCACAACACCGGCATCTCGGACATCCAGGCGGCGACCGGGCTGACCAAGGGGGCGTTCTATCACCATTTCCCGGCCAAGCAGGACGTGGCCTTGGCGGTTCTCGATGTGCTGGAGGCAGACTACGAGGCTCAACTCTTCGGGCCGGCGATGGCTCACGATAGTCCGGGCCGGCAACTCGCAGCTCTACTCGACGGGTTCGTTCGGCTGAACGAGCAGCCGCAGTGGTACAACTGCCGGCTCTTGGTGACGTTGTTCGCCGAGTGCAAGGCCGCGGATGAGCCGCTGGCCAGTCGCGTGCAGGCGTTACAGACGGACATGATCGAGCGGATTACGCAACTCATCCGGTCGGCGCAAGCGTCCGGAGAAGCGGCGCCGGGGTCTGCCGAGACGTGGGCGCAGTGGATCGTGAGCACACTCTTTGGACTCGTGCTGATGGGCAAGACCGGGGCGGTACACACCGAGCTCGCGCAAGTCGTTTCGATGGTGAAGCGGTCGATATTGACGAGCAGTTCAGGAGCGTCGCCACCGGAGGTCGAGTCGTTTGAGCAGCCGGTTCGCAACGTGACGCAACACGAAGACGCGGATTACTTCTAGTTCTCGGGGGGGGCGGGCGCCCCGCCCGCCTAGGCCAAAGGCGGGCAAGCACCTCTCGAGAATGCGAAACTTGGGCCGATTTCCCCCAAGACCGGCAACTGGCGCCGCTGCTCCAGCATGGTGGAGGATGTTTGACCGCGGATAGCACGGACGGACACGGATAAAAAGGATTTCACATGAGATAACGGAGGTAGCAGAGGGAATTCTCCGTTAGCTCCGTTGCCTCCCGTCAGCCTAATTTCCCACTCGCAAGAACCTTTGGACACGGATCGCTGATAGCGGCGTCAGGGCGGCCTTTGAGTCTAATCGGCGCCTAGTGTCGGCCTTTGACGACAACGGGCTGGCGCTATCGCCGAGTTTCTTCGCTGGCCCGAAGTGCGACAGTCAGGCTAGGGGCCGGGGCAGGCATTGATGGAGGCAAAGGCGGGCAACATAGCCCGCCCCCCGGATCAGTTCTCGTCGGCGGTCGTCCCTTCTTCCGCGTCCTTCTTATCGGCGATATCGCCGGCGTCGCCGTCAGTGTCCTGTCTTTGGTCTTCTTCTCGCGTAGTGGTGGTGCTTCTTGCTTTGAGCTTGAATTCGGGCGCGATGTCAGGCGGCACGGCCGTCGGCATGTAGTAGACTTGCGGGTTCTTGACCTGCGTGAAGCTGGCTTCGATGTCACCGAGCAGCGAATCGAACTGGTCCGGCGCGAACGGTTGCGTGGCAGACTTCAGTTCACTCATCCAATTTGTGACGATCTCGTATTGTACGAGGCCGACGAGCCGACGAGCCCGGTTGCGATTTTGGCCGGTCATCCATTTCTTGAGTTCCGCATCCATCCGGCTGAGCAGGAAGACAGCGGCGGAGGTCTGGCCGGCCTCGGCCATGAGCCGACAGCGGAGGACGCGGCTCATGAAGCTGTAGGGCAGGTGCTCGGGCTTGGCCAGCGCCTCGGGCAGTGCTTCAAGGGCGCGGTCGCGCCGACCGGACTTGTTGAACGCGAACGCCTGCCAGAGCAGGGCGGCCGCGGCTACCTGCTTATCCTCCGACTCTCGAGCGACGGCCAGCCCGCGGCTCGCCTTGTGCCAGGCCTCCCGGTCGGCTTCGGTGTCGCCGGTGCGGTCAGCATTGTGGAAGATTTCTGCGAAGGGCTGAATCGTGTCCGCAGCCGACTTCAATCGGCGTCGGCGATCTTTCGCTTCGTCGGGCCGGGCCTCGGCATCTTCCTTCAAGAGGGCGCGGACCTGTTCGAGATGCTGCCGGGCCTGGGTCGCGGCATCCACGAGGGCCTGACGATCGCTGGCGTCTTCCATGCTCACCAGCCAGCGGGTAGCGGGTCGTGCAGGGGCAGTGGACACCCACCAGTTGGCCAGCGCTAGATGGGCGTGGGCACGCTCCAGCGGCTCGGCGGCAGCGTCGAGGGCGTCCGTCAGTTCTTTCGGTGGCGAGAGCGGCTCAGCTGGTTCCATCCCGCGAATGAGATCGCGTGGTATGAACTCCGCTCGCGCCGGCGCACCGAACGCGACGACCATGAGGATGCCGGCAAGTGCCCAACCGATCCGCAGACCGTGAATGGTGGTAGTTCGCATGATCGGTAGGCTATCACGGGGAGGTCTCCACCCGCAACCGTGGGGACGCCGACGACCGGGCTTCGGCGGTGCTTCAGACAAACGCCGGAGGCCGATTTGACGCGAGTTGACGCCGAAAATACACTCGCCCGGGCAGTGTAGTCCTGCGGAGGTGCAGCACTGGATCACCGGTCCGGGAGAGAGGCCCGGACTGTACCGGCGAGTGCCGAATCGTACCGGCAAATGCCGAATCGTCCCGGCGAATGCCGGCCGTTTCTTCTGGATACCGGCATGAGCGCGAATCCGTTTGTCGTGGACCCGGTAGTCGGCAACCATTGGCTGAGCCGGTTCATGCGCTCGCGGACGTTCGCGTGGATCGTATCCGTCCTTCTGCACGTCGCGTTATTCATCCTCTTCTACCAGTTGGGGTTTGCCAGGACGGGTCCGTCGCGGCGGGTGATCATTCCCGAGGCGAGGTTGGCAGCCGGGCCGGTGGCCGAGAACGCCGCCCCCAGCGCGCCAGTGAAACTGGCCGAGACGCCCCGCACGCCCACCGCCGTCGCGCCGAGCGCGCTGCTGGACGAACTGCCCCTGATCAGCGTGGATGCGGCCGAGCCGAGCGCCGCCGACTTGGCGCCGTCGCCGGCGCTGGCCTTGCCCGGCGTGGATCCGGTCGGGGCGGGCAGCGTGGCCGGAGGCGCCGGTCCGGTGGGGCCGGTCTGCCGGTTTTTCGGCCAGCCGGGCAACGCGTACAAGATCGTGTATGTGGTGGACGTGTCCGCCTCGCTCATGATCTACGTCGATCTGATCGTCGCCGAGATGAACGAGTCGATCCGCGACCTGGTCCCCACGCAAGAGTTTCACATCGTGCTGGCCATGCCCGGGCACGTCCGCGAGTTCGGCGCCCGGCGGCTGGTGCCAGCCAACACGCGCTACAAGACGGCAGCGTACGACTTTATTCGCGTGCTCTCGAAAACGCCCGAGCCCGGCCGGGCCGATCCCATCGAGGCCATGAAGCGGGCCTTCGCCGCCCAACCGGAGTTGATTTATTTCCTGACCGACGGCGACTACGCGGACGTGGAGAGCGAGTTCGAGGCGGTTCTCAAGCGGCTGAACGCGCACGGCGACGTGAAGATCACGGTCATCGGGTTCAGTCCTTCGCCCGCGCCGCGGGCACTGCTGGAGCGGATCGCCAAAGTGCACGGCGGGAACTGCCGATTCGTGGAGCCCAAATGATCACGCGGCGCAAATACATGGCGGCGAATCTGACGACAATACTGCGGCACTGCGTGGCGCTGACGATTGCGCTGTCAGCGATGGTCACCAATCTTGCCCGAGCGGACGTGGTGGCGGCGCGAGGCCAGAAGCCGCTGGTTTCCACGCAAGTGCTGCGGCTGGAGAACGGCCGGCTGTTCTGCCGCGGCGAAGGGGGCACCGAGATCAGTTACGCCATCGAGCAGGTGGATTACCTGCAGATCACCGGCTGGCAAATGCTGAATCTCGCCGAGAAGCAGCGTCGGGCTGCGGACTGGCGGCGGGCGGCGGTGAGCTACGAGAAGGCGCTGGCGGATCTTCAGGCTGACAGCAACGGCGACGCGCTGGATCGTAAACTCCTGGTGCAGTGCCGGCTCATCCCGGTGTGGGATACTCAGGCCCGGTTCGAGCGGGCGGTGGAACTCTATTTGGAAGTCGTGGAGCGCATGCCGGTCCTGATTGACGCCATGCGGCCGACGAAGTTTCCCGAAACGGGTTCGGCGGTTCTGGAGATGGCCGGCAGATTGGTTGACAGTGCCATCGAGCGGCACGGCAACGACCCCATCGGAGAGTCGCTGGTCAAGTGGAAGGCGACCTGGCCCGTGCGGCCTTCGGCTTCGATGCCTGCCGACGGGGGCGTGCCGCCGATTCAGCCGGTCGATCGCTTCGCCGCCGAGCAGGTGGCTGCCGTCGCGGAACTGGTTCGTAACGGGCGAAACGCCGAGGCTCTCGAGCGGATCGGTTCGTTGCACACACAGTTACAGGGCAACTGGCGCGGCGACCTGTATTACTGGCAGGGCCGGGCGCTGGAGGCCGTCGCGGCGAGCGCGCTGCCGTCGGTGCGAACACGACCGACCGACGCGCCGTCCGCGAACTCCGGAGCCGACGCCCTCACGCAGGCGGGCATTGCGTACATGCGGGTGGTCGTGCATTTCCCGCGTCATGCCCTGGCTGCCGAGTCGTTGTATCGTGCGGCGGAGGTGTGCCGCCGAACCGGTCAGGCGGACCAGGCGGCCGCATTGTGGTCTGAATTGATTGCGGTGTACCCGCGAGCCCGTTCCGCGGATGGTGCATTCCTGGCGGACAAGGCCCGAGAGGAGTTGAAGTGATGCACACGGCATTGATGGCGACGATGGGCCCGGCCGGCGGCGGACTGATGCTGGCCGCCGAGGAACTGACCTCGGAGTCGGCGTTTCAGCACTTCGTGGTCGCTGGCGGCTGGATCACGTGGTTCCTGTTGATCCCTCTGTCGATGGCGACAGTGGCGCTGACCGTGCACTACCTGTTGACCATCCGTCGCAAGACGCTCGTTCCGCCGGCGCTCGCGCACGTGCTGGTGACCGCGGCGAGTCAGGGGAATATGGCCCGGCTGCTCGAGGTATCGGGTCAGGACGAGACCATGCTCGGCGTGGCCGCGTTCGCGGGAGCCAGTCAGATTCGCGCCGGACGCGAGGCGGCTCGGGCGGCTGTCGATGAAGCCGTGGAGGAACGGGCCACCAAGCTGTTCCGCCGCATTGAGTATCTCAACGTCATTGGCAACGTGAGCCCCATGATCGGGCTGCTGGGCACGGTGCTGGGCATGATTCAGGCGTTCAACCGCATTTACGCGGCCAGCGGCGGCATGCCGGAAGCGTCGAAACTCGCGGGCGACATCGCCGTGGCGTTGGTCACGACGTTCTGGGGTCTGATCATCGCGATTCCGGCCCTGACCACATTCGCCATCTTCCGCAATCGTATCGACGCGTTCGCCGCCGAGACCATCAAGCTGTGCGACGGCTTGCTGGGGCTGACGGTGGAGAACTCGGCGGCCGGCGCGGTCGCAGCACCGCGGACGGCGGTGGCTCCGCAGGCCGCAGCGGGTGTATCGCCCGCGTGAACGGGACAGATCCGCGCGATCGCGACGCGATAGCGACTCGAGCGATGCTGAGGCGGGGATCGGACCATGCGAAACATCCGGCGCAGAGAATTCACGGGCGGCTTGACGATCAATATGACGCCCATGATCGATATCACGTTCCTGCTGCTCACGTTCTTCACGCTGTCGAGCCATTTCGCCTCGGCCGAGAAGGTCGAGCTGGATCTGCCGCGGCCCGATCAGAACCAGGCCCAGGAACGCCGGTTTCCGGACAAAGTCACCATCAACATGATCTACAACGGTGAGAACGCGCCGGCCACGTTGCGGATGGGAGCGTTTGACCTGCCGTCGCCCAACGCGCTGGGCGAATATCTCGCCCCGATCGGCCGGTACAACCCGGCTACGCAGGTGATCCTTCGGGCGGATCGACGGTTGCCGTTCGGTCAGGTGCGGCAGATGATGGAGACGATTGCCGGCGCGGGATTGTCGAGAGTACAGGTCGTGGCCGAACTGGGGGTGCGATGAGCCGCTTGCCGCGCAACATCCACGGCGAGGTCGATCCGGCGGCCGTACAGCGGTACCTCGACCAGGTCGCGCGGTGGGCGCGGTCGGGCCAGAACCGCCCGGCGTTCTCCAAACGCCGGCGACGGGCCCGGCGCAAGGCCTGGACCATGTCGCTCAACCTGACGCCCATGATCGACCTGGTGTTCCTGCTGTTGTTCTTCTTCCTGACCGTCAGCCGATTCTCCGCTCGTGAAGGAACGCTACCCGCGCAGATTCCCGCCCGGGCGGCGGCGGTGTCGGCGGAGGTGCCGCGCACGCCCATTCGCGTGCGGTTGGAAGCCGAACCCGGGAATCCGCAAGTGTGTCGGGCGATCATCGAACGGTTCAACGATTCGCCCATGCCGATGAGCGAACTGGCCGGGGCGCTACAGAAGATTCGCGAAATGAACGTCGGTTTCGACGAGCAGACGCCGGTGCATCTGGCGGCCGGCGATGACGTGGTCTGGGATCACGTGGTGAATGCGTACAACGCAGCGTTCGCGGCCGAGTTCACGAAGATCTACTTCGCTGGTTCGCAATGATGATGGACAGACGGAGCACAGATTGTGTGACGTGGGCGTCGCGGCGGGGCCGGTATTGGCGCCGTGGAAGCTCCACGCGCTGCGCCGGCGATGAACGTCATTTTATTGGCACAGTATGCTGGCTCGTGCTCCTGCCCATCCTGCTGGCGGCGGCACCGTCCACGCAGCCGGGATTGATCCTGCCTGAAGTGGTGGACGACATCGTGTTTCGCGAGGCGCTGCGGGCTCGTGGCCTGTACGTCTGGGCCGAGGCGGTGGGGGCTGAGGCAGCCGCGAACGGTGAGGCTACGGACGAGATCGGGCGGCAGCTGCGCCGGCGGGAACGTTTGTTGGCCGATGCCGGCGTGCTTCCGACGGCGACGGTCACGGGACCGGCATCCGGTCGCGATCCCGGCGCCGTGCAGCAGGCGTCCGAGATTCTCGCCCGGCTCATCGCCGATCATCCCGCCAATCCGGGGCGATATCGCTGGATGTACGAACTGGCCCGCGATTACCTCGAACGGACGAGCCCGGCGGCGTTCGAACGCCGGTTGTTGTACGAACTGCCCGGGCGCGATCGCGAGGTGGTCCGTGATCTGAGCGGCCGGGCAGTGGACGTGCTGACCGGGCTGCGCCGCCAGATCGCCGATGCCTGGAAGTCGGTCGAGGAACTGGACGAGGCCGAGCTGGTGGCCATGCGCGACGCTGGTTCACTGGCGGCGCTCGAGACGCTCGACGCCCAGTCGGCCGCACTGCTCGGTTGGGCACAGTTGCACTACACGCTCGCGGCGGATCTCGATGAGCCGCGACGCCAGGCGGCACTGTCGGAACTGTTGGCGGAGGTCCAACGTTCGGGTCGGCTGGAACTGCCCGCTGGGCGCGAGTTCGAACAGGCTGGGGCGTTGCTCATGGCCGCCGTCGCCGAACGGCACCTGGGATTGCACGATCAGGCTGACAGCCGAGCCCGGCAGATCATCGCGGTGCTGGGCCGGATTGCCGACAAGTCGCTGCGCGACCGTCTGCGACAAACGGCGTTGGTGGCCGTGCTCGAGCAAATCCGGGCCGTGCGCGACGCCGGTCGGTACGATGCCGCGCTGCAGGCGATCGAACAGGCTCGCCAATGGGCGATCAAGAGCCGCGCCGATGAGCCGGCGGCGTTGGTTTCGGTGAGCCTTCTGGAAGCATCTGTCCAGTACGCCAAGCAGCAGGCGGCGCTCGCGGCGGAAGGCGGTGTCAGCAACTGGAAGGCCGCGGTGAAGCAGCCGACAGAGGGCGTCGCCTGGCTGCACACTGCTGCTTGTCTGACGGCTTTGGAGAAGACTGCTCGACAATCGCCGGCTCATCGGGATCTGATGTACGCCGTCCTTGCTCCGGCGCTGGCCGGCGTGGAGTTGCCCGAAAACCCGCATCTGTTCGCATTGCAGTTGCTGGCGGGGGCGGCCATAGCCGATGCTCGCGAGAACCCGTCGGCCAAGGATCGCCTGCAGATGGTGATTGCCGCGTTGCGGGCCAGGCTGGCACGACCGGTGGACAATCGAGACGCACAGGCTGCCGGTGAACTGACGTACCTGCTCGGCGCGGCACTGGCTCTTACCGGAGCCGACCTGGAAGCGGTGCGGTTCCTGACCGACCTGGCCGAGCAGAACGCCGATCATGATCGGGGGGAATCAGCCATCCGCCAGGCGGTCGCGTTGGCGGGGCGTGAACTGCGCCGGGCCGGTGGACAGGCGTCGCCGGAATCGCGCAGCGCGTTCGTTCGTGCGGCTCGCGTCATGCGGCAGCGGGTGCCGGACGACCCGAACGTGCCGGGACTGACGTATGCGATCGGTGCGACGCTGGAGAGCGATGGCCGCTTCGAGGAGGCGGCCGGCGAGTACGCGGCCGTCCCGGTCGGGTCCGAACATGCGCTCGACGCCGCGCTGGGACGCATTCGTTGCTGGCGGCAGGCGCTCGAGCGAGCGGCGGTCGGTAAGGGCGCCGATGATGGGGCCACATCCTCGCGGATCGCTGACGCTAAGGCGGCGGTCGATGCCGTGCGCGAGCAGTACCCGTTCCTGAGCGAGACGGCCTCATCTGTGGCGAGTGCGGCGAGTCGTCCGGCACCGACCGGTTGCGATCGAGCGCGGCTGCTGTTGGCCACGGCTGAGTTGCTCAACCATCCCGAGATGGGCATGTCGCAGGCTGCGGCGGATCTGACGATGCGTTTCGACGGAGCCGATTGCCCCGAGTTACTGGGCGCGGCGCTGCGGTCGCGCATCCTGGCGTTGCGTCAGCTCCGGCGGTTGGCCGAGGCGCGGGCGGTGGTCGAGCAGTACCTCCGGGCGGATCCCGAGCACGCGGGCACGGCCATGGCGGGCCTGCTGCAGAGCATGCACGAGGAAACCATCGCGCTGAGGAATCGCGAGGATGCCGCCGCGGCGGCAAGCGTGGCAGCCGAGGCCGTGCAAGTCGGACAATCGTTGCTGGCGTGGGCGGTCGAGCGGCCGGAACGGCTGCGTCCCAGCGACACCATCGTGATCCGCTGCTGGTACGCGACCGCGCTGTTGAACAGCGGTCGTGCGGCCGAGGCGTTGACCGCGTTCGAACAGATCGAGCAGGACACTCGCGGTGTCCTGCCCGACAACTCCGGCACGCTCACGGAGATTCGATTGGGCAAAGCTGACGCGCTGTTGGAGACCGGCGAGGCTGGCCCGGCGCTGGAGGTGTACACGGCCGTTTGGCAGGCCTGCCCCGAACACTCCGAGCCCTGGTGGCATGCATTCGTGGGCAGCCTGCGCTGTCACGCCCGGCAGGGGTCGGATCCCGCGGTAATTTTGCAATCCATCCGCCAGCAGCGTTTCCTGGCGCCGGATCTGGGCGGACCGTACTGGAAGCGGGAACTCACTCGTCTGGAGGAAGCGCTGACGGCCCGGCTCGCCTCACGCCCCGCGCAGGAATGATGCTGCATTTCGGGGGGCGGGCATCTTGCCCGCCTGCTTGTGGTGCAGGCATCCTGCCTGCACTGTGCACGCTGGAAGCGTGCACCACAAGCTGCCGCCGAGTCGGCTCAATCGACGGGGCGGACGATCACGGCCTCGCGGAGTTGGGCCACCATGGCACGCTCGAAGCGGGCTGGTTCTTCGGTGGCGGCGGCGGCTGCGGAGATGGCCACGCCTTCTCGAAGCGCCGTGTCAGTAGTGCCGTCACTCAGGAGGCCGGCGAGAAAGCCGGCCAGCATGGCGTCGCCGCAGCCGACTGTGCTTCGCACCCGGTCCGCGGGAAGCTCGGCGCGGGCGTGGAGCGTACGTCCTTCCGCGAAGCAGTATGCGCCCTTGCGGCCCAGCGTGATCAGGACAAACGGGTATCGGGTGGCCAGTTCACGTCCCGCTTTGACCACAGCCTGCTCATGAGGCAGCCGGGTACCCAACAATTCGCCCAGCTCGAATTCGTTCGGCTTGATCATCCACAACTGCTTTTCGGAGGCCACGCGCAGCGGCGGGCCGGACACGTCCACGGCAACGCGAGCGCCGCGATCGATGCAGGTTTGCAGCAGGTTTTCCCAGGCGTGCAGCGGCAAACCCGGCGGCAGCGAACCGGTGAAAATCACCAGCGACTCGGCCGTCACCACGTTCTGCAGCAGGTCCGTCAATCGGCGGACGTCAGCGTCATCCACCTTCGGCCCGGCGTCGCGGATGTGCGTTTCGGTGTGAGTGTTCGGATCGATGATGGTGATGTTCTCACGGGTCGCCCCGGTGATGGGGAGGAAGCACGCCTTGACGCCCACCTTGCGCATAGCCTCGTGGAACAGGTCGAACGCGTTCATGCCGACCCAACCGATGGCCGTGCTCTTGACGCCCAGCTCCGACAGGGCGCGCGAGACATTGATGGCTTTGCCCGCCGGTTCGCGCAGGCGCTGGCGGCCCTGCAGGTGGCTGCCGATCTTGAACCCGGGCACCTCCAGAATCCGATCGATGGTCGGATTGAGCGTCACCGTAATGATGGAGTCGAACTGTGGTTTCATGGCTTTCCTTCCGCCCCGGGCGGTATGGCAGCATGGGATTCCGGCGAAGATTGAGGATTGGACGTTGCGGGCGCCTTCGTGGTTCGGATCCGAAGGGAAATTCGGTGCCGCTGGCCGTCCAGTTCAAAACGCAGCACGCCGCGAGGGGCCTCCCGGCTCAGCAAGGGCGATCGGGCCACGCGGCAACCGGGCTCGGCGGGCGAACAGGGTTCCAGCGCGGTCGGTTCGGGCCCTTCGGGACCGGCCAGCCAGAGGGCGACGGCATCGAGGTCACCCGTCGGCTTTCCGCGAACGTCCACAAGACGCAGAGTCACTTTCGACTGGTCGGGCTCGTGAACCATTTCGAGCCGGCGGCCGCCGAGTAGATCGGAAGCGCCGGCCGGCGTGTCGCGCGCCAATTCGCCAATGTCCGACGGGAACGGCTCGGACGTCGGCGCTTCGGACGGCTGTGTGGCGGGCACGCCCAACTCCGACAGCAGCCGGGCCGTGTCGTCCTCGCATCCGGCCAGCAGCAAGATCGCGACGCCGGCCGCCGCCCATCGTGCAGTATGGCGTGTCATGCCCGGCATTGTAGCGAGCCCGGCCGCTGTCGCATACGGGTAACGGGTGGCCATCCGTGCCGGGATGCGTCCGTCTCACACGATGCCGCATCGGGCCCTGCACAGCCAGCCGGCACCCGTTCTGGATTCGCCTGGCGGCTCCTATTAGCATTGAGTCGCGGTCTGGACTTACGAATCTGCGGCTCATGAGCGAGGAGGATGGATGCGGTACCCGCAGGCAACGCGCGCAAGCATACTGGTGGCGGTAGCCACGGTCGGGCTCGGAGGCACGACGCTGGCCGGAGCTCAGACCGAGCCCGGATCATCTCCCCTGAACATCGCGGGCAACCGGCAGCTCTTCATCGATCGGACATTCATCGAGAACGCCCGCGGCATCGAGCTGCGCGTGCATCAGCCGGTGAAGACGGGCGAACTGACCATCAAGCCCGATCATCCGTGGGAGCAGGGCGGCATCGGTCCGTACAGCAGCGTGTTGTGGGAGCCCGGAAAGCCGGGCGAACCGGGCGCGTATCACATGTGGTATCACGCCATGACCACCACGCAATGGCATACCGGCGACGATCGCGGAGCGATCTGCTATGCCCGATCGCGTGACGGCATCCACTGGGAAAAGCCCGCGCTGGACCTGGTTCCTTTCGAGGGCAGCAGCGGCAACAACATCGTTCTGGGGCATGGCGCTGCCGGCGCCAAGCTCGGTCAGGACGGCGGGATGGTCTTCATCGATCCGACCGCGCCCCCGGACCAGAAGTTCCGCATGGCCATCCGCGTCAAGGAGTTCGGCGAAGGGCTGCACGTGTTCTCCTCGCCGGATGGCATTCGTTGGCGGTGCACGCATCCTTCGGTCATCACCGCCCGGCCCGAGCAGGGCAATCATCACCTCGACTCGCAGAACGTGCTGTTCTGGGATGCCGGGCTGGGCAAGTACGTCGCTTACGTGCGACGAAACGTGAAGGACGCCGGCTCGCAGGGCAGGTCCATCGCCCGCGGCGAATCCGCCACACTGGACGGCTTCCCGGTTGTGCAGGACATGCCGGTGGTCTTCGGGCCTGATCGCGACGATCTGTTCCACCACGACGTGCCGGCGGTGGACTACTACATGAGTGCGGCCATCCGCTATCCCTGGGCCGACCGCGCGTACTTCATGTTTCCGACCGCCTACTACCACTACCTGGGCGGCATTCTCCCCGAGTTCAAGGGTGAGGTGCCGACCAACGCCGGGCCGTTGCACACGCAGTTTGCCGCCAGCCGTGACGGCATCCGCTGGGAGCGATTCGGTCGTGAGCCGTTCGTGCCGCTGGGCATGAAGGGCGAGTTCGACTGGGCATCGGCACGCGTGTTCTATGGCATGGTCCCCGATGTGAGCGGTCGGTACTTGTATATGTACTACCGGGCGAGCGACTGGCTGCACGGCTGGGATCGCGACGAACGCAACAAGCGACTGCTGACGGCGGCGGGGCTGGGAGCGAGTGAGAACATCGCCGTGATCAGCCGCGTCGTGCTCCGCCGCGACGGATTCGTCTCCGTGCGAGCCGCGTATACGGGTGGCGAGTTCGCCACACCGCCGCTGGTGTTTACCGGCCGGCAACTGGTGTTGAACATTGACACCTCGGCCACGGGCATCGCCCGGGTGGAGATCCAGGACGCGAACGGCGCGCCGTTGCCCGGCTACGGTCTGGACGACTGCGACCTCATTCACACCACCAACGAAATCAACCGGGTGGTGAGCTGGCAGGGCCGTCGCGACGTGACCGGTCTGGCGGGCCGGCCGATTCGGCTGCGATTCTCGCTGCGGGATGCGGATTTGTATGCCATGCAGTTCACCGACTGAGTCGGCTGGCCAATTGTATGGCACGCGGCGGTTACGATCGGTGTTTTTCGGTTGACCATGGGCGACCTTCTCTGTAGACTCGCATGCGAGTCGATGAATCGAGGGCAAGAGGATCATGATCATTCGCCCCCAACCCGAGCCGCGTGGAGACAAGAGCGGCCCGCAGCGTGAGCAGGCCTACCAGCGCTTGCGGCAGATGCTCATCCTTCACCAGGCCCCCGAAGGCAAGCGGCTGAACGAGGAAGCCTGGGCTCGGCGGCTGCAGGTGAACCGGGCGGCGCTTCGCGAGGCGTTCGCCCGCTTGGAGGCCGAGGGGCTGATCGAGAAGGGCGTCTTGCCGGGCTACTTTGTGCCCAAGCTGTCACGCGATGACATCGGCGAGATCGTCGAAGTCCGCATCATGCTCGAGGGGGGCGCCATTGACCGCATCTGCCGCCTGGGCCTGAACACCAAGGAGAATCTTCAACCGCTGCGCGACGCCTGCGACCGGCTGGGCGAGTTGGCGCGGGAGGGCGACTACGCGGCGGTGGCCACTGCCGACCGGGCGTTCCACGAGAGTCTGGTTTCGGCCGCCAAGAACCATCGGCTCGAGATGCTCTATCAGCGGGCCCCATTGCCGATCATTCCACCTGAAGTGGCGTGCGGCGACGAGTGGCTCCAGCGCGTGACGCAGACGCTCGAAGAGCATCGGAAAATCGTGGATCTCATCGAAGCGGGCAACGTGGCCGAGGCCGAGGCCATGCTCCGCCTCCACCTGCGCGAGCGATTCCACATCCCCTTGCGCGTCGTGTAGCCCCCGGGGGCGGGCGTCTCGCCTGCCTTCATTCCGGCGTGACAATAACCGTGCACCTGGGAATAGGTGTTGAGCGTAGGATCGACGCGGTACCACCCTGGAAGAGCGGGAAAACCACAATCTCGGTGTAAACCGGCGCGAGCCGCCGGGCTTGCCCCGGCGGACTCAGTTCGAGCTGGGGATACGCGAGACGGGGTTCTTGCGTTTTTGTCGCTTTGGCCTCAAAGTAATGGCCGATTCGGCCCGCGGGGCGGCAACGGAGGCTGGGGCACCGGTCGCCCGGGACCACGAGGGCACACATCATGCGGCGATACTCCGCGGCAAGCGCGATCGGACTCATCATCATGACCACACACGCAGGCACCCACGCGCAGGTGAGCATCAAGAGCCCGCAAGGCAAAGTCGAGGTTGCGGTGTCCGTCGATCCGGACGGCCGGCTGATCTACGCAACGCGGTACGCGGGCCGAAGCGTGCTCGCGCCGTCGCGGATCGGCGTCGTGGTTGACGGCGTGGACTACGGCGCAGGTGTTGAACTCGGGACCGCTGCACAGCGTGATTTCGAGTCGCGTTTCGCCTGGCGGGGAAACAAGTCGGAGGTCCACCTTGCCGGCCGAGCGGTCTCGATCCCGATTCGCACGAAAGGCGGGGCGGCCTGGACGCTCGAGTTGAGCTGTTTCGACAACGGCGTGGCGTATCGCTGCGTCATCCCGGGCGAGGGCACGCGCAAAGTCACCGGCGAAGCGGCCGCGTGGGAGTTTGCCGACGGCACGCGGGCCTGGTGTCAGCCCAACACCACGAACTACGAAGGGGTTCACGAGCGGTTCGCGATCGACGCCATCCCGGCTGACAAGTTTCCTCGCGGCATCGGCATGCCTGTGACGTTCGAGTTGCCGGGCGGAGGTTACGCCGCGCTGACCGAATCCAACCTCCTGGGCTACAGCGGCATGACGCTGGTTCCCGTACCGGGCCGCCGCGTGCTCAAATCGGCTTTCCGCGACGACCCGCAGGGCTGGCCTATGTCGGGCGACATCCACACGCCCTGGCGTGTGCTGATGCTGTCGGAAGACTTGAACGGCCTCGTGAACAACGACATGGTGCCCGCGCTGTGTCCGCCGCCGGATCCTCAACTGTTTCCCGATGGCATTCGCACCGACTGGCTCGAACCCGGCCGATGTTTCTGGCAATGGTGGGCCTACGACGATGGCGGCACGCATTGGAGCAAGCAGAAGTGGTTCGTCGATCGTGCCGCCGAGCTGAACTGCCGGTACTACCTCGTGGATGAAGGCTGGGAACACAGCCGACAGGAGTGGGCGAGCGAAGGCAAGGACGTGTGGGCGCGGCTGAAAGAGCTTTGCGATTACGCTCGCGGCAAGGGCGTGGGCATCTGGGTCTGGCGAGGCTGGACGGCGAATGAGAGGCGCCAGTGGCCCGGGCTGGAGACGCCGCAGAAGCGCGAGGACTTCTTCCGCCGTTGTGCCGAGGCCGGCGTGAAGGGCACGAAGATCGACTTCATGGACAGCGAGTCGCACGACCGGCTCGCGTTCTACGAGGATTGCCTGCGAGTGGCCGCCCGATATCGCGTGATGGTCAACTTCCACGGTGCCTACAAGCCCACCGGCGAGGCTCGCACCTGGCCTAACGAGATGACCCGCGAGGGCGTGCGCGGCCTGGAGTACAACAAGTGGGATATATTGCCGCCGACGCACTATGCATCGCTTCCGTTCACGCGGTTTCTCGCCGGCCACGGCGATTTCACGCCGACGACGTTCCAACCCGAGCGGCTCAAGGGCACCACGTTTGCCCAGCAACTCGCCGGTTCGGTGGTGTTCACCTCACCCATCCTGTGTTGGGCCGACAAGCCGGATCTGTATCTGGCGAGTCCGGCCGTGGAGTTCATCCGGCACGTGCCGACCGTCTGGGACGAGACCGTCGTGTTGCCCGGAAGTGCCATCGGCGAGTTGGCCGCCATCGCCCGTCGCAGCGGCCGGGACTGGTACGTGGGTGTGATAAACGGCGGCAAGGCTCGCGAGTTCACGCTTGACTTCGCGTTCCTGCCCGGCGGCGATTACCGAGCCGATTTGTTCGTCGACGCGCCCGGCGAGGCTGCCAAGCTCGACGTGCAGCGCGACGTGGGCGTGAACGCTTCGACGCAGCGGGTGATCCGTCTCAACGACGGCGGCGGCTTTGTGGCCACGATTCGCCGTAATAGCCCGTAGTCAGTTGCCAGTTGTCAGTTGTCAGTTGTCAGTGGCTGGGTCCGTAGTCCATTTGTCAGTTGCACCTCATCCTGATCACGACGGACCAACGGACCAATGACCCAACAACTGACCACTGACAACGGACCACTGACCAAGATGTCTGGCTTATAGCCTACAGCCTAGAGCTTACAGCTTCTTCCAAAGGGGACCGCGCATGATCAAGTACCTGCTCATCGCTCTGCTGACGGTGGCCGTTCCGGCTGTGTGGGCTCGTGAGTATCACGTGTCGCCCGGGGGCAGCGACTCGAATGACGGCAGCGCGGCCAAGCCGCTGCAGACGATCATGGCTGCGGCCCGGCTGGCCCAGCCCGGCGATATCATCACCGTGCACGAAGGCGTCTATCGCGAACGCGTCAGCCCACCTCGCGGCGGCGAGTCGGACGACAAACGGATCGTCTACCAGGCCGCCCCCGGCGAGAAGGTGATCATCAAAGGCTCCGAGGTGATCACGGGCTGGGAGAAGGTGCAGAACGACACCTGGAAAGTCGTGATTCCCAACAGCTTCTTCGGTAAGTTCAACCCGTACGCCGACGCCATTCGCGGCGATTGGTTTGACGGCAGGGGCCGCGCTCATCACACCGGTGCGGTGTACGTGGACGGGCACTGGCTCGTGGAAGCGCCGAATCTCGGCATGGTGCTCGAACCGGTCGGCGACGTGCCGTTGTGGCAGGTTATGGTCAGCGGCCCGACGCTGCTGAACGTGGCGTGGTTCAAGCCCCGGCGTGCTAGCGGCACCGCCAAGCGCATCCCCGGCGCGTCCTTCGCCGCCCAGCACGGCACGCAGAAGGCTCCGTGCTCTGAGGGCGGTGAATGCATCGGATGGATCGAGCCGGGCGACTGGCTCCGCTACGACGACGTCGATTTGGGCGAACGGACGGAGGCGATCGAGCTTCGCTGTGCATCGGCCACACGGGGTGGCATCATCGAGATTCGACTCGACTCGCCGCAAGGCGAATTGCTGGGCACGTGCAAGGTCCCGCATACCGGCGGATGGCAGACCTGGAAGTCCTACACCGCCAAGATCAAGCCTACCGGCGGCCGGAAGACTCTCTGTCTGACGTTCAAGGAGGCGCCTCGGCCGCCGCGTCCCAAGCCTTCCACGCAGTATGCCCAGGATTGCCAGCTGTGGTTCGCCCAGGTCGATGCCGAGCACACCACCATCTGGGCCCAGTTGCCCGGCATCGACCCGAACGGGGGCCGGGTCGAGATCAACGTCCGGCAGACCGTGTTCTATCCCGAAAAGACCGGTGTCAATTATCTGACCGTTCGCGGCTTCACCATGATGCACGCGGCCACGCCCTGGGCGCCGCCGACGGCTGAACAGATCGGCTTGATCGGCACGAACTGGAGCAAGGGCTGGATCATCGAGCACAACGACGTGTCGTACTCGACCTGCGTGGGCATCGCCCTGGGCAAGCATGGCGACGAGTTCGACAATACCTCGGCCAATACCGCCGAAGGCTACGTGAAAACCATTGAGCGGGGGCTGGCCCGAGGCTGGTCGGGCGAGAACATCGGCCACCACATCGTGCGGCACAATCATATTTCGCACTGCGAGCAGGCGGGTATCGTGGGCAGCCTGGGCCCGATCTTCTGTCGCGTGACCGACAACGTGATTCACGACATCCACGTTCGCGCCTTGTTCACCGGGGCCGAGATGGCCGGCATCAAGTTCCACGGGGCGATCGACACCGAGATCAGCCGCAACCATATCTACCGCACGACTCGCGGCATCTGGCTTGACTGGATGGCTCAGGGCACGCGGGTGACGCGAAACCTGTTGCACGACAACGGCCCCAGCGAGGACCTGTTCATGGAGGTCAATCACGGGCCATACATGATCGACAACAACGTGTTCCTCTCGCCCACGTCGCTGCTGGACGTCTCGGAAGGAGGAGCCTTCGTGCATAACCTCTTCGCCGGCCGGATCATCACCTTTCCCGAGCCGAACCGCGACACGCCTTATCATAAGGCTCACTCGACGGAGGTGGCGGGGCTGGTCAATACCAAGGGCGGAGACAACCGGTTCTACCACAACCTGTTCGTCAGCGGCACGGGCCTGGCTCCGTACGACCGGGCTGCCTTGCCCATGTTCGTGGCCGGCAACGTCTTTCTCGCCGGGACCGCTCCGTGCAAGGCCGAGCAGAGCCCGATCGTGGCATCGCAGTTCGATCCGGCGATCGAACTGCAAGTCAGCGATGGAGCCGTGGAACTGCGCATCGCGCTGGACAAGCAGTGGGGCGATGCGGCCCGGCCGCTTGTGACCACCGAGTTGCTGGGCAAGGCCCGCATCCCCGACTTGCCTTACGAGCAGCCCGACGGCACGCCCTATCGCATCGACACGGACTACTTCGGTCAGCCTCGCAGCGCCGATCGCCTGTTCCCGGGTCCGTTTGCCTCGCCCATCGACGGCGTGCAGACGTTCAAGCTCTGGCCGCCGAAGGACTGACGCCCACAGACTGCCGTGTAGGGCGAAGCTTTTCCCCGATCCCTAGGCCCCAGTGCCCAGGCACCGGCCCCTCGCATACAATGGTACGGTCGTACTCCGGGGAGGCCGGGCATGTCCGACGAGCAGATGACTTTCGGTTTTGCCAACGAGCCGCCGTCGGCGGAGACGCTACCGCCGACGCGCCTGGCTCGGGCGGCGTGGATCGCCGATCGCGTGCAGTCGCTCGCGAAGCGCGGCGTCTACATCGGCACCTCCAGTTGGAAATACCCCGGTTGGCTGGGACAGGTGTACGACCCGGGGCGGTATGCCATCCGCGGACGCCTGAGCGAGCGCAAGTTCCGCAACGACTGTCTGGCTGAGTACGCCACCGTGTTCCCCACGGTCTGCGGCGACTTTGCGTTTTACCAGTTTCCGACGGACGAGATGTGGCAGGGCATCTTCGAGCGCCTGCCTGCCGGTTACAAGTTCGCACTCAAAGTGCCGGACGTGGTCACCATGGAGCGCTTTCCCAGGCAGCCGCGCTACGGTGAGCGGGCGGGCGAGGTGAACCGCGACTTCATGAACCCGCAGTTGGTCCGGGCGCTGTTGCTCGACCGGCTCGAGCCGTTTCGCGACAAGCTCGGGCCGGTGATCTTCGAGTTCACCGCCATCCACAACAGCGATCTGTGCCAGCCGGCCAACTTCGCCGACGCGCTCGACCGCATGCTCGCACAATTGCCGTGCGAACGGTTCGAAATGGCGGTGGAGGTGAGGAACCCGCAGTTTCTGCCGAAAGCAGACGAAAGGAACGACGCGGGGACACGACGACGTGGCGACGCGGCGAAAGAAAGGGACAGCGGCAGTCCGTATCTGGAGGTGCTGCGGCGGCATAACGTGGCCCATGTGCTCAACAGTTGGACGCGTATGCCGCCGGTGTACGAGCAGATGCGCATGCCGGGCATCTTCACCGCCACACACGTGGTCAGCCGCTGGCTGCTCAAGCCCGGACGAACGTACGCTCAGGCCGTCGAGGCTTTCTCGCCTTACGAGACCACCAAGGATCCGTACCCCGAGGGCCGTCAAGCCTTGCGTGAGCTCATCGAGCAGTTCGTACCCGACGAGCGCGTGTTCTACGCGTTCGTGAATAATCGGTTTGAGGGAAGTGCGATCGAGACGATTGAGGGCGTTCTGGAATAGTCAGTTGTCAGTGGTTGGGGCATTGGGCCTTTGGCCCGTTGCATCCGGTACTGTGTATCCCAACAACTCATTAACGGACCACGGGCCCGACAACTGACCACGGACAACTGGCCACTGACCACTTGTACTTTATTGGGCGGCGGTCGATAATGCCCCCGTGGACGGCAGTAAGCTGCTTCTAGTACGGATGTTAGGGATCGCCGCGGCCGCCGGGCTGTGCCTGGTGCCGTGGGCGCCGGTGTCTATTGTGGCTATCGGCTACCTGCTGTTTTGGGTGCCGGGCCGCCTACTGGTGCAACTGCTGCGGCCGTTACGCCATGAGCCGGGCTGGCGATGGGGGGCTTGGGCGGCCTCGCTCATGCTCATGCCGGTGGTCCTGCACTGGGCGTGGTGGCTGTCCAACAGCCGGGGTGCGATTCTCGCTGCCGTCGTGTTGACGGACGCGGCGCTCGCGCTGGCCGTCGCGTGGGCAGGTGATCGCAGGGCGTTCACGTCGCCGCTGTTCAGAGAGCCCGCACAGTTATTCGCGTTCGCGTTCTTGCTGATCTGGGTGGCAGCCGCGGTCTTTCTGTTCAACTGGCTGCCTGTGGCGGGCGGGCGGTCGATTCCGAGCCCGTCGGGCGACTACGTCAAGCACCACGCGATCATCTGGTCGCTCGAGCAGTATCCGCTGCCGTTGCACAACGTCTTCTTCGCCGCCCAGTCGGACGCGCCGTACTACTACTACGAGCAGTTCCACTTACTGCCGGCGGCCATCCGCGTGTTGTCCGCGGGAGCCGTCCGGGTCGAGACGGCGTTCGGCATTGCGGCGGCGGCGGCCGCGGTGGCGCTGACCGCGATGGTCTTCCTGGTGGCTCGGGGCTTGCTCGGCGCGGTCTGGCCGGCGTTGCTCGCGGCCGCATGTGCCACGGTGATCGGAGGTTGGGACGTCATCGCCACCACGGCCTACTGTCTCCACATCGGCCGGCCCATGATCGTGCTGGACGCGTGGTGCCCGGTGTTGTGGCGCACGCACAACATCATGAACAGCTTCATCTGGTGCCCGCAGCACATTGCGGCCTTGGCCACGTTCCTGCTGTGTTGCCATTGGCTGCAGATCGCGCCGAACCGGCAGTGGTGGATTGCTGTCGGGCCGTTGGCGGCGGCGTCGATCTTCGGGGCCAGCGCGTACATGGCCCTGTTCTGCTTTGCGGGAGCGGCCGTGTATGTCGCGACTCGATTCGTGAACGAGCTTCGGCAGCCGCGGGCGAGCGTGGGACGGTTCACGCTGGCGATCGTGGCGATGGCCGTTCTCTCGGCGGCGCTCATGGGTTGGCGGGCGTTGCACTACCAGGTGATGAGCGCTCGGTTCGGCGGCGGGGTGACGCTCGAGTGGGACCGGTTCCCGTTCGCATTCTTGGGCCGAGCCGTCGCTCCCGGCGTGCTGGCCAACTGGATGGAGGCGCCGTGGCTCGTGCCGGTCGAATTCGGGTTGGGAGCGGTCGCGATAATTCTCGTGGCCGGCCCGTTCTGGCGGCGGGTATGGCGGGACGACGGCGCGCGTTTGCTGGCGATTGTCGCATTCTTGGGATTCGTCACGTTGTGGACGGTGCGCACGGGCATCAACTCCATCGACTACGCGTACCGAATGGGGAGCATGGTGACGCTCGTGCTGGGCGCGCTGGCGACGGGCGCCTTGCTCGAACCGGCACTGGTTCGACCGTTCGCTCGCGGATGGCGCAAACCGGTCTTGGTGGTGGGCATCGTGCTCGGATTACCGGTGGGTTTCTACGAGCCGCCGCTCCTGGCCGTCCGGACGTTCATCGAACCCAATCCGGACGGGCCGTACGCCGGGGCGGCCGCGTACGTTCGCGAGGCCACGCCGCCCGGCGCCGTCGCCCAGCCCGATCCGGTCTCCGGGCTGAGGCTCCTGCAACTGACCCATCGGCGAGCGGGCGTGATGGATCCCAGCGATCCGCATGTGAACGTGTTGTGTCCGCCCGATAAGCCGCGCATGCAGGAGGCGATGGTCGACATCGAGTCGGCGTTTCGGACGCCGGACGCCGAGCAGGCCCATCGGCTTTTCGGCCGTTGGGGGGTCACGTACGTGCTGGCCGGGCCGCGGGAACGCGAGCGGTATGGCGATTTGGCCGCACTGGCAGATTCCCGATACTTCGACATCGTATATGATGATGGGCAGACGCGCGTCTACCGGCTCGCGGAGTCCCGATAAACGTTGCCGGCTCAAGTCGCGTCCAAGATGAGGCGATGCCTCGCTGAGAGTTCAAAATGCATTCATCCGGTTGGTACGGTCGAGTTCTGGCGGTGGCCATCCTCGCGGCGTTGGCGGGGGGCGTGCGGCCCGCGTCGGCCGAGGACGCGGCCGTGGTCATCACCGGCGGGGCGGACGAAACGCACCACTTGTACAAGTGGACGGTGACGAACCATTCGAACAAGCGCATCGTCCGCATCGAGTTTCCGCAATACGGGGCCGACCTGTTCGAGACGCCGGACACGTGGAAGCAGGGAACGATCAAGGAGATGAATCTCGTCAACGTCGGCTGGGACCACACGCGGCCCGGCCTGTGCTGGGCCGAGCCGGTCCCGCCGTATACCGGGCTGGCGCCGGGGGCGTCGGCCCAGTTCGGCATGCGCATCGCCGGCATGGGCGCGGAACGGCGAGCGGGGACGGTTCGCGTGGTGTTCGACGACGGCAGCCAGGGGACGATCGGCGGCGTGGAACTGCCACACATGCCCGAGCGCGGCACGCCGTGGCTGGCGTTGATCGGCGCGGGCATGTTCTTCGTGATCTTCATCATCTACAACGAGCGGCGCCGCCGTCGTGGTGCTGCCGGCACATCCGCTCAGTGACATATATAGGTCTCGATGGGTCGGTTGGGGGCCTGGGGGCTGGGGGCTGGGGAAGGAGTCGCGGTTCCCGTGCTTCAGCTGGCGGGGCTTGCCGGGCTTGCGTGGCTTGGCGAGCAGCCGGGGGGCTACCCGGGCAGAGCGGGCTGCTGCCGGTGTCCGACCCGGCGGCGCAAGCCGTGGAACGATTCCGGACAGGCTGTTATCGGGCGTTTTCCGCGGGCAGCTCCCCAGCATTCACGGATGGGGGCCTGCGGACTTACCTTGCCCGGGCATGGTGCCAAATAGGGAATTTGACGGCAAAGAAGCCAAGACTATGATGTTGCCTCGGTTGGGTTTGTGAAAGTGAACTCTCTTCCTCCAGGCATCGTAAGGAAAGACAGATAGCGGTGAACACGCCAACGGACGAGGAACTGCTGGCTGAATACGTCGGGGGACAGTCCGAAGGCTTCGAGTTGCTGGTCCGCCGGCACAGCCAGGAGCTCTTCCGGTTCCTGGTGCGGTTCACCGGGAACGCCGCGGCGGCTGAGGACATCGTGCAGGAGGCTTTCCTGCAGGTGCACCTGTCGGCGGCGAGCTTCGATCGGGCCCGCCGGTTCAAGCCGTGGCTGTTCACCATCGCCGCCAACAAGGCCCGCGACATGATGCGGAGCCGAAGCCGGCGGCCGGAAATGCCCCTGGACGCGCAGGTCGCATCGGGGGACGAGGAAGGTCAGCGGTTCCTGGATTTCCTCGCCGATGCCACGCACGTTCCTTCCGGGGCCATGGAACAATCCGAAGAACAGGACCTGGTCCGGAGCGTCCTCGCCAAGATGCCGGACCACCTGAAGGAAGTGCTGTTGCTGAGTTACTATCACCGGTTCCCGTACAAGGAGATCGCCGAGATCTTGAATGTGCCGCTGGGCACGGTGAAGAGCCGGCTGCACGCCGCGGTGGCGGCGTTCGGACAGGCTTACAAGGCGGCGGTGGAGAGCCGGTGACGGATGACTTGGTACGGTCGTTCACATATGTGTGGGTATTGACATGACGGATCGACCCGAACGAGTCGAATTTCTGCTGCTCGACTGGCATCTGCAGCAGCTCGATGCCGAGCAGGCCTCTCGCGTCGAGGAAGCGATCGCGGCGTTTCCCGACCTGGCGGAGAAAAACGAACGGCTGGCGGAGGTCTTGGCTCTGCTGGATCGTTGTCCCGCACCGCCGGCCCGGCCGGGTCTGGCCGAGGCGGTGCTCGCCAAGGTGGAAGCGCAGACGGCCCTGTACCCTTTTGAGAAACCGGCCTCGGCAGTACCCGGGGGATCCGCGCACGAGCTTTCGGCCAGCCCCGTGCTGAGCCTTCGGGAACTGATCGCTATTGCCGCGTGTGTCACGCTCTTCGTGGGAATTTTCGTTCCGGGTTACTACAAGGCCCAGAACATCGCGATTCGCAACCGCTGTCTGGACAACATGCGTCAGATCTGGGCGGGGGCGGCCGAGTATGCCGGGGCCAATGACGGTTATCTCGCGCACGCCGGCTACGTGCCCGGCGCATCCTGGTTGCCGACCCGCGCGCCCAACGTCAAGCGGGTCTCCAACACCGCATACATGTATAAGCTGGTCAGCGATGGGTACATTCGCGACGCACGAGTGTTCATCTGCCCGGCGTCGCCGAACGGGCGGCCCATGGTGACCGACGATTATCGCGCTTTCCAGGACTTCGCCGAGCCGGCCAACAACACCTACAGCTTCCTGTTCATGAACCTGCCCAAGCCGCGCCGGCTGGAGGACATGCAGACCGATTCGCATGGGGCCATGGTATTGGTCGGCGATCGCAATCCGCTGACGGATCCGCATTACGCGTCCAAGCTCAATCCCTACGACGAGAACAGTTGCAACTCGCCCACGCACGGCGGGGCAGGCCAGAACGTCGCCTACGTCACGGGGCACGCCCGGTGGTTCACCAGCCCGACGGTGGGCGTGGATCGCGACAACATTTACCGGGCCGGCAAGCTGGCACGCTACCAGGGTACGGAAGCGCCGGTCTCGGCCACGGACACGCTGCTCGTGCCGTAAACGAATCGGGCCCCGCAGTTCTGTGATTCGCGATCCAGGCTCGACATATCCTCGCGCCGGCGCTGCGCGTCGACGTCCCGCTCGCCAAAACCCGCCTCTGAGGGTATAAGCATTCCGGCCTATAGCCGATGGCTCACAGCTTACAGCTTCTTCACCAAGGAGGCGGGACGTGAAGACGATCCACATCATCGACGAGACGCTGCCCACGGCGTGGGAGAAGGCGGTCATGGCCTGCTGGGAGCAGGGGGAGCGGTTTCCCACGCAGTATGACAAGCCGAACGATCCGCACAGCCGCGATGTGGTGGCGATGATCCACGTGAGGCGGCCGCTGGCCGAACCGCGGATCCACCGGGCCTTCCCGGGCGGGCTGGCCGACCTGGAGAAGTATCGGGCCGAAGTGCTCTACGGCGTGCACGACCACTGGATCGACCCGGCGGCGGGCAAGTGGGAGTACACATACCACCAGCGTCTATTCGAGTACGACGTGCCGGCGGGCAACGGCCAGAAGGTGCGCTTCAACCAGATTGACCGGTGCGTCGAGATGCTCCGGGAGTGCGGCTACACGCGGCGGGCCCAGGCGGTGACGTGGAAGGTGTGGGAGGACATGGGGATCGCCGATCCGGCCTGCCTGCAACGCATGTGGTTCCGCATCCAAGACGGGCGGCTCAATCAGGTCGTGCACATGCGTTCCAACGACGCGTACAAGGCTGCGTTCATGAACATGTATGCGTTCGTGGAGCTGCAGCGTGAGATGGCCGAGCGGCTCGGCGTGCCGGTGGGCGAATACTGTCACATCGTCGATTCGTTCCACATCTACGGCAGCTACTTCGCCGAGTTCGAGGGCTTCCTCAAGATGGTGCGGAGCCGTGAGCCGAAGGATCGCGTGTGGTCGACGGACTACGGCATCGAGATGTTCCTCGAAGGCTGCGACGCACTCTTGGCCGAGCCGGACATGCCCGAGGAGAAGAAGGCCTTGGTGCGTGCCCGCCGCGCCGTCCTGGAAAAAGTTAACGCGGCGACGCGGTGACGCGGAGACATCTTGTAATCTGTGGATAATCCTCCTCAGTAACGGGATCAAGTATCGAGGACAGGACGCAAGGGCGGTAGTGGTATGAAACGACGGGAGATGTTGAAACTGACGGGAGCGGCGGCGGTGATGGCGGGAACGCGGGCGGCGAGGCCGACGTATGGATATCCGGCCAACGAGACCATCCGCGTAGCGTGCATCGGCACGGGTGGGCGTTGCCGGCAACTCATGAAGCCGCTGGCGACCATTCCACACGTTCGCATCGCGGCGGTCTGCGACGTCTACGACGGTGCGCTGGCCGAGGGCCGCAAGCTGGCGGATCCGCAGACGCTGGCCACGAAGAACTACCGCGAGATTCTCGACCGCAAGGACATCGATGCCGTCCTGATCGCCACGCCCGATCACTGGCACGTTCCCATGACCGTCGATGCGTGCAATGCGGGCAAGGACGTTTACGTGGAAAAGCCGCTCACGCACGACATCTCGGAAGGGCCGGCGGTCATCGAGGCCCAGAATCGCAACCAGCGAATCGTTCAGGTGGGCATGCAACAGCGGAGCATGCCGCACGTGCAGAAAGCACGCGAGATCATCCGGTCGGGACGACTGGGGAAGATCCACAAAGTGCACATGACCTGGAACCGCAACACGCCGCGCGGCGAGCAGCGGAGCTACGGAATCGACCCCAAGAGCGTGGACTGGAAGGCGTTCCTCGGCAACGCCAAGGATCAGCCGTTCGACGAGTACCGATTCCGGCAGTGGCGATGGTTCTGGGATTTCGGCGGCGGCATCTTCACCGACCTGATGGTGCATTGGCTGGACATGACGCAATGGCTGCTGGATCTGGACCATCCGAGCGAGGCCCACAGCATCGGCGACAACTTCTTGTGGAAGGATCTGTGGGAGACACCGGACACGGTGCAGACGCTGCTGAAGTATCCGGAGCAGCAGCTGCAGGTTCATTTCGAGGGCACGTTCATTAACCATCGCAACCGGGCCATGACCGAGATCATGGGCCGCGACGCGACGCTATACATCGATCGCGGCCGATACGAGTTGTACCCGGAGAACGACAAGGGGGCGTACGAGGAGTGGGTGCTGGGGGAGAAGGAGCGTGGCCGAGGCGCCGACTCCTACCGCACGCCCGATGCCGAGCTGCTGCACCTGAGTAACTGGGTGGACTGCATCCGCAGCCGAAAGCGGCCGGCGGCCCCGGCCGAGGCCGGCGTCAGCGCGGCCGCCGGTGCTCACCTGGCCAACCGCGCGCTGCGTACGGGCCAAACGGCCCATTGGTGAACGGGCCCGTCGATTCGCACTTTTCGGGGGGCGCTCGTCTCGCCCGCCTTTTTTGCTGCTGCGGCCAACTTTTCCGGTACCGGACAACGTGAAGAAGTGGCACACGCTTCCAGCGCACCCGTACAGGCAGGATGCCTGCACCACAAGTCAATCGCGTACCCATCGAAAGCGTGCACGATAATAGGCACGCCCCCATGTTGAGGCGGGCAAGATGCTCGCCTCCCCGGGCGGTAACGGCCTGAGTGCGGGATCGGACGGTTGCCGCATGGCCGTGGCGGGCGAGACCCGGCACGGCACTCGCATCAGGGGTTTGTTGATACGGGATTCAGGCGACCGGGCGCCGATCTGCCGGCTGCCTACGCGATCCACCGACTATAAAGAGAATGGACACGCAGCGTGTGGGACCTGGTTCTTTTCCACTCCTATGGAGGTCCATATGTCGGTTCAGCCCCCGGTTCACAGTTCCCGGAACGCGCAACAGACGAGCATGGCGGCGACGATCGCGATTATTGCGGCCATCGTCGGCTGGATCGTGCTGTTTGCCGCCTATCCGGGGTGGTCGTTTCTGCTGAACATTCTGGCGATCGTGGCGGGCATCATCGGCCTGGTCATGGCTGCCTCACCGCGAGTGAGTGGAGGCATCGCGAGCATCATCGGGATCGTTCTCGGCGCGGTCGGGGTCATATTGGCCATCTTCGGGATGGCCGGATCATTGTTCGTTTGAGGATGGTCGTTCGGCAGCGTGGCATCCGCCTGCACTCGCCGTTGTGGGGCGCGCTTCCAGCGCGCACGTGCAGGCAGAATGTCCGCGCCACAAATTTGCCGTCGCGGCCGGCCTTCGGTATCGTCTCCCTCGTGAGGCGACGCCGACATGAACTTTGACACCGCGTTGGACATCCTGAGCGCGCAGAGCGGCCGGCTGCGGGGCGAGATGGGCTTTGTCTGGAGCGAGCAGACGGCCCAGGCTGTGCATGCTCTGCGGTTTCGCACGCGGGCGGGAGCGGCTCGCCGGGGGCCGCTGCCCGAGTTGGCGGCTGTCGTCGGCGGCGCTTCGTCGGGCAAGAGCACCGTCTTCAACAATCTGCTGGGTGGCCGGCGAGCCAGTCTGGTGACCATCAAGAGCCATGCCACCCGCGGCCTCATCCTCGCTGCCCATCGCGATCAACAACCCCAACTGGATACATGGCTGCTCCACGAGCGGCTCCTGCTGCCGACGCTCGTGGTGCAGCCCGCTCCCGGCGACACCGATCTACAGGGCGATCCGCTCACGGTCACGGTGTTGTATCACGACGAGCCGGCGCTGCGGGACACAGTGTTGGTGGATACGCCTGATTTCACGTCGAGTGCGGCCGAGCGCGAAGGGGACATCGCACTGTCCATGTTGCCGTGGTTTGACCGGTTGCTGGTGGTGGTCGATCACGAGCGGTGGTTCGATCGGCAGGTAATGGACGACCTGGGCGGGGCGGCCGAACGCTTCGGTCAGAAGCGGATGGTCATCTTCAATCGCACGCAACAGGGCGCGTTGGGCTCGTCGGATCGCGAGCGTCTCCAAGAGCAGGCCCGGCAGTTGGCCGCCGACCGTGTGTGCGTACTCGAGTACCATTCGGGGCGCGGCTTCCGGCGGTTCGGCCCCGAGTTCACGCGGGAAATGTTGACGTTTCTCGACGAGCCGCGGGGCGATCGCAGCGGCTCGCTTCGCCGGGAGGCGGCGACTCGGGCGGCGGCCGTGCTGGTCGAGAACGAACGGCGACTCGCGGCGCTCGATCGGCTGCGGCGCGTCCTCCGCCATAGTGTCACAAATATGTCGCTCACGAGCTGGTGGGAATGCGTGACGGCGCTGATGAGCCCCGCGGAACGCGACCGGCTTGACAGCTTTTCACGCTTGTTGGGGCTTTCTCAAGCTCGTGACTGGCTGGACCGCCAGCGCCGCCGGATCGAAGGTACGCTGTCGCGGGTGCCGTGGTTGCGACTGCCCGCGGCCTCGTCCGCGCCGGAACGGGAGTTGCCCGCCGAGCCGTTCTCGCGGGAACAGAGCGGGCTGGATTTCTTCGAAGCGCAATGCGAGCGTCAGCGCCGGCAGTTGAACGACGACGCAGCGGCCAGTGAATTCTGGGATCAGGTTCGGCGGGCTACCGGTCGGCTGCCCCAGCCGCTGGGCAGTGATTTCACGGAAAGCTTTCGCGGTCGCGCCCGCGAGGCGGTGGGGGCGTTGGGCCGGGCGCTGGAGGCGTGGGATGCGAAGGTGGCTCACGAGTGCCAGGGGCTGTCGGCGCCGGTGGTCGGCTCGTTGAGCATGACGCTGGTGGGCATCGCCGCCGTGCTGGTGGCCGTTCCCGGGCCGGTCGCGGCGTTGACGCCGGTGGTGGCGGCGGGGGCAATCAAGGCGGGGCTGGTGAAAATCGGCGCTGCCGGCGTGTTCGGAGCCCTCGGCGGCCGTCCGATCGCGCGCCTGGTCGAGATCGTGCGTGAGAAGCTGCTGGCCAGTCCGGAGTTCAACGACGTTCGGATGGCGGCGGAGCGATTCCGGCAGTTGCTCGAGGAGCACGGGCAGGCGGCGGCTCGCGAACTGGAGATGTCGGCGGGGCGGCTGACGCTCGCGCCGGGCGAGCCGTTGCTGGAAGCATTGCGGATCGTGCGCGATCAGGAGAACGAGGGCCATGACTGATCCGGATCTTCCATTGACCCAGACCGGCCCGGGCGAAACGGTCACGCTTACGGCAAGCCCGCGGGGGGGCGTGCCGGTCGAGTCCGCCTCGGCCGAGCTGAATCGCCTGAACCAGGAACTCGCCGGCCTGCTGGATCGCGCACCGGCGGTGTTGGCTGGCGGGGCTGACAACGCCCGCCGAGACCCGCTGGTGATCTGCGGCCTGTTGGGCGGCAAGGACGTGGGCAAGTCCACGCTCATCAACGCGTTGGCCGGCCAGGAGATTTCGGTCGATCGCGAGGAGGTCGGTGCCGGCACGAGCCGTCCGCTGGTTTACGTGCATCGCGACATGATCGCGCCCGCACGCGACCGGCTGGGAGCATTTTCGCCGCTGGCGGTCTCACCGACACCGAACGGCGGTTCCGCCCGTCCAAGAGCCGACAAAGCGACGGGATCGGCCGAGCTGCGGTTCTTTCCACACCAGGCCGACTCCATCCGCAACGTGGTTTTGGTGGACCTGCCCGACTTCGACAGCGACTTTCGTCAGCATGAGGCGATCGCTCGAGCGGTAGCCCCGTTCCTCGACCGGGTAATTTGGGTGGTGACGCCGCGGAAGATCGCCGACCGGGCATGGGTGTCGTTCGCTCGCGACGTGGTCAAGGCGAGCACCAACATCTACTTTGTGCTTAACAAGAGTGACGAACTATTGTCAGACGAGGATGGTGAGGCCGTCGAAGCCTACTCTCCTGAGCAGATCGACGGGCGGGCCGGAGAATTCCTCCGGCAACAACGAAGCTGGGCCGCCCAGGTCCTGCGGCAGACCGGTTACGAAGTCGAGGAGGACCGGCTGTTCCTCGTGGCGGCTCAGTATCCGCAGGCGGCCGCCTTCGTGCAGCGGGTGGCGACCATCTGGGACGACCCGCACTGGAAACGATACGGATCGGACCGCGACGTGGTGTCGGCCATCGGACAGCGGCTGGCCCGGGAACTGCATCGCCTGCGCGACACGGTGCTGGCTCCGGTGGATCCCGAGACCGCGGCCCGCATCAAGGAAGAGAACCTGCGAGCCCAGGTGCGTCAGAACGCGATTCGAGTGTGCGAGCACTACGAGTTGGATTATTGGGTCCGGCAGGCCGAGCGGGTGATCGAGCCGGAGTATCGGCAGGTGCTGGTGAACTCGGCGTTCGGCGCAGATGTGTGCCGCACGCTGGCGTTGCGTTTGCTGCGGTCGCGGCGGAGCGACGTCGAGCTGGCGGACGAGGTGATGGATGCTCGGGCGAATCGCTGGCCGGTGTTGCGGGGCGTGTACTGGTTGAGCCGATGGGCCATCCGGCGGCTGGGGCGAGCGGTGTCGGGCGCCGGTGCCGGCGAGGCTCGTCCAACCGATTTGACGGGTGGTGGATTATTTCGCGTACGAGCCCGCAGTATGGCCGACCGTACCTGCCTCGTCGTGGATCGGCTGCAAGCGGAGCACGGTCCGCTCGTGCGGCAACTGCGGCTGGCTGAACGGCTGCCCGAGGCCCAGGACGTGGCCGCCCAATTGGAATCGGACTTGGCCGAACTGCCGCAGCGAGGTGACCGCGAGACCGTGGAGCGGTTATCGCACGAGTACCGTCCCAGTGCGGTGGGAAGGCTTCTGGTGTGGGCGGTGTTGCTGTGGTTCCCGTTTGTGCAGCCCATTACGGCGGAACTGCTGGGCATGTCGACGGCAGGCATGGACCTGACGGACTGGCTGAATCGCCTGTACCGTGTGGTCCTTGCCTTGGGAGCGACGCAATTGCTGCACGGGTTTGTCGTGGTGGGCATCATCTACGTGGCCATGCTGGCGGCCATCTACGCCCGGTGCGTGCGGGACATCCAGACGGCCCGGGGCCAAGCCGTCCAAGGCCAAACCGCCGGCGAAAAGCCCAGACGGGGGCGGCGTTCGGTCGCCCGGGCGGCCCTCGATTCGCACGAGGAAATCGACCGGCTCACCCAGGAGATCGACGCCATGCTGCTCGAAGGGGTGATCGGCCCTATCCTTCGCCCGTTCGAGGTGGTGGCAGGCCGTTTGAGCGACATCCGGCGTCAACTTCTCGAGCTTGCGGCGTAACGACGCCTGGGAAGAAAGCGTGCCACAAGCACGTCCCTTAGCCGGAGCTGCAGGTTCACGGGCTTCACAGATCTGGTTGGCAACTCAGACGCCGGACTTGCGAGCGAAATCCGGCAAGACGGGTTTGCCGGTCTTCGGGTCTTCTTCGGCGCGATACAGCTTCGGCTTGCCGCACTTCGGACAATAGCCGATGGGCTGACGTCCCGCCCCCGGGTTGGCGAGCCCTTTTTCAATGGCGCCTGCGACGAATTGCATCAAGCCGTCGTAGTCGACGGTCAGGCCATCGCCGCAGGCGGCACAGATGAGGGGAATGTCCAGACGGCCCTCGCCGGCCTGGGTTTGGGCACGCCCGAAGGCGAGCCACGCCGCGACGCCGAGAAGAATCACGCTCACGGCCACCAGGGCTATCGTCCGTTTGGATTCGCTCATATGGTTCATGCCCCAACAGGCTACGGACATTCCGTGGAACTGGTCCACGGGATCGCCGGCCCGCTCGCACAGGCTTCAAACGCGCGGAGATCGGCCAGATCGACCTTTCCATTGTCGTCCACATCGAAACACTTGCAGAAGTAGGACTGTACCTGTTCGAGGGCCATGCCGTCCACAAGGTAACAGGCCTGGAATGCGGCAAAGTCGTTCATATCCACAACTCCATCGCCGTTGCTGTCGGCAAACGGTTCGTTGCAGGTCTTGTAGGAGAAGAACGAGACGAAGGCGTTGGACGAGGTGACCCAGAAGCCGGCCACGTTGTTTCCGTTGCCAATCACGCCGATGCCCCACAAGCCGAGAATGAGCGGGTTGGACTCGGTCAGGTTGTAGGACTTGCTGGTCGCCAGTGTTCCTCCCGAGATGGTGTAGATGGTCAGGTTTTGTGTCGCTCCACTTTCCCGCCCGTCGATGACAAAGAGCCGGTTACCGTAACGGACGGCCTGATAGCCGGTTTCTCCGACATGGGTGCCCAGTTGCCTGTACTCGCCGGTGGAGGCGTTGATTTCGTAGATGCCTTTGGAGCCCAGGTTATCCACTACGTACAAGAAGCCGTTGTAGTGGCTGATGGCTCGGAACGTGTTCGCGCCGGCGACGGTAATTTCCAGCGTCTTGGTCAAGGTGAACGAGTCAGGCTGGTTGTCGATGGCGTACTTGCGGATGACGTTCTTGACGGTGCTCTGGGTGGTGAACAAGAACGTGCCGTCCGTCGTCATCCCTTCCGGGGCGACGTCGTTGTTCATGTTGTCCTCGGGAAACGCGACCAGATTGGTCCAGTCGCTGTTCAGCCGGTTCAAATGAACCATGCCGACCGACTTGTCCTGCCGATTGAAGAAGATGTAGTCACCGATCAGAACGCTGGTTCTCGCGCCGTTATAGGCGCTGGCCTCGGTGGCGGTCCTGAAATCACGAACCATGGCGGTCGGCGGATCACCGGTCTGAGTCGGCCCGTAAACTTGGGGGCCCCAGTTGAGTTCGGCGGTGTAGAATTGGCCGTTGAAGACGCCGCCGCCATAGTACACGTTGGCAGAGGCGCCGGGTTGACCCCATCCGGGTGCCTGCTGCGACCAGACCAGCACGGGGGCGGAATCGCCCGCGGCCCAAGCGAGACCGGACGCACACAGAACCACGACGGCCGTACCAGCTATCAACGATCTCTTCATCATGTCCCTTCCTTTCCACTTGATTAACAGCCTCGGGGGGAGGCGCGCTGTGTTCGTCACTGGGTGTTGAGGGGTGGGGAGTCAAGTTGGTGGTTCCATCGCATGAATTCCCCTATTTCTTGTAGATGTTCGGAAGGCCTGGCGCCAGGAAAAAGTGCCGGTAATCGCTGGTGCTGCTGGAGCGATTGAACTGTTTGGTGATGATGGTCGAGGCGTGCAGGTCGTGGTAGGGGACCGAGGCCTTGCCGACCGTCTGGCCCGGGTTGCCTATCGCGGGAGCGCTGACTCGATTGTGCCGCTCGGTGAGGAAGTCGTACTCGTTATTGAGCACAAAGCCGTCGTTCATGGGCGAGTGCTCGTATTCCTCGAAGAACAGCGGGGTCCTGGCGGGGACCGGCGGTTTCTCAAACGGCAGGTAGTCGTACGTCGTGGCCCCACCGATCCCGGTCTCGCCACCCCACTTCTTGGAGTCGCGCATCACATCCATCACGTAGACGTTGCGTGTGTAGCTGAAGACTGGGGGCAGGATGGGCTCGGAGACGCCGGGCAACGTCTTGCGAAGGCCGGCATCCGCCGGGCATTTGTAGATTTCTTCGTTTTTGGCGTAGTGCGGGGGCGGGCGTCGGCTTGGCTGGGAGCACGCATGCCCCAGAGCGTGCCACCGATGACGGCCTCGCTGGCGACGAACGCCGGTCCAAAGCCAGCGATCGTAGTGGGGCAGCAGGCCGCGGTGGTCGCTGCTGTAGTAATAGTTGGCCAGCGCGAGCTGGCGGACATGGTTCAGACAGACCACGGTCTTGGCCTGCTCGCGGGCGGCGGCGAGGCTCGGCAGAAGAATGCTGATCAGCAAAGCGAGGATGGCGATCACGACGAGCAATTCGATCAACGTGAAACCGCCTCGGCCCGACGCCCGTCGGCCCGACATCCGTGGGGCTGGTTGCCCGGTGGGTTGCATGACAGCGCTCCTGCTGCCTGGTGGCCCGCGACCTGGCCATGCGGATGGTGTATCCTGGCCGGTCAGGGTGTGGGGGCCAAGCCGCTCACGACTCTGATGCTAACGAACTGAACAGAAACGAAGCATTTACAGATTTGCTTGTCGCTTTTTAACGCGCGGTGTGCCGGAAAGCAATAGGGAACCTCAGAAAAATTTGGGATGTTTGGACATATCGACACGATTTGCTATACCACGATCGGGCGAACTCCGAGGATGGGTCCCTGTAAGACCGGTTAGACGTTGGATGGGGTGAGCATCTGTATCGCTGGTCCACAAGACGCATCGGCGTTGGGCGAACCGCCGTCGCTTCGGCAAGGAGGGAGCCGCTGGCTCCCGTGGGGGCTTCTTCGCCCCAGGCAGGGCGCCAAGCACGGATGAGCGGGCAAGCTGCCTGCCGCCGGAGGGACGTGATCGCTGCTAACCGGAGGCGGCATGGGACACGCGTCGGTCGGGGGACTCCGGCTCGGATAGGCGCTGGGCGGGGTATCCTGAAACTTTAACGCCGCTCGGATGTAGTACCGGCAGCAGGTGAATGCGAGGCACTGCGGTGAGGGACGGACAGCACAACCTGGGCGAACCCGGCGCCGGCCCGAGCGACCAGGAGCTGGTGGACGCCGCCCGCAAGGGTGACCGCGGGGCCTACGCGACGCTGGTGAACCGGCATTTGCGGTCGGTGTACTCGGTAGCTCTGCGGGTGCTGGGCCAGCCGGCGGAGGCCGAGGACGTCAGCCAGGACACGTTCCTGCGGGCGTTCGAGCGGCTGGACCTGTTCGACGACAGCCGTTCGTTCCGCAACTGGCTTCTGAAGATCGCCAGCAACCTGGCGATCAACCGGATCCGTTCGCGGGGCCGCGAGCGCCGGCTGCAGCTCAAGCTGGTCGAGTGCGATGAGCGGGGGGGCGGTGGTGAGGCCGACGATGTACCCGGCCCGAGTGAGTGGGCTCACTGGTTGGCGCAGATCGACGATATGCAGCGAGCGGCGATCGTGCTGTTTCACTTCCACGAGATGCCCTATACGGAAATTGCCGAGGTGCTGCAGGTTCCCGTGAACACGGTGCGAACGTACCTGTACCGCGGGCGCAAGCGGCTTCGGGAGCTCATGACCGGCGAATCAGTGTCGGAGAACGGTGCATGGACTGCGGCGATGTGAACAGATTGATGGAGCCTTATCTCGACCGGCAACTGAATGCGTTGTCGATCGAGCAGATCAAGGCTCACTTAACGTCGTGCGAGGCATGTCGGCGTCGATGGGGAGGGCTCATCGAACTGCTCGCCAACCCCGCGCCGGTGGCTGTTCCGGAAGGGTTGGCCGAACGCATTCTTGTTGCGTGGGAGACGCGGCAGGCGGAACGGGCGGACTCGCCTCGGCGGGTTGCGGCCAGTGCGGCGTGGGCTCGACGGTTCCGGCTGGTGCATTACGCCGGTGCGATCGCCGCGTGCGTGTTGTTCTTCGTGACCGGCTGGCTGTTCTCAGGCTGGTGGCGTCAACCGGCAGCCGGCGTGACCGAGGGCACGGGTACCGCGCCCACGATCACGGTGATGGTCAGTCCGTGGGTGCTCAGCAGCATGGCTCAGGCGGCGGCCATGCCCGCGCCGGTGAATCCGGCGGTCATGCTCGCCTCCGGCGTCGTGCCCGAGATGATGGTTCCCGCTCCCGCCGAAAGCCGGCCGGTGCGGTATTTCGAGCGGCCGTCGGGTGTTTCGACGACGCAACCTGCCGAGACCGATCCCGCCCGAAATCTCCAGTTGCTGCCGATGTTGCCCCCCCGTTACCTGGGAGCTTAAGCCATGTCGAGTGACCCCTATCAGGCGATTCACCTTTCAGTTGTACTCACGCGTTTGGCGGGGCTGCTCGCGCGAACCGCGGTGTTCGCGGCCATCGGTGGCGTGGTGATGCCGGCGATGGTGCCGGCAGGCCTCGCTTGCCGCAACGCCGTCGCCGCGGAAGGCGGGGCCGCCTCGGAAGGCGAGGTCGCGCGGACGGAGGCGGCGACGGCTGCGCCGGCTGATTCGGATTCGGAGTCGCTGGACCGGGAGATGGCGTTCGTCGAGAAGTCGATCGAAGCGACCGACCTGTTCAACGAGCGAAAACTGCCCGAGGCCCTGGCCGCGTTCGAGGCGCTTCTGCGCGACTACGGCGACCTGGACGAGGATGGATACGCGTCCATGAGCCTGGCGGATTGCCTGTTCGGAATGGGTCGGCTCAGCGAGGCTCGGGCGGCGTATCAAGCCGTGATGCAGAACCATCCGGGACTGGTCAAGATGGTCCAACATCGGCTGCGAGAACTCGAGTTGCTGGGCGAGCCCGACGAGAACTTCATCGCGGAGCTTCGCGCCGCAGTGGCGAGTGAGACCGAGAGCGCGTACACGCTGCAGTTGCAGTTGGGACGGGCGTTACAGAAACGGGCGATGGGGTTGCTGTCGGAAGCGATGACCGCGTTTCGATCGGCAGTGGCGACCGAACCGGATCTCGCCCATCCCACGCGGCGGCTGGTGACGAACCAGATCGAGATCCTCGCCGAAATCCAGGAGGACCTGTCGGCGTTGCTGGACCGCCTGGAACGGCACTGGACGCCGATCAAGACGCTTGAAGAGATCGCGGCGGCCAACGACGAGTCCGCTCCGCAGATCGAGGGCTACCGGGCGGAGTGGACGGCCGGCAGGTCGGGATCATCGACGGTTCACGTGGAAGTGACGTTGGATGACCAAGGTAACGTCAAGGCGACCGCGAACCATCGGCCGATCCGGCTGAATGAGACGCAGAGCCTGATCATCCGGCGGCACCAGGAGCGGATCAACGCCATTTTGCTGGAAGCCATGCAGGCCGAGCCGGCCGAGACCCCGGCCCAATGACAATTGCAATCGGGCTTTTTCCCGGACCGCCGAGTCCGTTGCGCACTTGAGGGAGCCGATCATGAACACGCTTCGATATGCATGGATTGCCTGTCTGCTGGCCGGACCGGTCTGGGCTCAGCTGGACGCCGCTTCGCCGGAACCGTCGGCCGAAGTCGTGGAGTTCCGTTTCACGCCGAATGTGGGAGACACCACGCGAACCACCATCACCACCAAGGCGACCGGCTCGATGAACATGTTCGGCTCCATGCTCACGCAGAAATTCTCGCAGACGTATGAGCAGGACATCGTGCTGAAATGCACGGAGGTCAAGCCGGACGGCACGAGCGTGTTCGAGATGACGCTGCCCGCGGTGGCGATGAAGATGAACATGGGGGGCTTCAGCATCGAGATTGATACACGGCAGGAGAACCCGCCGACCGCCACGCAGCCGGTGCACGATTTGGTTTGGCGGCTGTTCGTGGCCATGACCCGGATTCGCTGCACGGTGACGTTCTCGCCCAAAGGCGAGCCGCTGAAGCTGGAAGGGCTCAGCGAGGGGATGGAGTCCATCATGAAGGAGTTCAGCAGCCAGCTGATGCCGGGGCTCGGTCAGTTCTTCGATCAATTCCGCGATTACCTGGCCGACGACATCATGGCCGAGCAAATGCGGTCGGTCACTCGGATGATGCCCGACGGCGGCAAGGCCCGGGTGGGTGACAAATGGACGCGCGAATGGCGGGTCAAGATGCCACCGTTCAACGTGATGACGCAGGGCAAGGGCGAGTATGAGTTCCTGGGCATGGAGGAGTTTCGCGGCCGCCGCTGTGCGAAGATCCGCGTGAAAACGAGCCTGACCACCGTGCCGGGCGAGAAGCCCGACGCTAGCAAGCTGGGCATGCCCAAGGGCATTTTCGATCGCATGGAGTTGTCGATGACCGCCAGCGGAGGCAACGGCATCGCTTATCTGGATCCGGCCACCGGCGATTTGTTGCAGATGCGCGAGACGCAGCGCACCACGCTGGAGGTCAGCATGGCCCCGGATCCACGGGCAGAGGAGCATCTGCGGGAAGGCGTCGGCAAGATCACACAAAACCTCACCACGTCGGTGCAGATCAACCTGGTGGAAAAGAACGGCCAGCCGCTCCAATAGTAGAGCATGCAAGCCGCCCGCCCCCATCGGTTCGGTCCGGGAGGGTCCGGAGGAGGACTTCTCCGGCCGAGCCGGGGGGCGGGCTGTCGGTCAGGCTGAAGCCGGGGCGAGTCTGACCAGCATCTTGCCGAAGTTTTCACCCTTGAACAGGCCGAGGAAAGCTTTCGGTGCGTTTTCCAGGCCGTCGTAGACGGTCTGCTTCGACCGGATCTGCCCGCCACGCAGCCACTTGCTCATATCAGCCAGGAAGGCCGGCCGCATGTCCTCGTGATCGAAGACGATGAATCCTTCGATGCGCAGGCGGGCGGTCACCACGCGGAAGATCGACGGGGGGCCGGGGGGTGGCGACTCGGCGTTATACAGGCTGATCATGCCGCAGGCGACGACGCGGCCAAACATGGCCATGTTGCGCAGAGCGGCGTCCAACTGCTCGCCGCCGACGTTGTCGAAGTACACGTTGATGCCCTGCGGACACGACGTGCGAAGCTCGTCGTTGAGGTTGCTCACCTTGCGGTAGTTGAAAGCATGATCGACGCCGGCCTCCTCCTTGAGCCACGCAACCTTCTCATCGGAACCGGCACTGGCGATGACGCGACATCCCTTGAGCTTGGCGATTTGGCAGGCCACACTTCCGACCGCGCCGGCCGCCCCGGAGATGTACACGGTTTCGCCCGGTTGAATGAGCCCGATGCGCAGCAGGCCCACGTATGCGGTCATGCCGGGCATGCCCAGCGGCCCCAGATAGGCCTCGACCGGCGCCAGGCTCGGATCGATCTTCGTTCCCACGTCGCCGGAGGTGAGCCAATACTCGCGCCACCCTTTTTCGGCCAGTAAGTAATCGCCGACGGCGAACGGCCCGTTGTTGGATGCAATCACCTGACCGATGCAGGCGCCTTCCAGTGGCTTGCCCAGGTCGAAGCCCGGGACAAAGTTCGGGCCCGCCCGCATCCTGCCCCGCATGTAAGGATCGACCGACATCCAGACGTTGCGTACGAGGCATTCGCCGGGCCCCGGATCGGGGACCGGTACAGTGACGATCTCGAAGTGGTGAGGGGTGGGAACGCCAATGGGGTACTCCCGCAGGTGAATCTCGCGTCCTTGTGTTGCGGCCATGTCCGGTCCTCCGCCTTGGTGTCCCTCATGGAATATAAGCTCGCAACATTCCCAGAGGTGGTGAATTCCGCCCATCCGCGAAGGATTCACGGTCGGCGTGGTTTCGCCGCACCGAAGCAACGGCGGTGTTTCGCTGCGTTCGCAGATTGCGGTGGCCGCCAGGTGTACGCGAAAAGGCCCCGAGACTGCCGATCCCTTGCAGGGCGGGCGTCCGTCCGTACAATCTGGGGTTTTGTCGCGGGGCCGGTCGGGCGTCCTCAGATGAGAGGCGCTGTGCGCCCGGGTGGGCGTCCGTTCGTACGGGTGGACCCCGTGCGGGCTCAGCGTCCCTGGTTCGCTGGTTGGACGTCCGCGGCGGACGGGTCGTAATCCAGATGGGGTACAACATGGGCAAGCAGCAGTTTGGTCTGATCGGGTTGGCGGTCATGGGCGAAAACCTCGCCCTGAACATCGAGAGCCGGGGCTACTCCATGGCGGTGTTCAACCGTACGTGGGAAAAGACCGAGGCGTTCATCAACGGCCGGGCCAAGGGCAAAAATTTCCAGGCCGCCAAGACGCTCCCGGAATTCGTGAGCCTGCTGGAAAAGCCCCGCAAGATCATGCTCATGGTCAAGGCCGGCAAGCCGGTGGACGAGTTCATCGACCAGCTCATCCCGCTGCTCGACAAGGGCGACCTGATCATCGACGGCGGCAACAGCCACTTCCCCGACACCATCCGTCGCAACAAGTACCTGGCCGACAAGGGCCTGATGTTCATCGGCACGGGCGTGTCGGGTGGTGAGGAAGGCGCCCTGAAGGGCCCGAGCATCATGCCGGGCGGCCAGAAGGAGGCCTACGAGTACGTGGCCCCGATCTTCAAAGCCATCTCGGCCAAGGTGGACGGCGAGCCGTGCTGCACGTACATCGGGCCGGACGGCGCGGGCCACTACGTGAAGATGGTGCATAACGGCATCGAGTACGGCGACATGCAGTTGATCTGCGAGGCCTACAGCATCATGTCGGGCGTGCTCGGGCTGTCGGCCAAGGAACTGCACGAGGTCTTCAAGGAGTGGAACTCCGGCGACCTGAACAGCTACCTCATCGAGATCACCCGCGACATCTTCGCCAAGACCGATCCCGAGACCGGCAAGCCCATGGTGGACGTGATCCTCGATCGCGCCGGCCAGAAGGGCACGGGCATCTGGACGAGCCAGTCGGCACTGGATCTGGGCGTGCCCGCGCCGACCATCGCGGAGGCGGTGTTCGCCCGGGCCATCTCGGCCATCAAGACCGAGCGGGTGGCCGCGAGCAAGGAACTTACCGGTCCCACCGCCACGTTCAAGGGCGACAAGAAGGAGTTCATCAACGCGATTCGCGACGCTCTGTACGCGTCGAAGGTCTGCTCGTATGCCCAGGGCTTCCAGCTCATGCGGGCGGCGGCCGAACAGTACAAGTGGCCGCTCAACTACGGCGAAATCGCCATGATTTGGCGGGGCGGCTGCATCATTCGGGCTCATTTCCTCAATCGCATCAAGGAGGCCTACGACCGCAACCCGCAGCTGGCCAACCTGCTGCTGGATCCGTACTTCAAGGACATCATCACGCGGACGCAGGCCAACTGGCGACGGGTGGTGATCACGGCGGCCGAGCTGGGCGTGCCCACGCCGGCGTTCTCGTCGGCTCTGGCGTATTACGACAGCTATCGCAGCGAGCGTCTGCCGGCCAACCTGTTGCAGGCTCAGCGCGACTACTTCGGCGCCCACACGTACGAGCGCGTGGACAAGCCCGGCTCGTTCCACACCGAGTGGATCTGATCCGCATCCACTCCAGGGACTGCGTGTACGTGATCAGCGTATGAACGACAGCGTCGTGGTGTAGGCATTCAGTCTGCACCACGACGCTGTTCTGCTTGTAGGGATAATCCGCGTGGGCGGACACACGTGTGTTTGCGGACACGCCATCGCCAATCGACGCGGGCGGACGCACATCGGCCCGCGAGCGGACAATCAGCGAGGATGGAGGCGTATCGGCCCGTGAGCGGGCCGCGGTTAGTAGCCGGGGGCGTCAGCCCCCGGTGGACGCGAGAACCCAAGCGTGCAAGCCCCGGAACGGGGCGACAGTTCGCGGAGGATAACGGACATTCAAACGAGAGCTCCCAAGTTGCGCCCACGACATGCGTCGCTGCGTTGTTATCTCTGTCGCCCCTATCGGGGCTTCCTGAGATGCCGGGCTGGTCGCCAACCGGGGGCTTACGCCGACCGGCTATTAACTTGCGCCCCTTGCCGGGCGAGAGAAAAACATGTCATCGTTTTCTTGACGAGAGATCAACGGATCTGAATCAGTCGGCTCATCAGGCCCGCGACGAGGAGCAGAGCGGCGAGGGTCAGCAACGCGGGCGTAAACGTGTTCGCACGATCGTAGACGGCCGCGGCGGCGACGGGGGCGAGCGAGGCCGGGATGTTGGCGCTGAACAGCCAGCCGTAGATGCGGCCCACACGGCGGGCTCCCCAGTTTTGGGCGGTGGCTGAAGCGTAAAGGACGAGCACGCCGCCGTAGTTGAAGCCGGCCAGAGCGGCCAGGACGTACAGCCCTGTCGGCGTGCGGCTGAGCAGCGGCGCGGCGAGTAGCACGGCCGCCTGGGCCAGCAGGTTGTAGCGGATGGCGGCGGTCGAGAAGAGGCGATCGAACGCGAAGCCCCAACTGACGCGCCCCGCGGCATTGGCAATCGCCAGGACTCCGACGGCCACCGCGCCAGCTGCCATGTCAATATTCGGGCACAATTGTTTGAGATTGGCGATGATGGTGAAGCCGGCGGCCAGGCCGGTGAACATGGCCAGGTAAAGCAGGCGGAACGAGCCGCCGAACACGATGTAGCGCCAACGTGGCTCTTCTTCCGGCTCGAGCGAAATCCCCGCTTGTACTGGCGGTGTCTGGGGCAACCGCATGAGCGAGCCGGTCAGCGCGATCACAGTCGCGAACACCGCGCCAAGCATGAGCAGGACGTCGAGGGCGGTGGTTTCACCGGACCGCATGAGACTCTCAGCGACCTTGGACACCACGGCTGCGCCGGCCCCGAACCCCGCCACGATCAAACCGGTGACCAAGCCCTTATGTCGCGGAAACCACTGCATCCCGACTGAGATCGGCACCACGTAGGCCAGGCCCACGCCGATACCACCGAGCAGCCCCACGCCCAAGATGGTGTACGCGAAGTGCCGCCCGCCCAGACTGGCGAACATCCAGCCGCCACCGAAGATCAGGCCGCCTAATATGGCGCAGCCGCGGATTCCAAGTCGTCGCAGGAGGATGCCCGAGAAGATCATGGTGGCCGGGAACGCGATATAGAAGGCGGTGAAGGGCAGTTGGGCGGTAGCCTTGTTCAGCGTGAGCTGCCGGGAAAGGGCATCGGCGAAGATGGACCAGGAATACGTGGCTCCCAGCCCGGTTTGCATGAGCACGGCCGCGACAAGAATCAGATACCGCTGTCGGTGGTGCATCCGCACATCTTACTCGACAGCAAGAAGAGCTGTCAGCTGTTCGCTGTCAGCTCTCAGCTATCAGCTGTCAGCCGGACGGTTGGCTCACAGCTCACAGCCCATAGCTCATGGCTCCTTCATCAGCTTGGTGGTGTTGGCCTGGAGCTTGGCCGCGTAATAGCCCTGCAACTTCGCTCTGAGCTTCGCATCCGTGGTGATCACGATCATCCGCGTGACGTCCAGCGTGCCCAGCGGCAGCGCGAGGCCCGACCGCGAAGTCCGAACCGTGAGCGTCTTCGTGCCGGCGGGGGTGATCTCGAACGCCTGGGGCCGCTGCATCCACCGGGGCAGCGGCACGGTCACGCTGGCATTCCTGACTGGCGTGATGTCCGTGCCTTTGTCTGTGTTGGTGTACTGATCGTTGACGGCCAGCACGAGGAGCGTGTCATGCCCCCTGGCCAGACAACGCACCCACACGTTTTCAGATGCTTCGATGGGCAGTTCAATCGGGCAGGAGGTCCGTAGGATCGGCCCGGCCGTTCGCAGCTCGGCTCCCAGCAGGCCGATCTCACGCCACAACGCCTGGGCTTGCGGATCGGGCTTGTCCAGCGAGGCCGCGCCCACGCCATAGGCCGGCTGTGTCGGTGTGTACCACCAGTACGAAAGTTCCTTGGCGCCGGCGGCGATCGCGTAGTAAACCTCGATGCGCTTCTCCGGCGGCGTCGGATATCGGAAGACCTCACCGCTTTCCTTCTGGATGTGCCGGTTGGCGTACAGGATGACATGCAGCGGCTTGGGTTCGCCGGCTGAGTTCGCCACTTCGCCGACGGCGAGGACGTAGGTGGCTTTCTTGTACAGTTCGATGCGCTCCGGATGCTTTTGCCACGCGGCACGCTGGCGAGCCTGGTAGTACGGATCCACGGTGAAGAAGTCCGGAATCTGGCCGTAGGTCTGCCAGTTGCGCGGCTTGTAGGTCATGTCCAGGTTGAGAATCTGCGGCACGTCGGGAGCGGCTTCGCGGAACGCGTAGCCGCGCTCGATGCAGTAGCGGGCCATCGAGCCGATCTTCTTGTCCTCGGGCAGGTTGTTCACCTTGTAGTCGCCGCAGTCGGGCTCGTCGTGGACGTATAGGGCATACGGGTCGGTGATGCCGAACTTGCCGGGGTCGGACAGGACGACCTTGAACCCGTGCCGGTCCATGTGCTGCTTGCCGGCCGCGCTGAGGAAGTACTTTTGGATGGCCGGCGAGCCGATCTGCGCCATTTGCAGGTTGAGATTGTGGCTGACCAGGTCGTCAATATAGCGGCGGCCGATCTCCGGTTGCTCGGCCTTGCCCGGCATGCCGCCGAACATCCCGTAGCGAAACTCGTCGCAGAATACGCGCGTGCCCGCCGCGGCCGTTGAGCCGTCGTCGTACGCGGCGGAAAATGCATGAAACGAGGCCTTCTCGAGCGGTTCGGCCAGACGCAGGACGACGGGCGTGAGATTCAATCGCGAGTCCGACCGGATGGTGCAACTGCCGGTCACGTCAACGCCGTCCATAAAGACTCTTGCCGGGGCTTGGCCTCGGGTGGGATGGCGGAAGTACAGGAACACCTCGGTGAGGTCGGGGCCGAAACTGATGCCTGCCACTCGCGGTGCCGTGGGGCGGACGGGTACTTCCGCGTCGATGCGGCCGGCGCCGGTCACGAGTGTGAGCAAGAGCGATTGGCCTTTGGGGGCTTGGCGAAGCCGGACGATGACTTCGCCGCAACCGCCGGGTGCGATCTGAACCGGGTCAACCTTCCACCACACCGGCTCGCCCGCGTCGATGAGTCTCTGCAACCGCTCCTTCGGCAGCCCGGCGAAATAGATGCTGGCGAAACGCTTGCCGGTCTTGCGTTGATCGGAGAAGGCCAGGCTGTCCTTCAGGCTAATACCGGCCAGCAGGGCGTCGGTGACGGTTGCCGGCTGTGTGCCCGTGTTCTTCACGAAAACGTGGACGGATGCGCCCAGCACATCCTTGCGGGCGGCATTGGCGGGGTCTGCCTGCTCCTGCTCGTCGTTGGCGTCCTCGTGCCAGAAGCGGTAGTACTCGGGGAAGTCTCGGTCGGCCCGATAGTACGTGCCGATGAGCTGCAACTGGGCGTGAGCGATCCCCGCCGAAGCCATCCATGCCGCGCATGTGACCGCTGGTAACCACCGTTTCACCAGGCACTTGGACATGATGATCCTCGACGATTTCAGGTTCGCGTGACCTTAGGGTACAGGTTGGCAGTTTACATATTTAAACAAAATGGGTCAACAATCCCCCGCGGGAGACGCTTCCCCCGCAGCTGGCTCCGTGGCGATTACCGGACAGTCACGCCGCGCCCGCGCAGATACTCCTTCAGGGCGGGGATCTCGATCATGCGGAAATGGAAGACGGAAGCGGCCAGCAGGATGGTCGCGCCGGCTTGCACGGCCTCGTAAAAGTGTTCGAGTTTGCCCGCGCCGCCGGACGCCACGACTTTGGCGGAGACGGCTTGCGCCATGGCCCGGATGACGGGCAGGTCGTAACCGGTTTTGGCCCCGTCGCCGGCTTTGCTGGTGGGCAGGATGACGCCGACGCCGAAGCCGTCCACCTTCCGAGCCCACTCGATGGCATCGGCACCGGTGGCGGTTCGCCCGCCGTCCACGTACACCTCGTAGCCCGACGGCAGGGCTTTGTTTTGATCGACGTCGATGGCGACGGTGACCTTGTCGGAACCGAACTCCTTGACCATCTCGGCGATGACTTCCGGGCGGCGGAAGGCGGCACTACTGACCGAGACCTTGTCGGCGCCGGCGTTGATGACCGCGGCGGCCGAGGCCACGTCGCGAATGCCGCCGCCGACGGTGAAGGGCACGGTCGTGGCGTCAGCCACGCGCTTGACCACGTCGAGCAGCGTCTGACGTCCTTCGACGGTCGCGGTGATGTCCAGCAGGGCCAGTTCGTCCGCGCCGGCCTGACAGTACGCCAACGCGCACTGGACGGGGTCGCCGGCGTCCTTGATGTCCACGAAGTGAACGCCCTTGACCACTCGACCGTTCTGCATGTCGAGGCACGGCATGATGACGACAGGCTCGCTCATGGTTGCGATCTCCGCGTGAAATTCGCCCCGTATATCCGTCCCGCGCGGGGGCGTCAAGTTCATTCGGTACGACCACGATCACGTGCCGGCATTCAGTTCTCGCCACATCTCGACCATCTCGGCCGGATCCGGCCAATCGCCCTCGGATTGATCCTGGCCGCCATAGCGCGGCATGAAGATGAGCGTTTTTTCGGCCCCGCCACGGAGATAGCCGGCTACGCGGGCGAAGTAATCGGCGACGGACTCACCTGGCCGGCGGACGGGCCCGCCATAACAGAACTTGCCCGCCGCCGCGAAGCGAGGCAGGACCTCGGCGAAGTCGTACTTTTCGGGCTCGCCAAAGTTGATGCAGCGGATCTCGGGGGCATCGAGGTAGAACCGAAGCTGATGCGAGATGTCGCCGCAACTGTGGATCCAGCCGCCGCCGAACGCCGCCAGGCACTTGCGGGCGTAGGGCAACGAGAACGTCTCATACTGGCCGGGCGAGAGCATGACGCTCACGTCGTCCACCACGCGGGCCCCGCCGTTGGTCATATACATGGCACCGTGATACGCTTCGTCGAGCGGTTCGCCCAGTTCCTGTTTGAGCCGCCGCGTGAGCCGGATATAGACCTCGCAGATGACGTCCATGAGCCGGTGGTAGTATTCCGGGTCATCGACCATGTCGAAGAAGATGTCCTGCTGGCGAAGGAGGAAGGCGGTGTTCATGGGCCCTTGCAGGTCGGGCATGAACAGGTGGATCTGGGGCAGGTTTCGCAGGGCGTCGCGGGCGAGTTGGATGAACTCGATGACACGGGGGATGAGGCCGGCGCGGTCGAGCCCGTCGAGATCGACTTCGAGCAATTGCTGGCGGCCGGGTCGCTCGGCCACCCAGGGCATGTCCTGCTCGCCCATGTCGATGCGGCAGCCGAACACGCTGGCCAGCGTGCCGACGCCGAAGTTGGGCCGAAACGAGAGCTGTTGATCGCCGGGCGTGCGAGACCAGCCGACCATGTCCCACAACGACTCGATGAGCATGGCGTGAGGGTTGTCGAACTGCTGGCGCAGCGTGTAGTGATCGAACTGGTAATACTCGTGGATGGCCCGGCCGCCGCGGAGCTGATGCTCACACAGCCGCAGGTATTGCGGACCGACTCGGTCGAGGATCTGGCGGCATTCGGATCGACCGAGCACGATCGGCGGGCAGTCGGGCCTCTCTTGCCGCCAGAGTGCCGCCTGGCGGCGACGGCCACGTTCGATGCGCTCGACGTTCGGCTCGATGAGGCTCAGCAGATAGTCAAGCTCGGGATACACCAGAGACTCCGGCGAAGAAGAAGGCTTGATACCCCAGGCTTGAGTGCAGAGTACTCAAGCCTGGACCTCAAGCCTTGAGCCAAGCCGTACGCTGTTGTAAAGCCACACGCTATTCGGCTTGTGGCCTATAGCTTACAGCTCATAGCTGACGGCTGACCGCTGTTAGCTGATAGCTCCTCTCACCATCTATCCGTCCGGAAGGGCGAAGCGGGCAGGCCTTCGCGGTTCATGAGATTGGGCTCGGCCAGTTCGTTCCAGCCGAAACGAACGGCTACGGGTTCTTTCACTTGATCGCTGGAGACCACGACGGTGTCGCCGTCGATGATGGCCTGGGCGTCCACGAACCGCTTGTCCGCCCCGGCGATCTGGAACCACGTCAGCGGCTTGCCATCGCGCGAGGCCAGGCCGCTGCCGACGTGGTCGAAGCTCAGGCGGATCTTGTCGCCTTCAATCTTCATCGACTTGTACAGCGGGCCGGAGTAGACGAGGTCTTTGATGCCGTACGTCTTGGCGAGCGCCCACAGCGCCAGCCGGCGGCCGACGGCCTGCTTGTTCCTCGGATGGATGTCCTTCGTGTTGCCGACGTCGGTGATGACAGCCATGCCGGTGTTCGGGAAGGACAGCGTGGCGGTCTGGGCCTCCCAGATCAGCGGCAGGCGGTCCGGACTGCCCGGGTTCTTCGCGCCGTACTCCCACGGGGCCAGTTGCACGTAGTAGAACGGGAACTCGCCCTGGTCCCATACCGTGCGCCAGCCCTGGATAAGGGCTTTCATCTTCTCATGGTAGAGGGGACCGTCGTTGCGGCCGCAGTTGGTCTCGCCCTGATACCAGATCGCACCGGCGATAGCATAGGGCACGAGAGGATCGACCATGGCGTTATAGATCACGGAGGGCAGACCATTGTTGTTGGCCAGGGCGTGCTCGGGCACGGTCGGTGCCGGATCAACCTTGTCGTCGGCATCGAGCTTGACGTCCTTGGCGGACTTCACCCACTCGGCTCGCTTTTGGACATACTGCGTAAGAGCCTCGATGTACTCGCGGTCCGCCTGCTCGATCTGGTCATAATACTGGGCGACCGCCGGCATGGCGGCGAAGCCGACCGGCGGCGTCCAGGGCTCGATGGCCGTGCCACCCCAGGACGTGTTGATCAGGCCGATAGGCACGTTGAGCTTTTCCTGCAACTCGCGGCCGTAGAAGTACGCCACGGCGGAGAAGTCGCGGGCCGTTTGTGGCGTGCACACCTGCCAGGGTCCGCCTTCCACGTCTTTCAGCGGCAGGGGCGAGGTCTTCAATCGGACGGTGAACAGCCGCAGGTTCGGGTGATTGGCGGCGGCGATTTCTTTCTCGGCATCCTGAGCTCGGCTCAGCGTCCAGGCCATGTTCGACTGGCCCGAGCAGACCCAGACTTCGCCGATCATGACGTTCTTGAACGTGACCGGATTCTGTCCTTTGACGACCAGTGTATGCGGACCGCCGGCCGGCATGGCGGGCAGCTGCGCCATCCAGTGGCCGGCAGCATCGGCCTTGGTTGTGACCGTCACGTCACCCAGCGTGATGGTGATCTCCTCGCCAGCACCGGCCCGGCCCCAGATGGGGATGGGCCGTTCACGTTGCAGCACCATGTTGTCGCTGAACACACGCGGCAGGGCGGGGGCCATGGCCCACACGGCCGCCGGCGCGGCAAGCAGGACGAGGACGGCGAGGAAGAGACGCGGGCGTCGGGATGTGAACATGAGTTGAGTCCTTTCGTGAATGAAGACCGAAAGACCGAATGACGAAATCCGAAATCCGAATGACGAAAAAGCTATGAGCCATGAGCGATGAGCTGTGAGCCAGAGTTCGCATTCGACATTCTGGCTTCGTCATTCGTCATTTACCCTCAAGCTTGTCTTGCTCCTGCCGCCACTGCAGCAGGCGTTCACGCAGTTGCCGTTGGACGTCCTGCAGGCCGGCGTCACCGGCCAGGTCGTGCATCTCGTATGGGTCCTGCTCGAGATCGAACAACTGCTCGCGGTCGAGCTGGAGATACTGGATGAGCTTGTAACGATCGGTGCGAATGCTGCGGAACAACTGCTCCTGGCGTTCGTCGTATCGGCCGAACACGCAGTCGCGGACGGCGGGGGATCGGCCCACATACACGTCGGCGAGGCTGCGGCCTTGCAGGCCCTCGGGGATGGGCGTGTTCGTCCACTCCAGGACCGTCGGCATCATGTCCATGAGGTACACGAGGGCGTCGCGGGTTTGTCCGCTGATGCCGAGACGCGGATGGCGGATGATCATGGGCACGCGCACGCCTTCCTCGTGGAGCGTCTGCTTGCCGAGCAGGCCGTGTGCACCCAGCGCCAAGCCATTGTCACCCGCGAACAGGACGAGCGTGTTGCCGGCCAGCCCCCGGCGATCGAGCGTTTCGAGGATGCGCCCGATCTGGGCGTCCATGTACGTGATCAGGCCGTAGTACTTGGCGATCTCGCGGCGGACGGCGGCCGGATCACGAGGCAGGGGCAGGAGCTTTTCGTCACGGATGTCGAGCGTGCCGGGATCCGGTTCGGGCACGGGCCGGAAATTCCGCGGCAACGGGATCTTCTCGGGATCGTACATCCGTTCGTATTCGGGCGGCGGCTCACGCGGATCGTGCGGTGCGGTATAAGCCACATACAGAAAGAACGGCTTGTCGTGCGGTTCGTTCAGGAAGCGCACGGCGGCGTCGGTGATCAGTTGTGTGATCTCGCCCTGCACTACCTGCGGCTTGTCGCCGGCCTTCTGGATGAGCCGAGGATTCCGATAGTTGCCCATGCCGGCGTCGAACACGTTGGCCGTCCAGTCGAAGCCGTACTCATCGAAGCGGCGCATGTTGTGCCATTTGCCGATGAACGCGGTCTGATAGCCGTGGTCGGCCAGCAACGCCGGCCAGGTGGGCGTGTTCTCGCGAATGGGCATGCCGAAAAACGTCACGCCGTTGGCCGCCCCGGAGCGACCCGTGAGGTAGGCCGCACGCGAGGGCGTGCAGATCGGCGTCTCGCAGAATGCGTGCGTGAAGCGGACGCCGGTGCGAGCAAGCCGATCGAGGTTGGGCGTCTTGACCACAGGGTGGCCCGCACAGCCCAAGGCGTCGTGCTGGTGATCGTCAGAGACAATGAGCAGCACGTTGGGCGGTTCGGCCGGCCCGTCGCTGCGAGCGGGAGCGGCCTGAGCAGCGAAACAGATGGTGACCGCCGGCAGAGCCACGGCGACGATGAACGGTGTCAACAACTTCACGACACTCCTCCCGGTCCGCGCCAGACGTGCGGCGTTCGGCGCGGCCAATGGTGCAGGATGGCGACCACTATGCCACGGCCCGGTCCGGACCGCAACTCGAATGGCCGTCGGCACGTCGCGGCGGCCGACCCGCGGACGCTGGCCTACAATTGCCGCGGAGGGCCGGCCGGTATGCCGGGAAACACATGAAAGCCGTTCTCTACGACCGCACCATCATCCGTCGCAAAGCGCTGCTCGCCGAGAAGCTGACCACGAAGTGGACGCTGACCGCTGTGCCGGGCGACGCCGGGACCGACGCGCTTCGAGCTCAACTTGCTGACGCCGATGCGTTCATCGGGAACGTGTTCTCGGCGGAGTGGCGCGAGGCGGCGGCCAATCTCAAGCTGATCCATTGCGTCGGCGCGGGCGTCGATGGGATCCCCCCGGCGAGCATGCCTCCGGGCTGCACGTTGTGCAACGTGTACGAGCACGAGATCCCCATGGCCGAGCACATCATGATGGCCATCCTGGTGCTGGCCACACGGCTGCGGGAGATCGAACGGCGGTTTCGCCAGGGCGATTGGACGGATAGCGGACGGTTCGACGGCCAGGTGCACGGGGAGATCTACGGCAAGACGCTCGGCCTGGTGGGGTACGGCCACATCGGCCGTGAGACCGCACGGCGGGCCCGGGCGTTCGGCATGCGAGTGGCGGCGGTGGGGCGTCGGCCACGCACCGAGCCGGAACTCGACTGGTACGGCACAACCCGTGACCTCGATCAGCTCATCGAGATGAGCGACTTTGTCGCCATCGTCTGTCCACTCACCGACGAGACGCGCGGCCTGATCGACGAAGCCCGGCTCCGGCGGCTCAAGCCGACGGCGTTCCTGGTCAACGTGGCCCGGGCGGAAATCGTCCAGCAGGAGCCATTGTACCGCGCTCTACGCGAGCGCTGGTTCGCGGGGGCGGCTCTCGATGTCTGGTACGACTATCCCCCGGCGCCGGCGGTTCGGCAGCATGGCTCGAAGCTGCCATTCCACGAGCTGGACCACGTGTTGCTCACGCCGCACTCGTCGGCCTGGACCGAGCCGCTCCTGCAACGGCGGCTGGCTCGCATTGCCGAGAATCTGGACCGTCTGGCACGCGGGGAAAGGCTCGATCGCATCGTCTACGAGGCACCCGCAGCGGCTGCGGCAGGGTAGACCGCACGGCTTGACACGTTCTCGTGGCGCGGTTAACACACATCCGGCCGAATCGCATCGAGACCAAACGGCATGGGAGAACGTGATGATCAACGTCGGCATCATAGGTGCGGGGTTCATCGGACGAAACCACTTCAACCAGTACGAGGCACTGGCCGAGCGGGCTCGGGTGGTGGCCATCAGCGATCGGGTCGAGGCACGGCGGCTGGGCGATTGGTCAGAAGTGGGTGGCAACGTGGGCGACATGCAGGGCACCCGGCGTGACCTGAAGGGGGCCAAGCCCTACGCCGATTGGCGCGAGCTGATCGCCGATCCGGCCGTGCAGATGGTGGACATCTGCACGCCGACGTACCTGCACGCCGAAATGGCCATCGCCGCTCTCGAGGCCGGCAAGCACGTCCTCTGCGAGAAGCCCATGGCGCTGACCGTCGAGGAGTGCGACGAGATGCTGAAGGCCGCCGCCAAAGCCAAGGGCAAGTTCATGATCGCTCAGTGCATTCGGTTCTGGCCCGAGTGTGCGTTCGTCAAGCAGTGCATCGAAGACGGCCGGTACGGAGCGCTCAAGGCGGTCAACCTGCGCCGGCAGGCCAGCACGCCGGGATATTCGTTCGAGAATTGGCTGCTCGATCCATCGCTTTCCGGCGGGGCCATCCTGGATCTGCACGTGCACGACGTGGACTACACGCTGTGGCTGTTGGGCAAGCCCCAGGCCGTGACCGCCCAGGCCGCCACGCGGGCGGGCACGAACTCGTACGACCGCGTCCACTCCCTGTGGCATTACCCGGACGGTCCGGTCGTGCAGATCGAAGGCTTCTGGGACATGCCCGACGGGTTCGGGTTCAACATGGGCCTGACCATCCTGTTCGAGAAGGCGGCCATCGTCTGGGATCTGTGCACCGGCAAGCCCATGACGGTGTTCCGCCAGGGCGAAAAGACGGGCGAGGTGCCTGAGGTCGGTGCGAACACGGGGTACTTCAACGAGATCGAGTACTTCCTCGATTGCATCGAGAAGGATCGCACGCCCACGGTGAGCACGCCGCAGCAGAGCCGCGACGCGGTGATGATCGCCCTGGCCGAGAAGCAGAGCGCGACCACGGGCAAGACGGTCACCATCGCGTAAACAAGACGTCGCTCGCGCGTGAACCATTAATGACACCAGTGGAACCGGCTGGCAGCTTAGCTGTCAGCCGGTTGTTTGCCTCGCCCCCCACATCATATAGCTTACAGCTTATAGCTTTGCCTCAGGTCTCAGGACTCAGGTCTCAAGCCTTTTTTCCTATGCGTTGCGCTTGCAACTTGGCGTCCTACTTCATCTCGTCCGTGCAGGGCCGCGAACAGCTGAACCCGCTGCGAATCGAGATGCCGACGTGGATTACCGGTGAGACCTTCATCACGGCCGAGGTGATTCGAGAGTTGCACGAGAGTTACTTCGCTGGGAAACCGGCGGTGCGAGCGCTCATCAATCGGATGAAGAATACGGCAAGCCGCAGTGCCGCCGCATCCGTCCTGATCCAAGCCGCCCGGTCAGCGAAGCTTGACGAGGCAGCGAAGAAACGCTGGGCAGTTGAACTGATCTCGACGATCGTGCCGCAGGAGGAAGCGCCTTACACATCGTGTCTGACCGAGATCCTCGCAGCGCAAGCCTGGGCAGATGAGGATTCCGGTTACCTGCCCGGCGCCGGTCCGGCCAAGAACAACGCTGCGCTCCAGCGCGCCCACGAATGGGCGAAAGCCGCCAGTGCGAAACCCTAGTGCATTGGGGGGCGGGCGTCCCGCCCGCCTCAACCGGCGCAAGGCACTCGGCATCTGTGATGCCCGCGTTCTTGTGGGGCGCGTGTCTATTGTGGTGCACGCTCCAGCGTGCACAGTGCAGGCAAGGATGCCTGCACCACATCACATCCGGCCGTTGTACTCGTGCAGTGCCTCAACCATGGCCAAATAATTGTTCACGGGGATGTAGTTGGTGATGGAGTTGCCGCTGCCGGCCACATAGGCACCGTCGGGGGCGCAGGTGTTGAGGATCTGCAACGCGCGGTTCTTGACCTCCGCTTCCGTGCCGCGAGCGAGCAAGTCGATATCCACGCCGCCGATGGCCGCCACCTTGTGCCGCCACTTCATGTGGAAGTCCTCGACGGGCTCGATCACTTCCTCGAAGCTGTGCTTGGCGTCGATCTGAACGTCGTTGGCCAGGTCTTCCATGATCTGGCTGATGTTCCCGCAGGAGTGCAGCAGGTAGGGCTTGCCCGCGCGATGGGCGAGTTCGGCATACTTGCGGTGCCAGGGCAGCACGTAATCCTGCAGGTGAGCCGGGCTGATGAGCGTGCTGGTCTTGAAGCCGAGATCGTCACCGACCCAGATGGCCACGACGTGGTCCATCTGCGTGTAAGGCACGAGCGCGTCGTAGATGATCTGGCCGATGCGATCGCTGAGCGCCCGGACGAGTTCGGGCTGCTCGTACAGGGCGAGCATGAACGGTTCGAGGCCCATCATCCAACTGGACCACTCGAACACGCCGCTGACGTAGCCCACGCAACCCATGCCGTCGGGCAGTTCGCGGGCGAAAGCCTCCGCCTGCGAGTAATCGACGTCGGCCTGCCGCGGCCACGCATAGGCTTCGAAGTCGGCCATGTTCTGGATGGGGCCGGTGTGCTCGTCCTGCCAGGCCCGCTGCCCGCGACTCAGGTCGGCGGTGTCTTCGGTCACGGCCTTGTTGCTGACGAAGGGGATGGGTGTTCGGATGCGGAATGCGTCGTAGCCCAACCGGTGCATCAGGCCGATATGCTGGCGGATCGAAGCCGTCCGTTGTTCGGTTGCCGTCGCGTCCGTCGTCCACGGGATGAGCGGCTCGCCCAACAGGGCCGCCTGCACCTCATCGTCGAGCTTGATTTCGAGCATGGGCACGCGAGCCGGCTTACCGCGCTTCAGCGCGGCCAGCAGGTTGTTAACATCGGGATCGGGCTTGGGCAGTCGCTCGACGCGAGGAAGCATGTTCGGTCTCCAACGCAAGGACAAAATCGCACGGTACCTGGATGGCGCCAGATCTTACCATCGGCCAGGGGAAGCTGCGTCCGTTCCGGGCGGCGGGGCGGTCGGGACCACCCCAAGCCGCGGAACGCCGCTGCCGATGGACAATGCCGGCGCCGCGTGTATCATATCCGAATCTGACGATATCATTAAATCGTTTTTATAGGGTAGGACCAGGTTATGAAGATCATCACGCAGCGCCGGGAGACGCTCGCCGTTCTGGATCGTTTTCGCCGGGCAGGGGCGGCGTTGTTCGCGCCCAACGGCGAGTTGCCGGCGGAACTCGAGGGCATCTGCATGGGGGCCCAGGCGTTCGCCGACCGGCACGGCCTGACCGAAATCCCGGTGGCGATCGGCATGACCGGGATCTATGCCGACAACCCGCAGTTCCGCAAGCTCTCGTTCGACTGCCGGATCGCCGAGGACGTTTCGAGCATCACGGGCGGCAACGTTCGGCAGGGCTGCGAGATTTGGCTGCGGATGCTGGGATGCTACGAGAATCTGGGCGATGCGTTTCCTGCCGTCCGCGTCCTGCCGTTCATCGATCACGGCTGGGTGCCCGACGCCGAAGAAGACGCCATGCTCTGCGATCCCAGCGTCGTTGATCGCATGGCCATCATCATGTACGACGCCAGCAAGTTCGATCACGAGGAGAACATCGCCAGAGTTGCCAAGTACGTCGAGAAGTTCGGCGATCGCGTGGTGGTCGAGGCGGCGGCGGACAAGATTTACGATCCCAAGGACATCGCCCGGCTCAAACTGTCGCGCGAGGATCAACTGAGCCGGCCCGATTTCGTCGAGCAGTTCGTGAAGCGCACGGGTGTGGATCTGATCGTGCCCAACCTGGGCACCGAGCATCGCAGCGTGGGCGTGGGGACGGCCGAACGCAAATACGAGCGCGAGCTGGCGGCGGCTATTCGCGACCGCGTGGGGGCGATCATGTCGTTGCACGGTTCGAGCTGCCTGGGTGGCAAGGTGGGCACGACGGCGGCCGACGGCATCGTGAAGGTGAACTTCTATACGGCCATGGCGGTGGGGGCCGGCACGAAGATTGCCCGGTTGTTGCGCGAGCATGCCGCTATCGTCGAGAGTCAGAACTTGTGGATCAACAGCGAGAGCTGGTTCCACGACATTCGCCGGCGGCATGTGGCGGCGGTGTGCGACGAGATGTTCGAGACGCTCGGCTACGCCAAACTGAAGGCGGCCTGAGTGCCTGCTCTGTGACCATTCGATTCGGATTGCCGCGCGGGCCAACAGCCCGCGGCGTTTTGGAGCGACGCGCTTGTCTTTTCAACCCAACTGGCTCGGTACGAAGGTGGGCGAAACCCGCGATGGGCGGCCCATCGAGTGGGCGTCCACGATGTCCGCCCTGGTCTACTTTGGGAAGGGCGACATGCAGGTGGTCGATGATCGCCCGATCGTCTGCACGGATCAGGACGTCGTGGTTCGCGTTGATCGCGTGCACCGCTGCGGCACGGACGTGAAGATCTACTACAACGGCCGGCCCGACCAGTGCGAGGAATCGCTGCTGGACGAGCTCAGGGCGATCTTCGGTTGCGACGAACAACCGGGCGATGTGCCGTTTCTCGTCTACTCGCGTCTCGCTCGCGGCGGGCCGGTGGATACGAACATCCGCGACCCGCTGTACCGGGCGATTGCGGCCCGGATCGAGGCCATGTCGCCGGCCGACCGCGCAGAGCTCGAAAGCCGCATGCGCCAGCAGTGGGGACGCATTCTGGGCCACGAGACCATGGTAACCGTCGAGCGCGTGGGGTCGCGGGTGAAGGATCTGCGCAAGGGCATCGGCTATCTGGACGGTGTCGAATTGACGCGCGAGCAGGTGACGTTCGAGCCGGGGCAGCGTTGCGTGCTCCAGAGCCGGATCGCCTACTACGACCCGCCGCCGGCATGGCCAGTGGACGACATGGCGGTTTGCGGAGGGCGTCCATCCGGTGCGACTAAGGCGGGCGAGACGCCCGCCTCGCGGGATTTACGGGGCGTGCAATTGTTGGGCGGCAACATCACCGATCTGGCGATGAATCTGGGTGGCGCATACGCCACGCGCGTACGGCTCACGCCGGAGATCATCTGCAGCGGCTCGGTGTTGACGATCCCTGCCGGCGTGTCGGCCGAGGCCGCGGCGCTGGCCGAACCGGCGGCGTGTCTGCTCGACTGTTTCCAGAAGACCACGCATGAGGTGGGACAGAACGCGACCGGTTCGGTGTTGGTCAAGGGTGTGCGGCCGGGTGGCGTCACCTGCGTGGTCGGCAGCGGATCGATGGCGCTGATGGCGGCCATGTTCGCCAACATGGATGACCCCGTGATCCGCATGGGGCGGGCGAGCGAAATCGTCTTCGTCGTGCGCAGCCGCGAGAAAGCGGACTTCGTCCGCAAGATCCTGCACGATCAACCGGTCGCAATGGTGGTCTGTGCCGATCAGCGGAGCATGAAGGCAGCCATCCAAGAGCAGTACGCCGCGGCATACACGAAGCGGACGGGCCGGTCGTTCCGCGGCTTCGACGACGTAATTGTTTGCGCGGGCGATGCCGAAACCGTGGCCATCTCGCACCAGCTGATCACGCACACGGGCGGGCGGCTCATGATGTTTGCCGGCACTCGCGGAGCGTGCAGCGTGGACAGCGGTGTGTGGCATTACGGCAACGCGGGCGTAATCGGCACGAGCGGCTGCAACACCAAGATGGTGGAAATCTGCCTGGGCCTGTTCGCTCGCGGCAGCCTCGACGCGGCACGGCTGGCGGGCAGGGCCTACACGTTCGACGACCTGCGAGCCCCCGGCGGCGTTGAAGCTTTCTTCGCCGACAAGCATCTGCGGCCGTGCCTGGAGCCGAATAGGAAATAGGAAAGAGGAGACAGAAGCCGGGAGACAGGAGACAGCACGGCAAAGGGCGGCGCATCATGGACCTGCAACTGAAAGATCATGCGGCCATCGTGTTCGGCGGTGGAGGTGGTATCGGCTGTCACATCGCGCGAGTGTTGGGCGCGGAAGGTGCGCGGGTGGCAATCGCCGACCGCGATGAAGCGGCGGCTTGTCGGGAAGCCGAACGCATCGGCGGCGGTGCGTTCGGCATGGCCTGCGATCTGTCGGATCGCAGCCAGGTCCGCGCGGCGGTCGATCGTACGGTCGAACGGTTCGGCCGGCTGCAGATCTGCGTGCAGTCGGTGGGACTGACGCTCGCCAACTACCTGCCGGACATCTCGGATCGCGACGTGGACATCACCTTCAGCGTGAACATGCGCGGCTCGCTGTGGGTGGCCCAGGCGGCTGTCGAACCCATGCGGCAGGGGGGCTACGGCCGATTGGTGTTCATCGGTTCAGGCAGCGGCATGAAGGGATCGGCCGGCCTGAGCGTCTATTCGGCCAGCAAATTCTTCATTCGCGGGCTTGCCCAGGCGGTGGGCCTGGAGGTGGGGCCGGCCGGCGTGACCTGCAACGTGGTCTGCCCGTCCGACGTATACCCCGAGGGCGATGCCCCCGCCCAGACGTGGCAGGACCCGACACTCGTGCGGATCAGCTGCGAGAAGGAAGGGGTCGCCGACTTGGACGAACTGCGGCGCAAGCGCATTGCCAAGAACCCGCTGCGACGGGCCTGCACGGTCCAGGACGTGGCCAGCCTGACGGCGTTTCTCTGCTCGCCGCTGGCCGGCTTCATCAATGCCCAGACCATCGGGCTCAACGGCGGCGGCCTGCCCACCTGAGCTTCGTTGCGTATCGGAATCCGACAAGGATCGTGCGAACGATCAGATCGTCTGGCGTTTGCCGAAGGCGATGACTTCGTTCATGCTGCCGCTGCGGAAGCCGCGGGCGTCGATGGTCACGTACGCGTAGCCGAACTCGCGGAGGGCGGCATCCACTTGGGTGCGAATCTCGGGGCTGCACAGACGCTCGATCTGGTCGGCGGGCACTTCGATGCGAGCGAGGTTGTTGTGATGGCGCACGCGGCACTCGCGGAAACCGAGTGAGCGGAGGAACCGCTCCGAGCGATCGATCTGGTTGAGCTTCTCGGGCGTGATCTGCTCGCCGTACTGGATGCGGCTGGACAAGCAGGGGCTGGCGGGCTTGTCGTGCGTGGGCAGACCCATGCGGCGACTAAGCACGCGGATCTCGTCCTTGGTGAGGCCGGCCTCGGCCAGCGGAGCCCGGACGTTCTGCTCGCGACCGGCCTGGATGCCGGGACGCCAGTCCGACTGGTCGTCGAAGTTCACGCCGGTCAGGACGGCGTTCAGGCCGCGCTCGGCGGCAAAACGATTCACGTGCTTGAACAAATCCGTCTTGCAGAAATAGCAGCGGTTGGTGGGGTTGGCCAGGTAGTTGGGATCCTCGAATTCGTGCGTTTCCAGAAGAACGTGCTCGACGCCCATGGACTTGGCCAATTCGATGGTCTGCTCGAACTCGGCCTGGGCGAGGCTGTCACTCTTGCCGGTGACGGCCACCACGTGCTCGGGCCCGAGCGCCTCGACGGCCGCCTTCAGCAAAAACGTCGAATCCACGCCGGCGGAGAAGGCCACAGCCACGCGCTGCATGCCGCGGATGATGTCCAAGAGCTTTTCGAACTTCGCGTCCAGGGCCGTGTCACTCACCGGTTGCACCTCCGCATCGTTGTTCGGGGATGAGTTCTGTAACTATAGGGGCGAGCGGGCATCGCGGTCCAGCGAGCCGGAACCCCACGTGCTCCCATGCGTCGAAGGTATCAAAAGCGACCCAGTGATTCGAGAACGCTTCCGCCGGCGCGCATCGGAAACGGCTGCCGGTCGCTGTGGACGCGGCGGTGGATCGGGGCGATCGCCCTGAATGTGTTGGGGTTCAATTGCCTGGGCTTTCAGAGCTGGGGCGCTGTGGCCGGGGCGGCTTCGGCCGGGGCGGTCGTCGCCGGCAGCGTGACCGGAGCAGGCGCCGTCTCGACCGGTTCGGCCGGCCGCGTCGCCACGATCTGCAGCGGTTTGGTCCGCTCGGTCAGCGTATCCAGCCGGTCCTTGGCCGCCTTGGCCCAGGAGGCATGGCCGCTGTCGACGATCTTGCGGTACTGCTCGGCAGCCTGGGAGATGTCCGCCCTGTTGACCACGGCCAAGCTCTCCAGCGTAGTCGCCAGACCCATGCGACCGCGGGCCACGACATCCGGTCGGTTGGCGTACCGGTCGATCATGGTCTGATAGCTGGCCTTGGCTTGTTCGAGCGAACGGAGGTGTTCGTCGAGGCTCGTAACCGGCGAGGTCTCCAATGCGCGGCGATAGGAAAGTCGGGCGTGCAACTCACGGGCGTCCGGCCCGATCTTGGGATCGCCGGCGGTCTGCTGAGCCAGGCTCTCGGCCCGGTCGAGCAGCTCGGGCTTGATCTGCTCTTGCATCGCCGCTTCCTGCTCGATCTCGCGGTACTCGGTCCACCGGGCGGCCTCGGTCTGGTACCGGCTGCTCTGAACGTACAGTCCGATCATCAGGATCAGCACGACCAGCACCACGCCGCCTATCACGTAGCTGGAGTTACGGGCCATGGCGTCCCGAATTTGCTGCAGATAGAGGCTCAATTCGTTGGTCTTCAGCTCTTTTCTTCTGGCTTGTTTCATGGCATGGGTCGCTTGGCCGGTGGCTCCGAAGCACTCCTCTTGAACGGTTTGACGACGACCTGGATCGTGGTCCGGTTGAACCAGCCCGTCGGTTCAATCGTCAGGTTGCACTCCTCGTGGTTGTTTTCGAACCGCATGGACAGCCTGCCCTTGATGTCGTGGGAGCTGATCTCCCGCCAACCGAACAGGGGCATCTGTTCCCGGTAGAACTCTCGAATGGCGGCCGGTTCGGCGTTGCCGGTGTACTCCTGGCGTGCGAATCGCACGCCGCCCGACTCGTAGGCATCGGTCAACCGCTCGGCAATCTGAAATCCCGCGGGGACGGGCACCCCCGTGAGATAGGGGACGGGCCGCGCGTTGAGGCGGCTGATGCCGGCGTCCTTCTTGGCGAACCAGTTCGAGTTTTGGCAGCCCGTCCCTATAACCAGGGCGGCTGCCGCGACGAGTGCCCACCGAACAGATCGCCGAGGCACCCTCGCGAATTTTGCCGAACAAACAACCCTCCGTGGCTGCCGGCCGGACCGAATCCGGCAATGCATGGCTTCCATACCGTCTGCTCCCCGAGCCCTAAACGGGGCGAGGCTCAGTTAAGATGAGAATTTACCGTGCCTGCTGGACGACCGAATCGTCCACCTTGAACGGTGAAACCGGCAGATTAGCCTAAAAGCCGCTCCAGGACAAGATTCCGGGGTCTTCGGCGTTTCCCGCGAGAGTCGCCGGGTCGGAGGGGCACCGCTTGGAGTTGACCCGGGCCCGGCAGTTCGGGTAGGCTTAGCGATCTGGCATCCGGCCGCCCGGCCCTTGGCTGGGGCGGTCATGCCGGCGTTCCACGCCCTGATGGGGTGGGTCCCGGGCTCGAGGAGGGCTGCGGGGCAATGGGCTTCCGGCTCGCAGCGGGGGCTCAGACCTCGTGCGTGGTTCACTGCGACCGATCTGGCTTGCCATCATCCGTCGCATGACAACCGACCCTGGTGGTCGGGTGTTCCGTTACCCGGTGGTGTAATTGGTAACACACAAGGTTTTGGTCCTTGCATTCCTGGTTCGAGTCCAGGCCGGGTAGTTGAATTGGAAAAAAAGCTGTCAGCTGGCAGCCGCCAGCTCTCAGCTGGCGGCCATGAGCGGTGGGCGATCAGTCGGGCTGGAGCGGATGTTTGTTTGTTCGGCTCGTAGCCCAAAGCTCACAGCTCATAGCTCTTTCTGAGGTTCTGTGATGCCCAGAGAAACCGCTGCGGTCATCATGGCCGCGGGTAAATCGACCCGCATGGTCACCGAGATGCCGAAGGTGCTGCACGAGATCTGCGGTCGGCCGATGCTGGCCTACGTCATCGATGCATGCCGGGCGGCGGGGATCAAGCGCATTGTCTGCGTGGTCGGATACCGCAAGGATGAGGTCATCAACGCGTTCGGCCGGGAGCCGGATATCACGTTCGTCGAGCAGAAGGAGCAGAAGGGCACGGGCCATGCCGTCATGGTTTGCCGTGAGGCGTTGGCGAGCTTCGACGGCGACCTGGTGATCATCGCCGGCGACATGCCCCTGTTGCGACACGAGACGCTGGAACTGCTCACCAAGACACATCAGGCCCAGAACTCGGCGGTCACGCTCGCCACCGCGGTCCTGGACGATCCCACGGGGTACGGCCGCATCGTCCGCGACAGCTACGGCAACCTCGAAGGCATCGTCGAGGAGAGCGACTGCAGCCCCGAGCAGAAGAAGATCAAAGAGGTCAACCCCTCCTATTACTGCTTCAACAAGAAATTGCTGTTCGAGGCCCTCGAGCAGGTTCGGCCGGACAACGCCAAGGGGGAGTTTTATTTGACCGACGCCCTGCACATCCTCATTCGTGCGGGACATCGGGCGGTGGCGATCACCGCGGTGGCGGCGGAAGACGCCATGGGAATCAACAGCCGGCTCGATCTGGCCCTGGTCGGGCGGGTGATGCAGAATCGCATCCAGCGCAACCTGATGATGAACGGTGTCACCATCGTCGATCCGGAAAACACCTGGATCGACGTGCGGGCCGAAATCGGTCAGGACACGGTGATTCATCCGTTCACGTACATTCACGGACGCGTGCGGATTGGCCGGCATTGTTCCATCGGGCCGTTCGCGTACCTCCGTGACGGCACGGTCCTGGCCGACGACGTGGTGGTGGGCGTGTTCACCGAGTTGAAGAACTCGACGCTGGGCACCGGCACGCGGGCACGGCACCTGAGCTACATCGGCGACGCGGAAATCGGCGAGCGCGTGAACGTGGGAGCGGGCACGCTCTTCGCCAATTTTGACGGCGAGCGCATTCACCGGTCGCAGGTGGGACACGACACCTATATTGGAAACGGCTCGATCATCGTGGCTCCGATCCAGGTGGGCCAGAACAAACAGATCCCGCACGGGACCGTGGTGAAGAACGACTCCAACGGATCGGCCCAGAACTGCTCGAAGCAGGGTGGTGCGTCATGACCGGTCATCCTCCTGATTTCATCAACTCGATCGGCGACGCCGGGCTGAAGATTTTCGGAGGTTCGAGCAACCCGGCCCTGACGCAGGCGATCGCTCAGAGCCTGGGCGTGAAGGTCGGCCGGGCCAACATCGAGCGATTTCCGGACGGCGAAACGCTGATCAAGCTCGAAGACGACGTGCGGGGACGCGACTGCTTCATCGTGCAGTCCACCTGCCCGCCGGTGAACGAGATGCTGGTTGAGCTGCTGATCTTCATCGATTGCCTCATCCGCGCCTCGGCTCGCCGGATCACCGCGGTCATTCCGTACTTCGGGTACGCCCGGCAGGACCGCAAGGCCGAAGGCCGCACGCCCATTACGGCCAAGCTGGTGGCCAACCTGATCACGCAGGCGGGGGCCCACCGCGTGCTGGCCATGGACCTGCACGCCGAGCAGATCCAGGGCTTTTTCGATCTGCCCGTCGATCATCTGACGGCTTTGCCGGTGATCACCGAGCATATTCGGACGCTGAACATCAAAGACGGCGTGGTCGTTTCACCCGACGTCGGCAACTTGAAGAAGGCGACCCGTTACGCCCAGCAGTTGCAGATGGACATCGCGGTGATCGACAAGCGGCGGGTGGACGGGGCCCACACCGTGGCCGCCCGCGTGATGGGCGAGGTGAAGGACAAGACGGTCCTGCTGTTCGATGACATGATCACGACGGGCGGGACCGCGACCGAGGCCATCCGCGTGCTCCGCGAGAACGGAGCCAAGCGTTTCCTGGTCGCGGCCACGCATCCGGTGTTCGCGCCGCCGGCGATCGAACGGCTGGAGGCGGCCGACGTCGATTGGATCGTGGTCACGGACACCATCCCGCTGGCTCCGACGGTTCGCCAGCGGCTGCCGCAGGTGACCGTGCTGACCGTCTCGCGGTTGTTGGGAGAGGCAATCCGGCGCATTCACCTGAATCAGTCGGTGAGTGCGTTGTTCAACATGCACTAGGAAAGAAGGCGGCCGCGGCGTCGGCGGGCACGAAGAGGCTCGCCGCACCGACCGCCGGCTGAGCCTGCAACTTTGTAAGGAGTGGCCGAGGATGGAAATCGCGAAACTTCGGGCGGACAACCGACAGGCCGCCGGCAGCCGGGCAGCCCGGCGTCTGCGCAAGGCCGGCAAGCTGCCGGGCATTTTGTACGGGCATCAGCAGGCGCCGCAGCCGGTGGTCGTGGATGCGCATGACCTGAACCTGCTGCTGGAGCACGGAGCGCATCTGGTCGAGCTGGATCTGGACGGCAGCACGCAGGCTGCCCTGATCAAGGACGTGCAATACGCGCACCTGGGCACCGAGCCGGTGCACGTGGACTTCGTTCGAGTGGCTCGCGACGAGCGCGTGACGGTGAGCGTGCCGCTGGAGTTCAAGGGCACGCCGGTGGGTGTCAACGAAGGTGGCGTGCTCGAGCACGACATGGTGGACATCGAGATCGAGTGTCTGGCCACGGAGATTCCGGATTCGATCCGCGTCATGATCACCGATCTGCGGCTGGGCCAGTCGCTGCACGTGCGCGATCTGCAACTGCCGCCGAACGTCACGGCGGTGAGCCCGCCCGAGGCGATCGTCTGCTCGGTGCGGACCAAGAAGGCCGAGGTCGAGGCGCCGGAGGCCGAAGGCGAAGAGGCGGCCGAGCCCGAGATCATCACCCGCAAGAAGGAGGAGACGGAAACCGAGGAGTGAGGCTCTCCCTCAGCGGGACCGACAGGTGAGTACGGGCCATGAAACTCGTCGTCGGCCTGGGCAATCCGGGCAGCAAGTACGAGAAGACGCGTCACAACGTCGGGTTCCTGGTGGTCGAGGAGTTGGCCCGCCGGTGGGGCTACGGCAAGGCCCGCCGTCAGTTCAGCGGTCTGCTGGCCGACGGCTGCATCCGGCAGGAACGCGTGTTGCTCCTCGAACCGCAGACGTACATGAACCTCAGTGGCACCTCGGTGCGCGAGGCGACGAGTTTCCTGAAGATCGCCACCGCGGATCTTCTGGTGATCCTGGACGACCTGGCCCTGCCCGTCGGGCGGCTGCGGATTCGGCAGAAGGGCTCGGCGGGCGGGCACAACGGCCTGGCCAGCGTGATTCAGCAGTTGGGCACCGACGAATTCTGCCGGCTGCGGATTGGCATCGGCCAGGTCGGCGGCGATCGGATGGTGAGTCACGTACTGGGCACTTTCAATGCGGAAGAGGGCCCGGTGATATCGCGGGCGGTGCGGACGGCGGCCGATGCCGTCGAGTGCTGGGTCACGGAAGGTCCGGATCTGGCCATGACGAAGTTCAACCGGTCCGGCGAGCCGGACTCCAAGCCGGAGTAGGCGGCGAAGCGGCGTTCGCCGTGCGAGTCGAACGGACGCGCGTCGGACCAGCGAACCACGTGGAACAGGCGAATAACGCACAGCCACAAGCGAATGCGAACGGCGATGTGAGCGACAACGAGTATGCGAGCGTTCCGGCAATGTTGCGGAGGTACTGATCTTGAATAACTACGAAGGAATGTTTCTGTTTGATCCCGGCGTTCTGACCGACTGGGAGAGCGTGCAGAAGGAAGTGTACCGCATCCTGGAGCGGGCGGAGGCCCAGGTGGTGGCCTGCAGCCGGTGGGACGAGCGGCGTCTGGCCTACGAAATCAAGGGGCGGAAGCGTGGCGTGTACGCCCTGACGTATTTCAAGGCCGATCCGTCGCGGATCGCCGGGATCGAGCGGGACGTCAACCTGTCGGAGTCGGCGTTGCGATGCCTGATTCTGCGGTTGGACGACGACATGACCGAGGAGGAAATGAAGGAAGCGGCCTCGGCCACGCGGATCGAGCAGCAGAAGTCCGCGGGTGAGCCGGCCGAGGACGAGGGCGGCGACGCGGGGCGTCGGCGGGAGCGTCGGCGCGAGGAAGACCGGCCCGCCGCCGTCGAGACGGTGGAGAGCGAACCCGAGGCATAACCGCCCGCAGGCGTGGCGACCCGGCTGCATGACGACCCGGAGGCATAACTCATGGCCAGTTTCAATCGGGTGATTCTCGCGGGAAATCTGACGCGCGATCCGCAACTGTCGTACACGCCGTCGAACACGGCGGTGTGCGACATGGGGTTGGCCGTGAACCGTCGCTTTCGTGACAAGGACGGGAACCAGCGGGATGAGGTGTGCTACGTGGATGTGGCGGCATACGGCCGGCAGGCGGAGGTGATCAATCAGTACTTCCGCAAGGGCAGGCCCATTCTCATCGAGGGCCGTCTGCGTTACCGGGAGTGGACCAGCAAGGAAGGCCAGAAGCGCAACAAGCTGGAAGTCGTGCTCGAGTCGTTTTCGTTCATCGACGGAGGCGCAGGCGGCGGCGGAGGAGGCGGCGGTTACCGGTCCCAGCCCGGGGGAGCGCCTCGAGGCCAGGAGCCCGACGCGCCGCCACCCCTGGACGATATGCCTCCGCCGACCGACGCGGACATCCCGTTCTGATTCACGACCGTGCGTCGTGAGGGAACGAGTTGCCGGCCCGTTTGCGCCGGGTGTGAGGGAACGGCTCGCAACCGGCCGGGAGGGCCGCCATCAAGAAAACTCAACGGCTCGCCCGGACAGAAGTTGTGATATCCGTGGCCAATGTGAGATCTCGACGGTCCAGCGAGCCGTTGACGGAACAACGAAGCCGAGGGCGAAAACTCGCGTGAAACGCGTCGCCCCAGATGGTATAAAAAGAACGCTGTCAACCGAGGTGATTAAAGATGAAGCTGTTGCTGCGACGCGATATTCCGAAGGTGGGCCTGGCGGGTGATGTGGTGGAAGTGACCGAAGGCTACGCCCGCAACTACCTGCTGCCCCAGCACCTGGCCGTGCTCCCCACGCAGGCCAACATGAAGGCGATTGAAGAGGACAAGCGGCTGGCCGAAGAGGAACGCAAGCAGCGGCGCCTCCAGTTGGAAAGCCAGGCGGCCCGCATGCGCGACGTCGAGGTGACCATCGCCGCGGCGTGCAACGAGGACGGGCATCTGTACGGTTCGGTGGGACCGCGGGAAATCGCCGCCGCCCTCCGCGACGAGGGGCATCAGGTCGATCCCAAGCAGGTCCAGTTGCACGAGCCCATCCGCCGGCTGGATTCGTTGACCGTGCCGGTGGTCTTCGCCGACGACCTGCGTGTGGAGGTGAAGGTGTGGGTGGTGCGCGAGACCGCCGCCGACGAAGCCGAAGAGGAAGAAGCCCGCAAGGAGAGGGAACGCGAGGAAGCTCGCGAGAAGCGACGCAGGGAGGCGGAGCAGTATGGCTACGGAGCCGGGGTTGACGCCCTCGAGACGGACCTCTGACAACCATGGTGATCGGGGCGGGTCGCGCAGCTCGACCCGCCCTGCGATCCTTCGAACCGACCGGGTTCCGCCTCAGGACATCGAGGCGGAGATGAGCCTGCTCGGTTCGATGATGCTGAGCCGTGACGCGATCGGCGACGTTCTGCCGATCATCCACCGCAACGAATCCGATCGTTTTTACCGGCCGGATCACCGCCGGCTGTTCGAAGTCCTGGTCGATATGTACGACCGGGGCGACCCCATCGACATTGTCACGCTGCGCAACGAACTGGACCGCCTGGGTCTGCTTCAGGAAGTGGGCGGCGTCGAGTATCTCGCCGAACTGGCCGAGTCGGTCCCGTCGCATCTTCACGCCGAGCACTACGCCCGCCTGGTCCGCGACAAGGCCATGTTGCGTGACTTGATCCTCGCCGGCGGGACGATCATCGAGGAAGCGTACAACCAGCAGGAAGAAGCCCGCCTGATCCTCGACCGGGCGGAACAGATCCTGTTCAACGTCACCGATCAGCGGATTGCCGATCAGGCGACGCCGATTCGCGACAGCCTGGAAGAGATCTTCCAGCTGATCGAGTCGCGCGACGGGCATTACATCACGGGCGTGCCCACGGGGTTCATCGAGCTGGACGACATGCTGAGCGGGATGCAGCCGGGCGAAATGCTGGTCGTGGCGGCGCGCCCGAGCATGGGCAAGACGGCGTTCGGCCTGACCATCGCCGAGCACGTCGCCGCGGTCCAAGGTCGGCCGGCCGCGTTCTTCTCCATGGAGATGAGCCGCCGTTCGGTCGTTCAGCGTCTGCTGTGTTCGCGGGCGCGGATCGACTCACACAAGTTCCGCCGCGGCATGATGTCTGACGCCGAGGTGGCGGCCCTGCACGAGGCGTGCGGTCAACTGGCGGACGTGCAGTTGTTCATCGACGACACACCGGGCATGAGCGTGCTCGAACTGCGGGCCAAGTCGCGACGGCTCAAGGCGCGCTTCGGCATCCAGGTGATTTTCATCGACTACCTGCAGCTCATGAGCTGTCCGGGGCGTCAGGAGAGCCGTCAGCAGGAAGTGTCGCAGATCAGCCGCGGCATCAAGGCTCTGGCTCGTGAGTTGAACATCCCGGTGGTGGTGCTGGCCCAGTTGAACCGTAATCCGGAAGGGCGCACGGATAATCGGCCGCGCATGAGCGACCTGCGCGAATCGGGCGCCATCGAGCAGGACGCCGACGTGATCATCCTGCTCCACCGTGAGGAGTACTACAAGAAGGAGAACTGCCCGGAGGAACTGCGCGGCGTGTCCGAGATCATCGTGGACAAGCAGCGTAACGGTCCGACGGGCATCGTTCGCTTGTTCTTCAACAACCGTTACACCCGTTTCGACAACTACGCACCCAACGCGGGCGGCTTCGTGCCCGACTACGCCGTCCAGGCCGAGCCGGCGCTGCCCACGCCCATGTACAACGCCGACGGCCCCGGCTGCGGCCGGCCGGACCCCGGCGACGACGCCGCTCCCTTCTGAACATAGCTGTGAGCTGTGGGCTATGAGCTATGAGCCAGACATCTGGCGCACGTGCTTAGCGTGCGAGATCGGCGAGAAGGTGCCGCACGCTAAACACGTACCGTCTGGCTCATGGCTGAGAGCTGGCAGCTGACAGCTGACTGCATCCGTTATCCGTGGTGAGCGGATGCTACTGGGGTCGTTGCGGGCCCGTGGGGGCGGGTAGCCGGTAGCTGTACACGTGCGAACCGGACGCGAAATAGATTCGGCCGTCCAGGTAGTCGCCGCCGGCATTGATCGGCACAGGTGATTCAGCGACCATCACGAGTTCGAACGTGTCGGGCTGCACGCCCACGATTCCTTTCGTGAAAAGCACGTAGACATCGCCTTTCGGGCCGGCCACGAACGTTCGTGGTGCCTGGGCGGTGCAGGTACGGCCCCATTCGCCGGGCGCGGTCTGTTCGTGGATAACCTTGCGAGTGGCCGGGTCGAACACGAAAAACCGGTTGTAGTCGGCCACGCCGTAGACCCGTCCATCCGTGGTGACATGCAAATCTGCGTAGGTTTGGACGCCGGGCAGCACCGGCTCATGCCACTCGATCTTTCGGCTGGCCAGATCAAGCACGTACAATTCTGCGAGCTCCGCCTTGCGTTCGCCGCCGGTTCCCGCACCCGTGGTCGTGCCGGCCAGAAGCTTGCCGCCGGGCAGGGCGACCATGCTCATGGTCGAGTGCTGTGGAATCAGGTCCGTATGCTTGAGCAATGTGGGCTTCGACTGCTTGCGATCCCAGAACAGCAGGCCGCCTCCCGTGTAGCCGTAGCCCGGTGTGCCGGCCAGAATGACCTGGCTGCCGTCACTCAGCGCGAGTAGCGCGTGCGGGCGATAGATGTCCGGCGAGCACGACGTGAGGAAGCGCGGATTGCATGCGGGATCGTCTTTCACGGTCGCGACCCACTCGCGGGCGGGATCCCACTCGAGCAGGAAGCCCTGCGTGTAGCCACCCACGAAGAACCGGTCGGCCTGGCGGACGACGGTGTTCCACTGGCCGTAGGAGGCGCGGTTGACCCACCGATCGGTTCGCGGGTTGTAGCTGAAGAATCGCATGGGAAACGCGGTTCCGCCGCAGATGGTCTCGTCCGGGGCGACGGCCAGGCCCAGCACGTGTGCTCCCTCGCTGTGATAGTCGAACGAAAGTCGGCGCTTCTGGCCGCTCTTGGGATCCTCGACGATAAGAACACGCTCGCCCAGGTCGCAGCTGACGATGCGGCGGCCGTCGGGAAACTCGCGATGAAACAGCGACTGGCTGGCCGTGATGATCGGCTTGGGTTGGATGTTCGGACGCGGGCCGATCTTGCGAGCCTGGCCACGGTACAGTTCGTACCAATTGTCGGTTCCGCCGGGTGTACCGTAGACCTTTCCGTTCAGATCGCGGACGACCTCACCCGCCACTCCCGGCAGCCGCTCGCTCTGCGGGATCATGGGCGAAGCCTTGCCGCTGGCCGGATCGAAAGCCAGCAGATGGCTGGCCGTGCTGCCTACGGCAAAGTAGATCCAGCCCGCATCGTCGGCCGCGACGTGCCGCTGGTACTGGTTCCAGTTCTCCGTATGCACATGGCCGTAGTCTTTGAACTCGCGCGTCGTGGGGTCGAACGAGGCCACGCCGCTTTGCGGATAGCTCACGAGCCAGATGCGGCCGTCGTCGTCCTCGGTCATGCCCATGGCCATCTGCGGGACGGTCTTGTGATGGAACGTGAACGCTCGCTTGACCGGGTCGAACTCGCAGAAGTGGCTGTTGAAATGGGTGTAGAACTTGTTGCCGCTGGAGAGGATTGAAGCGTAGGGGCAGTCTCCGCCGGGCGGAAAAGGCATGGGGTACTCTTCGCTCTTGCCGGTCTCGGCGTCGATGAGCAGCAGGGCGTAGCCGCCGCGGTGATCGAACAGCCAGACGAGTACGACATTGCGGCCCTGGCCGTCCACCGTGGCCACGATCCCGCGATGGTTGCTGACCGGCGTGGCCACGCCATGGTGCAGAAATCCGTTACCAAGGTCCTCGGTAGCCGCGGCCGCCGTGCCAACCCACGCCACCCACAACGTCATCCAAGCCGAGATCCCACGCATGCGTCACCTACCGGTAAGAGATAGGACAAGCGGATAACCGAAGGCGCATGTTACTCGTCCGTGGCGGATCGTGCCACGCTTCGCTGGGGGCTGAGGCCTGGGGCTTGGGGTATCAGAGCCGCCGGGCTTGTCCCGGCGGACTCAGTTACGGGGCCCGGTCGCCCACGCGAACGAGTGCACGCGCTATGAATCTTGCGAGAGGAAGGCGAACTGACGAGGGAATGGGACGGCAGGGGCAAGCCCCGCCGCTCGATGGGGCGGCGAACCGGAAACGGCGTTATGCCCGGGGCTCGTCGGCGGCGAGGCTGGCTCGGCGGGCGGTTTCCTTCAGCGTGCGGGCATACTCCTCGATGGTCTGATGCGATCGTCGAGAGGAGATGATCAGCCAGCACATGGCCAGGACCGCAGCGCAGATGAGAACGGGAGCGGCGCCCAGGAGGACCGCGGACGCAAAGCCGGGGCCGGTCGATTCGCCCGCCAGAAGGGCGGGCGGCGTGTAGCTGGGCGTAGGCGGAGCGGGTAGCGCGGCGACGCGCCGGGCGTACTCCTCGTGCAGACCGAGGAGCGTCTTGAGATCGGACGCCTGGTGCCCGACGAGTTCGGCCCGGTTGGCCAGACGGCGAGCGTGCTCGGCATGGACCGCGGCGGCCTGCGTGGCCTGCCGGCCGAGCTCGAGGAGCTGAGCATCGATCTGGGCGGCGCGGCTCGACAGTTCCTGCTCCTCCTTTCGGAGCCGGGCCAGGTGCAACGCCTGCTGCTTCTGCAATTCGGATGTGCGGGCTTGTCGTACCGCGGCGGCGATCTGGCTTTTCCGATGCTGCACCTGTTTGCGCAGCGAGTCGTACCGCTGCACGATGGCGGTCAGCTCGACGTTGTCGGCGAGCACGGCGCTGCGCACGGCGGCGGTGACCGTCTGCTGAGCGGTGGTGGCCGGGGTCAATTGCTTGGTTAGCGTGTTGCGCAGCACCAGCCGCTTGGTGGTCTGATCCTGGCCCTGGCCGATAGCTTCCAATGCTGACACAAATGCAGCACTGGCGGCGGTGATGTCAGTCACGAACGCGCGGGCCGATTTCTCCAGAGCGGCCTGGATGGCCAGCAGGTCGATCTCGCCCGGCTGGCTCATCAGCGACCGCTGACGTTTCCACTCGGTGTCCAAATCGGTCACGGCCCGGGCCCACGTCTTGAGCGACTCGCGGATCGCCACGAGTTGATCGTTCACGTCCGCGGGATGATTATCCTGCAGATCTTTCTGGAGCTGCGCGTCGGCCTCGGTCAGGGCCTGCTGGAGCGACTGGAATTGCAGGCCGGCGGTGTCGATGGTGGCACGCAGGCGGGCCGCCAATTGCTCCTCACGCTGCTGGAGGGCCTCGCTTTCGCTCCGAAGATGGGGATCGGCGGCCTGAGCCCGGGTGATCTGGTCAGCCGTGACGTCAACGCCGGCCGGCTGCGACTGGGCGCTCGCGAGCTGGTCGCGCAATTGGGTGAGCTTCTCGCCGATGCTCGCCCGCTCGTCGGCGAGTGCCTGCCATTGCGCCGCCAGCGTAACCGCATTGGCGGCATCAGGCGGCGATTCGGTACCGGCGAGTTCGGCGAGTTGGGCGTCAGCCTGAGCGATCCGGCTGGTCAAGGCGACGGCCGCCGGCTGACTGGCCGGTTGGGGCGTCGAAACGTACGCGGGGGCGCTGATGCCGGCCAACAGTTCAGTCGCCAGCGCGTCGAGGCGAGCCTTGACCTGGGCGGGATCCGGCCCGCGATGCGTCAACACGATGGTTCCGCGCTTAGAGTCCCCGATCACCTCGATTCCCTGCTCGCGCCGCGCGGCAGCCGCACAGGTCGCGAGCGTCCGGGCATCGATGCCGGGTAAAAACAGCGTGGTACTGGCCACGTGGAGCTTGCCCGCGAGGTTGTGCTGATGCAGCCAGCCGGTCAGACCGACTGAAACCAGCGCGCACAAGAACGTGGCAACCAGGGCGACGCGGGCGAATTGCGCCCACGCTCGGTCGGCCAAGCCGGCGGTCGGGTCGCTCCCATTGGCTTTCAACTCTGTGGTGAGCGTTTCGAACCGGGCCGAGGCATGTTCGAGAGCGGTCTGCAGTTGGGCAATGCGCCGGTCGCGCTGTTCGATGTGGGCCTGAGCGGCGGTCACACGGGCCTGAAGCTGCTCGAGCTGTTGCTGCTGCGCCTGCAGGGCTCGCTGTGCCTCGGTTTGTACGGTGCGAGCCCGCTCGAGTCCCTTGGCCGAGGTGCTGGTCAACTGGGCGATTTCGCGATCCCGCTCGGCCAGCTGCGCCTGGAGTTCGGCAGTCTGTTTTCGCAGCCCGGCGAGTTCCTGCTGATACCGACCCAATTGCTGTTGGGCCTCGTTGAGCGACTTGATTGCCCGGTCGCGCTCCAGCGTGAGCGAGCCGACGAGCCGCTGCAGCTCCTCGTCGGATTGACCGGTCTGCGTCTTCGAGGCACCGGACTGCTCCTCCTCCATTCGGCGAAGCCACTGCTCATGCTCGGAGAGCCCGCCTTCCATTCGTTCCAGCCGGGCCAGTATCTGGTTGAGCATTTCGATCGTGTGCCCGGCCGCCGGATTGTCCGCAGCGGCGGGAAGGACGCCCGCATCGGGGGAATCGGGCGGAGTCTCCGGTGTGAGGGGAGACGACGGCTCGGGAATGTCGGACGAGTGCGACTGCTCGGGCATTGGTTCAGGCCTGCTCCGCCAGTAGTCGATCGACTTCCTCCATTACCTCGGGAGGAAGGTTCAGGTCGCCGGCGCCGGCATTCTCGTCCACCTGGGAGATCCGTTTGACCCCGACGATGGCGGCGGTGACACCGGTCTGCTGAATCGCCCATCGGATGGCCAGTTGGCCGACGGAGCAGCCGACCCGGCGGGCGACGGCGGTCAGGCATTGTACCAGATTGAGGTTGCGGGAAAACGCCTCTCCGGAAAATCTCGGATCGGTCGCCCGCAAATCCGTGAAGCGTCGCGGGGCGGCGTATTTGCCGGTGAGCAGGCCGCGGGTTAGCACGGAGTAGGCCAGCACGCCGATGGAATACTCCCGGCAGTACGGGAGGAGGTCGTCCCGGGCGTCGCGTTCGAGTAGCGACAGCTCGGTTTGGAGCGAATGGAAGGCGCACAGCCGCCGGGCCTCGCTCATGCCCTCGCAGCCGAAGTTGCACAGTCCGAGAACATTGATCTTGCCCTCGTCGCGGAGCCGGAGCAGCGCCTCGACGGTATGGACGATGGGCGTGTCCGGGTCGGGGCGGTGGATCTGGTAGAGGTCGATGGTCTCGATGCGCAGCCGGCGGAGGCTCTGCTCGCATTCGGCGCGGATCGACTCGGGGCGCAAGCACCTCACGTACGTGCCGTTCCCGTTGCGGCGAACCAGACCGCATTTGGTGGCCACCAGCACGTGATCGCGCCGACCCTGGATGGCCTTGCCGATGATCTCCTCGCTATGGCCGCGGCCGTAGGTGGGCGAAGTGTCGATCAGGTTGATGCCCAGGTCGAGCCCACGCTGGATGGCGGCAATGGATTCGTTGTCGTCCACCGGGCCCCAGACCGCGGGATCGGCACCGAAGGCCCAGCCGCCCATGGCGACGACGGAGACGTTCAGATCGGTGGTGCCCAAACGCCGGTACTGCATGGCACGCTTCCGAGTGCGCAGCCAAGCCGGCGAGCGCTACCTCGCGCTCGCCGTGCTCGAATACCGGAGTATAGGTTACGCCCGTGCGTGCGGGCGGCTAATTGATGGTTCGGCGCCGCCGGGCGTGCAGGCCGACCAGCCCCACGAGCGCGAGCGTGAGCGTCGAGCCGATGCCGAACCCGCAGCAGGGCCCGGTTGTGGATTCGTCGTCCTCGACGATGGGCTGTTCCTGGCCACTGGGCGGATTGTCCTCTCCGCCGTTATCGCCGTCACCGTTACCGCCGCCTCCGCCGCCGTTGTTGCCCCCGCTGCCGCCGTTACCGGGCTCGTTATCGGGCGGCGTGACGTGGCCGTCGTCCGTTTCGTTGCAGTCGGGGATACCGTTGCGATTGCCGTCGACATCAGGCTTGCCGCATCCGCAGGCGCCGGGGGTAATCTTGTTGGGATCGCCCGGGCACAGGTCGATGCAGTCGGCGACACCGTCGTTGTCGGCATCGACGTCGGCGACGCCGCAGCCGCACTGGCCGGGCACGATCTTGTTCTGGTCAGCCGGGCAGGCGTCGAGACAGTCGGGCGTTCCATCAAAATCGCTGTCGATTTCAATCGCGCCGCAGCCGCAGAAACCGATTTCGATCTTCTGGAAGTCGGACGGGCAGTTGTCGCAGCCGTCGGGGATCTTGTCCTGGTCGAGGTCCACACTGCAGCCGAATTCGTTCACCGTCGCGCAAGAGGCCGTCCCGGGGCACGCGTCGCACCCGTCGAGCACGCCGTCGCCATCACTGTCGCGGCCGCAACCATCGGGGCCCACCGGGGTCGCGCACAACGGCGTGTCAGGGCAGGCGTCACAGCCGTCGACGACGTTGTCGAGGTCCTGGTCGGAGGGGCAGCCAGCACTGTTCACGATGGCGCAGGACGGCGTGCCGGGGCAGGCGTCGAAGTCGTTCAGGACGCCGTCGCCGTCAGAGTCGTTGGTCGAGCAGCCGAACTCGTCCACCGGCGTGCCCAGCGGCGTGTCGGGGCACTGATCGCAGCCGTCCAGAACGAGGTCGGCGTCGCTATCGCTGGGGCAGCCGGTGAAACCCACGGTGGCGCAAGCGGGCAGGACCTGGCCTTCGCACTCATCACACCCGAAGGGCACGCCGTCACCGTCGAAGTCCTGCGGGCATCCGGTTTCGTCGGTGATGGCACACCACGGCGTGTGAGAGCAGAGGTCGCAACCGTCGGGCACGCCGTCCAGATCGCCGTCGAGAGGACAGCCGTTCGCACCCACCTGCGCACACAAGGGCGTGAACGGGCATTCGTCGTGGTCGTTGGTGACACCATCGCTGTCATCGTCGAGGATCGAGCAGCCCGTCTGATCGACCGGCTCCCCGGGCGGGGTGTTCGGGCAGGCGTCGCAGGCGTCGCCGACGGTGTCGCCGTCAGTATCCAGTTGGTCGGGGTTGGTCACGGTCGGACAGTTGTCGCATGCGTTTCCGAACAGATCCTCATCGTCGTTGGCCTGGTCCGGGTTTGGCACGTTCAGGCAGTTGTCGCAGGCATCGCCAACGGTATCGTCGTCGGTGTCGAGCTGGGTGGGGTTGAGCACGCTGGGGCAGTTATCCAGCGTATCCTCGATGGTGTCCTGGTCGATGTCGATGTGGGCGGTGAGAATGATGGCGTCGGTGGTGTCGGGCACCGTGAACTGCGTGAGCGGCTCGCCGGGATCGTTGATGGCCTCCCAGTACTCCAGCGTGACCGGTTCGATCGACCAGCCCAGGAACTGGCTGCGGGTGCAGGGGGCTTCAATCTGAATGATCGTGCCGGGAGCGAAACTGCCGGACGTGGTTTGGGTTTCGACAATGATGCCGTTCACGACGGTGACGCTGGTATCGGCCGAGGCAACACCGGCCACGGCCAGCGCGGCCACGATGAGCAGTCCGGATCTGGTGAATGTCATCTCTGCCCTCCCCTGGCGTGTGGGGTTGTTGGTAACTACTGTCGTTTCCGGTTGCCGACTTTCGCGCATTTCGGGGGGGCGAGCATCTTGCCCGCCTCCGACCGGTGGTGCCTATTATAATGCACGCTCCCCGCGCGTGCTCGTTCACCTGGAGGACATTCTCGCCTCGTTGGGGCGGCATTCTTCGGCGGCTTGCGCCGTCAAGGCGGGCAAGACGCCCGCCCCCCAAGGGGGGCCGTCCCAGATGAAAGCGGGCTGTAACTCTTCCCAGCCTTCGGGTCCCGATCCCCGAACAAACCGCACTACTATCGCACGCGCCTCTGCCGCCCAGGCCGCAGCAACGCAAGCCCCGACAATACCGCCGCTGCCATAAATGTAGTCGCTTCGGGGATGATGTACCCTTCGAAATTATCAATTTCCACATACGCGCCCTGGGCGGCCAGCCCGACGCGGCGGGCGTCCGGATCGTTGGCCAAGGCGGCCGGCACAGTGTCAAAAGTGAAGCTCAGGGCGGCTCCGATGTCATTGCCGGAGGTACGGTCGAAGGGTTGCACTTCCACCTTGACGGTACTGCCGCCGAAGTGCGCGTCCAGCCTCACGGCGTCGTACCGCTCGTCGAAGTCGAAGGTCAGACTGCTCGTCACAGCTTCGCCAAGCACCGTGTATAGCTGCAGGCGATAGAAATCGGTCGTGATGAGGTTGTCGGACAGGAGCTTGACCTCAAAGTAGTCCGATTCGCTCTTGGCTCCGACGATGGCGCTGACGGACTGTACGGATGCGTTGCGTTGTCCGACGTCGGGCAAGCCGCTGTAGGCTTCGAAGCGGATGCGACATTGGCCTTCGGGAGCGGGGAAGTCCTGATGGAGGGCCATGGCCTTGCCCGTGGTCAGGAGACGCCCGTTGCCCATGTAAAAACTGGGGACGGGCGTGGTCTGATACCACGTGTCCCCGCCAATCGGTCCTTCGCCATCGAACGTGTCGAGCATGATCCAACCGGCCTGTAGATTCGCGGTGCACAACAGCAGGGCGATCGCCGCTGATGCGGTCAGCCGTCCGGGCATAGGCCTTTCCTCCCTTGACTGGCGCCGGCTCCGCCGGGCCAGGCATCTGGTCGTCGGCGCACAACACACGCGGCACCGGCCCGTGGGCCGAAGCTGACGTTCATGCGTCGCGCGGTTTGGCGCGCCGACGGCAGGTGACGCATGGGGCCTGCACCGCAGACCCCTCCGGTGTCGGGGTTTCTATTCCCGCTCGTTGGCGAATGGCAAGTCCGGTTTCCGACAAAACCATCACAAATCCTGGATGGACCGTGGGATGACGGCCTTTCGGATGGCGGACACGGGCACATCAAACGAAGACGGGGGACCAGCCGCCGTCTCGGTCAGGTGGGTAAGCCGGCCAAATCAGCCCGGGCCAGCGCGGTGTAGGTGGGGCCGGTGCGGCAGAGCACGGACTGGAACACGACGAGTTGCGACGCCGTGAATGAGCCGGCAGTGAAGTCGGCGAAAGGCTCGAGGGCTCTCGGGACGTCGCGGGCGCCGCGAGGGTCGCGGGCCCGGCCGAGCGTCAGATGCGGCTTGAAGACGCGGGTCTCGGGGGCGAAGCCGAGTTCGGCTAGGGCCTGCTCGCAGGCACCATAGCAGGCGACGAGGCCGGCCGGCGGCCCGTCGATTCCCGCCCACACGATGCGGGTGAGACCGCGAGGAGGAAACACGCCCAGCCCGCGAACCGTCAGCGGAATTGCGGGCATCCGAGCGGCGGTGCGGGTCACTGACGTGCAGACCTGGGGAACGTCGGCGTCCGGTACCTCGCCGAGGAACTTGATCGTGATGTGGATCTGCTCGGGGCGGGTCCAGCGAATGGTGCGATCGAGGCCGTGCAGCTGGGTCTGAAGTTCGGCCAGCCGATTGCGGACCGTATCAGGCAGTTCAATAGCGACAAAACAGCGCATAGCACTTCAGGAGTTCATTACGAAACATGTCCATCGTGACCGCGAGGTTCTCCAGTCATTACCACCGGAATTGGTCCGCGACGACCGCGAGGAAATCCTTGTTCTCGCCGCCCTGGTGTCGAATTTCGGTCAACACACCCACTTGCGCGCGGCGAGCCTCGAGGGTTTCCTCCGCGGCGACCATCAGTTCGTAAGCGGAATAAGCCTCCGGGGCAGCCCGAAGCTTCGCGCTGATGGCCGGGCTGTCGAGGATCTGGCTACCGTTGGCGAGAATGCGCAGGTGGTCGGAAACGGCAGCCAGGGGGCCGACGATAAGCATGACCCGGTCCACGGCGTGCCCTTCGAGGTCCCATCGCATGGGTTTGCGGAGGATGGCCAGGGCGGTCAGAAACCGCGACAGGTCCGCCAATCGGCAGTGCGGCAGAGCCGCTCCGTTGGCGAACGCCGTGGTGCGGGTCCGCTCGCGGTCGAGGGCGGCTTGCTCGATGCGGCTGGCGTCGAGCTTGCCAACTCGGGCAATCCGTTCAGCCAGCCGGCGGATGACGCTCACCGCGTTATCAGCCGTTTCCAGGATTTCGATTGTGTCGGGCGATAAGCTATTTCTGATCAGCACGCCGGTGGTTCCTCCGCGGCGGGCCGGACTCCGCTCCGGCCGTCAGCAGACACAGGAGGCCGACGCCAGTGCCCCCGGGGTTGCGTGAACGCGCGTCAAGACCAATTGTAGATATGATGCGGTCGTTTCCACAAGGCGAGGCCGGATGGTCGGCCACACGTATCAGCGGCCCGAGAGCTTGCCGTTGCTCACCGGGCCAGCCCGCTTGTTCCGCTTGACAAGCGGGCGACCGGAGAGAAGATCGACGAATTCAGTCCCCGGATACCTGAGAGCGGGGCTCGAGAGAAGAGACTCACCGATGCTTCAGTTCAAAGGATGGTCGGCTACGACGGCGGCGAGCTTGCTTGCCGCCTGCAGCGGATGGGCGGCGCCGGATAAACGGGTTGACCTGGTCGAGTTCGGCCGGGTGGTGGCGATGCCCGACGAGCCGAAAGCCGTGACGACGGCGGCGGACGAACTGGTTCGCGGGACCAACGGCTGGGACGCGGTCCGTGGCGACGACGGCGTGTACACCATCGGCGTGGAGTGGGACGAGCCTCGCGAGCTGGCCGAGGTCAATATCGAGTTTCGGCACGCGATCGCCGATCGCGAACAGATCAAGGTGCAGTACTGGAAGGACGAGCCAGGCGGCACTGAGGGGGCGGGAACGACGGGCCGCAAGGCCAAAGGCCGCTGGCTGACGCCCAAGACGGAATGGTGGGCGGGTGACCGCGACGTGTCGTTCTCGTTTCTGCCGGGCGACCACGAGGCGACCGGCGGGCAGGCGGATAAGACCACGCGCCGCACGAGGCGGTTGCGGTTCATCTGCGGCAAGACGCATCTGCCGCCGGTGCGGTATCTGCGGGCGTACGGCCCCGAGCCCTTTGCCACCGACACGTTCGATGTGCGGCTCGATGCGAACAGCCCGCTGTCGCCGCCGGTCACCGTCCAGATCGTCAACGGATACATCCTGTCGGTGGTCGGCAACGCGCAGATGACCTCGGCGGTGATGCGCGACCGTGAGATGGCGTTGCAGATCCGGTATTTGCGCGGCGAGGCGGACTCCCCGAACCGCACGCGTGTGATTCTCGAGAGCATGGATGAGGCCGGCGTGCAGGCGGTCTTTTACCCGGCGGAGGTGGCTCGGCGCGGCCAAGTTCGGCTGACGGAGCGCAGACTGGTCGTCGAGCGTCGCGGGGGCAAGCTCCCGTCGGCGGGTGCGGCCACAACGGTCCCGGCGGACAACTAACGCCGCCGCATGAGCAAGAAGGCCAGCCGTATTCCTTCTCCTTGTTCACCCGCATCCGCCCTGTCCGCGGTGTCAATGGTCTGTAAATCTTGTAATCTTGTAATCTGTGGATCATACCTGGGCGCGCCGGAACGGATGCTGTGAGCCGGACTGGCACGCGGAGCGGAGTGAATATCCACCGATTACAAGATTGCTCAGATTTGAAGAAAAGACAGTGAGATTGCGCGGTCGAAGTCATCTCGGGGCCGCGGGGACCGGGGGGAATAGGGGCGCGACATGTCTCGTTGTTCGTTGTCGGAATGGAGTGTGGGCACCGGGCGTGAGCCGTACATCCGGGTGGGCGTAGTGTTGCCGCCGGACGGGAATGAGCGGATGCGGGCGGATTTGCCGGACCGGCCGTACGAATTGCATGTTAATGGCACTCGTGCCGGTCGCATCGCAGCCGGTGCCGCTGAACTGCGGGTGGATGGCAACCAGGTCGCGTTGACCGACTCATCGGGAGCGAAACATCGTGGGACGGCGATTCGGCTGGTGCCGGTCGAGACGGCTCAGCCCGTGCAGGGCTCGGGCGTACGGCTGCACGATGTACTCACCGGCCGAGGCTTCCACTGGCAAAAGCGCGTGAGCTTTTCGCTCGAAGGCACGCTCGAGTTTCGCGCCTACGAGGGACGGCTGTTAGGAATCAACGAGCTGGGGCTCGAGGATTACCTGCAGGGGGTAATCACGGCCGAGATGAGCGGCCTGTGCCCGGTGGAGTTTCTCAAGACCCAGTGCGTGGTAGCCCGCTCATGGGTGCTGGCGCACACGGAGCAGAAGCACACCGAATGGCCCATCGACCGCTGCAATGACGACTGTTGCCAACGGTATCACGGCACGAGTTATCTGACGCCGCGAGCGACGGAGGCCGTGCTCGCCACGCGAGGACAGGCGGTGGTGGACTCGGCCGGGCACATCATCGACGCGAACTATTCCAAGAACTGCGGCGGCATTATCGAGGCTCCCGAGCATGTGTGGTTCACGTCCAAGACCGGCCAGCGGGCGGCGGTGGATGCGCCGGCCGGTTCGACGGCTCGGCGGTTCATGCCCATCAGCGACGCCAACTTTGACGAATTCCTCACCGGGGCGTGGCTGGAAAGCACGGACGTGTTCTGCAGCCCGGCCGTGGTTCCCGATTGCGATCTGCCACGGTATCTCGGCTCGGTGGATGAGGGCGGCGGGCACTTCCGGTGGTGCGTCGAGTATACGCGCGAGCAGTTGGAAGCACTGCTGCGTCGCAAGTTGGCGCACGTGTTCGCGGAGGCAGGCGAGTCTTCCGGGCCGGCCGATGAGCCGATACTCGTGGCTGATCTGCCGCCGCGGGTGATGGATGTGCGGGTGCCGATGCTGGTGAAGCTCGTCGACTTGCGCCTGCGGCAACGCGGGCCTTCGGGCCGGGCGTCGGAGATGGATATCGAGTACTTGGACGGGGCGGGTCGGACGCACCGCATCGTGGTCCGCAGCGAGTACCGTATTCGCGAGGCGCTGCATGACAAGTTCCTGTTCAGCAGCGCCTTCAAAGTGCAGATGGATCGGGATGAGGCGGGCCTGCCCAGCCGCATCCGGCTGGTTGGCGCGGGATGGGGACACGGCGCGGGGCTCTGCCAGATCGGAGCCCTGGGCATGGCCCTCAAAGGTTACGCATGCCGCGACATCGTGCGGCATTACTTCGAGGGCGTGGACCTTCGCGCCTTGTACTGAGGATCACCCGGTCAGGTGCTTCCGCTCGCATCGGGAATCTGATCGGCGATGGCCAGATAGATTCCGCGGAAGCTCGAACCGATCGACTTGATGATGCCGACCGATCCCAGTACCAGGATGGCCAGGAGGATCGCATACTCGGCGGCGCTGACGCCCAGATCCTCCACCAGGAAATCCAGAGTCCTGTGTCGCCAGTTTATCAGCCTGTCTTCCACCGGTCACTCCTTTTCCCCATTGCCTGGGATGCTCGCACCGGTGTCCCGCGGTGCTTTCCATGCCGCAGCGCGGACCCCGCGGCACGGACGACTAAGCCTACGATTCAAATCGCCGAGGGGAAAGCCAGTGACTCGAAAGAAAAAGCGTTGCGTCGTCACAGGTGCGGGGACCGGGCTCATGGGGCGGCTAAAGGCGGATGCCGGGTTCAGACGATGAAAATATTATGGCTGACGAGCCGTCCTATATTCTCGATTTGCAGAGCCTGCAATGCGACTCGCCCGAGAGCGAGTCCCCGGAGCCTGACGAGCCGGCCGAGTCTCCGACCGGTTCGCGAACGGGTCGGGCGTGGATCGGCATTCACTTCGAGTGCTGTGGCCTGTACACGCGAATTTACCGGAACCGCGAGGCGACGGCCTATGAAGGATATTGCCCGCGTTGTCAGCGGCCGGTTCGCGTCGGCATCGGCGCGGGCGGCACGCATCATCGGCTCTTCCGGGCAACGTGAGAGATTGCTATCTGTATCGTTGCTGAGCGGATCGCGGTTTTCACCGCAACCTCCAGCCCCCAGGCCCTAGCCCTCAGCCCCCTTTGCATCACTCTCCGGGCTGCAGTTCTTCGACGCGCGGCAAATCATCGAGGCTGGACAGGCCGAAGACTTCGAGGAACCGGCGGGTGGTGCCATAGAGCATGGGGCGGCCAACGTCCTCGGCCCGGCCCACGATCTTGATGAGGCCCAGTTCGCGAAGCCGGTTCAGCATCTCGCCCGCCGACACGCCGCGAATCGCCTCGATCTCGGCGCGGACCACCGGTTGCTTGTAGGCGACCACCGCCAGTGTCTCCAGGGCGGGTTGAGAGAGCCGCGAATCCTGCTTGGTTTGCTTGAGACGCCGGATCCAGGTGTTGTACACGGGCAACGTGAGCATCTGATAGCCACTGGCGATCTGCTCGATGCGGAAGGACGCGCCCATCCGCTCATACTTTTCGTTGAGGGCCTTGATGTGGTTTCGCACGTCGCGGGCCGAGCCGACACCCAGGATGGACACGATCTTCGAGAGCGGCAGCGGGGCGTCGGAGGCGAAGAGTACCGCCTCGACGACGCGCTCGGTGGTGACTTCCTGCTCACCCAGGCCGGACGGTGCTTCGAGCGTATCGACGTCCGCGTCGGCATCCCCCTCGCCACGCTCGACGGGGCCTTCCTCGTCGTCGGCGTCGGTCGGGCTCTCGGCCGTGACGAGGGCCTCTTCGGCATCGTCCGAGCCGGTCTCGTCGGAGCCCGTATCGTCCGCAGCAGCGTCGGCCGGCGCAGTCTCGGCCGGGTCGACGTCGTCATCCGCAGCAGGCGCAGGGGCAGGTTCGCGATCGTCCTCGGCATGGGCGGGGACGACCGTGTCCTGATCAGACGCGGCGGGCTCGTCCGGCTGCGGAGCGTCGTCGATGCCAGCGTGCGGATCCGTCGGGCCAGGGTCTTCCTTGTGTTCCTGGTCGAGGATCTCGTCGTTGTTCTCGTCCCTGTGAACCATTCCCAGGAATATATCGGAGCCGGCATCCATCGTCCATCGGGTGCAGCCGCCGGGCACACCGGGAACAAGCGTCGGGAGGCGGCTACCATGCCGGCCCCGCTCGAGCCGGCTTGCCGCGCTGGCCGGAGATCCCGGCGCACCGGGCCTCTCGGTTCATTGGCTGATGACTCGGCCGGGCCGAACGACCCGTTGCGGCATCGAGCGCCGGGTGCGACGCGGTAACTCCACCGCTGCCAGGTCCCGTGGCCGTATTGCCGGTTGACCGAGTGTGCCGCGAGCCATACGCTGAAACCACTGTGCTGAACTTGTGAGGTGTCCGCGTGTCCGACCTGGTGCGATTGAGTCTGTCCATTGAAAAGCCGTTGTTCGAGCAGCTCGAGAAGCTGGTCAAGACGAGCGGGTACGAGAACCGCTCCGAGTTCGTCCGCGACCTGATCCGCGACCGGCTGGTCAAGGGCAAGTGGGACAAGGATGAGGAAGTGCTGGGCACGATCACGATGGTCTACGATCATCACCAGCGCCGCCTGGCGGAAAAGCTCATCGATCTGCAGCACCATCATCACGCCTCGGTCCTGGTCACCACGCACGTGCATTTGAGTCACCATCTGTGTGCCGAGGTGATCCTGGTTCGCGGCCGGGCCAGCCTGATCCGAAAGCTCGCCGACGCCATCCACCAGCAGAAGGGCGTCCTGCACGCCGAGTTATCCATGACCAGTACGGGCAGCGAACTGCACTGAGCGGAAGCTATGAGCTGTGAGCTGTGAGCTATGAGCCAGGCTTGCCCCTGCCGGCTCGTTGGCCCGTCAGTTCGCGCGGCTCTCGTTCCGGGAAGGCGAAAAAGCGAATCGCTCAACATGGACGACGCTTCTCGCGGGAACGTGGACCACATACTTCCGGGCCGCCGTTGCGGGTATACTGTCGCGGCACATGGTTATGGGCAAGGCGGGCATCCTGCCGGCAGGCAGGCGGGATACCTGTCGCTTGGCCAGACTTGCGAAGCGGAGGCGGACAGTTGATCACGTTCACAACATGCCTGTTGGCGGCTTTGGTGGGGAGTGCAGTGCCGAACGAAACAAGCGCAGGAAAAGACGTCAAGCCCGTTCGAGTGGCGGTGTGTCAAGTCTTCTGTATCGACAGCGATGCCGAGGGCAACTTCCGGCGGGTTGCGTACGCGGTCGAGGAAGCGGCTCGGCAGGGAGCGGCGGTGGCTTGCTTCCCGGAGTCGGTCATTCTGGGCTGGATCAACCCCGAGGCGCATCAACTGGCCGAGCCCATCCCCGGGCCGATGACGCAGCGTCTGGCCGAGCTGGCTCGCAAACATCAGCTGATGATCTGCATCGGCATGGACGAGAAAGACGGTGACAAGTTGTACGACTCGGCGGTGTTGATCGGGGCCGACGGCAAGCTCCTGGCCAAGCATCGCAAGATGAACAATCTGCACCACGCCAAGCTGATGGAGCCGCCGTATGCCGACGGCAAGCCCGAGGATATCACCGTGGTCGACACGCCCATCGGCCGCGTGGGGCTGTTGATTTGCGCGGACACGTTCGAGGTCGAGTTCCTCGAGAAGGTGGCCGGGCAGCGTCCGGATCTGCTGCTCGTGCCCTACGGGTGGGCGGCCGACAAAGAGCAGTGGCCAGGTCACGGCAAGGAGTTGGAGAAGGTGGTCTGCCGCGCGGCCAAGGTGGTCGGCTGCCCGGTGGTGGGGACGGACTGCGTGGGGATGATCTCCCGCGGACCGTGGAAGGGCAAGACGTACGGCGGACTGAGCGTGGTGGCCGATCGTGACGGCAACGTGCTGGGCGTGCTGCGGGATCGCGACGCCGAAGTGCGGATCTTCGAGATTCGCCCCGGGCGGGGGGACTGACGGTGCACGATTGGATCCTGCCGGCCGGGGTCACGGCGAGCCCGGCCGTGTACATGATCGTCGCCACGCTGGCCCTGGCCATGACGGGCATCTCCAAGGGCGGCTTCGGCGGCGTGGGCGTGTTGTCGATCCCCTTGATGATGGCAGTGGCGCCGGCGAAGTTCTCGCTGGGCATGTGGCTGCCGATCCTGGTCGTGTGCGACATCCTCACGCTGCGTCACTATCCGCGGGAGTGGCAGGCCCGGCCCGTCCTGCTCATCGCGCCGTGGATGCTCCTGGGCATCATGCTGGGAGCGCTGCTGCTCGGCGTAATCTCGCAGGAGGCGACCAAGATCTTCGTGGGGGCCACGTCCATCGCGTTCGTCGGACTCGATTGGGTTCGGTCGTGGCTCAAGCGTCGCATCGATCGTGACGGGGAGTTGCCGCCGTTTCGACCGACGTGGCTGACCGCGATGCCCTTCGGGATTGCCGCGGGTATCGCCACCATGCTCGCCCACGCGGCTGGGGCGATCACCACCATCTACTTCCTGCCCCAACGGATGGAGAAACGCGACTTCGTGGGCACGCAGGCCCGGTTCTATTTCGTGTTCAACTCGGCCAAGATTCCGTTCTACGCCGTCGTGCCGTTCCTGGATTCGAACTTCGAGCCGCTCATCACCCGCGAGACGCTGGTCAAGAGCATCTGGCTGCTGCCGATGGCTCCGCTGTTCGTCTGGATGGGGGCGGCCATGAACCATCACATGTCGCCCGCACTCTTTCACCGGGTGGTGTACATCCTTCTGGCTATCAGCGGCGCGTACCTGCTCTACGCGAACCTGTGAACGACCAGCCACATGACGGCATTGCCGGCATCGCGAGCGAGGGAATGGAATCCCAAACCACGCACCGGGCGAGACACCCGCCCCCTGAGACATTCTTTCGCCAACCCCCTCTCCGCGCTCACACATCGCAGATGCGGAAGGCATCCTCGAGCGCCTTGACCGGATCGTGCTTGGGCACGAACTCCTGGCCGACGAATCCACGGTAACCGGTCTCGACGATGGCTCGCATGATCGCGGGATAATAGATCTCCTGTGTCTCGTCGATCTCGTTTCGGCCAGGGTTGCCGCCCGTGTGATAGTGCTTGATGTAAGCGTGGTTTTCGCGAATGGTGCGGATGATGTCGCCTTCCATGATCTGGGCGTGATAGATGTCATACAGGATGCCGAACCGCTCGGAGCCGATGCCCTTGGCGATGGCCACGCCATAGGCCATGTGGTCGAAGGCGTAATCCTTGTGATCGACCTTGCTGTTGAGGTACTCCATGCAGATGGTCACACCTTTTTTCTCGGCGTAACCGACCACCTGTTTCAAGCCCTCGATGCAGTTGCGAATGCCTTCTTCGTCGCTCTGGCCGTCGCGGTTGCCCGAGAAGCAGATCACGTTGGGGAAGCCCGCCTCGGCCGTCAGATCGATGTTCTTTTTCATCTCGTCGATCTGCTGGGCGTGATGCTCGCGACGGTTCCAACCTTTGGCAATGCTCCCGGAGCCGGGACACATGGAGGCGATCAGACCGTACTTCTTGGCCGTCGGCCAGTCCTCCCGCCCGATCAGGTCGATGGCTTTGTAGCCGATGTGCGCGGCATGGCGGCACAACTCCTCGTATTCCAGCTTGCGATTGTAGCACCATTTGGAGACGGATTGCTGGATGCGACCGCCGGACGCGGATCGCTCGGCATCAGCGGCCCGAGCCAGCGGTGTGACTGCCAACGTGCCGACCGCACCCGCCGCACCCGCGAGAACGCTGCGACGTGACAAATCTTGTGTCCGATTCATGACCCTACCCCTCTTGTGGATATCAGAAAAATCGTCGTTCGACATTCGAGTTTCGTCATTCGTCATTTCATCGCTCGGTAGTTCACGTCCATCGCATCCAGCCGCTCGAGGTGCGGCCGGAGCCGGGCGAGGAACCGGTCGTGTTGGATGCATCGACAGGGCTGGTCGAAGCGCGAAGCCGCCAACCGAGGGCGGGAGCGAGCGCATCAATGAGCTTTTCGGCCTCCCGGGAGGCGGGGCCGGGCGCAGCGACCACGACGGTTTCCGGCAAGATGACGAATTCGCCGGCCGCCGATGTGAGTTCGACGGGAGCCGGAATGATCGAAGAAAACGTGGGTGAATGGGGTGGTGCTGCCATCATAGCTGTGAGCAGACAGGGAAGAAGCATGTAACGTTCCTCGCAGGAGACGGGAGAGTTCGTCGCCAAGATACCCGGCGGTTCCACCCGCGACAAGGATGTTCTGAGACGCCAACCGCGACCGCACAGGAACGATGCTCCTTCGGCGTACATCGCTTCTGTCCAGCTGCGGGCGCCGTAGCATTCCTCGTCACTCGCCCGTTGCGTGACAGGGTGATCTGCCCTTAATCTACGCACGTCCGGCGCGGGTCCGTGCTACGTCAGCGGGCACCGGCGGCTCACAGACTCCAATCTGCAGGATTCGACATGAGCAACTTCACCTGGATCGACGGCGGGATTGTGGGCGTGTACCTGGCGGTGACCATGGCGGCCGGCGTCATGGTGCGCAAGTACGTCGGCAAAGTCGAGCACTTCCTGGTGGCCGGCCGCGAGATGAATCTGTATCTCGGTATCGCCTCACTGGCCGCTACCGAGTTCGGCGTGGTGACGTGCATGTACGCCGCTCAGAACGGCTACGACAAGGGCTTCGCCGGAGCGACGCCGGGCATTCTCTACGCGTTGGCCATGCTGGTGGTGGGGCTCACCGGATTCTGTATCAAGCCGCTTCGCGAGGCCGGCGTGGTCACCATTCCTGAATTGTTCGAAAACCGTTTCGGGCCCCGCATCCGCTGGCTGGCGGGCGTGGTCATCGTGCTGGGCGGATTGCTCAACATGGGCGTGTTTCTGCGGGTGGGCGGCGATTTCCTGGTGCAGACCTGTGGGATGGATGCCAAATGGCTGGTCGGCACGATGGGCGCCTTGCTGGCCGCGGTGGCACTGTACACCATCCTGGGCGGGATGCTCAGCGTGTTGGTGACCGACTTCATGCAGTTCATCGTCATGAGCGCCGGTTTGGTGGTGGTGACTTTTCTCATCCTCCATGACGTCGGCTGGAGCAAGATGGTGGAGACCGTCGCGCAGCACCACGGCGAAGGCGGGTTCAACCCATTCAAGCACAAGGACATGGGCGTGGACTACGTGGTGTTCATGGGTCTGGTCAATCTGGCCGCGGTCCTGACGTGGCAAACCATGATTCAACGGCTTCTGTCAGCCAAAGATGCTCGGACCGGCCGCCGCATTTATGCCCAGACCAGCTTCTTCTTCGTGTGCCGGTTCCTGATCCCCGGCATCTGGGGTGTGGCGGCCTTGACCGCCTTTGCGCCCGACCAGTTGCCGACGCTGTTCGCCGGTGAGGAGGAAGCTCGCCGCTCCTTGTTGGCCATGCCTCGCTATTTGTCCACCGCCGTACCCATGGGGCTCATGGGCATCCTGGTGGCGGCCATGTTGGCCGCGGACATGTCCACGGATTCGGCTTACATGCTGACCTGGGGCAGTGTGATCTACAACGACATCCTGGCCCCGTTCCGTCGCAAATGGTCCGAGCGGCGGGGCATCCTCATCAACCGGATGATCGTGGCCCTCATCGGCGTGTTCCTGTTCTTCTTCGGGCTATACTACGAGTTGAAGGGCGACGTATGGACGTACCTCACCGTGACCGGAGCCATTTACCTGTCGAGCATGTCCATCCTGCTGATCGCGTGTTGCTATTGGCGGAGGGCGAACAGTTGGGGCGCGGGCGCAGCGATCGTGGTGGGAGCGGCGATTCCCATTTTCCTGTTGGTCATGCAGCAGTCGGACCGGTACAAGGCCTGGCATGACGAATGGCAATACGTGGTGGGGAGTTGCACATTCCTGGCCGCCGGCGTGGCGATGGTCGTCGGGTCGCTGCTCAAGCCGAGGCAACCAGGCGACGCAGACGCCGTGACGAAAGGAGTGGCGTAATGGCAGAGTATTTTTGGCTCGCGCTGGTGGTGTCCTGCCTCACGTGGTATTCCACGGTGACCATTTACGTGGCTATCAAGGGCGTGGCCGACATCAAGTCCATGCTTCGTCGCCTTTCGCAGGGCGACGACCTGATCGGCTGACCACCCCAACGACGGTGGTTCAACAAGCGAGCGGCGGGGCTTGACCCCGCCGACTCGTTCTTGCGTCAGAACGCACGCGAATGCGTCAGTTCAACGCGTCGTCGGAGTGGCCCCGCCTACTCATTCCCCCGCCGGAATGCACGCGGATGCGTACCTCTTTCCTCCTGCCGAGGCGGTTACGTTATCGCGTTTCCGACCCCGGCCAGCACCGACTGGTGCGCGTCAGCCGGCCCCTGAACAATGTTGGTGAGTATGCTCTGCATGGCGCCGTACTCGGCCTGCACGAGTTGCCGCTCATCGACGATCTCGTCGTAATGGGCCTCGAGCACGCGAACGACCTGTCCGTCGAGTCCCCCCTTGTCGACGAGCTTGTTGATGACGCTCATGGCTTCGGCACGATCCATTCCCTTGCGGTAGGGGCGGTCTTCGGTGATGGCGGTGAGGACGTCGGCGACGGCCATGATGCGCGAGCCCAGCGTGAGCTCGTCGTCACCGAGGTGGAACGGATAGCCGCGTCCGTCGAGCCGTTCGTGATGGAACGCGGCCCACTCGCTGACCTGGGTCAACCCGCCGATGGCTTCCAGAATGTGGTAGGTGTGGTACGTGTGAGCCTTCACGACGAGGAACTCCTCGCGGGTCAGCTTGCCCGGCTTGTCGAGGATGGCGCTGGGGACCGAGAGCTTGCCGATGTCGTGGAGGTAGCCGGCGGCTCGCATCAACTGTTGTTCGCGGGGCGAAAAGTGCATCAGCCGAGCCAGGGCGGCGGCGGTCGCGGTGACGCCGGCGCTGTGGACGGCCGTCCAGGGGCTGGCCAAGTCAACCAGCCGGCCGAAGATCTCGGCCACCGGGCCGAGCGATGCCTCGTCGATGGTCAGCACGGGCCAGTCGATCCGATCCGTGAGCAGCGAACCGATGTGGGTGGTCACCACGTCGAGCCAGAAGGATTCGCGAGAGGCGACCTCCAGGAACGCATCCACGCATTCCGGATGGAACATCTCGCCGCTGCCCGCAATCACCTGTTCGTTGATCGAGCTGACCTGCTCGAGGATCGGCACGTCACGGTCGATGCTCGTTTCGATTTTATCGGCCAGTGTGATGATATGGGCGGCCAACGGAACGGCTCGACCGTTCTTGGTCGCGCCGGCTCCATGCCCCCAGGGCACGTGATGGTCCCGCAGGATCGCTGCCGCGCCGGCGAAGAGACTGCTGGTCTTGAGCAACTGATATCCGACCTCGGAATGCCAGGCAATGCTCTCGAGGTCCCGGAGCCTGGCGGCCGCGATGCGGATTTCGGGTGTGATAAGCCCGATATCATGCAGCAAAGCCGCCTGGAAGACGTCGAGAAGGTCCGCGCCTTTGATCCCGAGTTGGCGGGCAATGCTCGTGGCCATGTAGGCCACGCGTTGTTGGTGGTCGGCCACGCTGGGATGCACCTGGTCCACGGCGCGGGAAACCGAAAGCAGCAATCGATGGAGCGAAATCTGCGGATGGTTCAGCATGAAGATACTCTCTCGAACACAAGCGATGTCGTTCTGTCGGTTTATCGTCCAGCGAGGCGACAACGTACACAAGGTTTTGTACCCAAACCCACGGGAAGTTCGGCTCGCGGTGCGCGTTGTGAGAGGCGAGGACCGCGGTCGCTCCCGATAACGTGCAGGCACGTGACGGCTTGACGGCGGGATCAGGGCCAAGTACATGGAGGCTTACGGATAACCGCCATCGCATTCGGGGCGGGCGGTGTGGGATCATTCATACACGAGGTGAGCTGATGGTTGGCCCGATGACGAGTTCGGGGAGGAGCAGGGTTCTGGCGGTCTGTCTGACGGCGGTGCTGCTGTCGGCCCCGACGGCGTTGGGCTGGGATCCCGACACATTGCCGAAATGCACGCGGGTGGGCGATCGCAAGCCGCCCGCTCCGTGGATGGCGCTGTCCGATTATCCGCGCCCGCCGGCGCCGGATACGGGCTGGGGCATCCACGACGACCCGAACTGCACGTGGGCGGCTCGCGATCCGGACGCGTTCTTCAAAGAACTCCGAGAGCGTTACGGCTTCACCTGGTACAAGGTGCTCGCCTGCGGGCTGAACAAGATCGAAGTGGTCAAGGCGGCTCGGCGGCAGGGGGTGGAGCCGGTCGTGCGGCTGTACGTGGAACGGCCCAGTCCGCATTTTCCCGCACCGGGTGCCGAAGAGCAGCGGGTCCGGGCGGAGCTTGCAGCTTACGTCAAGGCCGGCGCCCGATACTTCGAGACCGGTAACGAACCCAATCTCGACATCGAATGGGCGGTGGGCGAGTGGGAGAAGCCCGACCGCATCGAGCGGTTGTGCAAGCAGTGGTTGCGGGTGGTGCCCATCATCAAGGAGGCGGGCGGCATCCCCGTGTTCTACGCCATGACGCCGGGCTCGGCCGGCCAGTGGTACGCCGACTGCTTCGCCACGTTCGAGAAGTGGGGCAAGATCGAAGAGGCGTTTGCGGGTTGCGCCATCGGCTCGCACTTGGGCTCAATCAATCACCCGCTCGATTATCCGTTCAACGAGAAGAAGAACCTGCCGCACGCGACGCGTGAGGAACGCTTCGCCTCGCTCGCCAAGGACAATACGTGCTATCTGTGCGGCGAGTTGATCATGCATCTCATGGACCGGTACCTGCCGTACCCAGTGCCAATCCTGAGCACCGAAGGCGGAACGTTTCTCAACAACCACGACGACAAGAACTACCCGAAGGTCACGCCCGAACTGCACCGCGACATGAACCTGGAAACCTTCCGCCGGTTCAACCCCGACCACCCGAAGTACTGGGGAGATCCCTTGTTCGCTCAGATGTCGTGGATCTATCACACCGACGCCGGCATCTTCGTGCAGGACAGTTGGTTCGGCCACCCGGATCACGGCGACCTGCCCATCACCAAGGCGTTGGAGACCGAGCCGAGGTTTGACCGCGGGAAGGCATTTCGAAAGTAGACAGGAGCCAGGAGACAGAAGACAGGAGCCAGACGCTGGGGGCGGGCATCTTGCCCGCCTCGGACGTTGCGTGCCTATTATACTGCACGCACCCGTCCGATCTGAATCTCTCGCCGTCCGCGCGGCGCAAGCTTGCGCCCACGGCTTGGTGCCTGTTTTGGGGGAGCGGTATCCTCTTTTCCCCAGCCCCAGTCCCATCCCTATTTCCGAGCCGGGGCCGCCAAGCTGGCCTCGAGCTCCTCGCGCGTGGGCGTCTTGGAAGGAACGCCGTTCGCGGGCACATCGGCACCGGCGACCCAGACGATGCCATTGAGCACCAGCGTACGGAACGGGGCGTTCGTCCAGTTCTGATGACTCCGGCCGCCGGTGAATCCGAATCCGCGTCCCTTACTGCCCGCGGCCGATCGATCGTAAGCCCAAGCCACGATCTCGCTCTGGCCCAGGCGTTGCCGCACGTGCGGATTGCCCGTATATGGCCCGTCGGGCCCGCGCCTCGTCTCGTCCGGCGGAACGGCAGTGAGAATGGGCGTCACGCCTTTCATCTCATCGACGAAGCGCATGTGATAGGACCATTCGTCGCGAACCGTGAACGGCTTCACGCCGCGGGTGATCGGATGATCGGGCAGACTCTTGAACTCTGCGGTCCACACTGGCCGCACTGACCAGCCCGTCTCGAAGTATCCTCCGATCGCACTGAGCAATTGGTTTCCCGCCTCGCCTTTGGGAACGTCGAGGGCCTCATGCAGGCACGCCAGGCCGACGCCGTGTTTCGTGAGCTCAGCGATCCGGTCGCGATGGACGAGCACCGGGTTGGTCTCGGCCCCGTTGGCGAACAAGACGACCGCGTCGGCGTTGTCGAACGCGGTCGGATCGGCGGGCCAGTTGTCGTGATACGTGACGGCCAGCACGCCGGGCACGTTCTCGTTGAGTAGCCGCGCCAGAAGCGTGCAGCCGGCCCGGTAGTCGTTCTCGCCGTGACCTTCCCCGGGCGAACCCGCGACGAACACGACCTTTCGGCCGTTCTCCAGCGGCAGACGCTTCAGCCGAATGTTGCGGAACTGCACTTTCATGGGCGGCCCGACGTGCAGTTGAAACGCCAGGAGCCCTGCGCGGCGGCGATCGGCCTTGTCCTCGTCCACGGTCTCGGACATCAACTTGCCGTTGATGAAGTGCCGAAACGTGTATCCGCGGGCGACGATGTGGTACTCGTTCCAGTCGTTCTGCCGGATGGCCGCCTTGAGGGCGTCATTCTCGCCGAAGCTGCCGGCGGGCTTGGGCTTGTGATCGTCGCCGACGATCGCCTTCTGACCGCGATGGGCGAGAATGCCGCGGTAGCGTTCGCCGTACATGATGCCGGTGTACGTGTTGGTGGCGTCGATGTCGGCTTGGTAGCCGCCGATTACCCATCGCCCGGCTTCGGGCACTTCGAAGCTGCGGTACTGGATGCCGCTATTGCCCTTGTCGCCGCTGGCCATGCGGAATTCGCACTTCAGTTCGAAATCGTCGAGTTCGCCCTGTCGCCAGATGAGGAACGTATTGACCTTGATGGGGTCCTCGGCGCTGGTCTGGCCGGTGATCGTCCCGTCTTCGACACGCCAGAGCTTGGGATCGCCGTCCCAGCCGGCGAGACTCTTGCCGTCGAAGATAGGCGTGAAGCCGTCGTCGCCCGCCTGTGCCGGCACCGTCGTGCAGACCAGGCCGATCAGCCCGAAGAAGAGGATCCCGCGCCGCATGTGGCACCTCCGTTGAATGGTTCCGGCGCCCATGGTACGGAAGATCCGTACCACCGCAAGCAGGCGATAGAGCGGGGCTGGGGACTGGGGCCTGGGGATTGGGGGAAAGACTTGAGACCTGAGACTTTGAGGCTTGAGGGGCTGAATGGCTGAGAGCTCATAGCTTACAGCTCATGGCTCGGACTTCAGAGCTTATGCCTCCAAAAGTTATTCCGTTATAATCCCACCCTCCAAAACCGGGGATGGAGTCGAAATGTTGCGAAAACCTGTCAAACGCACTGGTGGCTTGATCACGGTCGTCTTGCTGGCGGGGCTCACGGGCTGTGGAGCCGACGCGTGGAGCTGGAACTATGCGATAGGGGCGTTCCTCGGCGAGTTGGAGTATCTGTCGCGGGCCGTCCCCATCGAGCAGGGGCTTGAGGATCCCGAGCTCACGCAGGAGCAGAAGGACCGTCTCGAGTTCGTCATCCGGGTTCGCGATTACGCCGAGAGCGTGATCGGTCTGAACGTGGGTGACAGCTTCCGGCAGTTCGTGAATCTTCGTGGCGAGCGTCTGGCCTGGAATCTTTCGGCGTCACGCAAGGATGCTCTCGAGCCGTACCTCTGGAACGTTCCGGTGGCCGGCGAGATGCCGTACCTGGGCTTCTTCAAAGAGGCTGAGGCGCTGGCCGAGCGCGACCGGCTGGTTGCGGCCGGCTACGACACGTTCCTATACGAACTCGATGCGTTCAGCACGCTGGGCGTCATGCCCGACCCGGTGGCGTCCACACTGCTGGAGCGACCACTGCCGAGCCTGGCCGACACGGTCGTGCACGAGTTGTTGCACAATACGATCTGGAAGACGGGTCACGCAGTGTTCAACGAGTCGTTGGCGACGTTCGTAGGACGCACGGGGTCGATGGAGTTTTTGGCGTTCGAGTTCGGCCAGGATTCGGACCTGCTGGCCGAGGCGCAACAGTTGCACGAGAACTCCGATCGCATCGACGCGTTCCTCAAACAGCTGGCGGCCGAGGTCGAGGCGCTGTATGCCCAGGACATTCCGTCCGAAGACAAGATTGCGCAGCGCGAGGCGATCTTCGAGGCCGCCCGTCAGCGGTTCAAGACCGAGGTGCAGCCGCTCCTGCATAATCCCGAGGCCTACAGCGGCTACGGCACGCTCAACTACAACAACGCCTTCTTGCTGGTGAACGTGCGATACAACAGCGAGCTGGATCTGTTCGCCGACGTCTATGAGAGCACGGGTCGCAGTTGGTCCGCCAGCCTGGAGATCTTCCGCCAGGCGGCGGCCGCGAGCGATCCGTACGCATTCCTGCGCACGTACCTGCAGACGCTGGCGGTGCCTGCCGCCGAGTAAACCGGCAGGGCGTTGTGGTGCAGGCATCCCTGCCTGCACAATGCACGCTGGAAGCGTGCACCACAACGGCCACGACGCTTCGATCGTCGTACTGGGGGCGCAAAAGAAAAGCCCACGGACTCGCATCCGTGGGCTTTCGTTGTGTTCGCTGCTTCTTGAAATCGCCTACGCCGACTCTTTGCGGCGGACCCGCTGGTCGAACAGGTCGGCCTCACCGAGGGCAACTCGCTCGGTGCAGATGTACTTGCCGTTGGCCCCTTCCTCGGGCAGACGGTACATCACATCCAGCATGAGCTCTTCCATGACGCTGCGCAGGGCGCGGGCGCCGGTGTCGCGTTTGAGGGCCTTGTCGGCCAGGACGGTCAGTGCTTCGGGCGTCACTTCCAGTTCGCAACCTTCCATCTCGAACAGCCGCTGATACTGCCGCACCAAGGCGTTCTTGGGCTCGGTGAGGATGCGGCTGAGCGTGGCCGTGGACAGCTGCTCCAGCACGGTGATCACGGGCAGCCGGCCGATGAGCTCGGGGATCATGCCGAACTCGACCAAGTCTTCCGGCGTGACCTGGGCGAGGATGTTGCTCTTGCGAGTCGCTTCGTCCTCCTCGCTCAGCTCGCCCATGAAACCGATGGACGAATGGCCGAGCCGGCGGGCGATGATCTCGTCGAGGCCGGTGAACGTGCCGCCGCAGATGAACAGGATGTGGGTCGTGTCCATCTGGATGTACTGCTGCTCGGGGTGCTTGCGGCCGCCCTGGGGCGGAATATTCGAGATCGTGCCCTCGAGCATCTTGAGCAGGGCCTGCTGCACGCCTTCGCCGCTGACGTCACGGGTGATGCTGACGTTCTGGCTGGTCTTGCCGATCTTGTCGATCTCGTCGATGTAGACGATCCCGCGCTGGGCCGCCTCGAGGTCGTAGTCGGCATTCTGCAGCAGACGCAGCAGAATGTTCTCGACGTCCTCGCCGACGTAGCCGGCCTCGGTCAGCGTGGTCGCATCGCCGATGGCGAACGGCACGTTGAGGATGCGAGCCAGCGTCCGGGCGAGCAGTGTCTTGCCCGAGCCCGTGGGACCAACCAACAGCACATTCGACTTGTCGATTTCGACATCGTCTTCATCGGCAGAGTCGGCGTGGGCGAGTCGCTTGTAGTGGTTGTGAACGGCCACCGCCAGCGCACGCTTGGCCCGCTCCTGGCCGATCACGTACTGGTCGAGGAACTCCTTGATCTGCCGCGGCGGGGGAATGGAACCGGAAAGATACCGCGCCGGGCCGGTCTTGCGTTTTTCCTGCTTGATGATGTTGTGGCACAGATCGACGCAGGCGGCGCAGATGTACACGTCGCCGGGGCCTTCCACCATCGGCCCCGCTTCCCGCTGGGTCTTGCCGCAGAAGCTGCACGTCGTGGTCCGCCGGCCGCCTCTGCCTCCGCCGCCTCCGCTTGTATGTCCGGTACGAGCCCCTGCCATTCAAGAATCTCCGCCGGCGGTCTCACACCACCGGTTATTGAGGAACACGTCATGCAGACCATGAGTCTGCGTGAAACGGCTTTCCACGTCTGATATACGGAATACCGCTCTGAACGAATCTATCGTCAGCCCTTCGGGGCTTTCTCCAGATCAAAATCACCTCTCGGGATCGATGAGATCCTCAGGCGAATTCGGTCTGGGAAGTCCGCCGGTTTGTTTCGGCTTGGCGTCGAAGGACCCGATCATGGCGGCTCGAAGCGACTGATATTCCTCTTCCGTCAGATCGCCTCGATCTCTCATCTGCCGCAGATCTTCAAACGTCCAGAGCCCCCCGCCCTCCGTCCGGTCGGGGAACAAAAACTGCTTGCGATAGTACCAGACGCCCAATCCGCCAACAATGACCAGCAGCGCAATAACTGCGCAGCTGACGAGAATCCACCAAGTTTGTTCGGGCCTGATAGCGGCGATTATTGGCCACACGCCCACTATTCCTCCAATTATATGTCCACAGAACCCAGCGCGACTGCGGATCTATAAATGTCGTCACAATATGACTTTGCGTCCAACGGACGTCGCTGCTGGGCCGGGTCCGCCTCTATTGGCCGGACTTGCCGGCCACTGCTCCAGATTCTTTCAGGGCGTCCTCGGTGTCGAGATCCGTCACGGGCAGTCCCGCCCGTCGTCGTCGAGTCTGCCAGTCGGATATGAGCATCAAGTTTCGAATGTATATGAAGCAGGCCAGGAGCTGACCGGCCATGATCACCGGGTCCCGCTCATGGACGGCGTAGACGAACAGGGCCAGACTGCCCACCAGCGACAGATACCAAAAGGCGACGGGAACGGTGCTGCGGCGCCGCCGCTCGCTGACGATCCACTGGACGACGAACCGCATGAAGAAGACGAACTGGGCCGTCATCCCGAACCAGAACCAGGGGCTGTTCACCTTCCCGAGCACTTCGCTGAACCAGGAAGCGGTTGCCGCAGGCTCGGTCGTGGCCTGGGCGAGTGCGGGGCAGGCCAGCAGGAGGCAAAGCGCCAGCGCAGCCGGTCTGGTCGAACGGCCGCGGCGCGACGCAGGCGGAGGAGAAGACTCAAACTGAGGTTCGGGCGCCATGGTGTGTGACTTTCCGGCGGGATCGCCGCTGTTCGGCGGGATCACCACTCTCTGGCGGGATCACCGCCCCCCATGCTCCAGGCGGGACTGAAGCCCCAGACGGGGGCGAGTCCCCGGGTGGGGTCCGGGCCCCGGGTGGGGCTGCTTGGAATCCTGGAACGGTCGGCCTACTTCCCGCAGCACTTCTTGTACTTCTTGCCCGACCCGCAGGGGCAGGGATCGTTGCGACCGATCTCCTGGTCTTTGTGGATGGGCTGAACCGGCGGGGGCAGGGGGGGCTCATCCTCCCCGGGCAGACCCGCCTTGATCTGCTGCTCCTTTTCTCGCTTGCGGTCGAACCGCGAACCGATACGACGATCATCCAAAGCCATTGCTGTCTCCGCTACCGCATCTTGCCGCGGCACTTGTTGCTCATCCGCCGGCCCGATCGCTCCGTGCCGGACAGATTATCCGCGGGAGTCAAGCAGTCTCAACACTCCTCAATCGTTCTGCAGTCCGGCTTGCTGCTCGATCCATTTTACCCGATCAGGTCTTTCCGTGACATTGCTTGAATTTCTTGCCCGAGCCGCAGGGGCAGGGGTCGTTTCGGCCGACCTTGGGTTGTTCGCGGCGGATAGTGACGGGCTTGGCGCCCTCGCCCTGGGCCCGCAGGCCCGCCTGCTGATCGGCCGAAGCCCCGGCGAAGCCGGCCCCAATGGCCGAGTCGTGGCGGGTCTGCAGGTTGCTGGTCAGGGTACGGGGTGCTGTTTCACCGCCTTCCGGGCCACCCGTCGACACCTTGAAGATCATATCCGTGACCTTGTCGCGGATGATCTTCCACATCTGCTCAAACAGGTCGCGGCCTTCGATGGCGTACTGGCTTTGCGGGTGCGTCTGGTCGCCGCCCAGCGGCCGCTGCATGATCGCGTGCTTGAGGTGGTCCATCTCCAGGAGATGATCCTTCCACCCCTGGTCGTAGATCCGCAACAGCACGTAGCGTTCGAGATGCGTCAGCTCCCAGCGGGCCAGTTGTTCGCCCGCCCGCCGCAGGACGTCGCGGCGGTCGCCGTCCGCCGCTTCGAGGGCCTCGAGATCCACCGTCTTGCCGAAGCGGTCGCGGGCCCAGGCGATCAACTCGCCGTTGCTGTTGCCGTACTTGGCCAGCGCCTCGTCGATTTCCCGGTCGAGCCGTCCGCCGTCGAGGAACTGGTTGCGTGCCTCGACAAGTTCCTGGGCGATGGCGTCGATGGTCTTGCCTGCGAAATGATCGACCGTCCAGCCGACGCGGTACTTGGCGTTGGCCCAATCCACGATCTGCTGAATCGCATAGACGCTGTCGGCCCCCGCTGTCCCGAATGCCCGGTTGATGATGGCCTCGACCGGATAGTGGACTTCGCGCCACTTGTAGGCACTGCGAGCCTTTTCGCGAATGATCTGCTTGACCTGGTCGGGCGAGCCTTCGGCGATCTCATCGGATTTCAAGTCGATGCCGAACTTGGCCCGGGCCCAGTCCGCCAGCGCGGAGCGGGCGTACTTGGGATCGAGGTACGCTTCGATGGGCGACAGATCGATTTCATCGTAATGGCGGTTTGCCGCCTCGATGAGCAGTTCCTCGATCTCGGGCGGACTCATCTTGCGCAGCTGGTTTTGCGTGGCCCCCACGTGGTGGAACATGCGTTCCGCCCACTTCATCAGGCCGCCGATGTCCCACTCGTTGGGTGGAGCCTCCGCGTCGATGTACTCGCCGAGGCTCGTGCGAATGGCGTCGTGGGCCTCGTCGCGAGCCTTCTCGCGGATGCGCTGCTCGAGGAATTGGGCGTCTTCCTCCATGAGCGCACTGGGCGGAATCGACACGTCCAGCGTACTGCGGCACCAGTCGGCCACACGGCGGGCGGTGTAGTCGGGGGCCAGATAGTCGTCGACGAAGGTTTCGATCTCATCGTCGATCATGCCCCAGATGAGCGTGTCGAGCTCGCGACCTTCGAGAATCTGCTGCCGCTCGGAGTAGAAGCTTCGCCGCTGATAGTCCATCGGCTCGTCCCACTCGAGCAGGTGCTTGCGGATGCTGAAGTTCCGCTCCTCGACCTTCTTCTGAGCCCGTTCGATGCCCTTGCTGATGCGCTTGTCCTCGAGGCTTACGCCCTCGGTGAAGCCCAGCCGCTCCATCATCTTGAGCATCCAGTCGGGCATGAACAGCTTGAGCAGGTCATCCTCGAGCGACAGGAAGAAGCGGCTGGAGCCCGGATCGCCCTGGCGTCCGGATCGACCGCGAAGCTGATTGTCGATGCGGCGGGCCTCATGACGTTCCGTGCCCACGATGTGCAACCCGCAGGGCGAGTTGAGCGAGCAGATCTTGCGGCCCAGCTCGGGAAAACGCGGATCGAGCTTGGGCTTGAAACAGTGGGCGCAGTTGGTCTTGGGATCATACTCCAGGCAGTTGATGCAGCACTTGGTGGCCCCTTCGGGATACATGGACAGCGAGTCGGCGGGGTAGTTCGGCTGCACCTGGAGGACGTCCAACGGCACCTTGCACTTGGGGAACACCACGCCGGCCTCGAGCTTGATGTCGGTGCCGCGGCCGGCCATGTTGGTGGCGATGGTGACGTTGCCCAGTGGCGTGCGATCGCCTCGTTCGGGGATCTGCCGCTGGCCGGCCTTGGCGACGATCTCGGCCTCGCGGGCGTGATGCTTGGCGTTGAGCACCTCATGCTCGATGCCGAACGTGCGGGTCAACTGCTGGCTCAGCCGTTCGGAGTTCTCGACGCTGGTCGTGCCGACCAGGATGGGCCGGCCGGTGGCGATCTCGCCCATGATGAAGTCGTACGCCTCCATCATGAAGGCGATGGTCTTGCGATCGCCTTGTTCCGCGGCGTCGAATCGACGCAGCGCCTCGTCGAGACGCTCGAGCTTGGCGGCACCGTCGGTTTCCGTGCCCGCGGCGATGCTGCGCTGCAGGATGGGGCGATATCGCTTGAACACTTCGGCGAGCAGGAACGGGTCGGCGGGGCGGCCGCGTCGCCGCATCTCGTGGATTTCCTCCACGATCATGTCGTACTTGCCCGCGAACGTCCGGTAGATCCGGTCGTTGTGATCGACGCGGTTCACCGGGCGGTTCGTCGGGATGGCCACGACTTCAAGCCGGTAGATCTTCATGAACTCTTCCGACTCGGTCATGGCCGTGCCGGTCATGCCCGCGATCTTGTCGTAGAGTTTCAGGAAATTCTGGATGGTGATGGTGGCCATCGTCTGAGTTTCTTCCTTGATCGGCACGTTCTCCTTGGCCTCGACGGCCTGGTGGAGTCCGTCCGACCACTGGCGGCCGTACATCAGACGGCCCGTGAACTCGTCGACGATGATGATGGCGCGGTCCTGCACGACGTATTCCTTGTCGCGCTCGTAGACCACGTGGGCTCGCAGGGCGTTCTCGATCAGGTGCGGATACTGCATGTTGGCCCCGGAGTAGAAGCTGCCGATGCCGGCTTCCTCCTGGGCGTGGGCGACGCCTTCGTGCGTCAGATGCACCTGTTTGCGGTCGCGCTGCACGACGTACAACTGCTTGTGCAGAATGGCCTCGGCCTCGTCCTCCGTGAGCATGTCCGGGTCCACGCGGAACCGCTTGCGGGCATCATCGAACTTGGGGTTCTTGAGCAACTGCTCGGGCGGGTTGTCGCCCCATTCGGCGAGACGCCGGGCGGTCTCGCGGTTGAGCTCGCCTTGCTTGCGGACCAGCGAGCGGGCCAGTCCGTCGGCCCACTTGTATCGACTCACGTCGTCGTGAGCGGGCCCGCTGATGATCAGCGGCGTGCGGGCCTCGTCGATGAGAATCGAGTCCACCTCGTCCACGATGGAGTAGTCCAGGCGGCCTTGAACCTGGTCCTCGCGACGGGTTTTCATGTTGTCGCGAAGGTAGTCGAAGCCGAACTCGCTGTTGGTTCCGTACGTGATGTCGCAGGCGTAGGCCTGGGCTCGCTTGCCCTCGTGCCCGCCGGGGTCCTCGCCGGCCTGGATGTAGCCGACGGTGGCTCCCAGGAGTTCGAAGATGGGCCGAGCGAACTCGGCGTCGCGGCGGACGAGGTAATCGTTGACCGTGACGATGTGGACTTTCTTGCCCTGGAGGAACTTCACATAGGCGGCCAGGTGGCAGACGATGGTCTTGCCTTCGCCGGTTTTCATTTCGGCGACGTTGCTGGCGAACAAGACCTGCCCGCCGATGATCTGGCAGTGGAAGTGCCGGTGGGCCTGGGCGCGGTCCGACGCCTCGCGCAGGGCGGCCATGGCCTCGGGCAGCACTGACTCGACCGGCTCGCCGTCGGCGAGGCGCTTCTTGAACGCGTCGCTGCGAGCGCGCAGTTCCTCGGGCGAGAGCTTGCGGTACTCGTCCTCGAACGCGAGCACTTTGTCCGCGACGGCGCCGAATCGCTTGAGCAGTCGGTCGTTTCGAGTGCCGAAAATCTTGCGGAATATCGTTTGGGGCCAATCCAGAATCGCAACCATGTCAGTTCACCCTGAGGCGGAGTTCGCCGAGTCTTCAAACTTTCGTTATCGGCCGCATGGGGTTTTCGAGTGAGGCAAAACAGATGACGAGGCAGGCCTCGCTGTCGGGGCGTCTGCCTGCCGTCGGGCAGGCGCCTACCGTCGGGCAGGTGCCCGTCGTCGGGCGGGAGCCCGTTTGCTGCGAGCTTACTGGCCGCGGGAGCCGTTGATCCGCATGACGCCCAGCCAGGCGGCCAGGGCGATCACCGCGATCCCGGTGTTGAGCGCGAGTGTCCCCGCGTTGTAGAAGCGGGTCGGGTTGGAAGGGGGCTTTTCGGTGGAAGCGGCCTCGCCGGTCGGGCCGGGCACGGCGGTCATGGGAGCCCGCCAGGCCGGTACGTCGCCGCGATACGGGCTCGTCCGCCCGCCGAGCCGTCCGGCCAGGATCGACAAGTTCAGCGCCGCCACCAGCGCAGTGAGAATCACCGCCGGCTCCCGCTGAAGCCGGACGGGCGAGCTCTCCATCCCTGTCCGCGTCGGCAGCATGTTACCCATTATATAGCCCCCAACCGGAGCAACAAGCTTCCAGCCGGTTATCGCGATTCTGTCCCGAGCGGTTATAATCTTCCCGGAGACCCAACATAAGCCACACATCTTACCGGATCTCTACCAGAGTCCTCCCTGGAAGCAAGGTTGAGGTTTCCGCTCCCGGACTCAAAGAAGGTGATCAGGTGGAAGTGATTGTGGTGGTCCCGGCCTGTCAGGAGGAGCGACAGTCGATGTCGGATCTGGTTCGTTCCCTTCCGGCCGGCCCGCGCTCGGGCTCCTCGTGGAGTGACATTGAGCGCGCACTGCAGACGACATGAACGGATGTCTGCGTTTTTCGGGTAGAAACGCAAACGTCCGCAGATTGCGCAGATTTTGGCTTATAGCCTATAGCACATAGCTCACAGCTGACAGCTATTCCAGATCCAGCTTGATGTCGTCCGCGTTCTCGCGGGCGGATTTCATGGCCGCGTCGATGAAGGCGCACATCTCCAGCGTCTCGTCGATGGGGACGGGGACTTCGCCCGTGCGGAACATCTTGACCATGGCCTCGCACAGTTTCGGATAGAAGTCGGCCTTCATGGTGACCGTGGTGGGGGGCGCCTTTTCGCTGATGATGGTGGCGCCGTAGTGGTTCTTGCCCGCCCGGATGCCGCGCAGCGTGCCCAGACGGCCGCCGGGCCAGACGCCGATGTTCACTTCGCTTTGGGGCGTGACGGTGGACGAAACGCTCTGGCAGCCCGGGCCCATGAGCGTGTAGAGAATCTCGACGCCGTGGATGCCGTACCAGAACAGGCCCGGGTTGGTTTTTTCCAGGTGGGCGGGGCTGAACGCGTCCACGCCGAGGATCTTGCCGAACTTCTCTTCTTTTTCCGCCAGGACGTTTTGGAACGCGCTGTCAAACCGCAGGCTCGACGCGCTGAAGCACGGCAGCTTGTGCCGCTTGATAAGCTTGACCATCTCCTTGGCATCGGCCAGGCTGGCGGCGAAGGGCTTGTCGATGAACGTCGGCTTGCCCGACGGGGCGACCGCCTTTAGTTCGGGCAGGTGCCGCCGGCCGTCCACGCTCTCGATGAGCACCACGTCCACCATCTCGAGCATCTGGTCGATGGATTCGGTGAGCTTGACCCCGTGGGTCTCGACCATGACCTTCTTGTACTCTTCGATCCGGTTCGCGCTGGACTCCACGTCGGGGCTGAACGAGGGATAAGCCGCCACGACCTTGACGCCCCAGTCCGGATGCTCCTTGAAGATCTTGGCAAAGGCGTTGCAATGGGACGTGTCCAGTCCGATCATTCCTGCGCGGATGGTCTCGGCCATGATGCTCTCTTTTCGGTTTGGCAGTCGGGTTGCTGCCGGGCTAACTTCCCCGGCGGATGGCAATAGGATGGCCGTACCGGTCCGGGCTGTCAACGTGATCCGAGGTCTGAGGCCTGGGGCCGGACAGATGAGTGCCGGTTGACAAGGCCGGTCGAGCCACGCAGGATTGCGGCATGGTCGCTCTTGCGAATGTGCCTGCCGGAACGAAACCTCGCCGCCGCGGCATCACGCTCAGCGAGACGCTGGTGACCGCCGCCGCGCTCGCCGTGGTGCTGGCGGCTCTCGGCCTGGGGACCGAAGGTATTCGCAACGACCTCAAGCGGCAGCAGGCCGTGGCCATGATGGAGATCCTGGACCAGGCGCTGGTTGCATACCACGCGCAGACCGGTGCGTGGCCGGTGGATGCCGACTCCGGTGCGCGGCCCGCCGCGGCGGCGGATGAGGATGCAGATTCTCCGTCGCCCGAACGCTACGAGGCGGATCCGGCCGCAGTGGATCGCATGCTCGCGCTCATGGCCGGCGTTCCTGCGGCGCGGGCTCGACTGGAAACGCTACCGGCGGTGCTGCGCGTGGCGCCCGCGGAATCCGCCCGGTCAGCCGGTGCATGGGGCTCAATCCGCGACCCGTGGGGCAGGCCCTTGCATTGCCTCACGGCGTCCAGTCCGCTGGCCGTCCACCGTAAGGCTGTCGCCGCCAACCAAGGCCGACCCATCTTCATCAGCGCCGGACCCGACGGTCGATTCGGCTTCCAAGACGTATCCGCCGCATCCGACAACATCCGCAGCGACGAGATCGGCCAATGAAGCTATGAGCTGTGAGCCGGACCGATAATCTTCATGTCTTCCAGCGAGCGCGGGGCTGGGCCTCCTTCGCGAACTGACACGCGCTATGGTCTCGTGGAGCCCCCGGGTTAGTGAGATGACTCAAAGCTCATAGCCCATAGCTCACAGCTCATCTTACTACGCGTCCTCTTCGTGGAAGAGGCCGGCCTCGGCGCAGACGACAAAGTGCTCAGCCACTCGCTTGAGGACTTCCCAGTGCTTGCGGATGCGAGCGGCCTCGGTCGGCGTGATGGCGCCATCGTCCGCCATCGCTCGGCTGACCTCTTCGAGCATGTCGCTGAATTCCTTGACCAGGCCCTGGGCGCCCATGAGCAGATCACGGCGGAAGCGGCCTTGCTCGACCTCCGGGTTGGGCGTGAAGAAGCCGCCGGCCTGATGGCAGACCCAGTTGACAAGATCCACGTCGCCGGTCAGTTCGATGATCTGGGCGAGGCGGTCGAGCGGGTTGCGCGTGCCGGAGGAATCGGGATCCTCGGGGTCGAAAGGCTGGCACCATTTGTAGACCAGGGCGGGCGACAACTTCAGTTCCGCCGCGAGGGCCTTCACGCCGATCTTGTCCGCCGCTCGTTTCAGCACTTCGTCGCTGCGTTCCATCACCTCACCGTTCGCTGCAGGTCTTGTTGGTCATTCGTCATTCGGATTTCGGACTTCGAATTTCGGCCCTCGTGGCTGCCGAACCCGGCCCTGTGTTGATCCCGGCCCGCGTCTGGATTAGTGTCGGCCATGAGAACGGGAATGTAAAGCGCAGCCTTGGTGGTGCGTGGCGAACAGGAGGACCTTTGGCCCAAACACGACGCCAGATTGAAGCCCTGCTCAACGGGGCGGGAATACGCCCGCTCAAGCGGTTCGGGCAGAACTTCCTTATAGACGGCAATCTCATCCGCAAACTCGTGCAGGCGGCGGAGATTCGACCGGACGACGTGGTGTTGGAAGTGGGGCCGGGCACCGGCACGCTGACGGAAGAATTGCTGGCTGTCGCCGGCCATGTCGTCGCCGTGGAGATCGACAAAGGGCTCGCCGGCATCTGCCGGGATCGCTTCGGCGGGAACGATCGGTTTACGCTCCTGCACACCGACGTCCTCGAATGCAAGAGCCGGATCGCGGCGGCGGTGCTCGAAACGCTTCACGATCGGCAGCAGCGGCTGGGCGGCCGGATGATGCTGGTCGCGAACCTGCCGTATCAGGCGGCCACGCCGCTGATCGTGGACCTGCTGCTCGGTCGCGACCCGGTCTCGCCGTTGTGTTTCACCGTCCAGGCCGAAGTGGCCGATCGCCTGCTCGCAACCGCGGGAGGCAAGGACTACGGCCCCATCAGCATCTATGCTCAGGCGCTGGCCGACAGCCGGCGGATCGCTCGGCTCGGGCCCCAGTCGTTCTGGCCGGCCCCGCAAGTTGACTCGGCGATGGTTCGGCTGGATGTGCGGGCCGATCAGACCGTCGAACTCAAAGCGAGTCTCGCCCGGGTCGTTCATGCCTGCTTCCTCCACCGCCGCAAGACGCTGAAGTGGTCGCTGCGTCAGTTCCTGGACGACGCGGCGCTGGCGCGAGTCGCCGCCGACGGCCGCTGGGACTTGGAGGCCCGCCCGGAACAACTCACCGTCGGGCAATGGGTCGATCTCGCCGGGTTTCTGGTCGAATCGCCGCCCAGCCGGTAGCATACGCGCATGGAGCAGATGAGGGTCGGATTGCTGGGGCTGGGCCGAGGCGGGCGGCAGTTGGCCGACGCCCTGATCGCCAGTTCCTGGTGCAAACTGGTGGCGGTGGCCAGCGTGCACTCCAACCGGATCGAGAAGTTCAAGGAGGTGCATCCCGACATCGCCGTCCACAATGACTTCCGCTCGCTCATCGTCAGCACGCCGCTGGACGCGTTGTTCGTTGCCGTGCCGCCGTTCATGCGTGGCAACTATCTGCCGCTCGCCGCCGAGCGAAAGATTCCCACGTACATGCTCCTGCCGGCCTCCCGCCGCATCGACGAAGCGCTGAGCTGGCTCGAGCCGTTCGAGGCGGCCAAATGCCCGATCGTCGTCTCGCGAGCGTGGGGGATCGAGCCCGCGCTGCATCCGGACGCCCTGGGGTTGGACCAGGCGGGCAAGTTCTTCCTGGCCCGCATCAGCGTGACGTTCTGTATGGAGGAGAACTTCGACTGGCGAGGCGACTCGCAACGGGCTGGCGGCGGCGTGCTCTTGTACGGGGCCTACGACCTGATCGACATGCTCATCCAGGCCATGGGCATGCCGAGCACGGTGTATGCCGCCTGCTCGGCGATCTCGCGGCCGGGCACCCGCTTCCAGTACGACACAGAGGATACGGCGGCTGTGGTCTGCCGCTACGCGAACGGCGCGTTGGCCACAGTCAATGCCTCGTGGACGACAGGACCGGCCGAAAGCTCCATCGACTTGTACGGTACGACCGGGTCGGTACATGTCCGGGAGGACTGTGCATACCTGAAGGATCGCACGGGCGAGCGCGAGCTGGTCCACCAGAAGCGGCCGGCCAGCACGCTGGCGGCCCAGGTCGAAGAGTTCCTCAGCACGCTTCGCAGCAACCCGCGCCAGCTCCGAGGGACGCTGCGGCAGCATTTGCCCGTGGTCGCCACCATTCAGGCCGCGTACCTTTCCGCTCGCACGGGTCAGCCCGAAAGCCCGGAAATGCTGATCCAGATGCACAACGTCAAGACCAAGGAACGGCGGCGGTAGGGCACCGGGCACAGCGGATCCGCGGCCGAGGCAAGACGATCCCCATCTCCACGCTCAGCCGCAACCGCCAAGCGTTGTCTCTTGATGCGAGAAGCCGACATGTTCATCCGCACCATCCTCATCACGTCGATCTCACTCGTGCTGGGGCAGGCTCAATTGTTGAAGGCCGAGGCGCAGGAGGCCACGACACAAGCCGAACCCATCGTGGCCATGTACGTGCACCAGCACTGGCCGTACAACCATCCCTATGCCGCGAGGACCTGGACGGTGGAGGACTGGCGGGGATACCTGGACGGATTGCATCGGCTGGGGTTCAACGCGGTGGTGATCTGGCCCGTCCTCGAAACCATGCCCGAGCCGCTCACGCCGAGCGATCGTGAAAACCTCCTCAAAATCGCGCGAGTGATCGACCTGGCCCACGCCGAGTTCCGGATGCGGGTGTACGTGGTGCTCTGTTCCAACGTCATCGCCGACAGTGCGACGGCCGGGCAAGCCACGTTCGAGCATCGGCACTTCTTTCACAGCGATATCCGGATCAATCCGGCCGAGCCCGAAGCCGTCGAGCTCATGATTCAGCGCCGGAGCAAACTCCTCGCGCGTCTGGCCGGCATGGATGGCCTGTTCATCATCGACAGCGATCCGGGAGGCTACCCGGGCTCCACCAATGCCGAGTTTGTGTTTCTTTTGGTTGAGCATCGCAAGCTGCTCGATCGAATCCGGCCCGGGATCGAGCTGATCTACTGGATGTGGGCGGGTTGGCCGGCCTACGCCCGCTACTATGAAAGCGGCCACTTCGAGTGGGGCAAGCCGGAGGAATTCGACGAAGCGCTGAGCCTGATCGAGGCGGAGGATCTCGAGCCCTGGGGCATTGCGTGTACAGTCCAGCGGGCGCGGCGCATCGGCCGGTCAGAGCGGGTGCTGCTCTTGCAGTATGGCGCCATCGAAGGTGAGCCCACCATGCCCATCACCAACTTCGGCAGCGATCAGGCGTACAACGCGGGCCGAGCGGCGGCGTTGCGGGGCGTGGTGGGTAATGCCCAGACACACTGCGTGCAGTTGCCCAACACGTTCGCATTCTCGCGGGGGGCGACGGGCCGGCCGCTGCCGACCGATGCCGATTACCTGCAGTTCGCCAACGATCTGATCGTCGGGCAGGGCGATCTCATCCTGGCTGCTTGGGAGGCCATCGGCTCGAACGAACCGGCCCGGCAGCGGGAGCTGGCGGACCGGCTGGAGAAGGTGGCCGACGGATCGCTCTTGCCCGGTCCGCTCAAAGGATTGCTCTTCGGCAGTCCCCGTCGATTCATGCGGGATTTGATGTTCCAGTTGCGATACCAGGCGGCGATGGCGGAGCTGACGGCGGCCGTCGATGCGGGCGCGGATACGCGACCGCCACTGGCTCGCTACCTGACTGCCCTGGAGGATTGGTACGGCCAGCACGGGTACAAGAATACCTGGGCATGGCAGGTCGGACCGCTCAGCCGGCTGAAGAACGAGCGGATCGACCAGGTGCTCGCGCCGTCGCTGCGAGCCGCCACGCCTTTCGGGCGAGTGAAAGAGAACCTCGCTCTGGCCGAGACGTTCACGCCGCGGATGATCGAGGCCATTCGCCGCACGCTCGATCTGCCGGCCGGCGACGCCAACAAGTAGCGCTGGAGGGGGACGGTCGTCTCGCCCGCCTCGGAAGCGGGCAAGATGCCCGCCCCCCAAGGGGTTACCGGCCGGCCGTCAAGTTGTCTTATAATAGGGTTGAGGCAAAACCTGACCCTGCGGGCCGATAAATGGGATCCTACTTTCCGAAAAGCGAACTGACCGCGGCCATGCAGTGCCGGCGAGGTGCATTGCTGCCCTGCAAGCTTGATTGGCCCATTCACCGGATCAGCTACTGGGGAAGCGATCCGTGCGATTTCCGACACGGAGACCAGAATCGGTGGACCGACAACTGGGGCGTGACCTGGCGCAAGGAAAGCCCCGATCCCGCCATGATGCCTTTTCCCATCGCCCATCCGTTGGATGCCGACCTGGAAGACTTCAACCGGGTCACGTGGCCGGACGCTGATGACCCCCGGTTGTTTGCCGATCTGCAGCACCTGCGACCCGATCCGGAGCTACTGCTGGTGGGGCGGCACCCGTTCGCGATTTACGAGCGGGCGTGGCTGCTGGCGGGCATGCAGCCGCTGCTCACGGCCATGGCCGAACGACCCGAGCGGGTAGCCCGGCTGTTCGCCCGCATCGGCGAGTTCGAGGAACGCATCGCGCGGCACTATGTGCGGATCGGCGTGGAGGCGGCCTGGATCTGCGACGATTACGGCATGAACTCGGCCATGATGTTTTCGCCGGAAATGTGGAATCGGTTCGTGCGGCCACATCTTCAGCGCATCGTGAAGTGCTACCATGATGCCGGCGTGCTGGTGATCCTGCACAGCTGCGGCAATATCACGCCGTTGATCGACGATCTGGTCGAGGTCGGAATCGACGTGCTCGACCCGCTGCAGCCGAACTGCAACCGGCTGGACTACGTGCGGCGGCGGACGGCAGGGCGGGTCTGCCTGTGCGGCGGCGTGGAGGCTTCGACGTTGCTGGCCGGCGACGTGGCGACCACCCGCTTGCGGACGCACGAGCGGATCAGCCAGCTCGGTAAAGAGGGCGGCTACATCGTCGGCCCGGATGATGAGTGGGATTATCCGTCGGCTACGCACGAGGCGATGCTGGATGCGGTCGAAGTGTATCGGCGGCGCCCGCGATGATCGGCATCAGCGAGCCGACGCAGGACAAGGACGTACGACAAGACGGAACCAACGAGCTGCGGGCATTGAGCCCGTGCGGATACATGACGTGGACGTCATCCGATCGCGCCCGCATGTGCCAAAAGGCGGAGGTAGCTTATGCAGTTGGTCAAACAGTATTCGCTCTTCCTCGAGAACAAGCCGGGGCTGCTGGCCCAGGTGGCTCGCCAGTTGGCCAAGGCCCGGATCAACGTGCTGGCCATGACCATGATGGACTCGAGCGAGCACGGCGTGTTGCGCATGGTGGTCAGCGATGGTGTGGAGAAGTTCCGGGCTGCCGTGGCCGAACTCAATCTGCCCATGACGGAGACGGACGTCCTGCTGGTGGAGATGCCCAACAAGCCGGGATCGCTGGCCGACGTCTGCGGCAAGCTCGCCGAAGCCCACATCAACATCAGCTATGCCTATTGCACGACCGGCGCTCCGGGCGGCAAGACCAACGGCGTGTTCAAAGTGGCCGACATGAACAAGGCCATGAAAGTGCTACGCAAGACCGCCCCCAAGCATCGCGACACCAAGAAGAAGGTGCGCCCGCATATCATGACCCGGTAGCTTTCCGGAGGCCGTGTCGTCGTCGCAGGATCATCCCCAATAAAGAAGAGGACGGATCCGCCGGACCCGTCCTCCTCGTGAATCACGTTCGCGAGAACATCTCCGTCGTCACTCGACAACCATCGTCATTTGACGAAGATGTAATAAAGCTGGCCCTCGGAGTAGGTTCGACCGGCTAGTTCGCCCACCTCGGGCCCGGTGCCCAGGAACACGTCGCATCGGCCGGCGGCGCGGATGGCGCCTCCCGCGTCCTGGTCCATGGCGAATCCGGCGTACTGGTGGTTGGTGATGCGGCCATCGCTCGTGCGGGCGGGCAGATGGGTCATCATGTAGCTGACGCAGGCTCGCGGATAGATGTCCTTGTCCGTGGCGATGGAGTAGTAGGGGGTCACGGGCACGTTCAAGCAGCCGTACGGTCCGCCCGAACGCGGCGTGAAGAACACGTAGCGCGGATTGACGGCCAACGCCTCATCCAGTTTGTCGGGATTGGCTTTGAAATAGGCGATCAGGCCCTGAAGCGACAGGTCCTCGGCGTCGATCAGGCCGTTGTTGACCAGGTACTGGCCGACCGAGTTGTAATCATGCCCGTTGTCGCCCGCGTAGCCGATTTCGAAGAACGAGCCGTCGGGCAGCCGCAGTTTGCCCGAGCCCTGCACGGTGACGATGTAGGCCTCGAAGCGGTCGCGGAGATAGCAAAGTTCGAGCCCCTTGCCCGCCAGCGCCCCGTGTTCGATCTGTGCACGGGTCAGGTAGGGAGCGCCGCCCGGGCCGTGATACTGGCCGGTCACGGGATCCTGCTCGAGATCCGGCGGCTTCTTATAGAGCGGATACCGGAACTCGCCATCCGGCTGAAGGCGGCAATCGAAAATGGGACGGTAGTACCCGGTGTACAGGACCGTGCCTTTCTCATCGCAGCCCCGCGACATGTAGATGTCGAAGCGTTCCTTGATCTTGGCGTCGAAGTCCTCAGGTGACGTGGACTCCTTCAGCACGTCGAGGAACGCTTGCACGCTGCGCATTGCCCGTTCATGCGTGATATCCAGGTAGGGGAAGAATTGCTGGCTTGAAGGCTTGTTGAGGTAGTCCAGACTGTACATGGCCGCCTGGACGAGCCCGCTCTTGTGCTCAAAGCCCGGGCCGAAGTCGGGGAACATGGCCGGATCGGTCAGTTTGACCAGGGCCTTCTCGCCCGGCGGCAACGGCCTGCGATAATCCTTTTCCTGCTCGACGATCGGGGGCGGTTCCTGCTTCGTGCAGCCGCTGATGATAATCGCCGAGAGCAGACCGACACATACCCATGCGCGAATCGAAAGCACCGCTAGTCCTCCGTGACCGACCGAACGTCCATTTTTCCCGGGCCGGCAGCTGCTGCGGCCGGCCGCTTCCCCTGCACCGGACGCCGGACTCCCCAACCCGGCTCAGACGACCGGCAATCGAGGCGAGAGAGTGTCGCCCAAGCGTCGGCGGCGATTGTACCTTGCCGCAGGGGCCCTGTCTCGCCCCGTTCGAACCCTTTTTATCGGCCTTTCCTGCCCGGATTCGGCAGCTTTCTTGGTTGGAACGCCGGGGAATGCGCGGCGCCGGAGGACCCCGGAATCCTTTCGGCTCGCGGCCGGACGAGGCGTTCGGGCCACGCGTTTGCGGCCGACGTTGAGCGAAAGCGACAGTCGCCGGGCTTGCAGACGTGGGCCGGATCGCGAGCGTGATTCTCTCCGACGAACGCAACTGTAGGATTCTGGGTGATTTATGTGCACGGGATCGCCAGCGGCCGGTCAACGGTGGCACGACTGGCACCGCGCTTGCGGAGCAGCCCGGGAGTGAGGGACACGCAATGCAAGCCGACCGGCGTCAACACCAACGGCTGACGCTGCGACTACCGCTCGAATGCCGAATGGCGGGAGTCGTCCAGCCCTTTCGCTCCTGCACGCGTGACATCAGCACGGGCGGGGTGTTCTTCGAACTGGACGTGCCGGAACAAACGCCTCGGCCGCAGGTCGGCTCCGCGGTCCAGATCGATGTGATCGTTCCGCCCGGTCCGGGGCATTCCCCGTACGATGTCCAGATTCTGGCCGCAGCCGAGGTCGTCCGTTGCGACCGCCTCGGTGACGGCCGCGGCTCGGGCGATCGTCTCGGCATTGCCGCCCGGTTCAAGCAACCGCTCCAACTTCGCTTCTAACGCGTATCCGGGGGGCGGGCGTCCCGCCCGCCTCGACTCCTGTGCACGTTTCCAACGTCTGGAGTGCAGGCAAGCTGCCTGCACCACAGTCGTGAAACCTGTTCGCCGGTGCGCGCATAGTACAGGTGGAAGCCGGGCGATTCTTCCGAATTGTCGGTCCATGCCCTGAGGGACATAATAATGGCTCCCTATCACTCCTGGCGTCCTTGACGTCCCGCCTCGCGAAACGGATCAATCCTGAATCACAACGAAAACGACCGCTGCCAACGTGGTTGTGGGCCTGCGCGGCATCGTTGGCTTCCGGTCTGCTCATCTCCGCATGCTACTGGCCGCTGAACGCGCACTGGCTGGCCTGGATCGCCTTCGTGCCGTACCTGCTCGGGTTGCCGCGCCTCACGCCAATCGACGCCGGACTTGGCGGCGTACTCCTGGGCCTGGTGTACTACCGGTTGGGGCTGGGCTGGTTGTTTCAAATCCACGGATTCATTGCCGCAGCGATCATCTTGGTTCTGTCGATATGGCTGGCACTGGCCATGTGCGTGGCCCGCAAACTCATAGAGCGGTTCTCGCCAGTGGCATGCTGTGGGCATGCCCGTTCGTATTCGTCGGACAGGAAGTCCTTCGTTGCGAGGGCCTGGCCGGCCGCGTGCTCGCCGAGCGAACGCACCGGGAGGGGGCGGGGCTGGTTTTCGGCACGGTCCACCCATGCCGCGAGCGGACACTCTTCGTCCGCGGCGGATACATCCTTCCGTTCGTCATCGGCGTCGCCTATCTCGTCGTTGTCTGCGTTCTGTCTGTTGTACGGTTGTGTAGCAGTCTGGCCCGCCTCAAGCAGATAGGCGATATCCCGACAGCAGACGGTTGCCGCGTTCCGCGTTGAACTGCAACGGGTTCTCGGGCTAACATGAATGCATTATGTCCGAGACTTCCACCAGTAACGCATCGGATCGGCCCAAAGCGGTAGTCCTCCTGAGTGGGGGGCTCGACTCGACCACCGCGCTGGCCGTTGCCGTCCACGAAGGCTTTGAGCCCTATGCGATGACCTTCCGTTACGGCCAGCGCCACGCGGCAGAGCTCGACGCCGCCCGGCGGGTCGCCGAAGCGTTCCGGGTTGCCCGCCACCAGGTGGTGGACATCGACCTGCGGGTGTTCGGCGGTTCGGCGCTCACCGGCGATGCCGAGGTGCCCCGCGACCGCTCGGCCGGGGAGATTTCCACCGGCATCCCCATCACGTACGTGCCCGCTCGAAACACCATCTTTCTGTCGTTCGCGGTGGCGTGGGCCGAGGTCCTGGGGGCCGACGACATTTTCATCGGCGTGAACGCCATCGACTACAGCGGCTACCCCGACTGCCGCCCGCAGTACATCGACGCGTTCGAGAAGATGGCGCGGCTGGCCACCCGCGCCGGCGTGGAGCAGGGCCGGATGCTCCGCATCCACACACCGCTCATCCTGCTGACCAAGGCTCAGATCATCCAACGTGGCCTCGAACTGGGCGTGGACTACTCGCTGACGCTCAGTTGCTATGATCCAGGGCCGGGCGGACGTGCGTGCGGCCACTGTGACGCGTGCACGCTTCGCCGCAAGGGCTTCCGCGAGGCGGGCGTGGCGGATCCGATCGCCTATGACGATTAGGTGTTTCCGGGGGCGACAACGAAGCGCGCCCGGGCGGTCCGCATCGAATTGAACGGACAATCCCAGTGGTCTATACGGTCAAAGAGATCTTCTATAGCCTCCAGGGGGAGGGCGCCCAGGCAGGTCGGCCGGCTGTGTTCTGCCGGTTTGCCGGCTGCAACCTGTGGTCGGGCCGGGAACAGGACCGCGCCACCGCCGTCTGCCGGTTCTGCGATACGGACTTCCTCGGAACCGACGGACCGGGCGGCGGACGCTTCGAATCGGCCGAGGACCTCGCCGTTGCCGTAGCCCGCACCTGGCCGATAAACCGCGACGCTGCGAGCCGCGAGCGAGTGGATGCGACCGGTAAGCCCGGTCGTCCGTTCGTGGTCTGCACGGGCGGCGAACCACTCCTGCAACTGGATCGGCCGCTCATCGACGCGCTGCATGCCGCCGGCTTCGAAATCGCCGTCGAGACCAACGGCACGCTCGCCGTCCCGGCCGGGATCGACTGGGTTTGCGTCAGCCCCAAGGGCGGTGCGTCTCTCGTCCAGCAATCGGGCGACGAGCTCAAGCTGGTGTATCCGCAGTCCGGGGCTGAGCCCGAGCGTTTCGAGCCGCTTGCGTTCCGGCACTTTTTCCTCCAACCCATGGATGGGCCGGACCTCCAGACCAACACGCAGGCCGCCCTGCAATACTGCCTGGCTCACCCGCGATGGCGACTGAGCCTGCAACTGCACAAGATCCTGCGAATCCCATGAGTCCCCTTTTTCTGGGGGGGGCATTTCGCCCGCCAGTGGCTTTGTGGTGCAGCATCCTGCCTGCACGGTGCACGCTGGAAGCGTGCACCACAAATGCCAGCAGTGGAAGTCTGACCCTGGTATCGCTTATCTTGTAGGTGTATGGAGATTTTCAAAGAGATCAGTTTCGAGGCGGCTCATCGGCTGCCCCATGCCCCGGCCGGACATAAGTGCCAGCGGCTTCACGGCCACTCGTTCCGGGTGGAAATTCACGTGCGCGGAGCGGTCGATCCGCAGCAGGGCTGGGTCACCGATTTCGCGGACATCAAACGGGCGTTCGAGCCGATCCACGACCAACTCGACCATCAATACCTGAACGAAATCGAGGGACTCGAGAACCCGACCAGCGAAGTGTTGGCCCGCTGGATTTGGCGGCGGCTCAAGCCGCGCTTGCCCGGGCTGTGCAAGCTGGTCGTGCGCGAGACCTGCTCGTCGGGGTGCGTCTACGAGGGTGATGAGGACCAGTAGAGATGACTAGCGACAAATCCGATCCGTTCATGCTGCTCGAGACGTTCGCCAACCCGCATCCCCGTCGCGACTACCTCATCGAGCACCACGTGCACGAGTTCACCAGTACCTGTCCCAAGACCGGCCAGCCGGACTTCGGCACGATCGTCATCCGCTACGTGGCCGGCGAGCGGTGCGTCGAGCTCAAGTCGCTCAAGCTTTACCTGCAGACGTATCGCAGCCGCGGCATCTTCTACGAGGACGTGACCAACGTCATCCTCGACGACCTCGTGCGCTGCACCCAACCCAAATGGATGCAGGTTCAGACCACCTGGAGCGTTCGCGGCGGCATCCACTCGGTGATCACGGCCGAGCACGGCGTTAGGCCGTGATTTCGCCCTCGTCCGCGTTCGCTACATTTTGTTCGTGACTCAATTCTGACACTTTGGGCGATATCGGCACGGGCTGCAGAGTCCAGCCTGAGCAGAAAAAATTTGCTGCCGGTACTGGCCGGGTTACGCGGCACCGCCTACTGTTTCCCCGAATCTCGTGCGGTCTGCATGCGTTTTCCTCCCCCAGCCGCCGGGACGCTTTCAAGGCATTCATGAAACGGGGTTCTCCCGCGGGGTTACGCTTTCGACATCTGTCGGTCGCCTTTTGAAGAGGGTGGTATTCCGGCATGCATCAGAAAACTGTCTCCGTTCTGCTTCTGGCGGGCGGGCTGGCCTGTTGTGGATCCACGGCGTTCGGGCAAGATCTGCAACGGGTGCCGCCACGGCATCCCGCCAAGTCGCTGCCCATGCAATCCATCCTGTACGACGCAGGGACTCACGCCGAGCAGATCTTCCAGGCTGCCCGAGCGACCAACCAGGCTCCTCCGATTGCGGAGTTGAAGAAGAACATGGCCGGCCGCGGCCTGAGAATGCGCGACGACGCCAAGATTCAGGTCGAGATCGTGGGGCCGGCCGGTGCGGGGCCGATCGATCCGAAAGTGGTGGCGCCGCTCGGTGGCGAGATTACCAACACGTGGCAGAATCGGGCGGATCTCTGGGTTCCGGCCGAAGCGCTCACCGGTTTGGCTCGCGCGTTGCCCGCCGGCTATTTCATGGAGCGGGCCGATCCCGGCTATCCGGATGATGTGGGCGGCCAAGGTGCGACGGCCGTGAACTCCGACAGCTATCGCGACGCGGGGCAAAATGGGGCAGGTTTGACCATCGCGGTGATCGACAGCGGGTTCGCCAACTTCACCATGGCTCGCAATGCCGGTGATGCGCCGCCCGCGGTGCGGACGGTCACCATCAACTACGCCGCCGCCCCGTGGGAGGACAGCAACGATACGCAGCACGGCACCGCGTGCGTCGAGGCGGCGTTCGACCATGCACCGGGGGCCAACTACCGGCTCTACAAGACCGATTCGGTGACCGACCTCGGCACGGCGGTCAACGATTGCATCGCCAACGGCGTGGACATCATCACGCATTCGATGAGCCGGTATAACACCGGTTGGGCCGACAACACTGGCCCCGCCTGTGCCGCCGCCACCGCCGCCGCCAACGCCGGCATCCTCTTTTTCACCTCCGCCGGAAACCGCGCCCAGCAACACTGGCAGGGCAATTTCAGCGATTCCGACAACGATAAGTGGCACGGGTTCTCGGGCAACGACGAGACCATCGACATCGTGGTGGCTCCCAACGGCGGCGGCAGTTTCTTCCTGCAGTGGGCGGGTGCTTCCGACTACGACTTTTATCTGTATGACCAGGATCTCACGACGGTCCTGGCCAGCAGCACCAACGGCGGCAACAGCAACTTCGAGTCCTTTACCTGGACCAGCCCCTTTGGTGCCAATCGGACCGTTCACCTGGCGGTATATCTTGACGGCGGGAGCGCGTCGCAGTTTGAAATCTTTCTGCACTCCAGCGGCACGGTAACGAGCTTCCAATACGCCATGGCCGCCGGTTCGACGACCTCGCCCAGCAACACGACGCATCCGAACGTCATCTCCGTCGGAGCGGTCGCGTTCAATTCGTGGAACTCGGCCAACGGCACGACCGGTATCATTGCCAATTACAGCAGCCAAGGCCCGAGCAACTCGGGTATGACGCTGCCGGATATTTGCGGGCCGACCAATACGACCACGATCGCTTACGGTGGCGGCTTCTCCGGCACCAGCTGTTCCACCCCGAACTGCGCGGGAGCGGCTTGTACGTTCTGGGACGCTCACAGCGGCTACGGCGCATCCGCGATTCGCTGGCTCATCCTCGAACAGGCTGACCTGTGGCGAGATTGGGGCACGTCCGGCAACGACAACATCTACGGGCGAGGCGGAATGCTCCTCATCGACTATGTCGCCAACACCCGATGGGTGGCTCGCGGCTACAACAACGTGCCCGAGTCTACCACCGGCCCGAACTACACGCTCCAGGCCGCGTACAACCAGGCCCCCAGTTCAGGGCGAATCCTCATCTTCCCGGGCGGTAACTATCCGGAGGCCGCCAACCTGACGGGAACCAAGAACCTGTCCATTCAAACTGTCCAAAACGCCGCGAATCTGGGCTTTTGATCCTGCGGCGACGGAGTAAAGATCCCACGAGAAAGGGAGAGGCTGCCATGCTGCGTTCGTACAAGACCTGCACGATCGGACTGTTCTCCATGTTGCTGCTTTGGGCCGGGACGGTCCCGGTTGCGCGTGCGGACGGTTCATCACCGCCTTCGACTGCCAGCGATCACGAGGTTAACGCCGGACTGACCGAACCGGAGCCGGCTCCCGCGCCACCTCCTGCACCGGCGGTGCAGGGGCAGCCAGCGCAGCCGGTCGTCGAGACTGGCGAGAAGGCGGGCCAGGAGAGCGGCGGAGCCATCACGCAGGCCATCTTCGATGCCGGTTCGAGCAAGATCAGCTTCCAGGCTCTGCTCAAGGACGGCGTAGGCACGCCACTGGTCGGACCGGTGAACTTGGAGTTCAACCTGTACAGCGTGGCCATCGGTCCGGGGCTGGTGCAGGGCCCCATTGTTATGCCGGGTGTGGCATTGACCAACGGCGTGGCCGACGTGCAGGTGCCGGTTAATGCCGACAGCTTCGACGGCAAGGCTCGCTGGCTGGGCGTGAAAGTGAACGGGGGAGCGGAAATGAGCCCGCGTCTGCCGCTGACCGCCGTTCCCTACGCCTTCCGCGTCAACCGCGTGGCTAGCGAGGAACTCGACGACATCATCAGCCTGGGAACGTCGTCCACCGCCGGCAGCCTAACGATCTTTCGAACCGCAGCGGGCACCAAGTCGGTGGAACTCTCCGGCTCCAACAGCCAGATCAGCACGTACGGCAGTGACGGCCTCGAGCAGATTCGTCTTTGGGGACCGTCCTGGGGTGAGATCATGTTGTTCGATCAGGATGACAACACGCAGACCGTTCTGCTCAGCGCGGGCAACAGCGGCTTTTTGGGTGTCCCGCCCTTCTCGGACAACGGCGGTGAGTTGACGCTCTATGGACCGGCCGGCGGGACGAGGGCATTCGTCAAAGGATACGCGACCGGAGGCGTGATCAATCTGTACGACGCGGAGCAGGACATCCGTCTCGCACTCAACGCGTCTCAGGGCACGCTCACCGTCCGCAATAACTCCGGTGCGACCAAAATCACTCTCAACGGCAACAGCACGGATGCTGCGGGTGAAATCTCGCTGTTTGACGGTGACGGCACGGAAACCATCGAACTGCTCGCTGCCGAAACCGCCGGGACCGGCGGGCAGATGCTCCTTCGCAACGGCACTGGCACCGCGACAATCGAGCTCGATGGACATTTCGGCACGACCGGCGAGGGCTGGATCCAGCTTCGCAAAGCCGACGGAACCGCCACCATCACGCTGGATGCGGACGTCAGTGGCGATGGCCGGATCACCACACAGGAACTCCAGATCACCGGCGGCAGCGACTTGTCCGAGCAGTTCAACATCGTTCCCGCGGGCGAGGTTGAGGCCGTCCCCGGCATGGTGGTCTGCATTCACCCGCAACGTCCGGGCGAACTGGTCGTCAGTAGCAAGGCCTACGATCGCACGGTGGCCGGCGTGGTCAGTGGGGCGGGCGGCGTGAAGCCCGGCATGCTCATGGGCCAGAAGGGCACGGCCGCCGACGGACACGCTCCGGTCGCGCTGACCGGCCGCGTGTACGTGCTCTGCGATGCATCCACCGGCGCCATCGAGCCCGGCGATCTGCTCACCACGTCGGCCGTGCCTGGCCATGCCATGAAGGTCACCGACCACGGCAAGGCGCAGGGGGCAGTTCTCGGCAAGGCCATGTCGTCGCTGGCCGAAGGACGCGGTTTGGTGCTCGTGCTGGTCAGTCTGCAGTAGTCCCGCCTATCGGCGTGCAGTGAAGGATTCGAGCAGCCACTGCTTGTGGAGGCGAATGTGAAAACGTCAGCTTACATTCTGATCGGCGTGCTCGCGATCACGCCGGCGGCCCGATGGGTCGCATTCGCGTGCCAGACCGTATCGGCCGGAGCGGCAACCGACGCCACCAGCGGATCCTTCCAGAATGCCGGCCAAACGGTGATCGGCCGCACGATCGGTGGGGGCGTTTATCTGCACGCCGGCATCATCCCGTGCCTGGCCGCCGCCCAATGCATTCAGGTCGCGCCGGATCTCGACCATGACTGCGACGTGGATGACGCCGACCTCGAGCTTTTCGAGGCGTGTGCGGCCGGGGGTGACCTCGCTCACGATGGTACGGCCGTGTGCACGCAGGCCGACTTCGACGGCGACGGCGACGTGGACGTCGTCGATTACGGCACGTTCCAGCGCTGCCGCAGCGGCCCTGGCAACCAGCCCGATCCACACTGCAACGACTGAGACCTCGTAGCGCTTGGACATCCGGGGCATCAGCGTGCCGGCACCGTCGCCGGGCGCTGGTGCCTTTTTTCTTGCGCCGTGCGGATGCCTGCCCTTCCAGACCGCCGCATCCGCGGATGGAGGGCAACTTCACGCATGAGGCGGGCAAGATGGCTGCCCCCCAGGCCCCAGTCCTCAGCCCCCAGCCCCTACAATCTATTGTGGACTCCACCCACGCACGAGGCAGGACAAGCCATGTTCTCTATGACGCCATCGCGCGTACTGATCGCTGTTGCGACCATGGCTGCGGCAGCGGGGCAGATCAACGCGCAGAACAGATACACCGATGTTCCACCAGCCCGGATTGACAATTCAGAGAATCGGCCACTTCCGCCGCCGGTGCCTCCCTCGACCGAGCCCTCGTCCCGGTGGCTTGGCGAGCAGCCTGCGGCGTCGAGCGGTTCGCTCATCGAACAACTGCGGCAGGCATCCGATCCGTCGGCGGCGATTTCGCTCTATGCCGAGGCGGCCCGCAGCAGTCCCGACGATCTGACTGCGGAAACGGCTCTCGTCGAGAGGATGATCACGTTCGGCATGCCGGCGTTGGCCGAGCAGCAGGCCCGCAAAATCGTCGAGCGGGATCCGAATCGCGGTGCCGCATGGGCCGTGCTGGCTGACGCCGCCGGGCGTCGCGGCGAAACCGACGCCGCGCTGGGGCACACAGCCAAAGCCGTTCGCGTGTCGCCGGATGATCCGTTCGTCCAACAGACCGCAGGCAAGCTGTTGGCCTGGTTCGACCAGCAAGCCGACCCGTCCAAAATCACCAGCGCGATGGATGCTTCCGCAAACTTCATTCGCACCGCCATGACCGGGCGCGACGGATTCAGGCAATCGTACGATGAAGCGGTGGCGTTCTATCGGGAGGCGGCCCGGATGCAGCAGGAGCAGCGGACGCAGCCGCCCGATGAACAGGCCGTGCCGGGCCGGCAAGAAGAGACGCTCTATGAGGGACCGTATGGGCAGCCGCAGGCCGAGGCCACCGCGCCGCCGGGCGAGCAGCCGCTCGAGAACAACTACTACACCTACAACACGTATTACACGACGCCCGAGTACGACACGTACGCGATGGGGTACGGCGGCTACGCCGCGCCATACTATGGCTACTACGGTTCACCCTACTATGACTACTACGGATCGCCGTACTACAGCTACTACGGTTACGCGACGCCGTCATTCTTCTACGGCGGGTACTATTGGCCATGCTACTCCACGTTCATCGTGGCTCCGTCGTTCTGGCCTCGCTATCACAACTTCTCGCACGGGCTGTTCAGTCACGGCTACTACCCGCGATTCTTCACGCACTACGGCAGTAAGCACGGCGTGTTCGGCTTCGATGGCTGGCGATACGGTCACGATCGGTTCGGCGATCGCCGCTTCGGTGGCTCTCGCGGGACCATCGACCGCTTCACTTCGCCGAGCATCCCACGGTCCGTCGCCCGCGATTGGAGCCGCGGCACCACGGCCAACCCGAGCATCCCACGTGGTACATTCGACCGCGGCATACCGGGACGCACCGGCATCGCATCGGCGAGCGTTCCCCGCGGCACGTTCGACCGCGGCACGGTGAACCGGTCGGGCCCGGCCTCGGCAAGCATCCCGCGCGGTACTATCGATCGTGGTACGGTGGGCCGTGCGGGTACCAGTTCCGCAAGTGTTCCGCGCGGGTCATTCAACCGTGGAGCGGTGAGCCGATCCGGCACCAGTTCAGCGTCCATTCCGCGTTTGTCGGTCAGCGTTCCACGGGCGAGCGGCAGTAACACGTTCGGATTCGTCTCACCCAGCGTGCCACGATCTTCCGTGAATGTGACGCGGCCGTCCGGGACGTCGCGCTCGTTGTCGCGTAGCCCGCAGACCATCACGCGTAGCCCGCAGACCATCACTCGGTCAACCGTGCCGAGATCTTCCGGTACGGTTCGCTCGATGACACCTTCCCGAGGCATTGCCAGTCGATCACCGGCCGTATCGATCCCTCGTTCATCGGGCAGCTCGCCGCGCATGAATGCTTCCCGAGGCATCTCCGTGCCGCGATCCAGCAGCTTTTCGAGAGGCTTCTCGTCGCCGCGGCCCAGCCGTTCGATCGCGGCGGCACCGCGACCCTCTGTCGGACGGTCGAGCCCTTCGATCGCCCGCGGTGGCTTCAGCCGGGGCGGCGGTGGTGCCATCTCACGCGGCGGTGGGGGCTTCAGCCGCGGAGGTGGGGCCGGCATCGCCCGGGGCGGCGCCGCCCGTGGTGGCGGGGGGAGAAGGTAGCGAATCGGACGCAAACACACCCCTTCACTCGCGCGATGAAAACCCGCAGATAGCAGTCCGCGGGTTTTCACGCTTCTGGAACGAGACTCCGCTCGCGCGTCGTGCGCGTTGGGCCGGTCCTTGCATTGCTCCCGCCCATCTCCTACCCTGACAGGTTGGCGCACTGAGCCAGACTCCAGGGTTCCAGTGTGTTTCCGAATCTTGAATCGGTCCGCTTTGTTTGGGGGCGTGTTCAGCGGTGCTGTTTAGCGGTGCCGCGTGCGGCACCGCTTACGCTGAGGGACCAGAAACCCGAAATGTCTGACGACAACCGCTACATCCGCGTCGAAGGGGCTCGCCAGCACAACCTGCAGGATATCTCGGTGTTTATCCCGCGCGACCGACTGGTGGTGCTCACCGGCCTGAGCGGCTCGGGCAAGAGCTCGCTCGCCTTCGACACGATCCACGCCGAAGGTCAGCGGATGTACATGGAGACGCTCAGCGCCTACGCCCGGCAATTCCTCGAGCAGATGGCCAAGCCCGACATCGACCACATCGAGGGCTTGCCTCCGACCATCGCCATCGAGCAGCGTTCGGGCACGACCAGTCCCCGCTCGACGGTGGCCACCACGACCGAGATCTACGACTACCTGCGCCTCCTGTTTGCTCGCGTAGGCGAGCCGCACTGTTGGATCTGCGGCCGGCGGATCGACAAGCAGGCTCCGTCGCAGATCGTCGATACGGTCCTGGCCTGGCCGGCGGGGCGGCGGATCATGGTGCTCGCGCCGGTGGTTCGCGGCCAGAAGGGCGAACATGCCGAGGTCCTGCGCCACGTCGAGAAAGAGGGCTTCGTTCGCGTGCGGATCGACGGCGAGTTGCACGACATTCGCGAGATCCCTCGCCTCGACAAGAAACGCAAGCACGACATCGACGTGGTGGTGGACCGACTCGCGGTCAAGCCGGATGTCGCGGCCCGACTGGCCGAAAGCGTGGGACTCGCTCTGAGGCTGGGCAACGAGACGGTATTCATCGCGGCCGAAAAGGATCGCAATCAATGGGAAGACGTCGTCTTCTCTACCCGGTACGCCTGCCCGCTGCACCCGCAGGCCAATCTCTCCGAACTGTCGCCCCGGCTGTTCAGCTTCAACTCGCCGCACGGAGCTTGTCCGACCTGCGGCGGCCTGGGCAACGTGCAAGAATTCGATCCCGATCTGGTCGTGCCCGACCCCACGCTGTCGCTGGCCAACGGCGCCATCGAGGCATGGCGGCACGGCGGCAAGCGGCTCAACGCGATCTACAGTCAGTTGCTCTCGGAGTTTTCGCTGCGGTTCAACGTCTCGCCTGACGTGCCGTTCCAGAACCTGCCCGAGGAGATCCGCAACGTCCTCATGTTCGGCACCACGCCGGAGACGGAGCAGAAGTACGGCGCGAAGTTCGAGGGCGTGCTGCCCAATCTTCAGCGGCGGTGGAACGAAACGGAGAGCGAGTCGGTCAAGCAGCGTCTGCACGCCTATCTGAGCGAGCGGCCGTGCGAAAGCTGCGGCGGCTCACGCTTGCGACCCGAGACGCTGGCCGTCCGCATAGACGGCACGAACATTCATGACCTGGTGAGCATGACCATCGAGCAGGCTCATGCGTTCCTGGCCGGTCTGAAGTTCACCGGCGAGCGGCACGAGATCGCCGAGCCCATCGTCCGCGAGATCACGCAGCGTCTGCGGTTCATGATCGACGTGGGCGTGGGCTATCTGAGCCTGAGCCGCCCGAGCGTCACGCTGTCCGGCGGCGAAGCTCAGCGCATTCGCCTGGCCACGCAGGTGGGCAGCGCGCTGGTGGGCATCTGTTACGTGCTCGACGAGCCGACCATCGGCCTGCATCAGCGCGACAGCGAAAAGCTCATCCGCACGCTCCGCCGGCTTCGCGACGCGGGCAACACCGTTCTCGTGGTCGAGCACGACGAGGACACCATCCGCGCCGCCGATCACGTCATCGACATGGGGCCGGGCGCCGGTTCGCACGGCGGCCGCATCATCGCTCAGGGCACGGTCGAGGAGGTGACCAACCATCCCAATTCGATCACGGGCAAGTACCTGCGCGGCGAACTTGGGGTGGCGTTGCCCGACAAGCGGCGCAAGATCTATCCCTCCAACGCCATCCAGATCCTCGGGGCGGCCGAGAACAATCTCAAGCACATCGACGTGCGGTTCCCGTTGGGCGGCCTGATCTGCGTCACCGGCGTGTCGGGCAGCGGCAAGAGCACGCTGGTCAACGAGGTGTTCCTCAAGGCGCTGCGCCGCCGGCTGTACCGCTCGAAGGAACGGCCGGGCAAGCACGATCGCATCATCGGCGCGTCGCGTGTGGACAAGGTGGTGCAGATCGACCAGTCGCCCATTGGCCGATCGCCCCGCAGTAACCCGGTCACGTACACCGGCGCGTTCGACCTCATCCGCCAGCTCTTCGCCAAGACCCGCGAGGCCAAGATCCGCGGCTACTCGCCGAGCACGTTCAGCTTCAACGTCAAAGGCGGACGCTGCGAGGCCTGCCAGGGCCAGGGCACCAAGCGCATCGAGATGCACTTCCTGCCCGACGTGTACGTCGAGTGCGACGTGTGCAAAGGCACCCGCTACGACCGCGAGACGCTCGAAGTCCGCTACCGCGGCAAGAGCATCGCCGACGTGTTGGACATGCGGGTGGAAGAGGCGATTCCGTTTTTTTCCAGTTTCGACAACATCCATCAGATTCTGCTCGCCCTGGACAACGTGGGGCTGGGCTACATGACGCTCGGTCAGTCATCCACGACGTTGTCGGGCGGCGAAGCGCAGCGCATCAAACTGGCGGCCGAGCTGGCCAAGACGCCGACCGGTCATACGCTCTACGTGCTCGACGAGCCGACCACCGGTTTGCATTTCGCCGACGTGGACAACCTTCTGCGCGTGCTCGGACGCCTGGTGGACAAGGGTCACACCGTCCTGGTCATCGAGCACAATCTCGAAGTGATCAAGATGGCCGATTGGATTATCGACCTGGGCCCCGAGGGCGGCGACGCCGGTGGCCGGATCGTGGCCGAGGGGCCGCCCGAGCAAATCGCCGCCAACCCGGCCAGCTATACGGGGCAATTTCTCCGCAGCAGATTGAAATAGGAGAGAAGACAGGAGTCAGGAGTCAGGAGTCAGGAGACAAAAGACAGCAGACAGAAGCCAGAAGTGAAAAGCAGATCTTGCCTTCCGTGCTTCTGTCTCCTGGCTCCCGTCTTCTGTCTACTGGACAATCTGCGTTCCCACTCCGCGGTCGGTGAAGATCTCCAGCAGGAGCGAGTGGGGGATGCGACCGTCAATGATGTGGGCCTTGCTGCAGCCGGCGTCCAGGGCCCGCAGGCAGGCCTGGACCTTTGGCAGCATACCCTTGTCGATGATCCCGCGGTCGATGAAGTCCTGGATCTCCGCCCGATTCAGCGTGGGCCGGAACGATTGCGGATCGTCGGGCCGCTCGCGGATGCCGTGCGTGTCGGAGACCATGACCAGCTTCTCGGCCTTGACCGCCGCCGCAACCTCGCCCGCGGCGGTGTCGGCATTGCAGTTGAGCTTGCCGCTGGTCTTGTCGCGGGCGATAGGGGCGATCACGGGGATCGTGTCCGAGTTGCACAGCAGCGTGAGGATCTTGGCGTTCACCTCGTCGATCTTGCCCACGTAGCCGATGTCGATGCGCCGGCCTTCGTCGCCGCTCAGATACAGCCGGCTGGCGAAGAGCACACAGCTGGTCAGGCTGTTCAGGCCGATGGCTTCACAACCGAGCGATTCGAGCGTCTCGACGATCCGCCGGTTGATGTTCCCGCACAGCACCTTCTCCGCGATGGCCAGCGTTCGATCGTCCGTGTAGCGCAGCCCCTGCACCCATTGCGGCTCGAGGCCGGCCTCGTCCATGGCCGCGTTGATCTCCTTGCCGCCGCCGTGCACGATGATGGGCTGCATGCCCACGTAGTTCATGAACACGATGTCCTGCAGCAACTGCCGCTCGGCTTCGGGGTTGTCCATGACCGAGCCGCCGAGCTTGATCACGACGATCTTCTCGTAGTACTTGCGGACGTAAGGCAGCGCCTCGACCAGCACGTTGGCTTTATTGATCGCTTCTTGCACGGCTTGTGAATCCCTGTATGCGGTGTCGGTGCCGTCCGTCTCGCGGCCGCTCCACGACGCTCGGCCAATTCTAGCGCCGATTCCGCACGGCCCGAAACGGTACGGACGCCGGCCCCCCGCGTCAAGCGCCGGGGCGCGAGATCGAGACGCAGGCATCCCGCCTGCGCGTGCACGCCGCAAGCGTGCACCGCCTTTGCTGGGATCGTCTCGGTTATCGGGAACTACCGAGAGGGGAATCTACCCCCGCCGCGGGTAGCGCCGGCGCGTGTACCGTCAGGCCAGCTCCTTGCGGTGGGCCCAGACCTTCTGGAAGGCCTTGATGTACTGGTCCACCAGTTCGGGCGCCTCGGTTCGCATGAGCCCGACGTTGATCGCGGTGGCGTTCACCCTTGTCGTGCCGGGCAGATCGGGCACGACCGGCGGATGGTGCCACCACTTGGCTTCCTTGTAGATCGCGTTCTTGTGCTGCTCGGGGTAGGCGCCGGAGCTGATGCTGACGCCCTCAGCCTTGAGCGCCTCGACCAGGGCCTTGCGCGAAAAGCCCGCCTTGGCTTCGTCGAAGAACAGTACGTTGCTGCTGTAGTACACGCGGTCCTGATCGGGCCGGCAGTAGGGCTCGCTCAAGCCCGGCAGCTGGCAAATGACGTCGTTGAGCCGGCGCACCTGGGCTTTGATCATCGCGTTGCGGGCGTCGAGCACTTTCATTTGCCGCCGCACGAGCGCGCCGGCCACTGGATGCATGCGGAACTTCGGCCCGAACGCCGTGCCCACGTACTTGCGGTAGGGGCTGTCGGCGGGCAGAAGCGGCGGGTCGCGATACTCGCCGAATACCGATGCCGCCTCGAAATGCTCGCGCTTCTGGTATGTGCCCATGCCGCCTTCGATGCTGGGCAGCGGCTTGGTGGCCTGGAAGCTGAAGATGGCCATGTCGCCCCAGGCGCCCATGCGCTTGCCCTGCATGGACGCCCCATGTGCGTGGGCGGCGTCCTCCAACACGAGCAGGCCGTGCTCCTTGGCGAAGGCACAGATCTTGTCCATCTCGCACGGCAGGCCCCACGAGTGCATGGCCTCGATGGCCCGGGTCCGCGGCGTGAGCTTGCGGGCGGCATCCTCCACGTCCATGCACGCCGTCTTGGGATCGATGTCGACAAAGATGGGCACGTATCCGAAGAAGCGCATGGCCACCGCCGCACTGTAGAACGTGTACGACGGGACCATGATCTCCGTGCCCGGCGGGAAGCCGGTGGCGAAGTACATGCTCATCAACGCGGCCGTGCCGTTGTTGTGGTTCTTCGAGAATGGCACGCCAATGAACTTGCTCCACTCCTTTTCCATCGCGGGCAGGTGGTCGTACATGTCCGCGGCATCGAGGTCCGTGATCTTCTGGATGACCTCGAAATCCTCGGGATCGTACTGCGGCCACTTGAGAACGGCCTTGTGGCGGTCGGCCGGGAACGTCACCGCTTGGGGGCCGCCGTTCTTGGCCAGTGTCTCCGCGGCCCGGGCCCGCGATCCGCCGGCCAGAGCCACGCCTGCCGCCACCGCGCCGGTGGTCTGCATGAACTTGCGTCGAGTTGTCCTGGTATTGGGGAGAGAATTGCGCTGGGACATGATGGGGATCCTCCTCTTGGGCGAAGATTATACAATCTTTGCCCAGTCGGATCCATGGGGGCTGCACTTCTCCTGTTGCAGGTGTAAGCGCTGGCCGCGGGCTTGTCCCGGCGCGCTCAGCTCTACGGCATCGGCAACATCCCGAGTGCAAAGGCCGGCTCAAAGCCCAGAGCTCAGAGCCCACAGCTCATAGCTCACAGCTTTTTCTCGATCTTCGCCCAGGTGTCCTTGAGCGTGACCGTGCGGTTGAACACGAGCTTGGTCGGCGCGCCGCTACCCAGGACGCTGCTGTCGGGGTCCACGCAGAAGTACCCGTTGCGTTCGAACTGGTACGACGTGCCGGGCATGGCACTGGCCACGCTCGGTTCGATCTTGGCGTCTTGGATGACCTGGAGACTGTTGGGGTTGAGATTCGCCCGCCAGTCCTTGCCGGCCGCCCGTTCCTCCTCGGTCAAGTCGTCGGGATCGGGCTTGGAGAACAGGTAATCGTACAGGCGCACCTCGGCCGAGATGGCGTGCGGCGCGCTGACCCAGTGGATGGTGCTTTTCACTTTGCGGCCATCGGGTGCGTCGCCGCCGCGGGTGGCCGGATCGTACGTGGCATGGATCTCGGTGATCTCGCCGGTGTTCGGATCTTTGGTCACGCCCGTGCAGGTGATGAAGTACGCGTAACGCAGCCGCACTTCCTTGCCCGGGCTGAGTCGGTAGTACTTGGGCGGCGGCACCTCGCGGAAGTCGTCCTGCTCGATGTAGATGACCTTGGAGAAGGGCACCTTGCGTGTGCCGGCGGACGGATCCTCCGGATTGTTGATGGCTTCGAGGTACTCGACCTGGCCTTCGGGATAGTTGTCGATGATGACCTTGAGCGGCCGCAGCACGCCCATGATCCGCGGGGCCCGGCGGTTGAGATCCTCGCGGATGCAGAACTCCAGCAGGCTCATGTCCACCGTGCTGTCGAACTTGTTGACGCCGATGCGGCGGCAGAAATTCCGGATGGCCTCGGGCGTGTAACCGCGCCGGCGCAGGCCCCGCAGCGTGGGCATGCGCGGATCGTCCCAGCCGTTGACCAACCCTTCCTTGACCAGCGCCAGCAGCCGCCGCTTGCTCATGATCGTGTACGTGAGGTTGAGCCGGGCGAACTCGATCTGCCGCGGGTGGTAGATGCCCAGGTTCTCGCAGAACCAGTCGTAGAGCGGGCGGTGATTCTCGAACTCCAGCGTGCAGATCGAGTGCGTGATCCGCTCGATCGAATCCGACTGGCCGTGGGTGAAGTCGTACATCGGATAGATGCACCACTTGCGGCCGGTGCGCGGGTGCTCGGCGTGCAGGATCCGGTACAAAACCGGGTCGCGCATGTTGAGGTTGGGCGAAGCCATGTCGATCTTGGCCCGCAGCGTTCGCGCGCCGTCGGGGAACTCGCCGTTCTTCATGCGCTCGAACAAATCGAGATTCTCGGCCACGCTGCGATCGCGATACGGGCTTGGCTTGCCCGGCTCGGTGAGCGTGCCGCGGTACTCGCGGACCTCATCGACCGAAAGGTCGCAGACGTAGGCCTTGCCGTCTTTGATAAGCTGAATCGCCCAGGCGTACAACTGGTCGAAGTAGTCCGAGGCGTAGTACAGGTGCTCGCCCCAGTCGAAGCCCAGCCAGCGCACATCCTCCATGATGGAGTCGATGTATTCCTGCTCTTCCTTTACCGGGTTGGTGTCGTCGAAGCGCAGGTGGCAGCGAGCCCCGCCGGGGGCCTTGTCCTTGTACTGCTGGGCCAGGCCGAAATTCAGGCAGATGCTCTTGGCGTGTCCGATATGCAGGTACCCGTTGGGCTCCGGAGGAAAGCGGGTGTAGACCCGCCCGTCCCACTTGCCGGTTCGCAGGTCCTCGTCGATGATCTCTTCGATGAAGTTGCGCGATTTCGGTTCAGCTTCGCTCATGCTGCGTTCCTCGCCGGCGCGGCCGAGCCGACAGGCGCGTCCCCGGCTGCGTCGAATCGCGCATTATATGCAGAAGCCCGGGGAGTAGGAAGGTCGCGCGGCCGGGCTCAGCGAGCGTCCTGTCGCTCCTCGAGCCAGGCCATCTGGATGGCTTCGAGCTTGGCCTCGTTGGAGGCCTTGGGGTCGTCGTCGAAGTCCTCCAGCTCACAGACGTACCGGTGCAGGTCGGTGAACCGCACTGTGAGCGGATCGACGTCCGGCATCTTCTCGTGCAGCGCGATGGCGATGTCTTCGCTGTCCGTCCACTTCAGACCGCCCATGTTCATGTCTCCGGATTACGAGAACCCTGTCAACGCCGGTCTCCGCGAAACCGGTAGGGGGGACAATGACGCAGCACCCAGTGCCCGGCTCGACCCGGCTCAGCGAGCCCGCCCTGACACCCGATGTCGCCGCCCCTTACTCCTGCGGCTGACCTTCCCGCGACAGGTTGCGATTCCACTGCGGGATCTCGACCACGACGTCCTTCTTGCCGTTGGGGATGCACTGGCACCCCAGCCGCGATTGCGGCGTCAACCCGTACGCGTCGTCCAACTGGTCCTCTTCTTCCTCGCTCGGCTCGTTGCAATGGTCGAGTCCTTCCCGGACCACCACGTGGCAGGTCGAGCAGGCGCACACACCACCGCAGGCGTGGTCCAGCTCGATCCCGTGCTTGAGCGCGATGTCGAGGATGCTGCCCGGCAAACCGTGATCGCCGTAGGGCAGCTCGGCCGGGTCCACCTCGACCGTCACGTTCATGGGCTGGAACGTGATCTTGTACTTTTGCGTCGGGAGTTCGACTTCCGCATCCTGGATGTATGGGTTTTGGCCGCCCATGTTCTACTCCTTGTTGTCTGATCGCAGCGCGTTGACGATGGATTTCTCCGCCAGCGCGATCGTCTTGCGGTCGAAATCGTTCAATGCCTTGTGGATCACGTCCGGATCCGACTCGCTCTCGCCGAGCCGGCGCAATTCGCGCATGGCCTGCTCGATCTCACTACGGTATGCCGGATCGAGCTCATCGCCCACCCGGGCCAGCATCTGCTCGGCCTTGGCGGTGTCGAACGCGATCTGATTGCGCAGATCGATCAGCCGGTGGGCGGTCATGTCCTCGCGGGCGTGGGCGTACGATTCCAGCTCCATCCGCCGCACCTCCTCACGCGTGAGTCCGTGCGTGGGCACGATCTGGATGCTCGCTTCCTTGCGGCTGCGTTCCTCGACCGCCGAGACGTTCAGAATCCCGTTCTCGTCGATCAGGAAGGTCACCAGGATCTTGGGAATGCCGGCCGGCATGGGAGGCAGACCCCGCAACTCGAACTCGCCGAGCGAACGGCAATCGCGAGCCAACTCACGCTCGCCCTGCAGGACGTTGATCTTCACGTTGGTCTGCCCGTCCACGAACGTGCTGAACCGCTCGGTGGCCTGGCAGGGGATTCGCGTGTTGCGCAGAATCAATTTGCCCATGGCCCCGCCCATGGTTTCGATCCCGAGCGACAGCGGGATGACGTCGAGCAGCAGGGCGTCCTTCTCCAGGCCCGCGAGCACGGCCGCCTGCACCGCCGCCCCCAGCGCGACCACTTCGTCGGGATTCAACGCGGTGTAGGGCACGCGCTGGAACAGTTCCTGCACACGGCGCCGGACGTACGGAATGCGCGTGGAGCCGCCGACCATCACGACCTGGTGGATGTCGCTGCCACGCACCTTGGCGTCGCGCAGCGCCTGCCGGCAGGAATTCAGCGTCTTTTCCACCCACGGTTCGATCATCTTCTCGAACTCGTCGCGGCTGATCGTGCGGCGGTAGACGCGATCGTGGCCCAGATCGATTTCGATGGCCGCCGATTCTTCTTCGCTCAGGCGCATCTTGACGTTCTCGGCCAGGAGCCGAATCGACTGCTGCGTCGCCGGCGACTCGACGTTGAGCCCGAACTGATCCTGAATCTCGCGGTAGATCAGGCCCATGATCTCGCGGTCGAGATCGTCGCCGCCCAGTTGCGTGTCGCCGTGCGTGCTCAACACCTCGAACACGCCCGCGCACAACCGCAGGATGGAAATGTCGAACGTTCCGCCGCCCAGATCGTAGACGGCCACCAGCGATTCGTCGGCGTCGCTTCCGTCCTGTGACTGTTCGCTCGACGAGCCTTCGCTCGATGAACAAGCGCCGGCGAGCTGAAGGCTGAGCCCTCCCGCTGCGATTCCGCGATGGGCTGTCTTCTCAGTATTCTTCGAGGCTTCCGCGAGCTGCTCGCGCAAGCCGATGCCGTAGGCCAGCGCCGCTGCCGTCGGCTCATTGACGATCCGAACCACCTCGAGCCCCGCGATTCGCCCGGCATCGCGGGTGGCCTGCCGCTGGGCGTCGTCGAAGTAAGCCGGCACGGTAATCACGGCCTTATGGACTTCTCGCCCGAAGTAACGCGACGCCCGGTCCTTGAGTTCACGCAGCACCATGGCGCTCAACTCGGGCGGCGTCAGCAGCCGGTCACCGACCTCGATGGCGGCGATGTCGCGGCCCGGCGTGTCCGAGGCCCGCTGAACAACGCGGTAGGGGAGGTGAGCCAGCTCACCGCTGGCCACCAACTCGTCGTACCCGCGACCCATCAGCCGCTTGACCGAGTACACCGTCGAACGCGGCCGCTCGACGGCGTGCGTCTTGGCGTGCCAGCCCACCACGACCCGGCCGTCATCTTCGAATCGCAGCACCGAGGGCAGACGCGCATCGCCGCTCTCGTCTTTGATGACATGCGGACCCGATGCGTCGGCGTACGCCACCAGCGAGTGCGTGGTCCCCAGATCGATGCCGATAATAATGTCGCTCATGTTGTTGGTCGTGTTGCTGGTCACGTTCTTCGTCCCCGATCCTTCGTCCCTGGTGCTCTGGGCGACGGCCTGTGCCCAAACCCGAACCGCCGTCAGCTCTCCACCTGGAGGGGAATCTTCTCGAGCAAATTGTTCCAATACTTCACGGCGTTGAGCTGCTGGCGTAGCCGCTGCTGCGTGGCCGGCTCTTTCAGGTCGCCCGAGCGGCAGATCGAGGCGATTTCTTCCAGCGTCTCCTTCTGCTGCTTTAACACCTCGGCTCGCGTGGAGGCCAATAAGTCCTGATCGTTCGCCTCGGTGGCTTCTTCGATCTGCTCGCGGAGCATCATCACTTCGCCCAGCAGTTCGCCGGGAACGGACTTGTCGTCCGCGGCACTGGGACCGTTGGCCAGGTGCAGGAGGTACTCCGCCCGGTCCACCGGATTGCGCAGGGTTTCGTACGCGCGATTGAGGCCCGAGCTCAACGCCAGCGATTGGGCCCGCTGGCTGTCGGATGTTCGGCCGGCCACGTCCGGGTGAATGGAACGGCTCAGTGTCAGGTACTTGCGGCGAAGTTCGCCGAGATCGATCTCGTACGTCGGTTCGAGCCCGAACAGCTCGAAATACGTGAACAGCGAAGGCGGTAACGGATTCAAGGCCCCGCAGCCCGCGCAGCAGATGGGGCTTTCCATCGGCTGGCTGCATTCCGTACACAACACTGGTCGGCTCTTGCTGTCACTCATGGTGTCCTCGATCCAGGGGGCGTTTCGCCCGCCTCAGCCGGGCCGGATGCTCGCCCCTTTGCGAATCCGCATCCGCTGGCGGCATTCGCCAAGGCAATTATCCACCTTCCCGTGGGAGTTTGTACAGGCCTAACAAAAGAGCCTGCGTGACCCGCGCGCTGGCGGGCCATCGCAGGCCTGTTCGCTGGCACCCCAAACCTGCACCCACCGGTCGGTCAGGCCGTGAAACTGCTCCCGCACCCGCAGCTGGTGGTCGCATTCGGGTTGTTGAACACGAACCCGCGGCCCATGATCTCATCCTTGAAGTCCAGGACGGTCCCGTTCAGGTACAGGTAGCTCTTGGGATCGCAGATGATCTTGATGCCGCCGGAATCGAACTCCTCGTCCAGGTCCGACTTGGTTTCGGTCAGGTCCAGCGAGTAGGTAAAGCCGCTGCACCCGCCGCCTTTGACCCCCATGCGCAGGAAGGTCTTGTCCGGTTCCAGCTTCTGCTGCTCGAGAATGGTCTTGACTTCCTGGGCAGCACGTTCGGTCAAACTCAAAGCCATTCGTGTATTCTCCCGTTTTCCTGTCTGACAGCTCCGGTTTCCTTCGACGAAACTTCGCCAAGCCGGGCGGCCTTCCGCTCGCCCGAGGCTCCGCTTACACGCCGCTCTGGGCCTGGGCAGCCGGCGCTGCCGCAGCCGGTGCCGAGGCGGCAGATGCCGAGGCGGCCGGTGCCGTCGCGGCGTTGGCGGTCCCGTTCTTCTTCCGCTTGATGTCGGCGATCGCTGCCCGGATCGCATCTTCCGCCAGCACGCTGCAGTGAATCTTCACCGGCGGCAACGCGAGCTCCTTGACGATGTCCGTGTTCTTGATCGCCAGCGCCTCGTCGATGGTCTTGCCCTTGACCCACTCGGTGGCCAGCGAGCTGCTGGCGATGGCACTGCCGCAGCCGAACGTCTTGAACTTCGCATCGACGATGCGGTCATTCTCGTCCACCTGGATCTGCAGCTTCATCACGTCGCCGCACTCCGGGGCGCCCACGATGCCCGTCCCCACATTGGGGGCGTTGCGATCGAGCGAGCCGATGTTTCGCGGCCGGTTGTAGTGGTCCAGTACCTTGTCACTGTATGCCATTAGGTCTTTACTCCTGATACGACGGCCACTCGTCGCCGTCCGTATGCGTTGGGTTCACCCAAAGCCGCTGCCGCGAGCGGCCGCTGTGCTTCACACACGGCCGCTCACGCCCGCCCGGTCACTTAGTGGCCCGCCCACTGCACCGTGCTCAGGTCGATGCCTTCGGCGGCCAGCTCAGCCAGCGGACTCATCGCCCGCAGTCGCTGAACCGTCTCGGTCACCTGGGCCACCGTCTGTTCGATCTCGGCCGCCGTGTTGAACCGGCCGAGGCTGAAGCGGATCGAGCTGTGGGCCAAATCCTCGCCCACGCCGAGCGACTTGAGCACGTAGCTCGGCTCGAGCGACGCGCTCGTGCACGCCGATCCGCTGCTCACGGCAATATTATCAAAGCCCATCATCAGCGACTCGCCTTCCACGAAGGCAAAGCTGACGTTCAGCGTGCCCGGCAAGGCATGCTCCGGATCGCCATTGCGGTACACGTCGTCGAGCTTCTCGGTGATGCCGTTCCACAACCGATCCCGCAGCTTGGCCAGCCGCTTGGCTTCCTCCTCGCGTTCGGCGTCGCAGAGTTCCGCCGCCGCTCCGAAGCCGACGATTCCCGGCACGTTCAGCGTACCCGACCGCATGCCGCGCTCGTGACCGCCGCCGTGCAGGACCGCCTCGCAGCGGACCCGCGGCTTCTTGCGGCGCACGTAGAGCATGCCCACGCCCTTGGGGCCGTAAATCTTGTGTCCCGACGCGCTGAGCAGGTCGATCCCCATCGCCTCGACGTCGATGGGCAGCTTGCCGTACGCTTGCGTCGCATCCGTGTGGAACAGGACGCCGCGTTCCTTGCACAACGCCCCGATCTCGGCAATGGGCTGGATCGTCCCGATCTCGTTGTTCGCGAACATGATCGAGACCAGGATGGTGTCGTCGCGGATGGCGGCCCGCAATTCGTCCACGTTCACGCGGCCGAGCTTGTCCACCTTCAGGAACGTGACCTCGAAGCCTTGCTGCTCGAGATACTTGCACGGATCGATGACCGCTTTGTGCTCGGTCACCTGCGTAATGATGTGGCGGCCCTTCTCCTTGTACATATGGGCCGTGCCCTTGATGGCGATGTTGTTGCTCTCGGTGGCCCCGCTGGTCCAGATGATCTCTTTGCCGGTCGCCCCGATCACCTTGGCCGCCTGCTCGCGGGCGTTCTCGACCGCCTCTTCTGCTTCCCATCCGAACTTGTGGTTTCGGCTGGCCGCGTTGCCAAACTTCTCGCGGAAGTAGGGCATCATGGCTTCGAGCACCCGCGGATCCAGCGGCGTCGTCGCGTTGTTGTCCAGATAGATCAACGGCTTCACTTTGTGCTTTCTCCCGCAGCGGCCGGGCAACCCTCGGCGGGCGCCATCGAGCATCCACATGGCTCGTAAGACGCACCGGTCCCGTGGGTACCCTCCGCCTGATTGTTTTCCGTGTGTCCCTTGTGATGGTTGTCCACCACGTCGGCCAGCGTGACGCCCGACAAGAACTCCACCAGCCGGGCGTGTACGCGAGAAATCGTGGGACGAACCGGACAGGCCGCCATCAAATCGCAGCCCGTCTTCAGTTTGCCACGAGTCTTGTTCTGATACCAATCCACGCACTGGACCAACTGGACCGGACCCTCGACGGCATCGATGATGTCGTTCAACGTGATCTTGTCCGGCGAGGTGGCCAAGCGATATCCGCCTCGCGGCCCCCGGACCGATTGAGCCAGCCCCTGTTGCGTCATCTGCTTGAGAATGTTCATGAGCAGGGGCAGCGGCACGCCATAACGGCCGGCGATCTCCCGGGCACTATTGCACTCATCCGGGTGCTGTGCCAGGTGCGTCAGCGCGATCAGGGCGTAGTCGGTCTTGCGAGTAAAGGCCAGCATGAGTCTGCATTATCCTCAGTAGACGAATAACGCCTTTCCCGAAACAATATAGTACCTGGGGGGTACGATTTCAAGGATAAATAGCACCTGTGGGGTACCATTTGCGCAAATCGCTGGTAAATAAGGTCGTTACCCGCCGCGGGGGCATGAGAATACGTCGGCGGCCGGCCGGGAAGCTCATTCGCCGGCGAGGGCGTCGCTATCGGACGAGCCGTCGGAGCGTAACCGGCTGCGGCTGGACTTGCCCGCCGCGCAGAAGCCCCGTCGTGATTCGGCCTGGAGGAACGCCAGCAGTTCCCGGCCTGCCTGCGTCCGGACCGTCCCGGCCAGCTCCGTCACCGCCGCCCGGAAGAGTCGACCCGACCGGTAGAGCGTCCGAAACGCCTGCCGGATCTCCCGGATGTCGGCCGGGCAGTAGCCGGCTCGCCGCATGCCCACGATGTTGTGCTGGACCACCGTGGACTCGCCGTAGGCCATGAAGAACGGCGGCACGTCCATGCCGATCCGGGCTCCGCCCGCGATGAACGCGAGCTTGCCGATCCGGGTGAACTGGTGTACCAGGCAGGCGCCGCTTACGATGGCGTTGTCGCCCACTTCCACGTGCCCGGCCAACAAGGCGTTGTTGTAAACCTTGGCTCCCTTGCCCAGCTCGCAATTGTGACCGATGTGCGAGTAGGCCATCAGGAGGCATTCATCGCCTATGACGGTCGCCGATTCCGGCTGCGTGCCCCGGTGGACGGTGGCACCTTCGCGGATGACCACCCGATTGCCGATCCGGCAGTAGCTGCGTTCGCCCGAGTAGTGGAAGTCCTGCGGAAAGTGACCCACCACCGCAAACGGATGGATCTCGCAGTTCTCACCGATCTGCGTCCAACCGCTGAGATACGCGTGGGCGCGGATGTTCGTGCCCGCCCCGATGCGGACGGGGCCCTCGACCACGACGTACGGCCCGATCTGGACGGTGGTGTCGACCTCGGCTTGTCGGTCGATGACGGCGGTTGGATGAATGGCCATGCGGTTCCCGTTCTTTGAGTGACTCTCCTGCGTTCGGGTAGCATTGTATTACGCCCGGGCGCGCACGCAAGCGCTTGTCCTCAAACGGAGCTTCCCGTCGCCCAGGTGGGCAGGCATCTTGCCTGCTCAGTGCACGCTGGAAGCGTGTACCACAAGCGTGCACCACAACCACTCAGTAACTTCAGCTAAGCGAGCCTCTCAGCTATCGGCTCGTGCCGGCCCTCAATGCATCTGGCGGCCGGCGCTTCGGACGGACGCCGCACGTATGATGCAGCGGCCCTCACGATGAAGGCCGAATCCATACCGAGGATGTTCACATGGCCGACCCCAAGACCATCGAACTGGCGCTGCAGGGCGGCGGTGCTCACGGTGCTTATACGTGGGGCGTTCTCGACCGCCTTCTCCAGGATGATCGAATTTGGATCGGGGCGATCTGCGGCACCAGCGCCGGAGCCATGAACGCCGCCGTTCTCGCCGACGGGCTCGACCGCGAGGGCCGGCCCGGCGCGATCAAAGCCCTCGAACGATTCTGGAGCGGCGTCAGCCGGGCGGCCCGATTCTCGCCGTTTCAACGCACGCTCATCGATCACCTGCTGGGCCGATGGACGCTCGATACCTCGCCCGGCTACATCTGGTCCGAACTGCTCACCCGGTTGTTCTCTCCTTACGATCTCAACCCGCTCAATCTGAACCCGCTCCGCGATCTGCTGAGCGAGCTCATCGATTTCGACCACGTCCGTCACGCCGAGGGCATCCGGTTGTTCGTCGCGGCCACCAACGTCCGCACGGGCAAGCTCAAAATCTTTTGCCGCGAGGAAATGACGGTGGACATGGTCCTCGCGTCGGCGTGCTTGCCGTTCATTTACCAGGCCGTCGAGGTCGACGGCGAGGCCTACTGGGATGGCGGTTACATGGGCAACCCCGCGCTGTTCCCGCTGGTGGAGTACGAGCATTCGCGAGACATCGTGATCGTGCAGATCAACCCCATCTATCGCGACAACATCCCCAAACGCAGCGCCGAGATTTTCAACCGCCTCAACGAGATCACGTTCAATGCCAGCCTGATCAAGGAGCTGCGTTCCATCGCCTATCTCAAGCGGATCATCAACGCCGAGGGGCTCGACCAGGAGCGATTCAAGGACGTGTTCCTCCACCGCATCAGCGCGGAGGACGAGCTGCGGCCACTGTCGGTCTCCAGCAAGCTGAACGCGGAGTGGGCGTTTCTCCGGCACCTGCATGACGTGGGCTATCGCGCCGCTTCGAGCTGGCTTGATGAGCACTACGACGATCTCGGCGTGCGTTCGACGCTGGCCGTCCAGGAGGTTTATTCCGAGGAGGATTACGGCACCCGCGGCGGGGCGGCGCCGGTCAGGCTCGTGGCCGCCGTCGGCTGAACCTGCTTGCCCGAGAGCTTCGTATACGCGTGCGTCAGCTCGGCTCCGAACAGGATCACCAGCGACGAGTAATACTCCCACAGGAGCATCACCACGATCACGCCGGCCGCCTGGGATGATGTGCCCAACCCGGTCCATCCCAGGTACCAGCCGGTCGCGGTCTTGCCAAAATCGAACAGCAGGGCGGTTACGAACGCCCCCATCCATACCTGGCGCCACGAGATCTGGATGTGCGGCAGGAACTTGTACACGCAGGCGAACAGCACGGTCATGACCGCCAGCGAGCCGAGGAAATCCAGCCCCTGCCAGACCCAGGCAATACCCGGAATCCGTGTCTGCAATCGCAGGTTCACGGCGGTGGCCAAGGCGGTCAGCAAGAGCGAGGCCAGCATCACGCTGCCGATGACCAGCACGATTCCCACCGAGACCAGCCGATCGCGGATCTTGTCCGGCCATCCCAGCTTGCCCGGGTGGACGTTCCAGATGCTGTCCAGGCCCTCCTGCAAGTGGATGAACGCCCCCGTCGCGCCGAACAGGCCGACCAACAGGCCGGCGATCAGCGATGCCGTGCCGGCTCCGGCCTCCTCCGCCTGCTCGATAATCCCGGTGATGATTTGCGCTCCTTTGAGACCCATAAACCGCTCGGCCCGCGCCACCACGTTCTGGCTGGCCTGCGGTTCCGTCAACACCAGGTTCGACAGGGCGATGGCCACCAGCACCAGCGGCGCCAGCGACAGGGCGAGATAGAACGACAGGGCGGCCACCGACTTCATGGCCCCGTCGGTGAACAACTGGTTCAGGCCCTTCTTCACCGCTCGCCACAGGATCTGGTTTCGCTGTTCGGCCTGGTTCTCCACGCGAGCCTCCACCATCGACAAGAGTTGCAGCGGCGACCGCCGTGCATTCCCCGCAACACCGTGCCCGTCAGGCTATAGGCATCTCCGGCGACGGCCGGCCACCGCCGTGGCGGCACGCTCGGGTGACGTCATTCGGCAGCGCGTTTTCATCGTGCGCGTGCGCAGAATGCCGGCAACACAGACGTGCCGGTCGTCCCCGACTCGCTGGCCGAACCGACGGTCTCGGCCTATACCATCGTGAATCAGGAGACACGCGACATGAGTGCAAGTACGCTGGATGAGATCACGGCCGCGGCGGGGGCCCGAACCGTCGAAATCGCGGGAATCCCGACGGTTTGCGACTACGGCGACCCCAAGGCCGAGTACCACCATGCCCTGAATGCCGCCGGAATCTACGACGCGCGCAGTCGCGGACTGCTTGAGATCACCGGCAACGACCGGGCATCCTGGCTGCACAATCTGCTCACCAATGCCGTCAAGACGCTGGGGCCGGGCGAGGGCAACTATGCGTTCGCCACCAACGTCAAGGGCCGAATTCTGTTCGACGGCAACGTCATCGTGCTCGCCGATCGCATCTGGTTCGACATCGACCGCCGGTATGTGGCCAAGGCGTTGGCTCACTTTGAACGGTATATCATCACCGAAGACGTTCGTGTGACGGATCGCTCGGACGAGTTTCGCCGGATCGCGCTGCTCGGGCCGCGCGCTGCCGATATCGCCGCCGCGCTCGGCGCCCGGCAGGCGGGCAGCATGGCGTCGATCGGATCGACCACCGTCCAACTGGCGGGTGGGCCGCGGCTGTTGGTCCGCCACGATTTCGCCGGCGTGCTCGGGCTCGAGTTCTACGTCGAAGCGGAGGATGCGGCCGCGTGCTGGTCACAACTGCTCGCAACCGGCGGTCCGGAACTCCGGCCCGTCGGCCAGACAGCCGTCGACATCCTGCGCATCGAGGCGGGCATTCCGGTGTACGGCCAGGACATCGACGAGGAAACACTGCCGGCGGAGACGCAGCAGATCGAGCGTGCCGTCAGCTACGTGAAGGGCTGCTATCTTGGTCAGGAGATCGTCGAACGCATGCGGTCGCGGGGCGGCCTCGCCCGCAAACTGGTCGGCCTCAGGTTCAGCGGCAGTGGGGGCGCTCAGCCGGGCTGCGCGTTGTTCGCGGCAAGCACCACGGATCGCGACCGTGACGCAAACACTTCGCCCGACGTTCCTTCCTCGCCCCCCGCATCCGTAGGCCGCGTCACCAGTGTATGCGAGTCGTATGTCGTCGGCGGTACCATCGGCTTGGGCTACGTGAAGGTCGCTTACGCCAATCCCGGCACCGTGTTGCCCGTCGAATCCACCACCGACACGCGCGCTGAAGTCGTGCCGCTACCTTTCCGCCGGGTGATCTTGGGGACCCCAGATGAGGCCGGCTGAAGCCCGAATGACGAAACCCGAATGACGAATGCTGGCTTCGTTGGGCTCATAGCCCACAGCTACTCAAGCCTCAAGTCTCAGGTCTCAAGCCTTTTTCCGTCCACTCGTCCCACGGGATCTCGATACGAACCTCGCCACTGGCGGGCGTGTGACGCAAGATCACGTCGCGGTGCATGGGCAGCGGGGCGATCGGCCAGATATGGCCGAAGTTGTCTATCTGTACGATGGGCGTCTTGCGGCTCGCGGGCAGATGGTACTTCAGCATTCGCACCACGGCCGGCACGAACGCGCCGTCCTTGCTGCTATGGAAGTCGCCCAGGATGATGCCCTCGGCCCGCTCCAACAGACCGTTGTGCTTGAGTCCCGCGATCATGCGGTCGCACTGCTCGGGCGACTCGTTGACTTCCTCCAGTGCCAGCCATTTGCCCGTGGTGTCGAACGCGGGCGCGTAGGGCGTGCCCATCATGGGAAGCGTCAGGCTGAGGTTGCCGCCGACGATTCGGATGGTGCTGCGGGCGGGCAGACGCCCGGCCAGCAGCCGGCCCTTCGGCACACGCGAGCAGCCGAGCCCTTCGACGATGCTCACCACGTCGCGGAAGAAGTCGGCCATGCCGGCGCGAAACCGCGCCAGCGCCCATCCGGCCGCGAACGCTTCGTGCTGATCCGCGCTCAGTTCGATACCTCGTGCGTATCGCTCGATGTTCATTTGCACGTGCCGCTTCACGCCCGCGTACAGGAAGCCGGGGCCGAGATCGTACAGGCCGATCGCCTGGCGGTACTGTCCCGCGATGTTCACCAACGGCGTCATCTCGCTGAAGCCGAAAATGTGGAGGGGACGCTTGCGTTTCTCCAGCACGCTGAAGTCGATGCGATCGAGCAGACGCACGAACCACGCGCCGCCGCGCAGCGTGACCAGGGCGGTTACATCATCATCGGCGAGCAACGACTGGATCTCAGCCGCCCGCGCCTCGTCGTCGTTGCGGCCGGCGTTGCGGTCGTCTTCCTCCGCGGTCAACAGATCGGCATTGATGGTGATGCGATAGTTCGGGCCGACCGCCTCGCTCGCCAGCGCCGCGAGCTGGCGAATCTCGGTATCGAAACTCTTTTCGGCTTTGCCTCGTTGCTTGGTCGGCGACAGTTCCAGACCGGCCGTCAACCGCTGCAGTTCGCCTCGCGCGGGACTGCCGACTGCCGTGATGTGAATTCGCCTGGGTTTCATCTGCTGCGTGTCCCCTTCGTTATCGTCATGCGTGCACTTACTGAATTGTGGTGCAGGCATCCTGCCTGCACAGTGCACGCTGGAAGCGAGCGTGCACCACAACGTGGCGGCGGGTCTACACCCGCGCGGCCTGGACGAACGTGCGGGCGCGGTCGGCGTCCACCGGGGCGGTCGTGCGGCCGTTTTCTTTGATTGTCGTGCCGACGATCACGCCATCCGCCACCGCCAGTAGCTCACGGATGTTCTCCACGTTCGCGCCGCTGCCGACCAATAGAGGTCGGTCAGGCACGGCATCCCGAACCGATCGCAGATCGTCCAGCGAGGTTGGCTTGCCCGTGCCGGTGCCGCTGACGATCAACGCGTCTGCCCGGCCGCGGTAGGCCGCTTCCTCGGCCGCCTCGGCGATCGACTGCGACAGCAGTGGACTGGCATGCTTCACGTGCACGTCGGCGAACACCGCCACCCGGCTGCCGAGCCGCTGGCGATATCGCAGCGTCTCGTCGGCTCGACCCTCGATGATCCCCTGGTCCGTGGCGTACACGCCGGTGTGGATGTTGACTCGCACGAATGCCGCTTCACAGACGGTTGCGATGGCCAGGGCGGCTTGCGCGTCATTTCGCAGCACGTTGATCCCCAACGGGAGATCGACCGCGCGGCGGATGGCTCTGGCCACCAGTGTCATCGCCGCCACCGTGTGCGGATCCACAGTTGTGGCGCGGAAAGGCGCGTCGCCGAAGTTCTCCATCACGATGGCGGTGAACCCGGCTTCCGCCAGCGTCCGGGCGTCGCGGCAGGCGTCCTCGCAGATGCGGGCGAGCGGTAGCTCCGACGCCGGACTGCCCGGCAGGGGGGCCAGATGGACCATGCCGATGAGCGCTCGCGGCGGCAGTGGATAGTAGGATTCCATGAGGCAACACCCCGACGTGCTCGAATCCGAGCAGAGCTGTGAGCTATGAGCGGTAGGCTATGAGCCGGATAACTCACTTTGAATGGTGGCCGAAGGCCACGTGGCGATCGGAGTTTCCGTTTCCCGGCCCCTCACTCCCAAACCGCGTTCTGTCTTCTCTCCACGTCTCCGTGTCGCCGTCTCCGCGTCGTTTTTTCAATCACACGGCGGGCCGAAATACGGCCACCACGTCGTCGATCGGCACCACGAACAGTTGGTTGCCCGGCTCGAGGTCCACCGGGATGGAGTTCTTGGGGTTAAACAGCACTTTGTCGTACTGGGCGATGGGGAAATCCTCGTCGTTGGCAATCTGATGCGAGACGCTGACCACCCGCCCCGTCAGCGTGGGAATCTCGATGTTGTCGGGCAGGGCGATTCCGCCCTTGGTCTGCTTCTTGTCCTCATCCTTGCGGATAAGCACGCGCTTTCCCAGCGGCTCGACGGTTTCGAGCTTGGTCCGCTTCGGTGTGGCATCTGCCGGCATAGCGAAATTCCCTCGCAACAGGTCACAAACGCAAGTTCTTGTCGCATCAGCATTATACGTTCTGCCGGCCCTCCGTCCAGAACGCCGCCTTCGTGCCGAACCGGCCGTCCGATCCGTCCGACGCCAATGCGGCCCGCAGGGGGCCATCTCTCCCTCGATTTTTCTCCGCGTCATTCTTTCCATCTCCCCTTCCCTAGAATCTGAGCCAGAAAGGAGCGGTCATGCAGGACTATTTCCGGCAGACGCAGGATCCGAACGTGATCGAGACCACACTGCGGGGCATGCCGCTGCTGCGTTTCCCGCTGCTCAACAAGGGCACCGCGTTCACGGCTGAGGAGCGCGAACAATTGAACCTGCTCGGGCTATTACCAACGTGCGAATCGAACCTCGACGCCCAGCTCGAACGCGTGTACGGCAACTTTCTCGCCGCCTCGAACGATCTGGACCGCTACATCTACCTGCGTTCGCTCCAGGATCGCAACGAGACGCTCTTCTACGCGTTGATCCGTGCGCACCTCAGCGAGATGCTGCCCATCATCTACACGCCGGGCGTGGGGATGGGGTGCCTCGAGTTCAGCCGGATCTATCGCAGTGCCCGCGGCATCTACGTTCCTTACCTTCAACGCCACCGCATCGACAAGCTCCTGGAGAATCGGCCCTGTCGCGACGTGGATGTCATCGTGGTCACCGACGGCGAACGCATCCTCGGCCTCGGCGACCAGGGCGCGGGCGGCATGGGCATCCCCATCGGCAAGCTCTCGCTCTACACGGCTTGCGGGGGCATCAATCCCGCCCGCACGCTGCCGATATGCCTCGACGTCGGCACCGACAACCCTAAGGCCATGGCCAATCCGTTGTACGTGGGCTGGCGGCATTCCCGCGTCCGCGGCGAGGAATACTACGACTTCATCGAGGCCTTCGTCCGGGCCGTCCAGCGCACCATGCCCGATGCCATCCTGCAGTGGGAAGACTTCGCCACCGTTCAGGCCCGGACCATCCTCGACCGTTATCGCGATCAACTTTGCACGTTCAATGACGACATTCAAGGCACGGCCGCGGTGACGCTGGCGGCCATTCTCTGCGCGCTGCAGCGCACGGGTGGGCGATTGGCCGAGCAGCGGATTGTCCTCGTCGGTGCCGGGTCGGCCGGCTTGGGCATCGCGGAAGAAGTGGTCAAAGCCCTGGCCGAGGAAGGCGTGCCTGCGGCCCAGGCGAAACACGCTTGCTGGATCTGCGACAGTTGCGGGCTCATCTACGCCGGTCGCGATCGGGTCGACGCGGCCAAGGCGGCGTGGGCACGGCCGGCGGACGAAGTCGCGAGCTGGCAGCGTAGCCAGGGCGATTGCATCGAACTGGCGGAAGTGGTGCGGCAGGTCGCGCCAACGGTGCTGGTCGGCATCAGCGGCCGATCGGGCATGTTCGACGAACGCGTCGTTCGCGAGATGGCCGCTCGTGTGGAACGTCCCGTGATCCTGCCGCTATCCAATCCCACGTCGCTCAGCGAAGCCCGCCCGGTCGATCTCATCGAATGGACACAAGGTCGCGCGCTGATCGCCACCGGCAGTCCGTTCGAGCCGGTGGACTATAGCGGCCGTCGCATCCACATCGCCCAGTGCAACAATTGCTACATCTTTCCCGGCGTAGGGCTTGGGGCGATCGTGGCTCGCGCCCGCCGGATCACCGATCGCATGATGCTGGCAGCCAGCCGCGCGCTGTGCACGTGCGAATTGCGAACCGATGACACCGACCAGCCGCTGTTGCCGCCACTGGAACGGATTTGTGAGGTCTCGCGCTGCATCGCGCTGGCCGTCGCCCGCCAGGCCGTGGACGACCGCGTCGCTCCGCCCGCCTCCGGCGATGAACTCGCCGCCCAGCTCCAGCGAGTCTGGTGGGATCCGTACTACCGAACCATCCGCCCGGCGCCCGACGCTGCTGGCTGAACCACCTCCTTCGCATTCACCGCCGATCACTGATTGCTGCGAAATGCGCACAAACGCGGGCTGCGCGTTGGCTGCGAGAGTATGGCGTCACTACACTTCGCCCGAAGGAGACCGTTGCATGGGCCACAAGCTGTTCGTGTTGTCGGGTGTTGTGTTCATTGGTGCGGCCATTCTGGGATGCCCGCAAGGGCCGGAGAATCGAGGTGGCGATTCAGGTCAGGGGCGACTTACTGATACCCAAGGGGGCGCTTCGAGTGGATCAGGCCCGCACATCGAACGGAACGGCCTGGTGGTGGTGGAGGCCGAGCACTACACGCGAAAGCAGGCCGACGTCTCCGGCACGCGCGAGTGGTATCTGCAGGCCGGTGCTGCTGCCGGACCTGGTCCCGATCCCGACGGCTATCACGAAGGCGCGTCCGGCGGTGGATACATGGAAGTCTTGCCCGACATGCGGGTCACACACGGCGATCCCATGGAGACCGGCTCCTACCACGACGGCGCGGGTGGCGCGAGTTTGAGCTACGACATCCGGTTTGAAACGCCGGGCACTTACTACGTGTGGGTGCGCGCGTATTCGACTGGAACCGAAGACAACGGATTGCACGTGGGCGTCGACGGCGTGATTCCCGATAGTGGTCGGCGGATCCAACGGTGCGGAACCGGCGATTGGGCTTGGACCAGTGCCCAGCGTGACTCGGGCGGCACGCCCTGCGGCGAGAATGGAACCATCACCATTCACATTCCTTCACCCGGCCTGCATACCGTGACTTTCTATCAGCGAGAGGACGGCTTCGAACTGGATCGCTTTGTGCTCACCACGGAAACGGGCGACGTGCCTGCCGGTGCGGGCCCGCCCGAATCGCGCCGTGAGAACTCCTGACGAAGCCGCGGAAGAAGAGGGCTTTTTGCACCACGGATGGGGATCGCTATCAGCTGTCGGCCGGCATATCTGGCTCAAGCCCACCGCTCACAGCTCATAGCTCATAGCTTATCAGCCCCTCAAGCCTCCGGACTCAGGTCTAAGGTCTTCTTCCCTAGCCCCCAGGCCCTAGTCCCCAGCCCCCATTCTCACGGCACCACTTTGCTCGGTGCGGGACGCTGCTGGTTGTCCAACAGTTCGCGGCGGGCTGCCTTGACCAGCTCGATGAAGCGCTCTTTGGGCACGTAGCCGGTGAGCACCTTGTAGCGGCCATCGGGGGCGATGAGGATGCAGGCCGGTGGAGCGGTCACGCCATACTTCGTCAGATAGCGCTCGTAGTTCGGGCCGGCGGCCTTGTCGATCAGCAGGTTCACCGTGTCGGAGAACAGAGCGCCAACCTCGTTGTCAGCCAGCACGTCACCGTGCATGCGATTGGCGTCGCTGTCGAGATACCACTTGTAGAAGATGAACACGAGCTTTTGCTGCTGGCGGGCCTGCTCTTCGATTCTCTGCATGTCCTCGGGCGACTGGAAGCTCCACTGCCACTTGTAGTCGTGACAACCGACCATCCAGACGCACGCCACCACCGAAACGAACACGTTCCTTCGGAAGTTGTCACGCACCCACATCAGATTACCTTTGCTGCAAGGGGGTCTTGATGCGCCGGCGCCCCGGGCTGCGGCACGTCTTGTCGTGTCGGGTCTCTATAGCCGGGCCCCGGGCGCGCAACGACACGCGACTACGGGCGGCGGTCAGGCTGCGGCCGTCTGCCGCTCCTCGCGAGCAGGCCGGTTCGTGATGAACACGGTTTGGAACAAGTCCACATTGTCGAGCTTGTAGCGGAAGTCCACTTCGAGACCGGTTTGCTCGACGAGCTCCTGCAGGCCGAGATCGCTGCGCCAGCCGAGATGCTGGCAGAGCGGGCAGAGCAGCTTCTCGATCGTCCCGACGATCCGGTTGGTCGAGCGGAAGTGGTTGATGATGACCATCTGTCCGCCCAGCTTGGTCACACGGCGGGTTTCTTCGATCAACTTGACCGGGTCGCTCACCACCGTCACCACGTGGCTCAACAGCACGTGGTCGAACGAGTTGTCGGGAAAGGGCAGTTCCAGGGCGTTGCCCAGCGCGAGCTTGACCCAGGTCATGTTGCTCTCTTCCACGCGGCGGCGGGCCCGGCGAAGCATACCTTCGCTCAGGTCGATGCCTACCACCGAGGCGTGCTTGGGATAGGAGGGCAGGGCCAAGCCGGTGCCCACGCCGATGTCCAGAACCCGCTCGCCCGGGCGGATTTCCATCCGCTGGATGGCCCGGGTCGTGCGGCGGTGAACGATGCTGGGCCAGAACATGTCGTAGAAGTAGGCCCAAACGTTGTATATGTTACGTGTCGTTTTTTCCTGCATGGGACCGCGCCTTTTCTGAAACAAACGTTCACAGCTCAGCAATGTAACCAAGCGGTCCGGGACTGGCAAGGCACCGGCCATTCGGATTTTATGTTTGGAAGCGGGGCTGACCGCGCTCCTGCTCGGAAAGGCCATGCGGGCTCAGCGTTAATCCAGGGTCATTCCGGAGGGGCGTTTACTGCGATGGTGCCCACGAGAATGGCTTGCCAATCCGTCTGGGCGGACAACGCGCCGGGATCGAACTCGGCCGATAGGGGACCGTGCCCCGACGCTTTCAGCATCTCATCCACGGTCTGAACCGGAATAAGATTCTGCCAGCCTGCTGCCGCGAGTTCCTCGCCCAATCGATGGCTGAACAATATACCTGAGTCGTTGGTGTGCCGCTCAGCCGGCCCGATTAGCCGCACGGGAGCGACGGCCAGCGCCGGCGGCGACGGAAGCGATTTGGACAGTTCAACCGCGATCAGCCGGGCGAGTCGGCTCGGGGCGTCCGCCTCAGCCTCAGCCCGGGCGAGAACGCGCCCGCCGGCCAGCTCCACGATCCGCACTCGAGCGAGCCATCGGGGCCGGGTGTCACCGGGCTGGGACGCAGGAACATTCCCGGCCAAGCCGTCGAGCAGATTCCGCACGGTCGCCTCGTCGCCAATCGCCCGGGCGATAACCCGTCGCTCTGCCGAGAGCACATACAGGCCCGGCGGCGGGACGCTGGGATGCGAAGCCAGCCAGACCCCAATGGTTGGCCCCTGACCCGGCTCTATGACCGCGCAAGGAAAGTTGGCGTCCGCCGATCGAAGCAGGGGGACCACCCGCGAAGCCCAGTCGCTTGGCAGCCCGGTGTAAAGAGAGATCAACGCTGTTTGTCTGGCCCGCAGGGCATCGCGAGAGTCAGCCAGCAGCCGGGCGGTGTCGGCCGAAGCGGTCGCGGCGTCGAACACCCAGATCGCCGTCTTCGCCGAGTCCAGCCGAATGATCCAGCTTCGCAGCGTCTCGGCCGACACGACGGGCGGATCGGCCGGGTACACGAACGCAGGCAGCGCGGGCGATGAGGCGGCCTCGGGCTGGGGGGCGGTCGGCCACTGCGAACAGCCGGCCAGCCCTGCACATCCGATCAGCCACAGGGAGAATCCCAGATGGCCGATCCGAGCATCCGGGTAACCCGCTGCCGGAAGAAAAGCGAAAAACCGTCGGCTCATACCAGTCAGATCGGCGAAAACCCTTCCGAAACTCCTGCCGCCGATCTGACGCGGGGTTATGAAGCAAGGACCGGACCGGTCACCGTGCCGGAGCGTACTTGATGCCGCAGCCGTACGCGTCGGTCTTGGGCTTGCTGACGGTGCGGCCGGCCAGCAGGTCGTCAAGCGCCGCCGCCACGTAGTTCTGGTCCTTCTTGTCGTCGATGGCACCGTCGTAGACGAGCGTTCCGCTCTTGTCGATTACGAACATGTGCGGCGTTCGCTTGGCTTGGAACAGCCGGCCGACCTGCCCGTCCGTGTCCATGAGAATGGGGTAGGCCAGCCCCATGCGGGCGGCGTATACCCGATTTCTTTCCGCCGTCATGTTGTAGGTGGAATCCACCCCCAACCAGATCACACCCTTGTCGGCGTACTTCTTGTAGACGTCCTGCATCTTGCTCTTTTCGTGAGCCCCTCGGCTCACCGGGCAATCCTGGTTGATCCACTCGAGGACGACCGGCCGCCCTTTGAATTCAGAAAGCGTGAACTCCTTGCCGAAGGTATCTTTAAGCTTGAAGTCCGGTGCCGCCGAACCGAGCTTGGCCGCCTCTCGCGGCGAGTCCGGGGCGGCATTCTGGGCGAGCGTCAGGGCATAGGCTCCCAGGGCGGCACACAACAAGGCGGTCGTTCTAACGAGGTGCTTGCGTTGCATTTGCTTGGCTCCTTTGGGTTTGGGTGGAATCCAGGCCTGACCGGGCACAACCCTCTCGCGTGACATGCCTTGCGCCGTCAGGCTGTCGCTAAAGGGTAGGTCCGGTCCGGCGAACCGGGCAACCGCTGATGCGGTGGATTCACCTCTCAAAAAGGCCTATCATCTATGGGTACAGGAGGCTCGGCTGGAGGCGTTGCTCCGGCGAGCAGGACTCGACGGCAACCGGGGGTGCCAGAGATCTGGCGAGACAATGTCTTCGAAGGATTTATCACCGATCATCGATGAATGGCCCTATGAGCCCGGCCACATCAGCGTCCGCAAGATCCGCGGTCGAGATGGGCGCGTGAAGATCCAGATGCGCGTCAACCTCGGTGTCTTGCAGATGGAAGTGGACGGCCGGCCCGACGGCACGCGGCCCTACAACTGCGAGTCGCTCCTGCACCATCACCTCGAACGGCTCGAAGAGTACCGGCGACGCAACGGCACCGATCTGGGCTTCACGCTCGATTCGGAAGAGTGCCGCGAGATCCGCGAAGAGGCCGTCCAGTACTACCATCGCTACCTCGCCAACTTCGTGCTCGAAGACTACGAGGCGGTGGCTCGTGACACGCAGCGGAATCTGGAAGTGCTCGAGCTCTGCGCCAAGTTCGCCGACGAGGATGAGGACAAGTACGCTCTCGAGCAGTACCACCCGTACATCCTCATGATGAACGCCCGGAGCAAGGCCCTGCTTGCCCTGGAGCATCGTCGGTTCCGCACCGCTTTGGCTCACGTGAACAGCGGGTTGCGGCGGATCAAGCAGTTCTTCCGCAATTACGGTGAGCCCAAGGCTTACCGAGTGAGCGGCGAGGTCGAGGTGCTCAAGACGCTTCGCAAGGAAATCCTCGCTCACGTGCCCGAGGATCCGATTCACCGTACGCAACGGCTGCTCAAGCGGGCGCTGAGAGAAGAACGCTACGAGGATGCGGCCCGGCTTCGCGACGAACTGGAAGTCCTGCGGAAGCAGCGTCCGACCGAGGACATTTGAGACAAGCCCGAATTGACGAGCCGCGAGCGCGAGCGAGCCGCCGAGTGATCGGCACCGTTCGCACCCGCGGCTTTTTTCATGCTCTTGCCGCGTCACGCCAACGCGAACGGTCCGGTGTCCTTCCTGCTCACGCGGACGGACAGGCCGGGCACGGCTTGGCCGAGGCGGGTCGCCAGCGACGGTAGCGCGGGTCGTTCGCTTTCCCAGTGCCCAAGAGCGATGGCCGTCTTGCCCAGTCGTAACAGCGCGAGTGCTTCGTGATGCCGAATCTCGCCGGTGATGATCACGTCGCAATCGGCGGCCCGAGGCTTTTCCAGCGGGAGTGAGCCGGCAGCACCGACGCAGACGGCCGCTCGGGTCAGACGCGCCTTGCCGTGGCCCACCACGACCGCCACGCGCGAACCCGTGCGGGCCTTGAGCTTGGCGGCCAGGCCGGCCAGCGTGGTCTTGGGCGGCAACAGGCCCGTGCGGCCGATGCCGAAGCTCGGCGCGCCGGCCAGTGGGTAGATGTCGTAGGCCGGCTCCTCGTACGGATGCGCCCGCAGCAGGGCGTTGATCACTTCGGGCAGACGCCCGCGCGGCGCGACCATCTCGATGCGGATCTCGGGCACCTTCTCCAGCCGTCCGCGGCGGCCGACGCGCGGCTGCGTGCCTTCGGTGCCGTAAAAAGTTCCCTCACCCCGCACGCGGTAGCTGCAGAGTTCGTAGCCGCCGATGCGTCCGGCGCCGGCCGCCGCCATGGCGAACGCGACGGCATCCACCTTCTCGGCCGGCACGAACGTCACGATCTTGCACTGACCGCCGTCCTCGGTCGTGTACTCGAACGGCTCGACCTCCGTGAGGTCGCACAGGCCGGCGAGCACGTCGTTGGTTCCACCCGGTGCGGCATCCAGTGCGGTATGCGGCGAATAGATGGCGATGCCTGAGGCCACCGCCCGGTGCACGAGGGCGTCGGTCTGGCCGCTGTCGGCCAGCAGCCGCTTGATGGGGCGGAAGATCGGCGGGTGATAGGCTACGATCATCTGGTACGGGCCGGCCATTGCTTCGTCCAGCACCGCCGGAGTCAGATCGATGCACAACAGCACGCGGCTGCACGACACCGAGCGGTCGCCGGCCAGCAGCCCCACGTTGTCCCACGATTGTGCCATCGCCGGCGGAGCCAGCATGTCCAGCACCGCGGCCACGTCACCGATGGTGATTCGATTCCTCGATTTTCGCGACACAGCAATCTCCTCCCAGTCAAGCAACCGGCGTCCAATCTAGACCCGCCGCGGAGGGAAGTCCAGAATAGCTGTCAGCTCTCAGCTGTCAGCTATGAGCTGTGAGCTATGGGCCGGATGGGGGCGGTGGTGCGTGTGATGTCCGGGGGTCCTGTGCGAACAGATGGATACGCTGTGACAACGAA
>Ga0209720_1000004_pt1 | contig 228213 bp, 178 predicted proteins | sample AD_JPNMR3_MetaG_FD_184426 | JGI IMG/M metagenome (GOLD analysis project Ga0209720, IMG submission 184426) | Active sludge microbial communities of municipal wastewater-treating anaerobic digesters from Japan - AD_JPNMR3_MetaG (SPAdes) (version 2) | ecosystem: Engineered > Bioreactor >... | reverse complement strand
GAGGGGGCTTGCGGTTCGATCAGCTTGCAGAGCTTTGCGTCGGCAAAGGCGATGCTCATGCACACGTGGACGTGGCCTTCGGCGGCCATCGCCGCGAGCAACTCGACGTCTCGCCGGATCAGGTACGATTTGGTGACGATGCAGGCCGGATTGCGAAACTCGCGGCAGACCTCGAGGCATCGGCGGGTCAGTTCCCACACCGCTTCCAAGGGCTGGTAGCAATCGGTGACGCCGCTGAACGCCACTCGCTCCCGCTGCCATCGTCGCGACGAAAACGCCTTGCGCAGCAGTTCCGGTGCGTTCTCTTTGACGATGAGTCGCGTTTCGAAATCGGTTCCCGCGCCGAAGCCGAGGTACTCGTGCGTGGGCCGGGCGTAACAGTAGGCACAGGCGTGCTGGCAGCCGCGATAGGGGTTGCAACTCCAGCGGAAGGACAGGTCGGGGCTGTCGTTTTCGCTCAGGATGGACCGGGCCCGCTCGACGTAGACCTCGGGCGCGGCGGCGGGCGGCTCTTCCAGCCACTCGTGGTACTGGGAGACGTACGGATTGGGCGGGTTGCTGATCCGCTTCATGGCCGAGGCCCAAGATGGGGCTGCTGGGCCGGGCATTCTGTCCGCATCGCGCCGGACCGAACGCTCGCGCCTCAACTGCCGGCCGAACGCGGGCCGGCTCGCTAGAAGCATATTAGGTGTTTGTTAGGGCATGGTCAAGCAATAGCTTCGCCTGCGGACCGAACGTCATCCGCCGGCGTTGGCTCGAGAGGGGAAGAGACCTCAGTACCGATTGCGGTCGCGGTCGCGACTCCGACGGCTGCTCCGCTCGGACCGGCCGGCTGGCTCGTAACGGCCTGACCGGCTGCCGTAGCTGTCCTGCGATCTGGCGTATCGCCCTTTGCGCTCGCTGGTCGTGCTCGTCGAGCTGGCGCTGCTGTCGGTGTTCGTCCGGCGGCGGGTGATGAATCTGGGGACGCCGTTGGTTTCAGAAGCCGGCCGCGTGGTCGCCACCTTCACGTCCATGCCCCTTGGCGTGGAGACGAACGGCGGAATGGTAAAGCGGCGGAGCCAGGACTTGGGGCCGATCCAGTTCGGGTCGTCACTGACCGAGGCCGCCGGCCGCGTTGTCGGCGCGTCGGCCCAGATGGGGGTCAAACCGGCCAGTGCAATCACGAACGATCCGGCGATCAGTCTCTTGCCGATCATGTCAGGGTTTCGCTCCGTGTGGTGTACTTTCCCGGTTTCCTGCGGGAGACTCAATCATACCGGCGATCCGGCCCCGTCTCCACTGTTTGTTTCCGGACTCACGCCCGCGACGCGTGCGAAGTCCGTGTGGTGCCTACCGATTCTCGGGCGGCGCGGCTGCGGGCATCAGCCCCACTTGCCCTTGTTCATGTGTCCCTGGATTTCGGTCATGGACAGCTTCATCATATCGTAGCTGGCGGCCAGCGTCTTGCGGAACACGTCCACGCAGCCGGGATCCAGTTCGTCGGCGATGCCTTCCTTGCAGAGCCCCTCGATCTCGCGGGCCAGGGCGATGACGCGGCAATGGAGCATGTTCGTTCGCCGGGATCGCTCGACCAGGTTCGCGGCCGCGTCGTCCAGCCGGGTAAACTTCGCCGCCGGCGCCCCGCACTTCGGGCAGACGGCCGGAGCCTCATCGCCGTCGGAAATGTAGCCGCACACGCACTTGTACTTCACTGCCGATTTCATCGTGTCCCCTTTCAACAACTTCGCTTTCGTGATCAGACCTCAAGCCTGTCCGGCGTCGCTCGTCTCGACGAGCTCCGGTGAGGGCTTGTAGGGCAGATAGTCGCCTTGCTGTTTGATGAGCCGGTCGCCGACCTGGATGGTGCCGAAGAACTGACGGACGCTGGCCATAGTGAGCTTGAGTTTTCCGTCGGTTCCCTCATCGGTTCGGTAGGAAACGACCACCCAGTCGTCGTCGCGCCGGTCTTCATCGCGCGTGATCGAGGGCCGCTTATGCCGGACGCCGGTCACCACGCCCTTCCACGCCGACTGACGTCGCTTGCGATCCTGGCGGCTCAACACAAAGCTGAAGGCGACGATGGCGCCCAGCGCCCACAGGAATCTGGTCGGCATGGTGTCACGCTCCGTTCGCCGGCTCAACCGCTCAGGGCCGATGCCCTCGCCGGCGCCTTCAATGTATCTCGCCGGCGTGCCGGTGCCAAGCGGCCCGGGAGGCGTGAGCGGGCGCGGACGTGGAAGGCGCAAGGCGGGCGAATGACGTGGCGACATGGTGTCGCCCGCCTCCGCGAGCAAGCCGCGCCGCGGCAAAAGAGTGTGACAGGGCGAGCGAAGGAAGAAAGGAAGTACGACGCGCTCACGTCGCCGGCGCGGCGCCGCGTGCCGCCGGGTGTTGCTCTTCGGCGTCGGCCGTCTCTTCCCAGGGGACCGTCCGCAGGAGTTCTTCGACGGTGGTCTGGCCGAGGAACGCCGCCAGCTTGCCCATCTGCTGGATGGGGATCATGCCGCCGGCGATGGCCGCCTGGCGAAGGGCCGGGGTGCCCGCGCCGGTTTCGATGAGCCGCCGCAACGTCTCGTCGGCCACCATGATTTCGAACAAGCCCATCCGTCCGCGATAGCCGCTGTGATAGCACGCGTCGCATCCGCGGCCGATGGCCAGCGCGGGACGATCTTCAGGACCCAGCAAGCTCTTGACTTCATCGAGCGGCAGGACCGACTCAGTTTCGCTGATGCGCTGGGCGCAGGCCGTGCAGACTCGTCGCACGAGGTTCTGAGCGACCACGCCGCGGAGCGACCGAGCCACGAAGTGCCGATGCACGCCGAGGTTCAGGAGCGACTCGACGGCCCCGACCGCACCCACCGCGTGCAGCGTGGCGAACACCAACTGTCCGGTGACGGCAGCCTGGACCGCAGCCCGTGCCGTCTCGGCGTCGCGTACCTCACCGATCATGATCACGTCGGGGTCCTGCTGCAGCACCGTTCGCAGGAGCGTCGTGTAGTCCACGCCGAGCCGATAGTTCACCTGGGCCTGGTTGATGCCCGGCAAGTCGTATTCGATCGGGTTTTCGAGCGTGATGATCTTGCGGCTGCCGTCATTCAGCCGGTTCAGCATGGCGTAGAGCGTGGTGGTTTTGCCCGCGCCCGTGGTGCCGGTCACGAGCACCAGCCCGCTCGGAGAGGCGAGCAGTCCCATGACCCGATTGAGCTCGCGGCGGCGCATGCCCAGTTGTTCCAGCTCGAGCAGCGAGATGGTCGCGTCGAGCACCCGGACGACCAAGTCCTGGCCGTGGTTGGTGGGCAGCGCGGAGATTCGCAGATCGACGGTCCGGTCGAGTACGGGCACGCGGGCTCGGCCGCTCTGCGGACGGCGGCGCTCGCCAAGGTCCATTTCGCCCATCACCTTGACGTGATTGATGAGCCTCCAGCCGGCCTCCATGGGGAACAGCACACCCTGTTCGCGAAGCACGCCATCGACTCGCAGTGCCACATGAACGCCATCAATTTGGCAGGCCATATGGATGTCGCTGGCATGGCTGGCTACGGCCGCTTCGACCAGTTGGTTCCAGATTTCCGGGGCAGGCACTTCCGCAGTGGCCAGTTGATCGATGTCGATGAGTTTCTTCATCTTCGTTCACACCCAAAAAACACAAACGTCATAATCCCAGGACCGCGGGTCGGCTTTCTTGGTTGGGATCGAATCACGCCGGGCTGAACAAGGCCATCGCCTCCTCGACGGTGGCGACGATCTTGACGTGTCGCTCCAGCCCGACCGTTTTAAACAGTTGATTCACGGCGGGGGAGGGCGCCGCCAGAATCAGTTCGCCGCCGCGTTCGATGACCAGTTTTCGGAGCTGTAGTAGACTGCCCAGGCCGGCGCTGGTGATCAGCTCGACCGACTCCAGGATGATCAGCACGCGGGGCGACTCACAGTCCGCCAGAACCTCGACGGTTGGTTTGACCAGTTCGTCCTGAGCGTCCCAGCCCATCTGACCCGAGCAGGTCAGCGTCAGGACACCTTCCTCAGTCCACCCCAGCTCCACTTTCATGTTGATCTCCGCCCCAGAGCCGAACGCACGGTGCCTGGCGCGACGTTCAATTCCGGACGTCGTGTCGCGGCAAGCGCTTGCCTGGTCTCAAGCTCATGTCTGGTCTGTTGTTGCGATGGTTCCGGGAGGTCCTTGGGGCCTCACGATCCGTCGCCGCCGCTTTGTGCGCGCTGCCGAGGGCTGCGCCGACACATGGCCGGTTCTTTCCTTTGTCGGCTGATTTGCCTTGCTTTAATTGTGAAAATGGCGTAATATTTAACCGTCTGAAAAGAATTGCCGCGTAGCCTCGCTATCGTTACCGTCTTTCGAATCGACAGCGAGGTCGGTCTATGTTCTCACCCCAACTGGCCGTTCGGATTCTCGGTCTGGCGATGGCGGTGTTCGCATTGGTGGTGCCCACGGACGCGTGGGCCCAGCGTGCGTCTGTCTCTCGCTCGCCCGGCGGGAGTAGTTCGCGCTCATCCGGCCCTCGTGCGTCATTCGGAAGCCGTGGCGGCGGGACTCCGTCATTTAGTCGCTCGAGCCCGTCGCTGCCCTCGATGGGTTCGCGGTCGAGCCGGTCGGTGAGCCCGCCGAGCTTCAGCACGCCCTCGTTCAGCGCGCCTTCCCGGTCTTCGACGCCTTCGATCTCGCCGCGACCGTCGATCACCTCGCGTTCCGAACACTTGGCGCCGTCGGTGGTGCGGACGCCGTCGGTCTCGTCGTCGTCGCGTCAGCCCAGTTCGGTGAGCCGGCCACCTTCGGTGAGCTCAACTCCCCGGTCATTTGATCGACCTTCGTTTACGCCTTCGCCGCAGACGATTCAGCGGCCGTCCTACACGCCCACTCAGCGTTCGACCGAGCGGCCGTCGTTCACACCGGTGAGCCCCAGCCGTTCGAGTTCGCCTTCGTTTACCCGGCCGGACGGGCAGATCGTGCGGCCGCAGGGCTCGGGTGAGTCGCGCTTCAGCGCAGCCGATCGGACGCCGTCGATCTCCCGCTCGACGGCCACGCCTTCGGCTCGCAGCACGGGTACGCCGAGCGTGTCTGGCCGATCCACCGATGTTCAGCGCACTCCGTCCAGTCCCTCGATCAGCCGGTCGCCGTCGCTGGCCGACGAGTTCCGGCGCGGGGCGGGCGACACTTCGCGGACCAGTCCCGGCACGATTTCGCGGACGCCCGGCACGGCGAGCATCCCTCGTAACAGTGCGCCTTCGATCGATCGGACGCCCTCCGACGTCTCGCGTGCACCGTCTTCGATTTGGCGGACACCGTCGACCGGCGTGACCCGCCCGGACAGCACGGCCCGGACTTCGCCCGGGACGATCGCCAGGCCGAGCACGCCGTCGATCAGTCGTTCGCCCTCCGCGTCCACGCTGGATCGCAGTCCGAGCCTGCCGAGCGCACGGCAGCCGGGCCAGGGCGACGCTGCCACTCGCCTGACGCCGGGCACGGGCAGCCGGCTCAGTCCGAATATCAGCCGCACGCCGTCGGGCGGCATTTCGCAGCCGAGCGGCCGGACGCTCTCGCCGGAGCGAGCCATCGGCGGCACGAGCCCGAGCATCAACCGCTCGACGGCCGGCATCTCGCGCGGGCCCGGCAGCGCCGATGTGAGCCGCAACGCGGGGGCCCTGCGACCTGTAGGCGTCACGAGGCCGGGCTATAGCCCGTCGATTTCACGCTATCCGTCGATTGTCTCTCGCTATCCGTCGCTTTCTCGGGCCCCCTCGATTTCGCGGTATCCTTCGATTGCCCGCTATCCATCCATCGCGCGATACCCGTCGATTGCACGGTATCCGTCTATCGCGCGATACCCGTCCATTGCCCCTTACACCCGCGGCTACTGTGGGCCGCGGTTCGGCGTGCCGGGCTACGCGAGCTGCTTCACGCGGTTCACGCCGTACGTCTACCGGCCGGCCTATTACACGGGAGTCTGGGGCCATTATCACGGTCATCATCACGGGTTCAGCTTCGGGTTCGGCTTCTACCGCGGCTGCTATGCGTATCCGACGTATCCGTTGGTTTATTACCCCACGTACTACGCACCGCTGTACCCGGTATACCCCGTGTATCCGACGTACTACGTGTCGAGCGTGTTGGTGACCACGCCAACGTACACGTACGTGCCCGAGCCGGTGGTGGAGTATACGGACGCGGCAGTGGTGACCACCGAGTATGCCACGACCAGCGCGTATGTGGCCCAGGGCGGCCAGGTCGAAGCGCCCGTAGTGACGTACGGCCACGAGTATGACGCGGGCTACGCTCAACAGACGCCGCAGTACCAGGGTGAGCCGCAGCAGCAAGCGCAGCCTTCGCAGCAGTATGTCGAGGCGCCTCCTGCCCAGGCTCAGCCGTCGCCCAACGTGTATGTCGAGAACCACGTGCACGTGCAGGGGCAAACGACGCTTCCGCAGGCCGGCGAGGCTCAGCCCGCGCCGGTTCCGGCAGGGCCGTCCGGGGTCGAAGCACGGTCACTGCCGGCCGAGCCGCAACAGGTGATGCCCGCGCAACCGGCCGTTCCAGGCTGGCCGGTCCAACCTCCGGCGGAAGCGCCGGCGGTCGGCGAGCCGGCTCCGGCTCCCGCTGTGCCGCAGACTGTCGAACCGCAAACGGCCGATCAGCAACCGGCTGAGCAGCAGGGGCTTGAACCGCAGGCTGGCGAACCTCAGGCTGCCGCGCCCGCCGGCGGCGAGCGGCCGGGCGAGCCGGGAGCTGAGCAGGGTGAAGAACTGCCGCCTCTGACGCCCGAGCAGATCAAGGAATTGCAGGATCTGATGGTCGGCGGCACGAACGACTTCAGCGAAGGCCGCTACGCCGAGGCCGCGGACAAGTTCGAGAAGGTCGTGCAGGTCGATCCGTACAACATCGACGCCGCACTGGCCAACGGCATCGCCCGGTTCGCCAAGGGCGACTACTCACACGCGGCCGACTGCATCCGTCTGGGCGTGAGCCTCTTCCCGCCCATCGTCGATTCCGTATTCGACGTGCGGGAGCGGTATTCCAAGCCCGCGGACTTCGTGAACCAGTTGCGGGCCCTCGAGGATCATCTCGATCGCAATCCGCAGGACGCCGACGCCCTGGTCGTGCTGGGCTTCGTCCGGCACTTCAGCAAGCAGCGTGATCTGGGCGAGCAGACGTTCCGGCAGCTCAAGAAGCTCTCGCCGGACGATGCCGAGCTGGCCGACGTGTTCCTGAACGCTCCGCCGCCGCAGGCCGTGAGCATTTCGACCACGCAGCCGGCTGCGGGCGGCGAGCCCGTTCCCGGCACGCTGGACGTGCGGATTAACCGCGATGTGCCGGGCATTCCATCCACCCAGGCGAGCGGTCTGGACGCGCTGCCCGACGGCCCGGCCGTTCCGGGTGTGCTGTCGGTGACCACGCGGCCGGCAGCCATGCAGAAGATCGAGATCCCGGTCGCGCCGGTGTTCGACGGCAAGCTGAGCCTGACCGATGCCGCCGTGCCCCGCGAGCAGACGACGGTGGACGGTATCGCCGTGCGGCTCAAGAGCACCGACGACCCGCCGCCTCAGGCCTTCATCGAGATCAGCGTGGACGGCAAGCCGGCCATGAAGGTCAAGCGCTTCATTCCCGGCGCCTACGTGGTGGTCGAGAGCAACTCGGGCCAGAGCTACAAGCTCGTGCTCACCGAGGTGGACAACAAGACCGAGACCATCCGGTACATGATGGACAAGTTCGACCCGGCCAAGGCGGAGGAGCAAGAAGCTATGAGCTCTGAGCCCTGAGCCAGACGCCTGGCTGCTCGCCGACAGAGGATAGGATTCGCGCAGGGGCCAGCGGAAGAGAACAGAAGATCCACCGCAGAGGGCACAGAGGACACAGAGGGCAATGCCGTAAATATGTCCCTCTGCGTTCTGCTGTGCCTTCTGTGTTCCCGAGCCCGCGGCTTCTTGTTTCTTGGAGGAGCCATGCGCTGTGCGTCTGGCTGAGAGCTGACAGCTGTTCTCGTGTTGCGTCTGTCGCCCCTGTCGGGGGTCCATGAAACAGAAGGGACGAAACGAATAGGGCTTCGTCGCTCCCCGGGGGCTTACGCCTCCCGGCTTTTGACTCCTGCCCCTTGTGGGGCAGGAGAGCGGGAGACAAACGTCAGGCGACAATGGATGGCAGTGGGCTGTGAGCCGTGGAATGTGAGTTATGAGCTGTGAGCTATGAGCTGTGGGCTGTGAGCCATGAGGCGTGCATCTGGCTGACAGCTGACGGCTGAGAGCTGATAGCTGACAGCTGCCAGCTACTCTTTCGCTTTTTCGATCAATTCTTGAGCACGGGTGCGTTCCTCGATGAGCATGGGTTCGCCGAATTCCAGGCGGAGACTCTCGTACTTCTCGATGGCGGCCAGGGCCCGTCGGCCGTCGCCCAGTTCGAGGTAACTCCGCAGGAGCACGCTGTAGGCATCGCTGACGTCGCCGAAACGCTCGATGAGCTGATGCGCGGCCTGGATGGCTTCGTGATAACGGCCCTCGTGGTACAAAACGGACGCGTAGTTGCGGCGGCCGTGAAAGTTGTTGGGCTGGCGGAGGATCACCTCCCGCTGCATAGTGAGGTCGTCGGCGAACTTGGTGGCGTACTGCCAGGATTGCGGCAGGAGCAGGAAGGCCGCGGCCAGGCCGCCGATGGCTGCCGCCCGGCTCCAACGGCGAACGGCGACTGCGATCAGCACGGCAACAAACACCGTGGGCAGATACAGCCAGCGCTCGGCATAGAACCAGCGAGCGACCGGGATGGCCTGGATGGGGATCAACAGCGTGAAGAACAACCCGACGAGTACCGCGCCGGTGAGATCGCGGCGATGCCAGAGATAACCGGCGATCGCGAGGAGCGCCACGGCGACGGCCATGCCTGCGATCACGTCGCCGTACAACCGGTCGGCCGGCGAGAGGGCCGGGTACGACCAGATCGGACACAGGCTTTCGGTCGCGAACAGGTTTTTCATCACCACCCACAACAGGCGGAACGGCGTGAGGATGTGCTCGACGAGCCCCACGTGCGCCATGGGGACTTCGAAGATGCGTGTGCGACTGCCTTCGAGGTGCGTCTTCCAGCCGAACACGAGATAGCGGAAGAAAAGGAATGCGGCGGTCGCCAGGGCATAGCCCATGTGGGCGGGGGCGAGCGTGTTGTTGAACCAATCGCGCAGAGGGGCACGCGAGGCTCGCGGCTGCGCATATCGTCGCCACAGGTCGATGGCCAGCAGCCCCGGCCAGAGGAAGATCCCGTGCTCTTTGCTCATGACCGCAGCCAGCAGCAGGAGCGGGTTGATGATCAGATCGGCGACGCTGCGACGCCCGTCGGGACGGAGCGGGCGCAGGTGCCGAACCAGCAGCCACACGCCGAAGCAGCCGGCCAGCAGTTCGCTGCGGCCGTAGATGGGCACGACGGCTTCGGTATGCACGGGATGCGTAGCGAAGAGCATGCCGGCCAGTGCGCCCGCTGCCGCGCTGCTGGTGAGTCGCCACGCGAGCACGACCACGCCGACGGTGGTCAGCACGTGGATACCGATGTTGACCATGCGGAATTGCCAGGCTTCCAGCGGCTCCCCGACGATGGCGGCATTGGCTCGGAGCGACCAACTGGTAAGCGGGCGATACAGCTTGTCCAGCGAGACGTGCCGGGGCCAGTAGGGCTCGAGCCAGATGCGATACCAGGGGATTGGCTTGCCGGGCAAGCTCGTGCGGACGGCAGGGTTGACCTCAATGATGCCGTGGTCATCGTAGACGAACGCGTTGTGCCGGGCGGGCAGGAACGCCACCGTCGCAAAGACGGCACTGATCACGCAGGCAAGGGCCAAACCGCGGCGGCCGCCCAGGAGACGCACGCAGGCGGCCATGGCGGAGTCGGGCGTCGGGGGCGTGGACGGTTGGAGCATGGGCGAAAAAGCTACGAGCTATGGGCTATGAGCCGTGAGCTGTGAGCTATGAGCGATGAGCCGCGAGCGGGAATCGGAGGGGGCGTCTTGTCTGGCAGCGCCAACCAAGATACCCCCAATCTGGCTCACAGCTCGCGGCCCGAAGCTTACAGCTTCTTGTATTTGATCCCGATCTTCTCCAACTGCTCTTTGAACACCGGGTTGACCTTGGCGGCATCGACCAACTGCTGCGTCATTTCCGGCAGTTTGGTGTACAGCCGCTTGTGCGTGCGCGGCTTGCACCGGACGAGCGCGTATTGGGCCAACAGGGGCAACGTCAGCGATGCGCACGAGTAAACGATCACGCTGTTGCGGAAGTCCTGGACTTTGCCCCAGCTCTTGGCCTCGGCAATGGTGGCTCCGCTCAAGCCGCCCCAGTGCGGCGCGTCGGTGGTCAGTTGGATGACGTAATCGTGGCCGACGGGCGTGGTGTCGTAGAAGATCTGGTGGAGCGTCGGTTGCGTCTGGAAGTAGAAGTTCTTGGGCGAGCCGCCGCCCGAGACGAGCACGCCGTTCTTTTTCGCGGCCCGCACGATGGCGGCCGTCTCAATGACGTCCTTAAGCGGGTCCAGTCGGATGGGCTCGTCGAACAGATGCGGCACCGCCAGGTTCATGGCAATCGACGAGTCGCCGGGCGACGACGTGTAGATGGGCACGTCGTGCCGGGCCGCGGTCACCAGGAGCGACCAGTCGGGATGATGGGCGAGTTTTTCGAGTTCCTCGCCGAGGGCCCGGTGTAACTGAGCGGTCGAGAGCGGCTCCTGCGGCCGGATACGCTGCATGGCGTTGAGGATTATCTTGTCGGTGGCCAGCAGTGTTTCTTCGTCGCCGATGAACACGTCGTAGATGCGGGCGATGCCATGCTCGGCCAGCTCGTCGTCGTCCACGGCGAATTCGCCCTGCTTCATGGGCAGGTCGAACGGCCGGTGCATGTCGTGGTAGAGGTTGGCTCCGGTCGAGATGATGCAGTCGATGAACCCGGCCCGGATGAGTGAGTTGATCACGCCGCTCATGCCGATGGGCGTCATGGCCCCGGCCAGCGTCAGGCAGATGGTCGCATCCTCCTCGATCATGTGGGCGTACAGCTTGGCCGCTTCGGCCAGCCGGCGGGCGTTGAACCCGGACTTCGCGTATACGTTGTCGATGAGGTCGGCGACTTGCTCAGCGCCCTCGAGCTGAAGGGGATTGATGGTGGGCAGCTGATCCATCGACGCTCCGGCCGCCGGCTGCGCCGCCCGGCCCGGACAATGTTTGTCATGTGCCATTTCGTTTCGCCTGCCTTAGAGCAACTTACGTTTTCCCGCACCGCCACTCGATTGCGGGATGGGGCGCGTCCCGCCTAGTTTGAGGCGGGCAAGATGCCCGCCCCCCCAACAATAAACGGTTCGGCGCCAACTGCAAAATCCGTCGGCCCGCCCGCAAGCCATGATCGCCTGGCTCACAGTTCACGGCTTGTGTCGTCTGGCTTACAGCTCAGAGCTTATAGCTTAGAGCTGTCAGTTCATACCAATCGTATCTGCACGATTTCGGCTGGCGCGTTGATGCGGACGGGGAACCAGTTGCCGACGCCGCTGTTGACGTACAGGGCCGCGTGGCCACGGCGGTAAACACCCCAGATATAGCGGAACAGCAGGGAGCCGCCGCCGATGGGGTGCTTGCTGCCCTGCGGCGTGGCCATCAGTTGGCCGCCGTGCGTGTGGCCGGCAAGCGTCAGATCGGCGCCGGCTTCGGCCAGCGGATCGAACGCATGCGGGTGATGCGCGAGCGCGATCGTAAACAGCTCGGCTGCACTCGTTATGGCCGAGCCGTTCGCGGGCAGCGTGCTGGCCACGCGTTCGTAGTGCCCCGGCGAGCCGAACCGGGCCCGGTCGTACCTCGACCAGAACAGGCCGGCTATCCGCACCCGCTCGCCGCCGATGTCGAGCTCCACGCAGTGGTCGACCAGAAAGTGCGGCTCGCGGCGGGCCAGGTAAGCGACGGCCTCGCGGGGCGAATCGATCAGGTCGTGATTGCCCGCCACGACGAAGCGGCCGTACCGCTGGCGCATTTCGGCGAACGCATCGCACGCGGCAGGCAGGTGGTCGGCTGAGTGGTCCACGATGTCGCCGGTGATGGCGACGATATCGCTGTCGAGCTGATTCACCGCTTCGACCACGCGGCCCAGATGCTCGGGGCGGAACATGCGACCCACGTGGAAATCGCTCAGATGCGTGATGGTCAGGCCACGCAGCCGATCCGGTAGTCTCGCCAATGGCAGATCGATCCGCCGCACGGTGAACCGGCCCTGCTGGTTCACGCCGGCGGCGACAGTCCCGCCCGTAAGGAGCATGGGCACGCCGGCCAGCGCTCCGGTCAGGATAGCCCGGCGATTCATCCGGACGGCGTCGCTGGCGTCGTCGTCGGCGTTGTTCGGCGCGGCTTCGGACGACGCGTTTACCCGCATAATCGATCGCAGCCCTCGCGTGATCCGCCAGGGGATCCAGAGTACCAGGCCCATCACGGCGGCCAGCGCGATGGTGATGTGCCAGATCAACAGCCACATGATGGCCGGCACGGGTAGGGCTTCGTACCCTCGCCAGCGGCACATGAGCATGACGATGGGGGCAAGCATGGCCGCGGTATAGGCGGCCATCAAGAGGCGAGCCCAAGTCACCCGCGAGCGGCGCGAAGCGGCGCCGGCTTGGTCATCCGATCGGGCTGGCTCGGGATTCACCCGTCGGCGGCCGGCCAGCCATTCATCCACCCACGCCCACCAGAAAACGGTCGGCATGGCTATGAGCAGCAGGAGGAGTGGAAACACCGCCGGCATGGGCAGGTCCAGGTAGCCCCCGCGCAGGGCCAGGAGCCAACCTGCAACCACGCAGGCAGTGGCCAGCACGCCGGTTCTCAGTCGCTGATGCCGGTAGCCCTCGGTGTGCTTGTCGTTCATGGTTCGCAAAGGCGATGCGTGGCGAATTCGCGCGGCTCGGCAATGGGTGAGGCGGCAACGAAAACTCCTCCCGAGCCGAGACCCCCGGGTTGCTTCCATTCGCAACATTATAGGGCGAAACGGTCGTTAAAGCAGCAGTGGATCCGATGGCCGCGCTTGGTTTGTGCGGGGAAGTGTGGTGGCTGGAGCCGGCTGACAGCTGATAGCTGAGAGCTGACAGCTGCAAAAAAAGAGGATCCGAGCTCGCCGTTACTCGGATCCTCCAAGCCAGGCTGTCCGCTCCTCTGAGCGGATTCCCACAGCCTCTGCTGTGATATCGATTGGCGCAGTGCCGGCCTTAACATGATTTGTCCAAAAGGACTCAGAATTTCGAGCGCAAACCCGGTCGAGAGGTGGCTCGACGGGCGGGGTGGAGCCGCTGACGGGGGAAATCCCGGGTCGATAACCTTTCTCAGAACAAGGCCGGCCGCAGGACGCTGATGTAGTCCTGGTCGTCGGTACCCAGTCCGCGGTCGGCCGCGGCGTGAACGTGCGGTACGTAGCCGTCGCGGTCGCCGACCGCAGGCAGGCCGCGCTGCAACCGTTGCTCGTCGAGGATCTCCGTGGCGACGAAATCGGCAGCGACCGGATCGGTGCTGACCAGGATCCCGCTGTGCGTCCAGAGGTTGTCCCGAGTGGGCAGGGGGCCGCCGTCGAAGACCGCACGCAGCGCGTTGACCACGTGAACTCGCAGTTTGGGCTTGACCTGAGGCAAGGAGAGGATGTCGCCGACGAACGGCCGGCAGGCATCGGCGTGGCAAAGCTTGGGCTGTCGCACGAGGGCGTGCGAGAGGTTCTTCAGGCAGCAGGTCATTCGGGCCAGGTTGTGAGTCTTGAGGAACGGCACATTGATGATGGCGCCGGCCTCCTGCAGTACGGCGGCCAGTTCATCCTCGCCGCTGCCGAACGAGACTTTCGGTCCGGAAAAGCCGATGGGGCAGGGGCGCGTCTTGAACTCGCGCGTCAGGCGGTCGGGCGCCTCGACCAGGATCATGCGATCTGGGGCGAAGCCCGCCCGCTGAAGGCTGCGGATGAGCTCGCTGCCGAACGGGACCGTCGTCCCGATGACTTCCTGGCCGATCTGGTTGAACTTGATGGCGATGACTTCGTCCGGCCGGATGAGCTTGTTCCAGCCTTCCGCGGCTGACTTGGCGCCCGTGGCCAGGCGAATCGCCTCGTCCAGCATTTCGCCGAGGAGCGTCTCGTGGACCTTGCCGTCCACGACGACTTCTCGCGCTCGCACGTCGGCGACGATCGACTTAAGCGACGGATCGATGTGGAGCGTGCTGGGCCGGTCGGTGAGCGCCGGGAGTGTGGCGGCTGGTCCGGATCGCTCGCCGTGCACGCCGCGCGGTGACAACCCGGCCGCCGTAGCGCAGGCCGCGGTCGCTCGTAAAGTTCGCTGCAGAAACCTCGCGACGATGCATCCGACGCATGCGATCCCTGTTCCGAGGGTAGAGGCGATTACGTTGACACTGGAATGACGAGCGCCTACTATCCGCATCGGTTATTTTCATGCCGGTTCTTTACGAACCCCCGGGAGCATCTGATGACGACTGGCGATCGGCTGTCGGCACTTAAAGCGGAATTGGAAAAACATGGTCAGAGTCATCTTCTGGCCCATTGGGATCGACTGGACGAAGCACAACGGGCCGAACTGCTGAACGACATCGAGCAGATCAACTTTGCCGCTCTGGATGGATTGATCGAATCGCACATTCGCGCCGAACAGCCCTTCAAGCTGCCGAAAGAGATCAAACCCGCGCCGTTTTACCCGGCCAAGCCTGATATTGAGCTGGTGGGGCAGTATGCTGACGCCGTGAAACGCGGGGTGTCGCTCATCCGCCAGAACAAGGTGGCGGCGTTTACGGTGGCCGGCGGGCAGGGCACGCGGCTGGGGTTCGACGGGCCCAAGGGCGCGTTTCCCATCTCGCCGGTTCGCAACAAGACGCTCTTCCAGCTCTTTGCCGAGCAGATTCGCGGCACGAATCGCCGCTATGGTTCGGACCTGCGCTGGTACATCATGACCAGCCCGCAGAATGACGCGGCCACGCGGGCATTCTTCGCCGAGAACAACTATTTCGGCTTCGCGCCCGGGCACGTGTGCTTCTTCACGCAGGGGGTCATGCCGGCGTTTTCACCGGAAGGTAAGATTCTGCTCGAATCGCCGAGCCGCATCGCTTTTTCGCCCGACGGCCACGGCGGCGCGCTGTTGGCGCTGAAGCGATCCGGAGCTCTGGCGGAGATGGCGGTGGCCGGCGTCGAGTACATCAGCTATTGGCAGGTGGACAACCCGCTGGTCAAGTGCATCGATCCGCTGTTCATCGGCCTGCACGACCTGACTCGCTCGGAGATGTCCAGCAAGACCATTCCGAAGGTCGACGACCTCGAGCGGGTGGGCAATTTCGTGATTGGCGACGGCCGCATGCAGGTCATCGAGTATTCCGACCTGCCCGACGAATTGGCCCACGAGCGTGACGAACTCGGTCGCCGCAAGTTCGACGCCGGGAGCATCGCCATTCACGTGTTGAGTCGTTCGTTCATCGAGCGGATCACGGCCGACGAAGCGAACTTCGGGCTGCCCTGGCACCGCGCGATCAAGAAGGTGCCGCACGTGGACGAGCAGGGCAGGCGAATCGAGCCGGACAAGCCCAACGCGATCAAGCTGGAGGCGTTCATCTTCGATGCGATCCCGATGGCCAAGAACCCGCTGATTCTGCAGACCGTGCGCTCCGAGGAGTTCAGCCCGGTGAAGAATGCGACGGGTGTGGACAGCGCCGAGACCAGTCGGCGGGACATGAACCGCCGCGTGGCGGCCTGGCTCACCGCGGCGGGCTTCGACGTGCCCATGACGCCGGAGGGCGAGCCCGACGGCCTGTTTGAGATTAGTCCGCTCCTGGCACTGGATGCCGGTCACCTGCGGGAGGTGATGCTCACCGCGCCTACAATCCACCGAGGCCAGGCGCACTACTGGGAGTAGTCATTCCCGTGGAGTTGGGGGTAAATTCTCCCGTGTAGGGTCTCACGAGCCGTAACCGTTCGGGAGCGGTGACTTCCGGTCGGAAGAAACCGCTCGCTCACGGTTGCGGCTTGTTGCGATTTTGCGGCTCGAGGGGGCGTCCTGTCTTTGACTTGACTGCCCGGTGTGGCTACAAGCGCCGGTCGGTAGATTCGCGAAATCTCGTTTTTGGGACTGCTTGGGCATGATCGGCGTTTGGATAGCCTTCATTCTTCTCGTTATTGGCCTGCTCGCTCTGGACCTCGGCGTGTTCCACCGCAAGTCGCATGCGATCGGCATGCGCGAAGCGCTACTGTGGAGCATGGTGTGGATCAGCCTGGGCCTGCTGTTCACGCTGCCCGTGTATTACCTGTACGAGTACCACGGCTGGGGTTTCGGGGCCAACCCCGAATTACGACACCCGATTGACAGCAACTTTCATCCGCACGACGGCAAATCCGCGGCCAAGATGTATCTGAGCGGCTACCTGCTCGAAAAGTCGCTCAGTGTGGACAACATCTTCGTCATGGCGCTGATCTTCGCCTACTTCGGCGTGCCCGCCATTTATCAGCACCGCGTGCTGTTCTGGGGCATCCTGGGGGCGCTGATCATGCGCGGCATCATGATCGGTGCCGGCGTCACGCTCGTGCAGCGTTTCACCTGGGCGACTTATGTCTTGGGCGCGCTGCTCATCGTGACGGCATTCAAGATGCTGGTTTCGGAGGAAGAGAACGTTCATCCGGATCGCAACCCGCTGGTGCGAGCGGCCCGGCGATTCTACCCGGTAACACCCACGTTTGAGGGGCACAAGTTCTTCGTCCGTCACCAGGGTGCGTGGGCAATCACGCCCATGTTTCTCGTGCTCCTGGTGATCGAGAGCACCGACCTGCTGTTTGCGGTGGATTCGATCCCGGCCGTGCTCGGCATCACGCACGACTCGTTTCTCGTGTTCACGAGCAACGTGTTCGCAATTCTGGGGCTGCGGGCCCTGTACTTCGCCCTGGCCGGCCTGTTGGGCCAGTTCAAGTATCTTAAGGTCAGCCTGGTGGTCCTGCTGGTGTTCATCGGTGTGAAGATGATTCTGGCCCGCTGGGTGCACATTCCGGTGTCGTACTCGCTGGGCGTGATCGCGGGCATCCTGAGCGTGGGCATCATCGCCTCGCTGGTCGCCAGTCGGAGCGAGCAACTGCTCCGAGCGGCCGCGTACATGGAGCGCCCGATGAACATCGGCCGGGCGGCGTGGCGGCAGATTCGCCGGCTGGTCATCTTCGTGATCGGCACGACGGTGGCGCTGCTGGGCGTCGTCATGCTCGTGACGCCCGGCCCGGCCTTCGTGGTTATCCCGCTCGGGCTGCTGATCCTGTCGTACGAGTTCGTGTGGGCCAAGCGCCTGCTGGAGAACGTGAAAGCTCGCATCCGCAAAGCAGCTGGCATGAGCACGCCTCCCGACGGCCCTCCTCCGCACTGCACCAAGTGCGGCTACTCGCTGCACGGCCTGACCGAGCCTCGCTGTCCCGAATGCGGTGAACCCTGCCTGCTTCAGCCGACCACTGATTGTTCGGAATCGACCCCCAAGTCCCACTGACAAAGCCAGCTATGAGCTGTGAACTATGAGCCAGACGTCTGGCTGGCAGTTGAGAGCTGACAGCCGAAAGCTAACAGCTGACAGCTGTTTCAGTCGTCTTCTCTGTGCCTCGGTGACTTTGTGGTGAATCCTCTTGTGACCCGATTACCGGCGAGGGATCTCAAGTCCATCTCCCCGGCCTTCAGTCCCTAGTCCCCAGCCCCCACTAGTCGATATCGTCGTCGAACATATCGTCGTCCACGCCGTCGGTGAGGGCTTGCTCGCGGATGCGCTCGACTTCGGCGTTGAGCCGGGCTTCGCGCGAAGCCTTGTACGCTTCCCAATCTTCCTTGGTCCAGACCACCTCGCGAGCCTGGCTGCCCTTGTACGGGCCGACGATGCCGACGGCGGCCATCTCGTCGATCAACCGGCTCGCTCGTGAGTAGCCGATGGTCAGTCGCCGCTGCAGCAGGCTCACGCTGCCGCGCCGGGTTTCGAGCACGATATCCACCGCCTGATCGAATAGTTCGTCTTGCGGTCCGTCGCCGGAGACTTCGGTCTTGCCCAGCTTGATGAGTTCGGGATGGAACTCGGGCTCGCCGCGCTCCTTGAGGAAATTGATGACGGCCTTGAGCTCGCTGTCGTCCAGGAACGTGCCTTGGGCTCGCACGAGCTTGGCCGAACCCGGCGGGAGATACAGCATGTCGCCCTGGCCCATGAGCACCTCGGCGCCGTTCTGGTCGAGCACGATGCGCGAATCCATGCGGCTGGCCACGCGGAACGCCACGCGGCAGGGCAGGTTGCTCTTGATCAGGCCGGTCACGATCTTCGCTTCGGGACGCTGCGTGGCCACGATGATGTGAATGCCGACGGCCCGGCTCTTCTGGGCCAGACGCGACAGGTGCAGTTCCACTTCCTTGGCCGAGAGCATCATCATATCCGCCAGCTCATCGATGATGATCACGATGTACGGCAGATGCAGCGGAATCTGGGCCTTCTCCTCGTCGTTGCTGGGCTGGAATCGCTCGTACTTCTCCTCTTTGGTCAGGCGGTTGTATGCCGCGATGTTGCGGACGCCGGCCTCGGCGAGCAGGGCGTAGCGCTCGTCCATCTTGACCGTCGCCCACTCGAGAATTTTCTCGGCTCGCTCCATCTCGGTCACAATGGGGCACATGAGGTGCGGCACCTCACGGAACATGCTCATCTCGACCATCTTCGGGTCAACCAGGATGAGTTTGACCATGTCCGGCCGCTGCGTCAGAAGCAGCGACATGATGATCGAGTTGATGCACACGCTCTTGCCCGAGCCGGTCGTGCCCGCGATCAACATGTGCGGCATGCGGGCGAGATCCTCGACCAGCGCCCGTCCCTGGGCGTCCTTACCCAGGAAGAGCGGCAACGCCATTTTCTGCACCTGCTGAGCGGCCAGCGTGGCCAGCTCGCGGATGCGGACCACTTCCTTGTCCAGGTTGGGCACTTCGATGCCGATGGTGCTCTTGCCCGGGATCGGAGCGACCACGCGAACGCTCGGCGCCTTCAGCGCCCGGGCGATGTCGTTGGCCAACGACATGATCTGGCTCACCTTGACGCCGGCGGCCACCTGCACTTCGAACATGGTGATCACCGGGCCCGTGTCGATCTCCACGACGTTGGCCTCGACCCGGTATTCCTGCAATGCCTGCTCGAGGATCCGGGCCTTTTCGCGGACCACCGCTTCCTGCTGGGCGTTGAAGTTGTACTCCGGCTCCTTGAGCATGCTGATCGGCGGGAACTCCCACTCAGCCAGCTCAGTCGGATAAGGCTTGGGCGGAATCACCGGCACCGCGGCTGCCGGCTTGGGCGGGGCGGCGAAGTTCACCACCATCTTCGGCTGCGGCGCGACCGGCTCAGCGTCGTCCTCCTCGTCCTCAGCCGCCTCGTCCGCCTCGTCGGCGATGTCCTCTTCGCCTTCGTCCTCATCCTCGTCGTATTCCTCTTCCTCCTCCTCTTCCCAGTCCTCCTCTTCCTCGTCGTAGTATTCGTCCTCGTCCTCGTCGTCCTCGGACTCATACTCTTCGTCGAGGTCCTCTTCTTCGTCCTCGTCGTCGAAAGCCGCCGCCCGCTTCTTCGAGCTCCGAGGCGACTCCTCCAGCTCGTCCTCTTCCTCCACCGGCTCGGGCCGCTTACGTGCGGGCTTCACGCGGAGTTCCGCTTTGCCGGACCCCACGGTCGCACCGGCCAGTGCCGGCTTGAGGCTCACCAGGCTGGTAATCGCTCGGCGGATCGGGTTCAGCAGCGGCTCAAGACGAGCCGCCAGACGGCCCGGAACGGCAGACGCACTGCTCTTGCTGCCTCTGCCCGTCGCTTGTGCGCCGGATCTCGCAGGCCCGGATTGCTCGGACTGACGCAACACCAGGCGAGGCAGCCGCAGCACAAGTTCCTCGGCCGTGAACAACAGGCCCACGACCAGGCAGTATGCCAGGATGGGCAGCATCATCCAGTTGACGTTCGTCTGCATCCACGTTGCCGCCGCGTAACCCAGCACGCCCCCGCGCTGCTCAGGCCAGGCAGCGGTTTGCGATTCGGTCAACTGGTGAGCGACGGTCGAGACCACGAAAACGAGCAGGCCGACGCCCAGGATTCGTTGCCAAAGATTCGGCAGGTGGCCTCGGCGGGCCATCACCACGATCGACAGCGTCAGGCCGATGACTGCCGCGTACACCCCCTTGCCGAAGTAGACGAACAGATGGTAGGCGACCCAGGCTCCGGCACGGCCGGCGGCGTTGTTCGACGGATCCGGATTCGGGTAGACGTGCGGGCTGGGCCAGTCGATCGGGTCGAAGCTGAGGACGGCCAACCACAGGAACGCGCAGGCGAAAATCGTGAACACGATCGTGAAACCGCGGATAGCCTGCATGCGGTATTCGGATCTGGTCATGCGGAGCGTTCCTCCATGATACGCGCCGACGGTGCCGATGCTCGCCGCATCGGGATCGCGAATGGAGCCGTCATCATACCCGGGCCCGGTCAAACGTCCAGCACCCAGGCGGTTGGTTCAAACTCCGGTGTCACCGGCCCTTGCGCGCATACTCCATCCGCGGGCACCCACGTGCCCAAACCGGTTTTATCGGCGGTTCGACAGGAGCGGCTTGAGGCGGCGGGGGCGGCGTTTCGCCGGGCTGAAGTGGTGAAATCTCACGTTTCCAAGAGAACCAGGGGGACCGAGACGAGCTTTCGAGGTGGAAAGCAGTTGCCTGCGCCGCGGGCGGCCGTGTGACACCCTCGTTTCGCCAACATCCTCCTCAATGACGCGCCTCCACGCTTTGCGCGTAATTAATGCTTGCTCTGATGCAGGTTATCGAATATTATATCATATCAAGCATTTCGAAGCCCGAAGACACGAGTGTACCATCTCCGGAGGATCCCATGCGCTCCTCACTCTTCTGCTTGTTGGGGTTCCTGCTCGTTGACGCATCTCTGATGGCTGCCGAAATTCGCGTGTGCCTTCGAACGGACAACCGGCTTCAATGGGTCCGGCGGCAGGTGGCGGATGATGCCGACAGAATCGAAGCCGCGTTGACCGCTTTGGTTGCCGGGCCCACAGATGCCGAGCGAGCAGCCGGGCTCACGTCAGCACTGCCCCCGGGCACGACGGTCACGGGGATCCTGCTCGAGGGAGACACGATCACGGTGGACTTTTCGCCCGAACTGCTCGCCGGCGGCGTGGGCGACGCCTGGCTCGAAGCTGTGTTCGAGCAGGTCCGTTGGACCCTCGATCCGCTCATCGAGTTGCGTGCCATCCGGCTCACTGTGGCTGGTATGTCGTTGTCCGATTACCTGCCGCCCGTGCCGCAGATTCCGCCGGTCGACAAGAAGGGGCTTCTCGCCGAGCCGCCGCCGCTGATCACCGCCGCCGGGTCGGCTTTGGCCGGTAAGAAGATCGCGCTGTCGCCCGGGCACGGCTTGCGCTGGGGTGGCAGCAGTTGGAACTACGAGCGGCCGGTGTACTGCGCGCCGCTGAACAACGAAGACCTTCACAATCTCGAGCTGATGATCTACCTCGACGCCTACCTCAGGCAGGATGGCGCGACGACCAAGAGCTATCGCTGCCTGGACAAGAGCTTCGGCGACTACGCCCCGGGCAAGCCCTGGTGGACCATGTCTGCCGCTTATTGGCTCAAACACATCGGATACCCTTGTTCGGTGTATGCCAGTTCGACGGGTGATTGCACGCTGGGCAGCGGGGCCAGCGAGGACAGCGACAGCCTGCGCTCGCGGCCGCTCGCCTCCAACTACGATAACACCGACATTTACATATCCATGCATACCAACGGGCTGGCGGGCGATTGCACGGGTAGCGGCTGCCCCAACGGAACCTGCACGTACTACGACAACGGAACCGTCCACCGCCAATGGGGTGCGATCAGCCAGGCGCTCGCCCAGCAGGTGAACACCGAGATCGTCAACGTCATCCGGACGCATTACGGTGACGCGACCTGGCGCAACCGCGGCGCGCTGGATGCCGACGGCTCGTATGCCGAGACACGCTTGCCCACGCGGGCGGCCATCCTGATCGAACTGGCGTTCCACGACACCTGTGACCGTGACGCGTTGTACCTTCAGGACGAGTGGTTCCGGTCGGCCACGACCTGGGGCGTCTACAAGGGTGTCTGTCAATATTTCGGCACGACACCCACGTTCGATTTCTACTCCGCCGAATACGTTTCAGACACGATCCCGTCCCACATGATCCCCGGCCAGACCTACGAGGTGAGCGTCACCATGCGCAACCGGGGTGTGCTGTGGACCGAAGGCCGCCAGTTCCGGCTCGGTGCAGTCGACGACAGCGACCCGTTCACCAGCTTCGGCCGAGTGTACCTCCCGTATGACGTCGGTACAGGGCAAACGGTGACGTTCAACTTCACGATGACCGCACCCCGGACGTCGGGTACGTACACCACCGACTGGCGCATGCTTCGCGAAAACGTGACTTGGTTCGGTGCCGCGCTCAGCAAAGAGGTCCAGGTCATGCGACTGTTCGCCCGGGGCGATTACGACCACGACGGAGATGTGGATAGCGAGGACTTCGGATATCTCCAGAAGTGCTACAGCGGCGTGGGCATCCCGCAGGCCGACCCGGCCTGCTCGGAAGCGAGCCTGGACGGCGACGCCGACGTGGATCTCGCGGACTTCGCCATCTTCTATGCCTGCTACACGGGCCCCAACCGGCTGGCCGAGCTCGACTGCGGGGACTGACCCGTGAGTGAGGCAGCGCTCGACACGTAAAAAAGGAGACGGCGGGGTCAAGCCCCGCCGCTCGCGTTGATTTGGACGCTCACCGTCTCCGCACGTGCGGATTGCGTGCGTCTACTGTTTCAGGACGGGGAACTCGGTGATGCGAAGCCGGGTGCTCGCATAGGGCACCAGTTCCACCTCGGTCAACGGTTCGGTGGATTCCACCGGGCTGACCGGCGGGTCGTCGGCCTGGTTGTTCTTCATCTGCCAACCCGGCACGGTGCGAGCTTTCGCCTTGAGGACAACGGGGGCGGCCGACTGCTCGTAGGGCACCTTGCCGATCTTGCCCGTCTGCACCTCGAACGACTCGCCCGGCTTGTCCATCGAGATCTGCAGGGCGTAGTTCCACGGCGTGGTGGCGTCGATCTGCCAATCCACCACCGGCAGCGTCTCATGATGGCGCTTCAGGGCAGTGTACTTCTCGCCGATCTTGAGCGAGAAGTACAGCGGGCCGCGCAGCACGGACACCGCCTTGTTGTACCGCTGCTCGAGCCGGATGTTCATCGGCAGGTTCAACTCGACCACGTCGCCGTTCTGCCATTCGCGATCGATCACCGCGAACACGCCGGCCACCGGGCTCACCGACTCGGCCGCGCCGCCCGAGGCGGGCTTGATCGTGCACTTCGCGCCGACCGCCCAGCCCGGAACGCGCACGTGCAGCGGGAACTTCACCGCCTTGGGCGTGGTCAGCTTGAATCGAATCGCCCCGTTGAACGGGTATTCGGTCTCTTCCTCGATTGTGACCGTCGTGCCGTCGGCGACCTTGGCCTTTACAACACTCGGTCCCAGCGCGACGGCGGCCAAGCCGCGATCAGGCGTCGCCATCCACATGTGGCTCACAAACTTCGGCCAGCCCTGGTGCATGTTGGCCGTGCAGCAGCCGAAATTCGGCTCCAGGCCGAACACGTTCGAATCGTCGCCGTTGGTACTCCACTGACGCTTGGCCACCGAGCAGAACACCTGGTTGGCCTGCTGATCGTACTGATGGCCCCAGAAGTCGGCGGTGTGGGCGCCGGGATTGGCGTTGTAGGCCAGCAGTTCGAGCCGGTCGGCGAACGCCGCGTCGCCCAGGGCCGCGACGAGTTGCTCGAGCGAGAACATGAATTCCACGACCGCGCAGGTCTCCGTCCCCTGCGTGGGCCGCCGGCCGGAGAGATGCTCGTCGCCCGAGAATCGCCCGGTCACCTGGCCGTGATACTTGTCGAGGCTCTTGAGCCCTTCATACACGGCCTTGGCGTCGAAGGGGTTACCCGACTGCTGATACCAGATGCCGGGATACTTCACCGCCATGGCGATGTTCACCACATGCGAGGGATGGCCGTACTGAATGCCTTCCTTCAGTGCTTTGTCATCGTAGGGGAAATCGACGAAGTAGGAGTGCCAGTCGAAGCTGGTCAGGTAGATGCTCTTGACCACGTCGAGCAATGCCGGGTCGCCGGTGCGGTTGTAGAGCCAATAGGCCGTAACCGCGTGCTCCATGGCCCGGACGCCGCGCCATTGCGAGTCCGGCCAATCCGTGGGATGGCTGGCCAGGTAACGGAAGTAGCCCTGGATGACCTCCAGTGCCCGCGGGTCGCCGGTGGCTTCGTGGTACTGCGTGAGCACCTTGAGGCCGACTGCCAGCGGCCAGCGGTCGTGATTGTCGGCCGGGCCGAACCAGCCGTTGGGCTGCGCGCTGGCCAAGATGGGCTCGATCCATGTCTTCACTTTGGCCAGGAGCTTGGGATCGTCCAGCAGATAGGCCAGCGGGACGAGGCCGTCGAGATAATATGGCCCGCGCTCCCAGGCATCGCCTTCCTTGTCGCCCTTCCACTTGTTCTGCTTGAGGCTCGGCCAGAACTCGTCGATGTGGCCGGTCATGCCTTCGGCCTGCACCACCAGTTGGTCCTTGAGCCAGCCGGCGGGCTTGACCGCCCCCAAGGGCAGCGGGATGTACGCCGATGGGGTCAGGGGAGCGCGATTCGCGGGGTAGAGAGTGTTGGCCGCCTGTGCAGCGGAAGCGTTGGAACGATCTTGCGCATAAACCATGCTGTTTACTCCGGCCAATAGAATGGTGGTCGCGAGCAATCCTCGTTTCACGATAACCTCCCTCGTAGGGGCAGGCCCTTCCCGGCGGGGCGCTGCCTCGATCCTTTGGTGTCCTCCAGGAAGCTCTGCGGATCGGCGGTGAGTGTAACCGCAGCGGACGGATTTTGCACCCTGCGGGCGCGTGGAACGGGCAGTCCGCATCGCGGAAGGAGACGGCGAGGAATGCGCAAAGAGACGGCGGGATCAAGCCCCGCCGCTCGCTAGCGCGGAGATGCGGGTCAGCGTTCGCTGGAGCTGCACGCCGACGGCCAGGTTCGGATCGCCCGGCTCGCCTCGGGCCACGGCCTCCAGGAAATGGTGCAGACAGTGCATGTGGCCGTGCATCCACCCGATGTGATTCTTCGGGCTGGGCAGCACCGCCGGCTGGTCGTATCGCGACACCGTCGCGATTCGCTTCCAGCCCCGCTCGCCGCCTCGCGGCGATTCGGGATCGGCCTGGTCGTAGAAGTCCAGCCAGTTGGGATCCATGAGGTTGAACCGCAGGGCGCCCTTTTCGCCGTGGATCTCGAATCGCAGTTCGTCTTCCGTGCCGGTTGCGATCTTGCTCGCCTCGATCATCCCCGGCGCGCCCTCGGCCGTTCGAACGGTGACCATCACGTAATCCTCGCCCACCTGCGCGATCGGCCTGGACGGATTCGCAAGATCGCGCCGGTCGGTTGACCACACCCGGCGAACGGCATGCACGGGCTCCAGCGGGCCCAGCAGGTGCTGCAGAAGATCGATGATGTGTGAGCCGAGGTCGTTCAGGACGCCGCCGCCGCGTCCGGCGTCGGCTTTCCAGTTGAGCGGCCGATTGCGATCCACGCTGCCGGAGTGCAGATACGCGCCGCGAAAATGGGTGATGGCGCCGATCCGACCTTCGTCGATCAGTTCCTTGGCTCGCAGCGTGGCCGGCCAGAACCGATACTGCAACGTCATCTGGCTGGTGCCCGTGTAAGCCGGCAGGGCGGCGGCTACGCGCTCGGCTTCCTCCAGCGTGGCGGTCAGCGGCTTGTCACAGTAGATGTGCTTGCCCGCAGCCATGGCCGCCAACAGCGCATCGACGTGCAGGTCGTTCGGCGTGCAGATGTGCACGATGTCCACGTCGTCGCGGTGAATCAGTTCGAACTGATCCGTGGTGGCCACGTCGAAGCCGAGCATCTCTTGGGCCCGCGCTGCGCTGGCTGGATTGCTCGTGGCCACGCCGACCAGCCGGGTCCGGACGGGCACGGGTGAATAGAACAGCGGCAAGTTGATATGCCCATACGCGTGCACCTTTCCGATGAACCCGAAGCCGAGAATGGCCACTCCCAGCGTGCCGTCTTTCGCCATGTCGTTTCGCTCCCGGTGTCGTTCGCCTCTCCTTAGGTGTTCAACCCCCGTGCTGAGTGCGCGGGACTTATCTGTACTGGAGGATTTCGCCGGCGGCAACGTGCGCCGCTCTCATGGTCGGTTGCCGGCGCCTCCCCGGTTCCGATCGCGGCCGGGAGACTGAGCATCGGGTTGCCCCTGATCCAGGTTGACTTCAAGCGCGCCTGAATGGGTCGCACCGTATTTCAAGCAGTCGGAAGCGATTTCGAATGTGGTGATTTCTTCCCTGCTCTCGTCGCGCGCCGGGTTTCGCGACTCCTCTCGCTCGGAGTATCAAAACGGTTCTCAAACCCGCTGGCGTCGGCTAAAATGTTGTCAGAGTCCATATCTGTGTGTGAACGCTATCGGTTCCTCCAGGAGGCCGGTGGCGAAAACCCCGAACCGGTGGGAATAAAGGCAACACGAGAGCAGCGGATCGGAGTTCTTTTCCGTCCGAACATGCTCTCTGTCCACACCTTGCAGCCTGGAATAACCTCAGACGTTTGTACACCTCCTGCCGAAGTTGTTTCTTGACGGGCGCGAACGCGAAAGCGATAATCGCCATGCGCGTGGGCTTTGCCCGGTTCATCTCGTCATCAGCTGGGATTCTCCCGATCGCTCACGCGTGTAGTTGACGACAATTTGGCATCGTCTCGGATCAAGACCTCGGCACAGGGACGGGGGCAGCAATATGACCATTGAACCGATCGACAGCACCCGGAGTGTGCAAAAGGGGGATCTCAGTTACAAGTATCAGCGGTTGCGCGAACGTTTGCGAATGGCCGTCAAGAACGGCGAACTGACGGGCAAGCTGCCCGGCGAGCGCGAGCTGGCGCGCCGCTATTCCGCCAATGCCAAGACGATCAACAAGGCCCTGAACGACCTGGCCATGGAAGGTCTGATCCTGCGGCATGTGGGACGCGGCACGTTCGTGGCAGGCAGCGGGCCGTCGCCGAAGATCCCGGCCATGCCTTCACGCAAGTTTGCCTGGATCGCACCCTCCGTCGAGCAGCGGGACGGCAAGATCCTTCTCTCCATCACCTCCGACCTCCTGCAGGTCCGAGGCCATCGCGTCGAGGTCATCGAGGCCCACCTCGACAAGACCGGTGAACTGCCCGATCTGGCCTTGACTCCCGGCATTCTCCGTCAGGTGGACGGTGTCCTCGTCTTCGCCGCTCGGCCCTCACGCGAGCTCCTGGCCAATCTCCGGCGGCGGCACTTGCCCGTGGTGCTCGTGAACAATCATCATCCGGACATTCGGCTGCCCACTGTGCTGACCGACCTGTCGCACGGGGCGTTCGCTTTGACCGAACGCTGCATCCAGCTCGGCCATCGTCGCATTGCCGTTCTGATCCCGCCCGCATCGCTGCCAGCGGGGGCGGCGGCACAGACCGGCTACGAAGCGGCCATGCGCTACTACGGCCTCGAACCTTTCCATCGTCTGAGCGTGGACGACAGCTTCGATTTCGGCACACTGACCGCGGGCGAGTCCCGACCCACCGCGCTACTCTGCGTATCGGGCGCGTTGGCGACGCTGGTCCGCGAGAAGATGCAGCAGGCCGGTGTGTCGCTGCCTGCCGACATGAGCATTGCCGCCATCTGTGGTCCGGGCGAGAGCTGCGCTGAACGCGAGTCCATCACCGCCTACGAGTTCGATCCCAAACGCGTCATGTACTGGGCCACCGAGTTCCTCACCGAAGGCACGTCGCCGCACGGTCCGCAAATGGCCATCGTTCCCGGCCACCTGATCGACCGCGGTTCCCTGGCCCTCGCGCCCGTGCGCCCCGACGCGCCTGCCCACCCGACCGGCGAAGCCAAACTCTGATCCGCCGTTCGCGCTCTTTGGGGGGCGGTCGTCCCGCCCGCCTGAGAAGCGGGCATGTTGTTCGCCTCCGGACAAGCAGCAAAGCCACCAACCGGAAGCGAGGCCCGCACTGCGACCTACGGCAGCGTTTCCAGCCGGGCGTCATCGAAGAGCGTCAGGTTCCAGACGTTGGCTCTGCGCATTTCGTGGCGGATGAAGACGGTGAGCCTTGCGTAGCGAGCGGTCGCCTCGACGGCCAGTTGCGTCCATTGCTGTTCGCTCTCGGTCGGCGCGGACCAGATGACGTCGGGCGAATTGGGGTCGTGGCCACCGGTGGGATCGATGCCGATGCGGCAGTTGTTATCGAGCGGCTGGGCGGCCGAACCTTCGGTGCGAGTGTACACGCGAGCGCTGAACCGATACGTGACACCCGGGACGGCCTGCACCGTCTGATACGCGCCGCCGTTCTTCACGTTCGAACCGGCCTGGGCAAAGTACAAGCCCTCGCCTTCATAGCTCGGCACGGCGAAGATCGTTTGCGTGCTCGCCGTCGTCCCGTCGGTGTCGCCGAAGCTGAACCAGCCCTCGAGCAGACCGGCCTGGCCAGGCACGAACTGGTTGAACCCGCCATTCACCAGACCGGCCGGCGCCGGTAGGGCAGGGCACTTCAGGTCGAGAGCTTCGGACTCGTTTGCCGCCACCTGAATCGGCTCCGAGATCGCCCCTTCCACACCCGGCGCGATGGCTCGCACGCGCACCGGCATGCCGGCGGGCACAGTCAACCGGTAGCGGCCGTCCGCATCGGTGACAGCCACGAACACCGGTGAATCCGAGGACACGCACGCATGAGCGATGGGGCGGTCGCGGAAGTCCGTGATCTGCCCGGTGATCGTCCCGGTTGTCAAGTCGGGGTGGCGCTCCTGCATGTCGATCACCGTCTGAGCGAACAGCTCGCGGTTCTGCTCATACAGCGGCGGTACGTAGCCGGTGGTGCGATAGCGCGCGTCGCCGGGCAGGGGAAAGTCGGCTTCGCCGACGAAGGGAGCAGAGAACCAGTAGTCGCCGTCCGCCTTGTCCACGCCGAGGGTGATGCGGAGACGCGACGTGCGCGGCGGCCCCAGCAGTGCGGCGGTGATCCGATGCCATCGGCCGTCGGCGCGGAAGTCCGGCGCGAACGCGCGAGCCGTGCTCAGCAACGTGCCGCGCCCATTGCAGGCAGCCAGCTCCAGCCACGGTCCGGTACCCGACTCGAAGCGCCGGCCGTCCGAGGCTCCCGTGCTGCGCACCATGACCTCGGCGACGTAGACTTCGTTGGGATAGGCGCTGTTGTACGGACCGTACGTATACACACCGCGCGAGACGGCATCTGCTCGTCCCGACAAGCGCAGCGCCAGTCCACCTTCCGGCGCGCGGGTCTGCGGATCCAGCACGTACTCATGGGCCTGCAAGCCGCCGATGGCCGTCCAGCCCACGGGATGCCGTGCTGTCGGGGGATCCCAGGCTTCACCGAAGTGTGCGGGCACCAGGCTTGCCAACTCCACGCGGACGTCGTACCGGACCGTCGTATCGGCGGTGGCCTGCACTTGGTGTGGCGGCACGGGCCGGCACGAGTCGGAGAAGACCTCCACGCGATACGCCCCCGGCGGAAGGCCGGTGATCTCGTATTCGCCGCGATCGTTCGTCACGCCGCCGTACAAACCTGGTTCGGTGTAGACCACCACCCGCGGCACGCCAATGCCGGAGTCGCTCCAGGTCACGCGGCCGGCGATGCGGGCGTTGCCGGTGGGCATCCAGTCGCGTCCGGGCGACTTGGGCTCTCTCATGCACGCGTAGTAGATGGGCTTGGGCCGGCCGTCATGATCCATGAATGCCCAGCCGTCCCAGCCGTGCCAGGGCAGATCCCAGAGCATGAACGGCGCCACCATCTCGATCCGCTCGTCGGGCACGTAGTAGTCACGGAACGCGCGGGCCATATATTCGGCGCGGTTGTCCTCGCGAATGGGCGGGTGAGCCGGGTTCTTGCCCGTCGGTCCGATCTCCAATTCGTAGCCGGTCTCCGTGCACATGAGCCGGATGGGGCTCACGCCGTGCTTCGCCAATACGCGGGCGGTCAACTCGTATGAGCGGAGTGTGGTCTCGGCCGGCGCCACCTCGGGCGGATTGTTCGCCCCGTACGGATGCAGGCCCCAGAAATCGACGACGTCCTTCAGCTCGGGCCGGTACGCGAGCATGCGGTCGTAATACTCGGCCCCGCTGCCCGCCATGCCGCACGAGCAGACCTTGAGCCCCGGGTATGCCTGCTTGACTTCGATGGCGAAGTCCAGCAGCCATTGAGCGTACTTTTCCGGCGGGAACGCGTTGCCGATGTTGACCTCGTTCATCACCTCGACGGCATAGAACGGGATGCCCGCCTCGTACATGGTGCGCCAGATGGCCGCCTTGGCCTTGGCCGCCGTCCGCATGGTGCCGTCGGCATCGAGACGCGGATAGGGTTTGCCTTCCTCGCAGAAGCGTTTGTCGGGATACGCGCCGCCGCAGATGGGGATGAGATGGAAGGCTCGGACCATGGCCATGTTGCGGCGCACGCGTTCGACATCGGCGTCGGGCGAGATGCCATGACGCAGGTAGCCCCAGTCCCCGACCAGCGTCCGCGCAAGGCCAAGCAGCCGAGTGGTGCCCGCCGTGCTGAAGCCGCTGTCCCAGCCGAGGTTGATGCCCCACACGTTGCCTTGCCGCCCACCGCTCGTCCCGGTGTCCGCCGCCTGCGATGGCGACTGCCCGCTCGCGGCTGTCGTTGCCGCTGCCGCGATCAGGAGGAACCGCACGGAACAGGAACGCGCACGTCGTTGCATGGGATATCCTCTCCTGTTGAATGGACGGCAAGCATGCCCGCCGTCCGAGTGCAGGGGCAGACCCTGCCGCGTGTGATGGGAGCAGCACTGTACGCGAGACCATTCGACGAGGCGGGAGCGCGGACCGGCAAGCCGGTTCGTATTCTCAACTCGCCGCGCCGTCGGAGAACAGAGCCTGCACGAATGTCTCGGGATCGAAAGGCTCGATGTCAGTGGGCTTTTCGCCCAGCCCCACGAACTTCACCGGGATGTTGATCTGGTCGTGGATGCCGACGACGATGCCGCCTTTCGCCGACCCGTCCAGCTTGGCCAGGAACAGCCCCGTGACCTTGACCGTCTGACTGAAGATGCGGGCCTGGTTGATCGCGTTCTGACCGATGGTCGAATCGAGCACCAGAAGCACTTCGTGAGGGGCGCCGGGGATCTTCTTTTCCACCACGCGCTGAATCTTGTTCAGTTCGCGCATCAGGTGGTCCTGCGTGTGCAGTCGGCCGGCGGTGTCGATGATCAGCACGTCCGCCTGACGCGCCACCGCCGCCTCGCAGCCGTCGTAGGCCACCGCGCCGGGATCGGCCCCCTGGTCGTGCTTGACGATCTGCACGCCCAGCCGGTTCGCCCACTCGGTGAGCTGGGCCACTGCCGCCGCTCGGAACGTGTCGCCGGCGGCCAGGATCACCTTCTTGCCCTGCCCGTGCAGGTAATGACAGAGCTTGGCCACACTGGTGGTCTTGCCCGATCCGTTGATGCCGACCACGAGGATGACCGTCGGTCCGGACTCAGCAAAATTCAGCCGCCGATCCGCCTCCGGCCAGTAGCCGACGATCTTCTTCTGCAGGAAGGGGATGATCTCCTGCGTCTCGTGAATCTCGCCCGACTTGTACGCTCGGCGAACCTCATCGACCAGGCGGGCGGTGACGGCGGGCCCCATGTCGTCGGCCAGCATGGTCTCTTCGAGCTGATCGATAATCGCGTCGTCAATCTTGCGGCCGAACGGCAGGATGGATCGGAAGCTCCGCCCGATCTTCTCCCGCGTCTTGGCCAGCCCCTGTTTGAATCGGTCGAAAAGTCCCATAGGTAGTAAGCTTTAAGCCATAGGCTGTAAGCTATAAGCTCACAGCTGCCAGTTGTGTGAGCCCCTGGCTGATCGCTGACAGCTGACAGCTATTCACGGGCTCTCGTTCGGGCGGGCCACGCGACAGATCTCCGACTGCTTCCACACCGCGTCGAGCACGCCGTTGATGAACTGCGGCGTTTCGGCGCCTCCGAACTCGCGGCCCAACTCGATCGCCTCGTCCATGAGCACGCGCACGGGCACATCGGGCTCCTCGACGAGCTCGTACAACGCCATCCGCAGGATGTTGCGGTCGACCACCGCCATCCGCGAGACGTCCCAGTGTGCCGAGACGCCGGCGATCATGCGATCGAACTTGGCCCGCCCGGTCCACGTGCCTGCCGCCAGACGCCGGGCGTAGGCCTCCGTGGCGTGCTCATACTGCGACTCGGCCAGCAGCGGAGCGATCAGCGGGGTGACGTCGGCGTTCTCGTCGAGCCGCTGAATGTCCATCTGATATAGGACCTGCAAGGCGAGGGTCCGGGCCGCGTGCTGATACTTCTGTTTCTTCATGCCATCAGGGCTTGCTGGCATCCAGCTTGGCAAACAAATTCGACATCTCGATGGCGGCCAGCGCTGCATCGGCGCCCTTGTTCCCCGCCTTGGCCCCCGCTCGTTGGATGGCTTGCTCGAGGTTGTCGGCGGTGACCACACCGAAGATCACCGGCAGACCGGTCTTCAGCCCGACCTGGGCGATTCCCTTCGCCGCTTCGGCCGCCACGTAATCAAAGTGCGGCGTCTCGCCGCGGATGATGCAGCCCAGACAGATGATAGCCTCGAACTGCCCCAGCTCGGCCGCCTTGGCCGCCGCCAGGGGAAGTTCCCAGGAACCGGGCACCCACATCACCGTGATGTTGGCCCGGTCGCAGCCGTGCCGTTCGAGCGTGTCGATCGCCGCCGTGAGCAGTCGCGAACTGACGAACTCGTTGAACCGGCTCACGATGATCGCGAACCGCTGCTGGCGGACGACTAGGTCTCCGCTGAAACTGGGCGAAATCGGTGTCTGCATGGTCCTTGGCTCCTGGCCGGGCACTCGATGGCGGATTCCCGCCGTGCCTCGCGGCCCCAATCGGTTTTGCGCGTGCTGTCAAACCCGCTATCCTAAACCAGCCGGCATTCCGATGCCAGTCAAAGCCCATTGTGCTCCGCGTCCGGGTGCGAACCTGCCACGGATGGGTGGATCGGAGGATGCTGTCGGAGAGGACGATGTCAGCCGAACCATTCATCCTGGAGTTCGCCGGCCGGTTCGCCCCCGGCGATGTGCAGATCGACTACACAGCCGAGCCCTTGCCGCGGGATCCGCAAATCGAGCTGCTGATGGCGGCGTGGCCCGAGCACGTCGAGCGGGTCACACGAGCCGGCGGCGTATTGTTCAACGGCCCCATGATCCGATACCTCGGCCACGAACTCCACGCGGGCCGCGTGACCATCCGCGCCGGGGCAACTGACTTCGCCACGTTCTATTGCACGAACTACCTTAACGGCCATCTCGGCGAGGCCATCGGTTGGCAACACTTCGCCAATCCGCTGGGGATCTCGGCCAATGTGCTGACCGCGGACGGGTGGATCCTCTACGGCCGGCGAAGCCAGAAGGTCGCGTGTCATCCGGGTACCGTTCATGCGTTCGGCGGATCGCTCGAGCCTACCGACCGCAATGCCCGGGGTGAGCTGGACATCTTCGAGAGCATGGCCCGAGAGCTTCGTGAGGAACTGACGCTATCTGAAAATGAGCCCGTCGAGCTGAATTGCCTCGGCCTCGTCCGCGATCCGGTCATCCGTCAGCCCGAGCTCGTTTTCGACGCCAGGTTGCCACTCACCCGGCGCGAGCTCGAAGAACGGCTTGGCCCGGACGACCCCGAGCATGAGGGCATCGTCGCCGTCCGCGACGAGCCTGGCGAACTATCCCGGTTCGTGCAGAACACGCCTTCGGCCGTTCCCATCCTGATCGGCGCGCTCACGCTGCACGTCAGAATGACGAATGACGAAGTCCAAAATGACGGATGAAATCCGAATGACCGAATGACGAATGGCCCTTCGGTCGCGTCCCGAATCGTTGGGCTCATAGCTCACAGATCAAAGCTCATAGCTTCTTCGTCATTCGTCGTTCGGACTTCGACATTCGTCATTCTCATTCTTCGAACCCATTCGGATGCGATTGCATCCAGCGCCACGCCGTGCGGACGATATCTTCGATATCGGTGTACCGCGCCTTCCAGCCCAAGGCGTCCAAGACCTTGCTCGCGTCAGCGACCAGAGCCGGCGGATCGCCCGGACGGCGAGCGGTCTGGACTACCGGAATCTTTCGACCGGTCACTCGCTCCGCGGCCGCAATCACCTCGCGCACGCTGTAGCCGCGGCCCGTTCCCAGGTTGTACGCGCTGAACACGCCCTCCTGCAACTTCTCGATGGCCACGCGATGAGCGGCGGCCAGGTCGTCCACGTGGATATAGTCGCGGATGCACGTGCCGTCGGGCGTCGGATAGTCCGTACCGAAGACCTGAATGTTGGGCTGACGGCCGATGGCTGCAAAGAGCACCAGGGGAATCAGGTGCGTCTCCGGATCGTGATCCTCGCCGATGGAGCCGTCGGCCGCCGCGCCGCTCGCGTTGAAATAGCGCAGCGCGCAGGCGCCCAGGCCCCACGCCCGGGCAGAGTCCTGGAGCATCCATTCGACGGCCAGCTTGGTCCGGCCATATGGGTTGATCGGGTTCTGCGGATTGTCCTCGGTGATGGGCACACGCTCGGGTACGCCGTAGGTCGCGCACGTCGAGCTGAACACCAGCCGCCGGATGCCGGCCTCTTGCATCGCTTCGAGCAGGCATAGCGTGTTGGCGGTGTTGTTGCGATAGTACTTCAGCGGCTCGAGGACCGACACGCCCACGTACGCCGATGCGGCAAAGTGCATCACCGCATCGAAACGCTCACCGGCGAACGTCTTGGCCAGCAGTGCCTTGTCCGACAGGTCGCCTTCGATGAACCGGGCCTTGGGATGCACGGCCGAGCGATGCCCCTCGGACAGGTTGTCGAACACGACCACGTCGTGGCCGGTCTCGCATAGTTCGCGAACGCAATGGCTGCCCACGTATCCGGCACCGCCGGTGACGAAGATCCGCATGTGTGTCCCTTTCATAATTGTCATACAAGGCGGGCGAGACGCCCGCCCCCCAGCGCGGCCAGCGACGAGGACTTACCGAACCGAAACGACACTAATCCTTCACCACATCCGCGAGTCCCGACAGGCTCACCACCGCGTTGCGCAGCACGAACACCCGCTGGCGATTCACCCGGATACCGTCCCGACTCGACTCGGCCACGTATTGCTCGCGAGTTGCGTGACCTTCCTGAACATTATGCACGTCTGCCTGCTCGAGCCAGAAGCCCTGCTCGTCGAACGCAGTCAGAACACCCAGGTACACCCAGGGCCCGGCCGTGTCCAGCACGACTTCCTGCCCGATCAGCTTGTTCAACCCCTCGTTCACCACCCGATCTCCTTCTTGAACCCGCCCGTTGTCACCCGTATACTCGGCCGGGCTGCCGGCCGGTGTGTGACGGAGGCGCTTGCCTGCCCGCCACTTGTGATACAGGTGTCCAGCCTGTTTGTTGTGGTGCAGGCAGCTTGCCTGCAAGAGCACGCCGCAGGCATGCGTCACAGGGCAGTGCGGCCTTCGCCGGAGACGCGATTCAGGTGTACTTGTAGCGTCACTCGCCGGTCCGGGCAAACCTGCAATGCCGGGCCCCGCTTCGGAGACAGGAGGTATTTCCGATGAGTCGCAGCCCGATGGGCCGCTGGTCGCGATGTGTTTTGCTCGCTGCTGCCTCCGCCCTCTGCCTGCTGGCCTTGCCTTTCCTGGGCTCGGCCCAAGAACCGCCGGTCGCCTCCCGGCCCCATCGTAGTCCCGTCGATCTCAAACGCGAGTATCAGGAACGTCGCAACCGGCTCAAGGCCGACGACGTGCAAGCTCACTATGAACTGGCTGAGTGGTGCAACCAGAACCAGATGTACCTACAGTTGCTCCGCCAGAGCCAGTACGTCCTGCAGCTTCAGCCCGACCACGAGAACGCTCGCCTGCTCTATCGCCTCGCCGTCGAGCGGCTGAAGGCTCAAAATGCCCAGACGCGTCCCGGCGATGCCGACGAAGCGCAGACGTCCGACGGCGAGTTCCTCACGCCGGGCGCGATCCAGAAGCTCAAGTGGGCTGAGTTTCTCGACGCCGGCCAGGGGCTTCCACGCCTGCCCAACGCACCTCGGCGATATCGAAACGAACTTCAGGAGGAGTTCCTCCAGGTCCGGTTCGAAGGGGACGTTCTCAACGAGTTCCTCGACCGCATGGCCGGTCATCCTGACTTCGACTCTCGTGAAGAACGCAGCCTGTTCCTTCAGCTCTCGCCGACGCTCCAAACGCAGCTCATTCGCCAGCACACCGGTAATCGCTATCAGCCCCGGATCGAGATCCGCAACAACCCGCTGGTCTTCCAGCAGTTCGAACAGGTTCTGCCCATCATCACCGCCGGATGCGCCGCTTCGCGCTGTCACGGCGGTCCTGACGCCCACGGGTGGCGGCTGCGCACCACTCGGCCGCGGACCGACCTGAACCTTTACACCAACTTTCTCATCGTCAACCGGGTCACGCACGGCACGCAGCGCCTGGTCAACCGGCCCAAGCCCGAGGAAAGCCTTTTGTTGCAGTACGGCTTGCCTACGCAGCAGGCGATGTATCGGCACCCCCAACCCATCCCGCCGGTGTACCCGCGTGGTTTCGATGACGTTCGCTACCGCACGGTGCTGGCGTGGATCGAGGGCCTGACGGTTCCCGAGCCCAGACCGGGGGTCTCCTTGCCCGGCTATCCCGAGCCGCCGCCGCCCCAGATCGGCGGGAAGCCCAAGGAGGCCGAAGCCGCCGTCCCCGCCGCCCAATAGCGAGGTGGGGCATGCATCGGATTTGGCCTGTTCTCCTGCTGGTGGTGGCGGCGCCTCTCGTCGGGAGGATCGTCTGGCGACGCCGCCGCCAAGCTCATGAGTTGACGCGCCTTGCCCGCCGACGGGGGCTGGCGTTCGCTCCGCTCGACCTCATCGGCCTGCATGAGCGGTACTACAACCTTGCCTGCATCCGCCAGGGCCACAATCGCCGCGCGTTCGACGTTCTCTACGGCAGCACCGACGCGGGCCTCGTGGCCGTCTTCCGCTACCGCTTCGACCTGGGCTTCGGCGTCGAGCAGGTAAGCAAGCAGTGGTGGGTAGCTGTCCTCGAGAGTCCCCGGCCGCTGGCCGCCTGGCAGGCCTGGCCCGCCGATGAGCCTCGCCTCGAGCGGCCTGAGCATTCCGCTCGAATTGGTCCGTTAGCCGTCGCCGCCGATCGGCCGTCCACGCTGGATGCCCTTCGGCAACCGCCGCTCGCGAGCTTTCTCACTTCTGTGCCAGAAGACTGGCACTTTGAGGCGCGGACTACGCTGGCCGCCGTCGTCGCCCCTTTCGATCACGACTTCACCGTTCCCGATCGTCTGCTCGCCTCGCTGGCCGAGTGGGCCCGCCTGCTCCCGGGAGACGAGACGTAGCCCGCGCAGCGCGAACCACAGAGGTCGCAGAGGACACAGAGGCGCGGCTGACTATCGAGCTGGCAGCTTTCAGCTCTCAGCTGTCTGCCAGATGTCTGGCTCACAGCCCACCGCTGTCGTACCCTTCTGCCCCGCAAGGCCGGGCGGCGTAAGCCCCCGGTTGGCGACGGGGGCCGCGTTCAGTCTCGTGCCCTGTGTTTGTGGAGTCCCGACAGGGGCGACAGATGCAGCCAGCGTAAAGACGTGGTTGATGGCGTCGACCTGTGCGTCGGAGAGGGCGCTTTCATACCATCTGGCTATCAGCGCTGAGCTGGCAGCCAGGCGGGCTCATAGCCCATAGCTCACAGCTCACAGCTTCTATTCATCTTCCCGGCTTGGTCGCGGGCAGTTCGGCGGCGCGATTGATCTCGAACCGCTCCTGGGCGATGAGCACACGGCCCGTCAGCAGCACGGTGAATTCGACACGGGCGGTAACCTCGTCCGTATCCGGCGGGCCGGAAGGGGGCCAGGGGCAGCGCAGTGTGAAGTGATTGGTCATGAATCGGCCGTACCACAGGTCCAGCGTGGTCGGCACGTCAAACTCGTATGTGGCGATCACGCGCGGATTGCTCGCGTCGCTCAAGTTCAGCAGGTTGACCACGAACGAGCCGGCGGCCTTGATGACGTCGCCCTCCTTGTCCAGCGGCTGGACGTAGAGCACGATGCCGTCATCGCCCGGCTTGCCGTCCTGATCGTATCCGCCCGACTGGCTGGCCAGCTTGATCTTCACCGGCGTCACCAGCTGATCCAGGACGTCGGGATCCATGCCCCGCATGTTGGCCAGTTGTCGCTGCAGGTTGCGAACCGTCTGCTGCTCGGCCGACAACTGCGTCTCCAGGGTCGCCACTTGCTCCTTGGCCGCCTGAGCCTCGCGCTGGACCTCGAGGAAGTCCGCGGTCCGCACGGTGTCGCAGCCGGCCAGGAGCAAAGCCGCGCCGGCGAGAACCAGGCGCGGCCAGCCTATCGGAGACGTTGCAGTACGCCGGTTGAACGCCATGACTCTGTCCCTCTCTCACGGATCTCCGCCGGCCGTTCCCACATACACACGCGCGAGAGCGGCGGGGTTGGACCCCGCCGACTCTTTTCCCATGTGCGCGTGCTCCCCGTGGGGGCTAACCCGCCGATTTCTGCGCGCAATCGTCGATTACGTCACGAGCAGATGCCGATTTGCGCGTCGCCTACTCCTCCGGCGGACGCGGCGGCGTCTCCGCCGCCCGCTCGAGCAGCTTGTCCGCCAACCCGTACTGCAACGCTTCCTGGGCGTCGAGCCACTTGTTGCGGTCGCAGTCGATCTCGATCTGCGAGACCGGTTTGCCCGTGTGGAACGCAATGATCTCGTACAGGCGCTTGCGCAGTCGGATGATCTCCGCTGCCTCGATGGACAGATCGGTCGCCGGACCTTCCAACACGCCGCCGATCAGCGGCTGGTGCAGCAGCAAGCGCGAGTTGGGCAACACGAACCGCTTGCCCTTCTCGCCGCCGCACATGAGCACCGCACCCATGCTGGCCGCCATCCCGATGCAGTACGTGTGCACCTCGCAGCGCAAGAACTGCATGGTGTCGTAGATGGCCAGGCCGGCCGATACCGATCCACCCGGCGAGTTGATGTAAAGGCTGATCGGCGCCTTGCTGTCTTCGTTGGACAGGAAGAGCATCTGGGCGATGATGACGTTGGCGATGTCGTCGTCGATGCCGCCGCCCAGGAAAACGATCCGATCCTTCAAGAGCCGCGAGTAAATGTCGTACGCCCGCTCGCCGCGACCCGTCTTCTCGATCACGATCGGAATCAGGTTGTTCTGATGCATGTTTAGTTTCCCACAGCGTCTGTGATCCCATGTTCGTAGCCCGTTTGCAGCTTGCCGTCGGCAAGAATGATTCGTGCCATCCCCGGCCACTGACAACGGACCATACCGGCTGGCGATCACCGACTACTTTTTCTTCTTCTTGTCCTTGTCCGGCTCGTTCACCAGGATCTCGTCCACCAGCCCATAGGCCAGCGCTTCCTGGGCATTGAGGAATCGGTCGCGCTCGGTTTCTCTGGCGATCTTTTCCGGATCCTGGCCGGTGTGCCGGGCCAGAATCGAGATCAGCAGGTTCTTGTCCTTGAGAACCTCTTCGGCCTGGATGCGGATGTCCTCAGCCTGGCCGGTGATTCCGCCGTAAGGCTGGTGGAGCATGACCTTGGAGTTGGGCAGGGCGTACCGCTGCCCCTTCGTGCCGGCCGCGAGGATCACCGCCGCGCCACTTGACGCCTGCCCGATGCAGTACGTGGCCACGTTGCAGCCCAGGAACTGCATGGTGTCGTAGATCGCCAGCGTTTGATCCACCAGCCCGCCCGGCGAGTTGATGTACAGGTGAATCATCTGCTCGCGCTTGATCGACTGCAGGTACAGCAGTCGCATGATCACGATGCTCGCCGTTCGCTCGGTGATCGGCCCGGCCAGGAAAATGATCCGGTTCTCCAGCAGCATGTCCTCGATGGACATTTCGCGGTAACGCTGGTAGGGCGGGGCCTGTTGGTTGAACGTCTGGAAAATGTGATGAGGATGGTCCATATCGTCCTTTCCTTCAGATGATCGCGTTCGTTCTCTTGCCCCGCCGCGTGCAGTCATGGAACCGGCATAAAGTCGGCCCCGCCGCGCGACGGGATCGGCAATTCGTACTGCCCCGCCGATCGCGGCGGGGCCGGTGCCGCGTCCGGCGCCGCCTATCGGAACTGACCGTTCTCGCCGACGGCTCAGGTCTCGTCGGCCAGGTCGTCCGCCTTCTTCTTGCGGGGCGGCGTGCGCTTCACCTGCTCGCGAGGCTTGGGCGCCGCTTCCGCGGAAGACTCTTCACTCTTTTCGGCTTTTTCCGACCCGGCCTCTTCGGACTTCTTGCCCGACTTGCGGCGGGCCTTGATGTCCTCAAGCTTAGCCTCGGTGATGCTCGCCTTGCTAATCAGTTCGTCCAGGATCTTGTCGTCGCGCAGCCGCACATACAGCGAATTCAGCGAGCCGTCCTTGGCCAACTGGTCGCGGACCCGGTCGAACCGCTGGCCCTGACGCCGGGCGATGATGGCGATCTGGTTGTTGATCTCGCCTTCCGTCACCTCCACGTCGAAGGTCTCCGCCAGCTTCTCCATGATAAAGGCCAGCTTCATCTCGGCGATGGCGTCCTCGCGAGAACTCGTCCGCAATTCGTCCATCATCTTCTCGGCTTCGGCCTGCGAGACCCCTCGGCGATACAGGTCCAGAAGTCGGAGAGTCGTCACCGTCTGGATCTGGCGAGCGCTCAAACGCTCGGGCAATTCGAACGAGGTGTTATCCAGCAGGTATTTGCTGACCTGCCCACGAAGGCCTCGTCGGATTTCCGTCTCGAGGTCGCCCTCGAGGTCCTGCCGAATATAGTCGCGCAGATCCTTCTCGGACTCGAAGCCCCAGCTCTTGACGAACTCCTCGGTGATCTCCGGCAGCTTCATCCGCTGGATTTCCTTGATCGCGAACTCCAGCGACGCCTCTTTGCCACGGTATTCCGCGTTCGGGTAGTCGTCGGGGATGGTTGCGGTGACCGTTCGGGTATCGCCGGCGTTGGCACCGACCAGGGCCTCGCCCAGTTTCTCGACCACCATGCCGTCCACCACCTGCGGTCGGGCCGCGAGCCGAACGTCCATCTGCTCCTTCAGCACTTGGCCGTCCACGGTGATCTTCAGGTCGGCCTTGATGTAATCGTCCACCTGGACGCCGCCCTCGGTCACCGGCTCGAGCATGCCTCGCAGGCTCCGCAGCCGGTTCACTTGCGTGTCCACGTCCTCGTCGGTGATCGTGACGATCGGTTTTTCGAGCGGGATGCCTTCCAGGTTGGGCAGCTCGAACTCGGGCCGAATCTCCACTTCGCACGAGAAGACCAGCGGGCCCTCCGACGGAAGCTTCATCTTCGCGATCGCGGGCTGGACTTCCTCGAGTACTTCCTTGCCTTCGTCGTCCTTCACGTAGATGAGCGGGTCGCCCAACACTTTCAGGCCAGTCTTGTCGACGGCGGCCATGTACCCCGTGCTGACCAACTGCTGCACGAGCGTTTCGCTCACCTCCTGCCCGAAACGCTTCTCCAGCAGCCGCCGCGGGGCACGGCCCTTGCGGAAGCCCGGCACCAGCGCTTCACGGCGCAACTCGGCGTACTGCTCGTTCGCCTGCCCGTCGAGCGTGTCGCGGGGGACCGAAATGGTCAGCTTGCGACGCAGGGTGCCGAGTTCCTCGGTCTGGACTTCGATCACTTCCTTGAGCTTGTCCTCGAGGGACTTTTCCGTTTCTTCGGCCCCTTCCTCCTGACCTTCCAGTTCCTCGGTCTCAGTCTCGTTCGTCAGTTCGTTCTTTTCCTCGTCCGCCATCGAGCAGTACTCCTCAAAAACGGTGAATTGTCCTGGGCCCACAAAAAAAGGCCATTCGGTTTTGCCGGCCAGGCGTTGTGAGTTGGCCGGCAATGCCGAATGGCCTTGTCACCGTGATCGCAGCCAACGCCTGGCCGTTCCCGGCCGGTACCCCACGATCACGTTGCCGACGGCCGGCTCCCGGAGCCCAGGCCTCGGCGGAAGATGTCAGAACGCAACATGATCATCGGCCAGATAGCCGAATGTCAAGAGCACATTCCCCGCCAGCCCGACATTTCAGCCCTGGGAACTCCTTTTTGGGGGAATTCCCTGCCGAACGATCGCCGTGCGACCGGTCAGGCCAGGCAGACGTCACCCCGGAATCAGTGTAACCCGCCTCCTCCCGGTGTCAGAAGCGGTGGACGTCGTACGCGGCCTCATGCGCTCGAACGCGACAGAACCCACCGACGCCTCCCCGTTCGGCTTTTCCGTCGGTTGAGCCGGAGCATGACACTGTCAAACGTTGCAGGTCTGCGTGCCGCATTCGGGCAGACACCGGAGACATTGCCCGTCAGATCGGAGCCGCAGTTCTGGCACGACCAGTGAGGGGACGGGCGATCATGAAAGGACAACCGGGGCGGTCGGGATAGCGAAAAGCAGAAAGGGCAGCCAGAGCGGACTCTCGACGAACCATGTGCGACCTCCCTGGAGCCAAGGTATGAGCATGCGGGAGAACAGCCCCACGGGGCTCGGTGCCTGGGTCTCGATGTGCAAAAGCCTGGACCTTGATCAACCGGCCCGCAGCCACAGTGACTTGCCGCGACTGGAGGGCTCTCTATCGCCGGGTCGTTGTCTTGTCGCTGTAAGTCGCGGAATAGGCGGGAGTTGTGCACCAACAAAAGTTGTGCACCAACAAAAAAGGCCCGGCGTCCTTCGACGCCGAGCCTTCCAGAGCGGGTGATGGGACTTGAACCCACGACATTCACGTTGGCAACGTGACGCTCTACCACTGAGCTACACCCGCATGTCCCGCGGCACGCTGCCCGACGGCTTTCGTGCCAAGCGGCACCTCCAACCGGCCTTCGCTGCGGAGGAGGAACTCGTAATATACCATGCTCACCGGAGCTTGCAAGTCCCGCCAGTGGGTTCTCGCTCGCCTTATCGGCCGGCCTCATCCCGCGTCCGCTTGCGCCAGTGGTCCAGCCGAGCCTGCATCACCTTGACCACCGCCTTGTAGGGCAGGTCGCTGGTCAGATTCCGCTCCTCGCCGGGATCCCGCTTGAGGTCGTAGAACAGGTCGGAATCCGGCGGGGCGTAATCGATGAACTTGTATTGCTCCGTCACCAGTGCCCGGATGGAGAAGGGCTGTCCCTCGTGCTTCTCATACTCCACGAAGCACTCAGCCGGGCGACGCGGGTCCTCGCCGCGGCGGATGAGCGGCATGAGCGATCGACCGTGCACGCTCGGGTAGGTGGGCAGGCCGGCCGCCTCGAGCAACGTCGGCGCGATGTCGATCAGGCTCACCAGGCAGTCCACACGTCTGGTCGCGGCCTGCTTGGCCAGGTAGGGGGGCAGATTCGCGGGGCCGCCGCTGGCCGAGGCCGAACCAGCGTCCCGGCCCAGCGTTTCGCGCTGACCGGCGGGCACGCGGATCAGCAGCGGGCAACGGATGAGTTCCTCCCAGAACGCCGGCCCGGTTCCCCACGCCTCGCGATGACCGGTGGCGAACCCCTGGTCGGCCGTGACCACCACCCACGTGCGCTCATCGAGCCCAGCCTCTTCCAGGGCATCCAGCACTCGCCCGATGTTCTCGTCGAGATGGCTCACGAACGCATAGTACTTGCTCCGCGCCTGCCGAAGCGCCTCCGTCTGCTTCGGGTACTTCTGGATCAGCGGCGTGGCCTTCACGCGGTTGGGCACATTGGTCGGATCCGACGGTTTGATCGTCGGGGGCGACAGATTCGCCGGCGGGTAGGCATCCTCCTTGCCCGGCGGGTACTCCAGCGGTTCCGGAGGACCCGGCAGGAACAGGCACAGCATGAAGGGCCGATCACGGTTCTCCTGGATGAAATCGATCGCCCGATCCGTATGCCAGTCGGGCAAATATGTGTCAGCCGTCTCTTGCCGGCCGTCGATGTAGACCTTGGCGTTTTCGAGCGGCCCGCCCAGAGCGCTGGTCGCCGAGAATTGGAAACCCAAACCTGGCTTCTCCACCTTCGGTGGCGGCAATTCCGCGTGAGCCGGACTCCCTGGAGCCTCCGCTGAGCTCTCGGTTTCGGCCGTGCTCGGTTCTGCCTCCACGTGTTCCGGAAGCGCCGAATCCAACTCTGGCTCTGGTTGTGATTCCGCAGGCTGCGATCCCGCGGGCTGTGATGCCGCGGGTTGAGAGGCTGCCGGTTGCGATTCCGCCGGCTGTGTCAGCGCGGTTGCGGGTTGCTGCGGCAGCGGGGGCTGCGAACCCGGCTGACCCGCGCGGGGCGGCTGCGCCCCGGGCCGGCCCGGCTGCGGCGGCTGCGCGCCTGGTTGCCCGGGTAGTGGTCGCTCCGGCGGATGCCGGTCGCGGATATGCGGCGAGACGCCAGCCAGGTTCGGGGCAGGGGCAACCGGCTCGGCCTGTGGCGGCACGGCGCCAGGCTCCGGTGGAGGCTGCGGCAACACCCACGTCCCGACCAGTCCGCAGGTGTATCCTGCTCGCGCGAGAATTTCCGTGATGGTGGGGGTCTTGGGCAGGATGATCGAATCGTCAGAGGTCACGCCGTGCGTGTGCGGATACTGGCCGGTGAGCATGGATGCTCGCGCGCCGGCCGACTGCGGCATCGGCGTGTACGCCCGCGTAAACTGCACGGACTCGCTTGCCAGCCGATCCAGCCGGGGCGTCTTGACCTCCGGATGGCCGCCGAAGCCGGTCGTCGTCGCGCTGACCCCTTCGAGACAGATGAGAACCAGGTTGGGCCGGGCTGAAGCCGCTGAGCCGTTCGGCGCCTCCGCGGCTGCCGCGACCGCCGTCGCCTGGCCCGCCAACACTGTTACCATCGCCCATGCCAACGCTAACATCCGTGCGTACATCATCTTGGGTTTCCGTTTTGCCTTGAGGTTCTGCGCTCGAAACGCATACTAACCCAGCCTATCCGGCATCTCGTGACCACGCCCGGCGGATCACAGGGGTATTTGTAAGTACGGCCGGGCCGGCCCACCGTTGACTATCTCTTGTACAATCTCCGCGAATGATCGTCGCTGTCCGGGCCATAGCAGCCGTTCGGCGAAATCGTTCACGTGAATCCAGTCCCACTCCGTATGCTCGGCATTGAGCCGGACTTCGGCGTCGCCCGCCACCTCGGCCGCGAACACCGGGCAGTGGTAGATGGTGTCGGTCTTGGCCACGTAGAACGTTTCGACGCCGTCAGCCTGGTAGAACCGCTCGGGTGCCAGCCCCGTTTCCTCCGCCAATTCCCGCAGGGCGGCCTGCCAGGCCGTCTCGCCGGGTTCGATGCGGCCGATAACCGGTTGCCACGTCCCGCCCATGTACCGGTCCGGCGAACGGAGCAGCAACAGGAACTCCGGCCCGTGCTCGCGATGGCGAAAGACGTACACCGTAATTAGCGAAGGTGATTCGTGCCTCATGCTCTCAGGATCCAACGCGGATGAACTGATTGCCCGGCAGTTGTCGCGCCAGACCTTTGAGCTGAAGGTTCACCAGCACCGACGCGACCCGGCTGGGCGGCAACTCCGTGGTTTCGGACAGCGCTTCGAGCGATTGTCCCTGCCGATCGAGGGCATCGAGGACCCGCCGCTCCTCTGCCCCCAGCTTGCTCACTGTTGCTGCGACCAACGTTTGCTCCACAGTGACATCCGGCTCGATGGTTTTGACGATCTCGCCCACGCCGCCCAGTTCTTCCAGGATGTCTTCGACGCAACAAACCAGTTTGGCGTGCTGGTCGCGGATGAGCGTATTCGTCCCTCTGGAGAACTCCGAGTCGATCCGGCCCGGGATGGCGAACACCTCGCGGTTGTAGTCGGAGGCGAATTCGGCCGTTTTGAGCGAGCCGCTGTGCCGTGCCGCCTCGACCACCAGCACGCCGAGCGACATGCCCGCGATGATGCGGTTGCGAGGCACGAAATGGCTCGAATCCGGCGCGGCATCCATGGGCAATGCACTGACCAGTGCGCCCGACTCCACGATGCGCTCGGCGAGACCCGCATGCTCGGGCGGATAGACGGTGCTCAATCCATTGCCGAGCACGGCGATCGTACGTCCGCCCGCCTCCATCGCGCCCTTGTGGGCCTCGCCGTCCACGCCGCGAGCCAGACCGGAGACCACGGTCATTCCGCGGCCGGCCAACTGGTGGGCGAATCGCCGGGCCTGCTCGCGGCCATACATCGTGCAGCGTCGAGCGCCCACGATACCCAGCGCAACTGCATCCTGCCGTTCGAGTCGTCCCTTGACGTACAGCACGATGGGGGCGTCGGGAATCTGTTGGAGCCCGGGCGGATACTCCGGATCTTCGCGACACAGAATCCGGACGCCGCAGCGGCCCGCTCGTTCGAGTTCGCCTTCCACGTCGGCGCGGTCACGGCCACGGGCCACGGTCTCCGCCGTTTGGCGACCGAAGCCTTTGACGCCCGCCAGTTGCGTGGCGTTCGCGGCCAACGCGTTGCGCAGCGAGCCGAAATGCTCGATCAGCCGGCCGAAATGGACCGGCCCGATCTCCGGCGTTAGCGCCCATCGCAGGTGCTCGATGGCAGCGGCCGAGGCTACAGGATGTGAGGAGCCCGCCATGGCACACCAGCGTACTTGCCCTGATCGCCTCGGACAACCGAATAGGCCGGATGAACGGTGTCGCAGCTAGCTAGAGCCGGCAATGTGGCAAGCCTCCCGGTCAGGCTCTGTCCTTGGCAGGGGGCGGCGACGAAAGGCAGGAGGTCCCGCCAGTTGACGTCGAAACGCGGTTTTGCGACACTACACTCTACCGGGTAAGCCGACCGGGCCTTTCTCGCCCCGCGGTTTTCACCTTTGTTATGCTTTGGTTACAACAGTCCGTTCCCGTCGGGTGTGGCGGGGCAGGGAGATCCAGTCGATGTCGGTCAAGGCCAGTGAACTCAAAAAAGGGCAAGTGATACTGCACGAGGGCACGCGGTATACGATCAAGGACATTCAGCATGTCGCCAAGGGTAATTGGCGCAGCTACTACCAGATCAAGCTGAAGAACTTCAACACGGGCCAAGTCATCGACCAGCGGTTCGCCGTGGATGACCGCGTCGAGACGTTGTTCGTCCAGACCAAGGAGTTCGAGTACCTCTACCGCGACGGTGACAGTCTCGTCCTCGCCGACCCCGAAACCTACGATCAGACGCCCGTGCCCGTGGACATCGTGGGCGACGGTATGCAGTTTCTCAAAGAGAACTTCCGGCTGACCTGCAACATTATCGACGGCCAGATCGTCAGCGCCGACCTGCCTATCGTGGTTGAACTGGAGGTCAAGGATACGCCTCCTGCCATCAAAGGCGCCACTGCCACCAACCAGAACAAGGAGGCCATTCTCGAGACCGGGGCCAAGATCAAGGTTCCGCCATTCGTTGAGAATGGCGACCGCGTCCGGGTGGACACCCGCACAGGCGAGTACCTCGAGCGCGCCAAGTAGTCCTTCTGTCGATCGCGCGACCGCTCTCGCCGAGTCGAAAACCAGCACGCTTTTCAAGCCCGGGGAATCTCAGGATCCCCGGGCTTTGCATTTCCAGGCCCGCTGTTCGCGATGCCGGACGTCGGCCTATGATGTTCGCGCGAGGCCTGCGTCCGTTTGCTGACCCGCCTGTCGGGCAACAACGTACCTTGCCATGTCCGATAATGTGGGATAGTATTCGGGAGCCGGTTATCCGTCTGAGTCCGCACGCCCACCTGGGGCAATTCCTGAGCGGGTCCGTAACCGGCACCGAAGGGTGAGGGAGGTTTCGCGGCGAACTGGTCGCCGCGGAATGGGCACCTTCCCCGCTCATTCCGTGCCGTCGTTGCGTTCAACCTCCCATTGCGAGAGATAACGCCATGCGTAACAGGACCTTAGACCTGCGGTTGCCGCCTGGGTTTTTTCTCGTACCGGTGTCGGCACCCGCTTGACCGACCGATGAACCGCAGCCCTGACCAGCCGGTGTTGGGACAAACGCCCAGTAAGATACGGGTCGATTCTGCCGATACTGAGAGGCTGCGGCCGCGGGCGCACTGAATTTTTCCGCTGTTCAACAGGCCATGAGCCGCATTTGGTCCGATTATTACGACGTGTCACCGAGTTGACGGACGACGGCACGATTCTCTTTCCAATGGTGTAGATGCATGAATCCCGTTCGTAGTTTCACTGTACTGCCCCGTCTCCCGGAGCCGCTGAAGCCGCTGCGCGAGTTGACCTACAACCTTTGGTGGACCTGGAATCCGGCCGCCATCGAGCTGTTCCGGCGCCTCGATCTGGACCTTTGGCGTGAACTGCGTCATAACCCGGTGGCCATGCTGGCCAAGCTGCGCCAGGAACGGCTGGACCGCCTGGCTCGCGACCCGGCGTACATCGCCTCGCTCGAGCGCGTGCTCGACAGCCTCGAGGCCTACATGAATCGCACCACCTGGTTCGAGGAGCAGTTCCCCAAGGAGCCGATCGGCACGATCGCGTACTTCTCGGCGGAGTTCGGGCTGCACGAGTCGCTCCCGATCTACGCGGGCGGCCTGGGCATCCTGGCTGGCGACCATCTCAAGAGCGCCAGCGACCTCGGATTGCCGCTGGTCGGCGTGGGCCTGCTCTATCGGCAGGGCTACTTCCATCAGTACCTCACGAACGACGGATATCAGTTCGAGGACTACCCCGACCTGGACTTCTCGCAGCTTCCGCTGCAGGCCGTCCGTGACGACGACGGAAATCAGTTGACCGTTTCGATCGATGTCGGGCACCATCCGGTGGACGCCTACATCTGGCAGGTCACTGTGGGGCGGGTCAAGCTCTATCTGCTCGACACCAACGTGCCGACGAACCGACCCGAGGATCGCGACATCACCGCGCGTCTCTACGGCGGCGACCAGGAGATGCGCATCCGTCAGGAGATCGTGCTGGGTATCGGCGGAATTCGTGCCCTCTCGGCGCTGGGCATTCATCCGTCGGTCTGCCACATGAACGAGGGCCACTCGGCCTTCCTGGCCGTCGAACGCATTCACGAACAGATGCGTCAGCACGGGTTGAGCTTCCGCGAAGCCCGGGAGGCGGTGGCCACCGGCAGCGTGTTCACCACGCATACGCCCGTGCCGGCCGGCATCGACCGGTTCAGCCCGCAACTCGTGACCAAGTATCTGGGCAGCTACTGCCAGGCGCTCGGCATCAATCTTGAGACGTTGCTGGAGTTGGGCCGCATGAACGTCGCCGACAAGGCTGAGCCGTTCTGCATGGCTGTGCTCGCGCTACGACTGAGCTACCTCAGCAACGGCGTGAGTCAGATCCACGGCGACGTCAGCCGCAAGATGTTCAGCGGCGTCTATCCGGGCGTGCCCGTGAACGAAGTGCCCATCACGTCGATCACCAACGGCGTGCACACGCGAAGCTGGCTCTCCCGCGAAGTGGCCCACCTGTTCGACCAGTATCTCGGCCCGCAGTGGGCGGAAGATCCCATGAACGCCGCGATCTGGCAGCGCGTGGACCTGATTCCCGACGCCGAGTTGTGGCGGTCGCACGAGCGGCTCCGCGAACGGCTGGTCGGGTTTGCCCGCCGCCGCGTCAAGATGCAGCTCATCTCCCGCGGCGCGCCGCCCGCCGAGGTGGACACCGCCGACGAGATCCTCGATCCGGAGGCGCTGACCATCGGGTTTGCTCGCCGATTCGCGTCGTACAAGCGGGCGTTGCTGCTGTTCCGCGACCAGGAGCGGCTGACCCGTATCGTCACCGATCCGCATCGGCCCGTGCAGATCCTCATCGCCGGCAAGGCCCACCCCAAGGACGAGGGCGGCAAGGAACTCATCAAACGCATCGTGCAGTTCGCCAAGCAGCCGCACCTGCGCAACCGTATCGTCTTTATCGAAGATTACGACATGACCGTCGCTCGGCTGCTCGTCGAAGGCGTGGACGTGTGGCTTAACACGCCCATCAAGCTGCATGAGGCCAGCGGCACGAGCGGCATGAAGGTCACGCCCAACGGCGGGCTCAACATGTCCATCCTTGACGGCTGGTGGCCCGAAGGCTACGACGGGACCAACGGCTGGGCCATCGGCGACCGCCGCATCTACGGGAACCAGGACTACCAGGACTTCATGGAGTCCGAGAGCATCTACGATCTGCTCGAAAAGGAAGTCATCCCGCGGTTCTACGATCGCGGCAGCGACGGCCTGCCCCGCCGATGGATTCAGATGATGAAGGCGTCCATGCGGACCTGCTGTCCCATGTTCAGCGCTCATCGCATGGTGCGCGAATACACCGAGCGCTTCTATCTGCCGGCGGCCCGGCGATGGAACCGGTTCGTCGAGGACGGTTACAAGATTACCAAGAGTGTCGCGGATTGGCGCCACAAGTTGCAGGAGAAGTGGGACGAGGTGCAGATCGAGGGCGTGTACGCCGAGATCCCCAAGGAGCCGCAGGTTGGTCAGAATCTGCCGGTGAAGGCCGAGATCAGGCTCGGCTCGATCAGTCCGGAAGAAGTGTCGGTCGAGCTGTACTACGGCCCGCTCGATCCTCGCGGCGCCATCACCACCGGCGCGTCCGTGCCGCTCAAGTGTGACGGCTCGAACGGCACGCCCGGCGTGTACAAGTTCTCCGGCGCGTTGCCTTGCGAGTACAGCGGCCAGTACGGCTACGCCCTGCGGATCGTACCGCATCACCCCGAGATGGCCGCCCGCTACAACGTGGGCCTGGTCCGCTGGGGCTAAACCACCCATCCACAAGCGAACAACCAAACAAGCAAACAAGCGGCGGGGCTTGACCCCGCCGCTTCTGTTTGAGCTCAGTACGCTCGTGAAGCCGCCTCTTCTTGTTCTCAGTTCAACCCCGAACCATTCCGTTCCCCCGCTGGTTTCCTTTGAAACCCAGTTCGCTCCCCCGGTATACTGCCCGCCATGAACCAACAACGCCGCTTCACCCGATCGTGGCCCTGTCTTGTTTGTGCTTTGTGTTGTGTTTCGCTCGCCCAAGCGGTGGAACCCGCGGCCGCAGCGGACGAGCTGCGGATCTCGGGCGGGCCCTACCTGCAAGCGCCCTCGCCGAGGAGCATGACGCTGGTCTGGACGACGAACCGCAAGTGCACGTCGAAAGTGGAGTACGGCTTGTCGGCGGATCGCTTGACCGAGACGGTCCGAGCGGCACAGCATGGTTTGGTCGATGCCAACACCACGCTGCACCGCGTCATCGTGAACGGCTTGCGGCCCGGGACGAAGTATTACTATCGCGTCACCTCGACGGAGATCCTCGAGTTCAAGCCCTACAAGGTGAAGTACGGGCCGAGTGTGCAGAAAGAGGGCTACTTCACCACGCTCGATCCGGCCAAGGAGCGCTTTTCGTTCTGCGTCATCAACGACCGGCACGACCGGGCCGCGGAATTGCGGCAGGCGCTGGCGTCCATCGACTGGGAGGGGGTGGACCTGGTCATCGCTTTGGGCGACGTGATGAACGACCCCATGAGCGAGACGCAGATTTTCGAGAAGTTCATCAATCCGTGCGTCGAGGCCTTCGCCAGCCGCATTCCCCTCGTGCTCGTGCGGGGCAATCACGAAACCCGCGGACTCATGGCCCGCAGTCTGATGGAGTATTTCCCCACCGCGAGCGGGCGGTTCTATTACTCCTTCGTGCACGGGGGCGTGCATTTCCTCCTGTTGGACGGTGGCGAGGATAAGGCGGATACCAGCCCGGAATACAGCGGGCTGGCCGCCTTCGACGATTACCTGGCCGAGCAGACCGACTGGCTGCGGCGCGAATTGCAGAGCCAGAATTTTGCCGACGCCCGCTTTCGCATCTGCCTCTTGCACATCCCGCCGGCAGTGGATGCGCGTGAAGACGAGAAAAAGTTCATTCGGTCCCCGTGGATCCGGAATCACTGGAGTCCGTTGCTGGGGCAGGCCGGCATCGACCTGATGCTCTCGGGTCACACGCACCGTTATACCGAGCTGCCCGCCGACGAGGATCGCGCGTATCCGCTGGTCATCGGCGGGACCGACACGGTCATCCGCGTGGATGTCTCGCCGGAGCAGCTGCGGCTGGCAACGTTCAAGAATGACGGCACGCTGCTGTCGCGCCCGCCGGACGTCCCGGCACGCAAGCCGGCAAAGTAAGCACTGGCCCCGCATTCGCAGTGGACTTGGTCTAATGCGGATGAGGTGAGTCTTTGGTGCTTGTCATTCCAGACGAAACGGTTCGTGTCACCAAGCTGACCGAGGATGGACTCCGCCGCGAAATCGCGGTCATGCGACGACGTTCGGGCCCGGGCAGGCTTCTGGTTAACGGATGATTGGTATTTGGGTGTGCTCGCGACGGCGCGAGAAAAGGCTGGTATGTAGGCCCGAATTGGGGGTCCGCCGCCGGCCTATTCTGCTGCAACTATCGGCCTGGCAATAGCTTGTGCCTTGTTGGCCGTGGGCTGCGAATTTCCTTGCAAACCTGGCGGAGTGCCCTTGACAGCGATTCGCCAATAGGTACACTAACCGGTCTGCGTCTCACTCCGGCGCCCAGGCGGCGGTGCAAACCACGCTGCGGGGCCGGAGAGGCAGGATAGAATCAGGTTCAACTGGCTGTTGCGGTAGCTGAGGTTTTAGATGGACGGCGAACGGATCAGGATTCGGATGGAGGCTTACGACCCCCGGTCACTGGACGCGTCGGCGCGAGAGATCGTCGATCAAGCCAAGCGTACCAATGCCCGTGTGTGCGGCCCCATTCCGCTGCCCACCCGCGTCGAGCGGTACACCGTTCTTCGTTCTCCTCACATCGACAAGAAATCCCGCGAACAGTTCGAGATGCGGACGCACAAGCGTCTGATCGACATCTACGAACCCACAGCCCGGACCGTTGAGGCCTTGAACCGGCTGGTGGTGCCGGCTGGTGTCTTTGTCAAGATCAAGGCCTAAATTGGCGTGCGCGTCGGAACCGCTTGGTCAATCCTCGAGTAGGGCCCCGGCCCCAGGAGCGATATTGCCAGGCTAGGCTCACGGCGCCACATAGCCAGAGCCCTGCATCGTGTCAGGATGACAGGCTGACCTGGTGGGTTGAACCCCGCGCCGATGCCGGCGGAATCTCGGCGGCCGGAGCGGGGGCCCGAGGAGGCAGCTGGTCCCCAGGGAGGAATCCCGCGGGGACGCGATGGCAGGGTGACCTTGCGTCACACTGTTTTTTGGGAAAATCAGGCCGTGTGAGCGTTATCGCACGGCATGCGACTCGAGTGGCGAGAGCCTTTTTCGAAAGGCTCTTGCAGGGAAGTCTCTGCATATGGCAGCTGCGGCACTGATTGGCAAGAAAATCGGGATGACCCGGATCTACACTGCGGACGGCGAAGCCGTTCCCGTGACCGTGATCCAGGCGGGGCCGTGCACGGTCCTGCAGGTCAAGAAGAGCGACGGCAAGGACGGCTATAACGCGGTTCAGCTCGGGTTCGAGGACGTCAAGCCGCACCGCTCGACGCTGCCCATGATCGGGCACGCGGCGGCGGCCGGCACCGGGCCCAAGCGGATCATCCGCGAGGTCCCCATGCCCACCGTGCCCGAAGACAACGCGGGCGACGTCTGGACGGTCGAGGTGTTCGAGGCGGCCGGGACGAAGCACGTGGACGTGGTGAGTACCACCAAAGGCCGCGGATACACCGGCGTCATGAAGCGGTACGGATTCGGCGGCCAGCCAGCGTCTCACGGTACCGAGCGCAAGCATCGCAGCCCCGGTGCCATCGGCGGCATGTCCCAGCGAGGCCGCGGCCAAGCAGTCAAGAAGGGCAAGCGCATGGCCGGCCACTCGGGCAACGTCCGACGGACCTCCCGCAATCAGGAGCTCGTGCGGGTGGACAAGGAGAACCATCTGCTGCTCGTCAAGGGCAGCGTTCCGGGACCCAACGGGGTCTACGTGCTGGTTCGGCAGGCCAAGGCCAAGAAGTAACGAGGAAGAGCGTCAGGCGTCAATGGGCTGCCAGGGGCGAAAACTCGCATACTGACCGCCGGCCACTGACAACCGACAATCGACAACGGACAGAGCAATGATCGACGTACCCGTATATAACATGAGTGGTGAGCAGACCGGCACCATGCAGATCGACGAGGCCAGCCTCGGCCGATGGGTGCGCCACGATCTGCTCAAGCAAGCCGTCGTGATGTGGCGGGCCAACCAGCGGCAGGGATCGGCCCGGACCAAGAACCGTGGCCGCGTCGAAGGCTCGACCCGCAAACTGTACCGCCAGAAGGGCACCGGTAACGCCCGCATGGGTACGGTACGGACCAACATCCGGCGGGGCGGCGGCATGGCCTTCGCCAAGCTCGAGCGGAACTACCGCCAGGACATGCCCAAGAAGATGCGGCAGCTCGCCCGCCGCAGCGCCCTGCTGGCCAAGCTCAAGTCCAACTCGGTGGCCGTCGTCGATCCGCTCACCTTCACCGAACCCAAGACCAAGGTTTTCGCCGGCATGCTCGCCAAGCTCGGGGCTGACAAGGGGTGCGTGCTGGCCCTCGGCAAGCCGGACGAGATCGTCTACAAGTCCGGTCGAAACATCCCCAAGACCGAAATCATGCCGGTCTACGAGTTGAACGCTTACGAAATTCTGCGCCGCCGGAAGGTCCTGTTCACGCGGGATGCCTTCGAGGCGGTGCTGGCCAACCCGATGTCGTTCCGGGCCAACGGGCAGGCGGAGTAAAGACAAACGATGGCGATCGCCGGAGTTCGAGGACGAGCCCGGCTCTGACAGGATGAAGTGCGATGGACATTTACCACACGATCGTCCGGCCGCTGGTGACTGAGAAAGGCACGCACCAAAGCCAGCAGTCGTACGGTGCAACGAAGACCCGGCCGGCGCGAGGCGGGGCGTACGCGTTCGAGGTGCACCCGGACGCCCGCAAACCCCAGATCCGCGAGGCCATCGAGAAGATCTACAACGTGAAGGTCGCGTCGGTGCGTACGGCTGTCCGGAGCGGCAAGCGGCGGCGTTACCGGTTTACGTACGGCCAGACCCGTAGTTGGAAAAAGGCCATTGTGGTACTCAAGCCGGACTACCACATCGATCTGTTCTGACGGATTGGACCAGGGTTCAGGAAGATCCAAAAAGGACGACACATGGGCGTCAAGATATACAGGCCGACATCGCCGGGGCGTCGTGAGTCTTCGGTGAACGATTACAGCGAGTTGACGGACAAGAAGCGTCCGCCGACCAAGTCGCTGCTGACCCCGCTCCACAAGACGGGCGGACGCAACCACAGCGGCAAGATCACCGCCTGGTGGCGTGGGGGCGGTCACAAGCGGATGTACCGCGTGATCGACTTCAAGCGTCGCAAGGATGACAGCCGGGCGACCGTGATCGCGATCGAGTACGACCCCAACCGGTCCTGCCATATCGCGCTCATCGAGTATCAGGACGGGACCAAGTCGTACATTCTGGCCCCCGTCGGTCTCAAGGCGGGTGACTGGGTGGAGAGCGGGCCGACCGCGGAACCGAAGATCGGCAACGCTCTGCCGTTGAAAAACATCCCCGTCGGCATGGACGTTCACAACATCGAATTGACCGCCGGGCAGGGCGGGAAGCTGGCTCGCGCGGCCGGCGCGACGGCCCGCCTGATCGCTCGCGAAGGCGACTGGGCGACGTTGCTCATGCCTTCCGGCGAAATGCGGCAGGCCCGCGTGGAATGCCGGGCGACCATCGGCCAGGTGGGCAACATCGACCATCAGCACGTGCGCATCGGCAAGGCCGGCCGCAAGCGGCACATGGGCCGGCGGCCTCACAACCGCGGTACGTCCATGAACCCCATCGCCCACCCGCTGGGCGGCGGCGAAGGTCGAAGCGGCGGCGGGCGACACCCGTGCAGCCCCTGGGGAAAACTGGCCAAGGGCGGCAAGACTCGTTCGCCCAGAAAGAACTCCAGCAAGCGCATCCTGCGGCGGCGGCGTAGCGTCCGGTACGGGCAGTTGACGCTCAAGAACAAGTGAGGTTCCCGGCGTCAGCAGCCCTGTCGGGTGACGCCTTGATGCGAGTGACGAGTGAGACCATGGCGAGAAGCTTGAAAAAAGGGCCGTTCGTTGACGAGAAGCTGTTTGCCAAAGTGCAAAAGGCCAAGGAGCGCAACGACCGCACGCCCATCCGGACGTGGGCCCGGCGATGCACCATCGTGCCCGAGTTCATCGGCATGAACTTCGAGGTGCACAACGGCAAGATTTTCCACAAGGTGTTCGTGACCGAGGACATGGTCGGTCACAAACTGGGCGAATTCAGCCCGACGCGGAATTTCCGCGGCCACGGCGGCAACAAGAAGGCGTAAGCCGGTCGACGCGAGCAGCAGGTGGTCGGGCAGACCGATCCAATGCGGCACCGCCCGGACCTTCCTTCCGGGGGCCGAGGCGGGCCGAAGCGAGAGAAGTGAATCATGGCAGCAAAGGCAGCAACAGGAAACCGATGGCGGGCAGTGCATCGTTTCGCCCGAATCAGTCCGCGCAAGGCCCGGTTGGTCATTGACCTGATCCGCGGCCAGCACGTGGCGACCGCCCAGGACATTCTCCGGTTCACGCCCAAGCGGTCGAGCCGGTTGATTGACAAGGTGCTGCGGTCGGCGATTGCCAACGCCAACGAGGCTGAGGCCGACGTCCGTTCGCTGTATGTAGCCACCGCTCAGATTGACGAAGGACCGCGGATGCGCCGGTGGCGGCCCAAGGATCGCGGGCGGGCTCACCAGATTCTCAAGCGGTTGAGCCACATCGTGGTCGAGGTCGAGGAGCGATAGTTCAGGATTGCGAGCCGGACGCCGGCGGCCTTCGGGCAGTGACTGAAACCGGTTCGCCAGGAAGCTTTTCGGGAGCAGAGCGTGGGACAGAAAACCAATCCGATCGGGTTCCGCACGGGCATCACCCTCGACTGGAAGAGTCGCTGGTACGCGCCGAAGGCGGCCTACGGCGAGTTCCTGATCGAAGACTGGAAGCTGCGAAAGTTCGTGGATGACGAACTGAATCGCAAGCCGCCGTACGCTGCGGTCGCCAAGATCGAGATCGAGCGCACCCGAAGTGACGTGCGAGTGGTGCTGCACACCGCCCGGCCGGGCCTGGTGATCGGCCCCCGCGGTGCCGAGGTGGACAAGCTTCGCGAGCGGCTCGAGGAGCTCATCGATCGCAAGATCACGGTGAACATCGTCGAGATCAAGCATCCCGACCTGGACGCCCAGTTGGTGGCCGAAGGCATCGCCGAGCAGCTCAAGAAGCGGGGCAGCTTCCGCCGGATCATGAAGATGCGGTGCGACGCGACCATGCAGGCCGGTGCAAAGGGCATCCGTATCCTGTGCAGCGGCCGGCTCGGCGGGGCGGAAATGGCCCGGACGGAGACGCAGCGGCGGGGTTCGATTCCGCTGCAGACGCTGCAGGCCAACGTGAGCTACGGCTATGCGGTGGCCCGGACGACCCACGGGACCATTGGTGTGAAGGTTTGGATCTACCTGGGCAAGTTCGGCGAGGAAATCACGCCCGTCGAAGGTGCGAGCCGGCCGAGGCAGCGCCCCCGGTTCTGAGCAAACTTGAGGATGACCATCCCGGAACCGGCGTCTGACGAGGGTTCCGGGCGGCGACGACTACGGAGTAGACGACCATGGCGATGATGCCGAAGCGAATGAAGTTCCGCAAAGCCCAGCGCGGGAGACTGCGCGAGAAGGCGACGCGCGGCAACACCGTGGCTCACGGCGAATTCGGCTTGCAATCCCTGGAGCACGGACTGCTGACGGCCCGGCAGATCGAGGCCGGGCGTATGGCAGCCACCCACTTCCTGCAGCGGCAGGGACGGGTGTATATCCGGGTGTTCCCGCATAAGCCCATCTCCCGCAAGCCGCTGGAGACTCGTATGGGTAAGGGCAAGGGCGAGCCCGAGTACTGGGCCGCGACCGTCAAGGCAGGCACGATGCTGTTCGAGATCGGGGGCGTGACCGAGGATGTTGCCCGCCGGGCGTTCAGCCGCGTCGCCCACAAGATGCCGTTCCGCTGCCGATTCGTGCTGCGGCGGCACGCGGTGTAAGTGAACTGACGTGCGGCGCCGGCCGTGGCGGCCGGCTCTGCCGAAGCGACCGGACAAGCGAAGCGAAACGACGAAGGTCATACAAAACGGCGAAGGCCGTCAGGTACGGCGAAGACCGTCATGCGGCGAATGCCGGCGAGGCGTCGGGATGAAAGTTTCTGAACTGCGACAGATGAAGACTGAGGAACTCTACGCGGAGCTGGAGCGGCTGCGGCGCCACACGTTCGATCTGCGAAGCCAGGCCGTGACCGAGAAGCTCCACAACCCCTCGCTCCTGACCAACGCCAAGCGGGATATCGCCCGCCTGCTGACGGTCCTCCGCGAGCGGGGCGAGACTCGGATCGAGCAGATGGAACATCACCTGGAGGCAGTGGCCACCAAGAAGAAGTGAGCCGGGCCTGGGGTTGAGCCGCCCGGCCCTCGCGGAGACACACGGGAGCGGACGGCACGCGAAACCAAGTAACTGACTGGATACCGAATAATGGCAGAGAGCACGGGGATGACATCAGGCACGCAGGGCAGCAAACGCAAAGCCCGACGACAGATGGTGGGAGTGGTGACCGCCGCCCACAAGACGCCCAAGACCCTGCGGGTCGAGGTCGAGTTTCTGGTCCGGCACCCGAAGTACGGCAAGTACATGCGGGACCGCAGCATCCTGCACGTGCACGATGAGAAGCAGGAAGCGGCTCTGGGCGACCGCGTTCAGGTCATGGAGTGCCGGCCCATATCCAAGCTGAAGACCTGGCGGCTGGTCAAGGTGTTGGAGCGGGCGCCGCAGGACTGACGCCCCGGATGGCGAGCGGGAGCGAGCCACGCTCCACGGTGAGTTGGCGGATGGCCTTGGGATCGCGTGCCGCCTCGGTCGCACGCGTTGGATGAGAGACGGTCATGATTCAGTTGCAGACGATGGTTGACGTGGCGGACAACACCGGGGCCAAGCAGGCCATGGTGATCCGCGTCCTGGGCGGGAGCACCGGACGGCTGGGCAAGCCGCGGTTGCGGGCCGCTCGGGTGGGCGACGTGGTGATCTGCGCGGTGAAAAAGGCGATGCCCAACACCGACTTCATGAAGCCGGGCAACCGCAAGGCCCGCGTGGTGCGGGCGGTGGTCGTGCGGGCCAAGAAGGCCACCCGCCGCAGCGACGGCAGCTACGTCCGCTTCGACCGCAACGCCGTGGTCCTCATCGACGACAAGGGTGAACCCCGCGGCACCCGCATCTTCGGAGCGGTGGCCCGCGAGCTGCGTGAAAAGGGTTATATGAAGATTATTTCGCTGGCGGATGAGGTCATCTGAGACCGGCGGATCGGGCCGTCAGAAAGAGATTGGCGAACTATGGCTTGTCATATACGCAAAGGCGACGAAGTCGAAGTTATCGCGGGCGACCACAGAGGTCAGCGAGGCAAGGTGCTGAAGGTGGATGCCGACAAGGGCGTCGTCCTCGTTCAGGGCATCAACACGGTGTTTCGGCACGTGCGGCCCAGTCGGCGCAACCCCCAGGGCGGACGTTTGCAGAAGGAGGCCCCCATCCACATCTCCAACGTCCTGCCCGTGGACACCAAGACCGGCAAGGCCACGCGGGTCCGCTTCGAAGTCGAGCGGGACGCCGCCGGCAAGGTCGTCGCCAAGTACCGGGTGAGCGTGGCGGGCACGCGGTTGTCCGAACTGACGCGGGCCAAGTCCAAGGATTGAGGGTTGACGGTCTCACGATGAGGCCCGGCCGGAGCGAGCCGCCGGGCAGACGTTGAGATCTAACGAAAGGCCCGAGCGCGAGCGAGGGGCACTGGAACCATAAGGCGGATTGATATGACGCGCCTCGAAGCGAAATACAAAAACGAAATTCTTCCCCGGCTGTTCGAGCGGGCGGGGACCACGAATCCGATGGCGGTGCCGCGGTTGGTCAAGATCGTGCTCTCCATGGGCGTGGGGGCGGCCCTGCAGGACAAGAAGCGGCTCGAACTGTCCAGTCGCGACCTGAGCATCATCGCCGGCCAGAAGCCGGTGGTGTGCAAGGCCCGCAAGAGCGTGTCGAACTTCAAGGTCCGGGCCGGCAACGAGACCGGACTCAAGGTCACGCTGCGGGGAGCACGCATGTATGAGTTCCTGGATCGGCTCATCACCATCGCGATCCCGCGTATTCGTGACTTCCGGGGACTCAACCCCCAGAGCTTCGACGGCCGTGGCAATTACTCGATGGGCGTGAGCGAACAGTCCATTTTCCCGGAAATCGATCCGGCCAGCATTGAGTGGACGCAGGGTTTGAACATCACGATCGTGACCACGGCCAAGAACGACCAGGACAGCCGGGAGTTGCTGAGACTGATCGGCATGCCGTTCCAGAAGGACACGAAGCAAGGCAACGGCCGCGCTTGAGAGGGGCCGTGCTTTCGAGGGCTTTTGCCGCTGCGTGCGGCGCAACCAGGTGATTATCGATGGCAACAACCGCATGGGTTCATAAGGCCAAGCAACCTCCCAAGTTCAAGTCTCGCGTCGTCCGTCGATGCGAGGTCTGCGGGCGGTCACGAGCGGTGTATCGGAAGTTCCGGCTGTGCCGGGTGTGCTTCCGGCAGATGGCCAACCAGGGCTTGATTCCGGGCGTCAAGAAGGCCAGTTGGTAGACAAACCGGGTTCGGGGCCGGCGGCGTTCGAGCGGGACATCCCCCGGACGTGACGCAGGGCCCGGCGTCCCGGCATGATGAGGAAACGCAAGATGTGGAGTGATCCGGTCGCCGACATGTTAACCCGCATCAGGAATGCCGTGCGGATGCGGGCCCGCGAGGTCAAAGTTCCCGCGTCCAATCTCAAGGTCGGCATTGCCACCGTGTTGCAGGACGAAGGATACATCGAGGGCTTCGATCGCATCGATGACGCGCGCCAGGGCCTCTTGCGGATTCGCTTAAAGTACGACCATCGCGGCGAGCCCGTGATCCATGAACTCAAGCGGGAGAGCAAGGCCGGCCGCCGGGTGTACCGCGGTGTGGACGAGATCCCCAAGGTGCTCAACGGGTTGGGCATCGCGATCCTCTCCACGAACCGGGGGGTGCTCAGCGATCGCAAGTGCAAGGAGATCCGGGTCGGCGGCGAGTTGCTGTGCACGGTCAGCTAGTGTGCAGGTGAATCGGCCGGGACCCGCCGGGGTCCTCCGTTGGGGCCGTTAACCTTTGGTCGCATCGGTCTTGGGGCCGATGCCACACAAGAACAGGACGTAAACGCGATGTCTCGCATCGGCAAAAAACCAGTTCCCGTCCCCTCCTCCGTGAAGGTGGAGCTCAAGGACCGCACGATCAAGATGACGGGCCCCAAGGGGACGCTTTCCTGGCGTTATCCGGTTGGGGTCGAGGTGAGCTATGATTCGGCCGCCTCGCTGATCCAGGTGACCCGTCAGGACGACACGGCCCAGAACAAGGCCCTCCATGGGATGACCCGGGCTTTGATCGCCAACATGGTGACCGGCTGTGACAAGGGATACGAGAAGAAGCTCGAGATCTACGGCACGGGTTACGGTTGCGATCTGAAGGGCAACCGTCTGCTCCTGAACTGCGGGTACATGGGCCGCGGGGTGGACAAGGACGGCAAGCCCAAGGAGGCTCAGTTCTCGATCGAAGTGCCCGCCGATCTGAAGGTGACGGTCGAGGTCAAGGCGGCCCGCGGCGAGAGCGACCCGGCACGGCTCACCATCAATGGCGCGGACAAGCAGAAGGTCGGGCAGTTTGCCGCCGAAATACGCAGTCTGCGTCCGCCCGAGCCTTACAAGGGCAAGGGCATCCGGTACGCCGGCGAATTGGTGCGTCGCAAGCAGGGCAAGGCGTTCGCCAGCGGTGGCGGTTGATCCTGCGGTTGACGGATGTGGTCTGGGGAGTCCGCGTGGTTCCGCAGAGACGGATGAGCACTTGGCCGCCGATGGCTGCGGGTTGCTGAAATCGGGTGAGCATCATGGAACGGACAAAGCTGAAACAAGTTCGTCGCGAGCGACGGAAAAAGCGCGTTCGCAAGCACATACACGGCACGGCCGAGATGCCGCGGCTGTCGGTATTCCGCAGCCTCAAGCACATTTACGCTCAGCTGATCGACGACGACCGGGGCGTGACGCTGGTGTCGGCGAGCACCCAGAGCCCCGAGCTCAAGGGCACGTACGGCGGCAACAAAGCGGCGGCGGCCAAGGTCGGCAAGCTCCTGGGCGAGAAGGCGTTGGCCAAGGGCATCTCCCGGGCCGCCTTCGATCGAAACGGATTCCGCTTCCACGGACGCGTGAAGGCGCTCGCCGACGCCGCCCGGGAAGCCGGCATGAAGATTTGAGACGTGACACCGACGGCGAATGCCGTAGACTGGACGGGCACCAGTTCACCCTGATGGGGTCGAGGAATTGATGGCTGACGAAACGACCAACGAAATGCAGAGCGGCGCACCGCTGCCCCCCGAAACCGCGGGCGACACGGGCGGATCTGAAACCACGGACATCACCAGTGGTCCGGGTGAAGGCGAACGTACCGGCCAGCGCGGCGAACGCGGTCGAGGCCGTGCAGGGCGAGGTTCCCGGCGAGAGTCCAAGTTCGGAGCTGCCGCCGAGCAGGAGGAGACCGGCGGCTTCGAAGATAACGTGGTGAAAGTCTACCGGTGCGCCACCGTGGTCAAGGGTGGTCGCCGATTCAGCTTCGCCGCCCTGGTGGTGGTGGGTGATCGCAACGGACAGGTGGGCGTTGGCTACGGCAAGGCCAACGAGGTGCCCGCAGCGGTGGAGAAGGCGACCAAGGCCGCCCGCCGAAACGTCATCCGGGTCAACCTGGCCGGGACCACCATTCCGCACCAGGTGATGGCCAAGTTCGGAGCCAGCAAGGTGATGCTCCTGCCCGCCGGGGAAGGTACCGGTGTGATCGCGGGGGCCAGCGTCCGGGCGGTGATGGAACTGGCCGGCGTGAAGGACGTACTTACCAAGGCCTACGGCTCGACGAGTCCCAAGAACCTGGTCAAGGCGGCTTTCCTGGGCCTGAAGTCCTTGCGGTCCCGGGAAGACGTGGCCCGGGCTCGTGCGGTCTCGATTTGATCCGACTCGACCTGATCTGAAGAACGATAATCGCGGGAGTGACTGGCGATGATGATATCTGACATTACCTCCAAGGCCCATCGGAACAAGTCGCGCAAGCGCGTGGGCCGGGGTATCGGCTCCGGGCACGGCAAAACGTCGACCAAGGGCCACAAGGGCATGGGGCAGCACTCGGCGGGCGGAGCCCGGCGGCTGACCGAAGGCGGGCAGATGCCCCTGTTCCGCCGCATCCCCAAGCGGGGCTTCTCCAATGCCCAGTTCCGCACGGAGTACCAGGTGGTTAACGTGGTCGATCTGGCCGAGGCGTTCGAGAACGGCGCCACGGTGACGCCAGCCGCGTTGGAGGCCGCCGGCCTGATCCGCGACGCTCGAAAGCCGGTCAAGATTCTCGGGACCGGCGAGCTCGGCAAGAAGCTGGACGTTCAGGCCAACAAGTTCAGCGAGACGGCCGCCAAGAAGATCGCCGACGCCGGAGGTCAAGCGAAAGTCATCGACTGATTTTAGCCGCAAGCCCCAGGACCGGCTGAGCCGGCTCGAGGACGAGCCCGGCGACCGAAAGGGAAAGCTTGCCGCAAAACAGCGTGCCCGCGGTGCGGAAGGGGGCGGGCCGCCGAGGAATGAGAATGTTCAGCACGCTAGCCAATATCTTCCGAATCGGCGAACTCCGCCGCAAGATCCTGTTCACGGCTGGTCTCCTGATCATCTACCGGTTGGGATTCTATGTGCCCCTGCCCGGCGTCGATCAGGAGGGGATGGCCAAGTCGGCCGCCGGCCAGAGCGGGGGCGGCTTCGGCCAGTTGGCCGCCGCATTCTCACTGTTCACCGGCGGCGATCTCCAGCAGAGCACCATCTTCGGCCTGGGGATCATGCCCTACATCTCCGCCTCAATTATCTTCCAGTTGCTGGCCACCGTCCTGCCGTCGCTCGAAAAGCTCCAGCGGGAAGGCGAGAGCGGGCGCAAGAAGATCAACGAGTACACCCGATACGCGACCGTCGGTCTCTGCCTGATCCAGGCTATCTTTTGGATCAACTATATGCAGAACCAAGGCTACGTGTATCCGGACCTTGCCGGTTCGCCTTTGTTCTGGATCATGGGCGTGATGCTGCTGACTACGGGCACCATCTTCCTGATGTGGCTCGGCGAGCAGATTGACGAGTACGGCATCGGCAACGGCATCAGCCTCATCATCATGGCCGGTATCGTGGCCCGCATGCCCAATGCCATCATCGAAATCGTGAATCTGGCCGACTTCTCCGGCCAGTCCGGTCTGGGCCAGGCCAGCATGGGCCCGGCCAAGATCATCTTCGTGATCGTCGCCTTCGTGGCGGTCATTGCGGGAACCATCCTCATCACGCAGGCTCAGCGGCGGATCCCGATCCAGCAGGCCAAGCATACCCGCGGGCGTCGCGTCCTGGGCGGCCAGCGTCAGTACCTGCCCCTGCGGGTCAATCACGGCGGCGTGATGCCCATCATCTTCGCCAGCTCGCTGATGATCTTCCCGGGCATCTTCATCGGGTGGCTGGCCAGTTGGTTCCAGGATTCCAGCTTCCTGCGGAACATGCAGCGGTGGTTCTACCACGACAGCTTCATCTATGCCGTGGCGTACATTGCCCTGGTGTTCTTCTTTGCGTACTTCTGGACGGCCGTACAGTTCCAGCCCAAGGAAATGGCCAATAACCTGCGCGACTACGGCAGCTTCATTCCGGGCCTGCGTCCGGGCAAGCGGACGGCCGACTATCTCGAGCGGGTCATGACCCAGATCACCTACGTGGGTGCGGCGTTCCTGGCCATCATCGCCTTGATCCCGACGATCGTGGCGGCCAAGCTGCAGATCCCGTTTGAGGTCTCGTCCTTCCTGGGCGGCACTGGGTTGCTGATTGTGGTGAGCGTGGCCTTGGACCTGGTCCAGCGAATCGAGGCCAACCTGGTCATGCGGAATTACAAAGGATTCCTGGGCGGAGCGGGCAGGTAACAGCCCTGCTTCCCCAGTCATCGAGAAGGGATGCAAGGATTATGAATCTGGTGCTACTGGGCCCCCCGGGAGCCGGCAAGGGAACGCAGGCTGTCCGCCTGGCCGAGGCCTTCGGGCTCCAGCACCTGTCGAGTGGCGATCTGCTGCGGGCCGAGCGCAAGAGCGGCACCGAACTGGGCCGCCGAGTGGCGAGCTACATGGACTCCGGTGCCTTGGTGCCGGACGACATCATCGTTGAGGTGATCCTGGCCCGGGTGCTGAACCCGACCAAGCCGGCCGGCGTGTTGCTGGACGGCTTCCCGCGGACGCTCGCCCAGGCCGAGGCGTTGGACAAGGCTCTGGCCAATGCAAGCAAGAAGGTGGATCTGGTCGTCTCGCTGGTCGTGCCCGACGAGCCCATTGTGGAGCGTATCACGGGACGGCGGGTGTGCCCGACCTGCGGGGCCGTCTACCACGTGAAGACGCTTCCTCCGGCGAAGGAGGGGGTGTGTGACAAAGATTCGTCGGCCCTCGTCCACCGTACCGATGACACGGCCGAGGTCGTAAAAGAGCGGCTTTCCGCCTATCATGCCCAGACCCGACCCCTCGAAGACTACTATAGGGGTAAGGGTTTGATGGTGGAGGTTGACGGAACCGCGGACGTCGAGACGGTGTTCCAGGCGGCTCGGCGGGAGATCTCGAACCGCGTGGGCGAGGCGCGCGCGTGAAGGGTGTCATGAAACGATCCGGGAGCGCCAAGCTCAAGAGTCGCGAGGACATTGAGCGTATGCGGCAGGCGGGCAGCGTGGTGGCCCGCGTGCTGAACCGGATGCGGGAAATGGCGCGCCCCGGTGTGAGCACGGCGGAGATGAACGCCGTCGCCGAGGAGATGATCGCCGCCGCCGGCGCCGAGGCCTTGTTTCGAGGCGTCGAGACGCGGCAGGCGAAGTTTCCGTTTCCGTCGGCGCTGTGCACCAGCGTGAACGAGGTTGTGGTGCACGGCATCCCCGACGACCGCAAGCTGCGGGAAGGCGATATCGTCAGCGTCGATTGCGGCGTGCGGTTGAACGGGTTTTGCGGTGACAGCGCGGTCACGCTGGCGATCGGGAAGGTGTCGCCCGAGGTGCAGCGGTTGTTGACCGTCACGCAGGAAGTGCTCGCCCTGGCCATCCGCCAGATCCGGCCGAAGCGCTGGTGGAGCGAGGTGGCCGCGGCCATGCAGGCCTACGTGGAGAAGGCCGGCTTCTCCGTGGTCCGCGAATTCGTGGGCCATGGCATCGGCCGCGAAATGCACGAGGAGCCCAAGGTCCCCAACTATGTGGACCCGCGGGATCGACGACAGGATTTTATGCTCCGCCCGGGCATGGTGCTCGCGGTGGAGCCGATGGTGAATATGGGCGTGGCGGCAGTCGTCTACGGCGACGCGACCGGATGGCCGGTGGTGACGCAGGACGGGTGCTACGCTGCTCATTTCGAGCATACGGTGGCCGTCACCGAAAACGGTGCGGACGTGCTGACGGTTGGGTAGATCGATCGGCCGGGCGAGTTCCGTGCACGCCAGGCCGGGCGGTCCTGCCGCCGTTTGAGGGTTTAGACATGAAAGTGCGGAGCAGCGTTCGACGCATTTGTGAGAGTTGCAAAATCATCCGGCGCCGCGGCGTGATCCGGGTGATCTGCACCAATCCTCGACACAAGCAGCGTCAGGGATAACGGGGGCTTGACCCCGCCGGGTCCATCCTCGGGCGGGCTGACTGGTTCTTGGAACGAAAGGAGTGGCACCGTGCCACGTATTTCCGGCGTCGATATACCCAACGACAAGCGAATCGAATATTCGCTGCAGTACATCTACGGAATCGGCCCCTACCTGGCCCGCCAGATTCTCAAGGAAGCGGGGATCGCCGAGGGAGTCAAGGCCGGTAATCTGACGGAAGACGAAGTCACCCGCATCGCGGGCGTGATCAGCCGGAGCTACACGGTGGAAGGCCAACTCCGCCGCCAGGTGGCCCAGAACATTGCCCGGCTCAAGGAGATCGGCTGCTACCGCGGACTGCGGCACCGCCGCGGGCTGCCCGTTCGGGGACAGCGTACGCGGAGCAATGCCCGCACCCGCAAGGGACCGAAGAAGACCGTGGCCGGCAAGAAGGGCGTGAAGGAGATGCACCGTGGCTAAGAGTACGAAGAAGAAAGTCCGCCGCAGCGTGACCCGCGGCATCGCCCACATTCGGGCGACGTTCAACAACACCATGATCACCATCACGGACACCGCCGGCGAGACGCTGGCCTGGGCGTCCGCGGGGACGGTCGGGTTCAAGGGCACGCGCAAGAGCACGCCGTTCGCGGCGGGTCGGGCGGCCGAAAAGTGCGCTCTGGCCGCCAAGAAATTCGGCGTTAAGGAGATCGAGGTCCGCGTGAAGGGCCCCGGCTCGGGCCGCGAGTCGGCGATTACCTCGCTGCAGGCCGCCGGTCTGCGGATCCAGTCCATCGAGGACGTGACTCCGCTGCCGCACAATGGATGCCGGCCGGCCAAGAAGCGCCGCGTCTGATCGGGGGTGGCCGGGCGGTACAGCCGGCCTGTAGAAGCGTTCGTGTGCCGCGATCGGCCGCGGGCAGCGGCGTGTGATGGAATAACGCGCGGGCCTTGCCGCCCGCCCAGGACTTATAAATTCGATTGAGCGACTGAACTGAGATTTGGGACGGATCGTGCCGTGGTTCCGCCCTCGCCTTGTCGCCGACTACAGCTCGAAACCGCCGGTTTACGCCAGATTGGTGCAATCATCGCCTGACCAGTCGGTGAAGGCTTCGGAGCCATGAGGGGACGCAGTTTGCGGTGAGGGGGCACGAGTGGGCCCGATCGGCTCGAGCCGATCGCGCACCGCCCGGCGACTCACGATTGCAGGATGAGGCAGGCCCCGGAAAGCGGTTCGGGCAGTTGACCCTGGGTCAAGCCGGCCGGCAAACGGGGCAGCGTGGCGCGGCGAGAAGACTCAGATCCGACCAGCGTATGTGGAGGACTCCCGATGCGAGTTAGGTGGCGTGGTCTTGAACTGCCGACACAGGTTATCCGCGATGAAGCAATCAGCACCGATACCTACGCCCGGCTTCTGATCGAGCCGTTCGAGCGGGGTTTCGGCACGACGGTCGGCAACAGCCTGCGTCGCATCCTGCTGTCCAGCCTCGAAGGGGCGGCGGTGACCAAGGTCCGCATCGCCGGTGCCAGCCACGAGTTCATGAGTCTGCCCGGCGTCCAGGAAGACGTGGCGGACATCATCCTGAACATCAAGAGCCTGGTGATCAAGCTCGACGGCGACGGCGAGCGGATGATGCGGCTGGTCCGGCGGGGGCCGGGTGAAGTCTACGCTCGCGACATCGTGACCGATCCCTCCATCCAGATCATCAATCAGGGTCAGCTGCTGGCGACGTTGACCGAGCCGGTGGAACTGTCCATCGAGTTCTGGGTCGCGCCGGGCCGCGGCTATCACACCGCCGACGAGAACCGCAGCCCCAACGACGAACTGGGGATCATCGCCGTGGATTCGGTGTTCTCCCCGGTCACCCGGGTGCGCTACAAGACCGAAGAGACCCGCGTCGGCCAGCGGACCAACTACGACCGGCTCATTCTCGAGATCTGGACCAAGGGCACGGTTCGCCCGGAGGACGCCCTGGTCGAAGCGGCCAAGATTCTCCGCAAGCACCTCAACCCGTTCGTGCAATATCGCGAACTGGGCCAGGAGACCGTCACCAGCGAGGCCACCGCGCTCGAGCCCATGGGCGAAGGCAGAGTCGATCGCGAGTTGCAGGAGCGGCTGAGCATGCCCATCTCGCAGCTCGACCTGTCCGTCCGGGCCAGCAACTGCCTCGAGTCGGCCAAGGTCAGCACGGTGGGCGAGCTGGTTCGCATGACCGAGAGCGACCTGCTTAAAGTGCGCAGCTTCGGCCGAACGTCGCTGCGGGAGGTCAAGCGCAAGCTGGCCGATCTCGGCCTGACGCTCGGCATGAGCTTCACCGAGAGCGGGGCGGTGATTCCGCCCGAGCATCCGCCGACGGTGGAAGACGAGAACGTGGGCGAGGTGTCGCAGAACGTGGGACCGGAAGGGGGCGACAACCCCACCATGCCGGCGAGCTTGAACAACTATTGATCGGCATTCATTCGGCTCGACAAAGGTGGTCGAGGGCCGGCCGGTAGCAAATGTGTTTTTCGTGGACCGATGGCGCCCTTGGGCCGGGAGGCCGGGCTGCATCGATGAGCCTGGAGCGTTGATATGAGGCATTTAGTCGCTAGACGTAAGCTGAACCGTACGAAAGAGCATCGCTTGGCGCTCCGCCGTAACATGGCTCAGAGCCTGTTCGAGCACGGCCAGATCCGGACCACGCTGCCCAAGGCGAAGGATGTCCGCCCGTTCGTCGAGCGGCTCATCACGCTGGCCAAGAAGGCGCGGACCGGCGATCTCGCCGCTCGTCAACGGCTGGTTTCTCTCCTGGGCGACCGGGCGGTGATTCCCAAGGAGTTCCAGGAAGAGTACGACTCGATGTCCGACGCTCGTCGGGCTCGCGTGCTGCGGGCGCGGAGCGGTCGCCGGCATCGTCTGGGACAGGCCCGCGGCGGCCAGAAGTTCACTGCCGTCAGCATCATCCACCACTTGATCAACAACGTGGCGGCGGAGTTCGAGAACCGGCCGGGCGGCTACACCCGCGTCATTCATCTGGGCCACACGGGCCGCGTGGACAACGCGCCCATGGCGGTTCTCCAACTGGTCGGCAAGGAGGAGTCGCCGGGCACGGTGACTCGCCCGGAAAAGACCGCCCGCCAGCGCCGGACCGAACGCCGCTATGCCGCGGCGGCCAAGGCCGTCAAGCGGGGCCGGACCGCCAAGGCCGAAGCTCCCGCCGCCGAGCAGCCCTCCGAGTCGAGCGGTGAGGCACAGGCCGAATAAATGGCATTTTGAGCGGGACCGGGTTCCGTGAATCCGGCGAACGCGAAAATGATGGTATCAAGCAATACGGGCCGGCAGAGGGGGTTCTGCTGACCCGTATTGTTTTTACGAGACGCGGCGAATGCCGCAGGGAGGCTCCGTCGTGAACACCGATCCGAATTGCATCTTCTGCAAAATCGTGGCCGGCCAGATCCCCGCCATGAAGGTGTACGAGGGCGAGGCCATCCTCGCGTTTCTAGACATCGGTCCGCTCGCAGAAGGCCACCTGCTCATCATTCCCAAGGAGCATGCCGAGCGGTTGGAGGAGGTGAATCCGGACGTGCTGGCCCAATTGGCCCGACAATTGCCTCGCCTGGCTCGTGCCGTCCTGTCTGTTACGCAGGCCGCGGGCTACAACCTGCTGCAGAATAACGGGCGCGTGTCCGGTCAGGAGGTGCCTCACGTGCACTTCCACATCATTCCCCGAGCCGCGGGCGATGGTTTGGGCTATCGCTGGCTGGCGTCCAAGTATCCGCCCGGCCGTGGCGAGGAGCTGCAGAAGAAGCTTCTTGAAGCGCTGGGCTGAAGCAGCTATGAGCTGTGAGCTATGAGCTCTGAGCCGGACGATAAGTGACACATTTGTGTCGCAGTTGTTTGCTTTTTGACCTGAGGGCGGCAAAGCCGCCCTCAGGTTGAAAAGTAGATGGGCGAGACGCGCCTTCCAAAGAGCCATCCTGTCATTCAGGCGGGCGAGACATCCCCCAAATTCGCGGTTCGCGCGGCCCAAACTCTCCGCCAGCCCCCAGGGCCCCAGGCCCCAGCCCCGGACCGGCGTGCCGGTCCTCACGACCGGATCGTCAATGTGGGGCCGGCGGGCTTGTCGGCACGCAGTGCCACCTGGCGCACCAGTTCATCGACCACCTTCATGATCGCATCGCCCACGCCTTGCGGGCCGTCGTCGAACAGCGTGGACGGCGTGCCCTGGTCGCCGCTCAAGCGAATGCCGATGTTAATGGGCATCGAGCCGAGGAACGGCACCTTCAGCGTGTTGGCCGCTTTGGCGGCTCCGCCCTTGCCGAACAGGTCGTACTCCTTGCCCGTGTCGGGGGCCACGAAGTAGCTCATGTTCTCGATGATGCCCAGCACCGGCACGTTGAGCTGCTGGTACATGCGGGCGGCTCGCACGGCATCCAGCAGCGCCACGTCCTGCGGCGTGCAAACCACCACCGCGCCGGTCATGGGGATGGATTGCGAGAGCGTCAGTGGCACGTCGCCGGTGCCCGGCGGCAGATCGACAATGAGGTAGTCGAGCGGAGCCCAGTCCACCTGATCGAGGAACTGCTTGACCGTGCCGTGGATCATCGGTCCGCGCCAGATGATGGGGCGATCGGGCTCGACGAGAAAGCCGATGCTCATCACCTTCAGGCTGTGGGCGATGATGGGCACGATGATGTTTTCCGAAGCCATGGTAGGCTTGGCGTCCTCGATCCCGAGCATCTTGGGGATCGACGGCCCGTAGACGTCGGCGTCCATGAGGCCGACCTTCAATCCTCGGCGGACCAGACCGGTGGCCAGCATCACGCTCAGCGTGCTCTTGCCGACGCCACCCTTGCCGGCGCCGACCGCGATCACGTTCTTGACGCCCTCCAACCGGACGGGCTGCATGGGATTGCCGTGCGAATGCGGGTGTCCACCACTCATGTGCGGGTCTCCTGGTTGCTCGAAGGACGTGGTAATGTAGGTCACGAGATGGCCTGCGACAAGGAGCCGGCGGGATCGGTATCGCGTTCATCCGATTCAGGCCCGCTCATCGTGCTACCCCGACCGGTCGGGCAGCAGATTGCGCTCGCGGGCCAGCTTGAGCAGGCGGCCGTGGTGCTGGAAGCCCTCGATGGCCAGGTCGTTGAACGTGTTGCGAACCTCGTCGTGGCGGGCCTGCGTGCTCACCGATTGATAGAACTGAGCCACTCGCCGCTCGGTCTCCAGCGCCATCTGCATGACTTTGCGATAGTCGGGCTCGTTGCGGACGTCGATCAGCCGCGGACCGGTCACGACCAGCGCCTTGTCTTCGTCGCTCAGGTAGAACGCACTACCCGGGTAATACCGGTTGAACAGTTCCTGCAGACGCTGCTTGTGGCCGATTTCCTCCTCGGCGATGGCGGCGAAAATCGCCCGGTCCTCCTCGTTCGGCAATATCTCCGACAGGACCGTATAGCGGTACGCCGCCACGGTCTCTCCGTAGATGCCGATGGACAGAATCCGATCCTCGGTCATCTCGGGCAGCTGTGATTTGGTGTCCGCAAACTTTGCCATTTCCTGAGCGTATCACCCCAGAGGCCGGGGTTCAACGTTCGGCGGTCGAGCCGGGGTTGTGAAGGGACGCCGGCCGTCGGCCGGCGAAGCGCGTCAGGGGTGGACGCGCCGCACCTTTACTGGACGGGGAAGCTCGCCGCGACACCGTTGCGCATCCATCCGTCCGTAAAAAAGGTTCGGGCCGGGTTCCGTCCTGGTCACCGGCCCGATGTGGGTTTTGGAAAGTTTTTCTTTCGCAGACGATCAATCATTCACACGCGGGTGCCCGGAGTCAAACAAACCGCGGCAACAAATCTGAACCGCGGGTTATCGGCCACTTTCCGCAAATTCGCGAATGCCTTGGATGACAATCGCCGCATGCCGGGGGGGCATCTTGCCCGCCTCTCACCGGGCGTGCCTATTATGATGCACGCTTGCGTACGTGTTTAGCACGTGGCACCATCTCGCTCCGTAGGGGCGCCGGTCAATAGCCGGCGGCGTGGTTTCCTTGGAGCCAGCGGTCCGTGGGCTTACGCCCACGGCTTCTGACTTCGCGACCCTTTGGGGCGAGGTCGCGCCGATCTCTACTGACTTCGCGTGCCGATCTCTACCGATCTCGTGCCCCTTCGGGGCGGCGCCACGTCGAACTCTTGCACGCTAAACACGCACACGCTTCCAGCGTGCACACGAGACTTGATCGGGGATCCTGCCTGTACCGGAGTGTTGCCGTGTCTGAGGCGAGTGGGACGCCTGCCTCCCGAGAGCAGTCCCCTCCACCCAGGGAGTGGTCTGCCCGCGGTGTGCTATCGCCGCTTGCCGATGAGCACGTAGCCCACGCCGCCGTGATCGAGCCAAACCTTCTGCATGTCCTCTTTGGCGTAGGTGACCACGCCGGCCTCGATGGTCTTGGCCGCCGGATCGTTCACCTGCAGATTGCCATTGGCGTCGAAGCCGGCGATCACGATGAGGTGGCCGTTGGATTTCTGGTAGGGCGCGCCACGCAGTTCGCCGGCCTCGTCCACGCGGATGCTCGCGATAACCGGATGCCCGGCGGCGATGTGCTGCTTGACCGCCTCGAAGTCGCCGAAGCGTTGCAGGTAGCCCGCTACGCCGTATTGGTACGCCGTCTGCACGGCCCGGATCCAGTTGCCGTAAATCCGATACTCGCGGTCGAACACGTTCGCCGCCACCTCGGCCGTCGGCACGTTGACGCCGTAGAACTGCAGCACCATGGACACCGACGTCGGGCTGCAGATGCTGCCGGCAATCTTCGGGTCCTCCGCCTTCTGGCTTCGCCAGGGCACGGTGAGGCGGCGAGCCCAACCGCTGGGCGGCCCCGGATCGATGGGCTGGCGATGCTGCTTGGCCAACGCTTCGTCGCCCAGTGTGTTGCTGAACGCCAGGCCCACGCGGCGGATGACCGGCGACTTGCCTGCTGCCGACGTCGTGAGCAGGAATCGGTACTGAATGCGGTCGAAGGCCTGGGTGCTGCGGAAGGTGTCCACGTCGATCACGCCTTGTGAAGTCTCGATTACCCGAGTCTCGGGCCGGGGGGCGTTGCCCCAGACACCGAAGTAGTAAAACGGTGTCCAGAAGTCCTCCGCTTTGCGTCCCATGCGGATCTCCACCCGAAAGCCCGTGCCCTCGGGCAGCTCGACGTTCCACGACGGGACCAGGTCGTTGAAGGGGAAGGGCGTCTCGATCACCCGCGAGGTGTAGACCACCTCCAGCGGCGAATCGGCCGCAGCGGTCGCTGCCCGCGGAGCCGGGATGGTCACGCCCGGCGGTGAGGTTTCGATGGTCACCTGCTCGGTCGAGCCTTGGCTGAAGATGGCCGCCGTCTCGTCCAGGATCAGGCCGTGCACGTCATATGGCCCGCCCTTGAGGTTGTTGCCCGGCGCGTTCTCGCTCTCCTCCGGTGCCGGGCCAGTACCCGTGGCAGTGGCAACGGCTGCGGTGGTGGGCTCGCTCGCCGGGGCCGGCGCGGTCGCCGGGGCGGGCGCGGTGCTCGTCTCGCCCAGAATGAGGCTGGCGGGCTGCCGGCGGCATCCGGGAAGAATCATGGTCACGGCTACGAGGATGAACAAGAGAGGCGCGGGTTTCATATTGCTGAACGACCCTTCTGAAAGGCCAAGGATGACAATCTTTGGCCACCATCCAAGACGTCTGCGGCGTTCAGCAATAAATACCCGAACGTGTCAGATTCCGCTACCCTGGTCGTGCACGTGCAGGCCGCACTCAGTTTTGTCGAACCCCGCCCAGCGGCCCGACCGCGGATCCTCACCCGGCTTGACCTTGCTCGTGCAATAGCCTTCCTCCGGGCAGCAGCCGATGCTGAGGAAGCCCTGCTCGCGCAGCGGGTGGTAGGGCAGGCCGTTCTCCAGGAGGTAGTAGTGGACATCCTTGGCCGTCCAGCGGGCGATGGGGCAGAGCTTCATCAGCCCCAGGTTGTCGCGCTGGGCGATCGCCGCCGTCCGGCGGGTGATCGACTGCTCTCGCCGGATCCCGGTCAGCCAGCACTTGATGCCCAGTTCCTTCTTGGCCCGGTTGAACGGCTCGCGCTTGTTGAACGCGCAGCAGGAGTCGGGGCTGCTTCGCCACATCTTGCCGTGTTCGGCCACGAATTCTTCGGCGGACAGCGCCGGCCGGTAGATGCACAGATTGAGCCCGAGTTGCCGGGCCAGTTCATCGCGCCACCGCACCGTCTCGGGGAAGAGGAACCCGGTGTCCAGCGTGATCACCTTGATGTCGGGCTTCACGCGGGTCGCCAGATGGAGCATCACGGCACTGTCAGCCCCGAACGAAGATGACAGCGCGAGATCATCGCCAAACTCATCGACCGCCCACTGGATGATCTCGAGAGCGTGACGATTCTCGAAGTCCGCGCTGAGCGCATCCAGATCGTAAGCCGACACAACTTCTGTGGCCATCGTCGGTGGAGTCCTTGCTGGTTTGTCGAAAGCGGCGCCCGAATCGTCTGACTCTGACATCGGGCATTATAGTGGCCGGCCCGGCCAGGACAAAACCGCGTTGCACCCGCGGGGTCGCGGACTCACAATACCCGCATGGCCGACATGAATCGCAGCGAGAACGCTGGGGCGGGCGAGCCGATCCGAAACATCCACGGACGTCGCCCCGGCCGAGGTATTCGTCCCTACCTGATCGTGCTCAAGATCCTGAGCGTGGCAGCATTCTTCGGTGGGCTCGTGACGCTCCTGGGAGGTGTGCTGCTCGCGCCGCCGCCGGGCGACGCAACCGCCTGGCGCGACCAGCTCGCGCTCGTCCATCTTGTCTACGTCCGGGTCATCATTCCCGGGATCGTGTCCGCGCTCGTGTTCGGGACACTCCTGTTCGCATCCATCTGGCAGGCCATGATCCGCATGCGCTGGTTCGTCACCAAGATGGTTCTGATCGCCGTCGGCGTGCCCGCGCTGCACGTGTTCCTGCGGAGCCGGATGATGGCCTTGGCCACCTTGCTCGCAGGCACTGATCCGGACCTCCAGCGAGCGGCCGCTCTTCGCGACCAGCTGACCGCCGGCACCGTGGCGGCGATCTTGTTCGCCGTCGCCGCCATCATCCTCGGACGCGTCAAGCCGCGCCTGGGCCAGGACTACGGTCGCACGTTCGCCCGCCGCAGTCGGTCCGCCTGACGAGTTCCTTTAGCCGGCGCTGAGTTGGGCCAGCTTCGCGTCGATCAACTTGCCCACGATGGCGGGATCGGCTTTGCCGCCGGAGAGCTTCATCACCTGGCCCATCAGGAATCCGCGGGCCTGCTTTTGCTTCTTGGGATTGGCGATGGCGTCTTGCACGGCCTTTTCATTCGCGGCGAACGCCTGATCGACCCAGGCCTGCATGGCACTCTCATCACGGACCTGCAGGAGGCCGTCGCGTTCGGCGATGGCCTGCGGCGCGTCGGAGGAATCGAGCATCTTTTCCGCAATGGCCGCCGCCGCCGTGGCGTTGATGACTCCGTCCGCGGTCATGCGGGACAAGGCTCCCAGCCGCTCGGCGTCGATGCCCAATCCGGCAATCGTGGTGCCGCGGTTGTTGGCGTGCATCGACCAGAAGCTGATGAATTGCTTGCCCAGCGTGGGGGCGTGCCCGACTTCGGCGGCCGCCTCGAACAGATCGGCCGTCGCTCGGTCGGCCAGGATGGTGTCGGCGTCGGATGGGCTCAGACCGTAGTCCGATTGCATCCGCCGGCTGCGCTGGAGCGGCGTCTCGCCCACCGTCTCGCGGATGGCCGCGAGCCACTCGTCGCTCACCTCCACAGGCACCAGGTCGGGATCGGGGAAGTAGCGATAGTCGTGAGCCTCCTCCTTGCTTCGCTGATATTCGGTCACGCCGCGGGCGTCATCCCAGCCGCGATTCTCCTTCGGCGCCTTGCCCACCACGTAATCGCGGTTGGCCATCCATTCGCCGACCTGCCGCTCGATCTCGTAGGCGATGGCGTCACGGACCGCCCGGAAGCTGTTGAGGTTCTTCACTTCGCTGATCGGCGTGCGGTACTCGCGGCCGTCGTATTCGATGGCCACGTTCACGTTGGGCTCGAACCGCATCTGCCCTTTTTGCATGTTGGCTTCGCTCACGCCCAGGTACGTGACCAGCCGTTGCAGTTCGACGCAGAAGTTGTACGCCTCTTCAGCGCCGGCCAGATCGGGCTGTGTGACGATCTCGAGGAGGGGGGTACCCGTGCGATTGAGGTCCACCTGCGTGACGGCGGGGCGGTCGTGGATGTTCTTGCCTGCGTCTTCCTCGAGGTGAGCCCGAATGATGCCGACTTTGCGGATTTGGCCGTCCTCGCCGGTCGGCACCTCGAACACACCGTCGTAGCACAGCGGCAGGTCGTACTGGCTGATCTGATAATTCTTGGGCAGATCGGGGTAGTAGTAACTCTTGCGGTCCCACTTGCTGAACCGCGCAATCTGGCAGTTGAGCGCCAGCCCGGCCCGGATCGCGAACTCGACCGCCTGGCGGTTCATCACCGGCAGCGAACCGGGCAGCCCCAGACAGACCGGGCAGACGCGGCTGTTGGGCTCTTCCCCGAACGACAGCGGGCACGAGCAGAACAGCTTGGTTCGGGTGGCCAGTTGGACGTGAATCTCCAGACCGATGATCGGGCGTACTTTCAATTCGCTACGGTCCATCCGTTGGTCATCCGCTTGCGAGCCGCAACCGTCAAACGGAAGCGGTGAGTCTCCGGAGGAGCCGGCCGCTCGCTCGAGAAGCCGTTCCGTCCTGCTCCTGTTTTACTGTCGTCGGGCTGATCTTGCCAATGGAACGCTCCAAAACGCGGGGTAAACACCTGTTTGTGCTGGGGCGAATGGGGGCAGAGGTAAACCCCCGAATCTGCATGTTACCCCTGCATGCAGGGTGAAGTGGCCAAGTGGCTGCGTCGATTGTACCACTGGTCATCTCGGAGCTGTTCGCCGTCGAGATGGCCTGATTTCACGTCCCGTCGCCCCAGGCAGTGCGTGGGCAGAAGGGGTCCTGTTCCTTCACGGCCTGGTCCGCATGTGGCGGACTTTCTGGAGAGTGGCATCTATGAAATTGAGCACCAAGATCGGTCTCGGGTTCGCTTTGTTGCTGGGCATCACCGTCGCACTGGGGGGACTGGCCGTGTGGCGCATGGGCAACGTTCAGCAAGAGGCGACCATCCTGGCCGAGGAGTATATGCCGGAAGTCGCCGTTGCCAGCCGCGTCGAACGCAATTCGTTCCTGACCATGTATGAAATGCGAGGCTACGGGCTCTCGGAAGACGAGGCCTACCTTGATAAGGGCCGCGAGTACATCGCCGAGGTCGAAAAAGACATCAAAGACGCCAAGACGCTCGTCGAGCGGTCGTCCCACCTGGTGAAGCTGGAAGGCGCTCTCAACGAACTCCAGGCGACCCTGGATGAGTACGAAAAGCTTGCGGACCAAACCGAACAAATGAACCAGGCTTTGGACGAGGATCGCAGGGTTCTCGACACAGCCGCCGCAGAATACATGAAGAACAGCACTGAGTTTCTGGCCCTTCAGGAAGAGACCATGAAGGCGGAGATCCAACGCGCGACCGGTGGCACGGTAGCGAGCCTTTCCACGCGGCCGGCGTCGAACTCCGTCGCCGCCGCCGGAGCGAGCCACGCCGGCTCGACGCAGGCTGAGGATTTGCTGGAGAGGTTGGACAAGATCAGCACCGTCAGTGCCATCATTAATCTCGGCAACGAGAGCCGTATCGCCGTCTTCAAGGCCCAAGCCTTGCGCGACCCCAAGCTGATCGAGGCCGCCAAGGCGAAATTCATCCAGGTCAGGCAAAAGCTCGAAGCGCTTCGGGCCATCACGAGACAGAAAGTCAATCTCGAGCAGATCGATCGAGTAGCGAAGGCCACTGAGGCGTACGAGACGGCCATGAACCGTCTGGTGACCAATTGGACAACCCTTCAGAATATCGGCGAGAAACGAACCGCAGTCGGGAACCGGATCCTCGCGAAATCGCAGGAAATCGCTTCGAACGGTTTGGAGCAGACCACGCAGGTCGCCACTGGGGCCGAGCATTCGCTGGCTGCCGCCTCGCGGCTCACGCTCACCGGCCTGGCCTTGGCCGTGGTGGTCGGTTGCATCCTGGCCTTCGTGATCACGCGAGGCATTACCAAACCGCTCAACCGCATCATCGTGGGCTTGGGCGAAGGGGCCGATCAGGTGAACGATGCCGCCGCCCAGGTCGCGACCGCCGCCCAGCAGTTGGCCGAGGGCGCCAGTGAGCAGGCGTCGTCGCTGGAAGAAACCTCCAGCGCCCTCCAGGAAGTGGCGGCCATGACGCGCACGAATGCAGCCAATGCTCAGCAGGCCAATCAACTGGCCGGCGAGGCTCGCGATGCCGCCGGCGAGGGCGACAAGACAATGGCCCAACTGAACGAGGCCATGCAGGGTATCAACGAATCGTCGGAGAAGATCAGCAGGATCATCAAGGTCATTGAGGAGATTGCATTCCAGACCAACCTGTTGGCCTTGAACGCGGCGGTGGAAGCCGCCCGGGCGGGCGAGCACGGTAAGGGCTTCGCGGTGGTCGCCGACGAGGTCCGCAATCTTGCTCAACGCTGTGCTCAGGCGGCGCGCGAAACCACCGGCTTGATCGAGGACGCAGTGCATCGCTCGCAACGAGGCACGCAGGTGGCCGGCGAGGTGGGTAAGTCGCTCACCTCGATTGTGACGGCGGCTGCCAAGGTCTCGGAACTGGTGAACGGAATCGCCACCGCTTCCGAAGAACAGGCCCAGGGAGTCGAGCAGGTCAATGCGGCGGTGGCCCAGATGGACAAAGTCACGCAGGCCAACGCATCTGGCGCTGAAGAGTCGGCTTCGGCGGCCGAGGAATTGACCGCTCAGGCTCAGGCGGTCAAGGGTATGGTTGGTGAACTGATCGCGCTGGTCAGCGGGTCGCACAAGGGGCAGCGATCCGGCGCGACTCACTCGACCTGCGGTCCGGCGCAGCCCAAACAGAAGCGTTCATTGCGTGCCCAACCCGTTGTTGCCAAACCGCGGGTCGTTGCGACAGCGGCTCCGCAGGCGGTCGAGCCCGCGACGGCCGATGTGACCGCCGACGAGACCATGGCAGAATTCTGAAGTTTCGCCTGAGACGGTAGGTAGAAATGAACAGTGGGCCTCGGCTCTCTGCGAGCCGAGGCCCGTTTTGCTTGCTCGGGTGTCAGCTCGCGAAGATGCGATTCATGCGGGTGGCGATCTCCTGGAGCCGCTGGCGGTCGCCGCCGGCGATTTCCGCCGTTCCCCAGCCGTTGAAGCCGACCTCTTTCAGTGCCTTGATGACGGTTGGCCAGTCGCAATCCCCCTCGAGCAACTCCACCTGGAACCCTTTCCACAAACCTTCCTTCTCCATCTTGGCACGGCTGAACTCCTTGATGTCGATTTTGAGGATGCGCTTGCCCAGAATCCGGACCCAATGCTCGGGCCAGCCGTACCGCAACACGTTGCCCACGTCGAAGTACCAGCCCACGAGCGGCGACTCGAACTCGTCCACGTAGCGGGCGGCCTCCATGGGGCTGAGCAGGAAGTTGTTCCAGACGTTCTCGAACGCGATTTTGATACCGGTTTCTTCGGCCACAGGCAGGGCTTTGCGGATCTCTTCCTGCGAACGGCGATACGCGTCGCAGTAACAGGTGTGCTTGTCCACCACTGCCGGCACGACCAGCACGGTGCTGCCGCCGTACGTCTTGCAGTCCCGCAGCGCCGTCTTGAGATCCTCGACCGCCTGGGCTCGCACTTTGGGGTCGGGGTCCGAGAACCGTATCTTCCAATGCGTCGAATCCACCACGCCGTGAATGGGCAGGCCGGATTCGTCGCGAGCCGCCAGCACCTCCTTGGCGTCGAAGCTGTTGGGGCTGTCCATCTCCACGCCGTCGAACCCGAGCTCCTTGAGCAGCTTGAACTTTTCGACCATGGGGCCGTCGTGCTTGACCATGCCGTACTTGACCGCCTTGCGGAACGGTGCGGGCGTGCTGCCCGGCGATCCTACCGGCGCGGTCTCTGCCGCCGAAGTGAAACCGCGGCCCGCCAAGAGGGTCGCGGAGACCACGGACGCGGTCTTGACGAAATCCCTGCGATTCAATCCGCTTTGCCGGTTCATGCTTGCTCCCTCGTCGAGTTGGACAGTTGATCCATCGTTTGCTTGCAGTGCAGGCCGCCGGTTCGCTCGCGCACACCGGATGCCTGGCCCCGATTCGCTCCGCGGTTTTCGCGCAGAGCCACCGCTACCCCGGCCACCAGTGTAGCCGCCGATCCGCACAAGTCGAGCAAGCGCCGCGGGGCATCCGGCGGTTCGACAGCCGTCATGGTTGCGTACCTTCCCGTTCCAGGATGACAATCACCAGCGTGGCGATCGGCCCGAGCAGCAGCGAAAGCAGGAACCAGACCAGCCCGCTGCGGTTCTTGCCTTGGGCCAGGCCGGCGTTGATCAGGGCCAACGTGCCCCAACCAATGAAGTATTCGTTTTCCATGCCGCAGCCTCCTTCTGCCCTGAATATAGGACCTCGACGGTTTGTCATCACTCGGTGTTGACGCTCGCGCCCGGTCTGTTACAGTAGACGTGGTCGCGTCGTCGGGATTGCATCGTACAGGTTGTCCTCGCAGATGTGGTGCAGGCATCCTGCCCGAGTTGGAGGCGTGCACCTGAGGACGATCCGCCTTCCGCCCGACGCATTTCCAACCCTTTTTTGAGGCCACACGGATGAACATCAAGCTATCCAACGGGAAATTGCTGCCCATCGAGATGCACAAGATTCGCGTCGTCCAGAAGGCCAATCTGGTGCCCATCGATGCGCGACTGGCTGCCATCAGCGAGGCGGGCTACAACACGTTCCTCCTCCGCACGCGGGACGTGTTCATCGACATGCTCACCGACAGCGGCACCAACGCCATGAGCGATAATCAGTTGGCCGCGATGATGGTCTCCGACGATGCATACGCCGGCGGCGAAAGCTATTACAAACTCGCCGACGCCATTCGCGAAGTTCTCGGCTTTGATTACTATCTGCCCGTCCATCAGGGTCGCGCCGCCGAGCACTTGCTCGCCAAGGTCTTCATCAAGCCGGGGCAGGTCGTGCCCATGAACTACCATTTCACCACGACCAAGGCTCACTTCGAGATGGCCGGCGGCACCGTCCTCGAAATCTACGTCGACGAGGCGATGAACACCGAGAGCACGCAGCCTTTCCGCGGCAACATCGACCTGAAGAAGCTCCAGGACGTCATCGACAAGTACGGGCCCGAGCGGGTGGCCTTCGTTCGCATGGAAGCCACCACCAACCTGATCGGCGGCCAGCCCTTCTCCATGGAGAATCTCAAGGCCGTCCGCAAGATCACGGCTCAGCACGGCATCAAGCTCATCATCGACGGCAGCCTCATCTCCGAGAACGCCTACTTCATCAAGTCGCGCGAGAAGGCCTACATGGATTGGACGGTGGCTGACATCACCAAGGAAATGATGGCTCAGTGCGATTTGATGTACATGTCGGGCCGCAAGAGCACGTGCGTGCGCGGCGGCTTCATCGCCACCAGCAACAAGGCTCTCTTCGATGCCATCAAGCCCTGGCTGCCCGTGTATGAAGGCTTCCTCACCTACGGCGGTATGTCCAGTAAGGAAGTCGAGGCCATGGCCGTCGGCGTCCGCGAAATGGTCCAGTACGAAGTGGCCAGCAGTTCGGCCGACCTCATCGCCTGGTTCGTCAACCGTCTGCTCGAAAAGAAGTTGCCCGTGGTCACGCCGGCCGGCGGCCTGGCCTGTCACGTTGATGCCCGGCGATTCCTGCCGCACGTGCCGTCGCAGCAGTACACCGCCGGCGCGCTGGCGGCTGCCATCTATCTGGCATCCGGAGCCCGGCCCATGGAGCGAGGCACGATCTCGACCGACCGCGACCAGAACGGTAACGAAGTGATGGCCGACCTGGAATTGGCCCGCCTCGCCGTTCCGCGTCGGGTGTACACGATGTCTCATATGGAATACGTGGCCGACCGGCTCGAGTGGCTTTACAAGAATCGCCAACTGATCGGCGGTCTCAAGTTCGTCGAGGAGCCGCCCGTCCTGCGCTTCTTCTTCGGTCGCCTGGCGCCCATCGACGACTGGGGCCACAAGCTCGCCGAAGCCTTCAAGAAGGACTTCGGCCCGAACTTCTGACGGAGAACTCGCGCTGAGTTGAGCATTTCGGGAGGCGGGCATCGTGCTCGCCTTCCTTTTTCTCCTGATGCTGGTTCGTCCAACATCAGGAGAAAAAGGACAGATTGCGAGTGCTGCCCTCTGCCGTCGGTGTGTGGCATTGCGGTGCAGGCATCCTGCCTGCTCTGTGTATGCTGGAAGCGTGTACCACAAGAGCACGTGCTCTGCTTACGTTCGTCTCTCCTGTGGAATGAAGACGCTGACGGTTGTGCCTTCGCCCGGCGTGCTGCGGAGTTCGACCTTGCCGCCCATGGCCGCCACCGCGTGCCGCACGATCGACAGGCCCAGACCCGTTCCTCGCGAGCTGCCCGACCGCGCCCGTTCGACCTGATAAAACCGCTCGAAAACGCGACTCTGCTGGTCTTCCGGAATGCCGCAACCGTTGTCGCTGATCTCCAACACCACGTGCGGACCGGCGGCATCTCCATGCGTCGCCCGTCGGCAACTTGCGCGGACGAATCCGCCCTGCTCCGTGAACTTGATCGCATTGTCTACCAGATTGTCGAGCGTCAAACGCAGGAGGTGAGCGTTGACGGAAATACTGTCCAGTCCCGGCTCCACGTCTGTCTGCCATTGGAGATGTTTGGCCCCGATGGCTTCGGCGTGCCGGCTGTGCAACTCGGCCAACTGCTGACGCACCGATACGGGCTCGGGCTTGAAGCGATCCGCGGCAGACTCCAGCCGCGAGAGGTCCAACAGATCCGACACCATCGCCTGCATGCGGTCCGCGTGGCGCTGCACGATCTGCAGGAAATGCCGTGCCGCCTCCGAATCCTTCGCCAGGTCCATCTCGAGCAGCGTTTCGATCGAGCCCATGATGGCCGACAGCGGCGTGCGCAATTCGTGCGAGGCGTTCGCAGCAAAGTCCGTCCTGACCTGCATGGCCCGTGTGAGCTCGCTCACGTCTGTCAGCACGACCAGCCGGGCCGAATTCGAGTTCGGTTCGCTTGCGCCGTCCGCGGCCGCGTGTGGCAGCCGAATGTCCGAAGCTCGGGCGAGCACGAATACCTCGCCCGCCGAAGTCTGCACCCGAAGCCGTGCTTCCTGCACCGTTGGGCTCTCGGCGGGGGCCGGCGGCGAATTGCTCGGTTTCTGGTTCCGATGCCCGACCAGCAGTTCGCGAAGCTGCGGATCGGACACGAATTGCAGTACGTCCATTCGTTCGAAGGCGATCGCCGGACGCGACTGGTCGGTGTCCAGCCCCATCAGCCGCACCGCCTCCGGGTTGATCAGGACAATCCGGCCGTCGTGGCCCACTACGATCACGCCTTCGAGCAGCTGGGCCAGGAGCGATTCGAGAATCCGCCGCTGACGATCGATGGTCTCCAACTGGCCGGCCAGATGGTCGCGCATCCGGTTCAGCGAGCGGCCTAACTCGGCCACCTCGTCGTTCCCGCTCACGGACACGCGGGCTGACAGGTCGCCGCGTGAGAGGCTGCGGGCGATGGCCGTCATCTGCTGGATGGGGCGGCTCCACAGCCGGGCCAGACCCAGGGCGAAGACGATCAGCGCCGCCGCCCCCACGAGGAAGATTCTGCCGATCAACCAGCGGACATCCTTGGAGTGCTCACCCATGGCCTGAGTGGACATGGCCACCCGCACCACACCCTCCGGCGCATCGGCCGAACCCACGCGGACGGCGGCGTAGCGCATGGACGTTCCCACCGTATGAGACAAATGTTCGGCATCTCCGCGGCCGGTTTGCAGCGCGTCTACCACTTCGCGGCGGCCGGCGTGCGATTCCATTTCGGTCGGATCGGCCAGGGAGTCGCCCACGACCCGTCCGTCGGCGAGGATGAACGTGACCCGGATGGGCTGGGGATAGTGCGCGATCACCTTTTTGGCGAGCGCATCAAGTTGCGGGACACGATTCGCTTGCAACTCTCCTTCGACCATGTCGGCCAGCAGGTGCGCGTGGCCGAGCAGGTGTTGTCGAAGAGCGGCTTCGGTGAAGGCCTCGATCCGCCGCACGGCCAGACCGGCACAGACCGTCAGCACCGCCGCGGTCAGCAAGGCCGTACCAAGGAACAGTTTCCAGAATAAACGCCCGGGCCCTCTCATCCTGTTGCTCCATCCGAGGGATTGGATGATACCTGGGACACCGGCGGAAGGCAGGCGTGCCGGCGAGGCTCTCCCGGCGGGGTCATGCCGGCTTGCGGAATGTGTAACCCACTCCCCGGACGGTCTGAACCCATCCGGCAGCCGAGCCCAGTTTCTTACGTAATGAGGTGATGTGCACGTCCACGGTGCGATCGGTCACCGCCGTCCCCTTGCCCAGCACCAGATCCAGCAGCCGGTTGCGGTCCAAGACCCGTCCGCCCGCTGCCATCAGCGCCCGCAGAAACTTGAATTCCGTGGCGGTCAGGCGGGTCGGCTCGCCGGACACGGTCACGCAGTGTCGTTCGGGGTCCAGCCGGATCGGGCCGGCCGCGAGCACTTCCGGTGTGGATTCCGCCGCCTCCACGCGCCGGAACAGAGCCGCCACCCGGGCTACTACCAGCTTCACGGAAAACGGTTTGGTGATGTAGTCGTCGGCACCGATCGCGAACCCCACCAACTGGTCGGTCTCGTCAGCCTTGGCGGTGATCATGATCACGGGGATTCCGGACGTATCCGGCGCCTTGCGGATTTCCGCGATCAGTTTGTCGCCCGAGACGCCGGGGAGCATGCGGTCGAGCAGGATCAGGTCGGGCAAATCCTTTTCCAACTCCGCCAGAGCCGCCCCTCCGTCCGGGGCCCAGCGGCACTGGTAACCTTCGCGCTCCAGGTTGAATTTCAACACCTCGGCGAGGTCGGCTTCGTCCTCGACGATGAGGATCGAGCGGGCATTGCTTCTCGGTTCCATAAAACGGACTCTCCCCGCAGGTTTGGTGTCGGTGCTACATGGTAGTCGAGGTTGTGTTAAGGAAATGCTTGGACGCGATTAAGTTTGCGCCGTGTCCGCCGCTCGCCATCGCTGTCACTTGACGATCTTCAGGATCTTCTTGAACGTCTCCGTGCCTGCTTCACCAAGCAGTTCGAAGATGATGCTCTCGGTGGTCGTCACAATCGCGCCGGCCTGACGCATGCGGTGTAGCGCCATCTCCCGGTCCAGCGGCTTTCGCGAGCCCACCGCGTCGGCACACACGAACGGCGCGAACCCGAGCCGCAGCAGGTCGAGCACGGTCTGCTGGACGCACACGTGTGCCTCGATTCCCACGACAATGACGTTGGGCCGGTCCGCCTCTCGCAGCCGTGTGAGCAGATCTTCGACGCAACTGCTGAACCGGGTTTTCTCGATGACCGGGGCGTCACCCATGGATTCGCGGATCATCGCACACGTGACGCCGAGCCCTTTCGGATACTGCTCCGTGCACAGCACCGGCACGCCCAGCACGCGAGCCGCCTCAATCATCCGCCGGGCACTCTCCGTGCACGCGGCCGCGTCATGGATGGCCGGCAGCAGCCGCTCCTGGATATCCACCACCAGCAACACCGTCGAGTCAGGCTGCGCGAACGTCACCGAGCCGGCCATATGAGTACTCCTGGGTAACAAAACCGATCCCACTGTAGCCAACTGCGCGACAGCAGGTCAAATCCATCATAAGTCTCCGCGCCGCAGCATCTTGTGTGCCGTCAAGCCAGCCCCCCTGAATCGCGTTCCCGGCGATTCCCTCGAGAGGCGGGCAAGATGCCCGCCCCCCGACCGCAATCTGCTCTCTGGCTCACAGCTCATAGCTTAGAGCTTATTTTTCATTGACACGCTGCCGCGCGACCGATATAGTTCACGGAATGAGTATCGCTCACGTCCAGTCCCTGTTTCGCGCCATGCTCAGCCTTCTCGGGCTGCTGCTTAGCATGCGCGTAGGGACTTCGGTGGGCTGATACCCGAAAAAGCCAGTCAAAAGCCGAAGAGCCCTACGCGAGAGTCGCGTAGGGCTTTTTTTATAGATGGACCGCGTCAGCGTAAACGCGGTCGAACGTGTAGGAGGAATTTGAATGTCGGCAGCTCAGGAACGGACGGTAGAGGATCAACCGGTCATTCGCATTTTCGACACGACGCTGCGGGACGGCGAGCAGTCGCCCGGCGCGTCGCTCAACATGGCCGAGAAGCTGGAGATTGCCCGTCAACTCGAGCTGCTTAACGTGGACATCATCGAGGCCGGCTTCCCCATCAGCTCGCCCGACGACTTCGAGGCCGTTCGGGCCATCGCCGGGATGATCAAGAACTGCACGGTGGCGGCTTTGGCTCGCTGCACGGAAAAGGACATCGTGCGGGCGGCCGAGGCAGTCAAGGAGGCGGTCAAGCCGCGTATCCACGTGTTTTGCGCCACGTCGGCCATCCATCGGCAGTACAAGCTCAAGCGGGCCGAGGAAGAGATCATCAAGCTGAGCGTCGAGGGCGTGAAGCTGGCCAAGAGCTTCTGCGACGACGTGGAGTTCTCGCCCGAGGACGCTTCGCGCACCGAGTTGCCGTTCCTGACGCAGGTGGTCGAGGCGGTGATCGAGGCGGGGGCCACCACGGTGAACATTCCCGACACGGTCGGCTACTCAACGCCCGTGCACTTCACCAACATTATCCGCCATTTGCGCGAGAACGTCCGCAACATCAACAAGGCGGTGATCAGCGTGCACTGTCACAACGACCTGGGCCTGGCCGTGGCCAACTCGCTGGCCGCGGTGGAAGCGGGGGCCCGGCAGATCGAGTGCACCATCAACGGATTGGGCGAGCGGGCGGGCAACGCCAGCTTGGAAGAGGTGGTGATGGCCATCCGTACGCGGGCCGACGTCTATAAGTGCCGCACGCGGGTGAACACCAAGCGCATTTATCCGACCTCGCGGCTGGTCTCCACGCTCACTGGCATCCACGTGCAGCGCAACAAGGCCATCGTCGGCGAGAACGCCTTCGCTCACGAGTCGGGTATCCACCAGCACGGCATGCTCGCCAACCGGGCGACGTATGAGATTATGAATCCCGAGGATGTGGGCATTCCCGCTTCCAAGCTCGTGCTGGGCAAGCACTCCGGACGTCACGCCTTGCGCGACCGGCTCCAGCAGTTGGGCCATGATCTGGACGAGGAACGTCTCGATCGCGTTTTCGAGCAGTTCAAGATCCTGGCCGACCGCAAGAAGGAGGTTTTCGACGAGGATCTCGAAACGCTGGTCAGCCACGTCGTCGAGGAAGCCGACTCGACACGGCGGTGGGAGCTGGTTTCGCTCCAGACGACGGCGGGCACGGGCGTCGTGCCGACGGCCACCGTTCGCCTGCGCGACTTGCACGGCGGCCAGGTAGTAACCGACGCCGCCACTGGTGACGGGCCGATTGATGCGACCTTCACCTGCATGCTGCGAATTACCGGAATCGACGCCGTCCTTCGCGAGTACGATCTGCGGGCGGTGACCGGCGGCCGCGACGCCCAGGGCGAGGTGCATTTGGAACTGGTGTCCGACGGCAGCACGTTTCGCGGACGTGGTCGTTCGACCGATATCATCGAAGCCAGCGCCCAGGCTTTCCTCAGCGCGATCAACCGCGCTTTGATAGCGAAAGGCAAGCCGAAGCCCATCACGCCTGAGAACGGACACTGACGCGGCCGTTACGACTCGTGACCGCAAACGAGTCACAGTCGGACACGACCGGTTGATGCATTTCGAACCGGGCTCCGCAAGCCGGGCCAACACGATCGCGTGTGTGTTGGCCGGGCGCGCGGAGCCCGTCGTTTTTTTTCGCGTCGTTCAGCAGGGGATCGCAGCATTTTGTGTCTGGCACGCCGCTCGCGCGGCGGTGATCCCATAAAACACATCTTTCACACGCACCGACGCGATGATCTTCGGACCTGTGAAAACAGGCAAACTTTTCGGCTTTCTTTGTTTGCTCGCGTGCATTTTGTTTTTTATGTATTGGCTGTTCGCTCGCAAGCATGAGCACGCGAATAGCAAGAGGCGGCGTGAAGTAACCGATGAACCGAGCGTTGCCGCTGCCGAAATTCGACGCGGCCCGTCCGGGGGATAGCGTGGAGACGCGGCCAATCATCTGAAACGAATGGAACCGGCGAGGGACTCGTCGGACGAAGACCGGATGGGTCCGGTCATAGGTCAGTCAACGACCGCAGGAGCGGTCAATGGCAGCGGTTTGTGCCGCAATGGGTTTTGGAAAGGAGAATGCAATGAACTTGATCAAGCGATTCCTGCAGAGCGAAGACGGCCCGACGGCGACCGAGTACGCGGTGATGCTCGCCCTGATCATCATCGTGGCTCTCACCGCCATCTCGACACTGGGTGAGAAGGTCCAGAGCATCTTCACGAACGTGGAGGGCTCTCTGCCCGACGGCTCCGCCGCCGGCCTGATAAGCATGCGATCGGGGGTAACGCCCGTCGTCTGCGAATCGGAAAGGGGGGCCCGTTCGGGGGGACGGGTTCCCCTTCTCCGTATCGGCCAGATGACAGGAGCCAGCGCGACCGTCAAAGGGGGCGGTCGCCGCGAACTTGACCGGCCGCGTCTCTGAGAGAGCGGCCAGCGATGAAAACCGTTGAACGACAGCGTCCGGGACTCCGGGCGAGACCAGCAGGACGGAGTGGAACATATGTCTGGATACGTGCTGACGACATGCGCGATCATGGTGCCCGGGATCCTGTGGGCGTCCTGGATTGATTATTCCGAGCGGCGGGTGCCGAACTGGCTCAACGCGTCCATCGCCGCATTGGGCTTCATGGCTCAGGGGTGGTTTTTCGGCTGGAGCGGACTGGCCGCCGGTGCGCTCGGTTTGCTCGTCGGTTTCGCCACGCTCATCGTACCGTGGCTCATGCATGGCATGGGGGCCGGCGACGTCAAGCTGATGATGGCTATCGGCGTGTGGCTCGGACCGTGGCTCACATTCCTCAGTTTCTGCGTCGGTGCCGTGGTTGGCGGCATCATCGCCGTGATCATGATCCTAGCCACCAACCGGCTCTATCAGGCCTACGGCAACCTGGTCACCATCTGCCAGAAGGTGTCCAACCGATCGACCATCTTCAGCGAGTTCGGATCGGCCAAGAGCTTCGGTGAAACCTCGCAACTCCTGCCGTACGGCGTACCGCTGACGATTGGAACGCTGATCGTCTACTTCGGCCAGTTCTATTGGCCCATCTGACCCGGCGAATGATGCGGGAGGGGAGTTCAAATGCCAAGGCGTTTGAAAAGATCCACAAACATGCGCAGGGGAGCGGCGACGGTCGAGATGGCCGTCGTGACTCCCATCCTGCTGGGGCTGCTGTTCGCGATCATCGAATACGGCTGGATCTTCATGCTCCAGGCCAACGTCACGAACGCCGCCCGTGAAGCCTGCCGCGTCGGTATCCTGCCCGGGGCCACTGATGCCGATATCAGGGCCCGATTCGCCGAGGCTATCTCGGGGACCGGTCTGAGCGAGGGCGCCGGCTATCAGCTCGAAATCGAGCGAAGCGGCACCGGCCACCAGACGTTGACCGTGCGGGCGCGCGTGCCCTGGGCCAAGGCCAGCCTCGTCGGGGGCGGCATCCTGCCCAATCCACGCCGGATGTTGGCGTTATTCAAGGGCGGCAGCAGCGGAACGCACCGAACCAGTGACATGGTCGCGTCGTGTTCCATGTTCCGAGAAGGCTCGAGTTAGTACCGCACGCATGCCCGGCCACGAATCGGCCGGAAGCTTGCGGGTGGAGTCTTATGTGTAACCGTTGGACAGGGGGACTACGACGCCGAGTCGTTCCCTTGCCCGCGCGGGGGCAGGTTGTGTTCGCTCCCGCTTGCGACAAGGAGTTTGGACGATGAAAGGTCGAGCAATCATTCCGATGGTCGTGGGTTTGGGGGTGGGGTTTGTCGCCCTCAAGATCTTCGTCAACGTGCTGCAGAACGCGAAGGCTTCCACGACCAGTGAGTTGGTTCCGGTGGTGTACGCGGCCACCAACATCGAACCGACGCTGGAAATCCAGGAGTCCATGATCGAAATCCGGCACGTCAGCAAGGAAGCATTTCCTGAGACCGGATTCAAGGACAAGTCGGAAGTGGTCGGCCGGGTGACCATGTACCCGGTGCCCAAGGGGACGCCGATTGCCGCCATGCTGCTGGCGCCCAAAGGCACCCCGCCGGGCATGGCGGTCATGATCGAAGAGGGGTATCGGGCGGTCGCCGTCAAGATCGATGAGTCCGCGGGCGTCGCCGGCTGGATCAAGCCCGGAAGCCGGGTCGATGTGATCGTGCTCCTGTCCAACCCCGATCGCAGCCAGGGCAACCAGTCGTTCAGCAAGGTCATCCTCCAGAACGTCGAGGTGCTGGCGGTCGGCCAGGAATTGGGCAAGGCCGGCGACACCGCCGCCACGGTGACCAAGACGGTCACGCTCAAGGTCACGCCGGAGGACGTGCCCACGCTCCACTTGGCCGAAACCAAAGGCAAACTGCGGCTGGCCATGCGCGGGCAGAACGACAAGAGCGTGGCCCAGGAAAAAGTTACGACCGATAACGATTTGCTCGGCCGCGGTTTAGCCGGACTTACGGGGCTCAAGAAGCCAAGAAATTCAGTTGTCGAATCATTCTTGGCCGCGCAAGCCAAGGTCACGCCCCTCCAGACCGATAAAGACAATCAACCCGGCCGCCAGAGCACGACCGAGCCGCAGACCTGGACCGTCGAGGTCCTCAAGGGTCCGCAGGAGGTCGAAACGGTGAGCTTCCAGCGCGGCCAGGCCAAGCAGTGGCAGCGCGTCGGAGAGCCGGAGCGGCTCTCGGCGCCGGCACCGCGTCCGGCCAAGGCGCAGCAGCCGGTTTCGCTGTTCGCGCCCGTGCCGGGGTCGCCGGCCGACGCGGCCAACTCGACAGAGCCCCAGGCCATGGGCCCCGTGGCGGGAGGTCCGTCCGGGACCTGGTGAGCCATTAGTAGTAAAGGATGACGGACATGGATGGTTGTCGGACGGTCGGGTCACGGAGGAGTATGCGGGACTACCGGGCGGCAGCGAGCGTGATGCCCGCGGCGCTGCGGATCGTCGCGGTCGTGGGATGGGCCTGCCTGGTGACACAGGCGGGACCGGCCCACGCTCAGGAAACGCCAGCACAACAGGCGCAGGCATCCGGTCGCTCATCATTGATGGTCAGCCTGCGACCCGTCGCCGATGCGGCCGGGGAAACAATCCGTATGCCGGTCGGACGGGGCACGCTGATCGATGTCAACGAGCCGCTGGTCCGGGCATCCGTCGCCAACACGGAGATCGCCGAAGTGCAGGTCCTCTCGCCCAACCAGTTGCTGCTGACGGGCAAAGCCCCCGGCGTGACCGAACTGGTGATGTGGGGTAACAACAACGCACAGTCGGCGTGCAGCGTGGTTGTCGAGATGGACGTCACTGAGATCAGAGAGGCTATCGCCCGGGTGGCTCCCGGCGTGCCGATCGAAGTGATTGCCGTTCGCGACAGCCTCGTGCTGAGCGGCACGGTGCCGGACGTCGATACGGTCAGCCGCATCATGGAGATCGCGCGTCTGCTCACGCCCAAGATCACCAACCAACTGAAGGTCGCGGGCGAGCAGCAGGTGCTCTTGCGCTGTACCGTCGCCGAAGTGGACAAGCACTCCACTCGCCAGCTCGGAATCAACGGCTGGCTGGCCGGTGACAACTTGCACGACATCTTCGTGGTCAATCAGATCGACCAGATCAACCCGGCCAACATCGGAGCGACTGCCTTCGGCCCTATCGGCGGACCAAACGCACCGCGCATCCCGTTCGCCACGGATAAAGACGGCATCTCGCTGTTGCCCTCTACCACCATGAGCCTGGGTTTCCCGCGCATCCAGATGCAGCTGTTCCTCCAGGCCTTGCGTGAGAACGGGCTCATACGCGTGCTGGCTGAGCCCAACATCGTCGCTCTCAACGGCCAGGAAGCCAAGTTCATCGTGGGCGGTGAGATTCCGTATCCGCTGCCCTCGGCGACCGGCACGCCCGGCATCGAGTTCCGCGAGTACGGCATTCAGTTGCGGTTTATCCCCTCCATTATTGGACGGCAGATGGTCCGCCTCACGGTATCGCCCACGGTCAGCGAGCCCGACTTCGCGCTGGCGACCCAGGGCGTGCCCGGACTCCGCTCGCGGGGTGCCACGACCACCATCGAATTGGCCAGCGGCAGCACCATCGCGATCGCTGGTCTGCTCAGCGACAACGTCCGAGGCGTGGCCAAGAAAGTGCCCGCGCTCGGTGACGTGCCTGTTTTGGGTGCGTTATTCAGTTCGGTCGATTACCAAAGAAGCACGACCGAACTCGTGATCCTGGTCACGCCCGAACTGGTCAGCAGCATGCAGCCAGACCAGGTCTCGGCCGTGCCCGGGCAACATACGACGTCACCGAACGATTTCGAGTTGTTCGGCTTGGGATTGCTGGAGGGGAAGCCGGATCCCGACGAATTGCCGCCCGAGGCGGCGCTGGAAACGATGGTCGACCCGCGCGTTCGGAAATTCTCGAGTCCGCCTGAGCAACTCTCGCTCCACGGGCCCTGGGGGCATGCTGATCGCGTGGAAACCGCCCAGTAATCGGACCGGAATTGACGCTTCCCTCCCATTGATCTCAGCCAATCGTCGGGCGACGGCTGGCTGGCAGGCAACGGGTGATTCCGAGGCCTGCCCAGAGGTTGATGGGGGGGAAGCATGGGGGGGAAGCATGGCATCGCACCAAAGCAGAAAGCAAGCGGGAGTCTGTCGTGGGCATCCCCATCACCGACGGGGTGCGGTGGCCGCGCAAGTCGCGGTCGGTATGGCCGTGTTGATGGGTTTCTCAGCGCTGGTCATCGATATGGGTATGCTCTACAACACGAGGACGGAACTGCAGCGGGCGGCCGACTCCGCCGCTTTGTCGGCCGCGTCCAAGCTCAGCGGGGCCGCCTCCTTCGATGTCATCCGCCAGGCCGCACAAGAGGCCGCCAATCGGAACCGAGTCCTCAACGCGCCCGTCCTGCTCGACGAGTCCGACGTTGTTCTCGGGCGGGCGTCACTCCCGGTTTCGGGTGAAAAGTACTCCTTCACTCCGACGCAGGAATTCCCCAACGCCGTTCGCGTGCGACTGCGACGCACTGCGAACTCGCCGTCCGGGCCGGTGCCCTTGTTCTTCGCCAATATCTTCGGCCGGAGCCGCGCCGACGTGTCGGCGCATGCTACCGCTCTCCTCACGCCTCGCGACATCGTCTTCGTGCTGGATCTGTCCTCGTCGCACAACGATGATTCGTCGCTGCGGGCGTACAAAAAGACCGTCATCGACAACGACGAGGTCTGGCGATACCTGAAGGATCCGCTGGGCCCTCGGACCGACGGCTTGGGCTTCACGTCGCAGGTCAACGTGACCAGCAACGGCGACGGAACCTCCACGGTGACCATCCAATTGACTAGCGACGGGTCCACATCCACGGCCGCTCTGAGCCACGTGACCTTCGGTCTGCCGCCCGGCGCTCAGGCCATGGCGGCCGCTACCGCCATGAGCAGCGGGGGGTATCCTGTCGAAGTGGGGACCGACCCCACGACGGGCGTGAACGGCCTCAAGTTCGACGAGACCAGCCTCGGCGAAAACGGGAAGGTCGAGACCGACACGTTCCAATTCACCATTCCCGATGAGTACCTACGCGACATGGTGGTCGGGACCAAAGCCGGTAAGAAGGCGGACGTTTCCGTTCGTCACAATCTGGCTCCGGGTCCGACATTCGGCAACATGAACACCTGGGGCGATGCGGTGACCGGACCCGGCTGGCAGTTCGCTTCGGATCCCGGTCTGGTACGGCTGCCCCGCAGCTCCAGTTGGTCGCTCAGTTCGGCGTACGTCAGCCAGACGCTGCAGGCCAATGGTTATCAGCCGTACACCACCGCGGAAATGAGTGCCATCAATTCATCCCAGTACGATGGCACGACCGCCGATTATCGCCGCCGAGTCATGGTCGCGCTCGGTCTTGCTCGTTGGAAGAGCGGCAAGAAGGGGGGGCAAGCCGGTGGCAACGGAGATAACCGCATTGATGCCAACGAGCTGGAATTGCTTGTTCCTTATCCGAACCAATCCTCCAACCCGGTCAGCGGCTCCAAGAAAGTGGGCGGCAGTTGGGAAGCGTACATCGACTACGTGAGCAACTCCAACTCCAGCATGAACCGCTATGACGGGAAGGAGTACTTCGGCGATCCCGGACTGCGTTACCGCTTCGGCCTGAAGACCTGGATCGACTATCTCCAGGAAATGGAGGAAGGCACGAGCAGTTCGCCCGGCCTCAACGGCGCGCCCACGCAGCCCATGGGGGCGGTCGCCGACGCCGTCCAGGCCTGCTTGAACATTATCGACGAGTTGGAGGGTGACGACCTGGTGGGGCTCGCGTCTTATGGGACCGTGGGATATGGACCGCAGGAAAAACCCAACCACATGAGTTGGCTAGTCGATGATGTATCTGTGTTGCGCGATCGTGTCAGCGTGCTGCAGGCCGGCATGTGGAGCAGCAACACCAACGTGGCCCAGGGAATCGATCGCGGCGTGGAGGTGTTGTTTGACAGTCCGGCGGCGCGACCGAACGCGGCCAAGGTCATGGTGCTGCTCACGGACGGGATCGCCAACCAGACGCGCGGGAATCCGACGTCCTCGAACCAGACCCGGGCCGCTCAGGATGCACGGCAGGCCGCTCTCGATGCTCGCGCCCGCGGTGTCCGGATTCACACCGTGAGCGTTGGCGTGAACGCCCAGACTGAGCTGATGGACGATATCGCTCAGATCGGCGGTGGGGAGCACAACCACGCGGAGGGCAGCATCGACCAGTACGAACAGGAACTGCGGAGGATCTTCGAGGACCTGGGCAGCAAGCGGCAGGTGGTCCTCATTGAGTAGCTTGGGGGCGCAGATCTGAAGGGGATGCGGGCAGCCCTCATGGCAGGGCAGGATGCGTATCGCCGACGCGTCAGGAAAACGCGACCGGCTCGGGGCGTCGGGGGCGGTTTTCGCCCGGGCGCCCCGCCCCGGCAGGATTGTGTAGAGACGCCATGAGACGTTCGGTTCGAGTCATTGTGTTTAACGCCGAGGAGGATTACGCCGTCACTCTTCGGTCCGAACTGCTGCGCATTGCCGGCGTGCAAATCGTGGCCGAGGTCGATGAGCCCGGCATGATCGAGCAGGCCGTCACCCAGTTTCCCGCTGAGGTGCTCGTCGCCCACCTCGATCCGGCGCCCGATGTCTGTCTGCCCATCGCGACCAAGATCGCTTCCCAGCATCCCGAACTCGCGGTGTTCGTGATTTCGGAAAGCACCAACCCCCAGCACATTCTCGCCGCCATGCGGGCGGGCGTCCGCGAGTTCCTCACCAAGCCGCTGGACTCCCAGCTGCTGACCGAGTCCATCGACAAGGTTCTTTCGCAGGCCACCTCGGCGGTTGAACTTGGCAGTCTCATCTCGGTGATGGGGTCCATCGGCGGGGCGGGAGCCTCCAGCATCGCCACCAACCTGGCCGTCGAGCTCGCCTCCATGACCAAGGGCAAGCCGGTCGCGCTGGTCGATCTCGATTTTCGCTACGGGCAGCTGGGGACCATGCTCGACCTCCAGTCGGACTACACCATCGCCGACCTGTGCGAGACGCCCGAGCAGCTCGACGAGGGCATGATTGATCGCGTGATGGTCAAGCACAGCAGCGGCGTCCACCTGCTGGCCCGGCCCAACAACTTCGCTCAGGCCGATCAGATCACCGCCGCTCATTGCGCGTCCGTGCTCAGCACGCTCCAGCATTTGTACGAGTACGTGATCATCGACGGGCCGACCCGCAACGACAGCGGGGCCTTGTGCGTCCTGGATCTCGCCGATGTGAACCTGCTCGTCCTGCAGTTGCTCGTGACCAGCGTCCGCAATTTGCACCGCATGCTCGAAGCCCTGCGGGACAACGGTTATAACCTCGATCGCTTCAAGCTCGTGTGCAACCGCGTCGGGCGGGAGTCCTCGCACTTGTGTGTGGAACACGTGGAAGCCACGCTGGGAATCAAGGTCTTTCACCAGATTCCCGACGACTGGAAGGCAGTCAGTTCGTGCATCAACATGGGCGTACCACTGTCCGAAGGCGCCGCCAAGAGCCGTACCCGTCAGTCGATTCGTGAACTGGCCGAGAAACTCGCCAATCCGCATGAGGGCGATGAACCCGCCGAGCACAACCGTGGTGGTCTGCTCGGGCGAATCTTCAGTGCGACCTGATCATCAGGAGATGAGCGTATATGTTCGGAAGGGTGAAAACGCCACTGCAGCCGAAGACACTCAGACCGGCCGGCAAGCCGGTGTTGGGTCCGCGCCCGGTCGACGCGCCGGCTCCGTCGGGTGAGGCGGGAGCCGCTGCGGCGTCCGAGACTCCGGTCGCGCCGGCGAAGGTGCCCACGCCCACCCCGAAGGTAGTCAGCGACGACAAGCTCGAAAAATACTACGCTCTCAAGACCCGCATCCATCGCAAGTTGGTCGAAAAACTCGACCTGGCCGCCATTTCCGCGGAGGACCCCACCATTCGCGACCAGGTGGGTGCGGTGATTCTCGAGCTCACCGAAAAAGAAAACGCCCTCCTGAATTACAGCGAGCGTCAGCAGCTGGTCAAGGAGGTTCTCGACGAGACCTTCGGGCTCGGACCACTCGAGGTTCTGCTCGCCGACCCCGCGGTCAGCGACATTCTCATCAACGGGCCCCGCAGCGTGTACGTCGAGCGCAAAGGCAAGCTCGAACTGACCAACGTGCAGTTCCGCGACAACGATCACCTCATGCACGTGATCGACAAGATCGTCAGCGCGGTCGGCCGCCGGTGCGACGAAGTCAGCCCTATGGTGGACGCCCGCCTGAAGGACGGCTCCCGTGTTAACGCCATCATTCCGCCGCTGGCCATCGATGGGCCGAGCATGTCCATTCGCCGGTTTGGCAAGGACCCCATCACCTGGGAGGACTACCTCAACTTCAAGTCCTGTTGCCGGGAAATGGTGACCTTCCTCGAGGCATGCGTCATCGCTCACCTCAACATCCTGATCATCGGCGGCACGGGCTCGGGTAAGACGACGCTGCTGAACAACATGTCGTCGTTCATTCCGCCCAGTGATCGCATCGTCACCATCGAGGACGCGGCGGAATTGCGACTCCGTCAGCCTCACGTGGTGCGACTGGAAACGCGGCCGCCTAACATCGAAGGAAAGGGCCAGATCACCATCCGCGATCTGCTCATCAACGCCCTGCGTATGCGGCCCGACCGCATTGTGGTCGGCGAGTGTCGCGGTGCTGAAACGCTGGACATGCTCCAGGCCATGAACACCGGCCACAGCGGGTCGCTCACCACGCTCCACGCCAACAGCACTCGCGACACCGTGCAGCGTGTGGAGACCATGGTGCTCATGTCGGGATTCGAACTGCCCGTGCGGGCCATCCGCCAGCAGTTCGCCTCGGCCATCGACCTCATCGTCCAGGCTCAGCGTCTCACCGGCGGGCCGAGAAAGATCGTCAGCATCACCGAAGTGTCGGGCATGGAAGGCGACGTCGTCACCATGCAGGACATCTTCGCCTTCGAGCAACTCGGGATCGACTCGAACGGGAAGGCCTATGGGCAGATCGTCGCTACCGGCATCCGGCCCGGGTTCATGGACCGCCTCAAGCAGGCGGGTTGCAACATCGATCCGGGCATGTTCGAACGACAAGTCCTTCTCCGCGACAAGGACGACTGACGTACGTGCATGCGCGACGATGGAGGATGGGCACAGATAAACGTAAACGGCTGAGCGACGAGGCTTGGCCGCCACCCCGAAGGGAAGCAGGTTGGGGGTCAGGACGAGGAGTATGGTGCGGTTATGAAATCAATGTCGAGCCTTTTGTTTTTGTTGCTCCCGCTGATGGGCTCGGTGCTGGTCGTGTACGGCATCTTCCAGGCCGTCCTCGACCTGCGCACGAGCAAGAGCCGCAAAATCATCGATCGTCTGAAGGAAGGCGGCCAGTCGCAGCATGATCGCAAGCTCAAGGAGTCGATCCTCCGTCGGCGGGCGAGCGAGTTGCAGGGGGGGGCTCTCGAAGGTCTGCTCTCCCGCCTTCAGGTCGTCTCCAAGCTCCAGCGAGTGCTCGATCAGGCGGACGTCAGCTGGTCCGCATCCCGGCTGCTGATCAACCTGAGCCTGGCTTCGCTTGGCGTCACCGCCCTCATGCTGTTCCTCCAGATGAGCGCCATCAGCAGCCTCGCCGCGGGGGCCAGCGTGCTCATGCTGCCCATCTGGTACCTCCTGCACCGCCGAAAGAGGCGCATCCGTCGCATCATGCTCCAGTTGCCGGACGTGTTCGATCTCATGGGCCAGGCTCTCAAGGCCGGACACTCGCTCGCCAGCGCCATCCAGTTGGTGAGCGAACAGTTGCCCGAGCCTATCTCCAAGGAGTTCGCCCAGGTCTTCCACGAGCAGAACCTCGGCATCAAGATCGAAGAGGCGCTCCTCAACATGGCCAACCGCGTGGACCAGATGGACGTGCGCTTCTTCGTGACGGCCGTGCTCATCCAGCGGCAGACCGGTGGTGACCTGGCCGAAGTGCTCGAGAAGATCGGGAAGGTCATCCGGGAACGCATCCAGCTGTTCGGCATGGTCCAGGCCCTCACCGCCGAAGGCCGCCTCTCCGGCTGGGTGCTGCTCATCCTGCCCGTGCTGGTGTTCTTCACCTCGTTGGCTATCAATCCCGATTACGCCCGGGTGCTTTTGGATACCGGGCCCGGTCGGATCATGTTGGGGTCGGCCATCGCCATGGACCTGATGGGACTGGCCATGATCAAGAAAATCGTCAACATCAAGGTGTAATGATGAACGAGATGATTCTGCTTGGCATTCTGGTGGCCGTGAGCATCGGGTTGATCGTCTACTCCCTCATGCCCGGCCGGGACGACGAACGCAAGCAGGTGCTGCGCCGCATGAGCGGGCAGCGGCGCGACGGCGAGCAGCCCTTGGTTACCCGCACGGTGGCGCCTCCTTCCGCCGCTCGGCAGGTGTTGGACAAGGTCGCGCCCTATGCCATCAAGCCGGTCATGCCCAAGAGCGACGAGGAGATGTCCACGCTCCGCGAAAAGCTCGCCCAGGCCGGCTTCCGACACGAGTCGGCGTGCAAGTACTTCCTCGCCAGCAAGACCATTACCGGCATCGGCCTCGCGCTCGTCGCCGTCCTCATCAGTCTGGCTCGCGGAGCCGACGCCCAGACCGTGTTCAGCATGGCCGCCTTCCTCGGCGGGCTGGGGTTCATGTTCCCCAACGTCTGGCTCTGGCTGGCCCGCAAGCAGCGAGCGGAGAAGATCAAGAATGGCCTGCCCGACTCGCTCGACCTCCTGGTGGTGTCGGTCGAATCCGGCCTGGCTCTCGACGCCGGCCTCATGCGGGTGGGCGACGAAATGGCCCACGTTCATCCCGAACTGAGCGAGGAGTTGCAGATCGCCACGCTTGAAACGCAGATGGGTGTGCCGCGGTCGGAGGCCCTCGAGCACATGGCTCGCCGCAGCGGCGTCGAGGAAATGCGATCGCTCGTGGCCGTCATCTCGCAGGCCGAGAAGTTCGGTACCAGCGTCGCCAAGGCTCTGCGGACGCAGGCTGACACGCTGCGCACCAAGCGCCGGCTGGCTGCCGAGGAGCGGGCGCAGAAGACCACCGTCAAGCTCATGCTTCCGCTGGTCCTGTTCATCTTCCCGTCGATCTTCGTGGTGCTGGTCGGCCCGGCCGGCCTCCGCATCGCCGAGACCCTGGGACGGGGAGGGCCGCTGAGTAAGTAGCTTTGAGCATGAGCCATGAGCGGTGGGCCAGAAGACAGGAGCCAGGAGACAGCAGACAGGAGACAGAATAAACGAAACCGGGGCAGGCGACGCGCCTGCCCCAGGTTCTATATTCGGCTCATAGCTCAAAGCTCACAGCTGATAGCTGACAGCTATATTCCGTATTCCTTCAGCGCTGCTTCCAGTTTCTCGCGATTGGCCGGCGCCATTTTGCACAGCGGAAGGCGGAACTCCTCGGCCAGCATGCCTCGCATGGCCATGGCCGTCTTGATCGGGATCGGGTTCACTTCGATGCTCAGCAGGCCCTTGGCCAGCTTGAACATCTTGTGATGCCAGGTGCGGGCGGTGGCCCAGTCGCCCTTCAACGCGGCATCGGTCATGGCTTTGACGTCCTTGGGCACGATGTTCGCCAGGACACTGATTACGCCGATCGCTCCGATGGACATCAGCGGCAGCGTCATCGAGTCGTCGCCGCTGTAGACGGCAATGTCGCTGCGGCCCATCAACTCGCTCGCTCCGTCCATCGAACCGGTGGCATGCTTAACGCCCACGATGTTCGGGCAGTCCTGCCGCAGCCGGCAGATGGTGTCCACGCTCATCTCGACGCCGCAACGTCCCGGAATGTTGTACAGCACGTGGGGGAAGTCCACCGCATCGGCGATCGTTTTGAAATGCTGGTACAGCCCCTCCTGCGTGGGCTTGTTGTAGTAGGGCACCACCAGCAACGAGCCGTCCGCGCCGTTCTTGCGGGCGTTGCGCGTCATCGCCAGCGCTTCGGCCGTGCTGTTCGAGCCCGTGCCCGCCAGTACCGGGATCCGCCCTTTGGCCCGCTTGACCACCGCCGCGACCACCGCGTCGTTCTCCGCGTGCGTGAGCGTGGGGCTCTCGCCCGTCGTCCCGCACGGCACGAGCACGTCCGTGCCCGCCTCCACGTGCAGGTCCACCAGTGCGTCCAGCGTTTTCCAGTCCACCTCGCCGTCCCGGAAGGGGGTGACCAGCGCTACCATGCTGCCTTTGAACACCGTCGATCTCCGTTCCTTCTGATGCCTTTGCGCGGCGCCCGCGCTGAACCGGCCCCATAATGGGGCAGAACACCTCATCATACTCCCCTCTCTATGCGTCCGCCAGAAGGTCGCACAACGGCGGGATGGCCGCCAATCCACCGAGAGACCGCAAGACTGCCGGGATGGCGGCGAACTCGCGGGTGGACCGGGGGAGCGAAAGGCAGGGCAGTCGGTCAGCGCAAGAAAAGAAGCCCTCGGCCGCTGCTACGGCCGAAGGCTTCCGGGAGAGCTCAGTCTGCTGCCGTCTGATACTTACCGGCGCCGGCGCAGCAGGGGCAGACCGGCCACGAGCAGCAACGCCGCTGCCGGTTCGGGCACCAGAACCACGTCGTCCACCCGGATGTTGCCGGCATTCAGCTGGTCGTTCTGGCCGAACTTGAAGGCGATGGTCACAAATCCGGTCGGCGAAGTGATCGTTCCCGTGACCAGTTCCCAATCCTGATTGGGCGTCGGGAGGAACCCACCCGGCACGCCGTCCTTGCCGCCCCAGCTGTCCCGCTTCCAGACCAGGTAGGGATCGGAGTTGTTGTCGATCTGCGTCGCATCATCGGTGACCGCGAACGGGTAGAGCAGCACTTCGGCCCAATTAACCGGATACGAAGCGCCGGGAGCCTTCACCCACGCACTGAGCGTCAGCGGCGTGTTCGCGGGGACCGCCACCACTTGCTTGACGCCGAGGCTGCCGTTGGGCGTCGTGCGGATCCGCAGGCCGTACGAGCCGCTGTGGACGCTGGCCGCCGTATCCTCGACTCTGACCTCGCCCGAGCCCCAGCCGATCGGGCCCCATTGCGTCCACCCCTCCAGCGTCCCGGCCTCAAAGTCCCCGTTCGTGACGTAGTTGGCCAGGCTCATCGGTGCAGCCAAGCCAACACACAGCACCGCAATCGTCGTGAGCTTCTTCATACGTTTTCTCCTCCGGTTTCTTTCTGGCGCGGCATCCGGACCCGCGGAAGTGAGATTCCGCACCGAATGAACGTACGCCAAGGCGTAACCGCCGCCCTCCTCCGGGCGCGCAGTAGAAGCGGCCCCCCTGAATCCAAATTCTGCGTGTGCCGAATGCGAAAAGATTCTGCCTCGACGTGCGCGGCAGACTCCCTCCCACGCTGCAGGCATGCAACCGCATGGCAGCTTGTTCGACTTTACCCGCGCGCTTGACAAAAAACAATCAAAAAATCCAATCTAAACGCATTTAATTCGTTTCGCCGGACCCACGCCAACCCCAGCCCGCGCTATGGTGCTGCGGAAGAAAAACGCCCCTGGTGCTACCGCCAGGGCCGTTCTTCCGCACTGTCGTGACTCCATTGGCCCTTTCTCTTTCCCTCTACGCTGGGGTGAACCACCGCCCGTCAGGCCCGACGATCCGCAGATCCCTCGTTGTCTTCCGCTCAAGCCTCGGATTTCGGGTGTAAAGCCGAAACCTCGGTTGATGTGCATCACCGCGTTTTGTCGCCTCAACCTCTCATCTTCGGAAAGACCGGTTCGCCGTGTCTCGAGCAAGGCGTGTGAAGACCGGAAAAGGAGCACGCGAAGGACATCGATCGTGTCGTCCCATTCGTTCAGCGCGAAATTCGAATCTTTGATGAAAGCTGCGATATCCGCTCCCTTTTCCTTCCTGAAGTGAACCAGGGTTAGATGATCGGCGGCGTCGGCATGGGCGCCGGCGAACAGCGTTGCGCAAGCAAAAGCCTCCGGCGGGCTGGCCGGAGGCTCGCAGGTGTTCCGGAAGCGCGGTGTCGATCTCACATGACGGTGAAGTACACTTCGGCCGCGAAGTCGAGCATTTCCTTGTCCATTCGAGGCGGCACGCCGCGGTATTGGCAGTTGTTCTTAGCCAGCGAGAGCAGGTCGCGCGGCTGGCAGCAGCGGAACGGCCGGCCGGTCTTCTTGTAGTACTCCTCGATTACGTAGCTGACCACCTCGTCGTCGTATTCGATCCCGAAGATCCTGGCCATGATCCGGAAGAGCTCGCGGAACTCTTCCTCGCTGGGATCGCCCACGTTGATCTTGTACGGAATCCGGCGCAGGAACGCCTCGTCCACCAGGTCCTTGGGCTCCAGGTTGGTCGAGAAGATCAGCAACTGATCGAAGGGGACCTGGATCTTCACGCCGTTGGCCAGCCCCAGGAAGTCGTAGCGCTTTTCCAGCGGCACGATCCAGCGGTTGAGCAATTCGAACGGGTTCATCCGCTGGCGGCCGAAGTCGTCGATCACCAGCGTGCCGCAGTTGCTCTTCAATTGCGTGGACGCCTCGCTGATCTTGGTGGTGTGATTGTACCGGACCTCCAACTGGTCCATGGTCAATTCGCCGCCGACCACAATGGTCGGTCGCTTGATGCAGACCCACCGCTCGTCGTACTCATCCGCCTTGAGGATCGAGTTCTTGGGCTGCGGGATCTCCTCGTGAATCTCCGCGTCGAACAGCTTGATGATGAATCCGTCCACGTGCAGGGCCCGTGGAATCCAGATTGTGCTGCCGAAGCATCGCGTGATCCGCTCGGCAATACTGGTCTTGCCGTTACCGGGGGAACCGTACAGGAACATGCCGCGGCCCGAGTTGATGGCCGGCCCCAGCGTCGCGAACATGCGATCGTTGATCAGCAGATCCCCGAACGCTTCCCGCAGGTGGGCCTCGTTCGGCTGTTCGTGCGTGATGGATTGGGCTTTCACCGCTTCGCAGTACGCGCTCAACGGCACGGGAGCCGGGCCGATGTACAGGCTCTCTTCCATGTATTGGCGGGCCCGCTCGCGACCGGCATCGCTCAGCGTGTACGTGAAGTCACCCAGCGAGGCTCCGCCCACGTACCCGACCAACTGCTGCCGTTTCAGATCCGACAGCCGTTCCACGACCAGCGGGTGCGGCAGACCCAGCAGCGCCGCCACCTGCCCGCCCGTGGCCGAGCCCGCGGTCATGAGATACTTGAACGCGATCGCGTCCACCATCTCATCCGTCAGCCCCGCCTCTTTCAGCGACTTGGGTGGGGCGGGCTTGAACTGAATTCGCGGGGGCGGCGCGTCTTCGATCGGTTCCGGTTCATCCAACAGGGCGGTGCCCGCGTCATTCAGCGGTGACGAACTCGGCCCGATCGGCTGCCTGAACCCAATCTGAGGTCGGTGGTACGGACGCTCTTTGAACATCTGGCTGTCCACTCCCATCAACAAGGGTCGCACGCGGCGGGCGGGGGGGAGGTACGCTTTCGCCGAGCCTCCGTCATGTTGCCGGTCGCCACGTGGGCCGGCCGCTGCGCGCTATATCTCTCACTGGGGATTCATCGAACCGGCCGCCTGACGGCTTGAAGTCGCGACTGTCCGATAAGCGCCCCGCGCGGTAAGCTTCTCGCTCGCTCGAACGGGGATCCCGTGGCGTTGGCGCCTCGGGCATCCTCTCGACACCTGGAGTGTACAATACGGCTGAGAAAATAGGGGTTGCAGTATGGCTTGCGGGCGAGCGTGGCGGACGGGACTGGGATGGCTCGCGCTGTGTGCGCTGCCGGCAACGGCGTGGGCGGTTTCCGGCGATGTGCCCGTCGGCGGTGCGGATCTGAAAATCGCGCCGCCGCTGCCCGTGTGGCCTTCGGATTATGAGACCATCACCGAACACCGCCCGGCGTTTCGCCTCAACGGTCGATACCAGGCTACGCGCTATCGCGTGGAACTGGCCCGCGACGCGAACTTCACTTCGCCCATCACGCTCACCGCGCGAGTGGTCATCGACAGCGGCATCACTCCGGTTGCCGTCGCGCCCTACACCGGCGAGCCGCTGGCTGACGGGCAATACTTTTGGCGAGCCTTCGCGGGTGATGACGACGGCTTCTGGACGCCGCCCGCCAACTACCGGACCTTCTTCGTCGCCAGCGAGCCGGATCGCATCCGCGTGCCTGCCGAAGTCGTTCACCCGCGGCTGATTCTCTCGGAACGCGAACGGGACGCTTTCAAGAAGCGTGTCGAAACGTCTCTGCGCCTCAGCCCGGGCTGGCAGTACATCCAGAATGCCGCCCTCAGCGCTCTCGAGGCCGTGCCGCCCGACGAAGACTACGCCCGAGCCGCCAAGGTTCAGCACGGCAACTACAGCATCGCCGCCACCTGGTATCACCGGCATCTCAGCGACGTGGCGTTCGTCGCGTTTGTCACCGGTGACGAACGCTTGGCCGCCAAGGGCGTCGAGATGCTGATGGCTGCCTGTGCCTACGAACGCTGGCTCGGTCCGAGCTTCCTCGACACGGCTCATTTCGACCCGCCGTGGAACTCGGCTCTGGAGACGGCCATGATGACCACCGCCGTCGCCACCGGCTACGACCTGCTCTATCCGTACCTGACCGACGAACAGCGGGCCCGCGTTCGCGAGGCGCTCGTCGAAAAGGGCATCCGGCCGCTCATCACCGATTGGGCTGATCCCGTCACCGCCTCGCGGCTCCCGCGGCATCAACTGCCAACCGGCAACTGGGTCATGGTCTGTTCAACCTCGGCGGGCGTCGGTGCCCTCGCTCTTCTGGGCGAGCATCCCGAAGCCCCCGAGTGGGTCCGCATCGTTCGCAACCGTGTGCGGGCCTGGCTGCGCGATCGCGGCGGCGACTGGTTCGTGGACAATCCCTGGGTGCATGACCGCCCGACGCCCATCCCCGTGATCGGCCCGTCCGAGCCGAACTTCGGCATCGACAGCGGCTACAAGGAAAGCATCGGGTACATGAACTACGCCATGCAGTACGTCTGCTGCTTCGCCGACGGCCTGCGCCGCATGACGGGTGAGAACCTCTTTCTAGAGGTACCGCCGAAGTTGCTCGACCACGCCGCCTGGAGCATCCTCGCCTGGCCGGAGGACGGGCAGGTACGACAATCGCTCGTGCCTTTCGGCGATTGCGGCACGACCGCCGCTTTCCCGCTTCTGTACGCGGCGCTGACCCGGCATCGCCGAGATCCGCTGGCCGCCTGGCTGGCCGAGCGCGTCGTGCCCGTACCGCAGGACATCCGCTCGCTCGTCTGGCTCGATGAATCGGTGCCTGGCTCGCCACCCGACACTGCCGTTCCGCTGGCCGTTTTCCGCGGGATCGGCCATGTGGTTCTTCGCAGCGGTTGGGGGCCCGATACTCCCGCGGCCGCCATCAAGTTTCATCAGAACCGCGGCCACCTGGACATCGGGACGTTCTACCTGTTCGGCGGTGGGCATCCCACGCTGACCGACTCGGTGACCGCGCCGTATAGCTCGGCCATCTACCGGGAATACTCGTCGCAATCCGTGGCCCACAATCTCGTCCTCGTCGATGGCCAACCCCAGACCCGCGCGGACGGCAAGCTCCTGGCTGCCGTCGGCACGTCCCGGATCGCCGCTGCCTCCGGTCAGTTGGCCGCTGCGTACCCGGGTGTGCTGAACTCGTGGACGCGAGATTTGGTCATGCTGCCCGGCAACGTCGCCATCGTCTTCGACCGTCTCGCAGCCAGCGAGCCGCATCGATTCGACCTCGTTCTTCACCCGTATGTACCGTTCCGGTTTCCGCATCCCACCGCTTCGCCCGGCGAACTGCTCATCGGCGACGGGCCTGACGCCACTCGCGTGTGCGTCTACAGCGAAGCCGAGATCACCGTCAGCGAGCAGGACGGTTATTACGGCACGACGCCACGCAAATACGTGCGTTTCAACTCGCCCGAGCCTGCGCGGAATCGGACGTATTTGATGCTCTGCGAGTGGCCGCCCGGTCGATCCGAACGGCCTCAGCGGCTCGAAGTGGATGCCGTCCGCCCGGGGCGCTGGCAGATTCGCAGCGTCGGCGAGAACTGGCGGCTCCTGCTCCGCACCGGCGCCGAAGCCACGCCCGCCGACACTACCGACGCCCGGCTGGTGGCCGTCTGGGATCAGGGCGAGAAGAGCCGCGAGCGTCATGCGCTTGTTTTGGGGGGCAGAAGACTGGGCGTGGACAACCGCGAGATCATGCGGGCAACCCGGCCCGTGCACGCGGCCATCGAGTTTGGCCGGCCGCTCTGGGCGCACTTTTGGGCTGCCGAGCCCACTCGCGTCGCCCTCGCCGCCGAACCCGGTTCGGACTACGTGTTTATCAACGGCCAGCCCGCCGACGTCGCGCGCGGAGCCAACTCGGTCAGCTTCGATCTGCCTGCGGGTCAGAGCACCGTCACCATGGGCGAGGCTTCGCGGTTCATCCCGCGTCCGCCCGCGCTGGTGTCTGACGATTTGTTGGCGGTCTCGACGTCCGTGAATGCTCCGGCCTTTCGCCCCGGTGTGATTGCCCGTGCCAGTTCGTTCGTGCCCGAGCCGTTGTTGGCGATCGACGGCGATGCCAACACCGGCTGGACCGCGCTGCCCGGTCTGCCTTTGCCGCAATGGATGGAAGTGCAATTGCCCGAGCCGGTGCGGATCTCGTCCCTTCGCATCGAGCCCGCCGGCGCCTGCAGCGGCCACGTGGAACTCTGGGATCGCGACTCAAAGGAGTTCGTGAACAGTGGCGCGTTCGAGACCACGCCCGAGCGTGCTTCCGTTCGTTTGACCGTCGAGCCGCGTGAGACCGACCGCATCCGCGTGACCATCACCCAGGTCGCTCCCGGCGCTTCGGCCGGCATCAACACGCTCGATTGGTCCGAGCCGTAGAAACGACGCGGGGACACCGCGACGCGGAGACGCGGCGAAAAGACTCTTGTTCGGATGGGCGCAAGCAAAGAGCACGCCGGACCGACAGTCCGACGTGCTCGGGAGTTCTATTCGCTTTGCGTACGGGCCGTGCTCGGTCAGTCGGCCTTCTTGACCGCGTCCGGCTTCCACGTCCGCTTGGGCGGCTTGACGATCATTCCTTCGCGGATCGCCTTGGTGCTCACCCGCACCCGCGTGACCACGCCGTCCACGACCGCCCGAACCTTCTGGATGTTCGGCTTGAACGTTCGCTTGGTCTTGCCGGTCACCTTACGGCCGACGCCACCCAGGTACTTGGCCTTGCCGCGCCGGGCGTAGCTGCGGCCAACTCTCGTCCTCTTTCCGGTCATTGGGCAAACGCGAGACATCACGCACCTCGTGAGGTTGAATCCCAGTTAAGTCGAGCCACGCATTATAACCGCACGATCGGCATTTACAACCGGCCTGGGAACTACGCCATCGGCGTGGGGCAGGGCTTTCGTAAGGGGAGTGCTCCTGAATACGTGCAAGTGGTTGTGTATGCGTCACTTGTGTTCGAACATGGCTTCGTGAGACGGCTGGATGGCGGCGAGCCGTCCGGGCGCCTCGCCATCGCCGCTCCATTCAGACCCGTCCGATTCCAGCCGATACGGAAAACAATGACTCCAACTCTCGACTCGAGCGTTGCCTCCGCCCACGCACCCTCGACTGGCGTGTCCCTGGAGGTGCTGTGCCGGCGAGCCGAACGGTTGATCGACTCCGTCCGGCTCATGGGCGAGCAGGTCGACAGCCTGCTCCGCCGGCCCGATCGCGCCGTGGCCGACGCGAATGATGCCGCCGATCGTCTTGTTCAACTCCGCGACAGCCTGGACGGGACCATCGAACAGGCCCGCCAGGCCGAGACCTCTTGCCGGTCGCAGCTCGAGAACTGCCAGACCCTGTTGCCGTCCATCCAGCAGTCCGCCGAAGCGCTCGTTCAGCGGGTCGCACGGGCTCGCGAACTGAGCGAGATCTTCGCCGGGCTGATTGAATCGGCCGCGGACAAGATCGCATCCATCGGATCAGCCGCCGACGAATCGCGCAAAGCGCGCGAGTCGATCGCCGCGGCTACACAGGAACTCGCCCGCATGCAGCGAGCCGCCGACCACTGGGCCGCATCGGTTCGCCAACTCAGCGCCCGACAGGCTGAGTTCATCGCCACGGGCAACGCCACCGCGGCTCGATTGCGGACACTGAGCGACGCCGGTGAACGTCTGCGGGAGTCCGTGCGGGCGGACATCGTCGCCCTGCGGGAGTTGCTCCGCGAGTCGCGGCGCGAACGGTTGGCCTGGGAGCAGTTGCTGGCCCGAGTGCCCGCCCATTTGCCCACGGCGGCGGAGGCTATGGCGCCGACCGCCGGGCGACCCGCGACTGCCGCTCTGGCCGACCGCGTGCGCCGATTGACCGACTTCATCCGTCAGGCCACTGAGCCGCCTCGCAGTTCCCCCAACGCGGATCGCGACGAAGCGATTCCAACCCGGACGCTGTGACCTATTGGCGCCCGCCTCTTCTTTGTTCCTGAAGCCTCGGGTCTCAGGCCTCAGGCCTTTCTCTATTTGAGTCGCCTCCCGAGTTGCCATACAATCTCGCCCCATGGCGCGATCTTCTGAACCTAACCCGACCCGTGCTTCGGATCCTCACGCGGCCGGCGTGGCGAACGCCAAGCCCGCGCGGATCCTCGTCGTTCTGCCCAATTGGGTGGGCGACGTGGTCCTGGCCACGCCGGCGCTGCGAGCCCTACGCAACCATTACGCCGATCAGTACATCGCGTTCGTGCTCAAGAGTCACCTGGCCCCGATCCTCAGCGGCGGTGACTGGATGAACGAGATGCTGTTCTGGCCATCTCGCGATTCTTCGCGTCCGCAACGCCGACGCAGCTTCCTCGGCTTTGCCGCCGAATTGCGCGAGAGGCGGTTCGACCTGGCCATCCTGTTGGCCAACTCGTTCCGCTCAGCGCTGCTCGCTCGGCTGGCCGGCATCAAACGGCGGGTCGGCTACGACCGCGACGGCCGAGGCCTGCTTCTCACCGACAAGCTCCTGCCCGAGCGGGCCGACGGCAAATTCGTGCCCGTTTCGATGATTCGGTACTACAACGCCACCGCCCGCTATCTGGGTTGTCGCGAATGTCCGGACATGCCCGAGTTGTTCACTACGCCGCAAGACGAGGCGGCCGTTGATGAGGCCCTCGCCCGCGCGGGCATCAAGCCCGATCAGCCAATCGTGGTGCTCAATCCCGGTGCGTCGTTCGGGCCCGCCAAGTGCTGGTTGCCCGAGCGTTTCGCTGAAGTGGGCGACCGCCTTGCCGAGCGTCACCATGCGGCGGTGATGATTTCGTGCGGCCCCAAGGAGATCGACGTCGCCCGAGCGGTGGCGGGACGGATGCGTCACAAAGCCGTCGTGCTCGACAACCCGGTCATGGGGCTCGGCCCGAGCAAAGCCTTGATTCGCCGGGCCGCGATGTTGGTCACGAACGACACCGGGCCCCGGCACTTCGCCAATGCGTTCGGCACGCCGGTGGTCACCATCTTCGGGCCGACCGACCCGCAATGGACAGCTACTAACGCGCGCAAGGAGCGTTTGGTCATGGTGCCGGTCGATTGCGGCCCTTGCATGAAGCGAAAGTGTCCGCTCGACCACCGGTGCATGACGCGCGTCACCAGTGACATGGTCGTGGCCAAAGCGGAAGAGTTGTGGCCGACCAGCCAGTAGTCAGTTGTCAGTGGGCAGTTGTCGATGGTCAGCAGTCGGGGCCGTGGTCGCGGGGGATGATTTGTATCGAATCGATCGGAGTCTGGAGCCCGCGTTTACAACGGACCAAAGGAGCAAGGACCCAACAACTGACAACGGACAACAGGCCACTGACCACTAACTCTTGTAGAGCACTACCTTGTCCATCCAACCGGACCAAGCCCGCCTCCAACACGCCGTCGCCTCACTGGCCGGTGCGCGCGTGGGCGTGGTCGGCGACCTGGTAGCCGACGTCTACGTGAGCGGGCTGAGCGATCGTGTGTCACGCGAGGCGCCGGTTCTCATCGTCCGTTACGAACGCGAGTGGTTGCGACCGGGCGGAGCGGCCAACGTGGCCGCCAATATCGCCGCTCTCGGCGCGACCGCCTGCCTGATCGGGCTGGTCGGCGACGACGACATCGGCCACAAGCTGCTCACTCAGTTGCGAGCCGGCGGACAGCATCGCGATGCACACGCTTGTGCGGGCGATGCGGGCACTGGCGCGGGCAACGGCGGCACGAAAGGGCGGATCGATTGTCGCCACATCCTTCGGCCCTCGGGCCGATCGACCATTAGCAAGACGCGGTTCCTGGCCGGAGCCAAGCTCACGCAGCGGCAACAGGTGTTGCGGCTCGATCGCCAGCCGCCCGAGCCGCCCGACGATCGGCTCGTCGCCGCCATCGCCGAGAAGGTGGCCGAGGCCGACGCTGAAGTCGATGCGTGGGTGGCGAGCGATTACGGCTACGGCAGCTTCGACGACCGGCTGCGCCGCATGCTGCGCGAGATCGCCGGTCGCAAGCCGGTGTTGGCCGATTCTCGTTGGAATCTGACTCATTTCACCGGCCTGACGCTGCTCAAGCCCAACGAGGAAGAAGCGCGGGCGGCTGCGCATGAGCTCGGCGTTTGCGCGGCCGATGAAGGCACGCTGGCGTGCGAACTGGCGAGCCGGCTCGAAGCCGGTGCCGTACTGGTCACGCTGGGCAACAAAGGCATGGTGCTCAGTGTTCGGGGCAATGTCACGCGGATCGATGCCGTGGGCACGGAGGAGATCGTCGATCTGACCGGGGCCGGCGACTCGGTCGCAGCCACGCTGGTCACCGCCGTCGCCGCGGGTGTGGATTTTGAGACCGCTGCTCGGCTCGCCAACTACGCCGGCAGCATCGTCGTGATGAAGGAAGGGGCTGCAACCGCCTCACCGGAGGAACTGCTCGCGGCGATTGAAAGTGAGTAGCTCGGGTTTGGGATCTCGAATCAATTGACGTTCCATGCGTATTATCACTGATCACGAACAACTTCGTCGCATTGTGGACGACTACCGCGCGGCCGGCCGAACGATCGTGTTCGCCAACGGTGCGTTCGACATTCTTCATGTGGGCCACGCTCGATTTCTTCAAGGAGCGGCCGCCGAGGGTGACCTGCTCGTGGTCGGCGTCAACAGCGATGAGTCAATCCGCAAGTACAAGGGCCCCGATCGCCCGCTGCAGCCGCTGGCCGAACGCATGGAAATGGTCGCCGCTTTTCGCTGCGTGGATCTGGTCACCAGTTTCGACGAGCCGACCTGCGACGCCATCCTCGAAATCGTGCGGCCCCACGTGCACGCCAAAGGTCCGGACTACACGCCGGAAAACCTGCCGGAATGGCCGACACTGCAAAGGCTCGGCATCCGTCTGGCCTCCGTCGGCGATCCCAAGAATCATTCATCGAGCGAACTGATCGACCGCTTGCGCTCGGGCAAGCCAGGGGCTGGGAGCTAGCGCCGGGGCCGGGGGACTAGGGCCTGGGGGCTGGGGTCTTGGGGGGCGGGCGTCTCGCCCGCCTTATACGTGGGATCGGTCTGTATCGCGTGGGACGAGGATCTTCTCGTCCGGCTCAGAGCTCATAGCTCACAGCTTATAGCTCACATCAGGTCAATCTCAGCACATAGGCCTGGTCGCAGCTCGACAGCAGGCGGTCTGCATCAGCGGCCACCGGCACGAAGCCGTGGCTGAGGTACAGTCCGATGGCCTCACTCAGCGTGGAATTGGTTTCGAGCCACACTTCGCTGAACCCGCTGCGACGGGCGGCATCGAGCATGTCGTTCAGGAGCCGCTTGCCCAGGCCGCGACCGCGAGCGGGCTTCTCGATGTACATCTTGCACAACTCGGCCCGACCATCGCCCAAGGGGCACAGACCTGCGCAGCCCACGATGCGGCCGTCCGCGTCCTCGATTACTTCGAAGCAGCCGCCGCGCTCGAAGTAGTTCCCGTTCAGGTCGTCGAGATCGACGTCGGCCCGGCCACTGTCATCCAACACACCGTATTCGAGCCGCACGTTGTGCAGGACGCGCCGGATCGCCGGCAGATCCGCCATGTTGGCCCGCCGAACGGCAAATGCGCTGCCGTTATGCTCGCGATGCTCGGATGGCATATTAATGGCCCTTCTTGGTGCCGCGGAGCTGCGTGGTCGAACAACACCGGCCATTGTACACCAACTTCTTGTCGAAGTGGGCCCAGTGCGATTTCCGCCCAGTCAGTCTCGCGTGGACAGGGTTCGTCGTGCACGCGCGTTTCTTCGATCAGAGGCGGGCGAGACGCCCGCCCCCCGAAAACACCGCTGATAGAAAGGGTTCATCAGCCGGCCGAACCGCATGATGGGCTAGTGCGTCTCGCCCGGTCGGAGCCGGGCAAGATGCTCGCCCCCCGTCGCATCTGGCTCACAGCTCAGAGCTCATAGCTCACAGCTTCTTCATCACTTCACCGGCGGCGGTACGACCAGCGGTCCGTCCCAGGTGGCGAGCTTGCGGCAGATGCTGTCCTGGAGGGTGTGGGCGGACATGCCTGCTGACCGGGTAGTGTCGTTGCAGAGGATGGCGAACGCATAGCGGCGATTCTTGGGACCGGTGACATAGCCGCTGAGCGTGGCGACGCCGGCGATGTGGCCCGTCTTGCCGAAGACTTTGCCTTTCAGTTCGCGCATCCGCTTGCGCAATGTGCCCTCGCCGCCTGCTTCGGCCAGGTTGGACAGCCATTCTCTCTGACGCGGATGGCGATCCATGTACACCAGCACGCCGGTGAGCACGGCGGCCGTAATGCGGTTCGAGTGACTCAATCCCGATCCGTCGTCGATGACGCAACCTTCGTGCTTCAGCCCGAGCTTGTCGAGGAACAACTCCATCACCTGTCGGCCGCTCGCATAGCTGCCCACGCGAGGATTGTCGATCGCTCCGACGTATGCGCCGACCGCCTTCAACAGCGCTTCGGCGAAGAGGTTCTGGCTGTCCCTGTTGCTGCGCTGGAACAGCTCGGGCAGCGTCTGTTCGTGACGAGCGATAATATCGAGATCGGGGGGAATCCGGCCGTCACCCAGGCGGATGCGCTCGCGGCGGATCTGGCCGTCGATGGCGATGCCTTTGGCGGCCAGGACGGTGCGGAGCGTGCTGGCGAAGAACATGCCCGGATCCACGATGGTCAGCGACGTTGCGCTCTCGGCACTGCCGGCTTTGGACACCGAACCGCTGACGGTGACGGTGACCGGGTTGGAGCCGGTCCGGCGGATGACGGGCTCGCCTTTGGCGGCAGTTTTGCAGGTGTTCTTCAGCTCGACGTAAGGCGTGTTGGGAATCAGCGTCACCACCGCCGGCGCGCCGATCGCTCCGCCGGGCTTGACCACCACGTCCACGCAGTTGTCGTTGAAATTCAAGCCGCCCACCGGCGCGACGTACCAGTTCTGCATCTGATTCTTGAACTGCGTGGCCCAGCTGGGATTGACGTGCTCCTGCTCGAAGACATAGTCGTCGAACAGCAGGTCGCCGCGGATCCGGGTGACGCCGGCGGCTTCGAGTTTATCGGCCCATTCGTGAAACACGCTGGTGATGGGCTTTCCCGCCGCCCGCGCCAGTTTGGGGTCGCCGGTGGCCGGATCGCCGGCTCCGATGACGACGAGGTCGTTGCCTCGGCGGGCCAGCACGGTGGTGAACTTGAAGTCGGCCGGCAGCAGGACCATGGCGGCCGCGGTGGTAAGAATTTTCTGGTTGCTGGCCGGCTTGAACGGTTCGTGGGCGTTCAGTTCGTAAAGGATCGTCGGTTGATCATCGAGCACGACGATTTGCACGCCGACCCGCATCTTGCCGATTTTGGGCGACGACAGCAGGGCGTGAATCTCACTGGCCAGCGAGGCGGGCGGGGCGGCGTGGGCGACGGTGGCCGCGAGCAGCAGAACCACGCTCACGAGGATTGGCCGCGAGCGACGCGGAAAGGGGACAACGGTTCGCACGACGACTCCTTTCATTCGGCGAACGGCACTGTTCCTGACGGCCGCTATTTCGTTGACCGGCGCCGTCCACAGGGATAGACTAGTATCAGGTTACGCCCCACAACGCAACACGTTAAATCCGCGAAAACACGCATTTTCCACGCGTGTTTCGCGGGCGATCCGAGGGGAAGTCGGTCCGACGGGGGGCGGGCTCCGGGAGCCAACCATGCCGGTTGCCAATCAGCGCCAATTGCCAGTCATTTACGTGGCCGGTTCCGCCCGTGAGCTGCCGGCCGAGGTGCAGGATTGGCTGGGCCGGGCCGAGACCTGCGCGGTAGCCTCGCCGCATCTCTATGACATGCTCGCGCAATTGGCCCGCGGCAAGAAATTCGCAGCCGTCATCGTGAATATCCAGTCAGTGGACTGGAGCGAGATGGAGTTCTTCGACCATGCGATGCGGCTGAGTCGCCATACGCCGATCTATGTCGCCGGGCCGGTCCAGCAGCGGGCCAAGCTCGAGGCGGCCTGTCGGCGCGGGGCGCGCCTGTTCGACGCGTTGGGCCTCGAAGAGCACTGCCGGTCGATCGCGGAGAGTCACCCGCCGAGGTCATGCGAGCGTGCGGCGTCCGAGCCGCACGAGGCGGCCGCGGCCGCGCCGTCGGTTGAGGCCGAGGCCGCGAGCACGCAAGCCGTGGGCGACGAGTGGGGCGAGTCGCCGGTCGCACGCTCCATGCCCGTTCAATCCTGCAAACCGTGGTCGTCGCCGGTCCGGCTGGCCGAACCGTGCGACGAGGCGGCGGACGAGTCGGACGGAATATCCGTCGAATCGGATGCGGAGGCGGCGAGCAGCAGCCCGCCGGAAGCTGCGGAAACCATCGTTGACGAGGCCGCGCAGGCATTAAAGGAGACGGTTCAGCCCGCCTCCGGAAACAAGTCTGAAGAAGGCAGCGATGGGCCGACACCGGCGGAGGAACTCGCGGGATCGGCGCCGCCGGCGGACGCGGGTCAAACCCCGCAGGATTCGGAGCAGGACCGGGAAGCGCCAGTGGTGTTTCCCTGGTCGGTGGTCCCAAATCGACCCAAACGCACACCGCCGAGCGCGGTGGTGCCGGCGGACACCGATAAGCCGCCGAGTGGTGGGCCGGCCAACGCGAGCGGGCAGGCGGGCGCATCCCTGACGAGTCAGCCGGCGCGGCGGTCCACCGGTGCCAACTGGGCGGATCCGCCGTTTCGGAGTGTGCGTTTGACGGCTGAGGAAATCGCCGCACTCATGGGCCCGACGCAGCGGCCATCATCCCCGGAGGCTCACACATGATCCCGCGCGACTTGGGCCTGCTCGCTCGCGAACGGCTGCTGGTGGTGCACGATCCGGCCGACCTGGCCCGCATGGTCCGCAACCGCTATCCGCAGTTCGACGTGATCAGCAGTGACAGCTATATGTCGGGCATCGCGGCGCTGGCGGGCGAGCCGGTGCGGGGCGTGCTCGTGGGGGTCGACCCGGCGGCTCGCAAGCTGGACCAGGCGATTGCCGGCCTGCGCAAGGCGGCGGGCAACTCGTCGCGATTGGTCTTGTGCTGCCTGCCGAGTGGCGAGCCGTTGGCTCGGCAGGTGGTTTCGGCAGGCGCGGACGACTACCTCATCTATCCGCCGCTCGGCCGCGAACTGGATTGCGCGCTGGCCCTGCCGGCAGCGGGCGAATTGGCCGTCGATTCGGCCGCCGGCGAAGCGTTGCCTTCGTGGGAGGAACTGGTATCGCTGGCCGACGCCCTGTCCGAGCTGGGCGGAGGACGCCGTCCATTGCTCGAGCGTCTGTGCCGCATGATCGCTCAATCCATGCGAGTGACCAGCGTGCGGATCCTGGTCAAGGACGACACGGTTTACGTGGGTGATCCGAAGACCGAACCTGCACTGGCTGAGCCCATCGTCTCTCAGGGCCGACCCGTCGGCAAGATCCTGGTAGGGCCTCGCCAGCGAGCACCATTCTCGGTAGGCGAGGTGGAGAAGATTCGGCATTACGGCCGGTTGATCGCCCACTTGCTCGAAGCCGCCGATCGCCAGCAGCAGTGGCAAAATCTGGCCATGATTGACGAGGTCAGCGGGTTGCCTAATCGCCGCTACCTCTTGAAGGCGCTCGAGGAGCTGTTGCGTCGGGCCAACACTGAACGCTTCCGGGTGACGGTCCTGTTTTTCGATCTGGACGGCTTCAAGCACTTCAACGACACGTACGGGCACAGCGCAGGCGACGCTGTCGTTCGCGAAACCGCCCAGTTGCTCCGCAAGCATTGCCGCAAAGACGACATCGTGGCTCGCTACGCGGGCGACGAATTCGTGGTGGTGTTCTGGGATGCGGAGGAACCCCGGGTAAGCGGCTCCAAACACCCGACCGACGTCCTCATGGTTTTGCGGAGGTTTCGCAAGGCACTCGAGTCGCACGAGTTCGGCAAGCTTGGCCCCGAGGCCATCGGCCACATTACAATTAGTGGCGGGTTGGCGAGTTATCCGTGGGATGCCAACACCGCGGAGGAACTGATCGAGAAAGCCGACCGGGCCATGCTCGAGGCCAAGCGGGCGGGCAAGAATCGCATCTATCTTGTGGGCTCGCAGGAGGAGGCCTAGGCGAGCGGCTCCGGCATCCGATTTGCGTCGGAGTGTGCCATGTACGATGGAATCGATTGCCCCCGTTGCGCCCGCCGCAATCCCGGCCGGGCGAAATTCTGTGCGAACTGCGGCCTCAGTTTTCTATCCGCCGGCGTGATCCCGGACACTCGTCGAGAGCCTGCCAAGGGCGGGGGTTTGGTCGGCGTGCTGGCCGGCTTCGTGCTGGTCTTTGTTCTGGTGGCGCTCCTGTCGTTCGTGCGTGCGGTGCTGCCCGGCCCCGGCGACTTCCGTGGCCGATGCCTGCTCCCGGTTGAACAGGAGCAGGTTCGTGTCCTGCCCGGCGAACGCAACCGCCTTCTTCATCACGACGCCGACTGGATCGTCGAGCCGCCCCGGACGGTTACGCATCTGCACCGGCCATGGTGACCGTTGGGAGCTTTCAGCTATCAGCCATCAGCCATGGGCCATGAGTGATCCGCTCTCAGCCGGCTATTGCCCGCCGCCTTTGCAACGAAGACGTTGCCCAAGCTAAGCAGCTGCGTCAAATATATGGCTCAAGGTCCACAGCTCAGAGTTCATGGCTCATTGAGAGCAGAGGCCCCGGAGAGGGACTTGACCGGCTGGACCGCTGTCGATAGCCTGCGCGGCGCAAACGGGCGGATTCACCTTCGCCCGGTCCTCCAGTGCCTGTTCATGAGGGAGAAGGATGTTCGTGCGTGCAGGAAAACACGCGATCTGTCTGGCCATGGCGACGGGGCTGACTGCAGTCCTGGCGGGTTGTACGGAGAAGCCGCCGGTCGGCTTGCCGGTCGAGCGGGCGTGGGAATCGCCGCCTGCCCCATCCGTGGCCGCTCAAACGCCCGGGAGTGCGGGGGCGGGGCCGGCGATGACGGCCGATCCGGGCGAGACCTCCACGCAGCCGGCAGGTGCCGGTGCTGCGGACGGCGGCGTTGCCGATTCGCGTTCGTCCACGGTGGTGGCCACGGTGAACGGTGAAGCCATCACCGAGGCCCGCCTGTTCGACATGCTCGTGGACAGCCACGGTTTGGCCGTTCTCGAGCAGCTGATCTTGCTCACTGCGGCCAAGCAGCGGGCCGCCGAGCTGTCGGTCACCGTGACGCCTGCGGACATCGCCGCCGCCGAGGACGAGGCCCTTCGGCGGATTGCCGCGCCGGTGGGCGACCCGCAAGCCGCCCCGCTGGATCGCCCGGCCGCCGAACGGCTCCTGGCCGAGTTCCTGCGGCTCAAGGGACTCTCGCGGACGGAATGGGATTGCCGGATGGAGCAGCGGGCTTATCTGCGAAAGATCGCCGAGGCGGAGGTCGCCAAGATGGAGGTGACCGAGCAGATGTTGCGCGATGAGTACGCCCTGGCCTACGGCGAACGGGTGCAGATCCGGCACATCCAGACCTCCAGCCACGAGGCAATCAACCGAGCGGCCGCCATGCTGGTCACGACGTCCTTCGAGGAAGTGGCCAGGCAGTTGAGCGAGAACGCCATCACGCGCGAGCAGGGGGGGCTCATGCCGCCGTTCACGCGGCACGACGGAGCTGTGCCGCCGCTCATTCGCGAGCAGGCGTTCACGCTCGAGCCGGGCAGCACTTCGCCGCCCATGCGGGAGGGCGCCTGGTACCACATCATCAAGGTGGAGCGCAGGTTCCCGGCCAGCGGCGTGGGATTCGAGAATGTCGAGCCCGACACGCTGCGCAAGCGGTTGACCGATCGGCTGACACGGCAGCGCACGGACGAACTCGACGCGGAGTTGTTCCAGTCCGCTCGCATCCAGATTCGCCATACCAAACTGGATCAGCAGTTTCGGGAGCGTCACCGCCAGCGCCAGGCCGCGCGGTGAGCTTGCTTGGCGTCGGGCGGTGTCATTGTGATCCAGGCAGCCTGCCTGCACAGTGCACGCTGGAAACGTGCACCACATGAGCGTGTGCCACAAGTGCGCGAACGACCGGCAGATCGCACGCGGCGTGCGGGCCTAAGGGCAGGCCGCCGGGGCAATCAAATGCGTGGACGAGAACCTCGCGCCGCATGTGCTGGTCTCGCAGGTTGTATCACTTCCCTGGTACGTGCCGCCAATGAGCTGACAAACGGTTGGATCGAGATCCAGGCACCCGCCATCCCCGTAGCAGCACGCACCAACTGACGGCGGCGAGAGACAACTCTGGCAGGAACTGTACGGTCCCATCCACATTCCGTCCTTGGCGGCACATTCCGCTTCGGTCATTTGCTCATTGCATTTGTCATCGGGCAGGCAGCAGGCGCCGACCGGGGGCGTGCAATACGTGGCGTGCAAGTCGCAGCGGGTGCACGATCCCAGCGGGGTTCCTCCGAGAAGGATGCAGGTGTCCGGCGTGAGATCCGAGCAACTGCCGTCGTGCTCGAAGCAGCACGCCTCAGCGGCCGGACAAACGGCGACATCGCAACTGCTGCCGGGGCCTTGCGTGACGCCGCCACTTTCGCGGCATACAACCGGGTCCAACTCCGCGCAGCTACCGTCCGGCAGACAGCACGCCTCCGTCGGCGGCGCACACAGGTCGGCGGTGCAGACACTGCCAGGGCCTTGAGGCGTGCCTTGCCTCTCGACGCATTCCGCCAGTGGCAGATCGGCGCAGATGCCGCCCTCCAGGCAGCAGGCTTCGAGTTCCGACGGCTGATAGCAGGCCACGGTCGCACACGTGAAGCCAGAGCCCCACGGCGAGCCGCCGGCCAGCAGGCAGTCGTCATATGGCAGATCCTGGCAGGTGTCGTCGGGCAGGCAACAGGCGAACCGTTCCTCGCAGTCGTCCGGAGTGCCGTTACCGTTGGCATCGGGGTCGCACGCGTCGGGAACGCCATTGTGATTGCAATCCTGGCCGGTCAGTTCGCATGCGTCGGGGACGCCGTTGCCGTTACAGTCGGCGCACGAGGCGTCGCCCGGCGGACAATCAAGAATCGTGCAGGCATCGCCTCTGTTGTCGCCGTCGCAGTCCTCCTGGGCTGGATTGGTCACCGTGGGGCAGTTGTCGCAGGCGTCGCCCAAGCCGTCGCCATCCTGATCGGCCTGATCGGGGTTCGCTACCCCCAAGCAGTTGTCCTGCGAATCGGGCACGCCGTCCTTATCGCTGTCCGGGATCTCCTGGCCAGGAGACTCGAGGCAATCGGTGATGCCGTTATTGTTCTCATCGACGTCGGGCACGCCGCAGCCGCAGACCCCTGGTAGTTCTTTGGCCGGGTCGTCCGGGCACAAATCGAACGGATCGGGGATGATGTAATCGAGTACGTCATTTTCGACGAAATCCTGGACGGCCAGCCACACGGTATGCGGCGTGGGACCGTGATCGACGTAGCTGCCGACGACTTCGACCCGGGTCGTGCGGTCGGGACCGACGGCGCTCATGGTGGTCTGCGGTGGGACACGCAACTGCGAGAGATGGACTTCGAGATCGGATACAAAGAATCGGATGGTTACATCCGCGGCAACACGGCTCCGGCTCACGACGCGCACGCTGACCGGCAGACCCAACTCGGGGAGGTTCTGGCCCGCGGGCGAAGCAGCATTGATGGCGCCGTAAGTCGTGCGACCGCCGTTTGACGGCTGGTTCGTGCCGGAATCGGTTTGCGGATCACTGTTCCCATCCCAAGCGGGCGACGAGGAGAAGCCCAGTTGATCGAGGAAATCGCACGCTTGAATCAGTGCGAGCAGGGCTCCACACAACAACAGCACACACGCGGAATACCTCATGTGAACCTCTTCCCCCTACGAACGGAATCGCGGCCGTCCGAGAGTCCCTGCTCCTACATCCTCATGACACTCTATTATAAGGAATTACAGCAGGCCAGACAGCAGGAAAATGCACGAGAACCGCGGTTGAGCAGGCCCAATAACCTACGCAGCCGCTCAACACGGCGAACGAACGATCGTGAATGCTCGTGTCACTCAGCGCCCAGCGCCAACCGCCTCGGTCTCGGCGTCCTCGTGGATCGTGGCGCCGTAGCGCACGAGACGCTCGAACCAATCGGGATGAGCGTCCCGGTAAACTCGACCTCCATCACAGTGGTTGGGGCAAGGATAGTCACGGTCCGTGGCGGGGTCGTGGTGAAAACCCGTGCAGCCGCAAATATGGCACAGAACCCATTTGCGCATAGCTTGTTTTCCTTCCCGAAGAACCGGGCTTGGCGGCAGAACGACGTGATCCGCCAAGAGATGCGCCTTCAATCTAAGGCGCGTGAACAGCCGAGTCAAAGAAAAATCGGGATCATGCGCCGCATTTGAGAAGCGCTTCGGCGCTCACTGCGAAATATCAGACGCAGAGGTGACTCGAATCCGACACATCCAGGTCGGCAACGCGCAAGGACCGGCGGGATAGGGTTGTCGACAGAATCCGATGTATGCTGTCGTCCAGTTTTCAGGCCTGAGTCAGGCTCATGGAGCGTTCGGAGATGTGCGAACGGAGTAGCCGGATGGCTTCGTCCGGCTTGCCGGCGAGGATGGCATCCAAGATGGCTCTGTGTTCCCGGACGGTTTGCCGGACAGCTACTTCCCATTCCGGGCCGGTCGTCTGTTCCGGAATGATCAGCGGCAGCGGCGCGTGGTGATAGACCGAGCGGAGGCGGCGGTTGCGGCTGGCGTCCACGAGCGCGTCGTGGAATTGCCAGTCGGCTTCGGCCACCTGGATGATGTCGCCTTCGCTCGCCAATCGTTCCATCTGGTCGCAGGCGTCCCGCATGGGCTGGAGGTGCTGCGGCGTGTTGAGCCCGCAGGTACACACGATTTCGATGGCCCCGGTCTCCAGCATGATACGCACGGCCAAAATTTCCCGGATGCTGTGGCGATCGAGTGTGGGGACCACGTAACCGGTCTTGGGGCCAGCCTCGATCAGACCCTGGGCTTCCAGCCGGGCGAAGGCCTCGCGAAGGGCGGATCGATTCACTTTGAGCCGGGCCGTCCACTCGGCCTCACGCAGGCGCTTGCCGGCGGGAATCTGTTGCAGAATCAGCATGTGGCGCAACTGGCGGTAGGCGCGCTCCCGCATCGCCTCGGAGCCCGGATTCTCGTCTGCTCCCAACTGGTCGGATGCTGCTCGGCTCATGGAATCATTTATACTGGTCGTGGAGAGGCTTGCCAACCCTGTTAGACCTTCCTGAGGCCCGCTGCAACTCGCGAATTGCGGCGATATTCGCGAGGCGGGGCAATCCGTGTTTTCCGGAGCTTGCCGTTGCCGGTCGAACCGAGCTTACAATCCGATAGGGCACTAGATCCCCTCGTACTTGCTCGGTTGTGGAACTCGAGAACGCGAGGCAGTGCCCGTTTCCCGAATGACGCCGGTAGATCGACTAAGAAAACGGATTCGGTCGTGGGCTGGTCGCCTTGCGGGCAGGGAGGATTCTGCGCGCGATCGGCGAGGTGATCGGTCGGCGCCGCCGAAGAATGCAGCCGGCACGTCGAGCGGAGAAGAACGTTTTTACGAACTAGTCAACCATTTGCCCAACGCGATGGCCTACCGTCTCGTCGGCGGACCGGACGGCGCTCGAGAATTCGTCTACGTCAGTCAGACGGTGGAGACTTTGCATGAGGTATCCGCCGCGGATGTGCTCTCGGATGCCTCTATCCTGTACGACCAGATCCTGCCGGAGCAGCGGCCCGGGCTGGAGGCGGCCGAGCGCGAATCGATGGAGAATCGCGGCCCATTCCGGTATGAAGTCGCCTGTCGGCTGCCGAGCGGCCGCGTTCGATGGTTCGAGCTGCATTCCATTCCTATCTTGCTGCCCGACGGACGTACGGCGTGGGAAGGTCTCGAGATCGACATCACGCCTCGCTGCCAGAGCGAGCAAGCTTTGCGGGCCGGCGAACAACGGTTTCGGGCGTTTTTCAACACGTCGGGCGTGGGGATGGCCCAATCCGACGTGACGACCAACCAACTGGTGGATGTCAACGAGGAATTCTGCCGGATCAGCGGCTACGCGCGTGGCGAGTTGATCGGCCGGCCGATGGAGGAGCTGACGCACCCCGACGACAGGGCCGCCGAGCAGGCTCAGTTGCAGCGATTGTTGGCGGGCGAGATTCCCTGCTACACCATCGAGAAGCGGATGATCCGCCCTGACGGCGAGGTGGTGTGGGTGCGCCTGACGTCTTCGTTGACGGGCCCGCCGGATCGGCCGGGCGTGTGGCGCATCGGCATCCTTCAGGACGTCACCCACGAGAAACAGGCGGCCGACGAGCTCCGTCGGCACGAAGAGCGGTTTCGTTCACTGGTTCAGGCCACGGCGGCGATCGTGTGGGAGACGCCGGCTTCGGGGCTGCTCGAAACCGATCAGCCGGCGTGGCGCGACTTCACCGGCCAAACGTGGGACGAAATGAAAGGCGCCGGCTGGCTGAATGCCGTTCATCCCGAAGACCGCGAGCGCACGGCTCAAGCGTGGTCGCAGGCGCTGGCGAATCGCCAGCCGTACCTCTTCGAGTATCGGCTCCGCCGGCACGACGGGGTGTATCACCAGGTGCTCGCTCGCGGCGTGCCCATCGTGGATGCGACCGGCGAGGTCCGCGAATGGATCGGTACCTGCACGGACATCGAACAACTTCGTCTGGCCGAGCAGGCCGTACGAGAGAGCGGCGAGCTGTTCCGCACGCTGGCGGACAACATCGCGCAGCTCGCGTGGATGGCGGACGAAAAAGGATCGATCTTCTGGTTCAACAAGCGCTGGTACGATTACACCGGCATGACGCTCGACGAGGCGCAGGGCTGGGGCTGGCAGGCGGTGCATCATCCCGATCACGTGCATCGCGTCCTCGAGAAGTTCAGGAGTTGTTTGGAGACCGGCACGGCCTGGGAAGACACATTTCCGCTTCGGGGTCGCAACGGCGAATACCGCTGGTTTCTCGCCCAGGCCATTCCCATCCGCGACGCTGAAGGCAAGGTAGTGCGGTGGTTGGGCACGAACACCGATGTGACGGAACAGCGGGAAACCGAGCGGCGGCTCCGCGAGAGCCGGGCGTTGTATCGCAACCGGCTCGCCGAGTTGCAAACCATTTATGCGTCAGCTCCCATCGGCTTGTGCGTGCTGGATCGCGAGTCTCGTTTCGTGCGCATCAATGATCGCCTGGCCGAAGTGAACGGGCTGTCCGCGGCCGAGCACATCGGACGGACCGTGCGTGAGGTGGTGCCCGGCCTGGCCGACCAGCACGAGCCGATTCTTCGCGAGGTGATCGAACGAGGCCAGCCGGTCGTTGATCGCGAGATCAGCGGCGAAACGCCCGCCATGCCCGGCGTCACGCGGCACTGGATGATCAATTATTTCCCGTTGCTGAACGAGGCCGGAGAAGTGACGGGCGTCAACGTGACGGCTCAGGAGATCACCGATCGAAAGCACACCGAGCAGGCGCGGCAGGAACTCCTGGAGGCCGAGCAGGCGGCGCGGGCCGAGCTCGAGCGATACAACCGGCTGAAGGACGAGTTTCTCGCGACCGTCTCGCACGAACTGCGGAACCCTCTTAACGCCATCCTGGGCTGGACGCGGCTGTTAATCGAGGGCAAGGCGGAGACGAAGCGCGCCTTGCAGATCGTCGAGCGCAATGCCGCCAGCTTGGCCCAGATCGTCAGCGACCTGCTGGACATGAGCCGGATCATTTCCGGCAAGATTCATCTTCAGCGCAGCCACGCCGACCTCGGACCATTGGCTCGCAGCGTCTTGGAGTCCGTGCAACTGTCGGCCCAGGCCAAGAACATTTCATTGAATTCATGGATTGATCCGCGGCTTCGACCGATCGTGTGCGACCCCAGTCGAATCCAACAGATCATCTGGAATCTATTGACCAACGCGATCAAATTCACGCCCGGCGGAGGACAGGTGTGGTTGCGGGTCGCTCAAGAGCATTCGCAGATTCACATTTCGGTGCGCGACACCGGCCAAGGTATTTCGCCGGAATTCCTGCCGAACGTCTTCGGGCGTTTCCTGCAGGCCGATGCTTCCACCACGCGCAAGCACGGCGGGCTTGGTCTGGGGCTGGCCATCACCAAGCAACTCGTCGAACTGCACGGCGGCACCATCGAGGCCTTCAGCGAGGGCGAGAACAAGGGGGCGGTGTTCACCGTCACGCTGCCTTGCCCGCCGGGCGAGGTCTCCGAGGCGGGTTACGCCGACATGCAGAGCCACATTCCCGCCGGGCGCGGCGCGGAGGCTCCGGAGAGCATTCTCGCCGGCCTGACCGTGCTGGTGATCGACGACGATCCGGACAGTTGCGAATTGACGGGCCGCTTACTCCGGGAGGCCGGGGCTCAGGTCCATACCGCTCACTCGGCGGAGGAGGGCTTCTCGATGCTGATGGAGATTCGGCCCGATGTCCTGCTCAGTGACATTAGTATGCCGCAGCAGGACGGATTGGAGCTCATCCGGAAAATCCGGTCATGTGGAGGTTGGTGCACGGAGTTGGCCTGTATCGCCCTGACCGCGCTGGCCCGTCCGCAGGATCGGGATCGCGTGCTGCAGGCCGGCTACGACGAGTACATCACCAAGCCTTTTGACGCCAGCGCGCTGCCCACGCTGGTTTCGGCCATGTCGAGCCGTTCAGGCCGGGCGTCCACGGGAACAGGCGGTGCGGAGGAGCCGGCGGCCAGGACGCCGGAAACAAAGGTCGCGGCGACGGATCAGCGCCGGGACGAATCGGCGTCGAGGCACGTCCTGCTCGTCGAGGACAACCAGCCGGTGTGCGAGATGCTCCGCATGTTCCTGGAAGGCAGCGGCTACCGCGTGAGCACGGCGGCCACCGTCCGGGACGCCTTGGACATCGCCCGGTCCAAGCCCATCGACGTTCTCCTGAGCGATTTTCGCCTCGCGGACGGGACGGGCTGGGATTTAATGCGGGAACTGCGACCCATCCAGCAGGTCCCCGGCGTCATGCTCAGCGGCTATTCCGACAAGATCTACGTCGATCGGAGCAAGGCAGCCGGCTTCTGCCGGTACCTGGTCAAGCCGGTCGATGAAGAGCAGCTCCTGGAAGCGGTCGCCAGCGCAATTTCCGCCCGGTAATCAGCCTTTCATTCTGTAAGATACGTACAGAACAAGACTTACATTCTATCGATCTCCTCTCCGGCGGAGGGTGATCGTCATCGTGAAAGAGTTCTCAAGAAAAAATATTTAACATTCGCAAACTTTTGGTATGGGTTGCCTGTCTGTACCGGTGAACACTCGTCCCGAGCAGCAACGGTGTTCGCCGGGGCGGGTGGAGGTCCCCTCCGTGCTGGAGCTGAACAGGAGATTGCACATGAGGGCCAGAATTCTGACTGCAAGCGCAGCGTCCTTGATGATGACCGCAACCGCCGCCTGGGCCGCCTCGGCCACGGCGGTGTCGGTGGCGACCAATGGTGGGTCGAGTTCGTCCAACGCCACTGCCTACGGCAACGCGGACGCGACCGCTTACTCCGGGGCCACCAACGGCGGCCGGTCCATCGCCAATTCGACCGCCTACGGGAACCGTTACGGCTACGCCGGGAGCGATGCGGTGGCGGTGTCCGACCACGGCCTGGCGATCAGCAACTCCCGAGCCGATGCCCGCGGGATGTATGGCGGGAGCGCCTTGGCCAGCAGCGAGAGCCTGGCTGGTGCGGTGCACGGCGTGGCGATCAGCAACAGCGTGGCGGACGCCTGGGGTATGTATGGCGGTACTGCCGAGAGCCGCTCGTACTCCACCGCGCTGAGCCGGTACGGGTACGCCGACAGCAACAGCCTGGCTCGCAGCCACGGCAGTTGGGGAGGCCGGGCGGTTAGCAACAGTGACTCCCTCGCGGACACCTATGGCGGCGTGGCTCGGAGTAGCGTGGTTGCGGACAGCCGAGCCGGCTGGCGAGCCTCCGCTCGAGCGGATGGGATCGGCATCAGCCGCAGCGGGCCCGCCCGGGCGAGCAACGTGAACGTGCGGTCCATCAGCCGGACCAGCATGTACGGGAACGGGCATTCTCGGGGCGTGGCGATTGAAGTTCGGTAACAGGACATGAGTGGTGCAGGCATCCTTGCCTGCGAAAGCATGCGGAAGGCCTGCACCACAGACGGACAGAATTCCACCGGCAGACGAAAAAAAGAGGAGCAGGAGCCATGAAACGGTTCTCACGATATGCCGCGGTGATGATGATGGGGATGGCAGGGGCAGGCAGCGCTTGGGCGGGCGAGGCGAGCACCAGCGCGTCGGCAACCAACGGTCTGGGGTATCCGGGCACTGCGTCGGCGACCGCCAACTACACCGGTGTGGGCGGGCAAGGCTACGCCCGAACTCGGACCGACACTGCCGGGCCGGTGACCATCGGTCGAGGCCTGGCCGTGGGGTTCGACGGCAACTCCCTCGATGTCTCGTTCAGCCATGCGTTGGCTCCGGTGGTCGGGCCGGCGTACGCGGGGACCTTCAACATGAGCATCGGGACCGATGGGCATGTGGCCACCAGCTACGGCGGCACCTTGGCGGAAGGCGGTCTCGTGCGGACCGCCGAGGCGGGCGGGTCGGCCGGCTCCCACGGTGCGACCGCGATGGCGACCGGTCACACCGCTCCTGGCGGGAGGGTGACCAGCCGAACCGACTCCTACAGCAGCCCGGTGATCCATCGAACCGGCTACGCAGCGACTCCGATGGTCCGCAATGTCCCGGCGAGCTACAGCCGGCCGGTCGCCAACGTCGCTCCCGCACGGGTCCAAGGGCCCAGGCCGATCAGCATCCACCGGTCGAGCCTCGGCGGCTGGGGCCGGTAGGACGGGGACAGCCGGCACGATCGAAACCAAATTCCACGACACGGGCCTGGGGTTCGGTGCTTTGCCCGGGGGGCGGCACCGGATACCCGGGCCCGTGCAGGTTGTGGGGCGAGGTGCGACGGGGTGGGGCGGACTCATTGAATTGCTCGGCGAGGTGAGTATACTAATCGGATTCCGGTCCTGCGGGGCGGCTGCGCCCCCGGTTCGGCCGGACGGGCGGGCCTGCCCGCCGATGATTTGACGCTGAGTAAGCGGAAGGACTGATATGAAAGCTGACATTCATCCCAAGTACGTCGAGTGCACCGTCACTTGCGGTTGCGGCAATACGTTCAAGACCCGTTCGACCCGGCCTGAGCTGAAGGTTGAAATCTGTTCGAATTGCCATCCGTTCTTTACGGGGCAGGAGCGTTTCGTGGACACCGCCGGCCGCGTCGAGAAGTTCACCAAGAAGTTCGGCGGCGAGTACTTCAAGGGCTCGAAGAAGAAGGCAGCCAAGGCCTAGCCTCGCTCTTATGGCCTGCCGTGCGCCTCGATGTGGGCACTGGCAGGCAGCAGTCGAGGCCTGGGCGCTGCATCGATAGATCACCACGCCGGATCGGCAGCGTTTGGGGAGTCTCCCGTGAGCGCGTCCGATCCGGCGTGGTGTTTTTGTATCTACGGACGATCCCGCAGCGGTTGGAACCATGGCCAGCAACGCGACCACCGAACGGCTGATCGAGAAACTCGAGGACCTTCGTCGGCGCTACAACGAGGTGTCGGACGAGATGAACTCGCCGGAAGTGGCGGGGAACGCGGCACGCATCGTTCAGCTCAACAAAGAGCACGGCAAGCTGCGGCGGATCGTCGAGCCGTACCTCGCCTACCGCAAGGCCCTGGCCGACGTGGAGGAGAATCAGAGCCTGCTCGAGGATGCGAGCGTCGATGCCGAGCTTAAGGCGCTGGCCAAGGAAGAGATCGCCGCCGGCCGTCGGCGTTGCGAGGAACTACTCGAATCGCTGAAGAAGACGCTGGTTACGGGCGAGGACGCCGCCGTCGGTTCGGTCATCCTCGAGATCCGGGCGGGCACGGGCGGTGAAGAGGCGGCCCTGTTCGCCGGCGACCTGTTCAGCATGTACCAGCGGTTCGCCGAACGGCACGGGTTCAAGGTCGAAGTCTTGGACGCCAGTCCGTCGGATCTCGGTGGCTACCGCGAAGTGGTCCTCAATATCAAAGGCGAGGGCGTCTATCAGCACTTCGGGTATGAGGGAGGCGGTCATCGAGTGCAGCGTGTTCCCCAGACCGAGGCCCAGGGCCGCATTCACACGTCCGCCGCAACCGTTGCCGTCCTGCCCGAGCCCGAAGAGGTGGACGTGCAGATCGACTGGGAGAAGGACGTCATCGAACACGTGAGCCGGGCGGGCGGTCCGGGTGGGCAGAACGTGAACAAGGTTTCGTCGGCGATCAAGCTCGAGCACATTCCGACGGGCATCACCGTCTCCATGCGTGACGAGAAGAGTCAGCACAAGAACCGGGCCAAGGCCCGCCGCATCCTCATGTCGCGCGTGTACGACCATATCCTGACCAGTCAGATCGCCCAGCGCGACGCCAGCCGCCGCACCATGATCGGCTCGGGCGATCGCAGCCAGCGCATCCGGACGTACAACTTCCCTCAAAACCGCTGCACCGACCACCGCATCGGCATGGATGCCAACCTCGATCGGGTCATGCAAGGCGATCTGGACGACATCGTTTTCGCCCTGCAAGCCCGCGACGTCGAGCAGCGAATCCAGAATCTGTGAGAACGATGGAGCAGGCAGAGGTCGCCCCGCTCGCGAGACAGAACGCACTACCTGTCGATATCGGGCCGCGATCCGGGCCGGCCAGTGCTCGAGGGCTGCCTTGACGCGGGGCACGGGTGTGGGACAATCGTGATCGGTCGCCAGGTTTCCACCACCGAGGCCCGCATGGGCCGGGAGGCTTGAATGAGGTCTGTCGCTCGTGCCGCGTTCGTGTGCGCAGCGGTATTCGCGCTGCTGGCTGGGGCTCCGGTGCTCGCCCAGAATCCGGCAGCCGCGCCGATGGCCACTGCTGCCGACGATGAGGTGGTCGTGGTGGAGGCGGAGGGCGAAGGTCTCGACAAGGACCAGGCCATCAAGGCTGCTTTGCGCGAGGCGCTGGAAAAAGGCGGCAAGGTCGAGATTTTCTCGCAGAGTCAGGTCGAGAACTTCCAGCTCATACACGACACGATCATCAGCCGGGCCGAAGGCATCGTGACCGATTACCAGATCGTCAAAGGGCCGACGCCCGTGGTGGGTGGCGGCACGGTGAAAGTCTGGATCAAGGCCCGTGTCTCCAAGAAGGCCATGGTCGATTCGTGGGGCGCCATCCAGAACGTGCTGAACCAGATCGGTCGGCCCAAGATCATGGTCCATATCGTCGAAAAGATCGACGGCAACACGGAAGCTCAAAGCATCCTCGAGACCAAGATTGAAGAGCGGATGCTCAAGAGCGGGTTCGATCTGGTGGATCGTAATCAGGTGCAGGCCATCGCCGAGAAGGAGAAGGCCGACGCTGCCGTCCAGGACAACCTCGCCAGGTTGCAGGCCATCGCGAAGGATTTCGGCGCTCACATCCTCATCACGGGGACGGCCAACGCCAACCAGGCGGGGATGGAAAATCTGTACGGCACGCCGGTGGCCTTCTACAACTGCGACGCCCAGGTCAAGGTGTTCTGGACGGATACGGGCAAACTGCTGGCCAGCGTAGGGTTGCCGCAGACGCGCGGTGGAGCTCGGGGCCGCAAGGAGTTCAGCCCTCAGGCCGGCAAGCAGGCGCTCGATATCGCCGGGCAACGGGTGGTCAACGAGATTTATCAACAGGTGCTCAGCCAGTGGTCCACCGCCCTGAGCGCCGGGGGCGAACTGATCCTGGAGGTCGAGGGACTGAAAGCACCGGCGGCCATCCGACTCAGGAAAATGTTGAGTGAGATCGAGGGCGTCGAGAAGGTCAACTATGATATGACCGGAGGCCTGGTGAGGTTCCGCATCAACGCCCGGATGGGTGGTCAGGACCTGTTTGAACGGCTGGCTGAAGGCGAGTTCGAAAAAGCGATCGAACTGCTGGACCTGAAGCCCAATCGCATTCAGGCCAAGGCCGTGGAGGCCAAGTAGGAGACTCGCAGACTGTTGACTTCTGACCTCTGACTCCTGTCTCCTGTCTTCTGTCTCTGATTTTGGAGTCTGACATTCATGGACATTCTTCCCGCGATCGATCTTCGTGAAGGCAAATGCGTTCGGCTGCTGCAGGGCGACTACAACCAGCAGATCGAGTATTCGAACGATCCGGTCGCGGTGGCTCGGCAATTCGAGCAGGCGGGGGCGCGCTGGCTGCACGTGGTCGATCTGGACGGCGCCCGCGAGGGCAGCGTGCGCAATCTGCCGGTGATCGAGGGCATCCTCAAGGCCACCAACCTCAAACTGGAGGTCGGCGGAGGTCTGCGGGACACGGCGACCATCGAAAAGCTGTTGAACGCCGGGGTGCAGCGCTGTGTGGTGGGCACGCAGGCCCTGGAGGACTGGCCGTGGTTCGAGCGGCTCGTGCACACGCCGGCCATGAAGGGCAAGATCGCTCTGGGGCTGGACACACGGCAGGGCAAGGTCGCGGTGCGGGGCTGGACCGAGGAGCGGCGTGAGACCGCGCTGCAGATCGCCGAGCGCGTGGCCGACTGGCCGCTGGCCGCCATCATCTACACCGACATCGGTCGCGACGGGATGCTGCTGGGCCCCAACATGGAAGCGACCAAGGTTCTCGCCCAGGTCTGCCCGGTGCCCATCATCGCCTCGGGCGGCGTCACCGACATCGAGGACGTCAAGCGGCTGGTGCAACTGCCGCTGCTGGGCATCATCATCGGCCGAGCCATCTACGAGAAGCAGCTCGACTTGGCCGAAGCGGTGAAGATCGCCGCGTCGGCCTCGGGTAACGCCTGAACGCCCAAGGCCGTCCGCCGGAGGCATCTGCCGTGATCCGCAAGGCCCTACTGTTCGTCCTCAGCGTCGGCACGCTGCTCTGGCTGGGGCTGTGGGCGGCCAGTTACGGGCAGAGCACGAGCCATCTGGCCGTGCGTGGGCTCAGCGCGGGTATCGTTCCCTTTCGCTTGCTCGCGTACCCGCTGCGGCGCGTGGATCCTTCGCGCGTTCACGTCGACGAGAATCGGATTCAACTGCTGACGCGAAGCGCCGCTCATCCTTCACGGCACGAGGATCACCTGCTCGTGCTCGTCCCGGGCCGTCTATTGTACATGGTCACGTACCGCAGCTACTCCGACGAGGCGATGGTTCGGCCCGACCATGTCTTCAGTTTGCTCGGCTTCGAGTGGCGGACGGTATATGATCCCGCTTCCGGTCCGCTTCGCATGAGTCTCGTTCGTACGGGGATGACACTACCGCTCTGGATGCCGACAATGCTGTTCGGCATCGTGCCGGTGACGGCTTACGCCCGCCGCAGATGGAAGCGTCGCCGCCGTCGCCGCCTGGGGTTGTGCGTGGAGTGCGGCCACGATCTTCGCGGTAACACGACCGGCATCTGCCCGGGATGCGGCCGCCCCACATCCGCGACGGAATCTGTCGTTTGATCGGGGCGCGATCGCGAAAGCAGTCCGACAGGAGCAAACAGAGATAGCAGAGGCGGCCGTTCATGGATTGCAAGGGTCTGTTAAACCTGTAATCTTGCAATCTGCGGATCATATCCTCCCGTCGCGGAAGCGGATGTGTTGGTGGTTCTCACCACTGGCAACTGACAACGGACAATTGGCCACTGGCCACGGGCCAGGGAGGCAACCATGCTCACCCGGATACTCGCGTTGCTGCTGTTCGCTTCGTATGTTCACGCGGCCACACCGCCGAACATCGTGCTCATCTACGCGGACGATCTGGGCTACGGCGACGTGAGCTGCTACGGCGCCACGCGGATCAAGACGCCGCATATCGATCGGCTGGCCGAGCAGGGGCTGCGGTTCACGGATGCGCACTCCACGAGTGCGACCTGCACGCCGTCGCGGTACTCGCTGCTTACGGGCGAGTACGCCTGGCGGCGCAAGGGCACGGGCATCTTGCGCGGCAACGCGCCGTTGATCATCGAGCCGGGCCGTGCGACGCTGCCGTCCGTCCTTCAACGTGCCGGCTACAAGACGGGCGTGGTCGGCAAGTGGCATCTCGGTCTGGGCGACCCGAACCTTGACTGGAACGGCCAAATCAAGCCTGGCCCGCTGGAGATCGGGTTTGATTATTGCTTTCTGATCCCGGCCACCGGCGACCGCGTCCCTTGCGTGTACGTCGAGAACCATCGCGTGGTGGGGCTGGATCCCGCCGACCCGATCACGGTCGAGTATGATCAGCCCATCCCCGGCGAGCCCACGGGCAAGGAGAATCCCGAGCTACTCAAACTGCATCCCAGTCACGGGCACAACCAAGCCATCGTGAACGGCATCAGCCGAATCGGCTACATGCGCGGCGGCAAGTCGGCCCGCTGGGTGGATGAGGATATGGCCGATGTCATCACCGACAAGGCGATCGCGTTCATCGAGAACAACCGATCCCGGCCGTTCTTCCTGTACTTCGCCACACACGACATTCACGTTCCTCGCGTGCCGCATCCGCGCTTTGCGGGCAAGAGTGGCATGGGACCGCGCGGCGATGTCATCTTGCAGTTCGACGCGTGCGTCGGCCGCATCGCCGAGACGCTCGATCGGCTCGGGCTTGCCGACAACACGCTGCTCATCGTGACCAGCGACAACGGCCCCGTCGTCGATGACGGCTACCAGGACGATGCGGTTGAAAGGCTGGGGGATCATCGACCGGCCGGGCCGTGGCGGGGCGGCAAGTACAGTAACTTCGAGGGCGGCACGCGCGTACCCTTCGTGGTTCGCTGGCCCGCTCGCGTCAAGCCGGGTATGAGCGACGCGCTGGTGTGCCAAGTCGATCTGGGCGCTTCGTTGGCTGCGTTGGCCGGTGCGAAGCTCGGACGCGGCGAGCTCCCCGATAGTCTCGATCAACTCGCGGCGCTGCTGGGCGAGGACCGCGCCGGCCGTGAATATCTCATCGAGCAGGGCTATGTGCTCTCGCTGCGTCAGGGGCCGTTCAAGTACATCTCACCGGGCAACGGCCCTCAGCGGAATCAGAAAACCAACACCGAGCTGGGCAACGATCCTGCGGGGCAACTGTATCACCTCGCCGATGACCCGGGCGAACAGCGCAACCGCGTTACGGAGGACGAGGCTCGGGTCCGGGATATGGCCCGGCGGCTCGAGCAGTTGCGCTCAGCCGGCCGATCGCGGCCGTGAGCAGCGCGTCACGAAGGTTGCTCCGGCGAGCTTTGTGCGGCCGGGTCAACGGGGTTGGGCGCCTGTCGGGGGTAGGCGCCATTCGTCCATGTGAGAGGCTGGCGCGACGCCCGCCCCCCGAAGCAAGATGTCCTCCCCGGCGGCTGAAAGACGCTATTCGTTCGGTGTCCCAGTGGTTGTGTCTTCTGTTGTTCCCGTACCGGTCTGACCGGCGCCTGTGCCCGTACCGCTTGTACCGCTCGTGCCGCCGGTGTCGCGGGGAGGCACGCTAATGCCGGAGTCGGTATCGCGCGGGGTCACGCCCGTACCATTGGGGGGCGTCGTCCGGTCCATTTCGCCTTGCGGGGTTGTCGATTCGGTCCCGGTTTCCATTCCGGTACCTTTATCTTGGGTGCCCTCACGGCCTCGGTTTTCGCAGCCCAGGGCAAACAAGCTCAGGGCCGAGATTAGCAGTGTACCCATCAGAAAGCGAGTCATGGCAATGTCTCCTTGAACACGCGCGGCCGGCCACCACGACCGCCCGGCGCACTTGCTGCATATGAAGCCTCGATTGAGCCGTCTCCCGGACCGCGTTCGCGCGTCTCGGGACGCGGCCGTCCGCACGGGACGGGCTCGGCGGAAACGTCATCCCCAATCAGCGCTCGGTTTCCGACCTCCCGCGTGGCGTCTCTATGTCCAGGCCTCGATCGTTGGGGAGCGTCTCTCGCTCACGCTCACGTTCGATTTCCCCGGACGGCGTCGTCTCGCGCTCCCGTCCGCGCTCGCAGCCGACTACGGTAAAACCCAGTCCCAAGACGAACCACAAGACCAATGCCATGCGAAACATAGATCTCTCCTGCAAAGATGCGGGCAAACGCAGCGGTCCGGGCTCACCCGGCCCTTCAGCCCGCCATGTCGTGTTTTTTCAAGCCATCCGAATCAGTCACGATCGCGTGCATCGATGTCCACGCGCACGCCGGTCTCGTCTGCATCAACGTTCACGTCTGCTGCGTCCGGCTTCTTCACGCGTTCTTTCTGTTCGGTTACGTTGCCCTTGTCGTCGATTTCCGTCTCTTGCTCCCGCAATTCGTATTGGCCGTTCTTTTCGATGAGTTCCTTCTTCTCGATTTCCGTACCGCCGAAGAGCTTCTCTTTGACCTCGGTGTCCTCAGCCACTTTCCGATCCGTGGCGGTGTCACGATCTCGGCAGCCGGCCGTGACGACACTGATGGCAGCCAGCATGAAAACAAAAATAGGAAGCCACTTCATCGGATCCTCCTTTCACAAAATCGATCCATCCAAACCGTAGGCGGTTCGGACGGCGAGTTTCCATCGGGTCGCGTTCAATAGCGGTTTTGCCCCATGCGCTTGGGAGCAGCCGCTAAGTCATTTGCCCAGTGCGCGTGGCGATATGGGCAGCCGGTCATAGTCAATGACGCGATGCATGGTCGGGCCGGTCATGATCTTCAGGAATTGTCGGACGTCCGGATTGCCCCCAGTGGTTTTTCGCTGCTGTTGCCGACGCTTGCGTTGTTCTGGGGGGCGTCTCGTCCGCCTTCAACCGCGCGGGCCTATCATCCTGCACGATTGCGGTGTGGAGGCGTTCCGCGCGCGGTGTCGAGCGGGATGCCGCCCATAGCGAGTGCGCGATGCAACCAAGGATCCTGATCCTCTGGAATCCGTCCGCCGGATCGGCCGGCAAGGCCGAAGCGCTGCGCGCCGAGTTGCAGAGCCGCTCCGGCGTGGTCCTGCGGCAGGTGTCTTCGCGGGATGAGGTCGTTCGGGCCGCCACGGAAGCGGCCGAGGCGAAGTTTGAGCTGATCGTGGCCGCCGGTGGCGACGGGACGGTGAACGCGGTGGTCAACGCGCTGGCCGAGCCAGGGCGGGAGCTGCCGCTGGCCATCCTGCCGCTGGGTACGGGCAACGATCTGGCCCGGACGCTGGCGATTCCGCCGGACCCGCAGCAAGCTGTCGAATTATTGGCATCACCGCGAGTGGAGCGGATCGACCGGGTTCTGCTCGAGAGCCCGACGCGACGGATCTACTATGTGAATATGGGGTCGGCGGGCTTCAGCGGGGAAGTGCTGCAATGGGCGACGGAGGAGGTCAAGCGATGGTGGGGGCCGCTGGCGTACTTGCGGGGCGTCGCTCAGAAGCTCGGTGAACTCAAGCCGTACGAGGTCATCCTCCAGTTCGATGACGGACCCACGGTGCACGAGCAGTTGTACAATGTCGTGCTCGCCAATGGCCGGACGACCAGCGGAGGCATGATGCTGGCTCCTTACGCCGATCTGCAGGACGGTCAGGTGGAGGTGCTGCTCGTGCGGGCCAACGGCCTGACCGATCTGGCCGTGCTGGCGTCACGATACTTTGCCGGCACGCATCTCGAGGACGACACCATCGTCTACCGCCGCGCCGGCCGCGTGCGCATCCAGGCCGAGCCGCCCATGGCCTTCAGCCTCGACGGCGATCTGGTGACGGACGAGCCGGTGACCATCACGGTGGAAAAGCAAGTGGTGCCCGTTGTCGTCGGGCCGGAATTTGGAAAAGCGGTGAGCTCTGAGCTGTGAGCTACGAGCCAGACATCAAATACCGGCTCAACCGGCCGGGAGCGGTGCTAATGTTGGCGTGGGGGGCGATTCTCGCTGTGTCACGACGGCGATGTACGCGTTTAGGGGCGGAGGTTAGTGGCCGGCGGCGTGAGCCGCCGGTGTGGCCGGTGTCAGACCTTGCCTCCTGTCAACCCGAGGGCGGCGAAGCGGCCCTCGGGTTGACAGGAGATGGATCTCGGGAAGCCGGTGGTCCGTGGGCTCACGCCCACGGCTACTAACTTCGCGTCCTTTCAGGGCGGAAGCAGTACTGACGTTGCACTCTTTCGGGGGGAGTCACTACCGGCGTTGTGCTGAGTTTTCGAGGCGCTGCGCGCGGACGCAGACGCTCGCAGCACGACCACCGTTCGGCGTCTGGCTCAAAGCTCACAGCTCATAGCTCAAAGCTCACAGCTCGCATTCACACCTTCATATGTGGCGTGCGTGCGGCGACGGTACCGTCGGGCAGTGGTTCGAACGTGTAGTCGCCGAACAGGTGGGGGGCCACTTCCTTTACAACCCGCAGGACGGCAGCGGCGACCCGCCGGATTTCGACTTCGGCGTATTCGTTGCAGCGCAGCTCGATGAAGTGACGCAACGCTCGGGCGTTGGCGGTCACGAAGATTTTGGTCTCGGTGGCGTTGGGCAGCACGGAGCGGGCGGCCTGCCGGGCCATCTTGCGGCGAAGCGTCTTGTCCTCGATGCTCTGGAACCGGCTCATCAATCCCTCGACCAGCTCGCAGTAGGCTTTTTGGCTGGTTTCAATTGCTCGCAGCCAAATCTCATGCAGACGCGGATCTTCGGCGATGCAGTCGGGCTCGACGTACTCGGCCGTCGATTCGTCCACGTAACGCTGCGACAGCTGCGAGTAGCCGAAGCCCGCGCGGTGGCGGATCAGCTCGTGTGTGAAGCTTCGCGACACGCCGGTGATGATGAAGTTGAACACGGCATGCTCGAGCACGCTGCCGTGACCAACCTCGAGGATGTGGCCCAGATACGCTCCGTTGCCGCCGGGCCGAGGCTTGGCGAAGCTCATGTAGCAAATGCGGCCGGCGATCTCGGAGAGCTTCTCGCCGGCGACGGTCGTATCCGTCGTCCAGTGTGATACGCCGTGGTCGGCCAGGAAGCGGTCCACCTCCGCGTCGTTGACCATCTGCATGCCGACCAGATACACCTTCGGTTCGCGTATGATGTTCACTGCCTCATCCTCGTGCAGATCATCTTTCACGTATACGAATTCTCACGGACGAGTCGCGTGCCCGTCCTCCTCTTCGGGGGGCGGGCATCTTGCCCGCCTCGGATCGCGCATGTCGAGCATCTTGCTCGACACCGTGTACGCGTTCAGCGTGCGGCACCGTTTCGCCCCGCAGGGGTGCCGGTCAATAGCCGGCGGCGTGAGCCGCCGGTGCTGGGCCCGCACTAACACCTCCTGTCAACCTGAGGGCGGCTTCGCCGCCCTCAGGTTGACAGGGGTATAGCTTTTTTGGCGCCCGCGGTCCGTGGACTTACGCCCACGGCTACTGACTTCGCGCCCCTTCGGGGCGGAGCTGCGCGCTTCTCTACTGACTTCGTGCGCTGTCAGGGCGGAGCCAAGTTGCTCTCTTGCGTGCTAAACACGTACCGGGCGTCTTGCCCGTCCGAGGGGGCGAGACGCTCGCTCCCTTATAGTCCGCCCTGGGACTCATTTCCAACGTATACGGCGTCTCTAAAGAGAGGTACCTGTGAGATTTGGGAAGAGCTGTGAATGATGAGCTGTGGGCAATGGGCCGGAGATGGGGCCTGGAACGCATTAGCTGTCGGGTTTCGTCGCCGGGAGTTCGCATTCTGCCTCGATGCCCGGCTTGACAATCACATCGTCCCAGATTTCGTACATGGCGAGCGAGTCGCGGGCGAGCTTGTCGTTGGGCCGCAAGACGAGGTCGAATCGGTCGCAGCACGCACTCCGCGATCCTGGACTCCCAGTCGGGATGGCGGACGCGCTTGATGTAATCGGCCGGTTTGAGATATCCGACACTCCTGGTATTCTGAGCGGGCCGGCGGGGTGGGTGTCTTGCCCGCCTCGGATGGGCGGGACGCCGTCCTCCTGTGCCGGCCGGTCGGGCGGGACGTATCCCACGGCTGGTAGCATTTCCGCAACAAGAAAAGGGCGAATGCCGCGAGGTTGACCATGGCAATCACGGCCGAGCAGTTCAAAGGCAAGGTGACCATCGCCGACGGGGCGTGGGGGACGGAACTCGACAAGCTGGGCTGCCCGGCCGGCTACTGCCGCGAGGAGTGGAATCTGGTCAAGCCCGACACGGTCCGCAAGGTGCCCGAGGCTTATGTGGCCGCCGGAGCCCAGATCATCCTGACGAACACGTTCGGCGCCAACCGCATCACGCTGGCCAAGCACAAGGCGGAAGGCCGCGTCCGCGAGATCAACCGGGCGGGGGCGGCCATCAGCAAAGAGGCGGCGGCCGGCAATGCGCTGGTCTTCGGGTCCATCGGACCGAGCGGCAAGATGGTCATGATGGGCGAGGTCAAAGAGCAGGAACTCTTCGACGCGTTCAAGGAACAGGCCGAAGCTCTGGCGGAGGGTGGTGCCGACGCCCTGGTGGTCGAAACCATGACCGAGCTGGCCGAGGCGGTGGCGGCGGTGCGGGCGGCCAAGACCACGGGCTTGTTGGTCGTGGGCTGCATGACGTTCGACTCGGGTCGCGACAAGACCGCGACGGTGATGGGTGTGACCGCCGAGAAGGCGGCGACCGAACTGACGGCGGCCGGGGCGGACATCGTCGGGTGCAACTGCGGCATCGGCATCGAGAACTACATCAAGGTGACGGCCAAGATGCGGGCGGTGGTGTCCGTACCCATCTGGGTGAAGGCTAACGCCGGTTTGCCCGAGATCGATGGGGCCAACATCGTCTACCGCATGACGCCCGAGGAGTTCGCCGCCAAGTCCAAGGAACTCGTCGAGGCTGGGGCGAACATCATCGGTGGCTGCTGCGGGACGACACCCATGTTCACGCAGGCGCTCAGCGTGGCGTATAAATAGAGCAACGGTTTGCATCGAATCCGACGCAAAGCAAGCGGTGGGGCCTGATTCTGCCGGCTCTTTTGGACACGACGATCACACGCCATGTCCGACCAACGCGCAACCACATCCTGGTTGGTTAGGCTTTTGGCCCGCGTGCGAGACTGGGCCATCGGCCAGCCCGTGCTGTTGATCACGCTCCTGGTGATCGTGCTGGGCGTCTGGGCGTTTGCCGAGCTGGCCGACGAGGTCATCGAGGGCGAGACGGTCACGTTCGACGAGTGGGTGACGCTCAAGCTGCGCACGGCGGACGCGCCGGCCGAGCCGATCGGGCCGCCCTGGGTCGAGCGGGTGGCCATGGATATCACCGCTCTGGGCGGGTACACGGTGTTGACGCTTCTGGTCCTGGCGGTGGCCGGCTATCTGCTGCTGGCCCGCAAGCGCCACGCGATGTGGCTGGTGCTGCTGGCCAGCGGTACGGGCTGGGCACTGACCATGGGGCTCAAGGAGATCTTCGGGCGGGAACGGCCGTCGATCGTGCCGCATCTGGTGCAAGAGCAGTCGCTGAGCTTTCCCAGCGGACACGCCATGATGTCCGCTGTTGTATATATGACACTCGGCGTATTGCTGGCCCAATTGGTCGAACGCTGGACATTGCGAATCTACTCATTGCTTCTGGCCGTCGCCGCCACGTTTCTGATCGGCCTCAGCCGCGTGTTTCTGGGCGTGCATTACCCGACCGACGTCCTGGCCGGGTGGTCGGCGGGGCTGGCCTGGGCGGTCCTGTGCTGGCTGGTTGCCCGCTCGCTCCAGCGGCGCGGCGTGCTGGAAAAACCGCAGGAGTGAGCTATCAGCTGTCAGCTCTCAGCCGTCAGCTATCAGCTATCAGCGTCAACCGGATGTCTGGCTCATAGCCCGTAGCTCACAGCTCATAGCTTCCTCAGGAGCGCTTGCGTTTTCTCGAAGGCGGTTCGCGCGACCAGGAGCGGATCCTGCCGGTAGTATTCCGGATTGAACAATTCAATCGAAAGCGGGCCGCGATAGCCGATGATCTCGAGGTCTCGCAGCAGCTTGTCGAGCGGGGCGATGCCATCGCCGGGGTAGACGCGGTCGCGGTCGGCGATGGTCTCGCGAGGCGGCTGGGCGGGGTAATCGTTCAGATGGAAGCCGGCCAGGAGCCGGGGGTTGAGCAGGGCGATGCCGTCGAGGTCGGAGCCACCAGCGTACAGATGATAGACGTCGGGCAGGACGCAGGCTGCCGGATGGTGAGCTTCCAGGGCGACATGGACGGCCTCGCCGAGTCGCGAAAGTCGGGCCGCCCGCCCCCACACTTCCAAGGCGGGGATCACACCCATGCCTAATCGCTCGGCCAACTCCAGCAGCTCGCGATAGCGTTCGGCGGCGGCGAGGAGCTCCACGCCGGCCAGATCACCGGCCGGCGGCGCGGCGATGTGCGTCCCGCCGAGCTGGCCGATCTGCTCAATTCGCCGCTTAGCCTCCTCGAATGCACGGGCTCGCCGTTGCGGATCGTTGACCGCCCACTCGTAAAACGCGATGGCCCCGGTGACTCGCAGACCGAGGTCTTCCAGTTCCTTGCGGAGATCCTTCAGCGTTCCGCCGGCCTCGATGTGGCGGTCGAGCTCATCTGGCCAAGGCTCGATGGCCTGGTAGCCGCACTGGGCGGCAATGCGGATCGTCTGCGTGATGGGCAGCTTGTGGCCGCGAAGTGTGCTGGTGTTCAACCCGATGATGAACGGGTGCCTCTCGCGCTGTTGCCCGGGAGAATCGGTTGCGGCCGTGACGGTCCGGATCGACGCACCCGTGGTGGCGGCCGCGGCAAGCCCGGCCATGCTGTGTTTGCAGAAATCCCGACGCGTGATCATGGATGGTCGAGCCCCTCAGCCTTCACATCAGATACCGGGTACCCCTCACACCATCTTCCAGCGGTGCAGCCACTGGTAGTGCGCGGGCAGATGGGCGTGGAAGTTCTCCGTGCATTCGAGTAGTGCCTGCTTGTCCTTTTCCGTCAGTGGCTGGTCACGCTCGTAGCTCGCCCGGACGTTGGCGTCGAGCTGTTCGGGGACGGCCACGCCGGGGATGATGGCCGAGACGCGTTTTTCGGCCAGCATGGCTTTGAGCAATGACGTCGCTCGCGGATCGACGTTGCCCTCGAACTTGATGGGTGTGCCGCCGACGAACGTCGCGCCGGCCGCGAAGGGCTTGATCCCGATGACACCCACGTTCTTCTCGGCCGCCAGCGCCAGCAAGCTGTCACCGCCGAACGACTTCGTCAGGAACATGTACGGGAAGAGAATCACCGAGAACTGCGGGTATTGATTGAGCACGCGTTTGAACACGCTCGGCTTATGGGCGGAGATGCCCAGGAAGCGCACCTTGCCCTGCCGATGGGCGCGGTCGAACGCCTCGACCACTTTGTCGAGCGTCTTCTCGTTCACTTCCCACATGGTGTCTTGTTTGGTCTGGCCCTCACCCCAGGTGGCACCGACGGGCCGCCACAGGTCGAGCATGTCGGTGTTGTACGCCTTTAGCCGGGCGTCGATCTCCGCGAGCAGACCCGGCACGGTGATCTGGTCCTCGTACTCGCTGGTGAGCTTCTCGGGCCAGGAGGCAAAGCCGATGTAGAAGTGCTTGCGCAGATCCTTGCCCATGGCCCGGCCGTATAGCGCGCACTCCTCGACGATATTGTTGTCCACGTAGTTCATGCCCAGGGCAATGGCTCGTTCGAGCACCGCACGGCGGACGGCTTCACTGTCGCCTCCGGGTCCGGGATGTCCGCCGAGGCTGATCTCCGAGATCATGAGTCCGGTCTTGCCGAGCCGTCGATAGCCCATCTTGGAGTTGTAGTTGAGGATGGTGGCGGGATCGACGGGGCGATCAGCATCAGCCGGCCGGGAGGCTGCCGTCTGCGATGCGTCCGACGTCGCCCGCGAACCGCACCAGGTCGCCCCGGCCACTACCGCGGATCCGGCTTTCAAGAAATCGCGTCTCGTCTGCTCGTGACTCATGTGCGGCCTCCTGCTGATCGCTGCCGCCGTCCGGGTTCGCCCGCACGCATGCCTCGGCCGGAGCAGTCGCCCATTGACTTGCGTGCACCAGGATAGCAGGAATCGGCCGGCGCGGACACGTTTTTCTTGCATATGTCGTGCGACCGCCGTGTGACCCGCCGCGGAAGCGGGCAGGCGGCGTGATTCGGGCTCTCGTGCCGGCCGGTCTCATGGCCGAATCGTCGTCGCTGTCCTGGCGGTGTCACGACTGGCGTCCCGCGACGGCCGCTGTATCATGACGGACATGATCACCCCTGAACTCACACTTGAACAGGATCGTCAGACGCGACAAGCCGGTCGCAACCCGTGGGCCTGGGTCCCTTCGCTCTACCTTGCCCAGGGCATCCCTTATGTCATGGTGATGACCGTCTCGGTCATCATCTACAAGCGGATGGGCATTTCCAACACCGACATCGCGTTGTACACAAGCTGGCTCTATCTGCCCTGGGTCATCAAGCCCTTGTGGAGCCCGATCGTCGATGTGCTGGGCACCAAGCGGCGATGGATCGTGGTCATGCAGGGACTCATTGCGGTCACGCTGGCCATGGTGGCATTCTCCATTCCCGGTCCGCGATTCTTCCAGTACACGCTGGCGTTCTTCTGGCTCATGGCTTTCAGTTCGGCCACGCACGACATCGCGGCCGACGGGTTCTACATGCTGGGTTTGGAGCAGCATCAGCAGGCAGCCTTCGTCGGCGTGCGCAGCACGTTCTATCGTATCGCCACCATCGCCGCCCAGGGCTTGCTCGTCGTGCTGGCAGGTTTCATCGAGACGCACAGCGGCCTGACGCCGGTGGATCTGAACGTCGTCGTCACGGAGGACGCGGCCAACGCGCCCATCGTGCTGGCGGACGCCATGCCGGCCGGCGCCCCCGAGGCGTCGATTCGCGTTCTCGCCGAGCCGGCGAAGGTGGAGATTTCGACCGTTCCGCGCGACAAGGCCGAGTTGGACGCGGTTCTCGAACAGGCCCGCCAGGCCAACATCGCGAACGGATTCTGCGCGGCGCCGGCCACGGCCGCGGCGGGCAAGAACGAGCCGTCCTGGTGGAGCGCTCATGTCGCACAGCCGATGGAGAACTTCCTTCGCGAGCGGTTTGGGGATCCTCGGCTCGCGGCGGCCAAGCCCGGCGGCAACATCGGCGTGGCGACGGTTCGCCTCTCCGGCAAGCCCGAGTCCGGCAGGAACATCGTCGTCGTGCTCAACCGCAAGTCGGGCGATGAGTCCATCGAGGTCGCCGAGGGCGCTCGGCTGGTATTCAACGAGCACAACTGGGACAAGCCGGCCCATGTCGTCTTCAAGACCAACCCGCGGCTGCAGACAGCGGCCGAGGCGTCGTTCAGCGGCACGTCTGGCAACATCCCGCTGGCCTGGAGCACGGTTTCGGGCGTGCTGGCCGTGCTGTTCCTGCTCTTCTGCGTCTACCACAAGTTCGCCTTGCCGTACCCGGCCTCCGACGGCCCCACGCGGTCCGAGGGCGCCAACAGCATTCTCCGCGAGTTCTTCGCCACGTTCGTCGAGTTCTTCCGCAAGAACCGCATCAGCATCGCGATCGCGTTTCTGTTGTTCTTCCGGTTTGCCGAGGCCCAGCTAGTCAAGCTGGTCTCACCGTTCTTGTTGGATTCGCGGGACGTCGGCGGGTTGGGGCTGACCACCGAACAGGTGGGTTGGGTGTACGGCACGATCGGCATCGGCGCCCTGATGGCCGGCGGTCTGCTCGGCGGCTACGTCATCTCGCGGCAAGGGTTGCGGTTCTGGCTGTGGCCCATGGTCATCATCATGCACACCCCCGACCTGGCGTTTGTGTATCTGGCATATGCCCAGCCTGAGCATATGGCCGTGATCACCGGCGCGGTCGCCCTCGAGCAGTTCGGCTACGGGTTCGGCTTCACGGCCTACATGCTGTTCATGATCCTGATTGCTGACGGCGAGCATAAGACGGCTCACTACGCCATCTGCACGGGCTTCATGGCCTTGGGCATGATGCTGCCTGGCATGCTCAGCGGTTGGATCCAGGAGACGGTGGGTTACCCGCATTTCTTCGTGTGGGTGGTGATCTCGACCATTCCGGGCTTCATCGTTGCCGCCCTGGTTCGCATCCCGCCGGAGTTCGGCCGCAAGGCCGCGGCGTGAGGCCGCGAGCCTGCCCGAAGAGATGACGCGCCGACACGGCGATGAGGCGATGGAGGCGGAGTGTCATGAGCGGTATTCGAACTCTGCTGGTCGTGCTTGTTCTGGCCGGAGCGATTCGTTCGGCTCTTGCCGCCGATGCTGCGTTGCCCGCGCGGCCGAATATCGTGCTCATCCTGGCTGACGATCTGGGCTTTTCCGACATCGGCTGCTATGGCGGCGAGATCGCCACGCCCAATCTCGATCGTCTGGCCGACGACGGGCTGCGCTTCACGCAGATGTACAACACCGCGCGGTGCTGGCCGACGCGGGCGGCCTTGATGACCGGCTATTATCCGCAGCAGGTCAACCGCGATCCCGGCAAGCAGCGGCCGGCCTGGGCGGTGCTATTGCCCGAACTGCTCAAGCCCGCCGGCTATCGAAGCTACCACTCGGGCAAATGGCACATCGACGGCAAGGTGCTCGAAGGGGGCTTCGACCGCTCGTATTCGTTCGCCGACTGGGATCGCTACTTCACACCCCGCAAGCATTGGCTGGACGACGAGCTGCTGCCGCCCGTGGACCGCGACGCGGGTTACTACGCGACCACCGCGATGGCCCAGTACGCCATCGACTTCCTCCGCGAACACGCCGAGACGCATAAGGATCGGCCGTTCTTCCTGTATCTCGCGTTCATCGCGCCGCATTTCCCGTTGCACGCGTTGCCCGAGGACATTGCCAAGTATCGCGATCGCTATCTGGCGGGTTGGGACAAGCTGCGGCAGGAACGATTGGATCGCATGCGGGCCAGGGGCATCTACGACGGCCCGCTCTCGCCGCGCGATCCGGCGTTCACGCCGCGGTACTGGAAGGACGATCTGCTCGAAAAGGTCGGCCCCGGCGAGGCCAAACACGCGGTGGCCTGGGAGGAACTCACGTCCGCCCAGCAGCGATTCCAAGCGACCAAGATGGCCATTCACGCGGCCATGGTAGATCGCATGGACCAGGAGATCGGCCGCGTGCTCAAACAGATCCGCCGCATGGGGGCGTGGGACAACACGCTCATCGTGTTCCTGTCCGATAACGGCGCGGACGCGACGCTCATGGTGCGCGGCGACGGGCACGACCCGTCCGCCGATCCGGGCTCGGCGGCATCGTTCCTCTGCCTGGGGCCGGGCTTCGCCACGCTGTCGAATGCTCCGTTCCGCCGGCACAAGATCTGGGTGCACGAAGGCGGCATCTCCACGCCGTGCATCATGCACTGGCCGGCCGTCATCCGATCGGGCGGGGCATTGCGCCACGGGCCGGCGCACGTCATCGACTTCGTGCCCACCGTATTGCAACTGGCGGGCGTCACGCCGCCCGAGCGCATTCGGGGCCAGCAGCGGCCCATCTTGCCGGGCAGGAGCCTCGTGCCGCTTCTTCGGGAGGATGTGAGTCTGCAGCGCGATTGCCTGTGGTGGCACCACGAAGGCAATCGCGCCATTCGCGTCGGTGACTTCAAGCTCGTCAGCGAGAAGGAACGCGGGGGCGTTTGGGAGCTCTACGACTTGGCCACCGATCGCATCGAGTCGAAGGATCTGGCCGCCCAGTATCCCGACAAGGTCAAAGCGATGGCCGAGCGGTGGCAGCAGCTCGAAGACCAGTTCGCCCACGACCGCGGCGCGGAGCCGGTCCCTGGTGGGAATCGCGTTCGGCAGCGTTGAGGCCCTGCGGTCAGGTCGAGGCCTCGTGACCGGTCAACACGGGTTGGCGTGCCGGGGCGTCCAGAACCCCGTCCACGCGCAAGAGGCTGAGCAGTTGCAGGTAGCGTGGCCGAACATCTTCATGGCTGGGCGGCGAGAACGGCCGCAAACGCCAGTTGATCAGATGAAAGTGGTGGAAGGGCCAGTGACCCAGCTCGGTTCCCCATCGCGCGCTGCTGACCGCCACCAGGCCGTCGTTCTCGCCTTGTTCACGAAGGATGATCGAGTACGCGTGGTGCAACCACGCCGGCACCCGGTCCGGCGAACATGAAGCGGTGACTGAATAGTAGCTCACGCCCGGCACATCCGGGACGTCTTGGTTGAATTTGCGCGTTTGGGCCATGGTGACGTCCCAGAACGCCCGCACATCGACAGCGAGATCGCGAAGAAACGGCACCCGGCCCAGCCGACCCAACCGCCCGATCAGGTAGTCGTAGTACGCACTGCCTCGATGCGGCGTCGAGATGGTGACCAGCGCGTTGACGTGATCAGCCATGCCCAGATGCGTGATCATGTAGCGGGCGTCGAGGCCGCCCATGGAGTGGGCGATGATGACGAGCCGGTGGGTCTCGGGCCAATCCGACATGGCTGAGAGCAGGTCGGCCTTGAGTTCTTCCGCTCGCCGCTCGATGCCGGCGGTGGGGTGTACGCGGGTGATGAACACCGGATAGCCCGCTCGCGAGATGGTCTCGCCGATGCCGTCCCAGTAGGCGATCCGCGCCGGTCCCAGGCGAAGTGTGTTGTAGCCCAGGAGCCCGTGATGAAGGACGATGGTGGTCATACTGGAGTCTATCGCCCGGGCGAGGTTGAACCCATCGGTCGAACCGGCAAGGCGAATGTCTGCTTTGTGCACCGGGTTCTCCCGTATCCGGTGACGCCGCTTCGCGTATAATTCACGGATGGAAATCCTTCTGAGTTGTCGGGATTTGACCAAGTCGTACGGCTTGCGCGTGCTGTTCAAGGGCATCACGCTGGGGCTGTTCAAAGGCGAGCGCACGGGCCTCATCGGGCCGAACGGCTCGGGCAAGTCCACGCTTCTGCGCATCCTGAGCGGGCAGGAAACGGCCGACGCTGGGGAGCTCACGTTCCGCCGCGGGCTGCGCCTCGGGTATGTGCCTCAGGAAGACACCCTGGACGCGAATCAGACGGTCGAACAGTCGCTGATGGCGGCGATCCCCGGCGAGCCTGACGATCACGAACGGCACGTGCAGGCGGCCATCATGATGACACAGGTGGGCCTGGCCGACCCCGAGCAGAAGGTGGGTCAATTATCGGGCGGGTGGAAGAAACGGTTGGCCATCGCCCGGCAGCTCATCGGCAAGCCCGACCTGCTTCTGCTCGACGAACCGACGAATCACCTGGACATCGAAGGTATCGCCTGGCTCGAACGCCTGCTACAGGATGCGCCGTTCGCCTGCCTGATGGTCAGCCACGATCGCCGGTTTCTCGAGAGCGTGACCAACCGCGTCATTGAACTGAACCGGGCTTATCCTGACGGATTCCTGAGCTCCAACGGCACGTACAGCGACTTCCTCCGGACGCGCGAGAACTTCCTGGACGCTCAGGCGAGCCGCGAGCGTTCGCTGGCTAACAAGGTGCGGCGCGAGATCGAGTGGCTGCAGCGCGGCGCGAAGGCTCGCACGACCAAGGCCAAGGGCCGCATCGACCAGGCGGGCCGGCTCATGGACGAGTTGGCCGAAGTGAAAGAACGCAACGCCCAGCAGGTCACGGCCCTGATCGACTTTTCGGCCACCGATCGCAAGACGCGAAAGCTCCTGCAGGCCAAGGGCCTAACCAAGAGTCTGGGCGACAAGGCGTTGTTCGCGGGTGTGGAGTTCACGCTCGGCCCGGGCAGCCGGCTGGGACTGCTCGGGCCCAACGGCAGCGGCAAGACGACGCTCCTGCGGCTCATCACAGGTGAACTCGAGCCCGACGCCGGCGAGATCTGGCGGGCCGAAGGGCTGCGCGTGGTCGTGTTCGGCCAGAATCGCGAGCAACTCGACCGAACGCAGACGCTTCGCCGGGCCTTGTCTCCCAACGGAGACCACGTGACGTATCGCGGCAGCAACGTGCACGTGACCGCGTACGCCAAGCGTTTCCTGTTTCGGCCGGATCAACTCGACATGCCCGTGGGCGAGATGTCGGGCGGTGAGCAGGCTCGCATTCTCATCGCCCGGCTCATGCTGCAGCCGGCCGACGTGCTCATCCTCGACGAGCCGACGAACGATCTGGACATCCCCACGCTCGACGTGCTGGAAGAGAGTCTGGCCGATTTCCCCGGCGCGCTCGTGCTGGTCACGCATGATCGATATCTGCTGGATCGACTCTCCACCGAGTTGCTGGCTCTCGACGGCAAGGGTGGGGCGGCCATGTATGCCGAACTCGCTCAGTGGGAGCGGGCCCGCGAGACGGCCGCTGCTGCCGAGGCCGCTGTGGCACCGCCCGCGGTCAAGAAGCCCGCTCCCGCTCGGCGTCGCACGCCGTCGGTCAAGAAGGGGCTCAGCTGGAAGGAGGAGGAAGAGTACCAGGACATGGAGGAGCGGATCATGGCCGCCGAGCGTGAAGTCGAGCAGTGGCACCAACGGATCGCCGATCCCGCGGTGGCTGCCGACCATGTTCTCCTCGCCGAGGCATGCGAGTCTCTCCACGCTGCCCAAGCCCGCGTCGAGGCCCTTTACGCCCGTTGGGCCGAGCTGGAAGCCAAGCGTGAAGAATAAATGGCATCCGAAGCCAGCCGCGGTTGTGGTGCACGCTTCCAGCGTGCACGTGCAGGCAGGATGCCAGTACCGCAATGCCAGCATCAACAGGAAAAAGGCGGGCGGGACGCCCGGCCCCGATGGAGTCACGGTTCACGCTGCGTACAGCGGAGGGTGGCTTCCCATTCGCTGATGACTTGGCCGGCTTTCCAAGCACGCTCACCCGGTAGGTAGTTGAGGAACAGAGTGTCGGTCACGCGCGACCGCTGGGGCGTCGTGCCCGCCCAATAGCACACGCGGAGGGGCTTGACACCGGCAATTCGCAGCACGTCGTCGATGACAATGTCGGTGGCGGCATCGTTCTCGATCCGCTCGCCTGACATGGCCGGGATGACGTGTTTGTCGTTGCCGATCCTGACATCGCGGCGGCCGCGCTCGTAGATCCAACGTGGGTTATTGAGGAGGCCGATCAAGCCGGTGGCGATTTCGGTGGTGCTCACGTCTTTGACGGCGACCAGCCGCTCATGGATGGTGAAGCTGCCGTCAGCGTTCGAGCGAAACTGCAGCTCGGCCCGGATGGTGTTGGGGCCGTGCTCAATGACCAACTCCGCGGAGAACGTCTGGTCATCGTTGTCTATACGGGCTTCGATCAGCGAGACGGGAGCAGGTTTGTCCTGGGCGGCTAGCACGATGTGCCCGACGCCGCTGCGGTCATGGGGCGAGATCATGCGGTCGAGTTGCATGGGCATGCATTGGGCCATGATCTTGTGGCCCCAACTGATCGCGTGGACGGCCGACGGCGTGCGGTTCAGGATGATCCGGGCCGCGTCCAGCCGACGCACGCCGTGGCGTTTCATCTCCTTCACCTGCAGGTCCTGGACGAAGTGCAGCGCCAACCAACCGCGGGCGAACTGGGAGATCTTGTCGCTGTGGGCGGAGGCGAAGAAGTTCTCCTCGGGCAGGTAGATCGCCCCTTCAGGCGAGCGTGCCTGCATCTTCTCGAGCACGTCGAGCGAGCGATCGAGCAGGCTCCAGGCCTCGGCGTCGCGTCCGCAGACGGCCGCCAGCAGGTTGGGGTAGAGCCAATCCACTTGCCGGTACACCGCCCAGTCCTGACCGGACGGGTACACGAAGCCGCCGTCGGGCAGGCAGAACCACTTGAGGTTCTCGTAGATGCCGGCCACGTTGTGCAGGAGGGCCTCGGGCGGCTTGCGGTGCGTGAGCAGGAACTCAACCGAGCAGCCCAGCGAAAGACTCCAGGCGGTCATGTAGTCGGGGTGGACGATATGATGGTTTTCGAGCGTGTAGTCGTCGTGGATGTTGGCGCCGGTGAACTGCTGCGAGATGGGCCGGCCATCCACGAGCATCGATGCGTGTTCGTCGGCGGGTCGCAGCCAGGAGGACAGCGCCCACTTGTGGAAGGCTTTCTCCCATTGGCCGCGCCGCGGATCATCGGGCATGAGCACGATGGCGGCCGATAGAATCTTGCAGTTCCAGGCGTTTTCCTCAGCCTTGGTGTCGTTTTCGATCTGGTGCGGCGGCTCGGCGTTCACGAACCGGCCGGCTTCATGGGCGACCACCCGGCGCACGTCGGCGGCCACGTCCGCGGGCAGATCGCGGCCGGTCCACCAGGCAGCCATGCCCAGCGTTTCGGCCCAGTGTGCCGATTGCCACGCATCTCCCCACTTCTTGCCGTCGCTGGTCGGGCGCGAGCCGGTCACGTGCGTGGCTGTGAGGTAGCGCATCATGGGCACGAGCTTGCTTCGCAGCAGCTCCGCTCGCGAGATGCCCACGATCTTTTCGTCGTAATCGCCGAAGCGGTAGAGAAAGGCCAAGCCGGCGGCCGTGCCGGCGTTGGGCCGAACGGAGTGCTCGCCGCTTCGGCTCGGGGTGAGCAAGAGCAAAGCAGGATCTTCCGCCCAGGGATGCAGTTCGCCGAGCAGGTAGCGTCCCAGCCGTTGCGTGGCGAGGTACAACCGATCGGCTCGTGCCTTCACGGCCGGGTTGGTGATAGCTGGCAAATCCCACGGCATGCCGTCGCCTGCCGGCGCGACCGATTCTCCGGACACGGCACCGGTGAGGGCAAGCAACACGATCCCGGCGATGAATGCGCGCATGGTACTTTCTCCGTGATTGGCAGGATCGATCGGTACCAGGCAGGAGTGTTGATGAAATCCGCCGTTGCGTCAAGCCGGGTGTGGACAGATTTGAGACCTGAGACCTGAGGCTTGAGGAATGAGGCAGACAGAGACCACACAGCGTGGCCTCGAGTCACGACCCAATGCAGGGAACCACAGAGGCGCCGGGGCACAGAGAAGACAAATTGTCAGAGACAGTTTTTGCCCTGCAAGGGGGCAACGGTGAGTAGCCGGGCGGCGTAAGCCCCCGGTTGGCGACGGGGAACCCATTCCGTTTCCTCTCTTCTCTTTCATGGAGTTCCAGTAGGGGCGACAGATGCAATGGAGTGCCGAAGCGCGGCCGATGTTGTCGCATGGTGCGTTGGTGGGCTTGTGTTGGTCGTGGGTCGCGGCCGGACTGTCGACCCGTTCGGAGCTGACATTGTCTGCCCACGATGAGACAGGGACTGACGCCCCCGCCTATTCACTGCGGCCCGCTTGCGGGCCGGCACGGACGAAACTTATGCCTCAAGTCTCAAGCCTCAGGTCTCAAGCCTTATATGTGTCACGCTGGTGCGGCCACGATCTTGCGCTGGCGGAGGCGGCGGGTTTCGGGGGCCTCGGTGATGCAGTGGCCGAGGATGCGGATGCCCTCAGTGATGAGCTGAAGCGTGTTGCGGTCGAGCTTGGCAGCGCCGGTGCCGACGTCGGACCAGCCCTGCTCGTTGGGCACGAGCTTCTCCCAGTTGGCGAAGAGGCGGCCCCACTCGCTGGACAGAATGCGCTCCACGCGTTCCTTGCCGTTGCGGGGGTACCAGTACAGGTCGTGATACAGCACGCTGGCGATGTAGGCCCAGGGGGCCAGCCAGGTCTTGAGGCTCCACTCCACCGGCTTCTTGAGCGGTCCCCAGTAGATCTTGTGCTGCATGGAGCTGGCGAAGGTCATCTTCTTGAACGGGCCGACGAAGTGCCAGTTCTCCTCGGCGGCGTCCAGGTCGCCCACGATCTCGATGTCGCGCGGGTCACCGCAGCCCAGACCTCGCTCGTGGGCCAGCCGAATGTACTTGATGCTCATCGGGTCAAAGCCCATGAGCCTGGCGGCGGTGGCGTCGATGGCCACCTGGTCGGCCGAGGCGAGGATCACGTTCTTGACGTCGGGGACCATGCAGCGCGGTCCGGGGCCGTCGCCCACGAACGTGCCGTCCATGACGGCGAACACGCCCCGGTGAATCTTCTTCTGGATCATCAGCAGATCCACGAGCGTCTCGTGGATGACCGGATGCGTCCAGTGCCGGTGTTCGTTCAGCAGCCCGCCGAAAGCGTTCTTCATCGCCCCGGTGTTGGTGGTGAAGACGTGCGTCTTGACCGTCGGCAGGTGGATGATGTTCTCGCCGATGAACCGCTTGGGGATCGAAAAGCCCTTAGGGTAGACCTCGTTGAGGCAGAGGAATTCTTTGGTCAGGTCGCCCACGGCATCGCGGATGTTCACCCACTCTTCGCCTTCGTACAGGTGCACGTTACGCAGACCGTGAGCTTCGATGACGTTGAGCTGCTTGTTTTCTCGCTCGCCGAAGTGGGCGTCGATGACCACGGTGCGGTTGTGGCAGGCATGGATGAGGTTAGGATCGTAGCCGTCGGCCTTCATGGCCCGGATCACGCCCTCTAGCTGCCAGGGGGTGGTGCTGCTGCCGGGGTAGAAGAAGTGCCAGGAAATGTTGACCTTCAGCGCGGTGTCCGCTGTCCGATCAATAACATCCTGATAACCGGCGAGATTCATCAGCCGGTGGTAATCGGCCAGGACAGTGGCCGGGCTCGTCCGCAGGATGGCAACTTTGGATCGACTCATGATTGTCTAGTATACGACATCAACAGGCGAGCGAGCCGAACGAGCCGCCCGGAGAGTTGACTCTCCGGGCTCAGGGCGCACGAATTCAGGACAAGCGTCCGGAAGACCCGCCGGCGCTTACGCCTTGGCGAGGAGCTTCTCGACCGATTCGACCAGCCGATCCATGCGGAAGGGCTTGTTGATGTAGTCGTCGGCACCGAGGCTCTCGGCCCAGGTCTGGTGGCGTTTGCCGGGGTTGCCGGTGATCATGATCACGAACGGCTTGGAGCCCCGGGGCTTCTTCGCCTTGAGCTTTTCGAGGACCAGAAAGCCGCTGCGCTGAGGCAACATGGCGTCCAGGATGAGCAGGTCGGGCTGCTTTTCGAGGGCCGTCGTCACGGCGGTGTTGCCGTCGGTGGCGGTGAGGATCTCGGCTCCGGTCTCCTTGAGTGTCGCCTCAATGGCGGTCAGGATATCGGTGTCGTCGTCCACAATAAGAATCGTTTTGCCGTCGTATGGCTCTGCCATTCCGTCGTCCTCCGCGGGATGCTACGGGTTCGATGCTGTTTCGTCGGTACGCGCGGACTCAAATCAGCGTGGTACTTTGCGGCATCGTGAAGTCTGCGGTATATGCCCAAGAGTATAGAAGCAGGCGGTCCGGATTGCAACGGCCGGCGCGGGCGCAAGTGATTGGCGTACAGGTACAAACGACTCGTAAGGACTCGCCGCGGCCGAGCCGGCGAGCGTCGGTGTCGGCTGACGGGCGAGTGTCGGTCGAACGTGGTCAGTTCAGGGTTAAGTGACAACCGGAAATGGGCTTAAGTTTACCGTCTCGAAAACCAGGCGCTTGACGGCTTACCTGAGCGGCCAAACCGTCATTGAAGCCACGTTCGGAGGATTTCAGCAAGTGTTTCTGCGTTTCGGGCGGCGGGTAGCATGCCCTCATCTGACCGACGAAAGCCAGCCGCCGCAAGCCGTGCTACCGTCCTCGGTGGAGATGGTCGCGATTCGTGTTGAGCCGTGCGAGGAGGCCGATAGGGACGATGGACAAAGACAACTCGTCTTCGCACAGCAGCCCGGTGGTCGCGTCGTCGGCGTCTGATGATGCGACCGATCGTCGCATCGGGGCCATAGCGTGGCTCTTCTTCAAGCTGGGCACGGTGGCCTTCGGTGGCCCGGCGGCACACCTGGCGATGATGGAAGACGAGGTCGTCCGGCGGCGACGGTGGATGACATCGCAGGAGTTCCTCGACCTCATCGCCGTGACGAATCTGATTCCCGGCCCCAATTCGACGGAGATGGCCATTCACATCGGCCATCGGCAGGCGGGTTGGCGGGGGCTGGTGGTGGCAGGCACGTGTTTCATCCTGCCGGCGTTCGCAATCGTCCTGGCTTTGAGCTGGTTGTACGTGCGATACCGGTCGCTGCCGGTGACGACGGGCATCTTGTTGGGCGTGCAACCGGTGGTGATCGCGATCATCGCCCAGGCGCTCTGGCGGCTCGGGCGGACGGCCTGCAAATCGCGGATGCTGGCCGGCCTGGGCGTGGTCGCGGCGGGTGCGAGCCTGGCGGGCGTGCACGAGTTGCTGGTGTTGTTCGGATGTGCCGTCTTCGCCGGGGGTGTGTACTTGTTTCGGAAGCGCATGCAGTTCGGCGACGGCGCGACGCTGCGAAGCCTGGCGCCGTTCGTGCTCGGCGCGGCATCCGGCGTGCCGGCCTCCGCGCCGGCTGCGGGACTGGGCTCGCTGTTTTGGATCTTCGCCAAAATCGGCTCGGTGCTCTACGGCAGCGGCTACGTGCTGGTGGCCTTTCTGCGAAGTGACTTCGTCGAGCGGCACGGCTGGTTGACCGAAGCGCAACTGCTGGACGCGGTGGCGATCGGCCAGGTCACGCCAGGGCCGTTGTTCACCACTGCGACGTTCATCGGGTACGTGATCGCCGGGCCGGCCGGGGCAGTCTGGAGCACGCTCGGCATCTTCCTGCCCGCGTTCATCTTCGTAGCGATCAGCGCACCGTTCGTTCCCCGGCTGCGCTCATCCGCACTGGCCGCGGAGGTCCTCGACGGGCTGACCATGGGGTCCGTGGCTCTGATGCTCGCCGTCACGTTGCAACTGGCGTATGCGAGCCTGACCAGTCCCGTCTCATGGGCGTTGGCGCTGGGCAGCCTGCTCGTCCTGTTATGGTTCAAGCTCAACGCAACGTGGCTGATGGCCGCGGGGGTTGTCGTCGGAGTGCTCTTGTTCAGATAAACGTGCACTCGAACGAAGGGCTAGCCGCTCGGGGCCAGCCTGCCGCGCGTCTCGGACTGGGGTCTTCGATCAGGTCTCGAGTTTGAGGTCTCACGCCGTCTTTCTCGCCGTCACTTCGATGCTGGTGATGAAATCCGCTGGCGTGGTTCCGGCGGGCAAGGCTTCGGCGATCTGGCGGTAGAGCGGATCCTGGAATTCGGTGAGACTGGCGACATATTCGGGCTTGAGCCTCAACTCAATTTCCGAGAGCCCGGCCGCCTCGATGATGGCGCGGTACTCTTCGATCATGATCGCCCCGGCGATGCAACCGACCAGTGCTTCGACCATCTGCCGGACGGACTGCGGCAACGGTCGGAGGAGCGCCAGGTCCGACACCGCCGCCTTGCCGCGCGGCTTGAGGACACGGGCGATCTCCCGCCAGACCTGCGGCTTGTCGGGCGAAAGATTGATCACGCAATTACTGATCACCACGTCCACGGTGTTGTCGGCCACCGGCAAGTGCTCGATTTCGCCGAGCCTGAACTCGACGTTGTTCAAGCCCGTGCGCTGGCGGTAGCTGGCGATGTTGCGGCGGGCCTTGGCGAGCATGTCGGGCGTCATGTCCACGCCGATGACGCGGCCCGTTGGCCCCACTTTGGGCCCGGCGAGGAAGCAGTCGAAGCCACCGCCGCTGCCCAGGTCGAGCACGACCTGCCCGGGCGTGAGTGCCGCGATGGCGGTCGGATTGCCGCATGACAAGCCCATGTTGGCCCCTTCGGGTAGCAGGGCCAGCTGTTCGTCCGAGTACCCCAGCTTGCTCGCCAGTTGTGCGGGCGACCATGAAGATCCACAGCAGGATGGCGTGGGCCCGCAGCAAGTTGAGGCAGTCGTTGGCGCGGCGAGCGAGCCTTGCTGGGCGATTTTGGCGTAGCCCTCGCGCACTTTCTCACGCAGGTCTTCGTGTGCTTGTTCGGGTTGTCGGTCGTTGTTACAGCATGCTGACATTGTCGATCTCCCATGGGCTGCCGGAGTGTCCGGCTGCCCGGCCCGGGAACTCGCCGCGGCAGACCGTGGCGCAACCGGCTGGGGTGAGTTGCCATGATGCCGCGAGTTGCTGGAAATAGAAGCCACGTTCACCAGTCCGATCGGTACGGGAACCTCTCGAACCTGGCGTCACGAGCCGGTGTTCAGCTCTTGTAGCACGCGCTCAGCTCCGTCAGATCGGCCTTTCGCAGCCGGGCAAGTCGCTCGGCGTCGCGTTGGACCCGCGAGGCATCCTGGAGCGAATCCAACGCCCACTTGAGGCCGCGCCGCACGACGCCCGGCGCGGCATTCCCGGCGAGTCGGAAGTAGCACCAGCGGCCCTCCTTGCGTCGTTCGATGAGCCCGGCCTGGACCAGTACGTCCATGTGCTTGGAGAGCGTGGCCGGGGCGAGCTCCAGCAGTTGGATGAGATGACATAGGCACAGTTCGCCGCCGCGCAGGGCGAGCAGTGCCCGCACCCGCGTTTCGTCGCTCAGCGCCTTGGTGATGGCCAGGAACTCTCGCACGGCATACTCCATACTCCGACACTTCGCCAAGTAACGAAGTATAGCGACGGTTCCCGACCCTGGCAAGCGGGCGGCGGTTTTCGCGGGGGGGGCGTCTCGCCGGGCAGCCTGTTTCTGCTGTACTTCAAGCTCAACGCGACGTGGCTGATGGCCGTGGGGATCGTCACCGGAACGCTGTGGCAAAGCTGTAGGCTGTAAGCCAGCGCGAGGCACCGGGCTTGTCCCGGCGGAGTCAGTTCGAATGGGCTGGGCGCCGTCGCGAGCGGACCTCACGTCGTGGTGCTCACAAGAGGGGAGCACACTGACGGCGTGCTCGCGAGAGCCGAGTGCACTGACGGGGAAAGGAGACGGCGGGGGCAAGCCCCGCCGCTCGCTGGTGGACGCCGAGTTCTGAGTTCTTATGTCTGGCTCATAGCTCACAGCTCATGGCTCGTAGCTTCCGATGGCAGTTCGATGACCGGTCGCACCTCGACCGTGCCCTTGCGGGCGGCGGGGATTCGGCCGGCGATGGCGATCGCATCATCGAGATGCTCCGCCTCGATCAGGTAGTAGCCGCCGAGTTGCTCGCGGGTCTCGGCGAACGGGCCGTCGGTCACGAGCCGGCGTCCGTCGCGGACGCGCACGCTGACGGCGGTCGAGACCGGTTGTAGCGGAGCAGCCGCCAGATATTGTCCCTTGGCCTTCAACTCCTCGACCAGACGCTTCGATTCCCGGTAGCAGTCTTCGCGAGTTTCGGGCGTCCAGGCGTTCTCGTCGCTGTAGATGAGCAGCATGTATTTCATGGTCGAACCTTTCTCTCGCGGGCCGGGCATCTTGCCCGCCTCTTTGCCGATACGGGCATCCGCACGGTATCAGCAGGAAAACAGATCGTCTTCTGCGCATACGGTTCTCTACTGATCCTGAGGCGAGTGGGACGCCCGCCCCTCAATGCTGCAGTCGACACTAGCGCTTTGTGCGCCGGTAGTGACCGGTCATGATTGGATGCCATTGACCATCGTCGCCGAGCACCTGCGAGCGCAGAATTCTGTGATCGTCGTCGATGATCTCCACGATGTCCTGATAGCGGGCCGTGCCTTCCAGCGGCGTGCCGTCCTGGCTGAATTTGGGGCCCACGGTATCGAGGACGAGACGCTTGCCCGATGCATCGACCGACCCCTCGTATACCCACAGGTATGCCATCACGGATACCAGGAACGTGCCTACGTAGCGTTTCTTCTGCGGATCATAACCGAGCGTCATGATGGTTTGACCCGTGCCGCCGCAGGGCATTTCGCCTTCGCCCTCGGCAATCGTCCACAAGCCACCGAGCGAACGCACGACTTCACGTCCGCTCCATTTGGACGTTTCGTCTCCGACCTTGCATTCGTGCTCATATGACCACTCACCGACCAGCCGCTCCAACCAGCGATGCTCGTTCTGCGGTTTAACGTCCATTATTTGACTCCTTTTATCGTACTACCGTTGTAACCACGCGAAACTGTCGTTCCTGTGCGTGTGGACATCCGCTGTTCCACCAGAGGCGGGCAAGATGCCGGCCCCCCGACGCACTCAGACTGCCACTTGTCTGGATCGCTCGGCGATCAGGGCGTTCGTTTCCTCATCGGCGGGGCGGATTTCGAACGCGCCGCCACGGACGCCCGGATGCTTGGACATCAAAAGGATGGCATGGTTGAGATCGCGGGCCTCCAGGAGCATGATGCCGCCCAACTGCTCTTTGGTCTCGGCATAGGGACCGTCTGTGACGGTGACTCGGCCGTCCTGAACACGCAGCGTCGCTCCGTTGCACGCGGGTTGTAGGGCCTCGCCACCGATGAAGTGCTTGCCTCGGCGCAGCTCATCGTCGTAGGCGAAGCATTCCTCCATCCAGGCCGTGCGCTCGGCATCGGTCAGGTTTTCCCACTTCGAAGGATCCATGTAACCCAGGCAGACGAATTTCATAGCGACCTCCACGAATAGATGCTTTGATATCTCGGGCGATGGGCATCCGGCCCAAGGTCAAAGGCGGGCAACATGCCCGCCCCCGAAACGCGTTCTCACGCAACACCCAGTAGTCGTTCGACGACGAGGGCAATCGACATGGCCTCGCAGATTTTTTTCAGCCCACGGAATTGTCGTGTTGCGGCGATGGTGTTTTGACCCAAACCCGAGGTCCAACAGACACTTAGCCGCTGCGAGCCAAGTGAGGCCGCTCCAGTTCGCGGAGCCGGGCCTCGAGGAACCGCCGCTCGGGCAGTTGTTGGGTCAGGGCAAGCGCCCGCTGGTACGACTGGCGTGCGTCATCGGTGCGCCCGAGACGCCGGCACAGATCGGCACGCGCGGCATGGGCGAGGTGATAAGCGGTCAGATCACCTCGATCGAGAATGCCGTCAATCAACTCCAGGCCGGCGGAGGCGCCGTCGCGCATGGCCACAGCCACGGCGCGGTTCAACTCGACGATCGGCGAAGGATCGACCCGCAGGAGCAAGTCGTACCAACTCACGATCTGGTTCCAGTCGGTGGCTGCGGCGGTAGGGGCCTGGGCGTGAGTTGCGGCGATGGCGGCTTGCAGTGTGTACACGCCGAATCGCCGCGATGCCAGCGCTTGTTGGACGAGGCGGACGCCCTCGACGATTTGTCGGCGATTCCACAGCGAGCGGTCCTGGTGTTCGAGCAGGATGAGGTCGCCGTCGGGCGTAGTCCGGGCGGCCCGCCGCGAATCGTGCAGGAGCATGAGGGCAAGCAGGCCGATGACTTCGGGATCGGGCAACAGTTCGGCGAGCAAGCGGCCCAGCCGAATAGCCTCCGCCGACAGGTCCGCTCGGGTGAGCGACTCGCCCGACGAAGCAGAATAGCCTTCGTTAAAGACCAGGTAAATGACGGCCAACACCGAGTTCAGGCGTTCGGGAAGGTCCTCGGCCGAAGGCACTCGGTACGGAATGCCGGCCTCGCGGATCTTGGCCTTGCCGCGGACGATGCGCTGGGCCAGTGTGGGCGGCGTGATGAGGAAAGCGCGGGCGATTTCTTCGGTGGTCAGACCGCAGACTTCGCGGAGCGTCAGCGCGACTTGTGTGGCTGACGACAGTGCGGGATGACAGCAGGTGAAGATCAGCCGCAAGCGGTCGTCGCTGACGGCGGATTCTTCGTTCGCGTCGGTATCGTCGCCGGCGCGATCGAGCTTCTCGGCGAGCGTGTGGAGCGAAGCGTCGAATCGAGCTCGGCGTCGAATCGCCTCGATGGCCTTGAATCGGCCCGTGGAGACCAGCCAGGCTCGCGGGTTGGCGGGTATGCCGTCGCGTTCCCACTGCTCGATCGCTGCCGTGAACGCCTCGTGCAGCGCTTCTTCGGCCAGGTCGAAATCGCCCAGCAGTCGAACGAGCGTGGCGAACACCCGCCGCGATTGCGAACGGTAGACGTCTTCGACCAGGTCGCGCATGTGGCTGCTCGTGTTGCCGTCGTCGGTCATTGCGAAGCTCGCGTGCGGTGCGTGTTCAGCGAACGGATAGTGGCATTGTGGTGCAGGCATCTTGCCTGCATATGCATGTTGGAAGCGTGCACCACAACAGCCCGTACAAGCCCAAGTATAGGCGGGCAGTTGTTACGCGGACCGCGTATGGCGAAACCACCGGGCCGGAATGACCGGGCGTTATGGCGCGAGCTGGATGTTGCCGAGCGATGCCGGGCTATAGAGATATCGCCGGGCGGCTGACCACGAGGAGTACTCGCCAAGCCGGGCGTTGAACCGGGCGAAGTTGATGCCCCAAGTGGGAGCAAGCTTGCCCAGCGAGCGAAGGGGTATACGGATTTCGGCCGTCCAGCGGTCGGGCTGCGAGCGATCGTCGATTGCGGCCACGACTTCGCCGGACCAGTCGCCGTGTCCGCCGATGCGGGCCAGACATGCGGCACCGCGCTCGGTGATCACGGCCCCGTTGGCTTTGACGGCCACGTGCAGCAGATCCTGCGGAACCACCGCCTCGCCCGTCGGATCCATCACGATCTCGATCAGATCCTCGCCGGCCGGCCACAGGTCGTCGTACTGCACGCGATTGCTCTGCGTGATGATGCGATCGGCCATGCGGGTGTCCTGGCAGTTGAACGCGAGATAGAGATAGTCGTTGTCGCGGCCGGCGAAGACGATCGTGCCTTGTGAGGGCCGATCGGGGCTGGCGCGATTGGCTTTGGGCACATCCAAGGCGCCGACCAGCACGAAATCGCCGGCGGCGTTGTTGGTGGCCAGCGGCCATTCGTTCAAGGCGCCGTCCATCACCACCGGCGCGGTGAGCCGCGGGGCAGTGATGGCGCACAACCGGGCGGGGATATCGACGGGCTCACCCTCGGCGGGCAGGCTCCGGTAATTCAGGTTGGCAACGCCGTCCACGTTGCAAGGGATGGAAGAGGCAAAAGCCTCGATGTGGCGCAATACCGTGCGGCCCGGCATCAGGTCGGCCACCGGTGCGGGCTCGCGGCCGGTTTGCCAGCCTTGGGGTAGTTGGTCCGCGTGGAGAGTCGCGTTGTAGGCATCGCGAGTGGCGTTGAACAGCGACACGGTGGCGCGGACGAGTATGGGCCGCTCAGGCCGCTCGGGCTGCAGCCGCAGACGCACACCTTCCACGCAGGTGTGCACGCGGCGGACGCCTTCCACGTGACGCCGCCATTCGAGCTGGTGAGCGAAATCAACGGAGCCGGGACCTTCCATGGAGGCCGACCCGGGCTGCCCGGAGGCTTGCTGCTCGGCCCATTCAATGGCGGAGACCAATTCGCGGGCCATGAGCGAACGGGCGAGCGACCAGGCGGCCGGATCGTGGACCCAGCCGTTGGCTCGCGAGTCGAGGCAGTGCTCGCCGAAGCAGCCCGTGCCGCCGAAGGCGAACAGGTCGGCGGCGATCAGGTCGGCGACGGCCGGTCGCTGGTTCTGCCTGAGGAGCCACAGGTATTCGTAATCCTGCAGGCCCCGCATGAGTCGCTTGAGCCGAATAGATGGCACAGGACCGTCCAGGCCGTATGCCTTGCCGGGCCAGATCAAAGCGCGGGGGCTGGCGGGTTCGGGGCACGAACCGTCGGCTTGCCAGTCGGTGGTACGGGGCAGAAAGATGGCGTCACAGCCGGTCCGATAGCACTGCCAGGCCAGGCTGCGGGCATGCACCGCCGGCGCGATGTACGAGAGCGAGCCGGAGTAGGGCGGGCGATCCGGTTGGAGCCAGGTTCGCCGGCCCGAGTCCTGGGCGGCCTTGAACACGTCCGCGTCCGAGAGCGAGGCAGGCGGGGCCCAGATGCGAACGTACTGGCTGACGTCCTGGAAGCGGTCGTCGAGGCAGCCGAAGGGTTGCATCGACTGCGGGGCCAGGTCGCATACGAGCGAAAGCCGTGTGTCGGCCCGCTGCATGATACTGCCCAGCCAGGCGAACTGGCTGTAGGGCGAGGCGGTGGGGCGAGGCTCGGGCAGCGGGATCCACACGAAGTGCCGGTCGAGCCAGCCGCGCTCGCGGAAATGCTCGACGCACTGTCGCATGTACTCCACCAACATCTCGCCGTAAGCCGCCGACCCCCAGCCACCGTACAGCTCGGGGGCCGGCTCGCGATGGTCCACGGGCATGGGCCAGGCGAGGGCGGGAATGCGGTCGTCGAAGGCCGTGCCGTCGAGGACGGCAGCGACCAGTCGGTCGTAATCCGTCCAGTCGAGTTCGAGTTTGCCGGCGAGGTCGAGCTTGCGCAGGGGCTGGACGTCGGTGAGCATGGCGCTGCAGCGGTGCTCGTGGAGAAGACGGATGGTTGCGTCGAGGATCCGCACGGCGCTGTCATAGGCGGGGTCGTCGGCGGCCAGCCGGCGGGGGGCGTAGGGCCGGCCTTGAACCTCCAGGTGATGCCGCAGGACGCTGTTGCCGTCCACGCCGGCGATAAGCGCCAAGTGTTGCGTGGTCGGCAACGAGAAGGGATGGACGGTGAGGACCAGATCCACGCTGTCGCCGCGGTTGAAGCCGTAGGTCGTCTGCACTTTCGACCGGTAGATGCCCGGCTCCGTGCCGGGCGGAACGGTGATGTCGATCCAGACCGCTTCGCAGGCACCGATCGGCAACTCGATGGGCAGTGCGCCTCTCGGTGCGGTGAGCGGCACGAGAATGTCGGGATATTCGCGGTACTCGCGCAGGTCGGGCGTGAGCCGGAGGAACCACGACGGGTACTCGTGGACGGGCAAACGCTTCTGCCGGTAGATCCGGACGCAATCGGCGGCGGGAATCCGTCGGTCCTGCTGCTGGAGGTCGGTCACGCTGACGTTCACGACGCGCGGCGATCCCGACTCGCCTCGGAACGCCACTTGGAACGAAACCACTTCGTTGACGGCGGCTTCTAGCCGGATGCTCGAGGCAGTGCTGCTGTAGACCTCGTTCTCCAGTTCGGGCGGGGTCCGGGGCAGGAGGATCGCCGAGTCGGGGGCGGCCCACATACGAACGCCTCCGGGCGGGCCGAACCACTCGACGCAGCCGCCGAGGGCGGGCAGTATCGCGACCAGACCGATCCCGATGTTCCTGAGCGTGTACAATGGAGTCGTCCCCGTGGGCGTGTCGTGGCCGGTTCAACGTTGGGGGCCGGGGCGGTATCGCTGCCCCGCGAGCGGCAGCGCTCGGCGCGGCCGTCTGTTGGTTCAACGTCCGATCGCCGTTTTCTATACTGGCAAAGCGGTCGGGCCGCAACCGTCGGGTGTTCGCCCCATCCTGTAGCCCCTGGCGGTTTCGCTGGATGGAAACGGCAAAAACTGCCGATGACACCGGAGTCACCGCCGTCCGTTGCCGGCTTATCGGACGCTTGTCCAGAAAAATGTGAGGTGGCAGTCCGAAATAGGCACCACCCCGAGCAAAGCGCGGCTATGTTAAAGGGTGATGGGCGTCCGATAACTCGAGTTTCGGCAGGGAGTAGGAATGGTCACCCAAACAGCTGACGGCAAGATCGTCTTCCAGTTCTATCGTCCGGGTGCTCGGAGCATGGTGATCTCGGGCGACTTCAACGGCTGGCAGCACTCCTTCCATATGACGCGGGCCCGGGACGGCTGGTGGCGAGCCCAGATCGAGTTGGCGCCCGGCACGTACCGGTTCCGTTATCTCGCCGACGGCGAGTGGTACACGGATTATGCCGCGTTCGGCGTGGAGCCCGGTCCGTTCGGGTGGAATTCCGTCTTGAAGGTTGACCCGCCCGAACCTCGCCAGGCGGCTCATGTTCCGGACAGCCGCGAGGCGGTGAACGTTACCGATGCCCGTAAGCCGGCCGCCGCTCCCAGTCGTCGGCCCCGAGCCGTTCCCCTATCTCCTCCCATCCGGATCGAGCCGCCGAGTTCGGCCATTGCTGCTCCGGCCACTGGCGAGCCGGAGGCTGCACCTGCGCCGACGGTCGATTCCGCCGCTGCTGCGGGACCGTAGCGGCGTGTTCGTCGCCGACCCGCGCTGGCCGGCTGACTGCGGGGGCGGGCACCTTGCCCGCCTGGTGCACGCGGGGGGGCGGGCATCCTGGCCGCCTTGTGCACGCGACTCGTGGACGCGCATTCCTGCCCGCCTTGTTTGGCACGAGGTGTACCCTCCTCGTACCACCGTGACAGGCGATTCCTTGCCCGATCGTTTTCTCCCGGGCATGGCAACTTGACGTCTCGCCGGAGCCTGGGTAGTCTCTAGGATCTATAGACCGTGGGGCCCTTTCGGGGGGCCTGACGACTGCAATGCCCGGGTGGCGGAATTGGCAGACGCGCATGGTTGAGGGCCATGTCTCAGCAATGAGGTGGAGGTTCGAGCCCTCTCCCGGGCAGTAACGCTTTGGCAGCCTGCAACGACGTCTTGCAGGTCTGCGATCCCGTTCTCAACTCCAGATCTGACAGACGTCCCTCTTCCTCTCTGTGGCTATGAGCCTCGGCCTGTCGGCCATTCCTATCCATGCGGGCGACGCCTCGACTTCTCCAGCTGGTGGCGCTTGGTCGGTGCTCATCACCTCGTCTCGCCGGCGATGGAGAATCCGGTGACAGTTCGAACAGACCGGGACCAGATCCGTCAACCGGCGCGGGGTCGGGCCGCGAGATAGGCTCAGCGGTTCTTCATGGTGCATCTCGATAAAGTCTACACCGAAGCTCCCGTACATTTTCGCGAAGTCGAATCTGCAAACACAGCAACCATGCGCGGGAACCCTCGAATAGCCGGCCGAATGTTGACTCTCTTCACCAGTTTCCAGCGGACGGTGAAACCGATGCAGGGCTTTTCACCCCGCCCCGGAAGCGGCAACCGGACAAAGTACGGATCTGTCTCCAGCGGCAACCAACCGGTCAACTCTCTGACTCTGACCCTGAATTCGGGCTTGGTGCGGTACTCGAAGGCTCCGCCGCGTTCGATCTCTGGGAGGGCACAGAACCGTCGGCCTTTTGGCTTGGGATCGAAGGCGTACACCCGCTTGCCCGCCCATTCCACGGTTGCTGGCTAAAGTCGCCTTCTCCAGCCGGTCCAGCGGAAAGTGTAGGGTCCGTCGACGCGATTCGGGTCAGCCGCGCGTCTGCGCTCGCTTGCTGCGTGTTTGTTTCGCTGTCAAAAATCACTTTCGATTCAGCCGGCCGACACCGGCGGGCAGCCCAATGAGGGTGCCCACCCAGAGGAAGTGGAGCAGCGTCCAGCCTGCGACCACCCAGTACGGCGACTCAGTGACCATTGCATTGCCCCTCGGCGAAGTTCGGATTCCGGTCAGGTCTCTCGACGTTTGCGGTCGGCTTCGAGGAGACGGGCGATTTCCTCGCGATCCGCCTCGCTCAAGCGTTCGTCTGTCAGCAGGTGTGACACCAGGAGCCGGGCGGAGCCGTCAAACAGACGGTCCAGCAGTTTGCCCAGGACGCGTTTGGCGGTGGCTTCGCGCGTGACTTTGGCCGACCAGAGATACCCCCGTTTGCCCGTGGTCTTCTTGACCAACCCCTTTTCGAGCATGACGGTCAACATGGTGGCGACAGTGGTGGTGGCCACCGGTCGCGACCGGCGGACGGCTTGGCAGATGCGGCCGAGTTCCGCCGGGCCGGTCTCCCAGAGGATCTTCAATATTTCGAGCTCGCCGTCGGTCGGCTGCTGGCTGGGAGGTCTGGCCATACAGCGCTCCAGGTCAAGTCACGTCCTTGCGCCCATTCGATATAATTAGAATACCGGCCGCCGCCCGGAGAATCAAGAGCGATTGGTTTGGGTTGCCCGGTTTTCGGGGGCGAGAGAATTTGACTGTACCGTGCCGAAAACACTCGGGGCGACTACCGTAGCGGATCAGGGATCGGGTCGGATGGCCGCTTGCGGCGGGTCCGGTTCATCGCCCATAGCTCAAAGCTCAGGGCTCCTGAGAACCCTCGGGGGCCACAGGTCGTCTATCCCTGATAAGGAGGGGCGGCCCTTCGACCCCTCGGCAAGCTCGGGGCAGGTCCCTTGGTCCCTCGGCGATGCTCGGGGCGGGGTGGTATCGGGGGCGGGGATGACGTAAGATTCGGCCCGTTTCGGCGGAAAATGGCGTGGTTTCGCCGGGACCCGGGGACGGGGAACAACCGACAGCCACGGATCGGAACCTTTGCTGTGAACCGGGACTCGGCTACTGCCGTGTGCGATCAAGCTGCATCACTCTCCAATCGAGCCCTGCTCAGATGGATGTTCGGGTTTCTCCGGCCGGTCAAAGGGCTGACCGTGCTGGCCTGCGTGTACCTCGCCCTGTGGACCGGGGCCGAGGTGACCGTGGTCCGGTACACCGCCGAGACCATCAACCGAATCAAGGAGATCCATCTGCTGGATCGGCCGGCGGCGGGAGCCGGTTTGCTGGCCTGGATTCTTGGCCCGACGCCGGACGCCGCGGGCTTGCGGCAGATCGTTCTGACGCTGGCCGTGCTGACCTGCGGATTGGGTGTGCTGACCTACCTGCGTGAAGTGACCAACGTCAAGCTGAGCATGAACATGGTCTTCTACATCCGGGAGGCCGTGTACGACAAGCTGCAGCACGCGGGCTTTCGCTTTCATGACGCCATCTCGACGGGCGAGTTGATCAACCGTTCGCTGACCGACTTGCAGAACGTGCGAGCGTTCATCAACTCGGCGGTGCTGATCACGCTGGAGATGCTGCTCATCGTGGGCGGCTACTTCGCGTTGCTCTTGTGGCGTTCGCCGCTGGTGGCGCTGCTGGCGCTGATTCCGCTGCCGTTGTGGACGTGGTACATCCTGCGGTTCAGTCGGCAGGCTCAGCCCGCCCTCAAGTCGGTCATGGAGGCGGGCGACCGCAACGTCTCAATCATCACCGAGAACATCGCCGGCGTGCACGTGGTCAAGGCGTTCGCCACCGAGTCGCAGGAGATCCGCAAGTACCACGAGAACTGCGACGAGTTTTTCAAGCGAGTCATTCGCCGAATCCGCATGTTCGCGAACTTCGCTCCGGTCATGCGGGGCATCGCGACCGCATCGCACCTGACGCTGTTCCTGGCCGCGGGTATCCTGATTATCAAGGGGCGGCTTCAGGTGGGTGACATCCTGCTCTTGGGGGCGGCGATGGGGGCAATCCTTGCCCGGCTGCAGCAGGTGTCGGTTATCAACGACCAGTATCAAAACGCGGTCGTGTCGGCGCGGCGGCTTTACGAAGTGCTGATGGCGCGACCGGCCGTCCGCGAGCGGCCCGGCGCCCGGCCGTTGCCCGACGGGCCGGGAGCGGTCACGTTCGAGCGCGTCACGTTCGGCTACGATCCGGCCAAGCCGGTGCTGCGGGATGTGTCGTTTCACGTGCCTGGTGGGTCGGTGGTGGCCATCGTCGGTCCGACCGGGGCGGGCAAGTCCACGCTGGCCAGTTTGGTGTCGCGCTTCTACGACCCGCAGGAGGGCCGCGTGCTCATCGACGGTGTGGACGTGCGCGACGTCACACTGGAAAGCCTGCGGCGGCAGGTGGCTTACGTTTTCCAGGAGACGTTCCTGTTCAGCGAATCGGTCGAGGCGAACATCGCCTACGGGCGGCCGGGCATCGCCGGCGGGCAGATCGAAGCCGCGGCGCGCCTGGCCCAGGCTCATGAGTTTGTGGAAGCGCTGCCCGACGGTTACGCCACGCGGTTGGGTGAGCGGGGGGCATCGCTGTCGGGTGGACAGCGACAGCGGCTGGCCATCGCCCGGGCCATCGTGCTGAATCCGCGGGTGCTGATTCTCGACGACGCCACCGCGGCCATCGATCCCGAGACCGAGCACGAGATTCGGCGGGGCATGCGGTTGTGCATGCTCGACCGCACGGTGTTCGTGATTGCCCACCGTATCAGCACGGTGAAGAGCGCGGACATGGTGGTGGTGCTGGAGGGTGGGCGGGTTGCTCAGATCGGCACGCATGACGAACTGCTGGCCCAGGACGGGCACTATCGCCATATCGTGAATCTGCAACTGTATGGCGCGGATGGCGACGGGGATGGCGAGGAGCGGCTGTCGCACATGGATCGCATGCGCCAGTTCTGTCGCAACGCGGCGGCAACGGCTCCGGAGGATGCGCCATGAGTCAGCTTCGCACAACCGCGGGCGGGCCGGCAGAGGGGGCCGTCTCCGCTGGTCCGGCGGCGCTGGGGCCCAGTGACGTCGCCGGCGAACGCCGTCCATCGCTCGTCCAGCGACTCCGCGACTGGTGGAACAGGCCTTCGGAACTCGAACTGCTCACGGAAGAGGGCGAGTGCCGTTATCGAGCCATCGACGCCCAGTTGATTCGCCGGCTGGCGACGTACCTCCGGCCCTACTGGCGGCAGTACGCGCTGGGCATCGCGCTGGGCCTGGTGATGATCGTGCTGGAGATGCAGTCGCCGCGCTTCATGGGGGCGATCGTCAACTGGACGACGGGCTACCTGGCCGGCACGCTCGATCCCATGCCCACCGAATCCGAGGCCATCCGCCGGATCGTACTCATCGTCCTGCTGTGGGCGGTGGTGGCGGGCACGGCGCTGGTGCTGCATCGCTGGTCCATCATCGTGATGACCGACGCGGGCGAGCGCGTGCAGTTCGATCTGCGACGGGCGCTGTTCGGACACCTGCAGAAGCTCTCCATGAGCTTCTACGACAAAACCAAGCTCGGGCGGATCATCAGCCGCTGCACGAGCGACGTGAACAGTCTGCGCGAAGTGAACGTCTGGGGCATCGACATCGTGGCCAAGAACACGGTCATGATGCTGGTGGCCGGCGGCATGCTGCTGAACACCGAGCCGCGGTTGTTCCTGGCCGTGGCATGGCTCGGCCCGATCCTGTTCCTGCTCAACCGTGCCTATCGCAAGCGGGCAGCGGTGTTGTACCAAATCGCCCGGGAGGGCTTCACGCGGGTGTCGTCGAACCTGGCGGAGAACATCACCGGCGTGCGAGTGGTGACCGCCTTCAACCGCCAGTCGTTCAACCTCGACGTGTTCGACGATCTGCAGGTGGCCAACACACAGAACAACGTGCGGGCGGCGCGAGCCAACGGTCTGTACCAGCCGCTGTTGACGCTGGTGGGCTTCATCGGCCGGGCGATCATCCTGTGCTACGGCGGCTACCTGGTGGCCGCCGGTGGGACGAGCCGTCCCGTGGGCGTGGGGTCGGTGGTGATGGCGTTCCTGTACTGGGACTGGTTCATGGCTCCCATCGTCAACTTCGGGAACTTCTACAACCAGTTGATGATGGCCATGGCCGGTGCCGAGCGCATCTTCACGCTTCTGGACACGCCGCCCGACGTGAACGACGTGCCGGGCGCCAAGCCGCTGCCGCGGGTGCGCGGGCACGTGCGGTTCGAGCACGTGTCGTTCGGTTACAAGCCGGACCGGTTCGTGCTGCACGACGTGGATTTCGAGGTGCAGCCCGGACAGATGGTGGCCCTGGTGGGCTCGACGGGCAGCGGCAAGAGCAGCATCATCTCGCTGCTCGCCCGGTTCTATCTGCCGCAGCAGGGACGCATTCTCATCGACGGACACGACATTCGGCTCGTGACGGGCGAGTCGCTGCATCGACAGATGGGGCTCGTGCTGCAGACCAACTATCTGTTCACGGGCACGGTCCTCGAGAACATCCGGTACGCTCGGCCCGAGGCCAGCGTCGAGGACGTCGTGCGGGCGGCCAAAGCGCTGGGTACGTACGAGTCGATCGCCTCGCTCGCTCATGGCTTCGACACCGAAGTGGGTGAGCGCGGGGCGAACATGTCGTTGGGGCAACGCCAGCTCATCTGCTTCACGCGGGCGTTTCTGGCCGATCCGCAGATTCTCATGCTCGACGAAGCAACCAGCTCGGTGGACACTGCGACGGAACTGCTCATCCAGCGTTCGCTCGAACGATTGCTCGCCGGCCGGACCACGTTTGTCGTGGCCCACCGATTGAGCACGATCCAGCGGGCGGATGTGATCCTGGTGATCGACCACGGACGCATCGTCGAGCGCGGCACGCATTGGGAACTGCTCGAGGCCGACGGCCGCTACGCTCAACTCTACCAGCAATTCGTCATGCACAACGACTGAGTTGTTAGCTCTCAGTTCTCAGCCGTCAGCCAGATGTCTGGTTCATAGCTCATAGCTTTTCCCCATTAGGGCCATGTCCTAAGTGTGGCGTTCGTTACCTGCAGCTAACAAACAACGGGCAAGATGCCCGTCCCCCGCGGCGGCGCTAGAATGCGACGGGCTTTACCGTCCATCATGTCATCAGGAGGACTGGCGCATGAACGCCGACGGCCGTTTGGGGATGTGCGTGTGTGCCGTCATTGTGGCGGCGCTCAATGCAGCGTGGCCAACGCCGGCACGAGCCGCGGACTGTAACGGCAACGGCGTGGAAGACGCTCAGGATATCTCGGGCGGCACGAGCCAGGACTGCGACGTGAACGGCGTTCCTGATGAGTGTCAGCCGGACACGGATGGCGACGGCACGATCGACGCGTGCGACGATTGTGGCACGCAACTGACCGACAACAACATCGACGAGTTTTGGAGCATTCGCCAGAGCTCGACGAGCCGGGGCAACGTGCTGTGGTTCGATGCCAACGATGACGTGTACTACTACGACGGGAGTACGGCCACGCTGATTCAGCCTCGAAATCTCAACAATGTCGATCTCGAGGGTGTGGCGAATTTCGTTTTCATGTTGGGCAGCGGGGCCAACCCGGGTGAAGTGCTGGCGGCGTGGCGGCGAGGGACCGATTTCGCCTGGATCTGGGGCAATGATGGACAGGATCCGCGGGATGCGGTCTACACCAATCCGTACGATCCAAACCGGACCATGAACCCTGAAGACGTGGCCATCGCCGATGGCTGCATCTTCATGCTCCTCCAGGCGTCCGATCCGGTGACGAGTAACCTGACGCTGCACGTGTTCCGCATCGATCCACCGACTGGCAGTTCGACGCTCCTCACGGTGGATTTTCTGAACGTTACGCAAAACGGCGGTAGCGGCGCACTGGTCAATTCGCTGGTGACTAGCGGTTGTAAGGCGGCATGGTCGTGGTGCAGCGAAGGCAACGCGGGCACCTGCACGGTCGAACCGGATCTGCACTACTACGACGGGACCTCCACCGTCGTGCTGGACAGGCAGGCACTGGCCCTGGACTTCGCTCGCGGGCGATTACTTTATTCCAAGCCGGTAAACGGTGTCGTTCAATTGTTCCTGTTCGATACGAATCTGCCGAGCCCGGCCCCGGTTCAACTCACCTCGTTCGGGCCGGCGGACAAGCAGATTATCGACGCCCAGACCGACGGGCGGAACGTGGCCATACTGGTCGGCGACGCGGGAGGTCAGAACCGGGAGATCGTCCTGCTGGGCGGGTTGCCGTTGAGCGATGCCGGCACGTCGCCGGCCGACTCGCCGCCCAGTCAGGCGTTCCCGTTCCAGTTGGATCGCGGCCAGTTGTTATGGACGGCCCAGGACACATCGGTGGTCTACTACAACGGCAGCACGTTCCAGCGAGTGTGCAGTTACGGCTGGTTGAACGACGGTTACGTTGCCCAGCTGCGTAAGACGAGCGCGACGGGCAACGACACCGAGGTCTTTCTGTTCACGGGCACGCCGCCCGATGATGCCAAGCAACCGTCGGCGCCGCTCCTGGTCCAGGCGACGGCATCAGGTAACGGAGAGGCGACGGTCTCGTGGAGCACGGTTCTGGGGGCGACGGCATACAACGTCTACTTCGCACGAGAAAGCGGTGTGACGCCGTCGTCCTATCAGACGCTGGCCGGCAGTGGGGCGGTCACTGGCGTTACAGAGAATCGTGCGGTGATCGGGAATCTGGCCGGCGATCAGGTGTACTTCTTCGTGGTGACGGCGGTGGAGGATTCGACGGAGGGGCCGCCTTCCGCGGAGGTGACGGTGATGCCGTGCGTTGATCCCGCACTGGACGGCGACGGTGACGGCACGCCAGACTGCGTGGACGGCTGTCCGAACGATCCTGACAAGACCGCGCCCGGCACGTGCGGTTGCGGCGTGCCGGAGACGCCCGATTGCCCCAGCGATCTGTGCCCCGACGACCCGAACAAGACGGAGCCGGGAGTGTGTGGCTGCGGCGTACCGGAGGCGACCACGGATACGGATGGCGACGGCACACCGGACTGCGTGGACCTGTGTCCCGACGATGCGAACAAGACGGACCCGGGGGCGTGCGGTTGCGGTGTGCCGGAGACGCCTGATTGCCCGGACGATCTGTGCCCCAATGATCCAAACAAGACGGAGCCGGGCGTGTGCGGTTGCGGCGTACCCGACGTCGACGACAACCATAACGGCACACTCGATTGCCTGGAAGACATGGATGGTGGAACTCCGGGCGACAGCGATCAGCAGGGCTGCGCGCCCGGTTTGTGCGGCCCCGGTGTCGCACCCATTCTGCCGCTCCTCATTACAGGCGTGTGCCTCATGCGACGAATCGTTCGGCGTGGACGTTAACAGCGCGCCCCCGCGAGTCACTGTCACGTTCGGCAGTATGGCGGTATCATCCCTGGCAAGGATATTCTGCTTGGGAGGTGCAGCCATGCTCCGAATTACCTGTGCTGTGTTGGTCACGTCGTTTGCCGCATCCTGGTCCGTTGCGGATGAGCCCTTCGACTACTTCGCCAACTCCTGGGCTGTCATCGGGCTGAAGGACTATCAGCACGGCACGCGGATCACGCCGACGAACGAACTGGTGCTGGCCGATGAGCGCAAGGTGCGGTTCCGGTTCGGCAGGCAACTCGCGCCGTTGAGCCGCGACCAGGTCAAGACCAACCGGGCCGGCTGGCTGCCTATCATCGAGTTGACCGCGACCGACGAATCGGTGCGCTATCGTTTCACCTTCTTCGCCACACCCTTGCCAGATGTGCCCAATTGGCGGGCGGCGTTCGACTGGCCCGTGGCCGGCGAGAATTACCTCAACTGGGTGGTGGTCGAGATGGTCAACACCGGTTCAGCGCCGGCCAAAGCGTGCTTGCGCATGGAGAAGGTTGACAAGGAACAGGTGGACGGCCGGACGCAGGAGTGGGAGCTTCCGCCCGACGGCGGGAAGATCGAGCGGGCGGTGTTTCGAATCCCGTTCGAGCCGGTGCCGGACGAAAAACGCTACGAGCAGGAGGATGCGCAAGTCTGGCTCGAACGTACCGCGCAGTTCTGGTCCGAGACCGTGTTGGGCAAGGCCCGTATCTCCGTGCCGTGCATCAAGAGCAACGAAGCCTTGCTGGCGGCTCACGTATGCCAGCTCATCGCCAGCGATCACGGCGAGGTGCACGGCGGCGAGGGCTTCTACGACCGGTTCTACATCCGCGACGGCGCATACCAGGTGATGGAGCTGCAGGAGGCGGGGCTGATCGAGGCGGCGCACAAAGCGGTGGCCAAATACCTCGAACACCAGCGGCCCGACGGACGGTTCGAATCGCAGGCCAACCAGCTCGATGCCAACGGCCAGGCGCTGTGGGTTCTGTGGCAGCACTATCAGATGACGCGCGACAAGACCTGGCTGGCCGAGGTGTACCCGCGCATGCGTCGGGCGGTGGATTGGCTTATGGAGGCTCGGCGGCAAGCGCCGGCCGATTCGCCTTTCCCGGGTGTGCTGCCCAACGCCGTGGCGGATGGTGAATACCTGTGGGACGGCAAGCATCACATCGTGGGGTACGACCTGTGGAACCTGCGCGGCCTCCTGTGCACGGCCGACGCCGCCCGGCTCCTGGGCCGTGAGGCGGAGTTCGCGGAGTTGATGGGCGAGGCGAAGGCTTACCGCGAGGCGATCGACGCGATGTGCCGGCGCGTGGGGCTGGCTCATTTTCCGCCCAGCTGGGAACTCAAAGGAACGCACTGGGGCAACACCGAGACGCTCTGGCCGACCGAGCTGTTCGAGCTCGACGACCCCCGCGTCGCCGCGACCATCAAGGAAGTGCGGGAACGACACGGCGGCGGCTTCTGCGAAGGGACGATTCGCTGGACGGGCATGGAGGACGTCATCCACCCCTACATGTCCTCATACACGACGATGACCTGCCTGGTCCGCGGCGAGCACGAGCAGGTGGTCGAGGATTATTACTGGTATCTCCTGCACTCGACGGCCACGCACGGATTCCCGGAAGGCATCTACTACAAGCGGCGTTTCGCCTGGAGCGACACGATTCCGCACGTCACGGGTGCGTGCAACTTCGCGATCATGCTGCGACACATGCTGGTGCATGAGCGGGCCCGTGTGCCGAGCGACGAGAGCGAGTTGCACTTGCTGGCGGCGGTGCCCGACTGGTGGCTGGACGACGGCCAGGAGATTCGGGTTGAGCGGGCGCCGACGCATTTCGGCGAGTTGGGGCTGCGAGTGACCGGGCATCCCGAGGGTGTTCGGATTGAGTTCACCGCGCCCAAAGAGCGGCCGCCTCAGCGCGTCGTGCTACACCTGCCGCGTTCGCGGCCGCTGCTCGGAACGCTCGATGGCGTGGAGGTCCGCTATCGCGATCCGCAGCGGAAGCGATGGGATTATCCGAGTGTGGTGGAAACGTATTGCAAGACCGCGCCTCCGCTCATTCTCGAGTCGCAGTGACGGTGCATTATGGGGGGCGGGCGTCTCGGCTGCCTCCAGTGGGGCGAGAGCCGGACCCTGAGGCTCGCCAGTTGTGGCGCGAGCTTCCAGTTGCGGTGCACGCTTCCAGCGTGCACACGTGCAGGCAAGATGCCGGCACCACAATGCCGCCGCCCGGTACGTCACAGATGTTTCGTCGACGGCAACGCAAAAAGGCGGGCGAGACGCCCGCCTCCCGGACGCCTGTTGCCTGTGTGGTTACAGAGCGCGGCTGGGTTGGTGTGTGGCGTGCCGGGTTTGGACGGCGTCGGCGGCGCGCTTGCCGGCCATGAAGGCGTGGTCCGAGTTGTAGTATTCCCACTCGCTGTACCGGCCGGCGAGGATCACGTCGTAACGACTTAACCATTCGCGGATGAGCTTCACGTTGGCTGCCCGCTGATGATCGTAGATGACATAGGCATGAGGCAGGTCGAGCTGGCACGTCGAGAGGATCGGGTCGTCGGGGCTGATGATGCCCACGCGGCGGCAATCGTCGATGCAGCGTTGCGTGAGGGCATCGCCGTCGTACGCGAGCGGCTTGGGCTTTCCGTATGTGATCTCGCAGGTCAGGCCAAAGCCGCCGGGCGGATTGCAGTGGGGGCTGGCATTGCCCTGGACGAAGATCCGGTGGAAAACGGTGTCCTCGGGATAGTAGATCCAGTGTTTGTCGGTGAGCTTTTCGCGTCCCACGCCGATGTTGACGCAGCGCACGGAGAGATACCGCAGGGCGGCGGCGGCTCGCTGAATCTCCGGCGGGGCTTCGGTGCCGATGCAGCGGATGAGGACGGGCAACGGCATGGTGCTGATCAGCGACTCGAATTCGATTTGCGACCCGTCGGAGAGCGTGAGGAGCCGCCGCTTGAGCGAGACGGCCTTGACGGCGGTGTTGAGGCGCAGACGGTCACGAATGTGGGGCAGGAAGCCGTTCATGAGTGTTTGGAATCCGCCGCGCAGGGGATAGCCGAAACGGGCGTTGGGGCCCATGGGCTTGGGCGTCGGCTGGAGCGCGCCTTCGATCATCTCTTCGAGGTCGGGCATGGGAACGCGTCCTCCCAGCCAGGATGTCTCCATCTCGCTGAGCGGCACGCCCCAGAGTTTGCGGTTGTATGGGATGGCGAAGTGTTTTGCGATGCCCCAGCCCCAAATCTTGTAGATGAACTCCTCGAAATTGCCGGGCGGGGTGGCGGTTGTCGCGTGTGCATCTTGTGAACGATGATTGTCGCGATGGCCGGACCGAGTGGCCCGTTCCTGTTCGGCAAGCTGGCGGAGCGTGCTTTCGAGAATGCCGTCGGCGCAGCAATCTTTCACATCTCCGATCGGACAGTTCAGGGATGCACCCGCGGGGGCGGCGTGAAGCGTCGAGACTCTATCGCGAGCAGTGCGCTCCTGGTTCCGCCGGTCGGCGTGGAGAGGACCAAACCGGGCCTCGATGGCACCTATAAGACACTCCTTGATCACCTGGGCGGGCAGGCCGTAGAGCGAGCCTTGAAAGGGGTATCGCGTGTAGACGCCCTTGCTGTAGATCCAGGCCTCGCGATCCTGCCAGTGCACATTGTCGCCCAGCAGGATGCGATACATCTGGTGGACGTACTCATCGTTGGAAAACATGATGTGGCCGGCGTAGTCCCAGGTGAAGCCGTCTCGCTGGATGGATCGGCACCAACCTCCGATCGTGTCATTCTTCTCGATCAGGAGGGCATCTGGGCAGTGGTAGGCGGCACTGAGACCGGTGGGCCCGGCTCCGACGATCGCGACTGGCCACTTCTCGATGGTCGATCGGCTCCGTGCCACCGAGGCATCGGGAATATGTGAGCGTGCAGCCGCGGCGGATGAACGGCCGGTGGGCCGGTGCTTGCGGATTGCCTGCTCGACGTGGTCGTTCATGGTCTTGACGGTTGCATCCCACGACGTGCCGGCCAGCAGTTCACGTGCCCGGGCTTCGCGATGGCGGCGCGTGGCGACGGATTCCTCGAGCGCTCGCTCGCAGCAGCGGATGAACTCGGCATGCGTGTTGGCGATGAGCACGATGTCACCATAGGGCTCGGCCACATCGGTGATGGGCGTGCTGACGATGGGCTTGCCGGCCGCCAGGTACTCCAGCGTTTTGGTCGGGCTGATGAACTGTGTGGATTTATTCAGGGCGAAGGGCAGGAGGCAAACATCCCAGCCGGCGAGGTAATCGGGCAAGCGTTCGTACGGTTGTTGGCCGGTGTAGTGGAGATTGGGGCGGCGCGGCAGACGGCTCGGATCGATCTTGGTGCAGGGACCCACCATGACCAGTTGCCAGTTGGGGCGGTTGTCGGCGAGCGCGGCGATCAGAGGCAGATCCATCCGCTCGTCGATCACGCCGAAGTAGCCGAGCCGAGGTCTGGGCAAGGGCGCCTGGTCCGGTGGTTCCGGTCGAGCGGTTCGGGCCTGGGCGAAGTGTTGCTCGTCCACGCTGCTGGGGAAGCAGTGCACGTTCGGGTGGCGATCTCGTTTCGATCGAAACAGGCTCGGTCCGCCGGTGAATACGACGTCGGCGAGCTTGAACAGCTCGGCCTCGTGCGGAACGATCTCGGGCGGGGCAAGTTTGAACGCGGCGAGCTGGTCCATGCAGTCGTAGATGATGCCGGCGGGTTGAAGCGATTTCACAAGAGGCACGGCCATGGGAGTGTAGAACCACGCGACGCAATCGGTGAGGTTCTCCCGGTTGACCAGTTCCTGGACAAGGTGCAGAAGTGTGGGCACCTGGGCCCGGCAGAAGCCGGGCTCGCCGATGGGAGTGCACGGTCGCCACACGGTGACGCCGGTTGTGGGCGAAGCGTGTTCCCAATGTGCATCGGTGCCCGGGCAGTGCACAGGTTCCTCGATATAGTGCACGTGCCGATAGTTGGCCATCCGGCTCATGATGTGCTGTGGCCGTTGATATACCCAATCCCACCGCAGATGGGAGAAAACCAGAAGTGGATGACCCGCCATATCAGACCTCCGCTGAAACTCGTCTGCCCTAAATGCACGCAGGAGTGTATGAGCAGGTCTCATGCCTCGGACAATCCGGGTTCCGTGGAAAACATCGGGAATTCATCCGGAACGAGAGTTCCCGCGGCGTTTGGCGAGCCCATGAGTGCGGTACGGATCAAATCGAGGAGTTCCCCCGATCTTTCAGAAGTGCTTTTCGTCGCCATCGGTCGCAGAAAACCCTGAAGGGCGGCCGTGGATTTCGACGGTAACGGATCAGCGAGTCACCTCCGCGGCGCGATCACGGTTCGGCGGACGCGCGGTGGAGAATCTGGCCGTCGGCTCGCAGCATGTTGTGTAGTTCAACGATGCTCACGTGGTGAACCGGGACTGCGGATCGTGCCGCCAGTGCGGCGGCCACCCCCGCACTGTGGCCCGTGACCATGAACGTGGACTCCATGCGGAACGAAGCATAGGCGACGGTCGAGGCGGAGATGCAGACGGGCACCAGCAGATTCGAGCATTCCGAGTAGCGCGGCAGGACTGCGCGATACGGAATGTCCCACGGCTCGACGGGCTGCGAGAGGTAGCCCTCCATGTAGACGCGATCTTCGGCTTTGGGGAAATGGTAGGTCCGCACGGCAACCCACTGCACCTCCCGGATGTCGATGTTGTAGCCGGCCATGCCGATCACGTCGTGCTTGCGTCGATGCTTCTGCAGATCGTGCTGCGTGAGCACATGTTCGCCCAGCATGCGCCGGGCCTCGCGCACGTAGAGCTGGTGAGGCCAGCCGCCGGTGTCCTGGAACTCGTCCTTGCAAAGGCCCCAATCCGCGTATTCCGCTCGCACGCTGGCGGGAACGTCGGGATCATTCTGGATGAAGTAGAGCAGGCCGTGAGCCCAGCTTCGATGCTCTTCCCAGATTTCGGCCCGGCGCTGGGGCGACGCTTCCGGATAGTCGCGGTTGGCGCCGAGCAGGTTGGTCGAGACGGGGCCGCCGCTGTTGACGTCGCATTTGCCGTTGGGAACGCGGGCGATCCCCAGCGGGCCGTGCCGGGGCAGTTCCGGATGCTCGGCCCAGGCGAGGAGGTAGCGCCGGAGCAGTTCGTAGCGGGCGAGATCGTAGTCGTGCGGACGCGGGATGGGCATGCGATTGTCGGGCCGATCGGTCAGGCAGAGTCGGAAACAATATGCCTGGAAGCGTCCGTCGCCTTCACCGACGGGCACGAGTTCCTCCTGAGGCGTGATGCCGGGCAGGAGCTTGCCGTCGCGCCAGGGGGAGACCGGCAGGTTGAATTGATGGCTCCCGGGCAGCAACTCGACACGGCCGGCGAGCGACTCGCCATAGCAACTGCGTCCTTCGCGTCCGATGGTGTAGGACACGCTGGCGGCGGCCATCAGGTCTCCTTCGTAGGTCGCGTCGATGAAGACCTTGGCCCGGTAGCTCTCGCCCTTGGCGGTTCGCAGGCGCGTCAGCCGTGTGCCGTCGGAAGTCACCGTTGCCAGTTGCCGCCCGAAGCGGACGACGACGCCGGCTTCTTTCAGCATGGCGTTGAGCGTCGCTTCCGCCACGTGCGGTTCGAACGTCATCGAGATGGGGTCGCCGTAGTGCCTGCCCACGCGAGTGAAGAACTCCAGAGCCAAGCCGCCGATGAGATCTCGCTGGCCGTAGACGTCCGAGTGGCCGAGTCCGCCCGAGACCATGCCGCCGACGTGCCTGCCGGGTTCGAGGAGCACGACGTCGGCGCCATGCCGGGCCGCGGCGACGGCCGCCATCACGCCGCCGGCCGTTCCGCCGTAGACGACCACGTCTCGTTCCGGCTCATCGGCCGGCGCTGTATTGGGGAGCGCCAGATCCGTCCACGACAGGACCACCGCAAGCGCGATGGCGGCCGGTCGGACCAGGCCGGACCAAGCTCGAATCCGTGTGCGACGCGACGCGGGCGATCGGTTCTTGCGCATTCCGTGTGCCCTCCAGCAATGCAACCTGGCGTCACGATGATGTCACATGATCGGGAGGCAGCCGTGCGTTCACCGGCGAGTCATCGAGACGGCGTAGACCCGAACGTCCAGCGGAGCGAAATGGTCCCTCAGGATGCCGTCGTTCAACTCCGGATCGCGTTGCTCGAAGATCTCACGGGCCAGACCGGTGGGATCGGCGCCCAGCTTGGCGAGGTCCAATGTCAATCTCGATGCTGCGTCCGTCGGGTTGACGGCGATGATGAAGAGCTTGTCCGCGTGCTGCCTCGCGGCGAGGTGGATCTCGCCTTCACCCGACTTCTGCACGTGCTCCCAAAGGACGCGAGTGAGGAGCACCGGCTCGAGCTCCTCCAGCTGGCGGTTGACCACGCCGCACATGTCCCACAGCGCGGGATGGCTCTCCGGCAGGTACCAGCCCGGATCGTTCAACGAATACCACAGCAGACCGTGGACATCGCCGTGGGTCAGAGCCAGGAACGTCATGCACCGGTGTTGACGCGGCGTCACGTTGGGACGGTCCTTGTACGGCCACACCTGGCCGATGAACCAGATGGGGCGCTCGCCGGCCACTTGGCGGGTCAGGTCGAGGCGATCGGCGATCATGGTGAGCGGTCCATGGCCCACGGGATAGACGTCGGGGGCGAAAAGGTCCGTGCAGGCCCCGAACTCGGCGATCCCCGACGGCGTGCACAGGCACAAATACGCGGGCTGCGGCGACTCACGCCGGACGCTTGCGTATGCCTGGGCCAGCAGCTTCCATGGCGTGGCGTGAAGGTCGGGTTCATCCTTGAGCATCCAGCACGCGACGGCGGGGCTGTGCTTGTACATGCGGACCGTCTTGGCGTAGCCCTCCGGATCGAGAGGCGTTGCGGAGTAGAGGGTCACGGCGGCTTTGAGCCCCGCTTTCTCGCAGTGTTCGATTTGTTGAGGGGTGGCCTGGACGAGGTTGAAGCCCTGTTGTTTGACCTTGGCGTAATCCTCGGTCTTCACGTGATAGAGACCGCGCGCGAAGAATGGCTTGTCTCCCACCCATGCTGATCGGTTGTTATCAATGGTTGGCGGCGGTCGCACCACGATCAACGACTGCTCGCGTTCCCAACGACGGCCCTGACGTTCACCTTCCACCACGATGCGGTATTCGCCTGGCTCGAGGAGAGGAGTCAGATCCCACGACAACGGTTCGTGGCCGACTTCCCGGCGGGCGATTACGGTCCGGTCGGCGTCATCGACCACCTGGACCGCCAGTCGATCAACAACGCCGGTCGCTTCCGGTGCCGGGCGAATGCGGGCCAGAATCGTTTCGCCTGAGCGGGCCAAGGGCGGTGTCTCCAGCTCGACAGCGGGGTAGGCCACATCCGTCGCACGCTCGGCCGCAAACGGTCCCACGTCACCGGTCAGTATCACCGAGAAGTCCTCGAGGACGCCTCGCTCGGCCTTGTCGAATCGGATGCTCCAGATCCGGCCATCCATTCCTGCCGGGATCTTCACGTCGGCTCGGGCGGAGAGGTGGGAAGCCGTGCTCAGGGTAGTCACTGCTTCCCCGTCCGGGTTGCACACGGTCGCCGAGACCGTCTCGTCCGGGCTTTCGCCGGCAAGTTGCACCTCGAACGAATCGGCGCCGCGTTTCACGTGGAAGTACAGCGGATTCGCGTGACGGAAAACATGGATGGGCTCGTGAATCGGCAGGAGGACTCGGCCGCCATCCACTTTGAGCGCCATGACGCCGTTACGGACGTGACAGTCGACGGTGAGCAGGCCCCGCAAGTCTTGCGGATCGATCTCGACTTCGACGTTCGCGCCGGTGGTGACCTTCTGCCGATGCCGGACGTTGCCGTCGGAACCGCACACGGTCAACCAACCGGTCGTGGTCTGAACAGTGGCGGAACTTACGGCCAGCGAAAGCCGGACGGGGCCGGTGCCATCCACCAGGACATGGTATCTAGGCTTTCGCCGCAATTGCGATGGCCGGGAGATGGATTCGCCGGGGACAGTGCCCTGTGGCAGGATGTATCCGTCGATGATGGTCGCGGGCGGCTCCGCAGCTGCGCCGGCATGAAAAGTCAGCAGACAGGCAAGTATCGCGGCGAAACTGGGCGAACCGGGCATGGTGAGATCTCCACCGTGTGGTACGGGGCAGGTCGGGCTATGGCATCCGCAAGACCGGCGAACCTGGCACGTGGGGCGGCACGCGTGTGCAGCGCCGGCTCGATGCTTCTCGTCCGCGAGCGGCCGGCGGCTCACAGGTGCGCGCCGCACGACTCGCCGATGGACAGGCTTCCTTCGAGCATGATGTGCCGTGCGGGCCGGTTCGGGTATTCCAGCCGTTCCACCATGGCGTCGATGGCCGCCGCTCCCAGCTCCTCGACCGGTTGTTTGAAGGTGGTGAGCGAGACGGGGAGGATGTCCGCGATGTTGATGCCGTCGAAGCCCACCACGCGCACGTCCTGGGGGACGCGGGTTCCGTTGGAGGTCAGAGCGCGGATGAGGACTGCCGCCGTCCAGTCGTTCGCGCAGATGAGCGCTTCCACGCCGGACTCGTCGATCTTCTTCATGACCTCGGCGATCAGTGCCGGTTCGGACAGATCGCCGTGGTGAATCCAGCTCGGATCCGGGGCCACGCCCACATGCGTGAGGAATTCCTGGTAGCCGGCGATGCGAGCGGCCACAGTGGGGCGATTCCAATAGGGGGCCACAAACTCGATGCGCCGGCAGCCCAGATCCCACAGGTGGGCGGCCAGGAGGAAGCCGCCTCGGCGATTGTCGACGCCCACGACGTCGAACTGGCTGCGGGCCGGAAAGCTGCAGATGTCGCAGTCCAGCAGGACGAGGGGAATGCCGGCCTTGGCCAGCGTGTCGGCGATGTGGCTATTGATCTGGGCCAGTTCCTGCGGAACCTTGAGGGGGCAGAAGATGACGCCGGAAGGTCGCGATTTCAACAGTTCCTGGCAGATCTTCTCGGCCTGAGACAGACTCATCTCTTTCTTGCCGTACAAGGCTTCCGAGAAGCTCACGCCGATCCCGCGTTTCTGGGCGGCGAAGGCCATCTGCATGCAGATCCGTGAGAAAAAGACGCCGTCGTCCGCATCGGGGATCAGGGCGGTGACGCGGTAGTTGTTCCTGGTGTCTTCCTGGACCACGCCGGTCACGAAGGTGCCGGCTCCGCGTTTGCGCGACACCAAGCCCTCGAGTTCCAGGGCCCTCAGTGCACGCCCCACGGTTTGGCGGGACATGCGAAACTGCTGACTTATCGCTGCTTCGGTGGGGATCTGAAAGCCCACTTGATATTCGCCCCGGCGAATCTTGTCGCGAATATGCTCATATATTTGCTCATGCTTGTAGTTTTTTTGTCCAACGGTGTCCGGCGTTTCCATGTCCGACTTCCAATCGCTTGTAAGTCTGCTAATTGAAATATCTTAAACTAATGTATCCCGTCCGTGACCCGTCCTGTATTCGGAACTCATCTCCTGAAACGTAGCAGCAATTTGTCACAAAGTCAAGGCAAAAAGCTCTTGCATTTGAGCAAAGTGTGGGGTAGTCTTGATATGCCTTTGAGCATTTTCTGGGCATGCTTGCCAATTCTTTGCGGGCCAGCCGCCCGAGGCACCAGGTGATTCAACTCTCAACACCCGATGTGTGCCGGTGATGCACACAGCACTGGAGGAGGTCGGCATGTCGGATAGAGTCAACGCACACGGCCTGAATTCGTACATAACCATCTTCATATTGATGGCGGCCCTTGTGATCGGGGCGCCCGCCTTCGCGGACGTGGCGAGCTACGAGTCGGATTTCACGAACTTCGGGGGCTCGGATGCGAGCTCCATCAGCACGATCAGCTCATCGACCGGCAACATGCCCGGCAGCAACTGGACGGTGACCACGAGCAGCGGCGTGGGAGCCGGCTGGTTGACGCAGGGCACGATCGACGGCACGCCGACCACGGTCAAGTTCTTCCACAACAGTGCAACGACGAACGCCAAGGCGCGTTTCTCGACCTGGCTGCCGCCTCTCTGGCGTGCGATCGGTCTGCAGGACACGACGCTGATCGTCGAGTACCGGATGAAATACGGGGTCGGCTACAACGCCACCATCGGCGCGATTCAGATCGTCTACCCCACCCGGTATGCGAACTTCGATTCGGTGATTCGGGTGCGGCAGACGGCTCCCGATGCGAACACACTGGTGATGCCGCGCCGGGAAGGGGGCGACGCGGTGGGGGTGAACGAGCTCGACCTGGGGCGTGACATCAATGGTGAGTGGCACGACTGGCGAGTGGAGGTTCGCTACGGTGAATACGCGAACTACGACACCAAGCTCCGCTATTGGAGCTACTGGAACGTGTATCTGGACGGCGAGAAACTGTTCTTCTCCGGACCCAATGGATCGCCGACTTTCCAGGGGCAGACGTACAGTTTCCGGCGCAGCAACGACAACAGCAGCAGCTTGTGGAGCCAGGCGTTCATCGCTCTGGGAGAGATGGGCAATTCGAAAGCCTGGGAGTTCGAGTGCGACTATGTCAATTTCTCCGCCGAGATCACCGATCCGCCGCTGCCCGAGATCTATCGGTGGTCGTTCGATACGACCGGCGACGCGGAGGGCTGGAACCGCAAGAATCCGATCGCAGGCCAGCCCGACGAGCCGTCTCCCGATCTCAGTCAAGCGGATACCTGGAACGGGGCTTTCGTCAACTTGATGGGCCGTGACCCCTTCGGGTGGCCGTGGGATGGAACGCAGCCGACGTCGGGCGGCGCGCTGCGGCTCGCCAACGCAGGCGACTGGGGGCTCTGGCTGGGCGCGGGCGACGTAAAGCAGACCTACGCGTTGAACAATGACGTGATGGCCATCGAGTTCAACGCCCTCATCTCCCGGACCAGCAAGCTCAAGACGGATGCGTGGCTCGACTTCTACATCCGCGAGCCCGGCGTGCCCTTCGCCGCGGCCCGTCTGCGGACCAAGGCCTTCGTGTCGGAGGGCCGCGTGGACCTGACGCCGTGGTCGTGGAGCCGTAATCGGTTCACGGTGGAAGACTTCAAGAAGATGGAACTGATGGCGGGATCGAAGTGGTGGGAGAATCCCGGGACCTACCCCCTGGAGAACCTCAACACGCTGTTTGCCGTCAACTTCGTATCCAACATGGGCTCCACAAGCAGTTACCCGCTGTTCATCGACGACATTCGGCTCTATGGGCGGCCGTGCGGCGAGGTGCAGCCTCAGCAGGTCGTGCTGTTGTCACCGGCCAGAGGCAGTCTCCCTTCGATCCCGTATACCTTCCGGCACACGGGCAGCGGCCAGATCAGCTACACGGTTGCGGAGACCGACGCTGCCGGCAATCCCTACGATTACGCCTGGCTCACGCTGGACAAGACGGGCGGCGGGCCCGTGGATGATGGGCAAAGCGACACCGTGACCGTGACGGTGACCAATACCGTCATGGAACCGGGCCTCTACACCGCATACCTGACGTTCGTCGATACCTGCAATCCCGTCGCCACGCACACACGGCGGATCGACATGTACCTGCCCGGGCCGTTCGCCGACGCGGATGAGGATGGCGATGTCGATATGAACGACTTTGCCGCCTTCCAACGCTGCTGGACGCAGGCGGACGACCCCGAATCAACGTTCGATGCTTCGAAATGTGGCCGCTTCGATCAGGACGGTGATAGCGACGTGGACGAGGACGATCTCTCCGCGTTTGCCGCCTGCGCCACCGGCGCAGAGGTGGTGTGGACATCCACGCCGGGATGCCCGTAAGCGATTCGGCCGGCCGAGCAAGACGCTCGGCAACATGAGGCGGGAAGTGTCAGGAAGGGCTTCGTTGGCGCGAGATCGTTTGTCAAGAGGATTTGGGCTATGCGTCGTCAAGGCTTCACGTTGATCGAGATTCTGGTGGTGGTGGCGATTATCGCCCTGCTGATTTCCATCCTGTTGCCATCGCTACGGCTGGCCCAGGAGGCGAGCAAGCGGACGGCTTGTCTGAGCAACACGCGTCAGCTTGGGCTGGCATGGACCCTCTATGCCACCGACTACAGGGGAGCGCTGGTCGGCGGCACGGCAGCCCGGTGGAATGATTACGGCCTGGGCTGGATTCACCAACATGGCAATTGGAATGACCAGGACCTCGAGAAGCCGCCTGCCGAAGCGCTCAAGAAGGGCATCCGTGAAGGGGCTTTCTACAAGTACATCCGTTCCGTGGATGCGTACCGTTGTCCGGCCGTGCCGGCCGACGAGGTCATTACCTACGGAATGGCCATCAGCATGAACCCCGGTCCGATGATCGAAATCAAACCCGAGTACAGCCCGGCGGTCAGCGACGGGTGTGTGGCCCATCGGTTGGATGACATCAAGAGACCGGGGGCGCGGATGGTGCTGTTGGATTCGTTCTCCGAGGATCGCGATTTCCTGTGGGCCATCTACTACACGCTGTCCATGATCGGGAACAAGGTGCCCGGGCGTCACTCCAAGGGAACGACGCTGGCCTTTGCCGACGGTCATTCCGAGTACTGGAAATGGACCACGCCGCAGATGATCAAAGCGGCGGGTAGCACATTCGACGAGGCCCTGGATCAAGGGCAGGCCGGTGATATGAAAGGCAACCGTGATTTCATTCGGCTCTACATGAGCGCATGGGAAAGACCGGGTCGGAACGCATATGGGCCACCCTGGTGAACCGATGCCGTGTCGGTGCCGTGTTCTTGTGGTGCACGCTTTCAGCGTGCACGTGCAGGCAGGATGCCTGCACCACAATGCCATCGTTCGTGTGTTTAACACGCGCTCGCTGGCATCAGCGGGGAAAGAGGCGGGCGAGACGCCCGCCCCCCGACCAGCGCGAACGTCGGTTACTGCGGGGTGAGGCGAGATGAAGTTTTGGATGAGTCTTCTCTGCTGTACCGTGCTCATGGCAGCAGGGCGTGCCGTCGGACTGGACCTGTATGTAGCCGTGGGAGGCAACGATGGCTGGACGGGGCGCCAGCCGCAAGCGGGCGAGAGTTCGCAGGGGCCATTCGCGACGCTCGAGCGAGCACGCGATGAGATCCGCAAGCTCAGAGCCGCGGGGCGTCTGCAGGACGAGCCCGTCACCGTACACATTCGCGAAGGTGTGTACGCACTCGAGAGTCCGTTCGAATTGAGTCCGGCCGACAGTGGAACCGCGGAATCACCCGTTATCTACCGCGCCTACGCCGAAGAACGCCCGCGGGTCATCGGCGGGCGCGAGATTTCGAATTTGGTGCCGGTGACCGACGAGAGCATCCTTGGCCGGCTCGACCCGGTCGCTCGCGGCCACGTGGTCCAGGCCGACCTGAACGCGCTGGGCATTTCCGATTTCGGCACCGTCGTGCCGGGCGGCAAGCGCTTCGAGCTGTTCTACGATCAGCGCCCCATGACGCTCGCCCGCTGGCCCAACGACGGCTACACCCGCGTAGGTAAGTTGCTCGGTGACAAGGAGACCGAATTCATCAGCCACGGCCAGGTGGGAAACAAGATCGGAAAGTTCACATACGAAGGCGACCGCCCGGCCAGATGGACGCAGGAACCGGAGATCTGGCTGAGCGGCTATTGGTTCTACGATTGGTCGGACGCGTTCGATCTCGTGGAATCGATCGATACGGATCAGCGCGTCATCGCGCTCAAATATCGTGAGCAACGACTCGGGTACCGCAGCGGCCAGCGGTATTACGCGGTCAACCTGTTGAGCGAAATTGATCTGCCCGGGGAGTGGTATCTGGACCGCGGCACAGGCACGCTCTACTTCTGGCCGCCGCCGGCCGAGACGGAATCCAGAACGTTCGCCTCCGTGCTCGAGGATCTGATTGTCGTTCGTGATGCCAGCCACATCGTCCTTCGATGCCTCACGCTGGAACACAGCCGCAACACGGCGGTTACCATTCAGAACGGCTCGAACGTGCAACTGAAGGGCTGCACGCTGCGCAACATCGGCGGCCGGGCGGTGCGCATCGAAGGCGGCCGCGAGCATGCCGTGATCGGCTGCGACTTTTACGACACGGGGGAGGGCGGCGTGGTCGCGGACGGCGGCGATCGCGAGAGGCTCGTACCCGGCTCGCATCTCGTGGTCAACAACCATTTCTACCGCTACAGTCGCAACCGCCGAACGTACCGGCCGGCGATCAGCGTCAACGGCGTCGGCCACCGTGTCGCGCACAACCTCATTCATGACGCGCCGCATTTGGCGATTCAGTTCACCGGCAACGATCATCTGATCGAGCTCAACGAAATCTATCACGTCTGCACGGAGACCGATGACGCCGGCGCGATCTACACCGGCCGGAACTGGACCTGGCGCGGCAACCGCATCCGGCACAACTACTTCCACCATATGGGCGATTACAAGACACTGGTGGGCGTGCAAACCGTCTACCTGGACGATCTGGTGGGCGGGACGGTGGTGTACGGCAACGTGTTTTACAAGGGAGGCCGCGGCGTGCTGATCGGCGGTGGCCGTCACAATCTCGTCGAAAACAACGTCTTCGTCGATTGCACACCGGCCGTTCACGTTGATTCGCGTGGCACGGGCTGGGCCAAGGCCCATCTCGAAGATCCGAAGAACCCGCTCTACACCACGCTGGCCAAGACGCCCTACAAGACGCCGCCCTGGAGCACGCGTTATCCCGAACTGCTCGATCTGCTCGAGGACGAGCCGGCCCGGGCCAAATACAACATCATCCGGCGGAACATCTGCGTGGGGGGCAAGTGGCTCGAGCTGCACGATGGGCTAGACGAGCAGACCGTGACGGTGCAGGAAAACTGGGTCGATCGGGATCCGGGGTTCGTCGATGCCGTCCGTCAGGATTTCCGGTTGCGAGAGGATTCGCCGGTTTTCAAGCTCGGATTCGAGCCGATTCCCTTCGAAAAGATCGGCCTGTATCAGGATGAGTTTCGCGCGTCCTGGCCACCTCCGCCTCGGCCGGATATTTCGGCTGATGGCCTATAGCTCAGAGCTCACGGCCTGTAACTCCCTTCAGTACTCTTCCAACGGACGATCCGGCCGGGTGAGCAGCCAGGCAAAGACGGCCAGGCCATTCAAGCCCGCGCCGAGCAAGAAGAAGGCGTCGTGCGTCCCACTCCAGGCGAGTAGATAGGGGAAGGCCAGCGACGTGACGAACGAGCCGAGATTGCCCGCCATGTTCATGGTGCCCGAGACGGTGCCGGCGGCGCGTCGGCCGACGTCGATGCAGACCGACCAGGAAGGGGCGAGTGTCATGTCGGCCCCGAATACCGCGATGGACAGGCACACGATGGCACCCAGCGGTGTCTCCATGTAGATGCTGGAGATCAGTCCGCCGGCCGCGAGGGCGAATCCGATGACGGCGGGGAGACGGCGGGACCAAATCCAATTATTGCGACGATAGATCCAGTCGACGAGAGCACCGGCAAACCAGTTGCCGAACGCACCGGCGAGAGGGGGGGCGGCCGAGTAGAAGCCCGTCTCTACCATCCCCAGATTGTACTTGGCCTTGAGGTAGGGGAAGAGCCAGGACAAGCAGAAGAAGAAAGTGAAGTTGGAGCAGAAGTACTGGCCCATGAGCAGCCACACGTTTTTCGACTTCAGGAGCGTGGCGGCAGCCAGACGGGGGACGTCTTCTTCCGCGGTGACCTGCTGGCGTGTGGCCAGGATGAGGCGTAGTTCAGCCGGGCAGATGCGGGGATGGGTCTCGGGGGTATCGCGAAACCACCAGTACCAGAACGCGGCCCATGCGAATCCGACGACGCCAAGAATGACGAACGAGGTTCGCCAGCCCCAGTCGTGCACCATCCACGCGACCACGGGCAGGGCGAAGGCCGCTCCGAATCGAGAGCCCGAGAACATCACACCCTGCACCAGTCCGCGTTCGGACATGGGAATCCAACTGAAGATGGCCCGAGCGCAAGCGGGAAACGCGCCGGCCTCACCGGCTCCGAACAGGAATCGAAAGATGAGGGCGGAGATGAAATTGAACGCGGCCGCCGTCAAGGCAGTGAACAGCGACCAGAACGTCACCACCGCACTGAGAATGATGCGCGGCCCGAAGCGGTCGGCCAGCAGCCCCGAAGGCACCTGGAACAATGCGTAGCCGAGGGCAAAGATGGACAGGATCCATCCCATCTGTTTCTCGGACAGTCCGAGATCCGTAGCGATAGCGTCCTTGGCCGAGGAGATGCAGACCCGGTCCACGTAGAGCAACATGGAAAGCAGGAAGATGCCCACCACCAGCCAGTAGCGTGCGGGGATGAACCCGCCAGTGTGGACCGGTTGGGAACTCACCGTTGCCTGAGTGATCGCCTCACGGCTTTGCTGTGCTTGCTTGGGCATGGCGTGTCGGATCGGAAACGACAGCGAATCTCGAAACACGGGCGGGCCGGCGCGACGACGGGCCGATGCCCATTAATCAGCGGGCCGGCCGGGAGCCAGGTCGAGCAGGCGCTTGGCCTCGGCAAAGCCCGAATGGCCGACCTGGAGTATCGGCACGCGGGTCTGATGCTGCACTTGGGCCAGGCTGATCTGCCCGAGCACCAGCACATCGACTTCCTTGGCCAGGCGATCCATTTCCTCCTTGACCAGCTCGTCGTGCCTGGCGACGTCGCCTTTCTGGAGGTAGTCGAACGCCTGTTGGTTGACGGCGATGCGCACATCGATGGAAACGCCGGCTTCGCTGGCGGCGTGTTCCAGGAGTCGCTGCGTGGCGGCGGGGCTGGTCGGTACGGTGGCGACGATGCCCATTTTCCGGCCCAACCGCACGGCCTCGTGAGCCATCGGCTCATCGATGTTGAACACGGGAATGGAGGCGTAGCGGCGGGCGATGCGCGACGCCTCGCCAACGGTGGTGCAGGTGATCATGGCCACGTCGGCGCCCATGCTCTCGGCGGCCAGCACGTAGAACTGGAGCCGCTTGAGCACCGCGGGCGTTGCGCTGCCATGCACCAGCGACTCGTGCAGCAGCGAATCGTCCATGATGTTGAAGACACGGAAATTGGGATTGGCCTTCAACCACGGTTCGGCGAACGGCGCGTTGATCACCTTTTGATACCAACTGACGGTATGAATGAGCGCCAGTGTTTTCACGGCCATGGGAAATCCTTCTCCTTGCAGCGTCCAACGGGAGTCCGAGCCTCGCGCGGGTTCAACGCGAGGCGAGTCCGATGATTTCTCTCGCGCGATCGGCACGCACGACATGGCGTCCGGCCCGCGACGCCTGCTCCACCGCATCCTCGACAAGCTCGACGTTGTTGCGGGCCCGCCGGCCGTCGCTCAGGAACGGGCTGTCCTCGTAGCCGACGCGGATGTGTCCGCCGAGATCCATGACGCGTCGCAGGTCGGCGACCCCTTTCTGATGATGCCGGACGCAGAACCACACCGCGCCGGGAGGCAGGTGCTCGACGAACAGATCGAGATAGCGATCAGTGTACGGCAGAGCGTAGGGCACGTCGAACACGAACTCGAATACGTAGGGCGGCTTGAGCACGCCGTCCTCGACCAGCCGCCGGTAGTTGACCAGGTGCGACAGGTCGAACACGGGCATGGTGGGTACGATCCGGTGTTCGGCCAGCTTGCGGGCGTAAAAGCAGATGTCCTCGTACCGATTCTGATAGACGCCGTCGAACATGTTGACCGAGCCGAGGTTGAGCGAGCCCATTTCGACTTCGGGGATGGTGAACGTGACGCATCGCTGATCGAGCGTATGCTCCGGAGCGCCGCCGGTGGAGCCTTCGATGATGATGGGACAGGCTTTGCGGATCAGGCGGACGTGTTCCTGGAACAGTGTCGGGTCCACCGTCTGCAACAGGTCGGCGTCGCGGGCGTGGAGGTGTGCGATCGCCGCGCCGGCCTCTTCGCAGCGGATTACCTCCTCAGGAACGTCCAGGGGGCCGGGATATTTTTCGTCCTGCTTTTCCCCGGGTACGGGCGCAACCACGATGATGATTTCCTTGGACATCATGCCCTCCGTTGTTTGGCGTCAACCGACCGGGCTGCCGGCTCAGATCCCGGCGCCGTCGGGGTTCAGGACGGTGTTGAAAAAGTCGTCTCGGCCCACCTGGCCGCCTTTGAAGCAGATCTCCACTCCGTCCAGCGGCGACCCCGGAATGTGGGCTTGGCACAGCGGACAGCCGGGAGCAATGGGGGCGACCATCTCCAGCGCTTCGATGCCCAGCGTGCTAGCCACGAAGAAGGAGGTGTCACCGCCCGTGACTGCCAGGCGCTTCGCTTCTCCCCGCAAGGACGTTCGCAGGAGAATCTGGCCGAGCGCCTCGCCGAGAATTCGACCGCTGTCCTGTCTGGGGTCATGTCCCAACGACCGCAGGCGTTCGGCGGTGGCGGCTCGCCGTGGATCGTTCGGGCCGCGCGAGCTGTGGCAGATCACGGTCTTTCCTTGCGACCAGATGCCAAGCGCCGTCTCGACCACGCGTTCGATCTCGGTTTCGGCGGTCGCGGGATCGATAAGTTCCGGCGTGCGAACCGGCACCTCCATCGCGCCGTGGTTGAGCGCCCAGGCAATCTGCCGATCCGTGACCGGCGAACAACTGCCGGAGACAACGACGGCGCGATCGACGGTCGTTGGCTTCCACTTGGGAGGTTCCGGGAGTATTCCGAGCTGCTTCCAGTGGGCGGTGAGTGAGTACTCCACGCCGGAGGAGCCGACCACGAAAAGCGTCGAGCCCGGCCGAACCTGTTCCCAGATGACCTGCCCTATGACCGGTTCCTGTTCGCGGTAAAGGACGTCCAGAAGAATCGCATCGGTGCCCTCGTCGGCCAGTTGCGCGAAGCGGGCCCGGGCCTGCTCGACGTCGGTCACGCACAGGATGTCCACCAGGCCGATTTTTCGACGGGTTTGTCGCGCCAGGTGGACTCGCAGGTCGCTCTCGGACATGGGGGTGATCGGATGGCGGGCCATGGTGGGATGGCGATCCAACCGATACGGTTCGCTGTCGAGCCCCGATCTGGCGAAAAGGTTTCCGAAAACGCAATAACGGCCGAGGATGGGCGCGCCGACCAGCAGCGGGACCACGCGGGTCTTGAAAAGATCTGCCCCGATGTCGAGGGCCCGGCCGATGCTGCCGATCTCGGGTGACGAGTCGAACGTGGAACAGACCTTGTAATGGACGACGGGCAATTGCAGAGCTTCGAGCGCCTTGAACGCCGGCTTTAGTTCGAGGTCCATCCGCTCCGGCGTCAAGGATCGGCTGCATCCGGCGATTCCGACGGCGCGCAGATTCGGGTAGCCGGCCAACTGCTCGGGTCGGGGAGGCTTGATGAACAGAGCAGTGCGCAGTCCAGCTCGCGTCAGCCCCTCCATGGCGTCGGTGGAGCCGGTGAAGTCATCCCCGTAGAAGCCGAGGAGCAGATGGCTGGATGTTATCGCTGCCATGAGCTTTCCTGGTTTCGCAGTTGCCCGAAGGTCTCCAGGGCCTGTCGCAGTTCCGCGTGCGTGAGGGCGCAGGTTTCGAGGGGCACATTGCTGGCCGCCGCCTCCCAGGCCTGGCGGATCGAAGCGACACCCGCCGCCGGTCCCCCGGGATGGCCGAAGATGCCCCCGCCGGCCAGATAAATCAAGTCTTGCGTGCCGACGCGGGCGAGCGTTTCTGGAGCCTGTCCGGCCCACTGCCCGGAACCGATCACGGGCATGACCTCGAAGCCTCCGAGCAGCGGCGTGCGAACCGCCTGGGCGGAGGCGACCACGGAATCGTCCGACTCCCAGAATTTGTTGCCCAGTCCGTTCACGTGCAGATGGTCCACGCCGATGAGCCGCCAAATCTTCTGCCAGGCGGTGAACTCCACGCCGAGCTGCGGGCAGCGGGTCATCATGTCCCAGCCGTTGCGATGTGCATGGATAGGCAACTGACACCGGCGGCGAAGCGCGAGCACGCCCATGTAGCCGACGCTGATGATGCTCACCATGACGCACGTTCCGCCGGCCTTCACCACCAGGTCGTGATGCCGCAGCATGGCGTCGAGCTCATCACTGATGTTGAAGGCGTACATCACCTTCTTGCCGGTGCGGTCGGCATGCTCATTGATCACCCGCATGACCGCTTGCACTCGGCGGCTCAGCGGCGAGTGCGGCGGGTTGGCCATGACTTCGTCGTCCTTGATGAAGTCCACGCCGGCTTCGGCGACCTGGCGGACTTTCTCGGCCGTCTCTTCGGGGGACAGGCCCAGATTGGGCTTGACAATGGTCCCGATAAGCGGGCCCTGAGCAACGCCGGCGAGCTGGCGCGTTCCCTTGCTGCCGAATTGGGGGCCGGGGTAGGCGTCGGCGAACGCACGGGGAAACTCCAGATCCAGCAGCCGGATGCCGGACAACTGGCGCAAGGCGTAAAAGTTGCCCATGGTCATCGAGATGAGCACCGGCAGGTTGGTCCCGAAGCCTTCGAGCGGGAACGCCAGTTCGATGATCCCGCGACGGAAGCGAGGCGGTTCACCGTTGTTTCCGCGCCAGCCCGGCAGGCCGGGGGTCTCCACGCTCTCGCCGGGCGTGATTCTGACGATTTTCGTGGCCACGCGATGGCGCAGGTCGTCCGTCAAGCCGGGGACATCGACGAAGGTGGCGGTGGATGCGCCGGCCATGGCCTCGGCGGCTTGTTCCAGTGAAAGCGGGGTCTCGACCAGGTACTTCGCGATCACCCGTCCGCGCGTCGCGCCGTGGTCATCGGGAGACGATTCCTTCTCGACGCGAAGGAACGAGGAGTCCTGAGTCCTGGTGATCCGCGGTGGTTGTGGGCGTCGAGACGCCATATGCATGCATTCTCCTGACCTGGACCCGTGTCTCACAGGCACGGTCTTACGGCCATTCTAGAAATGGCCGGCCGCTCGCGCCTACGGCCGAAATGATGAAGTTGTTGTACTTTTTGAACAGTTCATTACACTTTCGAGTAACCGCTCCAGGCGTATCACGGATATGTTCACGACGTCGAAGTCATGGGGGCAAGGCCATGCGCCACGTCGCACTGCTGATCGAGACCTCGCGCCAGTTCGGCCGCGGGCTGCTGCGGGGCATCGCGCGATATAACCAGGAGAACGGACGTTGGTTGACCTACTGCCGGCCGCAAGGCATGGGCGACATGTCCCCCGGATGGGTCTCGAGGCTGCGGAGCGACGGCGTCCTGGCTCGCATCACCGATCGCCGGATGGCGGCGGCTCTGGCCAGGTTGAAAGTGCCGATCGTGAATCTCCGGGGGAAGATGGCGCATCTGCCGTTTCCTTATGTCGGCGTTGATAATCGGGCAATTGCTCGTGTCGCGTTCGAGCACCTCTTCGATCGGGGTTTCCGGCGCTTCGGCTTCTGCGGCTACCGCCGCCGATTCAGCGTGGCATGGGACCAGCGGTGCGACACGTTCGTGGATCTGGTCCGGCAGGCGGGTTGCACGGTTGATGTGTGCGTCGCGTCGGAACCGTCGTTGGGGCCGAGCAATCGGCACACGTGGAAGCGGGAGCTGGCGACAATCGCCCGGTGGGTACGGGGGCTGCCAAAGCCGCTGGCCATCATGGCCTGCACGGATGACCGCGGTTTTCAGGTGCTGGAAGCGTGTCGGGAGGCCGGGATCGCGGTTCCCGAGGAAGTGGCGGTGATCGGTGTGGCGAACGACGATTGTCTGTGTGCGCTGTCCGTTCCGCCGCTGACGAGTGTGGACGTGGCGGACGAGCAGATCGGTTATCGGGCGGCGGCGCTGCTGGACGAACTGATGAATGGGGGGAGGAACCCGGGGCAGGTGCTGGTCGAGCCGCGGGGCGTGATCTGTCGCCATTCGACGGACACCATGGCAGTGAGCGATCAGGCCGTGGCGGAGGCTATTCGGTTCATTCGCAGCCACGCCTGTGAACAAATCCACATCGACGACGTGGCCAACCATGTGCACATGACGCGATCGGTGCTTGCCCGGCGGCTCAAGCAGGCGCTCGGCCGGACCATTCACGACGAAATCCAGCGAACACGGATCGCCCGCGTGCAGGAGATGTTGACGGAGACCAATCTTCCGCTCAAACAGGTGGCGGGACACGCAGGCTTTAGCAGTGTCCAATATATGACGCGGGCGTTCCGGGCCTTGACCGGGCAGACACCCGCGGCGTACCGGCGTGAAAACCGAATATAAACGCTGCTGCCTGGGGCGGAGGCGGTCGGGCAACCGGTCACAGTGATTCGAGCTGCAGCGTGCGCATGAGGGTTTTGACCTAATTGGAGAGGCGCCGCCGCGGGGAAACGGTTTGCTCCGTGCGGCCGTGTGGTTCGGGCGACCGGTGCGACTCGGCGACCATGCTTGCGCCGAGCGGGGCGAGGCGATCCAGAACGATCAGAAAGTGCAAATCTTCTATCCAAAATGACCAAACACGAGCCTTTTTTTCCATTGATGCCGCCGAAAGAACGCCGTTATTATTTATGAGGCAGCCGGCCCCGCGTCGGGCTCTGCCTCACTTCCAGTCGATCGCGACGTAGGACAACAGGCGACGGACGCCGGCGGCGGGCCGGTCGCGACGATTCGAGCAGGAGGAGGCAGGAACGTTAGGGTGAGCCGTTCCCGGTTGTCGACGTGTCTTTTCTCGGCCGCTGATTCTTCTGAGGATTCACATGAAACGGTCCAACGGATTCACACTGATCGAGGTTCTGGTCGTCGTCGCTATCATCGCGTTGCTGATCTCCATCTTGCTGCCGTCACTCGCCGCGGCCCGTGCTCAAAGCCGGACGACGTTGTGTCTGGCCAATCTTCACCAGGCGGGCATTGCCATTAATACGTACAGCGTGGAGAACAAGGGCTATGTGCCGCGCGGCGGGAACGTCGACAACTATTTTAGCAAGACCAGTCCCGAAGTCCATTGGACGGCGGTCGTGTTGCGGCAGCTGGGGAGCAACATGTCCGGAATCGTGGCCGCGGCGAACAGGGACGGGAAGCTGCTCAGTCAGTTGCTGTGGGAAGCGATGAAGAAGCAGCCGGTCTTTCATTGTCCGGAGCGAGCCAGCGAGGCTTCGGCGGACGAAGCGGTTAGCTATTGCGTCAACGCATTCGGTAAGAAGCTCGGGGATCCCGAGGTTCGCAAGCCCACGCAGTTGTCGGACTGGAAGCATCCCGGCAAAGTGATCTACCTCACCGAAATCGAGCGATCGACCAGGTCGAGCACCATCCTGACGGCCTTCAAGGAAAAAGACCTGAGTTACTTTGACGTATACGAGGCGGACCATCTGCCCTCCGCTCCGACCGGTCAGCGCCGGGTGGCCCGGGCCATGCATCAGAAGCGCAACACGGATGCGCTTTTCGCGGACGGCCATTGCGAGCCCGTTCACTCGATGCCGCGGGCGGGCGAAGCGGAATTTGATGTCAACGGCGACTACGCCCGGCGATGGCTTCGGGCATTCGGCGTGGAGGTTCCGGCCAAACCGTGATTGGGACGAATGATGGGAGCCGAGACGCTGCCACAGCCCGGTGGTGAGGAGGAGAGGGTAGGCGGCTTTTCCGGTCCCAAAACGACAGTCTCTGAACCTTAACAAATCCAGCGGAGGAGGAAAGTGTGATGGCCAGATCAGTTCTGACGTGGATCGTGTCTGTGGTGGCTGCCTGTACATCAATGAGCGTGGCAGCGACCATCCTGCCCGAAGACGATGTGACGTATCGTGGCGCAACCCGATACAACAACACCAATGTGTTCGGGATGTTCACCAAGGGGGACGGAGCGGCCGATCGAGGATACATCGAGTTCGCACTGGGCAGCGAAGCTGCCTCATCGGCGGTGTTGAAATTGTACAATTACTGGGGCGCACCGCACGGCAAGACCGTGAATGCGACGGTGCGGCTTCGAGCGATCAGCGAGGACGAACCCGGTTATGTGACGTGGACCGACACGGCGGGGCCGGCGCCTTCGGGAACGGCGCACGAGGATTGGACGATCCTGGTGGATTCTTTTGCCGTTGACAGCACCCCGCAGTGGTACACCTTCGACATCACCAGCTTCTACAACGCCAACCTGGGTGAGAAAGTGACGATCAGCATCCGATGCCTCACCAATCCGGCCGGCGACGGGCCCATTTTCGAGGACAAGGAGAACACCGGTGGGACGGGCATGGCCCCGCACATCGAGTGGGTCCCCGAGCCGGCGAGCCTGGCGTTGCTCGTTATGGGGTCGCTGATGCTGGCGCGTCGTCGGCACTGAGAAAAGACCGGTTGTTCGGCGAAACAGGTGGTGTCCCTGGAACGTAAGACAGTCAAAGCACTGCAGTCCGAGGAGAGAACAAATCATGTACAGATCGCGAATTGTCGTGGGAGTGATGACGGCGTTGACTGTCACGGCAGCCGTGCAGGCGACGACCTGGGTGGCTGACTTCACCTCGGTGGCGCCCGAGACGTGGGAAGGCTCGGATGCCGCGGCGGTGGCTGCTTACGTCGACACCGACGGCAACAATCCCAACGTCTTCACCGTTACGTTTAACGGGGCGACCGGGCTGAGCCCCGGCTGGCTGACGCAGGGGGATCGCGGAGGCGTTCCGACGACGGCCAAATTCTGGAACCCCGCCGGCGACGGAAAGAGTGGCCGGGCCCGGTTTTCCACGAATTTGCCTTCCAGCATGGACGCGAACGGCGGCATTTCGTTCGGCTGGACAGCCCGCTATGGTAACTACGCCATGGCCCGGGCGCCCATACAAATCGCCGTCACGGACACCGGCTTGAGCCAGACGGAGGGCGGCGTTGAGTACACCGTTTACTTGAACGTCCAGAACGGGACCACGCTGCGAGTACAGCAGAATGGCGGGGGGTTCTACAGCACGATCGAGCCGCTTACAATCCCGAACGTGGGCGACGGTCAGTATCACCAATGGAGTTGTGCCGTCATTACTTCGGGTGGCATGGCCCACTGGAAACTGTGGTTGGACGGCACGCTGCTGCTGTTCGGCGGCACCGACGGAGCGCATCTCCTCAACGGTGAGCAGTTCAGCTTCCAGACCGCGACCAACGATTTCTCGGGCGATCCGTACATCGGGCTGGGTGATCTTCAGAACACCGACATCTGGGATTTCGAGTTCGATTGCGTCACCTACAAGGACGACGGGCTGGAAATGCTGACCTGTGGGATCGTGCCCACCTGCGACAGTATCGTCACGCCGACGACGCCGGCGTCGTCCACCGCCCTTCGGGGCAGCCCGGCTGATCCTCTGGATCACACGTACACGATCACGAACGGGGGGACCACTGCGCTGACCTACACGGTGGTGGAAATGCAGAAAGCCCCTCCGGCGATCGCCAGCCTGTACAACACTGGCGTGGATAACTCGCGAGCCGTGCTGGGCATGGCGGTGCAGGATCCGCACTGGACGCTGATCCAGGGCGGCTTGGCCGGCGAGTGCACCGAAGGGACTCCGTGCCCCGCGTACACCATCCCCGCCGGCGCCAACTGGCTGGCCGATGATTCGAATGCCCGCTGGATCACGGCGGGGCAGACGGAGAACGGGAACGCTCCGCCGGGTGATCACACGTTCCGCACCACCTTCACGCTGGCCGATGCGGCGGCCGTCGCGGCAGCTTCGATCAGGGGCCGCATGGCGTACGACGACACGCTGGTCGACGTCAAGCTCAACGGCGTCGTGGTCGTGCCGGGCTCGGCGGCGTCGGGAGCGAACAGTTGGACGGAGTTCGCCATCGACAGCGGCTTCCAGGTCGGCACGAACACGCTGGACTTCACCATTCGCAACAGCGGTACCGATGCCAATGCGATGGGCCTGCGCGTCGAGTTCTATGACATCGTGGCGGGCGATGTGCCCTGGCTGGCTCTCGACAAGACTGGCGGGACCATCACCACCGAGGGCGGCAGCGATACCGTCACCGCCTCCATCGTCAGCACCGATCTGCCCGGCGGGACCCACACCGCGTACGTGGGCATCATCGACGGTTGCAACCCGCCCGCGCGAGAGATTCGGCGGATCGACCTGACGGTGATTGATTGCCGGTCCGCGGTGACACCGGAGGGCAAGACCGGCCGAGCGTTCCGCGTGGGCTCTGCACAGGCACCGGCACCGGTCGTGTACACGTTCGAGAACACCGGCGCCCCGCCCGTGACCTACACGGTTACTTCCGACGCGGCGTGGCTGCAGCTTGACAAGAGCGGCGGTGGCCCGATCCCGCCGGGTGGCTCCGATGCCGTTACCGCGACCATCGATCCCACCGGTCTGGCTCCGGGCGGATACGTGGCCACGCTGACATTCACTGACGGCTGCGATCCTGCCACACAGCACATTCGGCAGGTGTTCTTCTCCGTCGATGAGAACATCGAGGAAGGCCAGGGCGCCAGCCAGCAGTTCAATGCCGAGTTCACTCAGTTCACCGGGACGGACCTTATGGCGGTGAGCCCGGTTGAGTCCTGCGATCCGGCAGTGGCGACCACTCGTACCTTCGCTGTCGCCTTTAACGACGCCGGGAATCTCGTGAGTGACTGGCTGACGCAGGGAGAGGTGGACGGTGTGCCGACGACGGCCAAATTCTACAACCCGGCCGACGGATTGGGCGGACGGGTCCGGTTCCGCACCCACCTTCCCTTCGACGAGTCGTTCGACCCGATCAAGGGGATGGCCGTGGCCTGGAGCATGAAGGTCGCCAGCGATGACACGATCGTTCGCGGTCCCATCCAGATCACGTTCCCGCGCGTCACCGGGCCATTCGGTCAGAGCGACACGGAATCGAGCGTCGCCGGAGAGGTGTTCAACGTTTTCATCCGCGTGCAGAACGGAACGGATATTCAGATTCTCAACAACGGTGGCAGCGTGCACAGCACGATCGGAACGTATACGTTGAGCAACAGCATCGCCGATACGTTCCATCAATGGACGGCCGCGGTTTGCTATAACCCGGACGACCAGATGGCGTACTGGAACCTGTGGGTGGATGGCGAGAAGATCATGTTCACGGGGACGAACGGTTCGGTGCCAGGGCCGCAAGGCGATGTGTTCAGCTTCCGCACGAACCTGGAAAACGTGTCTGGCGATCCGTACATCGGTCTGGGCGAGCTCGGCTCGGGTGAAGACCTGTGGAACTTCGAGTTCGACTGGGTGCGGATGCTCAGTTACAAGGTGACCGGTTGTCCGTTCTGGGATGGCGAGTCGTGCATCCCGGTGTCCTGCAACACGCCGTTTGCTGACGCCGACGGCGATGGGGATGTTGACATGGACGACTTCGCCATCTTCCAGCGCTGCGTGAACGTGGGGATGGCCATGCCGCAGTACCTGGGCGAGCAGTGTCACTGCTTCGACCGGAACAAGAACCGAATCGTGGGCGATTCGGTCGATCTGAGCGCGTTCGCAGCATGCGGGAGCGGTGCCGACGTCCAATGGACGCCGAGCGTTGGTTGCCCGTAAGCGACGACTGCCAGCACGTCCGGCCGGTTGATGCGGCCGGGATCGAGATGCCCTCCTTTCAGGGCCGGCCGGCGGTTCGTCATGCCGGGCCGGCCCTGATTAAATCCAGTCCGGCCAGAATCCTGCCAGTTGGAAAAGGTGGTACGGATCGGGGGAAGACCATGTCACAAGCGAACACGAGCCTCACGCGGTGGGTGACCTTGGCGGCAGCCGTCTGCACGACACTACTTGGCGCAGCGCAGGTTGTCTCGGCGAACGGACAGGTTGTTTTTCCCGGCGCCACTTGGGAATCGAGGACGCCGGCCGAAGTGGGCATGGACACCGCCAAACTCGATCAGATTGCCGCTATGATCGGCGGTCACGGCTGCATCGTCCGCAACGGCTACATGGTCAAGACGTGGGGGTCGCAGACGACCAAGGGCGACTGGGCGTCGGCGTCGAAGCCGGTGCTCAGCACGCTGCTGTTCTTCGCGATCGAGGAAGGCCGCATCTCTGGCGTGGATGCCCGCGTGGCGGACTGGGGCTGGACGCTCAGTGCCAAGGACCAGTCCATGACGTTCCGACATTTGGCCAACATGACGGGCAACTACACCCGGGCCGAGGCACCCGGCGCTGCGTGGGCGTACAACGACTACAACATACAGTTGTATGCCAAAACGTTGTTCGATCGCGTGTACAAGCAGTCCGCCAACGACGTTGCTACCAGCCCGAGCCGGCTGGGGGCCCTGCAGTTTCAGGACGGTTCGTTGATCGCTTCCAACAACCGCTTGAACACATCGGTGCGGGATTTTGCCCGGATCGGCTGGTTCTGGGCAAACAAAGGCAAGTGGAACGGCACGCAGCTTCTGCCGCAGCACTACTTTGACGATTACATGAAACCGCACGTCCCGCCGACGCTGCCCAAGACGAGCGCGGCGGATCCGGCCGGTGACTATCTGGGCATCGGTTCGTATGGGGGCGGCGGCGATCAAGTAGCTTACGGCCCCGGGATCTACGGGTTCAACTGGTGGTTCAACAGCACAGGCGGTCTGCACCCGAACGCCAAGACTTGGCCGGATGCGCCGGACGATACCTTCCAGGCGAACGGCCATTGGGGCAGAGAGGCCGTCACGGTGATTCCGAGTTTGAACGTCGTGTTGGCGTACTTCGGCGGTGCCACGCTGGGCTTGGATCCCGGCAGTTCGACCTCTCCCATCAACAACGTCTTGAAGCTCCTGGTCCAGTCGGTGAATCCCACGACTCCGGTGATCGCGCTGAACAAGAGCCAGATCAACCGAGCGGCGGATTTCCGGGAGAACCCGCCGTGCGACACGTTCACGGTGGCAAACGGAGGGATCGGGACGTTGAGCTACCGGATCCTCGCTGACCAACCCTGGGTCAACCTCGATCCGATCAGCGGCACGTCCACGGGTGAAGCTGACAGCATCACGGTATGCTATCGCACGGTGGATCTGCCCGTTGGCGTGTACACAGCGACGATCACGGTGGACGACGACGGCAGCACTCCAGCGGCGAGCAACGCGCCGCAAACGATCGAGGTCACGCTAACGGTCAAGAGCGTGCTCCCCGATCTCGACTTCGACGGCGACGTCGATCAGGAGGACTTTGGTTTGCTGCAGGCGTGCGTCTCCGAGGTCGGCATCTCTCAGCCGTCTCCCACCTGTGTGGCGGCCGACTTTAACCGCGACGGCGTGGTGGATCAGGTGGACATTGCAGCGTTCCTCGACTGCCACGGCCCGCCTTCGGTTCTCGCCGACAAGACCTGCGACGACGCGTACGAGTAGTCCGACGGGAGTGAGATTCCGGCATGAGGATGTTTCCGGTCATCGTTGCGCTCGCCGGCCTGATGGCATGCTCGGCGCAAGCGGCTTCGCCTCCCCATCTGCCGGGCGGCGCACTGGGGGGCCATCGCTACCGGATCATCATCTCGACGGACATCGGGGGCAGCGATCCCGACGACTATCAGGCGATGGTGCATTATCTTGTGCACGCCGATCTGTTCGATACCGAAGGGTTGATCGCCTCGCCCCCGGGAGCGGGCCGGGTCGAACACATCTTCGAGACGCTCGCCGCTTACGAGAAGGATTACCCTCGCCTTCGCCGCCATTCTGCCACGTTCCCCAGTCCTGCCGCATTGCGTGCCGTGACCAAGCAGGGAGCGATTGACGCGGCACCGGAGGCCGGGTTCAGCGCGCCCACTGAAGGCTCGGACTGGATCATTCGACAGGCTCGCCGCGACGACCCACGGCCGTTGTACATCCTGGTCTGGGGCTCCATTACGGACGTGGCCCAAGCCATTCACGACGACCCCGGTATCAAGCCCGCCATTCGGGTCTATTCGATCGGAAGCTGGAACACACAGCAGGATCGGCATGCCCGCGATTACCTCTACCGCGAGCACCCGGATTTCTGGTGGATCGAGTCAGACACGACATTTCGCGGCATGTACGTGGGGGGCGATCAGTCCTCGGATCTGGGCAACCTTCCGTTCGTGCGGCAGCATGTGAGGGGCCACGGTGCCTTGGGCGATCTTTTCTGGTCGAAGAAGAAGGACCTCAAGGCCGGAGACACACCGTCGGTGCTCTATCTGCTGCGCGGCGATCCCGATGTGCCGACGAGCGATCACTGGGGCGGTCGTTTCCAGGCCGACCCGCAGCGCCGGCAGTATTGGCGCGACCTGACCGATCCCGAGCATGCCGAGCCGCGGTACCTCGGCGCCAAGACCGTCAATCGCTGGCGACTGGATTTTCTGAGCGAATGGCAGCGACGGATGGATTGGGCGGCGGAATCGAACGACGTGTTTCCGCAGAAAACCTGGAGTTTCATGACGCCGGCCGAAGCGGGGCTGGACGCGAGCAAACTCGATGCCTTTCGCGATTACGTAGGCGGCCGTGGCTGCGTGGTCCGGTACGGGCGCATGGTCTACACATGGGGCGAGCAAAACATCCGCCAGGACGTCGCTTCCGCTTGCAAGCCCGTGTTCAGCCACTTTCTGTTCAAGGCAGTGGAGAGTAAGCGGCTGGCGAGTCTCGACACGCCCGTCCGAACGTACGCGCCTTGCCTCGAAGAATTGAATGCCGAGTTGGGATACAAGGATCGCGACATCACCTTTCGGCACATGGCCAACCAGGTGTCGTGTTACGGCGTTCGAGAAAAGCCGGGCACGGCGTTCGACTACAACGATTGGCAGATGGCGTTGTTCTGGGATGTGCTGTTTCTGAAGGTGTACGGGGCCACGTATGCCGATGTCGATTCGACCGTGCTGCGCCCTCTGCTGACCGATCCGCTGCAGTGCGAGGACGATCCTACGTTGTTGGCATTCGGAATCTCGGACCGGGCGGGACGGCTCGCAATCTCCGTGCGCGATTTTGCCCGGTTCGGGTTGCTATATCTGCGAGCGGGCAACTGGAACGGGACGCAGTTGATCGATCGGCATTTCGCGGTGGAGGCGGTGACGAGTCCGCTGCCGGTCTCGATCCCGCGAACGGCGGGCGAGCCGGCCGAGATGTGCGCCGACGCTCGCACCATCGGCTCCCAGAAGGTGGCGGACAACCAGACCGATCACCACGGCAGCTACAGTTGGGCGTGGTGGCTCAATGGTATAACTCGCTCCGGCCAGCGTCATTGGCCCGACGCTCCGCCTGACACGTTCGGGGCATTAGGACATGCAAACGGGCAGCGTGCCGTAATTGTGATCCCGAGTCTGGATCTGGTCGTCTCCTGGAACGACACGACACTCGGCAACAAGCCGGGTAATCCGAACGAGGCGTTGCGACGGCTGATCGAAGCGGTGAGGCCTGCAACTACCAGCAGGAGTGCTGAATCCGAATGACCGGTCTGTTCATCCGGCTGATGTGCCTGGCGGGTGCGCTGGGCGCCGGCGCGTCGACTCTGGCTGGACCCCAACCAGGCCAGATTGTTGTCGATCCGGCGCATCCCGCCTGGTTCAAGTACGAGGGGGGCGGGCCGTTCTACATGTGCGGTCCGGGCGACCCCGAGGGATTCCTCTATCGCGGAACGCGCAACGCGGACGGAACGCGAAACGGCGACCAGCTCGCGCTCATCAACAAGATGGCGGGAACGGGGGCGAACTGCATCTACCTGGTTGCCATTCGCAGTCACGGCGGCGACGGGGACAGCCTGCAGAATCCGTACGTGGACGGTGATCTGACCAAGGGACTGGATGACGACATCCTGAACCAGTGGGAAACCTGGTTTGCCGCCATGGACGCCCAGCGGATCACCATCTTTTTCATCCTGTACGATGACAGCGCATCGCCTTTCGGCAAGGCGCTTCCTGCCAATGGCCAGCTCCATCCGTCGGAAGTGACGTTCATCAATACGATGGTGAATCGGTTCAAGCATCACAAGCACCTGATCTGGTGCGTGGCCGAGGAAGCGGGCGAAGGGCTGAGCAAAGCGCATGCCATCAAGATCGCCGAGCAGATCAAGTTGCAGGATGACCGTCAGCATCCGGTGGCGATCCATCAGAATAACGGGACGTCGTTCGACTTCAACGGCAACGCGGCGTTTAACCAGTTTGCGGTTCAGTGGAACGTGAATACGGCCAAGGAACTGCATGCCGGTACGGTGGCGGCCTGGAATAATGTGGGCGGGCTGGTCAACATCAACATGGCCGAATTCGCGCCGTTGTCCACGGGGCTGGAACTGCAGCGAAAAATCTGGGCCGTCGCGATGGGCGGCGGCTACTCGATGATCTTGGAGATGGATATCGTCTCCACGCCGGTCAGCGATCTGGAGACTTGCGGCCGACTGGTCCGGTTCATGGAGGCCACTCGCTTTAACGTGGCGGCTCCGCATGATGAGCTCGCGGCGAACGACACGGATTACGTGCTGGCGGCTCCCGGTTTGGTGTATCTGGCGTACGGCGAGGGCGGTAGCCGCTATGGTCTGCAGATGCTGCGCGGCAATTACTTGGTGAAGTGGTACGATCCGGCCGGCGGCGCGTGGATCGATGCGGGGTCGCGTGCGGTTCCGGTCTTCGGGGTGCAGGTATTCGACAAGCCGGCGGCGGTGCCCGGCGATGCGGCGTTGTACGTTTCGCGAACGGTACCCGCGCCGGCCTCCGGTCCATTCCCGGTTCCCGGGGCCGTGGGCGTCAGCTTGAACGTGCAGTTGTCCTGGACGGCCGGTGCGGGCGCTAGCGAGCACGAGGTCTATTTCGGCACGATTCCGCCCGGCGAGCCGCGCGGCCGGCGATCCACGACGTTGTTCAACCCCGGCACGCTCTTGCCGCGAACCACGTACTACTGGCGGATCGACGAGGTGAACGAGCAGGGCATCACGCCCGGCGCGGTGTGGAGCTTCACGACGGGCTCGGTCCCCGCCGATTACGACGGGGATGGAGACGTGGACCAGGAAGACTTCGGCGCATTTCAGATGTGTCTGTCGGGGATGGATGTGGCGGTCGTTCCAGCCGACTGTCTTTGGGCGGACTTGAACGCTGACGGACCGGTGGATCAGGCCGATGCCGTGCTGTTTCTGAATTGCCTGAGCGGGCCGAACGTCGAAGCCGATTGCCTGCCCTAGAGCGTACCGTTGTCAATCTGCAAACAAGGAGACCAAGTGACATGAGAATTGCCCGTAGGTGCCGGTTGTTGCTCTCAGTGTGTCTGTCGATGATCGTATTGGCCGGATTTGGTTGTAGCACGAATCCGCTGCCCGGAACCATCGTGGTCGATCCGCAGCACCCGGCTTGGCTGACCCGTGCGCACGGTAAGCCGCTGTTCATGTGCGGCCCCGGTGATCCGGAGGGCTTTTTGTATCGCGGCCATCTCCGCCCGGACGGGACGCGAGACGGCGATCAGATGGAGCTCATCCAGAAGCTGGCCGGTACGGGAGCCAACTGCATCTACCTCATGGCCGTGCGAAGCCATGGTGGTGACGGCGACCGCACGCACAACCCGTTCATCGACCACGATCCGAAGAAGCCGTTGAACCCTCGCGTTCTCGATCAGTGGGACACGTGGTTCACGGCCATGGACCGGGAAGGGATTATCATCTTCTTCTTCCTGTACGACGATGGCTCCGCTCCCTTCGGCAAGCTGCCCGCAGACGGCCGCCTCAGCCCCGCCGAGACCGCGTTCATCGACGGTTTGGTGAGCCGGTTCAGCCGCTACCGTAATCTCATCTGGTGCGTGGCCGAGGAGTACGCCGAGAAGCTCACCCGCGATCACGTCGCCCGCATCGCCGAGCGGATTCGGGAGAAGGATCCCAACCGTCACCCGATCGCCCTCCACCAGAATGCTGGCACCGAGTTCGATTTCGCCGGAACGACGACCTTCGATCAGTTCGCGGTCCAGTGCAACGTGGACACGCCGAAAGAACTGCACGACAGCACGGTGGCGGCGTGGAAGAACGTTCAGGGGCTGATCAACATCAACATGTCCGAGTTTGGAGACTCCCATTACGAATCTGAGCCGTCTTCGGGCTCGGGTGATGCACTTCGCAAGAAGGTCTGGGCGATCGCGATGGGCGGGGGCTACTCCATGATCCTCGGCATGGACATTGCCACGACGCCACAGGAAGATCTGCTGATGTGCGGGCGATTGGTCCGATTCATGGAGTCCACGCGGTTCAACCTGACCAGCCCCCACGACGAACTCGCTCGAGAGGATACGGACTACGTGCTGGCCGCTCCGGGCAAGGTGTATTTGGCGTATGCCGATGGCGGAAGCCGGTTGGGCCTGTTGATGGAAGCGGGTCGCTATGCGGTGAAGTGGTACGATCCGGTCGGTGACAAGTGGGTCAACGAAGGGAAGCGGACGGTTGCCGCCGGTGAGGTGGTTTTCGTCAAGCCGCAAGGCCTTGGCGAAGAGGTAGCGCTATACCTCGAGAGAATGTAGGATGCGGACGCCTCGCCGGCACTGCGGGCGGGACGGTAGCCTCACAATGGGCACAGGCTGTCCGAGGCGCGCAGATGCTCATTCGCGATGTGCGCGAAAGCGGCGACCGCAAGTGACATCCGAAATGCCGCGATCGCACTAACAGGAGGCAACGGAAGTAACCGAGAAGGTTTACCTCCGTTGCCTCCATGCTTCCTGTCAGAGTCTCTTGCGTCAGGTGGGGATCCGCCGCTGCAAAGCCTGAAACGGCCGTTCAGCGGCTGTATTTGTTCTCCCGTGCGCAACTGCTGTCCTTCTTGTGGCCGGCACCGTCTCCCCACAAATCGCAATGGGCGCGGTAATCGTTGTTCCATCGCCGCCGGGCCAGGTGTGTTTTCTCCACCAATTTGGCCTGGAGCTGGAAATCGGCGTGGCCGTCGGCCCAGAGCACGTTGCATCCCTTGTCATGGCGTGCGCCCGGCCATTCGCGGTTGGGCGGGTCGTCGACGGGGTCGATGGCAGTGTCCCACTGGCCGGGCGTTCCGGTGAGATAGTCGTCCGCGTCATTGTCGGCGATACAGATCATCTCGGCCGGGCGTTTGACCTTGTCGACTCGAACCTCTCCGTCTTTGCCCTCCCAGGTCTTTTCCGGTGGCTTGACCACAATGTGGCCGCCCAGCCCCAGATTCGGAGCGCCGGGGACGCTGTGGGTTTCGGATACGCCCCAATCGTTGTATCCGTAGTCGAAGTTGACACAATCGGTCTCCCGGTAGCCGCTCGCGGTGGCGCTGGCGTATATTCGCTGGCGACCATCCCAGCGTGTCTTGTACTTGGAATCGGGACACCAGAACACCTTGTGCTGCCCACTGGTTCCCCCCGACGCTTTCATGGCCCGCATCAGCCGGGTAGGCCAGACAATGAACTCTTTGGCAGTCTCCGAGCCGGGCGGCAAGTGATGTCCGGGATAGTACCCGTACTGATTCGTGTACATGGTCAAGGCGAGGCCCATCTGATGTACGTTGGCTCGGCAGGCGACCGTCCGGGAGGTTCGGCGGGCCGCGGCCAACGACGGCAACAGGATCGAGATCAGCAACGCGATGATGGCCACCACCACCAGGATCTCGATGAGGGTGAAGGCGGGGGACGAAACGGCAATCCTTCGAGTGTTTCTGTTCCGCATGGTACGCTCCTGCACCATGATGACGTGATGTCGGTAATTTAGTCCGACATTCGTTCCAAAACCATTACTTCGCCGGCGGATTCAGCTTGAACCGCCTGGTATTCGGGACTTCGTTTTCTTGAATTCGAACGTGCCGGCAAACGGAGTTTGTCGGCGTCCGCCTCCGCCCAATCGGGCGGTCATCAATTCGTACAATTCGCGGCCGGTGCGGCATCGGGTCCGGTCAGGCAACGTTGCAGGGCGCCGAAGTCGTCCTGATCCACGTCGCCATCCCCGTCGACGTCGTGGGCCTGGCAGCCGGTGGCCACCGGACGTTGGGGGCCGGACGCACATTCGATGAACGCTTGCACGTCCTCGCTGTCGATGTCGCAATCGCCGTCGGCATCCAACACGTGTCGAGTCTGATCGGGATTGGGCACGGCCGGGCAGTTGTCGCACGCGTCGATGACACCGTCGCCGTCGGCGTCAGACTCACATTCGTCGGGAATGCCGTTCGCATTGCAATCGAACTCGGGCGTTTCGCTCCACAGGCCGTACTTGCAGATGAGCGTTTTTTCCTCGGCCAAACGCTGGTGTTCAGGGAGAACACCCGAGAAGATCTTCACTTCCGCGATATCGCCGGTCAGATGCTTGATCAACGTCTGCTGGGCGCCCAGGACGAGTCGTGCGGGCGAGGTCAGCGACTGGCGGCCCGCGTTCGCGATCCCCTGGAGTTGACCATCCACGTAGAGCTCCAGTAGGCCGGTGCCCTGCGTTCGCCGGAAGGTGACCAGGTGCGGTCGACCGTCGTTGAAGCCCGGACCGGAGGCCACGGTGACATCGGGATTTCCCGTGCCGCCCAGCACCTTGCCATCGGCGTTGAGGCTGAGCCCGAAGTCGTTAACCACGGTGGCGACTTCGGCGTTGACCAGGCCGGCGCCGTCGTAGAAGTGTGTGCTGGTGCTCAGGCCCTGGCTGCTCTGAAATACGCAGAAGATGGTGAAATCATCCTGCACGGGGCGTTCGAGCGACAGGTACGTGTTGGCTGCGGCGTTGAAGCGCACAGCCGGCTGGCCGTTGATCGCGGCGCTCGCGTAGGCAGGTCTTCGAGCGGCGTTTTCCTGCGTGGCGTTGAAACCGCGGCCGCTGGCGTCAGTCCACGTCGCTATCGGATCGCCGTCGGTCAGACTGCTGAGATCGTCGGCCTTCAGCCAGGTGACCAGGTCGGCGGGTGGCAGGACCGGCGTGGTGACAGCGATTTCCTGGGAGTCGGCGGTTTCACCGGCGGCGTTGGACGCCGAGACCACGTAGTAGTAGGTGGTGCCGCCGGCCACGGTCGCATCCGTGGCAGCGTTGACCGGCGAGCGCAGCACGGGCGTGTAGGGGCCGCCGCTGGTGGTCGAGCGCTTGACGTGGTAGTCCGTCGCGTGGGGCGACCGGGTCCACCCCAGTGACACGCCCGACTTGCCGGCGACCGCGGTCAAGCCCGTCGGCGTGGTGGTGGCAGGCCGCGGAGGCACCTCGATGTCGCTTTCGCGGATGACGATGCCCACATCGATGTATTGGCCGCCGCCGGTCTGACGGCAGTGCACGGCCAGCAGGTTCGTTGCGTTGGGCACGATGGCGCCCCGGCCTTCGGGAGTCATGGCCAGCATGGTGTAGTTGGTCGTGTACCCGGTGGCACTGCCGGCCAGCACGCCGTTGATGTAGATCTCGACGTCCTCGTCGTGGTAGACGTTGAAATAGAGATTGTCGATCTGGTCGGGCGTGAGCGATCCGACTTCGAACGTTCGCCGCAGCCAGATATTGCTGCTGGTCCACGACGTGCGGATAAGCCCGGAAGTATTCGGTGGGTTGTTGCCGCCGAAGCCGCCCACGCCGTTGTTCCAGTTCGAGTCGTTGTAGCTCGGCGAGGTCCAATTCGAGAAGGGCGGCGTGGTTCGATACTTCCAGTGCTGGCCGGTGGTCTGCGAGGTGGGGAGCACGGTGGTCACGTCGGTGACGGCGCCGGCGAGGGCGATGGCGGCCCGGACGCGATCGGGATCCAGCTTGCGCACCTTGCGGTCGTAGGTCAAAAAGCCGTTCAGTTCGATCTCGACGTCGGTGATCTCCGTGTAGACCGCGCCGCTCATGCCCTGGTTCTGCACAAGACCGGAGATTTGGTAGCAGAAGTTCTCGAACTGGGCAGCGAGGTCGTCGCCATCGGTGGCACCGACGTAGCCCCAGCCCGGCGCCCAGATGTGCCCGTTGATGCTGAGCCCGACGCCGCCGAACTCGCCGCAGACCACGGCCTGCGTGGAGCTGGTCGGACAACTGGGGTTGGGGTAGCTGTGCCAGTCGAGAATATCGCCCACGCCGTAGAAGCTGCCGCCGCTGGCCTGGTTCACCAGCCGCGAGGGATCCATTGTCTTGACCATCTGGACGAGGGCTTCGGTATTGTGCTGGCCCTGGGACTCATTGAATATCACCCACATGATGATGGACGGGTGATTCCAACGGCTTTCAACCATGCGTCGCAGTTCGGTCTCGAATTGCGGCACGTCGAGCGGCTGCGGGTTGCCGGTGTAGGAGTTGGCGCTGGGCATGTCCTGCCAGACGAGGATGCCCAGCTTGTCGGCCCAGTAATACCAGCGGGGTGGCTCGACCTTGATGTGCTTGCGGACCATGTTGTAGCCGAGCGTCTTTTCTTCCACGATGTCGGCGGCCAAGGCGTCGTCGGTGGGTGCTCGGTAGATGCCGTCAGGCCAGAAGCCCTGGTCGAGCGGGCCGAACTGGAAGACGAACTCGTTGTTCAACAGCATCACCTTCTTGCCGTTGCGGGTGCCCAAGCTGATCTTGCGCATCCCGAAGTAGCTGCTCACGGCATCGAGTTCGGTCGAGCCTTGGGTTAGCGCGATGTCGAGATCATAGAGGAACGGGTCGTCGGGCGACCAGAGGTGCGCATCGGGAACGGGGAGGTGGAGTTCGGTGCCAGGCGGTCCGGAGACGGTGCCGACGACGTCGGTGCCGATGCGAGCCACGGCGTTCACCGTCACACCCTCAGCGGGGCCGCGGACGTTGACGGTCACATTCAGCCGTTCGGCGTCGATGTCGGGCACGAGCTTGAAGTCGGAGATGCTCGTTTCGGCCACCGGCTCGAGCCAGACGGTTTGCCAGATGCCGCTACACGCGGTGTACATGATGCCGCCGGGATAGAGCGTCTGCTTGCCGCGGGGGACGCCGGCGTGGTCGGTGGGGTCGTACACCCGCACGATCAACTCCTGGGGACCGCTGCCGGTGAGATAATCGGTGATGTCATACGTGAACGCGTCGTAGCCGCCCCTGTGGACGCCCACGGACTGGCCGTTGATGAACACTTCCGATTCGAAGTCTACGGCATCCAGGTGCAGCAGGATGCGGCGGCCGTCCCAGCTCGGCGGCACGCTGAAGGTCCGGCGATACCATGATCGCTCGTGGTGACGCATGATGCCGGACAAGGCGGATTCCATGGGGAAGGGGACAAGGATCTGCTCCGCCAGCGTCTGGCCCACCGGCACCGGATCATTCGACGAGCCGGCTTGGAACTCCCACAGGCCGTTGAGGTTCATCCACTCGCTGCGCACCATCTGCGGCCGCGGATATTCCGGGAGAGGAGCCTCGGGATCCACCAGCTCCGCCCAAGGCGACATGATCGGTGCCTGCTTCAGCTCCCATGCCGCGGCAAGCCGAGGCAGGAGAGCGACCGTCATCAGGCAGACGATCCACGGTGCGAGGAGGGAGCGGCGGGGCCGCCGCCGGAGGTGGCCGGCAGTGGCCCCGCTGGTTTTTGATGAATCCCGCGAAGATGATGTAATCTGACGATGCAATTTCATACGCGGTTCGCACTCACACAAAAGACCCTATCAACCGTCACCGGACTCACGGCAAACAGGCAGCCGAGGCCTCGATGATCGGGCCGGTGATGCATCGTTGCAGGATGGCGAAGTCCAATTGATCGGCGTCACCATCGTTGTCGAAATCAGCGGCGATGCAGTCGCCGACCAGCTCCATTTCCGGTCCGGCGGCGCACTCGCTGAAGAGCGCCACGTCGGTGCCGTCCACGTGTCCGTCAAGGTTCATATCCGGCGGGACCTGGCCGCGGCCGGTGATCCCGGCACGGAAGTTGAACTCGACGTCCTCGGCGCTGAGCGCCCCGTCGTGGACTCGAACGACGGCCAGACTGAGCGTGCCGATCTCGAGGTCGTGGAGATCGTTGGCGGCGGCGCTGCGATTCTGCCTGCACAGGTTGATGTGGCCCGGGTGAGTGGACATTTCGCCGGTCACCTTGCTATTGACCAGCACACCGTTGTCGTACAGGCGGGTGGTGCCGCCGTCGAGATCGGGGTCGTAGGTGTAAACCAGGTGACGCCATTCGCCCACGGGCGGCGATCCGGGGCCGTTGGGGTTCCAGGGCACATCCTTGGCGGAGCCCCACTGGCCGGCGGCGCCCCATTCCGGGTGATCGCCGAAGTTGAAGGTCAGGAGCGAGCCGTCCGGTCCGCCGCGATGGCCCCACGAGACCATGGTCTCGATTCGTTCACCCTCGACCTCACCGTCGAGGGAGGGGTTATACACCCAGACCTCGATGGTTCGGCCTTGGCCGCCGCGCAGCTCGACCGGCGCGAGCGGTCCCTGATAGCCGTCAGCCCCGTTGAAGGTCACGGCCAGCTCACCGGCGACGGTTTCGAGCACTGGCTGGCCGATGGCGACGAAATCACCGAGCGAGCCCTTGTTGACCCAGGTGGCCTGGCCGGCCGTCGCGTCCAGCGCACTCAGATCGACCAGCAGGACGCCGGATCCGGCCACCTTCAGCTTGTTGGCAGGCTTCACGTCGATGAAGTGCTCGGCAGAGGTAAGGCCGCGGAATGTGGCGGTCACGCCGGCCGTTCCCAGATCGAGGGCGGTAATCAGCCCGTCGGGGCTGACGGTGACGATGCCCTGAGGATTGACGGAATAGGTCGTGCCGATTGCTGCGACGGCGACGTCTCGCGTTCCGGCCGCGCCGAAATCGGCGACGAGCCTGGCCTGCTGCGTTCCGCCGACGATCATGAGATCGTGGATGATCTGCAGGTCGATCGACGCAGCTTCGTGAACGGTGACGGTGAGTGCCGCTCCCGGGACGGTGGCGCAGCCGCCCGTTGCGGAGAGGGTGAAGTTGGCCACGCCCGTTTCGCCGAACTCGATGTCCACCGGTTGCAGGCGTCCGTTACCCGCCGGGAACTGGATCACGGTGGAGCCGTTGCTGCCGACCGGTTTGGCTACAGCGGGGTTGTCACTGGTGATGGTGACCTCCACGGCTTGCGTCTCGTTGCACGAGGACGGAAGCACCAGCGAGACGGTCCTCGGTGCATCGATCGGCGCGACGTCGAGCCTGGACGGCCAAATGACCGTGTACTCGGGCGCGAAGAGAAACTCGCTGGGCTGCAGAGCGGCAGCGCTGATGCGGACCTCGTCGATGAAACCGTACATGCGGTCGGTATGTGAGCCGTTGTGCAGACCGCGGCCGACCGACCAGTTGCCGGCATCCCAATCGCTGCCGTCGCCCATACCCGCCGTCAACGCAGTGTTGGGGCTACCACTCGCGGTCAAATCCGTCTGGGCGACGAGTTGATACCCTGTTCCGGCTTCCACGTCATCCACATACAGGGACAACGTGCTGCCGTCAGAGACAGCGGCGACGTGATACCAACGACCGGCGTCAACGTTGGGGAAGGGCCATCCTTGAATCAGGCCTGGCTCGGAAACGGCTTCGTGCCAGTAGCCGGCGTCGTCGGCGAACTTGATGGCCATGGCACCATTGCCGAGGATCTGGAGGTACAGGGCGGCAAGGGCGGCGTCTTGGACGGCAGCGCCCTGGCTGTCGCGACCGACAATGGTGCGATTGTGGGTGTGCGCTTCCGGCATGAACGACGCTTCAATGGTCCATTGAGCCGGACTGATTTTTTGGATCGGCGCTCCGGTCTGGGTGAACATGCCCGGGAGGCCGCCGGTATTCTGGACGCTGAAATTATTGGCTTCGCCAGTCTTGGGGATGGTCGTGTCCGGGACATTGGCGCGATAGGCGAACCCGGCGAACCCACCGTCTGACCAGGCGGACAGCGTGTTGCCGTTTCCGGAGCTGTCCGCGACGCCCGGGAAGAATGCGCCGTCCGGCTGACCGCCCCTGCGCACGTTGGCGTCCAACGGACCTTCCTCGAAGCGCCAGTAAGCAACAGTCTGGTCGGGCGGCATGACAGTGATGGTCTGTGGTGCCGACTCGATGCCGCCGTACGTGGCCGTAATCGTGGCCGCACCCAGGGCCAGGGCGGTGATGAGGCCATCGGCATCGACGCTGATTACGCCCGCAGGCGTGACCTCATAGGTGGTGCCGAAGGACGCTGCCGTGACATCGCGCGTGCCGGGCACGCCGAAATTGGCGGTGACGATGGCTTGCTGCGTGAGTCCGACCCGCATCACGTGGTTGGGAATCACCAGATCGATCGATTCGGCGGCGTTGACGGTGACGGCTAGCGCGGCATCCGGCCCGGACGGGCAGCCCGTGGCTGACAGCGTGAACCGGGCCTCGCCGCCCTCGCCGAACTCGATCGGGAGCAGTGCGGTGTTCGGGCCGCCGGCGGGGAAGTGCACGACCGTGGAGCCTTGGCTGCCGGCGGGCTTGGCCACCGCGGGCGCGTCGCTGGTGACGGTGACGTTCACGGCCTGGGTTGCGTTGCAGGATTCCGGAATCACCACGCTGACGCTGACGGGAGGATCGACGGCGGCGACGGAGAACGTGGCGGGAGTGATCTCCATGACGCCGGTCGGTTCGGCGAAGAGGAATTGGCTGGGAGTCATGGCCGTGTCGCTGATGCGCACCTCATCGATGAAGCCGTAGAAGCGGTCCACATGATTGCCGTTGTGCAGGCCGCGTCCGACGGACCAGTTGCCCGCGTCCCAGTCGCCGCCGTCACCCGTACCTGCCGTCAGTGCGGTGTTGGGGCTGCCGCTGAGCGTCATGTTCGTCTGGGCCACGAGTTGGTAACCGGTGCCGGCGGCCACATCGTTGAGATAGAGCGAGAGCAAATGACCATTGCTGACCGCGGCCACGTGGTACCAGCGACCTTCCTCGGTGTTCGGGGGCTCGTAGCATTGGACCGTGCCGGGAGCTGACACTGCCTGGTGCCAATAACCGGACACGTCGGCGAACTTGATGGCAATGGCGTCACCCGGCACGAGCTGAAGGTAGACGGCCGCCAGATCCTGGGCATTGGGGATCGCCCCTTGGCTGTCGCGACCGACGATGGTGCGATAGCCGCCGGTTTGCGCTTTGAAGGACGCCTCAATGGTGAAGGCAGCCGGGCTGATGGACTGAATAGGAGCGCCGGTCTCGGTGAACATGCCCGGCGCCACGCCGCTGTTCTGGACGCTGAGGTTGTTCGCCGCGCCAGTCTGGAGGAGCGTGTCGCCCGGCACGTCGGTGCTGAAGATGTAACCGCAACAGCCGCCGTCCGACCAGGCGGACAAATGGTTCCCGTTGCCTGAACTGTCGGTGATGGCGGGGTAGAAGACACCGTCAGCCAGGCCGCCTCTGGGGACGTTGGTTCCTGCCGGGCCTTCCTCGAATCGCCAGTGGGCCACCGTCGCGGCGAGCCCGGTGCTTGGCGTGCTCAGTGCCAGGGCAATGATTGCGCAAAAGGCGAATCGCATTCTCGACGCTCGCATTCCGCACCTCCACAACCTTGAATCGGTTAACCGCCTGCTGATGTCAGACGCGCGCACACGCGGCGGGTCTGACGGATCGTTTGACAGACAAAGTGCCTGCGGCAGATGCGCCGGCGGCTCCTGCAACGGTTGCGGCACGAGCCTTCCTTGTCGATCCGCCGGGGACGCCATTCCATCTTCAATCAAGCGAACTATTCACTCACTTCAGCACGTTTTTCCGCCGGCCGGCGAGAATTCCCGCCAGCAGGATCAAGCCGAGCGCGGAGCCGGGCTCCGGAGCGAAGAGAAACTCGTCAACGGACAGCGCGGTATCGGAGATGCGTACTTCGTCGATGAATCCGTAGCCCCGGTCGGTGTGTTTACCCTCGAACAGCCCGCGTCCGACGGACCAGTTGCCGGCATCCCAGTCACTCCCGTCACCCTGTCCTGAGGTCAGTGCGGTGTCAGGGCTGCCGCTGAGGGACATATCTGTCTGGGCAACCAGTTGATAGCCTGTTCCGGCTTCGACATCATCGAGATAGAGGGAGAGGAACCGGCCGTCACTGACGGCGGCGATGTTGTACCAGCGTCCCTCGTGAACATTCGGCCACTGGAAACCCGGGAAAACGCCGGCGTCCGAAATAGCCTGATGCCAATAACCCGACACGTCGCAGAACTTGATGGCCAGGCGATCTTCGGTGGTTCGCTGGAGGTAGAGCGCTGCCAGTGCTTCGTCGCCGGTGACAGATCCCTGACTGTCACGTCCCACATAGGTTCGATAGTCGCCGTTTTCGGGCATGACGGACACTTCGATGGTGAAGGCCGCAGGCTCGATTTTCTGGATCGGCGCTCCGGTTTGGGTGAACATGCCGGGCAGCCCGCCGGTGTTCTGCACACTGAAGTTGTTGGCGGCTCCGGTCTGCGGCACGATCGGTGCCGGCACGCTGGTGCGATACGCATAGCCGGCGAAACCACCCTGCGACCAAGCCGACAGATGGTTCCCGTTGCCTGAGACGTCAAGAACCGCGGGGTAGAACTCTCCGTCCGACGTTCCACCTTTGGAGACGTCGGCGTCGGCGGGGCCTTCCTCGAATCGCCAATAGGCGACGGTTGCTGCCCACGCGAGGGTTGATTGGCAAGCGAGCGTCACGGCCATTACCCCGGCCGCCCATCGACCCACTCTCGAAGCGTTCATCTCTCACCTCCAACGAAGACATGATTCGCGACGTGCAGACAGGCCGACGCGGCCCGTGCAATAGGCTCATCATAATCTTCTTCGAGGCCGTGTCAACAGGTTTTCTGGCCCACTGTGTTCACAAAAGCCACTATCTGTGTATATACATTTAGGCGTCTTTGTATAGGTCCGGTTTTCGGGGATGTTATGGGCCGGCAGGGACTGTCTTGGAGTGGTCCCGTCGGAAACATCCGGGTTCGTGCGACATAAAATGTGTACTTATAAGGATTAATGATATCGTGGCGGTGATGGTGCATCCGTCGACGATTCGGGGCGGCTGGCGCCGTCTCGTCCCGGCAGGGGTTGTGGGGGGCGTGATTGAAGCAAACGTTCGTCCGATTGGGGCTTGCGTTCCGAACACGTCGTTGTACAATTGCATGAAACCAAGTTTGTTAGTCTTGGCGGGACAACGAGAGGCTCGTTTCCGCCGCCGAGTCGGGAGCTGTTCATGGCCGAGCCGCGACGGCACAAGTATCGCGAAGTGTTCGAGCACGTCTACCAAGGCATCCTGCGCGGGCGGTACCGCCCGGGCTCGCGCATTCCCACCGAAATGGAGCTGGCCACTCGGTTCGATGCCTCGCGGATGACCGTATCCCGTGCCTTGCGCGATCTGCAGAGCCAGGGGCTTTTGCAGCGCCGGCACGGGGCGGGAACCTTCGTGCAGGAGGTGCCGAGACAAGTAAATGGCACCGTAGGTTTGATGTTCCCGGTATTCCCGGGCTTTCACACCGGCGTTTTCGACGCGGTGACGGTCGAACTCACGCGGCAGATTCAGGCGGCCGGCTACGGTCTGTTCCTGGGCCATCCCTTGCACGGCGGCGTGAATGCCGTTCTCGAGAATCCCGAGAAGATCTGCGAGCCCTATCTGGAACGGGGTCTGTGCTGTGTCTTCTTCACGCCGGTCGAACTGCCCGCCGAGCAGATGGCGGCCAACGTGGAGATCGTCAAGACGTTCGAACGGGAGGGAATCCCGGTCGTGCTCCTGGACCGCGATATCTGCGATTTCCCCGCACGTTCGCGGCACGATCTGATCGGCGTCGATAACTTCGGAGCCGCCTATATCCTGACGCAACACTTGTTGAGCCTGGGGCATCGACGCATTCATTTCGTGGGCACCTCAGCCGTGGCCACCACGATCAGCGCGCGGATCATGGGTTACCAGGCCGCCCTGGTCCAGCACGGCATCATGCCGGAGGCGAGCTGGGTTCATCGCGGCGATCCTCGCTTGCTGGAATTTGCCCGCCAGTTGGACCCGGGCTCGACGGATGCCTTCTTGTGTTCGAACGACCACGTGGCGGCGATTCTCCTGCGTCACTTCGTCACGCTGGGAGTTCGCGTTCCCGACGATGTGGCCGTGGTAGGTTTTGACGACACGCCGTTTGCCGCGTTGCTGGCTCCTCCGCTCACGACGGTTCGCCAACCGGCGGTGGCGTTGGGGGCGGCGGCCATGCGAGTCATGGTCGAGCGTCTGGAGGATTCGACGCTTCCTCCGCGCGAAATTCGGTTGCCTTCCGAATTGGTGGTGCGCGAATCGTGCGGGGCGTTGCTGCGGGGCGGGGCCAAGCAAGTGCAGCCACAGGCCGGAGCGCCGGGAACCCCCGCAGGCAACGCTGCGCCCGAGCCGAAGGCTCGCAGATCCTCCTCGGGGACAGGCGATCGCAGAAAGAAGAAAGTCTGAGCACGGATTCGGCTACCGGAGGGCGTGAGCGAGCGGTCAACTCTTGCCTGCCGGCTGCCATGCTCAGTGCCTGATTGGCGCGCGGTTCATCGCTCAACACAACTGATTCTTATCGGAGGTCAACATGCCTGGACGATTCCCTGTGTGGACGGCGTGCATCGTGTTGTTCGGCACAATGATGCTCGCTGGTGGTCGAGCCGGTGGGCAGCCGGTGGGACCGGAGCGGGATCAACCTAGCGGGTTTCGTCCGCCCTCGGTTCCGTTGGTGACGCACGATCCGTACTTCAGCGTGTGGTCGCCGGCCGACCGGCTGACTGATGCGGCGACCGTACATTGGACCGGCAAGAGACATGCTTTGACCGGCATGGTGGTCGTGGACGATGACGTCTATCGGCTGGTCGGGCCCGATCCGCAGGGAGTCCCGACGATGGAGCAAACGGGATTGACCGTTTTGCCCACGCGAACGATATACACGTTTCGATCACCGCAAGTGAAGCTCGCCCTGACCTTCATGTCGCCGCTCTTGCCGAGCGATCTCGATCTGATGTCGCGGCCCGTGACGTATGTGACGTGCAATGTGCAGTCGGCGGACGGCAAGCCGCATCGGGTATCGGTCCGGTTTGATGTTTCCGGCGAGTGGACGGTGAATACGCCGGATCAGGCGGTGACGTGGTCCGAAGCGAGTGTGCCCGGACTGAGTGCGGTACGCATGGGGTCGGTTGAACAGCGGATCCTGGCCCGCAAGGGCGACGATCTGCGGATCGAGTGGGGGTACTTGTACCTGGCGGCGCCGCGAGCCGCTTCAACGACGGTCGAGCTGGTGAGCGGTCCGGCCGGCCGGCTGCGTTTCACCGGTGCGCGGGTACCGCTGCCGCAATTGGATGCGCCGCTGCCGGCCGCCGACGCACCGGTGATGGCCTGCACGTTCGACTATGGCGAGGTCGGCGCGGAGCCTGTTTCGCGTTACCTGATGCTGGCCTACGACGATCTGTACTCGATTCGTTATTTCGGCAAGCGACTGCGGCCCTACTGGCGCCGAAACGGCGCGGAAGCGGCGGACATCCTTCAGGCCGCTCAGCAGGATTACGCTGAATTGGTCAGGCGGTGTGAGCGGTTCGACCGTGAACTGATGAGCGACATGACGCGGCTCGGCGGCGAAAAGTACGCGCAGATCGGCGCGCTGGCGTATCGGCAGTGCCTGGCGGCCAACAAGATCGTCGCGGACTCCAACGGCTTGCCCTTGATGTTCTCGAAGGAAAACTTCAGCAACGGCTGCATCGGCACGGTGGACATCGCTTATCCCATGTCGCCGCAGTTGCTCCTGACCAGCCCAACGCTGATGAAGGCCACGCTGGTGCCCGTGCTCGACTACGCGTCGTCGCCGCGTTGGAAATGGCCGTTCGCCCCGCACGACCTGGGGACGTATCCGTTCGCCGAAGGGCAGGTGTACGGCGGCGGTGAACGCACGGAAGAGAACCAAATGCCCGTCGAGGAATCGGGCAACATGCTCCTGCTTCTGGCGGCGGTGGCCAAGATCGACGGCAATGCGGATTTCGCCGCGAGGTATTGGCCGGTGATCACCCGGTGGGCGGAGTACCTGGTCAGCAAGGGCTTCGACCCGGACAAGCAACTCTGCACGGACGACTTCGCCGGACACCTGGCTCATAACGTAAATCTATCAGCCAAGGCCATCCTGGGCATCGCCGGCTACGCGATGCTCGCGGAAATGCAGGGCAAACAGGATGTGGCGGCTCGGTTTCGCAAGACGGCCGAGGATTTTGCCGCGCGCTGGATGAAGGAGGCGGCGGACGGCGATCACTACCGGTTGGCCTTCGACAAGCCCGGGACGTGGAGCCAGAAGTACAATCTGGTGTGGGATCGCGTGCTCGGGTTAAACCTCTTCCCGGCCGAGGTGGTGCGCGGGGAGGTCGCATACTATCGCAAGATGCAGAACCGGTACGGCTTGCCGCTGGACAACCGGGACACGTACACCAAGCTCGACTGGATCCTGTGGTCGGCAGTGTTGACCGGTTCACCTGAGGACTTCGATGCGCTCGTCGCACCCGTATGGGATTTCCTGAACGTCACGCCCGATCGCGTGCCCATGACCGACTGGTACCGCACGACGGATGCGAGGAAAGTCGGTTTCCAGGCTCGCGCGGTGGTGGGCGGCGTGTTCATGCGGCTGCTGGATGATATGGCGGTATGGAAGAAGTGGGCCGCCGCGGCCGAGCGAATCCAAGGCGACTGGGCACCGTTGCCCGAGCCGCCGAAGGTTCATCATATCGTGCCCACCGCTCGCGAACAGGAGACGCGGTGGCGCTTTACGCTGACGAGGCCTGCCGACGGTTGGTACGCGGTCGGATTCGACGATTCCAAGTGGCGGGAGGGCGTGGCCGGCTTCGGCACGCGAGGCACACCCGGTGCGACCGTGCGCACGCGGTGGAACCAGCCGGAGATCTGGCTGCGGCGTGAGATCGAGTTGAAGGATACCCGCATCAGCGAGCCGCGGCTTCTCATTCATCACGACGAGGATGCGGAGGTCTACATCAACGGCAAGCTAGCGGCGAAGCTTTCCGGGTACACGACGGATTATGAGATCGTCGAGATCAGTCCCGAAGCGCTGGCGGCGCTGAAGCCGGGCCGCAACTTGCTGGCGGTTCATTGCCGCCAGACCGGGGGCGGGCAGTACATCGACGTAGGCCTGGTGAGTGTGACCGGCGACTGACGGTTTTCCCTGCTCCCAGCACTATCGCGTGATCACGACGCGGATGGTCTGGGCGAGATTGGGGAACCGCATGCGGAACACGCCGTCAGCATAGTCGCTCGAGCCGGGCACCAGGGGCGCGCCGTTGATGGTGGAGTACCGGGGTGGTTGCGGCATGAGGACGCTGATGACGGCGGCGGTCTCGGCCTGGCCGATGGTATCGAACGTAACGGTTTCGTCGGTCACGACCTGGTTGGTGACGCGGCACGCGGCGGCGACCACGCCAACGTAGTCCTTCGGATATCGATCGAGATCCACGAGCAGCCCGCGGGTGCCGGGACCGACGTGGTACTCCCGGATGACGGGCTGATCGGGGTCGAACAAGGGGATGAATCGGCCTTTCAGCGTGACGGGCGACGCTTCGGCCGCGAACTCCAGACCCGCTGCGATGATGTAGGATCCGCGACGGAGAACGAGGGCGGGTGACTCCTTCCACTCTTGGCCGGTGGCGGCCATGGCCTTCTTGACGGCGTCGCGCACGTGCTCGGCTCCGCCTGGCGTGCGACTCAGACGCGACGGTGAGGTGGCGTCGAAGATGACCGTGCCGCGGCCGATCGTGTGTTGCCCAGTGGCGTCGTGGGCAAGCCCCAGAGCGTCGAAAAGATGGTGGCGCGGCGTGGCGTAGTGCATCGGAGCCGTGTTCCACCATTCGCGCACCTTGTGGAACGGATCGCGATCATCATCGATGACCACGAGTGCACCGCCGGCTTTGACCCAGGCCGCCAGATGGCCGTGAAACTCCGGCTTCGGCGGCTTTTGCCCCTCATAGCTCAGGAGCAGCGTCTTGTAGCGGCTCAGTTCGGCGGTCTCGATCTGCACCGGCTCGACCGGCAGCCCGCGCATGAGCAACGGCAGCGCCAGTCCGTAGAAGTGCCCAAGATCGGAGTCGGATGCATCCGGGCCGAATCGCTGGAACATGAGGGTATCGCTCACGAGCACGCCGGTGTGCAACGTACCCACGTGTTCCCAACTCACGTGGTCGGCTGGCTGGCACATGTCTCCCATGGCGGAGATGACAGCCTGCAATTCGGTCTCGTATGCGTCGGGGATGGGAATGCGCGGCACGTCTGCGCCTGCCGTGCCGGTGCCCGGTTGCGTGGCCGGATAACGGCCCTCGTAGATGCGATGCGGCCAGGGCATGATCTCATAGTGCCATACTTCCGGCTGTAGGAGCGAAGCAACCAGCGTACTTTCCCAGTTCGTGCGATAATCCCACCACGAGTGGCCCGGGTTGTCTTCGATGGGATCATTTAGATACCACACGCGCTTGCCGCTGGCCCGGACGATGTTCTGCATGGCGCCATACTCGAGGAAGGCGGTTTCGAACGTCCGCTGGGCTTTTCGCCCGTCGTAGTAGTTGGGCGTTCGAGCCGTGCCGGTCCAGACCTGCGCGATGAAGCCGTCCGCGCCGACTTCGAGCAGCGACGACTCCGGACTGACGATTCCCCAATGGGCGTAGTTGATCATGGAATGGGTGGGCACGTAGCACTTGATGTCGCGGCCATGCTGCTGGGCATAAGTCTTGACGAAATCGAACACCTCTGCAAGCGTTTTCTTGTAGAGGTGGTATTTCAGCTTGCTGGCGCGGTATTGGGCATCCGGTGACGAGTCGGGTTCGACCCACGGTTCGCCGTAGAACTTCTGCCATTGCCGCTTGAAGCTACCCGACCAGCCGGCCCGCACCCAGAACTCGGGTTCTTCGAGGTGAATGGCCTCGGCTCCGGCATCGAGAGCACGCCGCACGCCCTGGCAGAGATACCGCCCGTAGTCCTCACCGGGCGCCATGTAGTACACGTCGCCGCCGTGGCCGATGACCTCCCCGTTTTTCATTCGCTGGGCTTCATCCTCGCGGTTCTTGCCGTCCCATCGGCCGAAGTAGTAGTCCTGATAGTCGCCCCAGGCGACGCCGGTCATCACATGGATGATGTAACCCCGGTCGCGCCAGGTTTGAATGCGATCCGGCAAGGACTCATCGATGCCGTAGACCATGGCGACGTCGGCGTTCAGATGCACCCGCGGACGATAAGCGTCGTACGCCTGGAACGAAAGACGCTCTTCCTTCTGGGGACGGTCAACCGGCCCGCTCGCCGGCGGCGCACCGCCGCTGCCCAATGCTTCCGCGGCCAGACAACCCAGAATGACCAGCAAATAGCGGGTGCTCCGCAGCCAAGGCCGGGAAGGAGCGATGTGGGGGAAATAGTGAGTCATGGTGCCTTACTCGCTTGGGTGGAGAAAACCAAAGAATGCCGTGAGGCAATAGCGTACTGAGCGCAACGGAGTGATGCAACGAAGCGGACGGACGGAGAGACGCCACAGAGGAGCGTTCGCGAGGTGCTCGGCCGGGCTCGGACGGCATCCGGGTGAGAGCCGTCCGCGAGGGCCGTGCGGCGGGCATCCGGCGCCGGGGCGGATCGGTGAGCCCAAGACCACCAGAGGGACCTATTTACCTGGAGCAAGCGGTGCTGGAACCCCACGATCAGTGACGAGGATTTCGCCCGCCGCCTGGGGGCACGGCTGTTCGACGCCGACATGCCGGCGCGGTCGATAACCTGTATCTCCAGTTGGCGGATTTGTGTTTCGCGCCACAGAATGCGACTGCCGAATTCCTGGCTGAAGCGGAAGCTTTCATCCGCCAGCACGAGAAGCACGGGACGCCGCGCAACATGGATACCAGCTCGCGCATGGCGGAGGCAGTGCGCGGCTTGAGACAAGTGACCGGAAAATAGTGGAGTGCGTGACGCGGCTCGGAGCGGCTTGCGGCCGCGACCGCGTTACGTTTGGAGAGCCAATCGGACAAGCATCTGTGCGTAGCAGGAGCGTTCATGCCCGCCATTCAGCTTCAATTCGTCGATTGGCTTATCATCGGTAGCTACTTTCTAATCCTGCTGATGATCGGGCTGTATTACCGGCGATTCGCCGGCCGCAGTATGGAGGACTGGCCGCTGCATTGGCCTGGATGATCGGCACAAGTGTGGGCTATGGCGGAGATACCGCGCCGTTGGGCGGGGCGATGGAAGGGCAGATGGTGCTCTCGAGTCGCAATGTCCGCGAAGCGTCGAAGATGTACATCGTGGCCGTGATCACGCTGTTCGTGATGCTGCTCCTGGTGACGTTGCCCGCTCTCGGCGCGATCGTCCAGTGGCCCTGGCTTCGCAACCCCGAGGTCGATCGTGAGAAAGCCTACGGCCTACTCATGGCCCAATATCTGCCGCCGGGCATGCTCGGTCTGTTGTTCGTGGTCATGCTGGCGGCGGTGATGTCCACGATCGGGAGCAACCTGATCTTCGGGTCGCAGGTGCTGGTCAGCGACGTGTATCGACGCTACCCCAATCCCGGCCGGACAGACCGCCACTATTTGTGGGTCGGGCGGGGGGCAGCCGCGGCGATCCTCGCATTGGCGATCGTCGTCGCCTTCAGGGTGGATCTGATTTTTCACGTGGCAGCGTTCATGGTTGCGGCTTCCGCCGCGGAACTGCCGGCCAACTGGGCCCAATGGTGGTGGTGGCGGTTCAACCAATGGGGCCGGATCTCCGCCTCGTTCGGCGGGATCATCATCTCCGCGCTGGTGTGGCTCGTGCTGCCGACGCAAGTATGGCCATGGTGGGAGCGTACCTACCTGGTGATCGGTGCGAACACCGCGCTCTGGGTTGTCGTGACGCTCTTGACTCCGGCGGATAGCCCGGCCGTCCTGGAGCGGTTCTACCGGAAAGGCCGACCACTCGGTGCGTGGGGACCCGTGCGACGCCGATGCGACATGCAGACGACTGCGCCGGGTCGTGCACCCGGAAGCGGCCTGCCGCTGATCCTCGGCGGACTTGGGTTGGCCGTGCTCGGCGCCGTGGCGGCGGCGCTCCTGATCTCCGGGTTGTCTTCGGCGTATGTCGGGCGTTACGAATCGGCAGCGGTGCAACTCGGCGGGTTCCTCGCGAGTGGAGCCGTCTTTCTGGGAATCTACGGCAAGTACCTGGATCGACTGGAAGAATGGGCGGGAGCATCGGAAGAGACGCTGGAGTCATCTGCGTCGCCGACGCCGGCTTCGGCGGTGTCTGAAGTTGCCACTGAGCGCGGGCCGGCACACGCCGTGCGGGAGCCTGTGCGCACCAGTGTCGTGGTCGCCTTGGCGACGGCGGCCTATGGGCCGCTTCTGATGCTGGTCGGCTTGCTCAGTGAAGGCCGCACGATGGCGTACAACCTGATCGCCGGGGCGGCGTTTCTGGTGGCGGCCGCGATTGTGTGGATTACCGGGCGAACGCCGGATCAGGCCGATGCCCGATTGATCGAAGATGTCAGCCCTGCGTTGGCCGGGAGTCAGGCCGACATGGTTTCGCCGGCGAAGATGCCGCGATGCAGTGAGGTGTAGAAAATGGCAACCGTATCCAAGCCGCACGTTTGGTACGCGGGGGACTGGGTGTTTCTGATGGGGCCCACCTTCGTCGAAACCCCTTTCAACACAACGGAGACCAAGGACTGCGAGCTGCGGTTCTACGGGCGGCGGCTTGCCGAAGCGTTGCAGCCGGTGGCTGAAGTCACGTGCACGGCGAACTGGGATCTCTATCGCATGGAGCCGGGCAAGCTCGAGGAGTATCTGCAGCGATCGGCGGTCATGATCGTCAGTGACGTGGAGGCCAAGTGCTTCCATTTGTACCCGGCGTTTTTCGATCGCGCCCGCCTGAACAAAGAAGTCGTCACGTTTCCGGATCGCCTGGTCTCGCTGAAGAACTGGGTGCACGAGGGCGGTGGGCTCATGATGCTGGGCGGTTGGCTGTCGTTCTCGGGTGCCAAGGAGACCGG